>Ga0207799_100008_pt1 | contig 432265 bp, 403 predicted proteins | sample TtanPargueraPR_4_FD_187742 | JGI IMG/M metagenome (GOLD analysis project Ga0207799, IMG submission 187742) | Aerobic enrichment media microbial communities from Bioluminiscent Bay, La Parguera, Puerto Rico - Tt and M2 (SPAdes) | ecosystem: Environmental > Aquatic > Marine > Unclassified ... | reverse complement strand
ATCCATAGTATACCGTTTAGAACATCTCGTGGATCTCTGGCAGGACGTCCTCTGGGATCTTTGGATGGTGTTGACGATACGATGATGGGCTCTATCCGATTCCATTGCTCGTTGGTCAGTTCCATCCTGATTTTATTACATATTTGTCACATGATGTCTAGATTTTTTTTGAGATAGCTTCTAATAATATTCTAAAATATTTTTGTATTTTGTCTGAATCAGTCAATTTTTATTAGAGCTTATAACCTAGTTTAGAGAACCGAAATTTTGCGGCAAATGCCACACATTATGTGCTCTAGTCTGCGAAAGCTCATTTGTTTAAATGGTAAATGTATCATTGCAATACAGATAGTTATCTTTCTAATAGGAATGAGTGGCAGTAATTTGCGGGGCGCCTTAATGTGCCCTAGACTACATTGTCTAACATTAATAGCATTGCCATTGCGGCGACTGAAAGGATGACCGGCTTTTTTCGGGGCAATATTTGCCTACCATATTTCAATGATATTGGAAAGTTTCTGTTCTTATAAGGAATATTATGGTGCCGTCCCTATGGCCCCAACTTGTCAAAGGGGCTTGATACACCGACCCCGCCTTTGTTGAGAACATGCGTGTATATTTGTGTCGTGCGGATGTCCTTATGCCCCAATAGTTCTTGGACCGTTCGGATATCATAGCCATCTTCAATTAATTGTGTCGCAAATGAATGGCGCAACGTATGACTGCTGGCGTGTTTATGAATGCCGGCATTCTTGACGGCATTGCGAATTGATCTCTGAATTGAATAGCGGTGGACATGATGACGCCGCTCTATGCCTGTTCGCGGATCGATGGAGAGCTTGGCCGAAGGGAATAGATACTGCCATTCCCAGGCTTTACAGGCGTTGGGATATTTCCTGGCCAGTGCATGTGGTAGGTAAACGTTGCAACGGCCGGCTTTCAGGTCCTCAAGATAAAGTTCTTTGGTTTGGCGGCAATTGTCCTTCAGGGGGGCTATCAGCTTTTCGGGAAGCATGGTGACCCTGTCTTTGGCACCCTTGCCGTCTCTTATCATCAGACGATGATTACCGAAGTCCGTATCCCCCACCCGCAAGCGTACACATTCCATCAACCGCAGACCGGCACCATACATCAGGCTGGCCATAAGCCACGGCATGCCGTTGAGTTGGGCTAAGACCGACTGGACTTCCTTTCGGGTAAAGACCTCAGGCATTTTTTTGGGTCGTTTAGCGAAGATCAGCCCTTCGAATGACCCTAATTCCCTCTTGAGCACATGGCGATAGAGAAATACGATCGCGCAAAGGGCCTGATTCTGGGTGGATGCGGCAACATTCCGTTCGGTGGCCAGGTGCGTCAGAAAAGCGGTCACGTGACTTTCATGGAGATCGCGGGGATGCTGTTTGCCGTGAAAGTAGATATAGCGCTTGATCCATTGTACATAGGCTTCTTCGGTACGGATGCTGTAATGTCGTACGCGGATGGCGGCACGGACCTGATCGAGCAGCCTGGGTGGTTGGGGATGTAATGATGTCATGGCCGTATGTCTCCTCACCGGTGAAATGGCATGGGTCACAAAAACCATCTTCAGCGCAAAATGCATTCCATCAGGTTGTTCATGGTGCCTTTTAAGTTGGACGCGGCTTATCCTGTTGAAATCAGATGGCATCCGGCCTATGAAAGGAGATGGCGTTTTTGACCACTGATCCCACGGCACTTGAAAGGTGCACAGGTTTCAGGGCACGGTGCCCAGGGCCGAGGGCAATGGATTCGGTCTTTCACCGAGGATGCGGTCAGGTGCGATGGTGTTGAGATGACGGACATGCTGATGAAAATTCTGCTCGTGATGGCCGGCGGCAGCCTCGGGGCGGCGGGGCGCTACCTGGTATCGTGGGGGGCGATCCGCCTGTTCGGCACCGGGTTGAGCTGGGGTACCTTCATTGTCAACATGACCGGATGCCTGTTGATCGGGATGACGTTTGCCCTGGTGGACCGCCTGCCCCTGCTGACCCCCTCCGTGCGATTGTTTTTCATGACCGGGTTCCTGGGGGCGCTGACCACCTTTTCCACCTACGCCTTAGAGTTGGTGGAATCCATGCGCGGCGGGGGCTTCGGCGTGGCGGCCGTTATTTTTCTGGCCCACAACATCGGTGGTATCGGGTTGGTGCTGGCCGGCATCGGACTGGTCCAGATCATTTTCAAAGGAGGGGCGACATGGCCATGAAATACCGGTTGATCACGGTTTACACGGCGGAAGAAGTTCGCAGCCACGGCAAGGCGCTTCACGATGCCGTGGTGGACTATGTCAAAAGCCTTAAGATCGCCGCCCGCTGCTTTGTATCCCGGGCCACGGCCGGGTGCTACGAAACCGGAGAAGTGGCCTCCCAGAGCCTTTTGACCATCTCCTACAACATGCCGGTCAAGATCGAAATCATCCTCCCGGCCACCGAAGCGGAAGCCGTGCTGGTGGCGCTTCAGGATATGGTGACCGACGGCATCGTGGCGGTGGGCGACCTGGACGTGCGCTCCTACAAAACCCGGCAGAACCTCATCCCCCGTCAGATCAAGGTGCGCGACATCATGACGGCGGCGCCGCAGACCGTGTCGCCGGAAACCCCGGTGGACGCCGTGGTTCGCCTCCTGCTGTCAGCCGTCTTCACCGGGGTGCCGGTGGTGGATGCGGCCGGACGCCCCCTGGGCATCATCACCCAGGGAGACCTGGTCTACCGGGCCGGCATGCCCCTGCGGCTGGGGCTTCTGGCTGAATCGGCGCCCGGTCGGAAGGACAGTGCTCTCGACGCGTTGGCGCAAAAGCGGGCCGAGGCCATCATGACCCACCCGGCCGTGGTGGTGACGGAGGATCACCGCCTGTCCGAAGCGGTGGATCTCATGCTGCGCAAGAAAGTCAAGCGCCTGCCGGTGGTCAACGAGAACGGGGTCCTGACCGGCATGCTCTCCCGGGTGGATGTGTTCCGCACCATTATGCAGGAAGGGCCGGACTGGGACGCCATCCGCCGGCGCAATGTCCAGGTGGACAACTTGCGCTATGTCTCCGACATCATGCGTCGGGACAGCCAGACCGTGACCCCGGATACCGCCGTGGAAGAGGTTATTCGCATCATCGACACGGACGATATCCAGCGCGTGGCCGTGGTGGCGCCGGAGGGCCGTTTCCTGGGATTGATCGCCGACCGCGACCTGCTGGCCGCCTTTGCAGGCAAAGGGTTCGGCTTCTGGGACTACCTGAGCTGCAAGCTCAGCTTCAAGACCAGCCACGAGTGTTCCCGGGAGCTGCGCAAGACCCTGCGGGAGAAGACGGCCGGCGATGTCATGAAAACCGGGCTGGTGATCGTGGGCGAGAATACGAGCATCGAAGAGGCCATTCGCCTGATGGTGGAAAAGCGGCTCAAGCGCCTGCCGGTAGTGGATGCCGAGGGCCGCTTCCGGGGGATGATCAGCCGGGATGCTTTGCTGAAGCAGACATGACGTCTTCGCCCGGGTATTTCACGCGTTCGCGCCCCCGCTTCCCGGGCGTGCCTTACGCCGGCAGCACGATGCGGTTTTTGCCCGTTTCCTTGGCGCGGTAAAGCATGGCATCGGCCTCCCGGATCAGGGTTTCCGCATCCTCGGCATCGCCCGGGCATGTGGCGACGCCGATGCTGGCGGTGATGGTCCCCAGTGGTTGCCCGTTGTCGGACGCCACCCGCATTTCATGGAGCGCCTTCAGGATGCGCTCCCCGACGATGCGGGCCCCTTCCCCGTCGGAATAAGGCAGCACCACGGCAAATTCCTCACCCCCATAGCGGGCCGCCAGGTCGACTTCGCGAATGGCCTCACGAATCGTGCGGGCCGTTTCCCGCAGGATCCGGTCGCCGGCCGGATGGCCGTGACGGTCGTTGAAGGCCTTGAAATCGTCCAGGTCGAGCATGAGCAGGCTGGTGGGGTAGTGCTGCCGCAGGCAGCGCTTGAGTTCCAGGTCGAGAAACTTCTTGAAATAGGTCTGGTTGTAAAGCCCGGTCAAACCGTCGCTGATGGCCGTGGTAAGCGCCTGCTCGTAATGGCTGTGGAGACGGTCCAGATAGGATTTCTTGGCCAGAAGGGCCTTGACCCGGGTCGTCAGTTCCCGGCTGTCGATGGGTTTGACGAGATAGTCGTCGGCCCCCAGTTCCATCCCCTTGATTTTGCCCTCCAGGTCCTTGAGGCAGGTGATCAGCACCACCTGGATATCACGGGTTTCGGTATGGCTTTTGAGCTGCTGGCAAACCTCGAACCCGTCGATGCCCGGCAGGAAAATATCCAGGAGGACCAGATCGATTCCTCCCGCCATAACTTTCTGCAGCGCCTCTTCGCCGTCACGGGCCACACAGACATCATACCCCTGGCCGCCGATCTGGCCGGACAACAGTTCGAGGTCCTTGGGGCTGTCTTCGACAAGAAGCACCCGGGATCGATGTGTCGCCGTGTCGACAGGCTCCGGTCCGGTGGGGTCGTTGAAGGCCCTTTCCGAGCGGGTTCGCAGGAGGAGTTGGTCCTGGTATTGCTTGAGCCGCAGCATGGATTTGGTCCGGGCCAGCAGTTCGGCGCTATTGACCGGCTTGGACAGAAATTCGTCGGCCCCGCACGCCAACCCTTTGAGTTTGTCTTCCGTGCCGTTGAGGGCGGTGATCATGATGATGGGAATACCGGCGGTTTGCGGGTCTTGCCGGAGTTCCCGGGTGGCCTGGTAGCCGTCCATCACGGGCATCATGACATCCAGCAGGATCAGGTCCGGACGGTTTTGCCGGGCCTGTTCGAGGGCCTCGGCGCCATTGCCGGCCGTGATGCTTTCATAGCCGTCCTTTTTCAGGATGGCAGTGACGAGCTTGACGTTCATGGGGTCGTCATCCACCACCAGAACGCGGCTGTAGGGTCGTTTGACGGGCATTGGCGTTTCCGGCGCGGCGCCGTCGGCTGGTTTCCCATGCGCCAGAAGCGATCCCAGGCTCTTCAGGAAATGCCGGGTGTTGATGGGTTTGCTGATGTAGTCCCGGCAGCCGGCGGCGAGTGCGTTTTCCCGGTCGCCCTCCATGGCCAGGCCGGTCAGGGCGATGACGGGAATGTGGGCCAACTCCGGATCGGCTTTCAATTGGCGGGTGGCCGAAAGGCCGTCCAGGCCGGGCAATTGAACGTCCATGAGGATGAGATCCGGACGGTGTTCGGCAGCCAGGCGCAAACCGGTTTCGGCCTCAGCCGCTTCGATCATGCGGTAGCCCCCGATTCCAATCAGACTGCGCATCAATTTCATGTTGAGATGGTCGTCTTCGACGACCAGTATGGTGTGTTCCATGGTGTATTTATTGTCCCGTTGTAATGCCGTGGCCATCCTTATGTCCCACGGGCAGGGTGAATGCGAACCGACTGCCCATGCCTTCACCCTTGCTTTCGGCGGTAATGCGGCCGCCATGCAGTTCCACCAGGCGACGTGTAAGGGAGAGCCCCAGGCCGGTGCCTTCGTAAGACCGTGAGGTTGAGCTTTCCACCTGTTCGAAAGACTGAAAAATGCGTTCGAGATCATCGGGTTGGATACCGATGCCCGAGTCGGTAACGCTGATTTCCAGTTGAGGGCCATCCCCATTTAGGCCGGGTTTTGGGGCGGCCGCCAGGATCACCTGGCCACCGTCCGGGGTGAACTTGACGGCATTGGACAGCAGGTTGAAAAGGATTTGCTTGGATTTGCGCCGGTCGGCCCGGATGACGGCAGGAGCGGTGTGAACATCCAGTCCCAATTGGATGCCGTGTTTCAGGCTCTTTTCCTTGACCATGGTAAGCCCGTTCTGCAGGAGTTCTTCCAGCTCGATGTCTTCCAGATGAAGTTCCATTTTGCCGGACTCGACCTTGGACAGATCCAGAATGTCGTTGATGAGATCCAGCAGATGATGGCTGCTGAGGAGCACATCCTTGAGATAGTCGGCCTGGGTGTCGTTGAGGGGGCCGAAATGCTGGTCGATCACCAGTTCGGTGAAGCCAATGATGTGGTTCAGGGGCGTGCGCAGTTCATGGCTCATATTGGCCAGGAATTCGCTTTTGGCCCGGCTGGCCTTTTCAGCGGCGGCCTTGGCCTGCTGCATTTGCATACGCTGGCGGCGTTCCGTGATATCACGGGTGACGCCCAGAATGGCCTTATAGGGAATGCCGGGGTCCTCCAGTGGCCCCACCCGGTTTTCCGTCCAGACCGTGCTGCCATCCTTGCGAATCAACTCGATTTCGGTATTCAGCGTCCAGTCCGCTCGTGTGGCGCCGCCGGAGAGGGGGCCGCCCTGGCGCTGCAGCTTCTCCCGAACCTGGGCCAGGGATGCGGTTGTCATGATGTGATCCAGTGGCCGTTCCAGTGCTTCCGCAGCGGTATAGCCGGTCAGATGGGCCACCGACGGGCTGATATAGGCAAATGTGTTGCGATCCAGATTGATGATCCAGATGACGTCCAGGATGTTTTCCGCCAATAGCCGATACTGGCGTTCGCTGGTCTGCAGGGCCCGCTGGGCCTGTTCGCGGTCCTTGATTTCCTGGGTGAGGATAATCTTCCGATTCTGCAGTCGATCACGCAAGTCGGAGACGTTTTGGTAGAGCAGCGAGTTGAACAGGGCGATGGTGCCCGAAGCGGTCAATTCCCGTATAAAGTTGAACTCATCGCTGTTCAGGGGCAGGCCGTTGGTTTTTTCGGACAGGAGGATGACGGCCAGCAACCGGTCATCTTGGGCCAGAGGGATCAGGTAGGCGGCGTCGTTTTGTGCCAGCAGCTCCAGAAGGCAGGTATGTTCCCGGTCGGCATGGGGGAGCGCTTCCAGACGATGGCGTTCGACCAGCCGTCCCCGGTGTACCAGAAATCGCACCAGCGACGGGTCCAGATCCAAAGGGGCGCCCTGGTTGCTGCGGTAGCCCTGGGAGGGGTCGTGCCGACTGATGAAGAGGGTCACCTGGGCAGCCCCCACCCCCCGGGACAGGGCCCGTGTCAGGGCGGCTGACAACTCCTCCAAATTTTTCAATAAAGAAATTTCTTCCAAAAATTCCAATCGGTTTTGCATGAGGTTGTGACGCGATTGGTTGAAGGCGCGGTTGATAACCGGCTGTCCCTTGAGGAAATAGAGCAGGTTGAGCCCAAACCAGCCGGCCATGATCGGGAATAGCAAGCCATACGGCCACTCCCGGAAGGGGCTCCGGAGGCCGAGAAAAATGGCAATGTTGGGCAGCAGGATGAGGGAGGATACGGCCAGCCAGGCAAGCGTGTGGTGGACCATGCGGCGGACATCCAGGAGGCGGTGCTTCAAAACACCGTAAGCGAGCACCGCAAGCGGGATAAAACCCAGGTTGCCCAGGGGATAGAAATCGATGCCGTTGATGGCGGGGATATTGCACAGGGTCAGGAACCCGCTGAGACTGAAGGATATCAGCACGTATTTGAATTTGAGCCGCAGCAGGGGGTTGGTTTCCACCTGCAGACGCCGGTAGAGGCAAATCAGGCCGTAGCTGATGACGGCAAAGCAATAGATGCCAAAAAGCATGAAGGCAGGCCCCCCGCGGGCGATCATCCCCCAGGCATATCGGTTGTGGCCGTTGAAGTAATAATCGGTGGGCACCGTCAGGGAAATCAGGAAGCTAAGACCCAGGCTGGCGGCCAGCAGGCCGCGATTGGGCCGGTGGAGTACCTGCTGGAAGAACATCAGGGTGACGACCGGAAGGTAGACATAAAAAAAGTGGATGGCCCGTTCGATGGTCAGCAGCGTGTTCGGATCATCGATAAAGAAATGACTGATGAACGCCGGGCACAGCAACGACCACCACAGGCACATCCAGGCAAATAGCTGGGCCTCGGCGCGGCGGCCGCCTTTGAGCAGGGCCAGGACGGCCAGCAAAAGACCGACCACCAGGGAAAGCACCGGGGGCGCCAGCAGTAGGGGGTTCATCGATGTCATGGTTTCCTTTCCGCTCATCCAGCATGGTTTCTATCGGCGTTTCAGGGGCGAAACTTGAGCGGAATCTCAAAAGACCTGTGTTTAACCGTTTCGAATCAAGTCATTTGTATTGGGGGTGAGGAAAAAACGGATTGCAAGGGGTGGCACCCGGATATTTCACGCGCGCGCAGGGTGAAATTTTATCGATGATTGTGGAAATCGACAAAGGGTACAAATTGTCACCTGGAAATCATATCCCATATGGCTTTGATACCCTTGAATACTTGCATAAAATTTATTGGATAGAAAAAAGTTCATGAAATGTTCAGGCTACGCACTTTCGGACGGTCGCGGGAGCCCATACGAGGCAAACTTGCTGGGCAACTGGCTGGGGGCCGATCCGGACATACGGCGGGCGATGGCTCCAAGGCTTTTCATGGAAGGCGTAAACGTCCTGTGGCGGCCGGCGCCAGGGCCGGGGCGGCCGCAGCCTCCCCGGCCCGTCCTGTCTGGATACGTTCGCTGGCCGCACCGAAAAACGTTTATAGGTTTTCGGGCCCTATCGGGTTTCGGCTGACATTACGGTCGGTCGTTTCTGAGAGTCCTTGCTTGCCTGCCCCGTGGCCGCCATTCCCAGCACCGCCGAAATGGCTTCGACGGCACCATCGATGGACATGTTGCCGGTATTGACCACCATGTCGTAATTGAAGGGATCGGCAATACTGGTGTTGAAGTATTTGCGGATAAACGCCCGGCGCTGGGAATCGGTCTTGGTGATGCGTTGCCGGGCCTCTTTTTCCGTTACCTGATGATTGCGGGCCACGTTGGCCGCGCGAACCTCAAAGGGGGCGATGACCCGGAGGCTGAAACGCCGCTCCGGCGGCAGGATGAAATTGGCCCCCCGCCCAATCAGAACAGCCCCGCCATGGCGCCCGATGGCACCGATGACCTTCATCAGGTGCTTGATATACTGGTCCGGCCACATGTGCCGGAAGTCCACCAGGTAGGCCATCCAATCTTCCAGCACGGACAATCCCTTCTCATCCAGCGTTTCCAACAGGCGGGCGCTGACCTTGGCGCTCTTGGCCATTTCATGGATCACTTTCTGGTGGAACAGGTCCATATCCAACCGCCGCGCCAGCCGCTCGCCGATAATATTCCCGCCGCTGCCGGGTTCCCGCGAGATGGTCACAATGGGACGGAAGGTCACCTTCGCCCTGGGCACGGTTTTGGAAAACTGCCATTTGCGCACCTGCTCTTCAATCATCTGTTCGATGGATCGGCTTTTCGCTCGCATAGGCCCTCCTTTCATAGCGCCCGAAGGCATGGATGTCCGCTGGGGGCACGAAGGGGTCGATCCGTACAGGCCAGGTCGAGGGGTGGGGGGATGCCCTTTACCGCCGGGTCGCCGAGTGGCCCGATCGTATCGGGTTGGTTTGCCGCATGAGAAGGAAGGGTGTCAGTTGCTCTGGTGCAGGGACCGCATCGTGCGCGTCCCATATTCTTAAAAATAAAGGTGACTCGTGGCCCCGTCAAGCCGGGGGGCAACGGCCCTGAGGGGAATAAGGGCGCGGGGGAACCGTTTTAAAAAACGGGTTGACATCTGAATATATATTTTATTTAATGAATTCTAATTCAAAATACGAATTCTTAAATCTTTTGTAGAAGGAGAATTCATGGATAACAAGACAATGGGGCGCAAGGAGCGGGAGTATTTACGACACCGGCGGGAAATCATGGACGCTGCCCTCGCCTTATTCTCGTCCAACGGGTACCACAATGTGACCATGAATCAGATTGCGGCCCGGGCGGAATTTGCTGTCGGCACCCTCTATAAATTTTTTGCCAACAAGGAATCGCTCTACAACGCGCTGATAACGGAAAAGTTGAGTGAATACCTGCAGGAATGGGAATCCGTGGTGGACTGGGCCGCCGATGAAATCAGCGTCATCCGGGCCTCTGTCGAAGCCCATATCCGCATCTTCAACCGCAATCTGGATTATGTCCGTCTCTATTTGTCGGAAACGAAGGGTGCCAGTTTCAGCCTGCGTGCCGGCCTGGAAAAAGAAATGAAAACCAAGATTCGCAGTATGATGCAAAAAGTCGCACGGGTATGCGAAGCCGGCATGGAAAAAGGGCTTTTTCGACGCATGAATCCGATCCACATGGTACTGGCGCTGGATGGCATCATCGATTCCTTTTTGATGGAACGGTTGGAAAACCCTGAGGCCATGCCCTTTGAGGCGGACCAGATTCTGGATCTGTTTTTCAACGGCGTGCTTGTCCAAAGAGGGGGCCGGAATGCCTAGCGATCGGTTAGTGGCGTTGCTGGTAGCCCTGGTGATCGCGCTCGGAACGGTGGCCGCCCGGGCCGAAGAACCGGCGGAACGGCTGTCCATGGAGGAAGCCCTTCAGGTTGCGCTCCGGAACAACCGCCTTATCCGGGAAGCGGAAGAAAACGCCCGGGCCGCTGTGGCGGCGAAAAAAAGTGCCCGAGCCGATTTTCTACCCAAAGCCCATTTAAGCTACCAGATCCGCGCCCTGGACGAAGACCCCTACCTGACGGTGGCGGATTCGCCCGTGGTAACCGTTGTGCCGGGTCTGGGCGGCGTAATCACGGGAACTGAATCGCAGGATATGCAGGTGGCCCACCGACAGCTGAGCCACTGGAGCGCCCGTCTGACCCAACCCTTGTTTACGGGGTTTGCCCTCACCAGTCGTTACCGTATGGCGGCGTTGGGGATTCGAATCAAGGGGGTGGAACGGGAGCTGGCGGTTCAGGATGTGATCCGCAACGTGAAGGTGGCCTATCTCCACGTGCTGCTCAGCGAGAAGCTCCTGGACGTGCTGCGGGATACGGAAAAGAGCCTGGCCCTGCACGCGGCCAACGGCCGGCGGTTTTATGAAGAGGGCCTCATCCCCTATAACGATCTGCTGGAAGCGGAAGTGGCCCTGGCCGCCGCCACCCAGCGCCGGGTGGAAGCCGAAGCCCGGGCCAGTGTTGCGGTATCGGCCCTGAACACGCTCCTGGATTGGGACGTGAATCGCAACGTGGAGGTGCGGGAAGTCGAAGGCGCCCCCCCCCCGGCGGCCAGCCTGGTCGACCTACTGGAAGAGGCCGACAAGGCCCGCCCCGAGCTGCGCGCTTTGCAGTTCGGGGTCGATCGTACGTCCGAGGGCATACGGCTGGCGGCGAGCAGCTATTATCCCCGGATCGCCCTGGTGGGCGAGTATTACCAGGAGGGGCGGGATCTGGCGGCCACCGAAAATGATTATGCCAACACCCACAATGCCGTCGTGGCGGTGCAGGCCGAATGGACCTTTTTCGAGTGGGGCAAAACAAGAGCCGAGACAGCCCGCCTGAAACATCAGCGCAAGGCCCTCGAGGAAAAAATCAAGGCCGTGGAGCAGGGGGTCCGCCTGGAAGTGAAGCAGGCCTTTGCCAGCCTGCAGGTTGCCCGCACCAATATCACCACGGCGGATCAGGCCCTGGCTCAGGCCCGGGAGAACCTGCGCATCAACGAGCGGCGCTTTGATCAGCATATCGGGGATACTTCCGACGTGCTGGACGCCACGGCTTTCCTGACCCGTGCCCAGGCCAATTACTACCAGGCCCTGTATGGCTGCAAGACCGCCGAAGCCGAGTTGGACCGGGCCGTAGGGCGCTGGCCGGCCGGTTTGCCACCGTTTGCGACGGACCCCGACACATCCCCTGTAGACGAATCGAAGGAACCATAAATGACGTCCCATGACAACCAATCCAAACGAACCGGCACGTATATCGTGCTGGCCCTTGTCCTGCTTTTCGGCACTTTCACGCTGTACAATGTTTTGCTGAACCAACAGGATGCCGTCACCTCACCGGCGGAAGAACGCCTTCCGGTTACGGTGGTGCCCGCCGGCCGGCAGTCTCTGGCCCATGTCCTGGAACAAACCGGCAATGTGCAGCCCTGGCAGATGGTCAACGTCTACAGCAAGGTTCCGGGTAAAATCATCGAAGATATCCTGGTGGAAAAAGGCGATACGGTCCACCGGGGTGATCCCATCGCCATTCTGGAGCGGGACGTGATCGATGCCCAGCTGGCTGAAGCCCGCGCTGGTCTGGCCTCGGCGGAAGCAGGCCGCGGGCAGATCGAAGCCAATCTGAAGGTTCTCGAAAAGGATCGCGCCCGCATGGAAAATCTGTTGCGGGACCGTGCCGTCGCCCGCCAGAAAGTCGAACATATTCAGGCCCAGGAAGAGGCCGCCCGGAAACAGCGGCAACTGGCCCTGGCGCAGATCGAAATGGCCCGGGCGAGCATCCGGCAGTTGAACGTCCTGAGCGCCAACCACAGGATCACGGCGCCCATCGATGGCATTGTGGCCCAGCGGTTTTTGGATGTCGGCAACATAACCGCCCCGGGCGTGCCGCTCTTCCATCTAATGGACGACCGCAAGGTGAAAATCATCACAACGGTAACCGAAAAAGACTGGCCCGCCATTCATGGGGGTATGGCTGCCGAAGTGACGGTGGCAGCCTATCCCGGCAAGGTCTTCACCGGACGGGTGGCCCTGGTGAGTCCGGTGGTGGATCCGGCTACGCGTACGGCCGAAGTGGAGCTTCATATCGATAACAACGCCCGTCAACTGGCCGCCGGCATGTTTGCCAATGTCCGCCTGGTGATGGGTGAACGGGACGCTCTGACAGTGCCCGCCGATGCCCTCCAGCGCATGCCGGGCACCGGACAACCCTACGTCTATGTGGTTGAAACGGAAAAGGCGGTTTTGCGCAATGTGACCGTGGGGCAGACCCAGGGCACCCTGGTGGAGGTCATCCAGGGCCTGACCGCCGGCGAAGCCGTGGTGGTGAAAGGCTATCACCGCCTGCGGGAAGGCAGCCCGGTCCAGCGTATGAAACCGGCGGGCGACGGAGATAAAGGGAGGCGTAGGCATAACCCATGAACCTAAGTGCTTTTTCCGTCAAGCAGCCGGTGGCCACCCTGATGCTGTTTCTGGCCTTTGCCCTGATCGGCGCCTTTTCCCTGTCCCAGCTCAATGTGGACATGATGCCGGAGATCGATCCGCCGGTGGTGTCCATTATCACGGCCTGGCCGGGCGCCAGTGCCTCGGATGTGGCCACCGAGGTGACGGAAGCCATTGAAGACTATGTCAACGGCATCAGCAACCTGGACAAACTCACTTCCAAGTCCCTGGACAACCTGTCCATCGTGACCGGCCGCTTCGACTGGGGGACCGATCTGGATGTGGCCAGCAATGACCTGCGCAGTGCGCTCGACCTGGCCAAACGGGAGCTGCCGGATGATACGGAAGAACCGGTGTTGTTCAAATTCAGCAGCTCCGTGGCGCCCATCATGTTTATGACCGTAACGGCGGATGCCAGCTGGCCGCGCCTCTTCCATATTGCCGACAAGGAAATCGCCGACGGTCTGAAGCGCATTCCCGGGGTCGGCGCCATTCTGATTCAGGGCGGTGAACGGCGGCGTTTCAACGTCTATTTCGATCGAGAACGCATCGAAGGCTACCACCTGTCCCTGGCCCGGGTCAACGCGGTGCTGGCGGCGGAAAACCGGAACATCCCCGGCGGCCGCATCAAATCCGGCACCATGGACTATTTCGTACGCATTCCGGCCCGGTTCCGGACAGCCGAGGCCATGGGCCGCACCGTGGTGGGCATGCACAAGGGCCACCCGGTCTACCTGAAAGATGTGGCCCGGGTGGAAGATGATTTCAAGCCCATGGACCGTAACGGCTGGGGTGACGGCAAGCCGGCCGTGGTCCTGATCCTGCAGAAGCAGTCCGACAAAAATACGGTGGAAGTGGCCGCTGCCGTACGGCGTTACCTGGAGAACCTGGAGGCGCGATTGCCCGCCGACGTGAATATCCAGCTTGCCATGGACAACTCCGAAGACATTTTAAACTCCCTGGCCAATCTGCGGACCACCCTTTACGGTGGTATTTTACTGGTTTGTCTGGTGGCGCTGGTTTTTCTGCGCCGTCTGCGAACGGCGATTATCGTGGTCCTGACCATTCCGGCCTCCCTCATTATCGCCTTCATCCTGATCTATCTGGCCGGCTACACGATCAATCTGGTATCGTTGATGGCCCTGGCCATTGCCACCGGTATGGTGGTGGACAATGGCATCGTGGTCCTGGAAAATATCACCCGCCACGTGGAGGGCGGGCGCCGGATACGGTCGGCCGCCGTTTTCGGCGCCGGTGAAATGGGGCTGGCCATCACCGCCTCCACATTGACAACGGTGGTGATCTTCGTGCCGCTGATGTTCCTCACCGGCCTGGCGGGCATCATCTTCAAACAGCTGGGCTTCGTGCTGGTGACGACCCTGATGGCCTCACTGCTCACCGCCCTGATGCTGACCCCGATGCTGTGTTCCCGCTGGATGAAGACCGCGCCGACCCAGCTGCGCCTGCGCCGGAGCCTGGTGGGACGGTTCTATGCCTTTTCCGAGAAGGGATTCGAAGCCCTGGAGCAGGGATATCGCCGGCTGCTGGAGTGGGCCCTGGCCCATCCCTACCTGGTGGTGCTGCTGGCAGGGGTCGTGTTCGTCAGCAGTTTGTCCCTGGTTCCCCGCTTGTCCACTTCATTTTTTCCGGAGATGGACTCGGGGGCCGTGGAGTTGAAATTTCGGCTGACGGAGGGGCTGCGGATCGAGGAGACGGACCGGGTGATCCGCCGGATCCTGGCGGATATCGATACGGTGGTGCGGCCGGAAGAGATGCGCCATTCATATGCCTTTGACGGGGAGAGCGAGGACGGCCTGGCCGTGGCCCTGGGTTTCGAAGAGGGACCGAATGTGGGGACGATCGGGTTCAAACTGGTGGACCGCGATCAGCGTGACCGCTCCGCCAAGGATATCGCCGCGGCCCTGCGGGAGCGGGTTAGCCGCATTCCGGGCATCGGCAAGATCAAGGTGACGGCCCAGAATGTGGTCATGGCAGCCCTGGCGGGCGCCACGGGGAAACCCGTGTCCGTGGAGATTCAGGGAACGGACCTGGACACGATCCTGGCCTATGCCGGTCAACTGCACGCGGCCATGTCGGACGTGCCGGGGCTGGTGGATGTGGAGATCAGTCAGAAGGATCCCCGGCCCGAAATATGGGTGGATATCGACCGCGACCGGGCCAGTGCCCTGGGCCTGAACGCGACGATGATCGGGGGCACCCTGCGCAACTACTACTACGGCCACGAGGCCACCCGGTTCCGTGAGACCGGGTATCATTTCGATATCTTTACGCGTTTGACGGCCGCTGACAAGGATCATCTCGACGGATTGGCCGAGATCCCCCTGTTCACGCCGGACGGGCGCATGGTGCGGCTCAAAAGCGTGGCCCGCATCGTTCGCGGTCAGGGGCCCATCGAGATCGAGCGCAAGAACCGCCAGACCATCGTTCGGGTCGAGGGCGACCTCTACCAGCGGTCACTGGGTGAGGTCACGACCGAGGTGCGCCGCATTCTGGCGGCATTGGATTGTCCGCCTGAGCTGAGCATTGTCCTGGGCGGCGATATCGAAGAACAGCGCAAGGCTTTTCGCGACATGACCCTGTTGCTGGTGATCGGGGTCAGCCTGGTCTACATGCTGATGGCGGCCCTTTTCGGCAACCTGCGGGATCCCCTGATCATCATGTTCGCCGTGCCCTTTGCCTTTACCGGCGTGATCTACGCGTTTTACTTCACGGGGACCACGCTGGGGATCATGTCCTTCATGGGGGTGGTCATGCTGATGGGCATTGTGGTCAACAACGCCATCGTGCTTTTGGACTACATGCTGTTGATGCGGAAACGCGGTCTCGGCCTGGTGGACGCCATTACCCGGGCGGGTGCCCATCGGCTGCGACCGGTGCTCATGACCACACTGACCACCTTTTTCGGCATGCTGCCCATGGCCATTTCGGACCGTGTGGGGGCCGAGGCCTGGAACCCCCTGGGCATCACCCTGCTGGGGGGGCTGACGATTTCGACCCTGGTGACGCTGCTGTTGATCCCCACCCTTTACTATCTGCTGGAGCGCCGGCGCACACCCCGGGAAGGAGCGGTTTGATGAAGATGCTGATGGCGGTCTACGATGTGACCTTCGATGACGACGTCATGGAGGCCCTGGCGGCCTGCGGCGTCGCGGCCTGGACCAAATGGGAGCGCTGCCTGGGCCGCGGGCGCCAATCGCCGCCCCGGCTTGGGGATACGGTCTGGCCGGGGTTCAACTGCGCTCTGATGATGATGGTTTCAGCCGAAGAAGACGTTCGCGTGCGCAAGGCCCTCGGGGCGGTTCATCAGAGAATCGGCCAGCAGGCCCTGCGGCTTTTCGGGTGGGAGGCCCAGGCGTTGATCTGAATCGGAAGGTTGGGCAGAAACAATTTGCCCTACGGCGCGCCCGGGGTGTCTATTGGGCGTGTTTTCGAGGGCTTGCCAATGAACATCTCGGGCGCGTGAACTATCCGGGATAAGTGGCCATCCCCCTCACAGGCGTGTTAATGGCCCCCTGTTTCGCCCTCCAGTTCTTCCTTCAGAAAAGCGGCCAGCGACGGTTCAAGGGCCTTGGTTCGCGGAAACAGGGCCAGACCGTCCTGCCAGGAGAAATCCACGGCGTCGAACACCGCTTCGATGACATATTCGTTGTTTTTACCATAGGTTTCCCGGGGAATGTATTCGACGAACTGCATGCGCGCCGGATCGATATGGAATTTCCGGCTGATGACAGTGGCAATATGACCGGCGGCACTGCGGACGGAGACTTCACCCTTCAGCATGCCCTCCCGGGGCAGATCCGAGGCCACCACCAGAATCGGCCGCAGGTGAATCACGTCCAGGTTATCGGAACGGTTGAGGTCGTAGATTCGCAGCCGGCAGCGCCCGTTGGCCAGCTTGAGCTGACCGCCCCAGCCCTCCCATTCGAAAATATCGTCGTAAACCATCAAACCGGCCCCCTTTTCAGGAGCGCGTCAGCGCGCCGTAGATGCGCAGGAGTTTGTCCGGCAGTTCGCTGACATCGGATATCACGGTATGGCGCACCGGGCCGTAAAGGTCATCCAGTCGCGGACTGGCCGGAAGATTGACCGTTATCGCCTGGGTGACGATGCCGCTGCTGCGGGCCTCGGCAATGGCCTGGCGCGTGTCCTGCACGGCGTAATCGCCTTTGTAGCCCACATCGTTGGGAAAGCCGTCACCGATCATCAGCAGCAGACGCACCCGGTTTTCCCGGTTCATCAGTTCCAGGGCCGCCCGTCGTACCGCCGCTCCCATGCGCGTGCTGCGCTGGGGCGTCAAGGCGCTGAGGGTTCCCTTGACGTTCCCGTTAAGCGGTTCATCGAAGTCTTTGATGCGGAAGTAATCCACCCCCAGGCGTCCGGTACCGGAAAATCCGGCCACGGCATAGGCATCGCCCACGATTTCCAACGCCTGCGCAAACAGGACAATGGCTTTCTTGGCCACATCCAACACGGATTCTTGGGATCCCCCCACAATATTGGACGTCGAACGGGACAGGTCAACCAGGAGCATGACGGCCACGTCCCGACGCTGTTTGACCCGCTTGATGTAAAGGCGGTCGGAAGGCAGCCTTCCGGCGCGGCGGTCCAAAGCCACATCCAGCAGGGCGCGGTAATCGAAGTCGTCGCCCTCGATCCACTGGCGCAGAATGCCGAGGCCCTCGGGGCGCAGCAATTCGAAAGCGTTGCGGATTTGCCGCACCAATCCCTCGCAGCGTTTCAGAACCGTTTCGTAAAAACCGGTGTCGGTGCCGCCGGGATGACGGTCCCGTACGCGCACATGATCGTGCAGATAATCACCGATCTGCGCGTTCCATTCCCGCTGCCAGGTGATGCGGTCGACATCGTCCGGATCCTCCATGTCATCGGTCAACGCTGCTTCGGCCAGGAGATCAGATGGAAGGGGGGAAAACGGCAAGCCCGCGGAGCCGCCGTTTTTTGTGTTCGGGGTATGCGATGACCCGCAGGCCAGGCGCACGATTTCCTCGGCTGAAGGGCGTCCCGCGGTTTGCTGCAGCAGGCGCCGCAGATCGCCCCGATAGAGCTTCAGCCCGCAGCGGCGCAGGCGTTGCACCAGACGGTGGGCCTGCCGGTGGGCGTCGCGGCCGCCCGCATCGATGAGTTCGGGTTGCAACGGCCGGCGGTAAGCCGGCGCAAGCCTTGCCCCCCCGGCTGCCGTGGACGACAAGGCCTGCCTTACAGGCGCGTAGGTTTCCACCACCAGACCGGCACAGTGTTCGACCCGCATGGTTGGCAGGGCCCGGGCATGAAAGCGGGCGCCAATATCCCGCACCAGGCGGGCCTGCTGCGGGCATCGATCCGCCCACGGGTCGCCGGGGAGATCCAGGGCGATGATGGCGTAAAGCGCATCCAGAAGGCTGCGGTATCGGCCGGCTTCCATTTGCGACTGCATGGCTGTCCGGTAGAGGGGCAGGCCGTCACGCATGAGCCCCGGGTATGTGCGGGCCATATGGATACGGACCCGGCCGTGTTCGAACACGGTCAACAGGTCCAGGGCCAGACGGGGATCGTCGAAGCACTGGCTGAAGACGATCAAATCCGGGGTTTTGCTGTCGTCCCCAACGGATGGCGGGGGCTGCAGGCCGTCCAGACAGCCCAGGTCCCGGGCCCGTTCCAGATCAAAGGCAAAGGTGTCGAATTCAATCAGGCCGGCCTCGAATTTGGCCATGACATTCAGCAAATTTGCATTGTCGGCGCGTGTGGTGAAGGCGTCGATGGTCTCGGGAAGATACAGGTGAACGCCGTCGGTGCCGGAACGCAGCGTCTCCATTTCGTTGGGGAGGCCCGGCCGGGGAATTTCGGCCTGGGCCTGCACGCGGCCGGCTTGTCCGGTGCGGGCCTGCAGATAGCGGTTCAAGCGGGCCTGTTCTTCGGCCAGGGCAACCGTGGTCTGCAGGGATTGGCAAACCCCGCGACCCCGCGTCGAATCAAGCGCCAGAAAACGTTTGCCCGCCCGGGGGTCTTCCAGGGCCAACGCTAGGCCCTCATCGACGAAAAGGTGCAAGGCCTCTGCGGTCAGACGCACCAGTCCCTGGGTCAAGCCCGCCAGAAAGGGCTCCGCCAAGTCCAGGTCGACCTGGACGAGCCGGGTCATCTGGTGAAGCTGGGCAGTGCGCCGGCGGGCGGACAGTTGCCGGGCGGCACGCGGCAGCAGGTTGCCCAGATACTGGCAGCGGTTATAGGAAAGGGGGCGGTCGAAAACCGTCTGCAGGAGTTCAAGATAGGCTCTGCCGGCATCGTCCCCGTTGGGGAGCAAGGCGGTCAACCCGTCCAGCGGCGCTTTCACCAGGTAGTCGCCCTTGGTTAAAAGGATGGCCAGCGTTTTTCGAAAGGCTGCCAGGAGGTTGTCGTCCTGCGCCAGCAATACCGGCGGCAGGATGTCGGCCAAACAACGCCCCAGGCTGGCACTGCGGTCCGCCGCCGCCCGGATTTCCTGGCCGAAAATGGCCAGCGCTGACAGGGTCCCGCCGCGGAGCAACTGGCGGTAGCCCTCGGCCAGCGACTGGCCGAAATGGATTTCCTGCTGATAGCCCTCGATAACGGTCGCGACGACATCGGCCGCAACGTTCGGCGGGAGGATGAGGCCGCCCTCCCGGCGGGCCGCCTCAAGGGTTGCATGCCGCTCCGGATCCAGGGCGGCCAGGGCTTCGAAAGGGGTGTCGAGGGTCATGACCGGTCAGAAAAAATCCCGAATGAGTTCTTCCATGGTTTCCTGCAGCCGTTCATCGTCGGTCAAGGGCTGGCAGATGGCCGAGCGGCAGGCCTTAACGGGATCGATGCCGCCCCGGATCAACAGCGCGGCATAGATCAGGAGGCGTGTGCTGGCCCCTTCGGTGAGTCCCTGTTCGCGAATGCGGCGAATGCGCGCTGCGAGGGCCACCAGCCGCGCAGCGATTTCCGGGTCAATATGGCCTTCATGGGCCACAATTTCGGCTTCGTGCGCTTCGTCGGGGTATTGAAAGACCAAACTGATGAACCGCTGGCGGGTGCTTTGTTTCAAATCCTTGAGGACGGACTGATAGCCCGGGTTGAACGAGATGACCATCATGAAGTCCGGGTGGGCCTGGATGGTTTCGCCCTTTTTGTCGATGGAAAGCTGGCGGCGATTGTCGGTCAGGGGATGAATGACCACGGTGGTATCCTTGCGGGCTTCCACGATTTCATCCAGATAGCAGATGGCGCCGGTGCGCACCGCCGTGGTCAGGGGGCCGTCGACCCAGACCGTTTCGTCGTTTTTCAGCAGGTAGCGCCCCAACAGATCGGAAGCGAACAGATCTTCATGGCAGGACACGGTGACCAGGGGGCGTTCCAGGCGGTGGGCCATGTATTCCACAAAACGGGTTTTACCGCATCCGGTGGGCCCCTTCAGCATGACCGGGAGCCGGGCTTTGAAAGCGGCTTCAAACTGCTGGACTTCATCGTTTGTTCTCAAGTAATAGGGGGCTTGGTCGATATCGTGATCAGATGCGGGCAGCGGCATGGTGGCCTTCATGTGGTTTTCTCCCAAACAATTCGGGGTGTTCATTGAGGCGATCGTCGGGGCCAGCGGCATGCACAGGCGATTTGCCGAAAACCAACAGGGGTTTCGCGCGGCCGGTCAGCAGGGGCCTGCCCCCGCTGAACCCCGTTTTTATGGAATTGACGACCGGTGGGTCAACTTAGCCCAATTGAAGCGCTTTGAAAAGGGGCCCAAGGCCCGGGGGGGGCGGTTTTCGTATTGCACCGGCAATGGTTGTGTCATATTATTTAGACTTATGCCATACTAATCCCGGGAATGCTGGATGCGGGCATCAAACGTGATGTTCGCGCGCCAGGTTCGCGTGTGCCAATATCCAACGGCGCATGGCCATCCAGTATGACCGCAACAGGAGCATCATGACAGACGAAGCCAATCTACATCGACTCGAGCGGGACGGACGCACCATTACGCTGATCGGAACCGCCCATGTTTCCCAGGAAAGTGCCGATCTGGTCCGCCGGGTCATTGAAACGGAGCAGCCCGATACGGTCTGCGTGGAACTTTGCGCCTCGCGGCTGCAGTCCATTCGCCAAAAAGCCCGCTGGCAGGAAATGGATATCATCAAGGTTGTCAAAGAAAAAAAAGCATTTCTGCTGCTATCCAACCTCATCCTGGCCAGTTTTCAGAAGCGCATTGCCGACCGCATGGACATCAAACCCGGCCAGGAAATGATCACGGCCGTCGAGGCGGCCGAGACGGCCGGTGCCGAGGTCTGGCTGGCCGATCGGGATATCCGCATCACCCTGTCCCGCACATGGCGCAGTATGGGGCTGTGGGACAAGCTGAAACTGCTGTATCAACTCCTGTTGTCTCTGGGTGAAGTGGACGATTTGAGCCCGGAGGACATCGAGCGCATGAAACAGGAGGACGTGCTCAACAGCCTTTTGGAGGAAGTGGGATCGGCCCAACCCATGGTCCGGAAGATCCTGATCGACGAGCGGGACCTCTACCTGGCCCAGAAGATCAAGGACGCCCCCGGCGACCATGTCGTGGCGGTGGTGGGGGCCGGTCATGTGCCCGGCATCAAGCGCTGCTGGTCCTCTGACACGGATTTGTCGGCACTGGAAGGGATGCCGCCCAAGAGCCGTTTGACCGGATTGTTCAAGTGGGGGATTCCGGCGGTTATCCTGGCCCTTTTTGTCTACGGATTCTATGCCGGTGGTTCCAAGGCCGGATCGGACATGCTGCTGTTCTGGGTGGCCGCCAACGGTTTGCTGGCCGGAATCGGGGCGTTGATCGCCTGGGGCCATCCGTTGACCGTTTTGTCGTCGGTGCTGTCGGCGCCGTTGACATCCCTGAATCCGATGATCGCTGCCGGTTGGGTGTCCGGCCTGGTGGAAACCTTTTCCCGCAAGCCCAAGGTGCGCGATTTCGAGACGCTTCAGGACGACATCCGCTCGGTCAAGGGCTTCTGGACCAACAAGGTGACCCGTATCCTCCTGGTGGTGGTGTTTACCAACCTGGGCAGTTCGATCGGAACCTTTGTGGCGTTTCCCATGATCGTGCGGGTGTTGCAGGGCATCTGACCGTCGGCTTGCGGCCGGACGTGTTTCAGGGGGCGATGGCCACGATGCGCCGATGGCCGTTTGCCACCACCTCCAGTTTGCCCTGGGCAAACAGTTCGATACACTGGGGATAAAGCTTCCACTCTTCGGCCAGGCCGTTGCGTTTGACATCTTCCAGCGTGTCGCCCGGTTTAATGGCGAATGCCCGCTGACCGATAATGGGTCCCGAATCCTCCCCGTAATCAATAAAATGCACGGTACATCCCCCGACCTTGCAACCGTAGTTGAAGGTGTCGCCGTAGCCGTCGACACCCGGAAAAGACGGCAGGATCGCGGGATGGATGTTCATGATACGGGGCTTGCTGCGATCGGTATTCACGCGATCGATGAAATAGGGGGTCAGGTTGCGCATGAAACCGGCCAGAATCAGCAGATCGTAGGGATAGGGTTGCATCGCATCGACGAGAGCGGCCTCGGCGATGGCCCGTGTCTCAAGAAACTGGCGGATGCGTTCGTCACTGGTTTCCGGCGGGAACAAGCGGCACTTTTTTTGGGTATCCTCGAAATCAAAGTTGTCGGGAAGGGGCTGGCGGGTTGGGTCCTGACGATACTGGCGCAGGATGCTGCCGTAATCCACGATAAAAGACGGGATGTTATGGCGTCGGGCACGGTCCAGGCCCTTGGCTTCCGGGTTGTCGGTCCCCACGAAAACGATTTGTCCGCTGATGGCGTGGGATTCGCAGGCGTCGATTACGGCTTGCAGGTTGGTGCCGCCACCGGATATCAGTGCCCCGATGCGAAGGTTCGGTTGCATAGGCAGTTCTCCATGGGTTGAAGGTGATGGCCGTGGATGGGTCGTGCCTGCTGTGGTAGCAGATGGCCCCCCGGCCTGTCAAACGTCCGTGTTGCCAGAAAGCCCTAATATACCTGGATTCGCAGGCATTTCCACGGTTGACAAGATCTGGCGGGGTGCATATACTTCCGCGAAATTTGATGTTCAATTGCCAGAGAGGAAACCAATATGGCTGAAAATGTAATGGAAATTGATGATGCGCGCTTTGAGTCCGAGGTGCTGAAATCCGACACCCCGGTGATGGTGGATTTCTGGGCTCCCTGGTGTGGCCCCTGCAAAGCCATCGGACCGGTGGTGGAGGAATTGGCCGGTCATTACGAGGGACAGGTCAAGTTCATGAAATGCAATGTCGATGACAATCCGGCAACACCCGGAAAATACGGTATCAAAGCCATTCCGACGTTGATTTTTTTCAAGGGCGGCGATGTTGTCGACCAGATTACCGGTATGGTGGCCAAAACCAAACTGGAAGAATCCCTCGGGAAATTAATTTAATTCAAACGGAGGCAACTGTATGGGCGGGGTAGACGGCACTTCCCGCCTTTACGGCTGCGGCTTGCAGTGGAACCGGCCGGAGCGTTGCGGATAAATCGCGGCAGGACCCTATGAAACGATTAATCATGCTTTGCCTGATCATCCCCCTGTTATGCTCGGGATGTGCCTTCTTCGACCTTTTCTGGGAGGGCGAAGACGATGAAACCGCGCAAACGCTGGCTTGGGATGGAATTGACGATTACGAAAGCGGTGATTTTGAGGGCGCCAAAGAAGCCTTCGAAAAGCTGAAAGACTGGTACCCTTACAGCGAATACGCCAAACTGGCGGAACTCAAGATCGCCGATGCGAATTACCGGCTGGGCAACTACGAAGAGGCCATTTTTGCCTATGAAGAATTTGAGAGTCTTCATCCCCGCAATGAGGCCATCCCCTATGTTGTCTACCAGATCGGCATGTGCCATTACGAACAGATCGACACCCCGGATCGTGACCAGGTGTCGACCCGCAAAGCCCTGGATGTTTTTGGACGCCTGGTGAGGGACTACCCCAACGATCTTTATGCCGTCAAAGCGCAGGAAAACATCAATGCTTGCCTGCGCAGCCTGGCGGAATCCGAACTCCGCATCGGGCTGTTCTACTACGATAATGGCCATTACAAAGCCGCCCTGCGGCGGTTTAAAAATGTGTTGAGCCGCTACCCGGATGTGGGGGTGCACCAGACGGCCCTGCGCCATATTGCCATGGCCGAGGCCGCCCTGGCGGAGATCAGCCGTGCCGACAGCAGCAGCATTCTGCCCTTTTTCTAACGTTGGCTTCTAGTCGCAACGACGTTCAACTGCATCGGTGGCCACATGTCGCGTTGGATTGAAGACGACAGACTGGCGTTACCGCTATTGCAAAAACACCCCATGTTCCCACCAAACACTCATAAAAGTCTTTACAAATAGTTTTAGATAATATAACAATAAGCGTTTCGAATTGCGAAGATATGTTTTTTAGCGAAGGGAACTGGCAAGATGTCAAAACAATGTGAGATCTGTGGGAAAAAACCGATGGTCGGCAACCATGTCAGCCATGCACACAATATCAACAAGCGACGTTTCAATCCCAATCTGCAGACCGTTCGGGCTCTTCAGAACGGCCAGGCCAAACGCATGGTGGTGTGCACCAGCTGCATCAAATCCGGACGGGTGGTCAAGGCGCCCTGAGTGATTTTTGGGCTCCAAGACGGGCCGCTGTTCAGGTTGGTTAAATATTCAGGCGTTGGACGTCCTGGACCATATGAATGCGGCGGAGTGCGGAGAGCACCCGATTGAGGTGCGCGGTGCTTGATACGGCCAGCGTCAAATAGCTTTCCACCATCTGATTTTCTTTGGTTTTGGTGTTGACGCTGACGATGTTGGCCTCATATTTACTGATCGTGGTGGCGATATCGGCCAACAGGCCAACCCGGTCATAGGATAGTACCAGAATTTTCACCGGGTAGGTTTCCCTGCTTTCTTCAGTCCAGGTCACCTCGATCTGCCGTTCCGGATTCATCTTCAGGGCGTTGACGCAGTTGGCACGATGCACCGTCACGCCATACCCCCTCGTAATATAGCCGATGATCGGGTCTCCCGGTACCGGCTGGCAGCATTTGCCGAACCGTATCAGAATATCATCCAGCCCCTTGACCAGGATCTCGGTTTTGGCCGGCTTCTTTTTCACCCGCCCCATGATGCGATCGAAAATGGATTCCCGTGGGGCCTCTTCTTCCGTTTCCTCCGATTTGGGCAGAAAGCGCCGTACCACCTGCAGCGGCGTGGTTTTGCCGTAGCCCACACTGGCAATCAGATCGTCCGCGGTTTTAAATCCGAAATGCTCGACCACGCCTGCCATTTGGGGTGATTTCACCAAGGTGTGGAAATTGAGGCGATGTTTGCGGAAGGCTTTTTCGCAGATTTCCCGTCCCAGGGTCAGGCTGCGATTCTTTTCCTGAATCTTGATCCACTGGCGGATCCGGGAGCGGGCCTTGACGGTTTTAACGAATTTGAGCCAGTCTTTGCTGGGATGGTGGTTTTTCGAGGTCGTGATATCGACCGTGTCGCCGGTTTGCAGTTCCTGGCTCAAGGGCACCATGCGGCCGTTGACCTTGGCGCCGGTGCACTGGTTGCCGACCTCGGTATGAATCATGTAGGCAAAATCCACCGGGGTCGCACCCTTGGGGAGTGTTTTGACGTCCCCCTGGGGTGTGAAAACGTAAACTTCGTCCGGATAAAGGTCGATGCGCACATTCTCCAGAAATTCATCCGGGTTCCCGATGTTTTCCTGGTTTTCCACAAGGTTCTGGATCCAGGCAAAACGCTTGCTGACGTTTTCGTCCGCCTCCCCCCCCTCCTTGTAATGCCAGTGTGCCGCGATGCCGGATTTGGCGACCCGGTCCATATCCTGGGTCCGTATCTGGATTTCCACCCGTTCACCGCGCGGGCCGATGACGGTGGTATGGAGCGACTGGTACATGTTGGGTTTGGGGCGGGCGATATAGTCTTTGAACTTGATATCGATGGGTTTCCAGAGGGAATGCACGATGCCCAAAGCCTCGTAGCAATGGGGAATGGTCTTGAGGATGATACGAAAGGCGATGATGTCGTAAACATCCTCGAAGGCCAGGTTCTGGGAGACCATCTTCTGGTAGATGCTGTAATAGTTTTTGTAACGCCCCATCACCTCACTTTCCAGGTGATGGCGGTCCATGTTTTCCCGGATGATGCCCTTGACCGCTTCCATATAGGATTCCCGCTCTTTGATGTCGGCGATGACGCGGTTCTTGATACGGGCGTATTCATCCGGCAGGAGAAACTTGAAGGAGCTGTTCTCCAGTTCGTTTTTCATCCAGTAGATACCGAGACGGGCGGCGATGGGGGCGAAGATGTCCAGGGTTTCCTGGGCGATGATCCGTTGTTTGCTCTCTTTGTGGAACTGCAGGGTGCGCATATTGTGCAGGCGGTCAGCCAGTTTGATGAAGATCACCCGGATGTCGTCCGCCATGGCCAGCAGCATTTTGCGGAGGCTTTCGGCCTGGCGGGCCTGGGAGCTGCTGAAGGGCAGTTTGCTGATCTTGGTGACCCCGGCAACGATATGCTGAACTTCGGGACCGAATGTGCTTTCAATTTCCTCGGGCGAGGCATGGGTGTCTTCGACCACGTCGTGCAGAAGTCCGGCGGCAATGCTGACCGGATCGAGATTCATGTCCGCAAGGATGCCGGCAACTTCCAGAGGATGGGAGAGATACGGCTCACCGGACAGCCGAACCTGGCCGTCATGCACCCGGGCACTGAAAATATAGGCCCGGTCGATAATGTCCAGATCGGCCTCGGTACTGCTATCGGCAACCTTATCCAGAATATCGGTGATTCGAATCATAGCGCCTTAATAGGCCTTGGCCCATACCACCCGTTCGCGGCTGGGCCGGCCGCAGCATATGCAGCGCCCGTCTTCCGGTGTATTTTTCAGCGGAATGCACCGGATCGTAACGTTCAGGGCTTCCTTGATCTGCTGTTCGCACTGGGCCTCGCCGCACCAGTGCGACAAGGCAAAGCCGCCATGGATCTCCGGCTTTTCCAATGCGTGGGGCGTGAAATAGGCATCGAAGGCTTCCCGGCTTTCAATTTTCTGCGTGTGGGCCTCGCGGAAGCTCAGGGCCCGGTCGTAAAGACGGCGCTGGATATCATCCAGCGTGGCGGTAAAGTCTTGCAGGAACTGCGCCCGCGGTATCGAGGTTTTTTGTTTGGGGTCATGGTCCCGCCGGCCGACAAAGAGGGCATCTTTCTCGATATCTTTGGGGCCGATCTCCACGCGCACCGGAATGCCTTTTTTGATCCAGTCCCAGCCCCGGGCCCCGCCGATGTCACGGGTATCGATTTCGACCTGGACGCTTCGGTCGTGATATTTTTGCCCGCGCAGATCAGTGGCCAGCTTTTCGGTATACGCCATGACCTTCTCGCGGTCGGCATCGGAGCGGAAAATCGGCAGCAGGACCACGTGAGCGGAGGCGATGCGCGGCGGGAGCACCAGTCCGTTGTCATCCGAATGGGTCATGATCAGGCCGCCGATCAGCCGTGTGGAAGAGCCCCACGAGGTTGTCCAGGCGTATTCCTCCTCCTCACGGGCATTTTGGAAACGGATGCCGGAGGCAATGGCAAAATTTTGTCCCAGGAAATGGGAGGTGCCGGCCTGAAGGGCCTTGCGGTCCTGCATCATGGCTTCAATGCAAAGGGTGTCCTCCGCTCCGGGAAAACGCTCCGAAGCGGTTTTACGTCCCCGAATCACCGGCATGGCCAGGAAATCCTCGACGAACCGGGCGTAAACCTCCAGCATCATATTGGTGCGTTCGATCGCTTCCTTTTGGCTGGCGTGGGCGGTATGGCCTTCCTGCCACAGGAATTCGCTGGTTCGGAGAAAAATACGGGTGCGCATTTCCCACCGCACCACATTGGCCCACTGATTGATCAGAATGGGCAGGTCGCGGTAGCTGGAGACCCATTTGGCGAAGGAATCGCCGATGATTGTTTCGGAGGTGGGCCGGACCACGAGGGGTTCCGCCAGCTGGCCGGCCGGGGCAAGGCCGCCCTGGTCGCTTTTTTCCAGCCGATGGTGGGTTACGACGGCGCATTCCTTGGCAAAGCCTTCGACGTGCTCGGCTTCCTTTTCCAGGAAACTCAGTGGAATGAACAGGGGGAAATAGGCGTTTTTAACCCCGGTGGCCTTGAACATATCGTCCATGCCGCGCATGATATTTTCCCACAGGGCATATCCCCAGGGTTTGATGACCATACAACCGCGTACCGGTGATTTTTCAGCCAGGTCCGATGCTTTGATGATTTGCTGGTACCATTCGGGATAGTCTTCGGCGCGTACAGGGGTAATTGCGGTTTTTAACGGTTTGGCCATGTGCGTTTTCTCCAGTTCCTGCGTTATGCGGCGCCGGTAATCCGGACCACCGTTGATCGTCAAGGTTTCTGCGGCCGTATTACAATAGGCGTATCGCAGCCCGGAGCCGGACGGAACATGCGATCGATACGCCTTCCGTCAAGGGCAATCGATGGGCCTGTCGGGGCTTCTCCATCTTCACGGCACCGGAGTCTCCTGATGGGAATCGCCGGCCTCCAGTCGCTCGATTTCCTGAATAAGGGCCTCGACAAGGTCGGTTTCCGGAACCTTTCGGACCACTTTGCCTTTTTTAAACAGGATACCGAGGCCTTTGCCTCCGGCGATACCAACGTCGGCCTCCCGCGCCTCTCCGGGGCCATTGACCACGCAACCCATGATAGCAATTTTGATGGGTTTTTTAAATTGGTGCACCCGGGCTTCAACTTTTTCGACCACATCGAAAAGATTGATTTCCGTGCGGCCGCAAGTCGGGCAGGCAATGATGTCCGGCCCGCGGCGACGCATACCCAACGCCTTCAAGATTTCCCAGCCCACCCGCACCTCTTCCACCGGATCCCGGGTTAAGGAGACCCGCAAGGTGTCGCCAATGCCTTCGGCCAGCAGCATGCCGATGCCCAGGGCCGATTTGACGATGCCCGGATAGAGCGCCCCGGCTTCCGTTACCCCGATGTGGAATGGCAGGTCGGTCTGTTCTGCCAAAAGCCGGTACGCCATCAGGGTGCGGCTAACGTCGGAGGCCTTGAGCGAAATCTTGATCTTGTGGAAATCGAGTTCCTGCAGAAGGGCGGCATGGCGCATGGCGCTTTCGACCATGGCGGCCGGAGTGGCGCCCCCATAGCGCTCGAGGAGATCCTTTTCCAACGACCCCGCATTGACACCGATGCGGATCGGGACGCCGTGGTCCCGGGCGCATTGGACCACAGCCTGGATTTTATCGGGTCCACCGATATTGCCCGGGTTTAGCCGTAACCCATCGGCTCCCGCCTCGGCCGCCTTTATTGCCAGACGGTGGTCAAAATGAATATCGGCGATCAAGGGGATCCTGATGCCGGCTTTAATGGACGCGATGGCCGCAGCGGCGTCCATGTCCGGCACGGCCACCCGGACGATCTCGCAGCCGGCCGCCTCCAGCCGCTGGATCTGTGCCAGGGTGGCCTGGACGTCCTGGGTCGGCGTGTTGGTCATGGACTGAACCGACACCGGTGCCTGGCCGCCTACGGTGACGGAACCAACTTGAACGGGTATGGAATGCCTGCGATGAATGGCGATCGTTTCGTTCATGGAAGATGCATCCGGCCCCTTGCCAAAGGAATATCCCGCGGACCGGTGAGTTACCGGGAAAGATTTCAAGGCCGGCACCCGGTTCCCGATCAGGCCGCAACATTAATTTCTACCAAACCGGTATGAGGACTTCAAGCTAAATGGCTTGCTGCCGGCGACACCACCAAGGGCCTTAGTCGGGGTGCTGGCAAAGGCGGATACCGGAAAGCCACTATCCCATCCGGGCAAACGGGTTATATTGTTTTTCCCTTCCGATGGTGGTCTCAGGACCATGGCCGGTGTAGACGGTCGTTTCGTCGTCAAGGGCGAACAGACGCGTGCGAATGCTTGCAATAAGGGTGTCAAAGTCGCCCCCGGGAAAATCGGTCCGGCCGATGGAACCCTGAAAAAGCGTGTCACCGACAAAGACGCAACTGTCCACATGCAGGGATATCCCGCCCGGGGTATGCCCCGGCGTGTGAAGGACGTTAAGTTCGAGCTTCCCTACGGCAATGGTATCGCCGTCTTCCACCAGCCGGTCCGGTGCCGGTGAATTTTCGGCCCGAAGCCCAAAGGCACCGGCCATTTGGTCGAGCTGTCCCAGCATGGGGGCATCGAGGGGATGGATCATCAGCTCTGCTCCGGTGGTTGATTTGAGTTGGCGATTCCCCCCCACGTGGTCGAAATGCCCATGGGTATTGATGATGCAGGCGATGGTGAGACCGGCCCGCTGCACCTCGGCCAGAATCCGTTCCGGGTCGTCGCCCGGATCGATAACGGCAGCGGCCTGCGTGGTTTCACACCCGAGAATATAACAATTGGCCTGGATCGGCCCCACGGCTAGTTGTCTGATGATCAAATGCCCCTCCTGTCTATTCGTTCCAAGATCCGTCCCGTGGCCCGGTCGGCAGCGCCGCATCGCACGCCACCCGTTGTGGGGTTTGGATTTCACCATTTTCCAAAGCCCGATGAATCCGATCCAGGATGCCGTTGATGAACGCGCCCGAATCGTCGGCGCCGAACCGCTTCCCGATATCGATGGCTTCATTGATGGAAACCTTGGGGGGGATATCATCGAGCCAGAGCATTTCAAAAACGGCCATTCGAATCACGTTGCGATCGACCCGGGGCATGCGAAAAACTTTCCAGTTGTCCGAATACCCTTCAACGATGCCGTCGATGGTGGACTGATGACGCTGCACCCCTTTGACCAGATCGAGAAAAAAGGTTCGGCTTTTGCGCGGCGGCGAAAAATTACCGCAGAAAAGATCAAGGGCTTCATCCGGATCGCCGTTTTGCTCCTCGAGAAAATAGAGTGCCTGCAACGCCAGTTCGCGGGCCTGTCTTCGTTTGCCCATGGTTAGGCCTGCTGTATCACTTCCGTAAGGTTGGCCATTTCCACGGCGGACATTGCCGCACTCCAGCCTTTGTTGCCGGCCTTGGTGCCCGCCCGCTCGATGGCCTGTTCAATGGTGTCTGTCGTAATGATGCCGAAAATGACCGGAACGTCGGCCTCCAGGCTGACCATGGCAATGCCTTTGGATACCTCGGCGCTGACATAGTCGAAATGCGGGGTTGCGCCCCGAATGACAGCGCCCAGGCAGACGATGGCATCGTAGCGGTTTTTAGCGGCCATTTTTTTGGCCAGCAGAGGGATTTCGAACGCCCCCGGCACTTTCACGATGTCGATGTCTTCATCTCGGGCGCCCGAGCGCCTCAAAGCGTCCACGGCGCCGTCCACCAGCTTTTCGGTAATAAAATCGTTGAACCGGCTCATGATCAACGCAAATTTTTTGCCTTCTGCCAGCAGCTTGGCTTCCAGAATTCTCGGCATGGTTTCTCCTTTTTCAGTTCGCTGTGGGGTACTGTCCCCTCGGTTCTACGCCATGCGCACCTGCCGCGGTTTGGGCTACGGGGTGGCGTCAACCGTTTTCAGCAAATGGCCCATTTTTAGTTTTTTGCAGCTCAGATAGCAGCGGTTGAATTCGTTGGGTTCGATTTCAATCGGCACCTGCTCCACGATACTCAGCCCATAGCCTTCCAGCCCGACCATCTTTTTGGGGTTGTTGGTCATCAGGCGCATTTGGCGGACCCCCAGATCGACAAGGATCTGGGCGCCAATCCCGTAGTTGCGCATGTCTGACTTGAATCCCAGTTCCTCGTTGGCCTGGACCGTGTCCAACCCCTGCTCCTGAAGGGCATAGGCTTTGATTTTGTTCACCAGTCCGATGCCGCGGCCTTCCTGGCGCAGATAGAGGACAACGCCGGCCCCTTCGGCGTCGATTTTTTCCATGGCCCGGTGCAGCTGGTCACCGCAGTCACAGCGCATGGAGCCGAAAACGTCGCCGGTCAGGCATTCGGAGTGAACCCGCACCAGGACAGGCTTTTCAGGATCGACCTCGCCCTTGATCAGGGCCATGTGGCTGAGGTTGTCCACGTCGTTTTCATAGACAACGATCCGGAACTCGCCGGCTGCGGTGGGAATTTTGGCTTCGGCGGCCCGCCGCACGAAGGACTCCTTGCGCATACGGTATTCTACGAGATCGGCGATGGTGACGATGCCGATGCCGTGCTCCTGGCTGAATTTCTCCAGCGAAGGCATGCGGGCCATGGTGCCGTCGTCGTCCATGATTTCACAGATAACGCCGGCGGGCCGCAGTCCGGCCAGACGGGCCAGGTCCACCGATCCTTCGGTCTGCCCCGTACGCACCATGACGCCGCCTTTGCGGGCCCGCAGGGGAAAAATGTGACCGGGGCGGACCAGATCGGTCGGTTTGGCCTCGTCGCGGACCGCGGTCAAAACCGTGGTGGCGCGGTCCGCCGCCGAAATGCCGGTGCTGACCCCGCACCGGGCTTCGATGGATACGGTAAAGCCGGTTTCGAACTGTGATGTATTGTGGTCGACCATGAGGGGCAGATCGAGCGTGTCCACCTTATCCGGTGTCAGCGACAGGCAGATCAGACCCCGTCCATATGTGGCCATGAAGTTGATGGCGTCCGCCGTGATTTTTTCGGCGGCCATGCAGAGATCGCCTTCATTTTCGCGGTCTTCGTCATCCACGAGAATGACCATTTTCCCGGCGCGGATGTCCTTGATAGCTTGTTCAATCGTTAAAAGCGGCATAAGTGACGATTCTTCCTCCTCAATGGTATTTGGGAACGACGATTTGGGGCTGCCATTCCCTAATTCTCCGGCCTTATAGAAATCCGGTTTTTATCAGAAATTCCCGGTCGACGGCCGAGGCCCGTTTTTCAGCTCCACGGGCGGTTGTTGTAAACCGTTCGACGTATTTGCCGATCATGTCGGTTTCAATGTTGATGCGGCTGCCCACGGGTTTAAACCCGATGGTGGTCCATTGGGCCGTATGGGGAATGATGGCGACATCCAGGCCGGCGTCATCGCAGCGGTTGATGGTCAGACTGACGCCGTCCAGGGCGACGGAGCCCTTGTGAATCATATAGCGGGTCAGGTCGGGTGGTACGGCAACCCGAATCAGCAGGGCATTGTCAAGCCGCTCCCGAGATTGAATAACGCCGATGCCGTCCACATGGCCTGACACCAGATGGCCATCCAGTCGATCGGAAAGACGGAGCGCGCGTTCCAGATTCAACCGCTCCCCGGTGCGGGCTTCATTGAAGGTGGTGGTGGCAAGCGATTCGGGGGAGACGTCAACTTCGAAGCGTCGGCCATTGATGGTCACGGCGGTCAGGCAGGCGCCGTTGACAGCGATACTGTCGCCGATGCGAACTTCGTTCAGATCAAAATCCGATTCGATGACCAGACGGCGGCCGTTGCCATGGGTTTTAATGGCGGCCAGTGTTCCTAATCCTTCGATAATTCCCGTAAACATGGCTTTCAACTTTGCTGTCCGGCCGTGTGCTTTCGCAACGGTTGTAAAAGATCCTGGGCCCGCTTGCCGTTAATATCCGTAAACATTCAATCTAGTTATATTTTTCCGGTTGTCAACGATGGGTCGACACCGGCGGGAGATAGCCTTCCAGCATGACGTCAGGGCCGAAACGATGCACCCTGACATCCGCCACGTTCAAGCAGTCCTGCATGCGTGCCGGGCCCTGTCCGCGGCAAATGGGTACGCCGTCATCGCCTCCCAGCAGTTTGGGGGCGTAAAACAAGAAAATTTTATCGACAATGCCGGCCCGCAGGGCCGATCCACTGACCTGGCTGCCCCCCTCCACCAGTACACTGGCGATCCCTTCCCGGCCTAATGCGGCCATCAGTGCGGCCATGTCGATGCCATCGTCCTGAACCGGGGCGACCAGAACCCGGGCACCTGCCTCCGCGGCCTGTCGGTGCGCCTCGGGGGAAGCCTCCGGTCCGGCGACCAGGATCGTTTCACTCGGCGATGATTGGGTCAGCACTCGGGCCTTTAACGGGATCGACAGGCGGGTGTCAAGGATAATACGCTTGGGGTCGCTTCCCTTTTTGTCCGGCAGTCGGGTGGTCAGACTGGGATCATCGGATTTGACCGTGCCCACACCCACCAGGATGGCATCCACGGCGTGCCGCAATTCATGAACGAACCGACGTGATTCCGGCCCGCTGACCCAACGGGCGTCGCCGGTGCGTGTGGCGATACGTCCGTCCAGGGTGGCGGCGCATTTCAAAATCACGAAGGGCTTCCGGGTACGAACGTGTTTGATGAAAAATTCGTTCTGCCGCTGGGCGGCGTCTTCGGCCAGGCCCTCGGTCACCGCCACTCCGGCAGCGCGCAGGCGATCGTTGCCGCCGCCCTTTACGCCGGGATTTGGATCCCGCATCGCCACCACCACGCGCCGGATGCCGGCGGCCAGAATTTTTTCGGTGCAGGGCGGCGTTTTCCCGGTGTGGTTGCAGGGTTCCAGGGTGACGTAGAGGGTTGCCCCGCGAGCCTTATCCCCGGCCTGGTTCAGGGCATTGACTTCCGCATGCGGACCGCCGAAGCGTTCATGCCAGCCCCGGCCGATGACTTTGCGGTCTTTGACGACAACGGCCCCCACCAGCGGGTTGGGAGAGGTATGCCCTGTCCCCCGGGCGGCCAAGTCTAACGCCATCTGCATGTAAAATCGGTCTTTTGCCGTGAAAATGCTCATGGGAAGGCGATCAGCGGTGGCTCAAGAGGCTTTTAAGTTCTGCAAAAAAATCATTCACGTCCTTGAATTCCCGGTAAACCGAGGCAAAGCGCACATAGGCCACATCATCGAGGGCATGCAGCTTGGCCATAATTTTTTCTCCCAAATAGGAAGAGGGGATTTCCTTTTCACCGAGTTCCCCCAGATCCCGTTCCAACTCATCGAGAAAGTTTTCGATTTGGTTGACGCTGATATCCCGCTTCTGGCAGGCCTTCTGAACCCCGGTACGAACCTTTTCCCGGGAGAAAACTTCGCGTCGACCATCCTTTTTAATGATCATGATCGGGATTTTTTCAATGTGCTCATAGGTGGTAAACCTGCGGCTGCAGACCAAACATTCCCTTCGCCGTCGAATTTCGTTACCATCTTTGCTGAGCCTCGAGTCGATGACTTTGTTGTCCGTTTCTTTGCAAAAAGGGCATTTCATTCAGCGGCCTCCTGATCACTGGGGTTCAGGTGGATGACCTCCACACCCGCTTCGGCCAGCATTTCCCGGGCCATGGGGTCGGCATAGCCGGACTGGTAATAAATCTTGCGAATTCCGGCATTGATAATCATTTTGGCGCAGATCGAGCACGGTTGCGTTGTGCAATAAAGGGTCGCCCCTTTGATGGAGACACCATAATATGCGGCCTGGATGATCGCATTTTGTTCCGCGTGAATCCCCCGGCACAATTCATGCCGCTGTCCGGAGGGGACCTTGAGCTGCTCCCGCAGGCATCCGACCTCACGGCAGTGGCGGATATGGCTCGGCGCACCGTTGTAGCCGGTGGACAGAATGCGCTTGTCTTTCACGACGATGGCGCCCACGGCTCGTCGCAGGCAGGTCGTGCGCTTGGCCACGAGCGTGGTGATGTCCATGAAATAGGTGTCCCAGGAAGGACGATCCCTTCCAGGCAGAAAAGCGCTCGGTTCCTCAGTCATTGTCATTTCCCGGGTAAAGCGGAAACCGCCGGCAAAGGGTTTGCACATCACGGTGGACTTCCGTCCGTATGGTTTCGTCGGAAGGATGGCGCAACACCCGGCCAATGCAGGCGGCGATTTGGGCCATTTCGTCCACCCCCATGCCGCGTGTGGTGACGACGGGCGTGCCGATCCGAATGCCGCTGGTGACGGCCGGACCCCGCGGGTCGAAGGGGATGCTGTTCTTGTTAACGGTGATGCCGGCCCGGCCCAGGGCGGCTTCGGCTTCCTTGCCGGTGAGTTCGAGATTGCGCAGGTCCACCAGGATCATGTGGTTATCGGTTCCCCCGGAGACGAGGTGGATGCCGTCCTGCTGCAAATCGTCGGCCAGCTTATGGGCATTGCGGACAATGGCCTGTTGATATTGAAGGAAATTTTCGGTCAGGGCCTCCTTGAAGGCCACGGCTTTGGCGGCGATCACATGCATAAGAGGGCCGCCCTGGATGCCGGGGAAAATTTCCTTGTTGAGGCGCGCGCCCAGTTCCGCTTGGCCGAGGATGAGGCCGCCCCTTGGTCCCCGCAAGGTTTTGTGGGTCGTCGAGGTGACCACATCGGCATGGGGGACAGGGGATGGGTGTTGCCCGGCGGCCACCAGGCCGGCGATATGGGCCATGTCGACCATCAGCTTGGCCCCGACCTCACGGGCGATATCGGCAAAGGCTTGAAAATCGATGATCCGGGGATAGGCACTGGCACCGCAAACGATCAATCGGGGGGTCACCTCGTGGGCCAGGCGGGCCAGATTGTCATAGTCGATTCGTCCGGTTTCCGGGTTCAAACCGTAATGGTGAAAATCAAAAAGGCGGCCCGAGAAACTGGCCGGACTGCCGTGGGTGAGATGGCCGCCATGGGCCAGATCCATGCCCAGGACGGTATCGCCCGGCTTTAAAAGGGCAAAGTAGACGGCCATGTTGGCCTGGGAGCCGGAATGGGGCTGTACATTGGCATATTCGGCGTCAAACAGTGTGCAGGCCCGTTCCACCGCAAGCTTTTCAGCCACGTCGACAAATTCACATCCCCCATAATAGCGTTTTTCCGGATACCCTTCGGCATACTTGTTCGTCAGGACGCTGCCCTGGGCCTCCATGACAGCCGGACTGGTGGTGTTTTCCGAAGCGATCAGTTCCAGCTGGGTTTCCTGCCGATCAAGCTCCTGGGCGATGGCTCGGGCGATTTCCGGGTCGACAGCTTCGATAGGCGCACAATTCACGGTGGTTTTTTCTCTCCTCTGGCTGGCGTGCTCCGTTTCCCCGATGGGCCGTGTCGTGGGACGGGCCGCCGCGGGCATTGGTCAGTCGATCCGATTAAAAAGATCCAGGCGTTTTTGATGCCGGCCGCCTTCGAAAGGGGTTTCCAACCATACCCTGACGATTTCTTCCGCCAGGGTTTCGCCGGTCACGCGGCCCCCCAAAACCAGGATGTTGGCATCATTATGCCGGCGGCTCATGGTGGCCCCGAACAGATCGTGGCACAGGGCAGCCCGAACGCCCGGGAAGCGGTTGGCCACCATGGACATCCCCAGACCGGTGCCGCACAGAAGAATGCCCCGGGTAAAGCGGCCGTTGGATACCATCTGGGCAACTTTCTTGCCATAGTCGGGATAATCGACAGAATCGGCACTGTGGGGGCCGACATCCTCAACGAATTCTCCACGCTGGAGCAGATAAGCTTTGAGTTTTTCCTTCATTTCGAAAGCTGCGTGATCACAGCCGATAACGATAGCGGTCGATGGGTCGGTCATTGGTTCTCCTCATTGAGCGGGATAGGCCTTTGGTCAACCACGGGGTTGATAAGGTTGGCACCTCATTCGCCAGCGGCTCCAAGCCCGGTAAGGCTCGTAAACCGCCAAGACTCTTGGATCTTGCTTCTAATACAACCTGTTTCTCCAGTGCAAGTGAAAAGACCGGCGGGCACGCTTTTCAAGGTGTTGCATCGAAGTTTCGGCTGCAGGAATGGGATTGCCGATCAGACCAAAACCGGGGTCGTCGCAATAGAGCGCCGGCCCCGGCTGAATTTTTAGGCGGGTTGGATTGGGGGCATGCTATCAAGAAGGGCCGCGGCCAACCTGTGCGGTCGGCATCGGGTCCTCGCCAAAAGGTCTAATGGGCGTTGATGTAATCGATAGCATCCTTGACACAAAGAATTTTTTCCTGGTCTTCATCCGGGATCTCGATATCAAATTCTTCTTCCATGGTCATGATAAGTTCGACCAAGTCAAGGGAGTCGGCTCCCAAGTCATCGACGAACTTGGCTTCGGGGACCACTTCCGAAGGATCAACATTCAGTTTTTCCGCTATCATTTTTTTGACTTTGTCTTCGGTCGACATCGTATCCTCCTTTGTCCTGCGGCTGCAGAATGAATTTGCGGCTGAAAAGGGCCGTTGCTTTCCGGTCGGTAGATTTTCGTCAGGCCGGCAAGGGCAAGCGTTTACGGCTGAAAATGGTTTCAAGGCCTGATCGTGGCGGTATCACCGGATCACCGCTTCCCTGCGGTAACACCGGGAATTTTAATCTTCGTCGGTCTCTATCAGGGTGCGACCTTTATAAGTACCACAGTTCATACAAAGGTGGTGGGGCAACTTGGGTTCACCGCATTGGGCACAGGTTGTGACGCTGGGAGCGGCCGTTTTTTTGTGGGTGCGGCGCATATCGCGTTTGGATTTGGATGTCTTTCGCTTGGGTACAGCCATGAGTCATCTCCTAACCAATTGGAATCTTATGGGATATATTTTTATTAAGCTTACAGTGACATAAACTGAGTTAAGTAATTTAATCGAATTGGAATGTCAAGAAAATTTGCGGATTTTCCTGATTTCCCGTATTGTGCCCCCTTTCAGGATATGCTATGGAGATCCACTTCAAAGACGGCAACATCCCAATGTTTATAGGAGAAACAACACAATGGACCCTGTCGTAACGCGATTTCCGCCCAGCCCCACCGGCTATTTGCATGTCGGGGGTGCCCGAACGGCCCTTTTCAACTGGCTTTATGCCCGCCACACGGGCGGGCGGTTTGTTTTAAGGCTGGAGGATACCGACGTCCAGCGGTCCACCCAGGTCTCGGTGGACGCCATTTTCGAAGCGCTCCAATGGCTGGGCATCGACTGGGATGACGGCCCTTATTACCAGACCCAGCGTGTGGATGTCTATCGCGCGCACATTCAGAAATTGCTGGACCACGGACACGCGTATTACTGCACCTGTGCGCCGGAAGACATTGAAGCCATGCGCAACGAGGCCAAGGCACGGGGTGACAAACCCCGCTATGACGGACGTTGCCGTGACAAGCAGCGCCCCCCCTCGGATGATGCGGTGATTCGTTTCAAAGCACCGCGCACCGGAACGACGGTGATCGAGGATGTGGTCAAAGGGCCGATCGTCTTTCAGAACAACGAGTTGGACGATTTTATCATCTGCCGCAGTGACGGCATGCCCATGTACAATCTGGCCGTTGTCGTGGATGATATCACGATGGGGATCAACACGGTGATTCGGGGTGACGATCATGTCAACAACACCCCCAAGCAGATGCTTCTCTATAAAGCCCTGGAAGCCCCCCTGCCGGTTTTCGCCCATGTGCCCATGGTGCTGGGAAGCGACCGGGCCCGTTTGAGCAAACGCCACGGCGCCATGTCTGTAACGGAATACCGGGACATGGGATACCTGCCGGACGCCGTGTTGAATTATCTCGTGCGGCTTGGCTGGTCCCACGGAGACCAGGAGTTTTTTACCCGGGACGAGTTGATCGCCAAATTCAGCCTTGAACACATCGGCAAGTCGGCCGGTGTTTTCGACCCGCAGAAATTACTGGCCCTCAATGCCGATCATATCAAGGCGGCCTCTGTCGAAACCCTGGCCGTGCATTTGAAGCCCTTCCTCAGCGCACTGGGGGTCGACAATCCGGATCCGGACTATCTCGGGGCGGCTATCGAAACCTTGCAGACCCGCAGCAAGACGTTGCTGGAGATGGCCGAAGGGGCGTTGTTTTATTTTCAGCCCGAGGTGGTTTACGAGGAAAAGGCGGCCCACAAATTTTTCAAACCGGCGGCCCTGGAGCCGATCCGTTTTTTGATCGCGCAACTGGATGCCCAGCGTGGTTTCAATGATGCGTCCATTGAGGCCGCTTTCGTTCAAACCATGGAAAAGACCGGTCTCAAGTTGGGCAAAATTGCCCAGCCGGTGCGGGTGGCCCTGACGGGCAAAACCGTGAGTCCGGGAATATTTGAAATCATCCGGGTACTGGGAAGAGAGAAGACCCTGGCCCGTCTGAGAAAGGCTGCCGACACCATTGCCGCGCGTGGCGCGTAACCGGCGGTATGGCAAAAAGGCTTGACTCATTAATGGAGTTGGGTTAATTAGTCGGGTCTGTATTCTACTGGGGGATCGTCCAATGGCAGGACTACGGACTCTGACTCCGTCAATCCAGGTTCGAATCCTGGTCCCTCAGCCACGCTATCCTAAGGAGTCGCGGCGTTATCCGTGACTCCTTTTTTAATGCGCAAGCGAACTTTTCCGGCCATGGAGACGCCATGAAAGAACCCAGCAGCCCCTCCAATTTTATCCGGGACATCATCGACGAAGATCTGGCCAGCGGGAAGCATACCACCGTGATGACGCGTTTTCCGCCTGAGCCCAACGGCTATCTGCACATCGGTCACGCCAAATCCATCTGTCTCAACTTTGGCCTGGCCCGGGATTACGGCGGTGTCTGCAATTTGCGGTTCGACGACACCAACCCGACCAAGGAAGAGGTGGAATATGTGGAGTCCATCAAGGAAGATGTCCGCTGGCTGGGATTTGACTGGGAAGACCGGGAATATTTTGCTTCCGACTATTTCGAGCCGCTTTACCAGTATGCCGTCCAGCTCATCAAAGACGGCAAGGCCTATGTGGACAGCCTGAGTGCGGATGAAATCCGTGCACACCGCGGCACCCTGACCGAGGCCGGCCGCAACAGTCCCTACCGGGACCGGTCGGTGGAAGAGAATCTTGATTTGTTTGAGCGGATGCGCGCGGGCGAATTCCCGGACGGCACCCATGTTCTGCGGGCCAAAATCGATATGGCTTCGCCCAACATGAGTCTGCGCGATCCCACCATCTACCGAATTCGCAAAGTGGCCCATCACCGCACCGGCGATCGATGGTGCATCTACCCCATGTACGATTTTGCCCATGGTCTGTCGGACTCCATCGAGGGCGTCACCCACTCCATCTGCACGCTGGAATTTGAAAACAATCGCGCGCTCTACGACTGGTTTCTCGACAACCTGCCGGTGACCAGCCGACCGCGCCAATATGAATTCGCCCGTCTCAATATCAGCTACACGGTTTTGAGCAAACGCAAGCTGCTCAAGCTGGTGGAAGAAAAAATCGTGGACGGATGGGATGATCCGCGCATGCCGACGCTGTCGGGCATTCGGCGGCGGGGGTATACGGCCGAAGCCATTCGGAACTTCTGCGACCGCATCGGGGTGGCCAAGCGGGACAGTGTGGTGGATGTCGCGCTGCTGGAGTACAGCATCCGGGAGGATTTGAACGACCGCGCGCCGCGTTTCATGGGGGTTTTGAACCCCCTGCGGGTGGTGATCGAAAATTATCCGGACGGCCAGCCGGAGGAACTGGAAGCGCTGAATCACCCCACGGATGAGAGCTTCGGCACCCGCCGAATCCCTTTCGGTAAAGTGCTTTATATCGAACGGGACGATTTCCGGGAAGACCCGCCCAAAAAGTTTTTCCGGTTGGCACCCGGCCGGGAGGTCCGCCTGCGCTATGCTTACTTCATCACCTGCACCGATGTTGTCAAGGATCCTGCTACCGGGGAGGTCGTGGAACTGCGTTGCACCTACGATCCGGAAACACGCGGCGGGAATGCCCCTGACGGCCGCAAGGTCAAATCGACGCTGCACTGGGTGGCGGCGGACCATGCCGTGGACGCCGAAGTGCGGCTCTATGACCGGCTGTTTACCGCTCCTGACCCGGAAGCGGCGGGCGATGGCGATTTTCGTGTTTGCCTGAATCCCCAATCCCTGCAAACGTTAAGCGCCTGCAAACTTGAACCGGCCTTGGGTCGGATCGAGAGCGCCACGGCGGTACAGTTTGAGCGGATGGGCTATTTTTGCCTGGACGCCCACGACAGCCGGCCGGAGCACTTGGTGTTCAACCGCACCGCCACTCTGCGGGATCCGTGGGCCAAGATCGATCGTCAACTGAAAAAGGGGCGGTGATCGGCACGCGAATGGCCTTAACCCGCCTTTGCAACAAAGGAGTTCGGCATGACACCTTATGAATTGTCCCGGGAATTGCACCGGGATCTTTCACCGATAGCGCCCCGGTTGGCCGCCGCATTGAATCGGGCGCTGGTGGATATGGGAGAGGGTTCGGTGCTGGTGGGGCTTCCCAATGGCATGAGTGCCAATGACCCCGCGTCTTTTGATGAGCGCGAGAGCATTGCCCTCCAGGGCACCGAGCCTGCGGCCATCCTGGCGCGCATCACCCAGGCCCTGACGCTATTGGAAAACCACTCATCCTGGCGCGTCATCGTGGACAAGGGAAAGGGGGCGCGCTCCGATCATTTGGAGCTGTTGTATACCCTGTTTCGCGAACCGCCTTCGATCTAACGTCGCTGTTGATCCGGAGGGGCTTTATCTCATGATGCCCTCCTGAAAACGGCGTGACAGGCTTCAACCGCCCGTGTGCCGCTTTATCCTGCGCGTGGTCCCGCCGGACGTTGCCGCTGCCCCGCCTGCCGCCTTTCGGCATTGCCCCTCTCGTTTTCGGGCGGTTTTGCCCAATGCCCTCAGACCAGACGGCTGTTTGTTGTCCCCGGCGCGCAGCCGGCGGCATGCTCAGCAATAGGTTATGCCGGCATAGCCCACAAAGCTGTCGCCGGGAATTTTATCGTAGCTGGTGGTGTATGCCAGGAGCGTGCCCTGGGTGGCGCCCAAGCCGAGAGCGGTCTGTATGGCGGCGGCGGCGGCACCCGCACAGCAGGCGTTCCGGTAGTTCCGGGCCCCGGTGATGACATCTTCGGGGCGCAACTTCAGCGCGGCATCGATAAACCGGCGGTCGTTGGTTTCTTTGACCCAGGCAACCGCAGCCCTGCCCGTCCCGTGAGTCGTGAACCCATAGTTGGGGCCGTAATGGGTCAGATCCGTTGATCCTACCGCTTTAAGATCCAGGCCCAAAGACCGGGCGCCTTCCATCAGCGTATTGGCGATATCCAAAGCGATGGGAGTCGGCGGCACGCCAATGGGTAGAATGGGGACCTCTCCAAAAAAATGCCGAATGAACGGCAGTTGAAGTTCGATTGTATTGTCCCGGTTGGGATCCTGCGGTTTTTCAATGACAAAGGTGATGTGTTCGGTCAGATAGCGGGCCAGTTCTTCGGCAACGGGCAAAATCCCCAGTGGTGTTTCCCAGGCACCCCGGTCCATGATGATCGGGCGCTGGGCCGGGTGCATGTGCATCCCGAACAGGACCACCGCATCGGGCGCCGTGCTTTTTTCGTGAAGCGCCTGAATCACTCGGCAGGCAATCGCTCCCGAGAAAAACCAGCCGGCATGCGGTACCACGCCGGCCCGGGCCGCATGGGGCTTTTCCCCCGGCGGATCGTCGGTCAAAAACGTTTCAATCTGTTCTCGGCAGGCTTTTTCGTCTTCCGGGTACCAGCTGCCGGCAAAGGCAGGGCGGCGGGCTACCATAAGATACCTCCCTTTTACTTGGTTAACGTTTACGATCAAGATAATGTTCCGGTATTCCGAAGTCAAAAGCCGAATGGAGGGGTAACGGATTTCACCCGGCAAAGATGGAAATCGGCTTTGCTAAAGATCAAGGGGATGTGATATACAGCCGTTTTTCCGGGTCTGCCGATGGCCGGCCATTTCTTGATGACCTAATTGAAAAAACGATGGAGTCGCCATGTTCAAAGTGATGATTCGTGACAGCATGTCGCCCGTGGCTCGGGAGATTCTGGAAGCCACCGGACAGATCGAAGTGGTTGTGGACAACGACAAAAGCAACAACGACCCGGAGCGTCTGGCCGAAATTATTGGCGAGTTCGATGGATTGGCGGTGCGGTCCGGAACCCGGGTGACCGAGGCTGTCCTGGCACGGGCCAACAAGTTGAAAGTGATCGGCCGGGCCGGTGTTGGTGTGGACAACATCGATGTTGAAGCGGCCACGCGCAATGGGGTGGTGGTCATGAACGCCCCGGGAGGCAATACGGTAACCACCGGAGAGCATGCCATTGCCATGCTGCTGGCCGTGGCCCGCAATATCCCTCAGGGTACCGCCACCCTCAAAGACGGGCAATGGGCCAAAAAAACCCTGATGGGGGTGGAACTCACCGGCAAGACCCTGGGCATCGTCGGGTTGGGCCATGTCGGTCGCGTGGTGGCTACACTGGCCAACGGACTGCGCATGAAAGTGATCGCCTCCGACCCGTTTGTGAGTGCCGAAGCGGCCGAAGCGCTGCATGTGGAACTGGTGCCCATTGATGATCTTTACGCCCGTTCCGATTTCATTACGCTCCACGTGCCCCGTCTCAAGGAAACCGTGAACATGATCAATGCCGACACCCTGGCGCGCATGAAGCCGGGCGTTCGCTTGGTGAACTGCTCCCGGGGGGACGTCGTCAAGCTCGATGATCTCCACGCGGCGCTGGAAAGCGGTCATGTGGCTGGTGCCGCCCTGGACGTTCTGCCAACGGAGCCACCGGATGCCGACATGCCGCTGTTGAAGCATCCCCGGGTGATTTTCACCCCGCATCTGGGGGCCAGCACCGGCGAGGCCCAGGTCAAGGTTGCGGAAATGATTGCCAACCAGATGGCCTCATACCTGATGCACGACGTGATTGTGCATGCCGTGAATTTTCCGTCCGTGTCCCGTGAAGTCATGGCCCAGATCCGGCCCTGGGTGGACATGGCCGAGAAGATGGGGGCCCTCATGGGCCAGATGGTTTCCGGCATCCATCATATCACCATGACCTACTCGGGCGATGTGGCGGAACTGGAAACCCGGCCGTTGACCCACGCCGCCTTGAAAGGGTTTTTGGGGGTTTTTACGGACAAGCCGGTCAATTTTGTCAATGCCCGGGCCATTGCCAAGGCCAAAGGCATCAAGGTCAAGGAGACCCTGAGCAAGGACCGCAGCAGCTACACCGGTACCATCCGGATGCACCTGGAAGATTATGACGAGGGGCCCAATGAGATCTGGGGAACGATTTTTGGAGACAAGCACCCCCGGATTGTGCGGTTTGGCAAGATTTACATGGATGCCATTCCGGAAGGGTCCATGATCATCATTCAGAATATCGACAAGCCCGGCGTCATCGGCAACGTGGGTACGACCCTGGGCAAACACAATATCAACATCGGCCGTTTCCAGCTGGGACGCTTGGGGGACCGGGCCGTCTGTATGGTCAATATCGATACGCCGGCCGACGATAGCACCATCGAAGATATTCGGGCATTGCCGAATATGGTCTCGGTCAAGCAAGTCCACTTAAGATAGCGGCCAAGGGCCGCTATCTTAAAATGGAAAAAGAGCCGCCGGAAGCAAACTGCTTTCGGCGGCTTTGTTTTCTGATCAGGGTCCACGGGACCATTTTTGAACAGACACTACTTCAATTTTTCATTGGCACAGGTTCGCATCCAGTCCAGCCAGGGGTCGAAGCCTTCTTCGGTTTTGGCCGAGGTTTCGAACACCGGCATGTCCGGATGGATCTGCAGGATGTTGTCCGCAGCGAGTTTGGCATCATACTCCAGGTAGGGCAGCAAGTCGATTTTGTTGAGCAGGGCCGCGTCGCATTCCCGGAACATGAGGGGGTATTTGAGGGGTTTGTCTTCGCCTTCCGTGACGCTCAGGATAACGGCCCGTTTGTCCTCGCCGATGTCGAATTCCGCCGGGCACACGAGATTGCCGATGTTTTCAACGATCAAGATGTCGAGGCTGTCCAGATCCAGGCCGTCCAACGCTTTTTCAATCACATGGGCGGCCAGGTGGCAGTCGCCGCCGAACTCGTCCGTGTTGATCTGGACCACCGGAGCGCCACTGGCCGCCAGCCGGTCGGCATCCTGGGTGGTGCAGATATCGCCGACGATGACCGCGCAACGGTAGTCGGGCATCAGATGCTGCAGGGTTTTTTCCAGGGTCGTGGTTTTGCCGGATCCGGGCGAGCTCATCAAGTTGAGCACGAACACTTTTTTTTCGGCAAAAAGTTTCCGGTTGACGCTGGCCATGATGTCGTTGGCATCCAGGACCCGGCGCACGACTTTGATTTCGCGTCCGCCATGGGAGTGGGTTTCCACCGGCTGGTCCGACCCGTGGGGGTGGTGATGGGGATGGCCTTCCTTGTGATGGCAGGCCCTGATGGTGTTGATTCCGTCTAATAGCATATCAATCGTCCTCTTCCGCAAGTTCTATGGATTCGATGTCGAGCTCCCGACCGGACAAAAGGGTGATGTCGCCGCTTTGGCATTGCGGGCAGGTGAAGGCCGGCTGATCGATGCCCCATTCGTTCTGGCAGGCATTGCAGACCGCCCGGACGGGGATTTCCATGATATGAAGGCGGGCGCCCTCCAGCGCGGTATCCCTGGATACGGCCTCGAAGCAGAATTGCAGGCTGTCCGGCACGATGGCGGACAGTTTGCCGACCTTGAGGTTGACCTTTGCGACCCGTGCCCCGACCAGATCTTCGGGGATGGATGCGGTGGCAATTTCTACAATTTGCATGGCGACGCCCATTTCGTGCATGAATCCATGGCCTCCTGACTGTTTAGCCCCAATTCCCAGGTCCAGAAAGTAAATGCCGCAACAAAAGCCCTTTCTCTCTCGACCGGACAGGGCAAATAAAAAGGTGCCCGCCCCGACGGCCCCGGATGGAGCCCCCTAGACGAACACCTCTTCTACCACTTTTAGTTTATTATTTAAATACGCCGGCGCATAATTCGCCAAGGGTACCCAGACTTTCGCAGACGTGCACGCCAACGGCCCGCATGGCAGCCAGTTTGGCATCCGCGGTACCGCTGTTGCCGCTGATGATGGCGCCGGCATGGCCCATACGCCTGCCGGGAGGTGCGGTCAGGCCGGCAATGAACCCGACAACCGGTTTGCTGACGTTGGCTTTGATATAGTCGCAGGCTTCTTCTTCGGCCGACCCGCCGATTTCACCCACCATGACGATGCCTTCGGTGGCCGGATCGTTCTGGAAGGCCTCCAGGCAATCGATGAAATTGGTGCCGTTGACCGGGTCACCGCCGATACCGATGCAGGTGGTCTGACCGATGCCCTGGGCAGTCAGCTGGTGGACAACTTCGTAGGTCAGCGTGCCGGAGCGCGAAACCACGCCGATGGGCCCGCCGGGTTTGTGGATGGGCCCGGGCATGATACCGATCTTGGCCTCCCCCGGTGTGATGATGCCGGGGCAGTTGGGGCCGATCAGGCGGCAGGCTTTGTCCTTCAGATAATTTTTGACCCGCATCATGTCCATGACCGGGATGCCTTCGGTGATGGCCACGATCAGGTCGATGCCGCCATCGGCGGCTTCCATGATGGCGTCGGCCGCAAAAGGCGGCGGCACGAAAATCATGCAGCAGTTGGCGCCGGTCTCGCGGACCGCCGTTTTGACCGTGTTGAAGACCGGCACGTCGTCCATCGTCTGGCCGCCCTTGCCCGGCGTGACACCGGCCACAACCTGTGTGCCGTAGGCGAGACACTGGCGCGTATGAAACTGGCCTTCCTTTCCGGTGATGCCTTGAACCAGGAGTTTGGTATGTTTGTCGACAAAGATGCTCACGTTCGTATCCTCGCTAATAAGCCAAAAGTTATTTTACGATTTCCGCCACTTTGCTGGCGGCATCCTTTAAATTCTCAGCCGTGATCAGGGTCAGGCCCGATTCGGCCAGGATGCGGCGTCCCTCTTCCACGTTGGTGCCCTCCATGCGGACCACCACCGGTACTTCCAGGCCGACCTTTTTCGCGGCTTCGACGACCCCTTGAGCCAACACATCACACCGTAAAATACCGCCGAAGATATTGATCAGAATACCTTTCACGTTGGCATCGCTGAGCAGGATGCGGAAGCCGTTTTCCACCATTTCGGCGTTGGCTCCGCCCCCGACGTCCAGGAAGTTGGCCGGTTCGGCCCCGGCCTGCTTGATGATGTCCATGGTTGCCATGGCCAGTCCGGCGCCATTGACCATGTTGCCCACATTTCCATTGCCCCCCAGGTGGATATAGTTGAGGTTGTATTTCGACGCTTCCACTTCCAGGGGGTCCTCTTCGTCCGTATCCCGGTAGGCCTGGACATCTTTGTGGCGGTAGAGGGCGTTGCTGTCGACATCGACCTTGGCATCGAGGGCGATGACCTGGTCATCCGCCGTAAGTACCAGGGGATTGATTTCCACCAATGAGCAGTCGTAGGCGGCAAACAGGCGGTAAAGGTTGTGGAGCAGCTGGCCGAACCCTTTCATGGCGGCGGGCGGTATGTTCAGCCCGAAGGCGACTTCGCGCACATGGTAGGGTTGGATTCCGCCGAGGGGGTTCACGAAGACCTTAATGATTTTTTCGGGGGTCTCGGCGGCTACGGCTTCGATATCCATGCCGCCGGCCTCGCTGGCCATGATGACATTCTGAGCCGTGGCGCGATCCGGCAGGATGCTCAGATAAAGCTCTTTGGCGATGTCCAGCCCCTGCTCGATCAGCACCTTGCGCACCAGACGTCCTTCCGGGCCGGTCTGGTGGGTGACGAGGGTCATGCCGAGGATTTCATCGGCCAGGGATTCGACCTCCTCAATCGACCGGGCCAGTTTGACACCACCGCCTTTGCCCCGGCCGCCGGCGTGAATCTGGGCTTTGACCACAACAGGAAAACCCGGCAGACTTTCGGCGGCTTTTCGGGCTTCGGCCGGTGTGAAGGCAACGCCGCCTTGGGGAACACTTACGTTATATTCTCGGAAAAGCTCTTTGGCTTGAAATTCATGGATCTTCATGATCCCTCTCCTTGCAATGCAGGGTACGGAACCGATGGCGCCCCTGTCAGGTTGTAGACGGGATGAGGTGATAGAGCGCGCCGGACGGCCGAAGCCGCCCGGCAATCGCGCGGTTATCCGATAACGGCCAGTACGGCGTTTTTGGCAACCGAGTCGCCACTCTTGAAACCGATCGCTTTGATCGTTCCGCTGCAAGGTGCCGGCAGGGCGTTTTCCATTTTCATGGCTTCCAGGATGACCACCGTGTCCCCTTTTTCCACTGTATCGCCGACCTCTTTTTCATAACTGACGATCATGCCCGGCATGGGGGCGTTCAGCGGGGTTCCCTCGGCGTCGGCCGCTGGTGCCGGCGCGGGAGCGGCCGCGGGCGCCGGGGCGGCTGCCGGGGCTGGCGCGGCGGGTGCCGGTGCCGTGGGGGCGGCGGCCGCCGGGGTGGGGGCCGCCGCGGGAACCGGTCCCGGTGCGGCAGCGGGCGCAGGGGCCACCGCCACCTGGCCGCCGGCCTGGAGGAAGTTCAAAACCGGCGATCCGCCTACTTCATCCACGGCCACCTCGACGCAGTCGTCATCGATGAAGACGTTGAATTTACGGGCGCCTTCGGATTTAGCCGGCATTTCATCCAGCTTGGCCTTTTCGACCACTTCACCCTTGCGGGCTTTGTTCACCAGATCCTGCTTGGCCTTGGCGTCTTCGAGACTCATGGCCTTGACTTCGGCCGGTGGTTCTTCCTTGCCGTATTTCCACTGCAGGAATTTTTTCCCGGTGACCGGATAGATGGCATAGAGCACCAGGTCATCCATATCCACGGCCAGGTCGCCGATTTCTTCCTTGGCTTTTTCCAGTTCGGGTTCCAGCACTTCGGCCGGCCGGCAGGTGATGGGGTCTTCACCGCGGTCGTAGCCCTTGAGGGCTTTCTTCTGAACCTCGGGGTTGATGGGCACGGCGGTCTTGCCGTAGAGCCCGTAGCAGAGGTCTTTGACCTGTCCGGTGATCATTTTGTAGCGTTCGCCGGGCTCGTCAAAAAGGACGTTGTTGACCGTCTGGATGCCCACAATCTGGCTGGTGGGTGTAACCAGGGGGATTTGCCCCAGATCCTTGCGCACTTTGGGCAGTTCTTTGTAGACCGCGTCGATTTTGTCCAGAGCGTCCATTTCGCGCAGTTGGTTGACCAGGTTGGAGAGCATGCCGCCGGGGGTCTGATGCAGCAGGACGTTGATGTCGATGATGGAGACTTTGGAGTCGTCCAGCAGGTGCTTGTATTTCGGCAGCACTTCTTTTTCAAGGATTTCGTTGATTTCGGCCAGTTTCCGGATGTCGAAACCCGTGTCGCGGTTGGTGCCCAACAACGCCATAACCAGCGGTTCGATGGCGGCGTGCGAGGTTCGGTAAGCGTAGGGCGTCATACAGGTGTCAATGATGTCGACGCCGGCCTCGATGGCCTTGAGATGGCTCATGGGCGACATGCCGGACGTAAAATGGCTGTGCAGGTGAATGGGCACATTGGTAGCCGCCTTGAGGGCTTTCACCAATTCATAAGCGTCGTAGGGGGCGATCAGGCCGGCCATATCCTTGATGCAGATGCTGTCAGCGCCCATTTCCTCGAGGTCTTTGGCCTTGTTGATGTAATAATCCAGGTTGTAGACTTCGCCGCCCAGGCGCGGTTCGGTCATGGTGTAGCAGATGCAGCCCTGGAAATGTTTGCCGTATTCCTTGATTTTGGGCACGACGGTTTGAAAGTTGCGGTAGTCGTTCAAGGCATCGAAGGTACGGAAGATATCCATGCCGTTTTCGCAGGCCCGGTCCATGAAGGCGTTGGCCACGTCATCGGCGTAGTTGCGGTAGCCTACGAGGTTCTGGGCCCGCAGGAGCATGGAAAACGGTGTTTTCTTGAAATAGCGTTTGAGGGTCCGGATGCGCTCCCAGGGGTCTTCGTTCAAGAAGCGGTGCATCGTGTCGAAGGTGGCGCCGCCCCAGGTTTCCACGGCCCAGAAGCCGATCGCGTCCATTTTTTCAGCCACGGGGATCATGTCTTCGGTGCGGCCGCGGGTGGCGAACAGCGACTGATGGCCGTCCCGCAGGGTCAGGTCCATCACCTTGATGGGGTTTTCCGCCGCCGGTCTTTCCGGGCTGTAATTCATGTCGGTCATTTTGAGTACGGTGTGCTCGCTCATGAAACCATCTCCTTGATCATGATATAAAAAGCCAAACTGCGATTATTGGTTAAGGGCGAAGGGCGCCCGCCGTCATGGACGGTGGAAGGCCTTCATTTGCATCATGGTACCCATTTGCATGAGGGCCTGACGGCCGCTGAGGCCCCACAGGTTGACCGGTCCGGCGCCGGCCGACGGCCCCGTGGGCTCAGCGCCGGCAGGTGCGGCGGCCATCTGCGTGCAGAGCGCCTCTTCCTCGGTCTGGATATAGGCGGTAACGGCGGCCAGGGCGGCAGCCATTTTCGTTTTCTGATCCATGGGTTCTCCGTTCCATAGGTTTGCGCCCTGCCAACGTGTGCAGAGCGCAGCCCGGCAACCTTACATCGGGATATTGCCGTGTTTTTTCGCCGGGCGCAGTTCACGTTTGGTGCACAGGGCTTCCAGGGCATCGATCAGCCGTGACCGGGTTTCGCTGGGCAAGATAACCGCATCGATATAGCCGCGGTTGGCCGCGCAATAGGGATTGGAGAATAGCGTTTCGTATGCCTTGATCTTCTCTTCCCGTTTGGATTTGGGATCGTCGGCCCCTTTGATTTCTTTCCGGTGGATAATGTTGGCGGCCCCGGCGGCGCCCATGACGGCGATCTCGGCCGAGGGCCAGGCAAAGGCCATGTCGGCGCCCAGATCCTTGGAGCACATGGCAAGGTAGGAGCCGCCGTAGTCCTTGCGGGTCACCAGCAGGAGCTTGGGAACCGTGGCTTCGGAGTAGCACCAGAGCAGTTTGGCGCCGTGGCGGATGATGCCCCCCCACTCCTGATGGCTGCCGGGCAGGTAGCCCGGCACGTCGGCAATGGTCAGCATGGGGATGTTGAAGGCGTCGCAGAACCGGATGAAGCGGGTGGCCTTGTCCGAGGCGTTGATGTCCAGGCAGCCGGCCATGACCTCGGGCTGGTTGGCGATGATGCCGATGGTGCGGCCGTTCAAGCGGGCAAAACAAACCAGTATGTTCGGAGAAAAATACGCGTGAGGTTCAAAGATTTCGCCGTTGTCGACAATGGATTGGATGACGGCCTTCATGTCGTAGGACTGGTTGGGATTGTCCGGAATGATGGTATCCAACTCGGGTGCCGTACGGCGGGGATCGTCCCCGGTGTCCACGATGGGCGGGTCCTCCATGTTGTTGGCGGGCAGATAGGAGAGCATTGTTTTGATCTGCTCGATGCAGTCGGCATCATTCTCCGCCGCAAAATGGGCCACGCCGCTTTTTTCGTTGTGGGTCATGGCCCCGCCCAGTTCTTCGAAGGTGATCTCTTCACCCGTAACGGATTTGATCACTTCCGGACCGGTGATGAACATATAGCTTGTATTTTTGACCATGAAGATCCAGTCGGTCATGGCCGGGGAATACACCGCCCCCCCTGCCGTCGGTCCCATGATGGCGGAGATTTGGGGAATGACTCCCGAGGCGGCGGAGTTGCGGAAGAAAATCTGTCCGTAGCCCGAGAGGGCGTCGACGCCTTCCTGAATACGGGCACCGCCCGAGTCGTTCAGACCCACAAAGGGGGCTCCCGCCTTCAGCGCCAGGTCCATCACCTTGCAGATTTTTTTAGCATGCATTTCCCCCAGGCTGCCGGCCCGGGAGGTAAAATCCTGGGCAAAGGCGAACACGGTGCGCCCGTTGACCCGGCCATGACCGGTGACCACGCCATCGGATGGGATCTCGACGTTCTCCATGCCGAAATTGGTGCAGCGATGGGTGACAAACATGTCGATTTCCCGGAACGTGCCGGGATCAAATAAGGCATCAAGTCGTTCGCGGGCTGTCAGTTTGCCCTTGTCTTTGTGCTTGGCGACCGCTTTCTCGCCGCCCATCCCAAGGATTTTCTTTTCTTTTTCCTTGAGCGCATTGATTCTGTCTTCCGTAACACCCATTGGATAATTCCTTTCTCCCGTTCACTGTTCCCCTGTAACGGGCACCCACCACTAATGCGTTAATATGGTCATCAATCGATATGATTTTAGTCGATATTTAAAATGCTGATCAGTAACTAAATCGAAATCACTTAGATCCTATGGCGCCTTTGGGTTGTCAAGGAAAAAAAGGAGCTCACTGGCCGCTATCGTCGGCGCGGTTTCGCCCCTTGCCACCGCCCGCTGACAGCGGGGCAGATGCTTCACAATGTCAGGGTGGCGCATAAAGCGTTCCCGCAGGCCTTCGTCCAGCAAGGTCTGGAACCAGTCCAAGGCCTGGCCGCGTCTTTTGATGTCGAATTCGCCGGAAGCCTGCATGCGCTCGCGGTGATCCAGAACTGTCTTCCAGACGTCGTCGACGCCATCCTGCGACAAGGCGCTGCACGTCAAGACCGGTGGTGACCAGTTGGATGATGCCGGTGAGAGAAGGTGCAGGGCCGAGGCATACGCGCGGGCAGCTTGTTTGGCTTTGGTGACATTATCGCCGTCCGCCTTGGTAATGGCGATGGCATCGGCCAGCTCCAGAACGCCTTTTTTTATCCCCTGCAACTCGTCCCCGGCGCCGGCCAGCATCAGGACCAGGAAAAAGTCCACCATGGACGCCACGGCGGTCTCCGATTGGCCGACGCCGACGGTTTCTACGATCATGACGTCGAAGCCGGCCGCCTCGCAAGCCAGCATGGTTTCCCTTGTTTTGCGCGCGACACCGCCCAGGGTGCCGCCGGAGGGACTGGGCCGGATGAAGGCGTCCGCCTGGACCGATAGTTGTTCCATGCGGGTTTTATCCGCCATGATGCTGCCGCCGCTGCGCGTCGAACTGGGATCCACCGCCAGGACGGCAACCTTGTGCCCCTTGTGAATCAGCGCCATGCCGAGGCTTTCGATAAACGTGCTTTTGCCGACACCCGGCACACCGGTGATGCCCAGGCGGACCGCTTTGCCGGTGTGGGGCAGCAGCTGGTCCAGAATGGTGCGGGCCATGTCCTTATGGCCGCCAAGCGCGCTTTCGATAATGGTGATCGTTTTCGAAAGCAGGCGCCGGTCGCCTTTCAGGACACCGTCGATATAGTCATCGGGTGAAGCCGGCGGATGCATCAAGCCTCCAGGGCGTTGAGGATTTTATTGGCCGAATCCGTAATCGGCGTTCCGGGGCCGAAAATGCCGGATACGCCCTTGTCCTCCAGAAAAGCATAATCCTTGGGCGGGATAACCCCGCCGACGAACACGAGAACATCGCCGCCGCCCAGTTTTCCCAGTTCCTCGATGAGTTCGGGGACCAGGGTTTTGTGGCCGGCCGCCAGGCTGGAGGCGCCCACCATGTGAACATCGTTTTCGACGGCCATTTTAGCCGCTTCCTGGGGCGTTTGGAACATGGGGCTGATATCCACATCGAACCCCAGGTCGGCCAAGGCCGTGGCCACCACTTTGATGCCCCGATCATGGCCGTCCTGGCCCATTTTAGTCAGCAGGATGCGGGGTCGCCGGCCCTGCTTTTCGGCGAAGCCCTCGGTGCGTTTGCGCAGGGAGGCAATGATTTCACTGTCGCCGAATTCGGCCGCATAGACGCCGGAAATGCACTGGGTGGTGGCCACATAGCGACCGAAGACTTTTTCGATGGCATCCGAGATTTCACCGACGGTGGCCCGGGCCCGGACAGCGGGAATGCAAGCGGCCATGAGGTTGTCCCCGTTTTCTGCGGCCTTAGTGACCGCTTCAAGGCAGCGATTGACCTCGCCGTCGTCACGGCGGTTCTTGAGGTCTGACAGGCGCGCGACCTGCTCGTCCCGCACGGTACTGGGAACTTCAAGCACATCCAAGGGCTCTTCGTCGGGCAGTTGGAATTTGTTGACGCCGACGATGACGTCCAGGCCCTGATCGATCCGGGCCTGGCGGCGGGCCGCCGACTCTTCGATCCGCATCTTGGGCATGCCGGTTTCGATGGCCTTGGCCATGCCGCCCAGCGCTTCCACCTCGTCGATGATTTTTTCCGCTTCCTTGTAGAGGCTGGCCGTCAGGGCTTCGACATAGTAAGAGCCGGCCAGGGGGTCGATCACATGGCAGACTTGGCTTTCATGCTGCACCACCAGCTGGGTGTTGCGGGCGATGCGGGCGGAGGTATCCGTGGGCAGCCCCACGGCTTCATCAAACGAATTGGTATGCAGCGACTGGGTGCCGCCCAGGACGGCGGACATGCATTCCAGCGTGGTGCGGATGATGTTGTTGTAGGGATCCTGCTCCGTGAGACTCCAGCCCGAGGTCTGACAGTGGGTCCGCAACATGGTGGATTTGGGGTTTTTGGGATTGAAGCGGCTGATCAGCTTGTGCCACAGGAACCGGGCCGCCCGCAGCATGGCAATTTCCATGAAGAAGTTCATTCCAATGCCGAAGAAAAACGACAGGCGGGGAGCGAAGGCATCGATATCCATGCCTGAATCGATGGCGGCCTTCACGTATTCGACGCCATCGGCCAGGGTGAAGGCTAGTTGGAGCACGGAATTGGCGCCGGCTTCCATCATGTGGTAGCCGCTGATACTGACCGTATTGAATTTGGGCATGTTCTGGGAGCAGTAGCCGATGATGTCCGACACGATGCGCATGGACGGCACCGGCGGATAGATATAGGTGTTGCGGGTCAGAAATTCTTTGAGGATGTCATTCTGGATGGTGCCGGCAAGCTGTTCCTGTTTCACGCCCTGTTCTTCGGCCGCCACGATGTAGCCGGCCATGATCGGCAGAACGGCCCCGTTCATGGTCATGGAAACGGACATCTTGTCCAACGGGATCTGGTCGAAAAGGACTTTCATGTCTTCGACCGAATCGATGGCCACCCCGGCTTTGCCCACGTCGCCGGCCACCCGCGGATGATCGGAGTCATAACCCCGGTGGGTGGCCAGGTCAAAAGCCACCGAGAGGCCGCGCTGCCCGGCCGCCAGGTTGCGCCGGTAAAAAGCATTGGATTCTTTGGCTGTGGAGAATCCGGCGTATTGGCGGATGGTCCAGGGACGGCCGGCGTACATGGTCGCCATGGGGCCGCGAACATAAGGCGCCATACCGGGCAGGGCGTTCAGATGTTCGATACTGTCAAGGTCCTTGGCCGTGTAAAGCGGTTTGACCGGAATCCCCTCGGGCGTGTTCCAGTTGAGGGTCTCCACGGATTTGCCCTTCATCTGTTTTTCGGCCAGTTCCTTCCACTGCGTCAATTCGGGATGTTCTGCCATGATGCTCTCCTTTAGATCGTGTTGAGCCGCAAAGCCGTTAAGCAACGCGCAACCGCCAAATGCAGCGGTCGTGCATCACGGATTTTCGGTTGGGCGAACAATGGCGCGCCATACCATGTCAAACAGAACCTGCGATTGTCCGGCCAGGCTTTCCTTCTGCCCCCGGGAAACCCACATGAAAAAAGCCCGCTGGACACTGCCCAGCATGAAATCCAGCAGGACGCCGGCCCGGACATTGGGGTTCAGGATTCCCTCGTCCTGCCCCTTTTTCAGCACTTCCAGATAGAGGTTGATCATTCGTTTCTGGCGAAAGGTCTGGTCCGACATCCAGGTCTGCATGGGCAGGGTCATGAACAGGATTTTCCCCAGGCCCTGGTGCCGTTCGTAATAGTCCAGCTGCAACCAGTAAACCTTGCGCATCTTTTCCTTCAGATCCTCGATCCCCTGCAAGTGATCGATGATCCGTTCGGTAAGCTTCCCCAGCCAGATGTCCACGAAGCTGAACAGCAGACGTTCTTTGCTGCCGTAGTGCTTGTAGATCGTGGTGAAGCTGACACCGGCCTTGCGTGCCACATCGCGGATGTTGGCCTTGTGGAAATCGGATTCGGAAAAAATTTCCAGAACGGCCTTCTCCAACCGTGCGTGCACATCCGGTCGCAGATCAGGTTCGGGCAGATGATCTCTAACGGGTGTAAACTTGGGCACCGGTGATTCCTGTGAGGTCGCGTGTCGAAAAATCTGGTTATCAGATAAATTATGTAATATTTTCGGTTGTATGTGCGGATATAGTATGGTACCTGCTAAAAAAAATGAACTGTTGTTACCCTTTCAGGGCTTAGAAAAACCCCGCGGCATTGTCAACGAGATTCTTCGGGGGGGGTGCCGATCGCCGGATAGCGCGACGGTCTCCGCTACAGCCCTATTGTTGGGGGACTAGCGTTCACACAATTCCACCAATACGCCATTGGTGGCCTTGGGGTGCAGGAACGCAATCTTGGCTCCGCCGGCCCCCATGCGGGGCTTCTCGTCGATCAGACGAATGCCCTTGGCTTTAAGCTCCTCGAGGGCCTCTTCGATATTGGCCACCCGAAACGCCACGTGCTGGATGCCCTGGCCGCGTTTTTCGATGTATTTGGCCACGGGGCCGTCCGCACTAGTGGATTCCAGCAGTTCCACTTCGCTTTCCCCCACCGGGAAAAAGGCCGTGGTCACTTTCTGGGCCTCGACGGTTTCGGCCCCCTCGAATGCCAGGCCGAGCACATCGGACCAGAAGTTTTTGCCCTCGTCGATGCTGTTGACGGCAATCCCCAAATGATCGATTTTCAATATCTGCATGGGTTCTCCTTTCCGGGGTTCTCCATCACGAGATTGATGTGATTGATTCCAAATTACCCTATGTCATGGCGATGGCGGCTGTAAACGACTATTTCGATGGGCTTTCAGTTCAGAGGGATTCACAGCAATAACCATGCCGGTTTATCCGCGCTTTGAGCGGTGCTTGATCCAAAGGAAGAACAGCCGGCACAAAACAACCTTGTTTCGTGCCGGCTATCCATCGAGCGGTTTTTGGCTTACGTTGCTCGGCTAAAGGGTTTCAGGATCAATTGTCCGGCGGTTTACTTCCGCGATGCGGCCAGGCCAATGGTATTCAGGGCATCTTCGATTTCACCCAGGATTGTCGGATCATCAATGGTGGCCGGGACTTTGTAGTCTTTGTTGTCGGCGATTTTCTGAATGGTTCCCCGTAGAATCTTACCCGAGCGGGTCTTGGGGAGCCGTTTGACCACCGTCGCCGTTTTAAAAGCTGCGACCGGACCGATACGGTCCCTGACCATCTGGACACATTCTTGGGTAATGTCGTCGTGGCCGCGATCCACACCGGCGTTCAGGACCACAAAACCAATCGGAATCTGTCCTTTTAGGCTGTCTTCCACGCCGAGAACGGCACATTCGGCCACATCCGGGTGGTCGGCAAGCACTTCTTCCATGGCACCGGTGGACAAGCGATGTCCGGCCACGTTGATGATGTCGTCCGTGCGCGACATGACGTAGGCATAGCCTTCATCATCGATATAGCCGGCGTCGGCGGTCTTGTAGTAGCCTGGAAACTCCTCGAGATAGGCTTCTTTGTACCGCTCATCCGCCTTGTAGAGCGTGGGCAGGGTACCTGGCGGCAGGGGCAGTTTGACCACGAGAGCCCCGATCTCACCCGGCGCCACCTGCTTACAGTCGGCATCGACCACCTGCAAGTTCCAACCGGGCGCCGCCTTGGTGGGGGAGCCATATTTGACCGGAAACTGGTGCAGGCCCATGCAGTTGGCGGCAATGGCCCAGCCGGTTTCGGTCTGCCACCAGTGATCGATGACCGGAACCTTTAAATTACGTTCCGACCATGTGATCGTATCCGGATCGGAGCGCTCGCCGGCCAGGAACAGGTACTTGAAGTTGGACAGGTCGTATTTCTTGATTAATTCACCTTGAGGATCGTCGCGTTTGATCGCCCGAAATGCTGTCGGGGCTGTGAACAGCGAGCGCACACCGTGCTGGGAAATGACCCGCCAGAAAACACCGGCATCCGGTGTGCCCACCGGTTTGCCCTCGAACAGAATGGTGGTGCAGCCCTTGAGCAGCGGACCATAGACGATGTAGGAGTGGCCCACCACCCATCCGACGTCGCTGGCGGCCCAATACACATCGCCGGCGTCGACGTCGTAAATGGCTTTCATGGTCCACTTCAAGGCCACCATGTGGCCGCCATTGTCGCGCACGACGCCCTTGGGCTGGCCCGTGGTACCGGACGTATAGAGAATGTACAGTGGATCCGTTGCCGCCACCGGGACGCAGTCTTGGGGCTGAGCCGCCGCCATGCCATCATTCCAGTCTACGTCGCGGCCTTCGATCATGCTGGCCGTTTCCATGGGGCGCTGGAGGATGACGCATTTCTCGGGTTTGGAACTGGAAATTTCGATGGCTTCATCCAGCAGGGGCTTGTAAGCAATGACCTTTTTGACTTCGATACCGCAGGACGCCGATACGATGACTTTGGGTTTGGCATCCTCGATGCGGGTGGCCAGTTCCTTGGCGGCAAATCCGCCGAAAACCACCGAATGGACGGCTCCCAGGCGTGCACAGGCCAGCATGGCAATGGCGGCTTCCGCGATCATCGGCATATAGATGATCACCCGGTCGCCTTTGGTAACCCCCTGGTTGACCAGGACGCCGGCGAATTTGGCGACTTCGTCCCTGAGTTGGTTGTAGGTGTATTTTTTGATGGTGTCGGTGACCGGGCTGTCATAAATGAGGGCATCCTGATCACCCCGTCCGTTTTCAATGTGAAGGTCCAGCGCATTGTAGCAGGTATTGCAGACCCCCCCGGTAAACCAGCGGTAAAAAGGTTTGTTGGAATCATCCAGAACCTTGTCCCATTTTTTATACCAGTGGCAGTCTTCGGCCGCTTCGCCCCAGAAGGCTTCCGGGTCATTCAAGGATTTCGCATAGGCGTCTTCATACAGATTGGTCATGGGTCACTTTCCTTTCTTTTTTATCCGAGTTGCCGAAAACACCCCGTCAGTTGAATTCCATTGGTTCGGCGAGGCCGCAGGCTGTTGGGTCGGAGTGTAGTGCCCGGATGGTCTGCCAAGCGCCTTTAACGGGCAGGAGCTTTGGCAGCCAGCGGAGTGCCTTTGACCTTTTCCGCTTCGCCGGTGATCCAAGGTTTGCCAACCGGCAGAATGTCTTTTCCGAAAACCTGGAGAAAAATGACATGGGCCATCATATACCAGGCAGCCGCAGCACAGGCCATGAGTTCATAGCCGGCCACTTTCGTGAGGGCAGGGTAGCCGAAGTGGGCGAGATCCAGGAGAATGAAGCCGATGAGGAGGAGTGTGAACGTGATCGCCATGGCACCGTGAATCCGCATGGCCGCCACCCAGAGGATCGCGGTATAAAGGGTCCAGGCAACGAGAAACCAGCCCACGTCCGTCCCGCTGGCCTTGTAGATGCCGAAATGGTTGAGCAGAAAAATGATGCCCAGGGCGATCCAGAACGAGCCATAGGAAACAAAAGCACTGTAGCCGAAATTGTTGCCGCATTTAAATTCCTGGAAACCGGCTATCAGTTGTGCGCCCCCGCCGAAGGCAATGGCCAGGGCCAGAACCGGCCCGATGCCCATCCAGCCGACGTTGTGAAACTGGAGCACCATCGTTGTCAATCCAAACCCTGCCAGCCCGACCACTGCGGGATTACCCATTTGCTGCTGCTCTGCCATGTCATCCTCCTAAGGTTAATGTATTCAGGCAATGAAGCTTATTGTCCGGCGGGACGGCGGTTATGGACTCCTGGTGTCATCCCGCTGATGAAGCGTCCTTCCTGTGTGCGACCGGTCCTGCTGTTGCTGGCCACCTCCTTTCGAGGTCGATCGCCGGAAAATGCCGTTGACGGGCATTTTCCGAAACAGGATGCCCATGACAGTGCAACTCATATGCCACAAAATTCACGATTTAGAAAGTCTTTAAAAGACTAATATATAGATAGCCGATAAAACACCTTACGACAAATGAATGAAATTTATAAAAGAGGCAAAATTGTCACACCTAAAAAGAAAATGCGCAACAAATACTTAATATAAAATATAATTTTTATATTTGACAAAAATGTCCCAAAACAGGCTATTTATAGCCCATGAGCTTTCATTTTGCGAAAGAGGGTCCGGCGGTCAACGCCAAGGATGGTTGCGACGCGGGCCCGTCGCCACTGGTGGGCTTCCAGCATGCGGAGAAGGTACTGCTTTTCATAGTGGGCCATGGCCGCTTTCAGGGAAAGCGTGGGCTCCAACGGCGGCGCCGTCAGGTCAGTTGATGGTCCCTGCGGCGGCGGCGATACCTCTATGGCCTCCACCGAGTTCAAGGTGATGAAGCGGTGAACGGCATTCTGCAGCTCACGGACATTTCCGGGCCACTCCCGCTGCATCATGGCTTGGATGGCATGCTCGGGCATGACCGGCAGGGTGTCGGCATCACTCAACGATTGCAGGAAATGTTGAATGAGAAGCGGGATGTCCTCACGACGATCGCGCAGGGGCGGCAGGTGAATGGGAATAATATGGATGCGATAAAAAAAATCATCCCGCAGGTTGCCCCGGCGGACTTCTTCGGTGAGGTCGCGATTGGTGGCGGCGATGATGCGGATATCGGGAATGATTGTCTCATTGCTGCCGATGGGCGTGTAGCCGCCGCCCTCGATGGCGCGCAGCAATTTTACCTGGAGGTTGGGATTGATCTCGCCGATTTCGTCCAGAAAGAGGGTGCCGCCATCGGCTTCGGCCAGGAAACCGGGTTTGTCCTTATGGGCACCGGTGAAAGCGCCCTTTTTGTGGCCGAAGAATTCACTTTCCAGAAGGTTTTCCGGAATCGCACCACAATTTACGGGAACGAACGCCCGGTGGTTTCGATCGCTCAATTCGTGGATGGTGTGGGCCACCAGCTCTTTCCCGGTGCCGGATTCGCCGTAGATGATGACGTTAGCGCTGGAGCCGGAGGCTTTCAACATCACCTGATAGACCTCGTGCATGGTGTGGCTTTTGCCGATAATGCGGCCAAAGCGGCCGAGATCTTTCAGGGACGATCGCAGGCGCAGGTTCTCCTGGCGTAATTGGGCTTCACTGGCCCGCAGCGCTTCCTCGGCTTTGCGAATCGCTGTCAGATCGAAGAGGATCCCCCGCAAACCAACCAGATCGCCGGCGCGGATGATCGGGCTGGCATAGACCATGGCCGGGAAGAGGGTTTGGTCCCGGCGGAGGACCACCGCCTCGAATTCCACAGGGCCTTTGCCCGTCATAATCTGACCCATGGCCGCTGCCACCTGAGAACGGGTGTCGGGGCTGAAGATGTCCGTCGCGGCCATTTCCGCGATGCGGGTTTGGTTGCCACCGGCTAGGATTTCGAGACCATAGCGGTTGATGAAAGAAAAATGTTGCTCCTGATCCGTTTCAAACACGGGTTGGGGCAATAAATCGGCCAGTTCCCGGAATTTCTGTTCGCGGCTGCGCAGGGTTGCTTCGGCCTGTTTGCGTTGCACGATTTCCGTTTTCAAATGCTGGTTGGAGGTTTCCAGCTCCCGGGTGCGTTCGACAAGGTCGGCTGTCCGACGGGCGATTTCTTCTTCGAGATGCTGCCGGTAGCGCTGGTTTTCCTGGCGGAGACGGGCACGTTCCAGAGCGTTTTGAATGGCATGCTCCAGAACGGCCATATCGATAATGGGTTTGGTGACGAAATCGTGCGCACCGGCGCGCAGGGCCTCAATGGCATCCTGCAGAACGCCGGTGCCGGAAACGACGATGACCGGGGTGTCGGAGGCTTCCGCTTGCAGGGTCTCCAGAAATGCCAGCCCGTCCATTCCCGGCATCCGCAGATCGAGCAAGACTAAATCCGGTGCCTGCTCCCGAAAAAGGGCCAGCCCCTCCTGGCCGTCGCCGGCCTGCAGGACTTTGAAGCCGCTGTCCTCCAGATAGGAGGCGATATTATCGCGGATGACAGGCTCGTCGTCGATAGCCAGAACCTTGACCGCACGATGGGCCGACGAGGGCATGGGCAGGCGTGCTTTGCGCATGGCGCTGTTTTCCTCTAGGGGTTACCGGCAGGGGCTGTTTTGCCACCCCACGGCAATCGCAGGGTGAAGCGTGCCCCCTTCCCGGGGGCGGACTCCACAGCCATGGTGCCCCGGTGGTGACTGGTCACGATAAAGTACGATACCGAAAGTCCCAGCCCGGTGCCCACCCCCACGTCTTTGGTCGTGAAAAAGGGTTCAAAAACCCGTTTGCACGTTTCCGCGTCCATGCCCGGGCCGTTATCCTCCACTTCGATACGCACGAAATCGGGTTCCCGGGAAAGCCGAAGGACAATGCGGGGTGCAGCTTCGTTCGCGTCCGCCGGGCCAAGCGCCTGGGACGCGTTGCGCAGGAGATTCAGGATAACCTGGCCGATTTCGGTGGCCACGCAGGGGACCGGCGGCAGGCCGTCTTCGTATTCGCGTATGATCTCGATCTGGCGGAAGTCGTATTTTTTGCGCAGGTCATAGTCATGAGCTGCCAAGGCCACGGTTTTTTCCATCAATTCTTCCAGCGCGGTCGGCACCAGGCGGGCATCGCTGGGCCGGCTGAAATGGAGCATATCGGCAACCGTGGTGGAGGCCCTTTCACCGGACTGGCGGATGCCGTCGATAAACCGGCTGATTCCTCGTGCTTCCAGATAGCCACGGATACTGGCCAAATCGGTTCCGCATTGGGCCGCCACGGTGTGGTTTGCGTCCAGAGCCGGATCCAGGCGGCGGAGAATATTTTGCGTGCTTTGTAGAATGCCGCTCAGGGGATTGTTGATCTCGTGGGCCATGCCGGCGGCCAACCCACCCACCGAGAGCATCTTTTCCGTTTGCACCATGGTGTCTTCCATACGCACCCGGGCCGTGACGTCGTCGATGCGAATGACGGCGCCCTCCAGGGATTCGATATCCAGGGGGTAAACCATGATGGCGGCATAATGGATCTGGCCGCCTAACCGATAGGCCACTTTTTCAGCCTGCCGGACGCTTCGTTCCCGGATGGCCTCTTTGACCATGCCGGCCAGGGGCTGCATGAGGGGATAGATGCGTCCCAGATTTTGGTTGCGGGCATCTGCGCTGCTTACCCCGGTGGCCTTCTCGGCCGCGCGGTTCCATTGGGTGACGCGTCCCCAGCGATCGACCCCCACCAGGACGGACGGCATCGAATTGATGATGCTGGCCAGGTAATGCTGCAAGCGCTCTCTTTCCTTGATTTCGTTTTCGAGGCTGCTGCTGTAGGCTTCCAGTCGCTCCATGAACTGGTTGAAATAGTTGGCCAGGCGGCCGATTTCATCCCGGGAGCGCCGTTCCATGCGGACACTGTAATTGCCGCCGGCCCCGGATGAAAAATGGTTCATGAGTTGCTTGAGGGGGGTGGTGATGGAATTGCTGATGGCCAGGGTCAGTGGCAAAACGATGATAAAGGACATGAGCACGGTGGCCAGAATCAAGCGGTGCATGGTGTTCAGGGGCGCATAGAACTCGTCGAGATAGCTGGAAGAGGCCACGATCCATTGATATTCGGGAATGTGGTTGAAAATCACCAGTTTGTCCCGGGCCCTGTTTTCCCCGGGGTTTTCCCATGAGTAGGTGATCTTGCCGCTTTTGCGGGCGCAGATCGCTTTGATGAATTCAAGGCCGTTGCGGTCCTTAGCATGCAGGTAGTTGCCGCTGACCTGGGGATGCAGCACCATGTTGCCCTGCTCGTCGATGATATAGGAATAGCCGGTCTGTCCGAACTGCAGGGAGAGGATGCTGTCGCGGAAGTCGTCCACATTCACCAGTTCGTGAAATTCTTCCCGGTAGGACGAAACCGAAATGATCCAGTCCCAGGGCTCGAAATAATTCATATAGAGCGCCTTGGGGCGGGCCCGGGCCTCGCCGGGGTTCATCCAGTCGTATTCGAGATAGCCGTCCTTGCGGACGGTCTGTTCACGGATGAAGGCATACTCGGACAGATTGGCGCCGATCAGTTCCTGCTTGGGATGGACGTTGATGATGCCGGTGCTGTCCAGGCAGTAGACGTATCCCGTGGCCCCGATGGACTGGCTCAGGATGATTTCAGCGACCCTCTGCCGGGCTTCGTTTGGCGTGAGGTGGCCGGCCAGCGCCTGCCCATGAAAATAGGCCGCGATGTCGTGATTTTTTTCCGCCACCGCCCGGAGATGGTTCTTGATGGAGGTGGCCGCCGAGGTCCGGACCATATTGAGAATCGAGGTGGTGGTATTCTTCAGCTCGCTTTCGATATTGGATTCCAGCGTCTCGCGGACAACGGAGTATACGACCATACTCCCCAGGATGATGCACAGGATGAAGACCGCGGAGTAGCCGGCCAGCAGTTTGTGCTGGATGCGCAGGTCCCGAAAGGACTGAAAAATCGGCATGTCACGCCTCCCTGTACTGCTGTTGGGATGGGCGTTCGGCAAGGCTACGGCATTCTTGTGGGGCCTGTTCCCTGGCCGTTACGCCGGAAAAATCCGGATCATCGGAAGCGGGCCATGGCCCGCGCAAACCCGGGCAGGGCGTTCACGATGGTGTCGTCATCCACACAGAAGGCGATGCGGAAATGGCCCGGCCCCATGAAGCCGCTGCCCGGGACGACGAGAATCAACTCTTCCTGCAGGGCCTGCACGAATTGGACATCATCGGCGATGGGGGTTTTGGGAAAAAGATAAAAGGTGCCCGGCGGCGTCGTGAATTCATAGCCGGCGTCGGCCAGTCCCTGGCACAGGAGATCGCGCTTGCGCTGGTAAAGGCTGATGTCGACACTGGTGCCCTGGAGACAGGCGACGATTTTCTGCATGAGGGCGGGCGCGTTGACAAAGCCCAGAATCCGATTGGCCAGCGCCATGCCGTTCAGAAGGTCGTCATGGTAGTCGGCCGCCGGGTTGACCGCGGCAAACCCGATACGTTCACCCGGGATGGAAATGTCCTTGGAATAGGAGGTGCCGATGATGCTGTTGGCATAGCATTGAAAAATGCTGGGAACCGGATGGTTGTCGAAAACGATCTTGCGGTAGGGTTCATCGGATACCAGGTAGATGGTGCGACCGAATTGGTCACTCTTGCGCCGCAGAAGTTCGCCGAGGGCAGCCAGGCTTTCCCGGCTGTAGATCTGGCCGGTGGGATTGTTGGGGGAGTTGATCAGGACGACCTTGGTGCGCTCGGTGAGGGCCTCTTCCATACGATCGAGATCCAGGGAGAAATCCGCGTGGGTGGGCACGGTTTTCAGCACCCCGCCGTGATTGTCGGCGTAAAAGCCGTATTCGACGAAACAGGGGATGGGCGTCAGCACTTCATCCCCGGGGTCGAGCAGCGTTTTCAGGGCCACATTGAGGGCGCCGGAAGCGCCGCAGGTCATGATGATCTCGGTTTCGCTGACGGCGGCACCTTGTTCTTCCGCCACATACGTGGCCACGGCCTGCCGAACGTGGGGGTAGCCCGTATTGGGCATGTAGCCGTGTTCGCCGCTGCAGGAGCAGGCGGTTTCGGCCAGGGTTTTGTCAAAGCAGTCGGGCGCGGCAATGTTGGGGTTGCCAAGACTGAAGTCGAACACCTTCTCGGCGCCGTGCAGGGCCTTGAGGCGTCCGCCCTCTTCAAACATTTTACGGATCCAGGAGGAGCGGTTGATGAACGAATCGATTTTTTTGGCAATGGTCATGGCAGTCCAATCCATCGGCTGGCGTGCATGGCGGCACGCATGAGGTTGATTAAGAAGGGGCCCGGCCCGGTTCGGCAATCGCTATCGGCAACGCTGTAAGTTAAACGCCCTCCACAGCAACCACTTCCGGGAGTTCCCGTTTGAGAAACTTTTCGATGCCATTTTTAAGGGTCATCTGGGACATGGGGCAACCGGCACACGCCCCCTTGAGGCGCACTTTGACAATGCCGTCGACAACGTCCACCAGTTCCACATCCCCCCCGTCCGCTTGCAGTGAAGGGCGAATTTTGTCCAGCACTTCCTTGACTTGGTCCCGCATGATGTCCTCCCTATGGGCTTACGCCGTCCGTGGGGGACGGCACCGGGTGGTATCGTATACGGCAAGGCCGACCGACGTCAACCGGCATCCTTTTGTCGGGCCCGGTAGAAGGCCTGTCGAAAGGCCTGATAGCGGTCTTCCGCGATGGCCCGGCGTATGTCCGCCATGAGATGGAGATAGTAGTGGATATTGTGGATGGAATTCAAGCGGTACGCCAGAAGTTCCCGGGCGGTATAAAGATGGCGCAGATAGGCCCGGGAATAGTTCCGGCAAGTATAGCAGGTGCAGGTGCTGTCGATCGGCGCCGTGTCCTGACGAAAGCGGGCATTGCTGATATTGAGCGTTCCCCGGGATGTAAAAAACTGGCCGTTGCGGGCATTGCGGGTGGGCATGACACAGTCGAACATATCCGCTCCCCGGGCCACCAGTTCGACCAGATTTTCGGGGGTGCCCACCCCCATGATGTAGCGGGGTCGGTCGGTCGGCAGGAGCGGCAGCGCGGCTTCCGCGATTTCGAGCATGATATCGGTGGGCTCGCCCACACTGAGTCCTCCCAGGGCATATCCGGGAAACTCCAGGTCCCCTAAGGCTTTGGCCGATTGCTGTCGCAGATCGGGGAACATGCCCCCCTGGACAATGCCGAACAGGGCCGCATCCGGGCGGGCCTTGGCCTGCCAGGTCGCTTTGCAGCGCTGCGCCCATCGCGTGGTCAGTTCCAGCGCCGCCAGGGCCTCTTCCCGGGAGGCCGGATAACCGATGCACTGGTCCAGACACATGATGATGTCCGAATCCAGCGTGATCTGGATTTCGATGGATTTTTCCGGTGTCAGCAGATGGCGGGAGCCGTCGATATGGGACCGGAAGGTGGCGCCGTCTTCACTCATTTTCAAAAGCGTGGCCAGTGAGAAGATCTGAAAACCGCCGCTGTCGGTGAGAATCGGGCCCGGCCAGTGCATGAAATCGTGCAGGCCGCCAAAAGGGGCGATCACCTCACAGCCCGGCCGCAGGTATAAATGATAGGTATTGCCGAGGATGATCTGGGCGCCGGCTTCCCTCAGGTCTTCCGGTGTCAGGGCTTTGACCGTGCCAAGGGTTCCCACGGGCATGAAAACCGGGGTGTTGACCTGGCCGTGGGCGGTTTGAAATGTGCCGCAGCGGGCCGCGGTTTCGGATGAGCGGGCATGGACTGAAAATGACAGGGTCATGGCAAAGCGTCGGGTCCGTTCTTTTAAATTGGGGTTTCAGGCGATCAGCATGCCATCGCCATAGCTGAAAAAACGATAGCCCTGGTTAACGGCTTCACGGTAGCCGTCCAGGATGGCTTCGCGTCCGGCAAAAGCGGATACCAGCATCAGCAGGGTCGACTGGGGCAGGTGGAAATTGGTAATCATGGCATCCACCATGCGGAACCGATAGCCGGGGTAGATATAAAGATCGTTCTGGCCTTCCGTGGCCCGCAGGCGGCCGTCCGCTCCGGTGGCGTATTCCAGGGTGCGCACACTGGTGGTGCCCACCGCCACAATGCGTCCGCCCCCGGCCTTATGGCGATTGACCGTTTCGGCAACTGCCGATGGAATGCGGAAGCGCTCGGCGTGCATGCGGTGGTCGCGGATATCGTCGACCCGGACCGGCACGAACGTGCCGTAACCCACGTGCAGGGTCAACGCGACGATCGGGATGCCCCGGGCTTCGATGGCTTGCATGAGATCGCCGGTGAAATGCAAACCGGCCGTGGGGGCGGCCACCGCCCCGGCGTGGGCGGCATAGACGGTCTGGTAGTCGTGTCGATCCTTCAGGTTGGCGGCAGGGTCGGCTCTTTTGATATACGGCGGCAGCGGCACCGCCCCGATGTTGTCCAAAACCGCTTCCAGGGGCACCTGGCTGGAAAATTGAAGGGTATGAACGCCATCCCGGGAATCGAGCACATCGGCAGTCAGCATGTCGCCAAAAACCAGGTGTGTTCCGGGCCGGGGCGATTTGGAGGCTTTGATCAGGCATTCGCTGATGAAAACCCCCTTGGCTTCGAGTTGTTCCAGTCCGCCGGCATAATCCAGGATGAGCACTTCCACTTTGCCGCCGGTGGCCTTGTGTCCGAAAAGACGAGCCGGCACCACCCGGGTGTTGTTGACCACCAGAAGGTCACGGGGGCTCAGCAGATCGGGCAGGTCCACGAACCGGCGATGGTCGACCCCGCCGGTCCGGCGGTCCATGACCATCATCCGGGCGTGATCCCGTTCTGCGGCCGGAGTTTGGGCGATCAATTCTTCCGGCAGGTCGAAATGGTAGTCCTGCAGTGCATACATGGCCGGGTCATCCTGTTTTGCCGATGTAGGTCAGGGCCAGCCCCACGGCCATCAGCACGAGGCCGAACCGCCGGAGGGTTTCTCCGGGCATGGCCTGGATCTGAAGCATCCAATGTTTCATTTTTTCCGGGAAGGCGAAATAGGGGAGCCCCTCGATGATCATCACCATCCCCAGCACACAAAGAAAAAATTTCATCCGGTATCATTTCCATTGCGGTTTTTGGGGGGAGGACTATAGACTGGTGGATACGGACTTGTCAAAAAGAAACCCCATATCCATCGCCATGGAATTCAAGGAGCTGCTTTGCCCTCTGCCCATTCCGCCCGGCCCAATCGGTGGCATATCCGCAGTCCTGAAGATGCGGCTCAGTTTCTCAGCAAGAAGGCGCGGAATGCCTTCAAGGCCTGGGGCCGGCCCCATATTTTGGTGGTTGGTGCGCCGGAGGAGGGCATGACCAACGCCATCGGGGCGGATCTCAACGCCCGCGGCATGGTCCCAGTCGTCCTGATGCTGGAGGATTTGCGGGCGCATGCTGTGCCGGAGCCCGAACGCTATGCCTGCATCCTATGCGCCTATACGGATATCCGTCGAACAGCCGCCGTAGCCGGGATTATCCTGGCGGATGACCGTCTGAGCCACCTGACATTCGAATATGTCACCTTCCCGGCCGCGAGCTATGCCGCCCTGATACGGCACCAGGCCGAAAGCGCTTTGGACAAAGTGTCGCCGCTGCCCACCTACCCTTTCGACGTATTCCAGCACTATGAGGCGTCGCTGGAGGATTTTGAAAAGAAATGCGATATCCGGGATTATATGGATGTCTGCCAGCTGCTCAAAACGGTCAGGGACAACGCTATTCCGGGGGATGTGGCGGAATTCGGTTCCTACCGGGGGCACAGCAGCTACCTGATGGCCGGGGTAATGGCCGAACTGGGTCTGGACAAGCGCTTGCTGCTGTTCGATACCTTCGATACGTTTCCGAAAGAGCCCCTGGGCATCGATCGTTTCTGGAGTGGATCCCACCCGGTGGAATTTGAGGCGGTGCGCCGCAAGTTTGCCCCCTACCCTTTCGTGACCTTCATCAAGGGCGATTTTACGCAGACATTCGATACGGCCCCGGTGGACATGCTGTCCTTTGTCTACGTGGACTGTGATGCCTACCGCTCCACCGCTTATCTTATCCGTCGCATTTTTCCCGAAGTATTGGCGCCTGGCGGCATCATGGTGTTCGAAGACTACGGTCACGCCCAACTGCTGGGCAATCGGGCGGCCGTGCATCATTATTTTGACAACCGATCGGGGTGTGTCCAGTTTTTTTCGCAGTTCAGCGGGTGTTATATCGTCATCAAGCTCGCTGCTTGAATTCAGCCCGCATCCCGCCCCGGGGTTAGCAATATATAGTGTCCGTCCATAAAGGGTAGATTTTGGTTCCTGGCAAGGCCCGAGCGCGTTTTCCCGCTCCGCGGGATATGATCCCGCTAAGCGGGACTTCCCGTCTCATCGAATCCGATCGGTGGGTGTCAACCGGAGGAATCGTCCGCTATTGCGAGGATTGAAAACGCGCGCGAACGCCGCCAGGGGTCGAAAAATGCCATTTGTGGATGGGCACTATCTATCCCGGACAACCAACGATACCCAGAAAGGAGAGCCTTGCCGGTGCGCATCTATTTCCACTATCTTTTTGCCGTGGGTGCCCTCACCCTATATGGGGGCCAGGTCTGACCGTTTTTGGAGAGCCTGTCCCCCGTGATGCTGGGGACAACGTTAGGCGTGGCCTATATCCTGGCGCTTATGTTGCGCGGGCCGCTGGAGCGGCGAATGGTGCTGGCGGTTGCCCTGGAGAAGCGCCCCCGGCGCCAGTTTCTGCTGGAGTTGAGCTTGTGTCTGGGGGCGGGCAGCCTCGTGGGCGTGTTTAACCATTATGTTCACCATTTTTATCTTGCCAGCGCATTGAGTCTGCTTTCCGGGTGCCTGGTGGTTGGCTTTTTTATGGGGCTCGATATGGCCTTGGCCCGTGAGCGGGGCGGTATACAGGAGGCGCTTGATCAAAACCGGAATGTCAGTCCGCCGAAGAAATATTACCCCATGACCCGCCGGTTTTCGGTGGTGGCGTTCTGCCTCAGTTTGTTTATCTGCCTCATTCTGGCGCTGGTGATTTCCAGGGATTTTGCCTGGCTGGCCCAGGCCACCACCAGCGCGGATTCCCTCAAAGAAGCCGAACGCACGGTGATGATGGAAGTGGTGTTCATCATGGCGGTCCTGCTTGGGCTGGTGGTCAACCTGATCGTTTCCTATTCGCACAACCTGAAGCTGCTCTTCAACAATGAGACCCGGGTTCTCGAAAACGTTTCCCGCGGCGATCTGTCCCGCATGGTGCCGGTGGCCACGCGCGATGAGTTCGGCGTGATTGCCGGCCATACCAATACGATGATCACGGGATTGCGGCACCGCACGGAACTGCTGCAGGCGCTCAAGCTGGCCGATGACGTGCAGCAAAACCTGTTGCCGCGACGGGGAACGGACTTCAAGGGCGTTGATATTGCCGGGGCCAGTCTTTATTGTACGGAAACCGGGGGCGATTATTATGATTTCTTCCAGCTGCCTGAGGGGCGTCTGGGGATTGTCGTTGCGGATGTTTCCGGGCACGGCATCAGCTCCGCCCTGCACATGACCACCGCCCGGGCCCACCTTATATCGGGGGTTCAAGCCTACGAGAGCGGCCCCCGGCTTATCGGGGCGGTCAACCGGTTTCTGAGTCAGGATATTCAGGCCACGGGCTGGTTCATCACCCTGTTCTGGCTGGAAATCGATCCGGTTGGACAGCAATTGACCTGGATACGGGCCGGGCATGATCCGGCGTTGCTTTACGATCCGACCCGGGATCGATTCGAACGTCTCGAGGGCGACGGCATGGCGCTGGGTATCGAACACGATTACCGTTTTCAGGCTTACACCAAAGAGGGCTGGGCGGCGAACAGCATTCTTCTAATGGGAACCGACGGCCTGCATGAAACACGTGATCCTGCAGGGAGCATGTATGGCGTCGATAATATGTGCCGGACGATTCGTCGCCACCGGGCGGGTTCGGCCGCTGAGATCAAAGACGCCCTTCTGCAGTCCATCGATGCCTATCGGCAGGATCGGCCGCGGGAAGACGATACGACCCTGGTGGTGGTCAAACTGGGCGGGGCAACCTAAAATCCGCTTGTCAACGGGGGGGCGTTCGGTGTAGCACATCAACAGTTTTCTGATGTCGACCCTGTGCCCCTGAGAAAAGCTTCGCGGGCGAACGACTGTTCGCCATGGCAGGAGACCTTTCATGGCCAAACCGCGCCCATCCGTGGTTAAGCGCTCCATCTATTCCTGGATTCTTGGCCGCAACACCAACCTGCAGTTGGTGGTCCTGGTCTTGATCGCCATAACGGTTTTTGCCCGGGTGTTGCCCCTGGAAATGCAGAAACGGATCGTCAACGAGGCCATTCGGCTGCGGCAGGTGGATCTGCTGGTCCGCTACTGCGCTATATATCTGGCATCCGTCATTACCGCCAGCGGTCTTAAATACCTGATTACGGTGTTGCAGGTGATGATCAGCCAGCGGACCCTGGCCCGGATGCGTAAGGGCTTGTTTGCCCATATTATTTCCCTGCCGCTTAATTTTTTCCGCAACACCCAGCCGGGTCTGGTGGTGTCCTCGCTCATATCCGAACTGACCCTGCCGGCTAATTTCGTGGGAATGGCCATTGCCGCTCCGGTCATCAACCTGCTTACCCTCGTGGCCTTTGCCGTTTATCTTTTTTTCCTCAATCCCTGGCTGGCCGCTTTGTCCCTGTCGATTTACCCCATCGTCGTATTCCTCGTACCCTTGCTCCAGAAGCGGGTCAATCAGGCCAACAAAAAACGTGTAGACGCAACACGGAGCCTTTCCGACAAGATCCAGGAAACGATTTCCGGGATTCACGAAGTGCATGGCAACGCGGCCTACGATATCGAAAATCGCAAGTTCGGCGGCATTGTCGATCGGCTTTACCGGATTCGTCTGCGCTGGGATTTTTTCCGGGCCAGTGTGAAAGTTTCCAATAATTTTTTTACCAGCCTGGGGCCTTTTCTCGTTTTTATCCTCGGAGGTTACCTGACCATCCAGGGCCAGCTGGAACTGGGGGCTCTGGTGGCCTTCCTTTCAGCCCAGGAAAAGCTCTACGATCCCTGGAAGGAACTTATCGAGTTTTATCAGGTGTATCAGGACGGCAATGTCACCTACACCAAAACCATGCGCTATTTCGACAGCCAGCCGGAACATGCCCTGGCCCCTTCCGATCGCGCCCCTTATCGCCTGGAAGGCCATGTGGAAGTGAAAGATCTCGCGTTTGTTACCGGCGACGGGATTCGCCTGCTGGACCGTATATCCCTGGAACTCAAACCGGGCGAGCATATGGCTCTGGTGGGGTTTTCGGGAAGTGGCAAGAGCACGTTGGCCCAATGTATCGGTCAGCTTTATGCATACACCGACGGGCAGGCCCTGTTTGGAAACGCCGAAGTTCGCGACCTGACCAAGAAGGACATGGCCCTGAATATGGGGTTTGTGGCCCAGGCGCCGTTCATCTTCGACGGGACCATCGAAGACAATTTGCTCTATTCCTGCCAGGCGGCCCGTGATGTTTCCGATGGGGCTTCCGAAGCGCCCGAGCCGTCCCTGGAAGATATGATTCAGGTGCTGCACCAGACCGGACTCTTTGTCGATACCCTGCGGTTCGGTCTGAACGCGATGCTCGATGCGGAGCGCGACCATGCCCTCGTGGAACAGCTGGTCCGGGTGCGTAAAAACTTTCGACAGCAGTTCGGCAAGACGCTCGCGGACTATGTGGAGTTTTTCGAAGAAGACCGCTACCTGTACCATTCCAGCGTGGCGGCGAATTTGCTGTTCGGCACATCCAAACGCAAAGAATTCAGCGGCCCGGCCCTGGCTGCGAATCGTGATTTTATCGCCTTTCTGGAAAAAGCCGACCTGAAAAGGCCGCTCATGGAACTTGGAGCGGATTTAGCCCGGCAGACGGTGGATATCCTCGGCAACCTCCCTCCCGATAAAGTTTTCTTTGAGCAGAGCCCCATTGCTCCGGAAGAACTGGAGGACTTTAAACCGTTGGCCCAGCAGACACGCCGACACAAACTTCACCAGTTGACCCCGGAGGAGCGTTACAAGCTGCTGGAACTGGCGCTGCGTTTTATTCCCGGGCGCCATAAAATGGTGTCGTTTCCCGAACTCCTGGAACGGCTCATTCTGGAGGGCCGCGCCCTGTTCAAAGAGCAGATTCACAAGGACCACCCGGATGCGTTTGCCTTCTATGACGAGGGGGACTATATTTTTTCCCAGACGATCCAGAACAATATTTTTTTCGGCAAAACCAAAACCACCAGACCCAAGGCTCAGGATACCATTGTCCAGAGCATTATTCAGCTGCTGATCGAGGAAGACCTTCTCGAAACGATCGTCGGCATCGGTATGCAGTTTCAGGTCGGTAGCAAGGGGGACAAACTGTCCGGCGGCCAGCGCCAAAAACTGGCCATTGCCCGCGTTTTTTTAAAATCGCCGCATCTGCTGATTATGGACGAGGCCACGTCCGCGCTGGATAACAATTCCCAGGCCCGCATCCAAAATTTTCTGGGAACCCGCCTGAAGGGCAGGACGACCGTGATTGCGGTGGTTCATCGCCTGGACATCATCAGCGATTATGACAAGGTGGCGGTGATGAAGGCGGGTAAATTGATTGAAATCGGAAGTTACGACGATCTCATGGCTCAAAAGGGAGTGCTTTATGGACTCATCCATGGAAAAAAATAAATCCGATGCGTCGTGCGAGTTCCAGCAAAATCTGGAAATTCTCAGGCAGATCGAGCTTTTTGCCGGCCTTCCGATGGAGACCTTAAAGGTATTCGCCTATCTTTGCCGGCGGGAATCCTATACCGCTGAAGATTTTGTTTTTCGCGAGGACGACGATGACGGCCAGGCGGTCTATATCATCAGCGGCCAACTGTTCCTGATCCATGAAACCGATGATGGTGAGGAGACCCTGCGGACATACCAGCCCGGGGACTTTATCGGCGGCCTGTCGCTGCTGGCGTCCGGCCGGCGCCTGTTTTCCCTCAAGGCTGGAAAGGATACGGAATGCATGGTGATGACCCGGGAAAAATTTGCCAAGGCCATCGCGCAATTTCCGGAGTTGGTTCCCAGAATTTTCCGGTCGGTGGTGGACAGCATCCGCCGCTGGGATCAGCACCTCCTCTTTGCAATGACGGAAAAAGGCTTATCATTGGAGGGAATGACCGGCATCAGTGCCCTGTGAGAAAAGGTTCCCCTGCGATGGCGCATTTCGATAATTCCGAACAAAAGAAGCCGATGGGAAGCATATCGTTTGTTTTAAAAAACAACTTGTCGGAACTGGATGTCCTGTGCGAACATCTCAGCGGATTCTGTCGTTCCTGCGGGGTTTCCAAACGCCAGACCTTTGAAATCAACCTGGCGCTGGATGAGTTGTTTACGAACATTATCAATCATGGGTTTACGGACGGTGACGAGCACCTGGTGCAGGTCACCTGTGAGAGCGAAGACAACGCCCTTAGGATCACCATCGAGGACGACGGCATCCCTTTCAATCCGACCGCCGCCCCCCATCCGAATCTAAAATGCGCTTTCAAGGACCGCGAGATCGGTGGCCTGGGGATTCATCTGATACGTTCTTACATGGATCACATCGAGTACCGCCGCCGGGGTGGGAAGAATGTACTTGTTTTGACCAAGGCGCTTTGATCCGTCGTCTGTTAAATCCCATTGACGGCCCAAATTTGGTTCTGGCCACGATGTAAGGAGGAAAGAATGGATATAACTGAAACCAAGCATGAACAGTACAGTGTGTTCAAGCTCAACGGCCGCCTGGATTCCAATACAGCGATGGGCTTTGAACAAAAACTATTCGACTGTATCGAAAACGGAACGCAACGATTGATTTTGGATTTTCAGGACCTGGACTATATCTCCAGTGCGGGGCTGCGGGTGATTCTCAAGGCCACCAAGAATCTTAAAGGCGCCGAGGGTAAGTTGGTGCTTTGTTCCATGCAGGATTATGTCAAGGAGGTATTTGAGATTTCCGGTTTCGATTCTTTCCTGCCCATCGAGGCGACCCTGGACGATGCCGTCAAAACGGTCTGACCCTTCCTTCCGGCGTTCCGGTGCCGTCCTTCCCGATCGGAGGGCGCATATGCGATCTATTGCTTCCGGTTGTTCCCCTTGTGCTGCCCGGGGGCCATTCCGATAATGCCGCGTCGCCCGAGTTCCCGCAGGAATTGGGTCACGGCGGTTTCGGCTTCCTTGGGATGTACCTGGGTTTGACGGGCAAATTGCTTCACGATGTCGCCGACCGAACGATGTCCATCGATTAAATCCCAGGTCAGACTGCCCAATTCGTCCAGTTCCAACTGGCGCGCCGGTGGTGCGGCCGGGCTGTTGGAAAAGCGGCGCGCCAATTCGGCGATCCAGGGTTTCAAGACCAGCGGATACCGCAAGCGGATGACATCCTCTGCTGTGCGGGAGGCCTGAATGGCCTCGCTTTTTACGGGAACACAGCGCAGGGCTTCATCCCGCGACAACCGGGGGACAGCCGCTTTTTTTTTAAACAATCCCATACGATCGGCAAATCCTGTCAAAAACATCCCATCCGGCAACACCGTCGGCCCTTACCGCCAGAATCCGATTGGCTTTGGGCCGGCACCAGATGCGCAGCGCATTGACGGGCGGGACGAATGTTTTTTTTAAACGCCCCAGGCGGTTTCGCCAGCGGTTGGTTTGCCAGCGCCACTCTAAACCCTGTTGGACGGGATGCCCGGGGTCCTGGGCGACCCCTGGCGGGAGCAGGCCGTTGGCATGAACGATGGGGGGCAGATGCCCCTTCGCGCGCGCCAGGAGGACGTCGGCCGGACTCCAGCGCCACAGGGTTACCATGGCCCCGGCATGGTTGAAAACGAGTTCGAAGCGGCCGGCATTGAACGCAAATCGTGTGAGCCGATAGTCCTCCGGCAGGGTCGCTTCGATGTCATAGACGGCAAAAGTGGGACCTGACGGGGTGCCGTGATCTCTAAACGAGGACAGAACACGGGGGACAACGTCGCGTACCGGGTCGTAGAATTGGAGCAGGGTGGCACGACGGCAATGCCGACAGTAATACAAGAGACCCTGGCCCTTTATATAATCACCCTGCCATGAAAAGCTGGCTATTTCCGCTTCCGGTTGAAAATCCGGCCAGTCGGACGGTGGGGGCGTCTGTTTCACCGGCGGGGGCGATGGGGTTGCGCCCGAACGGGTCAATTGCTTCAGATGGCGTGGGAAAGAGAATCGGCCCCGAATGCGTGCGGTTTTGAGCTCCATGGCCGGGCGGAATCGATATTCCAACAGCGCATAGCCGTCGCCGAGTTGACCGGTTTCCCATTCCGATGGTATCTCCAGGGCGATGCCGGCCCAGACAAAGGGCTTGGTGTCACCGCCATACGAAGGCCTGTTGGTGGGAGTGGTCACCGCCATTTAGTTGGGCAAAAGCGCTTTCCAGTCTTCCGCGCTCAGGGATTCGAGAGGCCGGTGGCCCTCCTTTTGCGAATCCCCCGCCTGGGGCGCTTTGTCGCGAAAGCACTGACGTTCTTTGTTCATGGCGCTGACAAGGGTCAATTTAATGGCATTGCCGAATTTTTCTTCGGTATCCCGGTTGTTATGACTCAAATGCATCGTGATCCGGTTGCCGTCGGCAGCGATAAACGACCATTTCCACTCGATGACAATGTGGAAAGGATCCCCTTCGTAGGATGTCGGTTTGCCGAACCGCATCTCCACGCGTTCTAAAAGCGCATCATAGAAGGCCCGGCTGGCATCGGCATACTTCAGCTTGATCCGGACGATGCGTCCTGGCTGCTCGCAGGTCCCGTAGACAATCACCCCGCTTTTGAATTCGGGCAAGGCCGCGATTTCCACCTCCCGGAGGTATTCCCTGTAGCGCAGGGGGAGCACGGTTTCCATCTGGAGGCGATTTTTGATTTGGGCGACATTGTGGCCGAGGGTGAATCCGGCCACGCCATGGGGAATGTCCCCGGCCTGGAGCGAGACGGTGTTCAGGGATAGCATAAGTACAATGAGGACAACCAGGCGTTTCATGACCCTTCCTTTCATGCGCCCACTCCTTGGATGTTTGGCGAAGGCGGATTGTCGAATAGTCATTACCTAATATGCCAATCGTCCCAGGGATTTCAAGATCAGGGTAAAGGCCATGGCAAACATCCCGGTCAGCCCCATACCGCAGGAAAAGCCGGCCAGAAGGACCGGGGCATATTGACGCCACATGGCGCCGTAGCGTTTCAGGAAAAAGAACCGTCCGAGCAGGGCCCCGATGACTTCCAGGATCAACCCGTGGGGGGCGCTTTGCCCCAGCCCGCGAACCACGCCGTAAATCAGCAGGATGGGAAGCCCCAGGAGGGTCAGCACGCAATAGATGATCAGCCCGAAACCGAAACCGGATAACAGGGACGTGGCGCTGAGGGCCTGGAAAAAGAGGGAGTTGCCTTCGATGGTGGAGGTTTGCATGAGCAGGGTGTTCAGGGCCTGCAGGTGCCAGAGTTCTTGCGCATAGGGATAGCTGCTGGAGGGGATGGGTGCCAGCCGCCAGATGAACTGGGAGAACAGCAGGCTGGCGGTCATCACCACCGGGAAGACGACGATTTCCGCCTTGATGATGCCCCGGATGCTGGTGCCGGTGAGTTCGATCTGGCGGAAATTGACGGTGGCTTCCCCATAGTTGTGGATGGGAATCGGGGCGTACCAGATCTCGATGCCCTGGTAGCCGAAAAATTTGGCGCCGGCAATAAAGCTGGCCTCCCGTATGAGGGGCAGGCTCACAAACTGGCCGGCAATGCCTTCCATGCGTGCGGTGATGTAAGACACGATCGGGGTATAGACAAACCCATAGCAGATAAAGAAAATCCACGGGAAGGTGGGCACCAGCCACACACACAGCACCACATAGGCCAGGGTGGAGAAGACATAAATGCCGATGGAGATCCAGAAATTGAAATCACCGCGTCCGGGCGGCGGATGAAAGAGGTCTTTCCAGGAGCCCCGCCCTCCGGCCGTTTCCGAACGGAAGGATTTGATTACATGCCAGACGCCGATGGCCGCGATGGCCAGCCCCAGCCCGATACCGAAGCTCATGTAAAAATCAAAATTATTGGCAAAAATGGTATCCACCGTGCCCATGCCCGGGTGCCAGCGGTGCAGAATCCCTTCCCGGAAGAGAATGGGATTGGCGATGAAGGTGATGATCAAGCCCACCAGCCCCCCCATGACGGCCCAGAATGGCAGCACCATCCCGATGAATACGAGACCCAGGTCCAGTTGAAGTCCGGTGGCCACGGCCGGCAGGACATCCTCGGTGTGGCGGGTCAGTTCGATCCAGGGGATGGGGATAATGCGGATGGGCTGGGTAAACAGGAGATCGGAAACCGTCGGCAAAAGGACATAGATGCCGCCGAAGAGCAAACCGATCATGCCGCCAATGGAGAAAACGCGCCATTTCCAGCCCTTTTTGCGGTCCTCGGTGGACTCGGCCAGAGCCATGGTGCCCAGGGCCCCCACCGGCGCCATGGGAAAGGGCAGTTTTTCCACATCCGACGTGATGCGGTAGAGGGCATATCCCAAACCGAACTGGTCGATCCGCTGAATAATCTGGGCCCCCACCAGCAGGAGAATCGGAATCAGCCAATCCCGATGGATAAACGTGCGTTCGATCAGAGACTCCGAGTCCACCGACGGCGCGATCCAACTGGGGATGAATTCGGTCAGGCCGAGCATGCGGGCGGCGTCGGATTGAACGAGGTACTGGTTCCAGAGAAGCCCCTGAAAAGGTGAGGCCAGGGCTGCGCCGGCCATGTAGTACAACAGGAAAATCTCCTGCTGTTTGAGTTCCGTGTAGGAACGTTTGGCGATTTCGGCGAAGAGAATGATGGTGACCCAGCGGGCGGCCGGCCCGATACCGGTGCCGATGACCAACTGAAGATACATACTGCCCGGCATCATGAGAAAGCCGATGAAAATGGCGCCCACGATGGTTTTCCAGTCGAAGCCTTCCTCGAAACGCGTGGGAGGCTTGAGCAGATCCCGATATTCCTGCAGTTCTTTATCTTCGTACATGGTCTGTCCACATGGCCTATGAGGGCAGTACTTGATAGCTGGCATCGGAGAAAAGCCCGACAAGGGCCCAGATGCCTCCCATCAGAAAATCACCGACAATCAGTCCGATGAAAAGATATCGGACTTTTTTAAACAGGGCGACGCCGCCATAGCGCATGCACAGGGCATTGCAGAGCCAGCCCACAAAAAAGCTGAACCAGAGGATGCGCATGGCGGAACTGTAGCAGGTCAGGTAGCCGATGGGGTGCAGGGGCCACCAGTAAAACCGATGGTAGCCGACCACCAGCAGCAGCATGACGCCGGCACCGGCCAGCGCGAAGTTGCGCACCCACTGGCTTGTCTCCGGCGGGGTTTCGATCAACGCCACCACGTTTTCGTAGGTATGCAGGGTGGTGCCGCTGGCCCAGTCCAGGCCGAGCTCACGGATGCCGTATTTGTAACACAGGGCCAGCATGGCGGTGAAGGAAACGATTACCCCCAGCAGCAGGGCAATGGAGATGGCCGTCAGCACGCGTCGTCGTTGCCGGATTTTTTGCGTGATCCGGCTGGCATGCACCAGGGAGGGCATCAGGGACTCGCGCAGATCAAGGAAGAGGGCTTTCTGGACGATGCCGGCAATAAAGATGCCCGCCGCCGAAAAGATGCCCGGGCCGAAGATCGTGATGACCCCATCCAAAGGGGCCGCTGTCAGGGTGAAATAGGCCAGACCGCCCTGGGTGATGATGCGGCTGGCGACCAGCATGATCATCAGAAAGGCGCCGATGACCAGTCCGGACACCCACCAGCCCACCCCCAGCAACTGGAACCAGGCCATCAGAACGAGGATGCCGCCCAGCAGCCCCCAGGCCGCCAGGCGTGTGGAAAACCAAATGTTGCGCCCTGTTCCGGGGGCCAGGCCAAACGCTTTTCGGGCGACATCCTTCAGGTGATAGCGGGCCAGCCATACGATAAAAAGGAAAAAGATGCCGTAGGCGCCCACCATCTGCATTTCTTCCGGCCGGGACAGGGTGGGACCGAAGGTGATGCCCAGCGCGGCGGCCGGTATATTGTAGCCCATTACCGCCAGAAGACCGAAGAGCAGGCTTCCCAATAGAAAAAAGAACCAGAAGGAAAAGGAGATCTGGCGGGTGGTCAGGAAGGCAAACCCGATAAAGGCCGGGTAAATATAGATTTTCAACTTGTAAAAACCGGAGAACAAACCGAATTTGGGGAAATAGGCGCCGGCCAGGATAAGGTTGGGGACCTGGGGAACGGCCGGAAAATAAAAATTCAATCCGTTGAGCAGGTGCAGGGTGGCCGGAATCAGAAGCCCCACCAGCATGAACCGATTCAGCAGGAATTGTCCCATGGCGCCCTGGGAATAGGCCTCTTCCATCAAAAGGGGCACCCGCAGCAGGGGAAAATTCATGCGTTCGTTGCGCAGCCATTGTTGGCTGAGAAGGTTCACCAAACAGATCATGACAAAATAGCACAGGCCTACGAAAAGACCCCAGGAGACCAGCGACGGCAGCCAGACCGCCCAGGGAATGGCTTGCAAGACGGCCGCCCAACCCATGCGCCGCCCCCCCGGGAGGCCGTCATAGAGGGCGGCCACGGCTTCCTGGCTACGTGGAAACCAGTCGGCCGGGAGCACGGGCGTCAAAATTTCGGTCCAGCGGTTTTCAGGGGTTGCGAAATGAAACGGTGCGGTGAGGTTGATAAAAAAGGTGCGCACCAGACCGGTATAGGCAATACCGGAGACGAGGACCATCAGGAGCCAGACAAACAGCAGCTCTTTGCCGTTCAGCCAGGGGGCGCGTTTGAACAGCTTCCCACTGATGGCCATGATCAGCGTCAGCCAAAAGAAAATGAAAAAGGGCGCCAGGGGGAAATGGCCGCCGCCTAGGGGGGTGGCCTGGCGAAAGGCGTTATTGAAGGGGGTCAGCGCGCAGAGTCCGACCGCCAGCAAAAGCCCCAAAAGAATGGCTCGGGGCCGCAGGCGCGTTTGGCTTGTCGGTGGCAGGGTGGTTCCCATCAGCAGTCCACTTCCGCAGGCGTACGTTTTGATCGACGAGGTTGTGGCTCAGACGGCCGACGCTACGGCCCTTTCCAGTGTGTTTTCGTAGTGGGTCAGCGTCCACCCATCCATGGAGCGCCAGATCAACAACTGTTTGCGCAGATCATTGACAAAGGATTTGTTGATGCGGCCCCAGGCGTTGACTTCGCCGGCTTGGCGTGTGAGGCGAACCCGGATTTCCAGGAATTCGGCATCATCTTCGGCCGGGAGAAACAGAATTTCAACTGCTTGCATGATGCCAAAATCAAACGGGGCCAGCCATACCCGGGACGTCAATCGAAAACATGCCGGCGGGACGCCTTCCGCCATTGCTTCCGGGAGATCCTGGAGACCATCGGAATCCCTCTGGAACGCTATCTCACCGGTTGAAAAAAGTCCATGGGAAACATCCTGATGGCCGGTGAAGTGGCTCAATAGAAACCCCCCCAGACTTTTTTGCTCATCCCGTTTGATCAGGAAGGGCAAGGTGATGTCCATGTGACTCTGGGTCGGGTCCGGCATGCGCCAGGATCGATTGACATCCGGGATGGCGATGTTGGCGGCCACCCGGGAAGGGTAAATGACGGAAACCAGCACCACCACGATAACCAACAGCATGGCAGCGACACCGGCCAGGGACGAATAGTTGACCGTAATGCCGGCCCACAGGGCGGTGTCGGCAAAAAGCTTGGCCGCCGTCTGGGCCACCAAATAGCCCAAAACAACACTCAGCACGGCAAATGCGATGGCTTCGGCAATAAACAGGAAGGCCACGTGGGAGGGCGCCAGCCCCACGGAGGTATAAATACCGATTTCCCGCTGGCGTTCGTAGACACTGCTGATCATGGTATTCAGCACGATGAAAACGGATATCAGCAGGGGAATGAAAATGTTCGGTACGCCGCTGTATTGAATCGTGTCGCTGGAATGATAAAGGAACGTGCCCCGGGATTCACCGCTGAAAAGTTCCAGCCCGAACCGGTCGGCCAGATTCTGGGCGGCTTCACGGGTGTCCACGTGGGCGGGCGGCACCAGGGCAACGCCTTTCAGTCGCCCACCAATGGCCTGTAAGGCCCGGTAGGGCATATAAATGGTGAGATCGCCGGCCGTGTGCTGGTAGCGGCTTTGAAAGGCCTGGATATCTTCTCCGGATTCGAGGGCTTCCATTTCAATTTCCGTCAGTTGCGTCGAGGCCTCGCTGGGAAATGTCACAGGGGTAAGCGGTTCGCCGTCCAGGTCGGTATGGGCCTCCAGTTGGCTGTCGTCAAAGATACCGATGACCCGGTAGCGGGTGCCCCAGAGTTGCACGGTGGTCCGGTCGAGATTACCCATGCGGATATCCAGTTCTTTCGCCATGCGCAGCGGAAGGATGACCACCGGATCGGTATCGTTGTCAAACCACCGGCCGGCCACCAGCAGACGATCCAGCCCGGTAAATTGCCCCTCGCGGGCTGACAATCCCACCACGCCCTGGGCTTCAAACGTTTGAGGGCCGTATGTTACCGGAACCCGGGTAACGCGCGTTCGATCCTCATTCTCGAGCCAGACCCTCGGCCCCACGACAGCCCCCTGGAAGGTGTTGGCCAGGGTGCCCAGGGCCTCCGGCGGCAGATCTTTCCAGCTGGGGGTTTTGAGGAAAAACCCCTGGTAGGGCACGTCCGGCCGGAACATGATCCTGGCATGCAGGCGGGAGGATTTGACCGCGGTGAAGCTCATGATCGTGAAGGTCAGGATGATCAGGGTGGTGCAGGTCAGGGCCGTTCGCAGCCGACGCCGCCTGAGATTGCTGACACCCAGGAAAAAAGCGGCCACAAAGGCTTTCCAGCGGCTGATCTCTTCTCCGCTTCTGCGGGAGGCGCGATCCTGGAGCTGGGCCATCTCTTCTTCGAAACGAAAAAAAATGATGAGGGTCACGATCAGGGACAGGCCCATGATAAAAAAAGCAAGAATCACGACAGTGGGGCTGTAGGCCAGATCAAAGGCCGGATGGACGTTGTAGATGATGATGATCAACAGTAGCAGGATCAAGATGAAGGCGATAATGCGTTTATGGATGTTGCGGTATCCGAAAAGCAGCCGTTCCGCGCAGAAGGCGAACGGGACGAAAAGCGCTATGTAGAACAAGACCCCGAAGAGAACGTCCTTTTGGGTTTTTTCAACCTGGTTGTAGACCCGGCTGGCCAGTGCCCAGGAGCGGGTGGCGGCTTCCATGAACCGATCGTAGGTTTTGGTGGCCAGGGCCGCCCGGGCACTTGCCAGGGCGCTCCGTCCCTCTTCTTCGACGGCACGCAGGCGCTCGTTGCGGATGCCGTTTTCTTCAAGGCTTTGCAGTCGGGGATCCAGAAGACGCCACATGTCTTCCGCAATACGGAATTCCGTGTGGTAGAGCCTGGGCCAGTCGTCGATACGGTAGCCGACCCCTTCGGGACGCCGGGACGTGGCTTTCGTAAGAATCAATTTTTTGTTCAATACTGAATCGGACAAGGTCATTTTAAGGCGCGTGTCCGGCTCCATGAAAAGGCTGGCCAGGGTGGATTCCCGTGTGTCGATGCGGCTCCACCAATAACGCAGCGGCGGCGCTTCCCGGCGGCCGTCGATCAGATTGATCTTGGTCATGTAGCGAAAACTGCGCGGTTCCAGCAGCCCGAACAGCGTGGTTTGCCGGGCGGCAAACATGATGAGGTCCGTTTCCATTTGCTGGCGTTGCATTTTGACCCGGTAAGCGCTTTTGCCGGTTTGTTTTTTATCGATGGCCCACAAGGTTTGTCCGCTGTCCGGGTCAAAGCGGTAGCCTTCCAGAATGACTTTGTCGTAAACAAGCTTTTTGTCCGAAATGCCGTGAAAAGCAAAGCGGCCCATCTGATCCACCATGGCGTGGTAGACGGCCGGTCCCTGATAGGCCAGGATCATGGTGCCCGGCGCCGGCTGTTCGGCAAAGAGCTCCCCTTGACGGATGAACTTGGCCCGGCCGTCGAGTTTGGACAGGCCGTCGCGTGGAAATTCGCCGGCGTGCAGGGCGGGCTGGGCGGCCAGTTTGTGAATCAAGGCGGAAATCAGCCGGCTCTGCTGTTCCGCATAGTCCCAGTCAACCTGTTCCACGGTGTCGTAAGGGGTGCCCCAGAAATCGCGCATGTCGTGGGTGGTGGCCAGGGTGATGCCGTGCAGCCCGGCCAGGGCGCTGACCTCGCCGCCCATCTGCGGGCGGTCAGGGAGATAGCTCCCCCAGGATTTAAGGCGGCTGGGACGCAGGCTGTCTTTAAAAAGTGGCGGTAGATTTTCTTCGGATTCCACCGCTGCGGCGGTTTCCCGCAGCACCTCTGCCAACATGCTGTAGGGTGAAATCCTGGCGCTGGCGCGGTGGGGACGCAGGGCATAGAGCCATCCCTGGTTAAAGGCCCCGACACCGTCGCCGTGGCTGGAAAGATGGAGTGAAATCACGGCGGCGATTTCGTGATCCCGCACCACCCGCCGGAAGGCCATCACTTCTTTGAGCCGCTGCGATTGCTGCCGGGCGTCCCGGGCCACCGCCTTGCCCACGGCGCGTGCCTGGGGGATCAGGTGTTCGACCATTTTCGCTTCCGGTTCCGTCAGTTGTGCGAAATTGGATTTCCAACTCAGTCCCCGCAACAGTTGTCGCTGTTGGGCCAGATCCCGGATGGTAGCTTCCGTCGCCGCATTATCGGCCTTGAGTCTCAGCCTCATGAGCTGTCGGGAAATGGTGTCTGACTCGGTCTTGACGGCATCGACGAACGCTTTGACCAGGTCATCGTCGGGGGTTGCCGCCGACAAGGCGGCGCGGTTCAGTTTTTGGGAAACTTTTTGGCCCCACTTGAGATCGCTTGACAACTGGCGGCGCTTGAGGATGAGATTTTTAGAATTCGCATGAAAGCCCCAGACCGCTTCACGCATACCGACCAGACCCTGGGCGTGTCCGGCTGTGGCCAGGAGCAGCACCGACCGTTCCGGCGGGTGTTCGTTCAGGTAGCGGGCCAGGGCCAGCAACGCGCCAATGCTGCCGGCCTCATCGGCGCCGGGAGACCGGTCGGCAACATGGGCTGTGCTGTCATAAAATGCTTCCACCACCAAAAGCTGTTGGCCAAGGGTTTCATGGCGGCCGGGCACCAGACAGAAGAGATTTTCCGCAACGGTGTTCTGCCATGCGATCCGTGAGGTCAACTGAACCCTGGATGCCAGCTGAGCACGTTCGAAATCTTGCTCACGGCCCCAATACGCCTTCAGGGCATCATGCGTGACCCAAAAACGGGGGAAATCAATGGGGGTGAGCTCATACTTATCCTGAAAAAGGGGGCGTCGGGTGGCGCCGCGATCGATATAGATCAAGGCCCGGGCGCCCAAATTGGCGGCGTTCAACCAGTTTTTGCCGGAGGTCATTTCCATCAGGACAATGGCGCCCGCCACGTCGAGGCCGTTGAACTCAGCCAGTTCGCCGCTGCCCGCATAGATCAGCGGCCCCTGGATGCCGTCCGCGGGCAGGGTGCCCGGTGTGATACTGTTGGCCAGCAAGGGCTGAAGGGCCAAGGGGGGCGCTTCCGGGCTGCGTCGCAGTTCACTGCGGGTGTGTTGGCGTATGGGCAGGGCCAGCCGGAAGCGGCCCGTGGTGGCGTAGCCCAGTTGCTCAAAGGTTTTTTGGATGTAGTCGGCGGCCTGTTTGGCGCCCGCGCTGCCGGTGCTGCGATCGCCGTAAGCGGAAAGGGTTTGGATGTCGCGGGCCAGAGGAGAGGTTGCCGCTGCCGCTGTGAGGCTGTTGATCAGGATCCAGCCCAGTAGAATGGCGGTGAGGGCTGCTATCCGGCCACCGGGGCGCCTTTCGCACGACCGGCCCCCCTGGCTTTTCGCCTTATCGGGCGCGCCGATGACGGCTGTGGGGATCCACGTGATGGGCATATGCTCAGGCTCCGGCGCGGGCATCGATGCGCCCCACGGAAATGGTCAATTCTTCACGGCTTTCGATCTTGTCGATCCGGCCATCGCGGATCCACACCACCTGGTCGGACACATTGAGCATTTTGATGTCATGGGTGGCGGAGATAATGGTCACCCCCCGTTCATGGCTCAGGTTTTTCAAAAGGGTGATGATCTCCTCTCCAGTGGAGAGGTCGAGGTTGCCGGTGGGTTCGTCCGCCAGGATGATGGCCGGGTCATTGGCCAGGGCCCGGGCAATGGCCACGCGTTGCTGCTGACCGCCGGACAATTCGAAGGGCTTGTGGTGAAATCGGTCAGCCAGACCCACCAGTTCCAGCAATTCCATGCCTTTTTCCGTGGCCTGTTCACTGCGCATGCCGGCAAACGTCATGGGCAGGGTAACGTTTTCCAGAGCCGTCATCACCTGAATAATGTTGAAGGTTTGAAAAATATAACCGATTTTGCGACAGCGCAACCAGGCCAGTTCGTAGGCGTCGAGTTGGGAAATATCCACTTCGTCGATGAACACTTTGCCGGTGGACGGTTTGTCCAGCCCGCCGATCATGTTGAAGAGGGTGCTTTTGCCGGAGCCGGAAGGTCCCATGATGGAAACGTACTGGCCGGTGGGAATTTCGAGATCGACCCCTTTGAGGGCATGAACGGCGATTTTGCCCAGTTGAAAGGTCTTGGTGACATTGGCAACCCTCACGATCGTTTTGACGCTGGTCATGATCATCCTTCCCGGTGTCGGTCGTTGTGTTGATGACAGCCGTTCACGGCAAGCGGTGCAGGCTTCCGGTTCATTGCTCGACCCGCATGGCCTCGACCGGCTGCATACGGGCGGCGACAAAAGCCGGATACAATACCCCCAAAACGCTCAGCAGGCATCCCACGCCGGTGGCAAAGGCCACCGAAAGCAGGATTTCCCCCCCGGCGGGTGTTGTCAGGGCCCGGGTGCCGAAACGCAGCAGGTTGCCCAGAAGGGCCACGGCGGCCCCTCCCAGTGCGCCGGCACCGGCCCCGACCAGGCCCTGCATGCCGGCCTCCAGCAGAAACAAGCGCAAGATAAACCGGTCCAGGGCCCCCAGGCATTTCATGGTGCCGATTTCGCGGAACCGCTCGGTCACGGCCATCAATTGTGCATTGATGATACCCACGACGCAGACCAGCAGGGACAGGATAACGATCCAGCGCTGTTTGGGGCTGCTGTCGGCCCGGGTGTCTTCCGGCGTCAGGTCGTAGCCGGAATAAATGAGCGCCTGCCGGAGGGCGGGATCCCCGGTGGACAGGAGTCCGTTGGCCACGTCCGTATTTACGGAAACAAAACTTAAAAACGATACCGCCAGCACCAGGCTCATGGTGGTGATCAGGGAGCGGAAAAAGCGCACCCGGATGCTGTTGAATGCAATTTCGAATGATTTTCCCATGGGCAGAACAACCTGCCGGTGGATGCGGGGTTGCGGCGCTGTCGCTGTGTTGGGGCGGTCGATGGTTGCCATGCCGTTGCACAAGCTCCCTGTGGCGTTCTGATGGGGGAAACCGTTTCCTTACGGGCGGATCGTCAAGGCTCTGATCCTTCGGCCCGTCGATCACGTTCTACAAATGCTAACCGGAATCTAGAACGTAACGCTACCTAAAGATTCCGGCTTTCGCCGGAATGGTGTCGAAACGTGAAAGTCGATTTTTAATGGTTCCATCCAGGCTGGTGCTGCCGGATCCTGTTGCATGCCGGGAAGGCAGCGCAGGCACCGATCGCGGACAGGGATGCAATCCGCTACAGCGGCCTAACGCCGTTGCGCCTTGCGGCGATCGTCTTCCCAGTCGGTCTTGACTTTATGCTGTCGGACCCGGTTGAACCGTATTGGCAATAGGCGTGTCCTGATGCCGTATTGCCGCAGCTGGCCCGCCGTAAACATTTCAGCCGTAACCGGCCGTGCATTTGGATTGGCTTTTATCCAGGCGGTGACGTAATCGTGCCAGTCATCGCGTTTCTTCATATAGATAGTCATGTTTTCGGGGCTGCCAATAGCAAAGCGGTCATTGCTGCCCTCGTATATGTGAAAGTCGGGTACATGGATGTATTGCAAATCAAGCGTGGCCGGGTTGGGCAAGGGGCTATCGAACAGAAGATCCGGCCGGCAGCGCACCACCGCGTCATAGCGGATGCCGTGCGCCTGCTCGTGGGCCTGCCGCAGCCGGTCGCACATCTTGAGACCATGCAGTTGTTGCAGATAGCGCTGGAGGCCGACCTTCAGCAGGCAGTCGGTGCCGTTGCGCAGGCGGCCTTCATCCAGATGGCGGTCCGGAACGATTTCCAGGGCCGTTGGATTCAGCAGGGATGCGTACCGGGCGTCCTCATCATCGAGAACATACATGAAAAGGTCGTAATGGCCAAGGGGGGCGAGCAGGTTTTGCTGAAGGTTGCGATGGGTCCGGTCCAACCCGCAGCATTTGCCGGACATACAGACGGCTGTGCGGGCGGAATGCCCCGGCCGGCTTGCGGGTCGAAGCGCCGGGGCATCGAGGCGACGATACGTCAGAAAGGGATGGTCCCCATGCCAATGCCGGCGGATCCAATCGGAAGAAAGCTGATAGGAGCGCTCCCTTTTCCGGGGCCGTCCCGGTGCCGGCGTGGGAGTGTTGGGCGCGGTCGTGTTGAGCGTCTTGCGCAGTTCCGGTTTGAGGGCCCCGGCCAGAAACGTGGTGGGGATGTCCCAGTATTTTTTGCGCTGGGCATAGCCTTGGCGCCGGGTGTTGGTGGTGACGACCAGATTGTACTGGATGCGATGGGGGTGATAGATCAGGCTGGCCAGGTGGTTGACGAGGTGCTGGGCGTAAAGCCACGATTCGCTGTCGAACCCGGTGTAGTAAGGGAGAAGAAATGATACGGTCTCCCGGTGAAAGGCATTGAACAGACCGTCGAAATTATGCCCGAGGTTGACAGCCTGACCGGCTTCCACATGCTGCCAGTCATAGCGGGTGTAGCCGATGGCCGGCTCCCACTCCAGGAGAAACCGCTCGAAGGTCCGGAACGGGTTGCCGGTCAGGGGGATCGCGAGCTTCCGGGCCAGGGCCTCGTCCTCCCGCACGATGCAGTCGTCATCCATGAAAATGTAGTAGCGGTAGTCGTTGCCGGTGGACCGGGCCCGTTCGAGGGCTTCCCACAGCAGCCGGTTGCGGCCTTCGTTCCAGCTGGACCCGGGCGCGAAGATGTTTTGGCCCCCGGGATCCGGCGCCTGCCAGTTGAGCACGATGCGGTCGCAGGATTCGTGGGGGATTTCAGGATAGGGGGTGCCGGCGGCCGACTGGATCAGGTAGATAAACGGCTTCATCGGCTCAGATTCCGTCGATGGCGGTCACGTCTTCCAGCCAGGCCGAAACGATCGCGCTTTCCGCGTCTTCGACGATGCCGTGGCGGGCCAGGTGCCGGTAGACATTGTAGAGGTTGTCGCCGATGGAATCCGCCGGGCGGACGCTTTCGTCCACCAGGGCCATGATCCGCTCCGCATCCTGGTACAACGGCAGCTCTGAGGCAAAGTCGGCCTGCAGATCGTGGGGGTTGCGGGCCTGGCGCACGGTGGGGCCCAAAAAGCCCAGACGGTAGCCGGCCGCCCACATGATGGGCTGGGCCACGTAGCTGCGCAGGATGTCGGTGACCCTAAAATTCACCCGGGCCGGGAGATACATCAGGGGCAGCAACTCCCGCCGGAAAGCGGTGTTTTGGGAATTGAACGGGGAAAACGTGCCCGGTGGCAGCACCACGGGTTTCCGCCGGGTAAACCGGCAGGGTTTGTTGGAGGTGAGGCGGTAGATGGCATCCACATCCGGATCGTCGTCGGCCAAAGCTTGCCAGATACCAATCCGGACGGATGCCGGCGCCAGGGTTTCCGCGTGAAGGCGGGTTCCCGGCGCTGTAATGCGGGTCAGGGGAAACCCCCGGGGCCAGATCGGCTGCCGGGTAAACAGGCTGTAGATATTGACGATGTCGCTCCCGGGCGGAATTTGATCGAAATGGCCGGTCAGGGCCGGGAACTGCCAATCGTTTTCCGGCAGGTTGTCATCATCGCTTTCGGCCAGGAGGGCCGCACCGTCCGCGGCGGCCATAAGGTATCCGATCATCTTGCGGGCATAGTGATCCCAGGGCAGGACCCGGACGATTTTAAAGGGCAGCTTTTCCTGCCGGTCGGCCGCAACGAAACGAACGCCCGGGCTGTGCCAGTCGCGGGGCGTTTTCCGGTCGCCGATCACGAGGACGTCCCACGCGGCCAGCGCCGCGAAACGTTCCACGGCTGGCGTGGGAGGGTTGATCGAGGTCAGAACGACAACATTTTTTTTCATGACAACAAATCCTGCATGGCGACCATGTGCAGCCGGGAATGCCGGTTCAGAGCCTCCAACAGGCGCTCCAGAAAACAGAAGGCCGCATCGTTCATGCGCTGGTGGTGAATCATGATGCCGCAGGCGGGGCGCCGCAATCCTTCCTCCAGGCGGTCTATCAGACGCTGCCAGCCGTCGGCTGCGGAGGGGGTTCGGTCGGTATGCAAATCCACACCCACGGCCAGGTCGGGAAGCGCTTCCGGTGGGAGCGGCCGGCTGCCCTGGCTGCGTGACACCGCCTTATAGCCCATTTCCTGCAGCAGCGCCAAGGTGATTTTGTCGCAACGGTTCCAGGGCGGGGTAAAAATGGGAACGAACGCATCGCCCATGATGGCCTGCAGTCGCCCACGGCCCCGGTCCAGATCTTCGAAGATGGCATTTCTGCCGCGAGAAGGGCCGAATTCCTGTTTCTTGCCTTCGGGTTCATGATTGTGGTGCCGCCAGCCGTGTTGATGCCAGCACCACAGGTCCGGTCGGCGGCATGCCTGGCGGTGCAGGGCCTTCCAGCGCGATACGGTGAGCCAGGCCGGCACCACGGCAAGTCCCAGCGGGCATTCATAACGGTTGAAAAGTTCCAGCAGGCGGGTCATCTGGCGTCCGGGTACGGCAATGTCATCGGCCCGGAAGAAGACAGCGGTGGTGTCCCGGTGGGCGTTATCGGCCCGATGGATACAGGCGGCCAGCTGATCGGCCCAGTCGACGGGCAGGCCTTGCCATAGGGCTGTGGTGGGTGCGTTCATGGCCGTTGCCTTGGTTTGGGGAGGCGTGTGGTGATCCAGTCGGCCGTGTTGGCCGCCCCGGCGATGTCCACCGGACACGTCCCGGTGCGGGGGGCGCGAAGCTGATCCATAATGCAGCTGGCCAATTTTGGGGGATCCAGATCTTCTTCGGACAGAATCGCCAATTGGCGGCGTTTGGCAAGCAAGCGGGCCCGCAGGTCCTGTTCGCGGTTCTGGGCAAAGGGATGCACCAGGGCCGGTACGCCGGTGGCCAGAATGTTCATGCAGGTATTGTAGCCGGCCATGCTGACGGAAAGATCCGCCGCCTGCAGCCAGGCGGAAAAATTCGTGGCAAAGCGATCCACCCGCAGCCGGCGATCACTGTGCTGCTGAAGTTTGGCGGTTTCATCGGTTGACAGGAAGGGGCCGGTAAAGACCTGCATCCGGACCGGCAGGTCCGCGGGCAGGTGTTGGGCGGCCCGGGCGACGGCATTCAGAAGGGGAAAGCCCACGGCCCCGCCGCCGGCGCTGGCCACCACCAGGGCCTGATCCGGCGCGATACCGTTCGCTTTGCGCCAGGCGTCGCGGTCTTCGAGCGGTGACACGGGGGGGGCCACAAAACCGGTGTAGATGACCGGGATGCGGACGTCGGCCATGCGGCTGAACGTTTTCTCCAGACGGATGACGTCCGGGTCGGCGTGGATCAGCAGGGCGTCAAACCAACGGTTGAGGGCCTCCACGGCACGGGCTTCGTGCCGGTCCTGATCCTCCTTTTCCACCAGGATGTCCCGTACGCTGCAGACCACCCGGCAGGGCGGCAGCTGGCCGGTTCGGATTTTTTCCAGTATCGGGTTCAATTCCTGGCGGAAGGCTTTGCGGCCCAAGGGGTACAGTTCAATCAGAAAAAGCGCCGGCGATTCGTTACGCAGCAGTTCTTCCAGGATGCGGCGGCGATCTTCACGGGTTTGCTCCAGGGGGCGCCCGTCCGTGGCGTGCAGGTTTTGAAAGGCGCGATCCATGGCCAGTTCCGGCAACTGGACGCGCCGTACGTGCGGCGGGAGGGGCGCCGGGGTTTCAGGCCCGCCGGAAACCAGAATGATGTCATGCCGGTCAAGGGCCCGGCAGATCTCCAGGGTGCGGAAAAAATGCCCGATGCCCAGTACGTGTTGGCAGTAGATGATGATTTTCACAACAGGCCTTGTAAAAACGTCGATGGTTTTAGCAGGATTTGTTTTATGGCGCATTCCGGACGCGATTTGGAATCTCGAACACACGGATCATAATAGATTCCGGCTTTCGCCGGAATGACGTTCAAACGGAAAAAGCTGTTTACGGTTCCAGCATGCCTAATTGGCCGCGGGCGTGACGCCCGCGACGTCAATTGCCGGGTTATGCTGTCACCCCTTCGGCTTCCCGCCATGGGCCGGAGTCCCGTGCCGTGCCGGCGGCCTGAAGGCCAGGGCATTCATTTGTTCCAGCACCAGGCGTTCGTTTTCCAGGGCCAGACAGTGTAAATGGTAGGACGCCATGGGGTCGAAAGACGCGCCGCAGCTCTGTAGGATGGCCAGGTGATAGACCAGGCATTTCAAAACACCCTCGTGGGAAATCACCAGCAGGCGAGAACCCGGCCATTTCCGGCCGGCCGCCTGCAAGCTGTCCCGGGCCCTTTGGAGAACATCCAGACGCTCTTCGCCGCCGGGGGGGCAGAAAGACCACCCGCGCCGCTCCTGCTGCCGGAACCGGTCCTCCTGGGTTTTCCGGATGGCGGCTATGGTCCGGCCGGTCCACTGCCCCCAGTCCTGCTCCCTCAGCCGGATATCGTGATCCAGCGGCAGCTGCAGGGTTTGATTGATCCGGCGGGCCGTGGTGACCGCCCGCCCGGTATCGCTGGAAAGAATACGCTGCAGGCGGAGTTCAGCCAGCTGCCGACCCCACTGATCGGCCCACATCTCACCGTCCCTTGTCAGCGGTGAATCGGCCTGGCCCTGGATACGCCCGGCCCGGTTCCATTCGGTGGGGGCATGGCGCATTACGTAGAAGCGTGTCCGGTGATCCTTGACGTACCGGGTCATGAAGGCCTTCCCCATGATGCCAAACCCCTAACGTATCAATTGCGACATAGTCTCTTTCGCCGGCATGACGAGCAACAACGGGAAGTTTCAGGGCAAGGTGGTAACACCTTCCGCGTCGGCATATCAAACTTCCCGTCGGCTTGACGATACGGCCTGCAGCTGGTTTCGATGAATCTGGACCAGTTCTTCCACCAGTTTACCGTTGTCAAAGCCGGCCTGCACACGCCGGCGGCCGGCCGCAATGAGGTTGCCGCGCAGGTCCTGATCCTCGAGCCCCTGGCGTATGGCGTCGGCCATTTGATCCGGTCGGCCGGGTTCCACCAGGAGACCGGTTTCTCCGTGGGCGATGATTTCCGGGATCGCGGAAACCCGCGTGGCCACAACCGGGACCCCCATGGCTAGGCTTTCCACCAGCACGTTGGGGATGCCGTCCCGGTCGCCGTTGGCCGCGACTTCACAGCCCAGGGCAAAGATGTCCGACTGGCGGTAGTGCTCCCGCACCACGTCGTGGGGCAGGGTACCGAGCCAGCGGGTCCGTTCGGACAGGCCCAGGGTTTGGATCAGGTCCAGGGTCTTGTCGCGATCATCCCCGTCGCCGATCAAGGTATATTCGAAGGCGATGCCCTGCTGCTGCAAGCGGGCCAGGGCTTTAAAGACCGTGGGCAAGCCTTTTTTGGCGGTGAGGCGGGCGATGGACAAAATCCGATAGGGGGGTGTCGGTGCCGTCCGGGTGGCGCGGCCGTTGAACAGGGACAGATCAATGCCGTGATAAATCCGGTGGATAGGGGTGTGGCCGTTGGGGCCCAGGCCTATGAGGTGACGACGGTTGTATTCGGTGCAGGTGACGGCAAAAGCGGCCATGGAAAGCTTTTCCCGCAGCTGCCGGGCATTGGACGTATAGATGTCTTTGGCATGGGCCGTGAAACTGAAAGGCAGACCGCTCAGCCAGCTGCTGAACATGGCCACCGACGTGGGCGAGTGGGCGAAATGGGCGTGCAGGTGGACGATGCCGCGGTTGGCCAACCCGTAGTTGACCAGATAACCGGCCTGGAGCAGATGTTTGAGGGTGGCGGATTTGCGGGTGCGCCGGTAGCGGCGGGCAGCGATGCCCAGGGCGCGGGCATAGCGTGCGGGTTGACGGGCTGCCAGGTGAAGATTGTGTTTCAGCATCTGGGGCAGCCGACGGCTGATAATCGTTTCCGGGAGATAATCCACACGGGCGCGGATCTTCTTCACACTGGGGTGGCAGAAGGATTCCCGGGGCTGGCGCATGGAAAAAATGTGCACCGGGATACCGTGCTGTTCAATCAGGCGAATTTCGTTGGAGATAAAGGTTTCGGAGATGCGCGGGAAACCTTTGAGAATCATGCCGAGAACCGGCGGATCAACAGGCGGCAACATTTACTCTGCTCCTGAAGGCTTGGATCCGGTTGCGCATGTTTTCAATACCGGTAAAGCGGAATTGTGACAGGGCAGCGTAATAAGGATCGGGGTTGGCCAGAATCTGGTCGATTTTGCGGCGCATCAAGGGGGGCGAAAAGTCATTCCAGGGGATATAATCGATCAGGCCCTGCTTTTTGAAAGCCCGGGCCCGGATGAGTTGCTCGGTGCGGGGTGTTTCCCGGGGGATGACGAGGCTCAGGGTCCCCTGACTGACCACTTCGCTCAGGGTGTTGTAGCCGCCCATGCTGACCACCAGGTCGGCGGCGGCCATCAGTTTTTCCATGCGGCGGTAGAAGAGAAAGGTTTGCGCATTGACCTTGCGGGCCCGTTTGAAAAGCCCCTTACGCTCTTCCTGGGGCATGAAAGGCCCGGTGACCAATACACTCTTGATCCCGCGGTCCAATGGCTGCGCTTCCAGCATGGCCAGGTAGGTGTCCATCACGGCAAAACCGTCGCCGCCGCCACCGGTGGTGACCACGATTAGTTTCTCATGGGGCGCCACCCCCAGTTCCCGGCGGATACGGCCGGCTTCTTTAACGCTCGGGGTCCGCCGGGGGATGTAGCCGGTGAAAAGCATTTTTTCTTTGACCGGCTCCGGGATGGCATATTCGGAGATGGGATCGTAAAAATTTTGATGGCCATAGATCCAGATTTCGCTGTAGAGCTTGTCCAGATTCTCGTAGACGTTTTTCTTCCACCAGTCGCGTCGGACGGTTTCCGCATCGTCCATGATATCCCGCAGGCCCAGGATGGTGCGCGCATGGGGCAGGCAGCGCCGTATCCAGCGCAGGGTGGGCAGCACTTCCTTTTTGAGGCCCAGGGGCTCCTTGTCCACGATAAACAAGTGCGGCTGGAAGGTTTTGGCTGTGGCCGTGATGATGTTTTTGCGGATATCGAGGGCGTGCCGGGGATTGATCTTGATGGAGAGGGGTTGATACTCCTCGTTGGTCTTTTTGATCATGCCGGGGATGCGCACGAAATCAATTTGTTCCGGAAAGGAAAAACGGCCCGCGATGGGGGAGCCGGTCAGGATCAGGATGTTGATGCCCGTGCTGCACAACTGGGAGGCGATGGCCATGGTTCTCCGGATGTGTCCCAGTCCATACGTGTCGTGGGAGTACATCAAAATATTAAAGGTGCCGTTTTGACCCATTCGAAGAACCGCCGGTAACGCTCTGGATTTTGAAATTTCAAACAAGTTCGGAGATTGCAGCCTGTTGCTCAGGTGCCTCTCCGAACTTAGAAACGTTACCTGATTTTAAGCTGTTTTTCAAGTATGAGATTACAGATGTTCTCAGGAATGACGCCTTCTATTGGGATTTCTGCCGGGTCATTCTGAGACAATCCAGCAAACCGGCGTCTTTTAAAATTCGACGTGCGAACGCCCAGGCCGGCATGACAGCAATGAACTGAAGGGCGGCCACCGGAACGAGCGGAAAAGCGATGGCCAAAGGCTGCCGTGGTTTGTTTTTGGCAGGTGTCATGGTGGTGAAAACGCCTTGACGCTTTGCGCCGGTTGATTCATTATATAAATCTTTGGCCGATACCCAACGGCTGAAACGCCCACGATACTGCAAGCATAGGGATAACCGCCATGGAATTCGAACCGGTCATCGGACTGGAAGTTCACGCGCAACTGAAAACGCAAACAAAAATCTTCTGCGGTTGCTCGACGGCCTTCGGGGCGCCGCCCAACACGCATGTCTGCCCGGTTTGCCTGGGCATGCCGGGGGTCCTGCCGGTGCTGAACCGCCAGGTACTGGCCTTCAGCCTGCGTATGGCCCTGGCCACGGGCTGCCGGATCAACCAGGACAGCCGCTTTGCCCGCAAAAACTATTTTTACCCGGATCTGCCCAAGGGGTACCAGATCTCCCAGTACGAACTGCCCGTGGCTGAGCAGGGCGAAATTTATATCGAAACCGGGGCGGGCGAGCCGCGGCGGATCGGCATCACCCGCATTCACATGGAGGAAGATGCCGGCAAACTGGTACATGATCCCGATCGTCCGGTGAGCCGGGTGGACCTCAACCGCACCGGGGTGCCCCTGATCGAAATTGTCAGCGAGCCGGATCTGCGCTCTCCGGAAGAAGCCGGAGCCTATCTGCGCAAGCTGCGTACCATTGTGCGCTACCTGGATATCTGCGACGGCAACCTGGAGGAGGGCAGCTTCCGCTGCGACGCCAATATTTCCATCCGCCCGGCGGGCACCACCCCGTTTGGTACACGTGCGGAATTGAAAAACCTCAACTCCTTCCGCAACGTCGAAAAGGCCATCCATTACGAAATCGGCCGCCAGAAGGAATTGCTGCTGGACGGCGGTGCGGTGGTTCAGGAAACCCGCCTGTGGGACCCCGAGCGGGGGTGCACCACTTCCATGCGGGGCAAGGAAGAGGCCCACGACTACCGTTATTTCCCGGATCCGGATTTGCTGCCCGTGGTGGTGGACGACGACTGGCTGGCCGCCATCCGCCGTGAGCTGCCCGAGCTGCCGGACAGCCGCCGGCAGCGGTTTGTCGAAGCCTTCGGCCTGACGGACTACGATGCCGCCCGCCTGACGGCGGATCGCGACCTGGCGGACTATTTCGAGGCCTGCCTGGCCCATGCGCCCCAGGCCAAACCGGCGGCCAACTGGATTCTGGGGGAACTCATGGCCTGGCTGAATGCCGAGGGGCGCTCCATCGACCAGTCCCCCGTGACGCCGGAACACCTCGGGCAGCTGCTGGCCCTGATCGATGGGGGCACCATCAGCGGCAAGATCGCCAAAACCGTTTTCGAAGAAATGACCCGGACGGGGCAGGCCCCCAAGGCCATTGTGGAAGCCAAGGGCCTGGTGCAGGTTTCGGATGCCGGGGAACTGGAAGCCGTGGTGACGAAGGTGCTGGCCGCGGCCCCGGACGAGGTGGCCGCCTTTCGCCAGGGCAAGAAGAAATTGATGGGCTTTTTCGTGGGCCAGGTCATGCGGGAGACCCGTGGCAAGGCCAACCCCAAGTTGGTGAACGAGATTCTGCAGCGGATGCTTGAGGCATAAGGCCTGGGATAAACCCAATAGGACACAGATTTACACAGATCAACACAGATTAAAACGACATCGATTTCAATAAAAAACCCGGGAGGGAATCCCCTCCCGGGTTTTTACATCTTATGAACCAACTTCAAGCGTGTTCGGGGAACAAGCTTAGAAGCTGAGGCTCAGGCGAGCGCCGATCTCATAAGGATCATCGTCGTTGTCACCGTCAAGAGAGGTGGCATCGCCGGCGAACAGATAAGCGCCGACCAGATCCAGGTTCAGGCCTTCCACCAGTTCGTAGGTGACCTTCACATCCAGTTCGGTTCCGAGCTCGTCTTCGCCGAAGACATCGTCTTCATCCAGCTGAGCATACCACAGATCAACGGTCACGGCCAGTTTGTCGGCAGGTTTGAACGTCGTGCCAATATTAGCCGCCCAGATATTGGAGATGTGGTCGTAGGGCGAACCAGCCGAAGTCTGGTTGTCGAAGATACCACAACCCATGATTTCCGCCCAGTAGTAGGAGCCGTTGGGGGCTACGAACAGGTCGATGTCGCTGTCGGCGTCGTCGTCACCCGGGCTGTAGAAGAATTCACCGTGCAGGTCAACCGGACCCAGCGCGACGTTACCACCGATAGCCGCCAGCCAGCCTTTGAGATCGATGTCGCTCACGCCGGCGAAGTTGTTTTCGATCTCGCCAGTCTGGCCAATGAGGGTGGCCCACAGGCCGAAGTTGTCGAAATTGGCGTCGAAGTCGAAGCCGTAGGTGAAAAGTTCAAGCTCACCCTTGCCTGCCAAGCCGGATACTGCGGGGTCAAGGGCTTGGCCCAAATTATAAGGCAGGTCGCCAGCCGCAATATTAGCCAGCAGGCCAGCATAAAAATTACTGGAGTCGGAACTGCGGGCATAAGAAATGCTGGGTTTGATGGAGATGTTTTCGCTGAACCAGATACCCGCTGACAAGGTGTAGGCATCCACGTCCGAGTTGTTCGAACCGGCAGTGTTCTCTTCGTAATTCTTCAGCCAGGAGCCGGCCAGGACAACGTTGTCCAGGACTTTCCAGCGGGCGATGATACCCGAGGCGTCGGTGTCGATGTAGAAGCTGCGGAACAGGGCGTAGGGCTGGACACCCACGGTGAGGTTGACCGGGCCCAGGTTGAAGTCCGCATAAGAATTTTTGACTTCCACTGCAACAACGTCGGCGTCAGGGCGACCATAGGTGCCGGGCTGGCCCCAGACCGCGTCCATCTCGAACTTGTTGACGAACTTCAGGTTGTCATTGATTTTGGCGGTGTAGTAGAGGCGGGTACGGGTGTCGACCCGACGCAGGTTGGTGCCGTCGTCGCTTTCACCGCTGAAATGACCCTGATTGACGAAACGGGTCCGCCAGTAACCACCGAATTCGTTTTCCAGCGCGGCGGCCGGAACGGTCAGGGCGATGACCAGAACGGCGGCCAGTGCCAGAATAGAAAACTTCTTCATTAGTATTCCTCCTTAACGAGTTGCCGGCGGTAACCAGCCGCCGGTAAAAAACCTAACCTTAACCTAACCTAAATTAACCTAACCTTTGTAACGTAACCTAACAACGTGACGTCTCCTAACCTATAGCCACCTCCTTTCCGACGCAAAATGGATCCGTCCGCAGTTACAGGACGAATCGCTGAATCTTTATCAGCTAAATTCCGGCAAGTCAAGATCAGGTGGTGTTTTAGGCGGGTTTTGACGCGATGGAACAACGGCTTTCCCACCCGGGAGTGACGGGACCGCCGGACCCCCGGTTGGCCTGGGGTGACCGCCATGATGGGCACCGGTCGTTCCACCGATGCAATAGGGGGTTGGATTACGGCCGGCCGGATGGTATAAGGCCATCGGCAGGGCACCTTCCCAGGCAAGGCATGCCGTGCCGGAATGGCAACCCGATACGGGTTAAGCAAGCTGTCAGGAAAATGATCAGGAGAAATTTATGACCGAGACGTTGAACCATTTAAACCGTTTTAGACGCGGGGGCCTTTTTCTGGTCCTTGCGTTGCTGATGATGTGGCCAACCCCAAGCCTGGCCGACGTGCGCCGCGTGCTGGTGGTACCGTTCAGTATCCATGCGGACAAAGAAATGTCTTTTTTGCAAAAAGGCATCACGGCCATGCTGTCTTCCCGCCTGACCGACATGGGCAAAGTGGTCATGATCGACCAGGCGGACGCCGCCGAGGCCCTGCAAGCGTTGCCGAACCCGTTGACCCGGGAGGCCGCGGTTGCAGCCGGGCGCAATATCGGCGCCGATTACGTGGCCTTTGGAAGCCTGACGGTTTTTGGGGGCAATATTAGTACGGATGCTCGCTTTCTAGAGGTGGCGACCAGCACGGTCATGGTAGCTTTCAGTGATACCGGTCTGAGTCAGGGGGACGTCATCGGCCATATCAATCAATTTGCCGGGGAGGTCAACACCCGGGTTTTTGGCCGTAAGACGTCAACCTCCGGCATAGAACCGTCGCCAACAGAACAGGTACCGGCGGCGCCGTCTGACCCCGACCAGGCCAATCCGGAAAAAAAGGTCTGGGGTAGCGACGGCGGCATGCGCATCCAGGCCACAAATCCGGACAGCGATTATACTGATGCCAAACTCTGGCGCAGTCGGCGTTTCAAATTCAATATCGAAGGCCTTGGGATGGGCGACGTTGACGGCGATGGCGAAACGGAAGTGGTTTTTGCCAGTGAAGACCGCATTTCGATTTTCCGTTTCAAAGATGGGGGCTTTTTAAAAGTGGCGGAAGTCGCGCCGGTATCGCGTTTGGTTTCCCTCGCAGTGGATGTGGCGGATATCAACGGCAACGGCCGGGCCGAAATTTTCATGACGTCTCGATCTGAAAACTATTTCCCCCACAGTTATGTCATTGAATGGGACGGAAACGATTTTATCCCGATTTACGATGCCCGGAACTGGTATTTCCGCGTGTTGGATAACCCCATGACCCGAAAGCGGACCCTTTACGGACAGAAGGGAAGTGCGCGTGCCATCGTCAGCGGTCCGGTTTACCACCTGGCCTGGGTCAATGGCGCTTATGAACCCCAGGAAAAAATTATCCTTCCCAAAGAAGCCAGCGTTTTTGGATTTACGATTGGCGATCTGACCAGAGATGGGTTGGCCAACACCATGGCTTTCATTAAAGGGGACCGCCTGCAATTGTCTTCCCTCAGCGGCCGGGAAGAGTGGACCAGTGTCGATCCCTATGGCGGCAAATACGCCTGGTTGATAACGCTGGAAGAGTTCAAAGAAGGGCAACGGTTGAGCCAGACACGCATTGATCCTTTACCCGACCAGGTGTTTTTTATACCCCAGCGGATTCTTCTCACGGATTTTGACAGCGACGGGAACAACGAGGTCTTGGTGGTCCAGAATGTAGACATTACCAAAGGGATAATGTCGCGCGCCCGATCCTACCGTGAAGGCCGCTTTGAATGCCTGGCCTGGGACAACGTGGGCATGCGCGCCCTCTGGCGGACGCGCAAATTTTCCGGTTATATCAGCGATTATAACCTGGGTGACTTTGACAACGACGGGCGCGATGAACTGGTTTTTGCCGTTGTAAAAAAAGTGGGCGATCCGGTCACCGGCGAGCCCAAAAGCTACCTGGTGTCCTGGGATCCGTACCAGCAAGCGGATCAAACGCCGACTCAGTAGCAGAGCACAAGAAAAGGGGCGTCAGGTCGACGCCCCTTATTGTTGGGTCTGTCATCCCGACGAAAGTCGGGAACTGCTGCAGTCACGACGGGTGTTGGCTAAGGGATACCGGCTTTCACCGGCATGACGGGCCTTCGGGGTTACCCCAGCCGGCCGAAGGCCTTCTCCAGCTCCTTTTCGGTCCAGCGGATCCAGGTGGGCCGGCCGTGGGGGCAGTGGGAGGGGTTGGCACACTCGTCCATCTGCTGGAGCAGCCGGCGGATCTGGCGTTCGTCTAAACTTTGGCGGGCCCGGATGGCGCCGTGGCAGGCCATGATCTTGATCCCCTCGTCCAGCACCCCTTCCGGGTCGGCCTGGCGGCCGGCCGCCAGGGCTTTTTCCAGAATTTCGCGAATGACCGGGCCGATTTCACCATTCAACAGCATCACCGGGGCGGCCTTGATGGCAAAGGTGGTGCCGCCGAAGGGATCGATGTCAAATCCCAGGGGCGCCAGCGCCTCCCGCAGCCCTTCCAGCAGGGCCGCCTCCCGGTGGCTCAGCTCCAGGGTTTCCGGGAGCAGGAGTTTCTGGGCGGCCGCATTGATCGACTGGCGCCGCTGGTGCAATTGCTCGTAATAGACCCTCTCGTGGGCCGCATGCTGGTCGATGATCACCAACCCCTCGTCCGATTCGCAGAGAATATAGGTGCGGCGGAACTGGCCGATGACGTTCAAGCGGGCAAAACGTCCCTGCCGCCACAGATCGGTTTGCTGCGGCTTGATTGGTCCGGACGTCGGCCGGACAAAAGCCGGCAGTGCCTGCGTTTCCCCAGGGGCCGATGAAACCGGGTGATCGATAGGTGGCGGAGGGTAACCCGTCATGGTTTCGGCCACGTGCGACGGTAGGGATCGATCGCTCGGGGCGGAGGGCATCGTACCCGGCCGCCGTCCACGCTCGGCCCGTTCCAGAGCCGCCGCTACGGCACCCGCCACCACCCCGTGAACGTCCCGCTGGTGAACAAAGCGCACTTCATGCTTGGTGGGATGGACGTTGACGTCCACCCGGTCGGCCGGCACGGTGACGTGGCACACGGCCACCGGGAACTGGCCCTTCATGAGGCGCTGGCGGTAGCCCTGCATGACGGCATGCAGCAGGGAGCGGGCCTTCACGTGGCGGCCGTTGACGAAAAGGTGCACCCCCCGGGAGGTGCTGCGATTGACCCGGGGGGAGGCCACCCACCCGCTGACGGCGGCGGCCTCGCTTTCCAGGGCGATCGGGAAGAGGTCATCCTGCAGGGCGCGCCCCAGCACATCCGCCACCCGGTCTGCGGGATCGCTGACGGCCGGCCAGCGCCGGGTGGTTTTCCCGTTGTGGACCAGGCGGAAATCGATTTCCGGGTGGCCCAGGGCCAGGCTGGCCAGGCCATCGCCGATATGCCCCATTTCCGTTGCCACGGTTTTGAGGAATTTACGCCGGGCCGGGGTGTTGAAAAACAGGTCCCGGACTGCCACCAGGGTGCCGGGAGGGGCGCCGGTTTCCGTCACCTTCAGTATGCGGCCGCCCTCCACCTTGATTTCGGTGCCCGACGGCTGCCCGGCCGGGCGGGAGACCAGGGTCAGGCGTGATACCGAGGCGATGCTGGGCAGGGCTTCCCCCCGGAACCCCAGGGTGCGGATGGCAAACAGGTCCTCATCGGTGGCGATCTTGCTGGTGGCGTAGCGCTCCAGGGCCAGCAGGGCATCGTCGTGGTCCATACCGCGGCCGTCGTCCCCGACGCTGATCAGCCGTCGCCCGCCCGCCTCGATTTCCACCACGATCCTGCGACTGCCGGCATCGATGGCGTTTTCCACCAGTTCCTTGACCACCGAGGCCGGGCGTTCGACCACCTCGCCGGCGGCAATTTTGTTGGAAAGGATGTCGGGGAGGATGCGGATGCGGGGCATGGTTATTTAGTGCGATCTTGCCAGTAATTGGGGTGCCTGTGAAGATTAGCGACCGCTATGATCAAGATTTCGTCTTCCCTGACTTGGTATATTCTTCCGTAAGGGAACCGTCTTGTCCGGCATCGTCTGGTCCGGGAAGACAAACGGTGCCATGCTTCGGGGTATGTCCCTATTCGGTCGAGGGTTTTAATAACCTCAACGACAAACGCATCGCCTAATCCAGGCGATTCGTAGTTGTAGTAATCAACGGCCTGATCAAGTTCCAATTGGGCAATTTCAAGAAAACGAATCCGCACGGGTAATGCTACCTGTATTTTTCCAATACTTCCTTTAGCGTAACCGCTTTGATTTTTTCGTGTTCAAAAGCGGAAATCCGATTTTCAGCCTCTTGAGCCCATAATTTGTCGATTTCCTTATCGGGTGTGTCAAGGCTTGATAGCATTTTATCAATCAACTCAACTTTTTGCTTGGGCGTCAAATTCAAGGTTTCCTTGAATAGGTCGTTTGGCGCAGCCATGATTATATCTCCCAAAGAAATCATTGCGATATAGGGCCTTCCGGGGGCGAAGGCGCCTTGTAACACTTAACAATATAGCATGCCGAAGCATGGGTGAACAGGCCATCGATTGCAGTGACCGGCAGGCAGATATTGGTACCTCGTAACCTCAACGGCCAAAGTACCCCCTCGCAAGTTTCGGAGCGCGCCGTATAAACGCTGTATATTGCAGCCCTTTCAAAAGGTATGCAATCCAATCTTGACGTTTAACACGCCCGGCCTGTTACAATTCCTCCCTGACAAATTTGGTCAAAAACTCCACGTCCCTGGGCGACAGGTTGAATTTGACCGCGGCCTCTTCCACCAGCTTGCTGTTGCTCATGGCGGTTCCGGCCTGGCGTTCCTCGGAAATCCATTTGACCGCTTTGCGAATGTCCTCCCCCTGGGGTTGGATCGTGCTCATATGACGTTCTCCTATAGCGCAGGTGTCTGGTTGTGAAAATCCGTGTGCTGCTCGAAATCATGGGCGGCCTGGAGCAGCCGCTCTTCGCTGAAATGCGGGCCCATGAGCTGCAGGCCGATGGGCAGCCCGTCGGAAGACAGGCCGCAGGGCACCGAGATGCCGGGTATGCCGGCCAGGTTGGCCGAGAGGGTGAACACGTCGGACATGTACATGGTCAGCGGGTCGTCGGTTTTCTCCCCGATCCGGAAGGCTGGTGTCGGCGCCACCGGCCCTAGCAGGACATCGCATTTTTCGAACACCTGACGGAAGTCCTGGATGAACAGGCTGCGGACCTGGGAGGCCTTGCCGTAATACGCATCGTAATAGCCGGCCGACAGCGCATAGGTTCCCAGGATGATGCGGCGCTGGACTTCCGCCCCGAAGCCGGCCGTCCGCGTCTGCCGGAACATGTCCAGCATGTCGGTGTGATCCTTGCTGCGCACGCCGTAGCGCACGCCGTCATAGCGCGCCAGATTGGAACTGGCCTCGCAGGGGGCGATGATGTAATAGGCAGCCACCGCGTATTCGGTGTGGGGCAGCGACACGTCCACGGTCTCCGCGCCAAGGGATTTCACGGTTTCAATGGCGTTTGCCATGGCGTGCCGGACATCTGAATGGAGTCCCTCGGCTTCGTGATATTCCCTGGGAAGCCCCACTCGCAGACCTTTGAAGGTTCCATTGGACAACCGGCTGTAATCCGGCACGGGTTCGGGCACGGAGGTGGAATCCCGTTCGTCATGGCCGCTGATGGCATTCATGATCAGGGCGCAGTCCCGGACCGACTTGCCCATGGGGCCGATTTGGTCCAGGGAGGACGCGAAGGCCACCAGGCCGTAGCGGGAAACGCGCCCGTAAGTTGGTTTCAGCCCGACCACACCGCAGTGGGCGGCAGGCTGGCGGATGGAGCCGCCCGTGTCGGAGCCCAGTGCCCCCAGGCACATGCCGGCAGCCACGGCGGCCGCCGAACCGCCGCTGGAACCACCGGGAATATGGTCCAGGTTCCAGGGATTGCGGGTGATTTTGTAGGCCGAGTTCTCGGTGGAGGATCCCATGGCGAATTCGTCCATATTGAGCTTGCCCAATATGACCGCGCCGGCCGCCTTTAATTTGTCCATGACGGCGGCATTGTAGGGTGGGATGAAATTTTCAAGCAGGCGCGAGCCGCAGGTGGTGCGCAGGCCCCGGGTGCAGATGACATCCTTGATGCCCATCGGGATGCCGGTCAGGGGCGTGACATCGCCTTCGGTGATGCGTCGGTCGGCGGCGGCGGCCTGTTCCAGGGCGCCTTCGGCATCCAGGGTGATGTAGGCCGCGATGCGGTGTTCCAGCGTTTCGATGCGGTCGAGCACGGCCTGGGTCAGCGCCACGGCGCTAAGCTCTCCCTGGAGGAGTTTGGCATGGGCGTCTTCAATCGTGAGTTCATTCAAATCCATAATGCGATGTTCCCTTAAGCGGTGTTACAATGTTGCGTAGGCTCTGAGATGCCGGCTTTCACCGGCATGACGGATAATCAACCAATGACGCGGGGCACCAGAAAGCTTTCTTCATCCCGTTCCGGCGCATTGGCCAAGGCGGCTTCGCGGTCCAGATGGGGACGTCGCTGATCGTCCCGGAGCGGGGTGGTCAGGGGCACGGCATGGGCCGTGGGGGCCACCCCTGCAGTGTCCACACGGTTCAGGGTTTCCATGTATTCCAGGATGCCGGCCAACTGCCCCGCCATGGTGTCCAGGGTGTCGTCATCCAGGTCCAGGCGGGCCAGGCGGGCCACATGGCGAACTTCTTCACGGGTGATTTTCATGACGCATCGTCCTTCTGTGTAATATTGATAGAACCGTAAAAATTCGTAAATCTCGTCTTGACGTCATTCCGGCGGAAGCCGGAATGACAAATAAAACACTTTGAACCCTGTCAGAATTACCGGCAATGAACAGAACGACCAGATAATCCTTATGGCGATACCAAAATGGGTTTCAACCCCTTAGCCTCCAGGGCACGGATGGTTTTGGCCGCCTGCTCCCGACTGGCAAAGCGGCCCACCTGTACGCGGTGCCAGCGGCCTTTGCCGGGTAGGGTCGTACTGACGCGCTTGACGCTATACCCCTCCCGGCGCAGCCGTGATGCCATTGCATCGGCTGTTTGGGCATCCCGCAGCGAGGCCACCTGGAGGGTCAGCGCTCCGGAGGGGGCGGTCGTGGCCGGGGGGGGGAGGGCCGCCGGCGTCGGTAGCGGCCGGGCGGCGGACTTTTTTTTGGGCTGCAACCCGGCCATACGCTTTTTAACGGGCACAGCGGGTGATACCGGCGATGCCCTGTCTTCGCTGTCTGGGGAAGTCTCCGCCAGGACCGTGGGTTTGGGCAGGGCGCGGGTCATGTTGGGGTCGATGGCCGAATCCTCCCCGGATTGTTTGAGGTCTTCATAAAAATCCAGCTCGGATTTGTTTTCAACGGCGCTGGAATAGGCCTGCAACTGGTGTGCCTGCTGCTGCTGGACCTGCTCCCGCAAGGCCCGCAGATCCTGGCCGAGTTTTTCCGTGTCGAATTTGACCGGTGCGGTGCCCCGGCCCACCAGCACCCCCAGGAAAAAGGTCCAGGCGCAGGCCGCCAGCACCAGGGCCATGGCACCGTATGCGCCTCGCCGGGAGAGTTGCCAGACGGGCTTGCGTTTCGGGGAGGTGGTCTTGGTTTTCGCCATGGTGCCTGCAGGCTCAGGTGGCCGGAATGTCGTAAGCCGCCGTTGTCATTGGTTGCGGTCTCGGCGTCACATGCGCTCGGGAGCGGAAACCCCCAGCAGGGCCAGACCGTTGCGGATGACTTTTTGCACGGCCGTTACCAGATACAAACGACCCTTGGTCGCCATCGGATCGTCGGTCAATACCCGTTGCCGGTTATAATAGGAATGAAAAGCCCCCGCAAGGGTCATCAGATAAAAGGTCACCCGGTGGGGCTCCCGGAAGCGGGCACTGGCCGCGATGATGTCCGGATAACGACTCAACTGCTTGATCATCTGGACGTCTTCCGGGGTGGTCAGGGTCGCCAGAACGTTTGGGTCGAGGGTCTCGTCATCCGTGACGGCGATGGCGGCCTTGCGGCAGATGCTGGCGATGCGGGCATGCACATACTGGACATAGTAAACCGGGTTGTCGTTGGATTTCTGCTTGGCGACTTCCAGGTCGAAGTCCAGGGTGCTGTCGTAATGGCGGGTGAGAAACAGAAAACGGGCGGCATCCCGGCCCACTTCCTTGACCACATCCTGCAGGGTGACGAACTCGCCGGCACGGGTGGACATGGCCACGGGTTCGCCGCTTCGCAACAGGTTGACCAGCTGGACCAGAATGACCTGGAACTGGTCGGGGTTGGTGCCGGAGGCCGCCACGGCCGCTTTCATGCGCGGGATGTAGCCGTGGTGATCCGCACCCCAGACATCGATGACCGTGTCGAAGCCCCGCTCGAATTTTTCCTGGTGATAGGCAATGTCCGAGGCAAAATAGGTCGTGATGCCATTGTTGCGCACCACCACGCGGTCTTTCTCATCCCCGAAAGCGGTGCTTTTGAACCACAGGGCGCCGTCCTTTTCGTAGACCTGCTGTTTTTCCCGCAGGGCGGCGATGCAGGCGTCCACCCGTCCGCTGTCGTAGAGGCTCTGCTCGCTGAACCACTGGTCAAAGGAAACCCCGAAGTTCACCAGATCCTGCCGGATTCCCTCGATGATCAGGCCTGCGGCATAGCGGGCACAGGTGGTAATGGCATCGTCTTTGGCCTGGGTCATCAGCCCGTCGCCATGTTGGGCCTTCATGTCCCGGGCCATGTCCACGATATAGTCGCCCTGGTAGCAGGTGTCGGGAAAATCCACGGCTTCACCGAAAAGCGCCCGATAGCGCAGCAGCACGGAGAGGCCCAGGGTGCGAATCTGGCGGCCCGAGTCGTTGATGTAGTACTCGCGTTGCACATCGTAACCGCTGAAGGCCAGGATGCGGGCCACGCTGTCGCCCACGGCGGCACCACGCCCGTGCCCCACATGGAGCGGACCGGTGGGGTTGGAGCTGACGAATTCCACCTGGACTTTGCGGCCCTGCCCCATGGTGGAGGCGCCGTATTGGTCGTTGGCGGCATGGATCGCTTCCAGGACCGGTCCCCAGGCACCCGGGGCAATGAAGAAGTTGATGAAACCCGGCCCGGCGATGTCGGTTTTGAGGATCCAGTCGGCGGCGTCCTGGAGGCGCGCCTGTAGGATTTCGGCAATTTTCCGGGGGGGCATTTTTTGCACCCTGGCCATGATCATGGCCAGGTTGGTGGAAAAATCGCCATGGGCTTCATTTTTCGGCTCTTCGATTTCGACTTCCGGAAAGGCATCGGAAGGCAGCTGGCCTTGGACGTGCGCTTGCCGGGCCGCCTCCCGGACGATGTGTTTGAGTTTGCTCTTGATCATATGTGGTTGCGTTCTCCCGCGAATACAAACGGCGGACTCAACACAATCGGATGTCCGCCGCAGGGTTGGTAGCGTTAGCGCCGCACGCGGTGCCGGCCTGTTGGCCCCTTGCGCGGCCGCTGTTACGAAAACGTATCCTATCGCACAATCACCGCTGCTTTTCAAGAAACGGTTTGCGTTCATCGCCCGTTTGGCCTCCCAATCGCGTCTTGACAAGGCGATGGGGTTCCCATAGATAGAGGCCAGCAAGGTGCCGTTGGGCTCAATAGGAAATCCCGTGCAATTCGGGAGCGGTCCCGCCGCTGTAACCGGGGACGAAACCTGACACATCCACTGCGGGGATGCCCCCTGCGGGAAGGGTCGGGAGGTAGATGGATCCGGAAGCCAGAAGACCTGCCTTGCGGATCGGGTTCTGCCTTTGCGGCGCATTATCGACAACGGCAGCCGGGATTCAACGACATACAGGGCCAAGAAAGCTGGGTGCAGCCCTTCAAGCCGATACGCTTGAAGGGCTTTTTTTATGCGAATCTTTGCCGTTGCTGCGGTTTCATCCTGGTGGTCGCCAAACACGATGTGCCTCGAAAATGGACGCCCGTTTTGCTAACCCTAATTTTTTGAACGAGGAGATTGAAATGCTGAACAGAAGATGGCTTGGGGTTTTGGCGGCGTTGACAATGGTATTGTTCCTGGCGACGATGGCTATGGCCGGGGGACATGGTGAGAAGCACGCCAAGAAGGTGGGCATCCTGCTGGTGGCCTTTGGCTCCAGCGAAGCTTCGGCCCAGGTATCTTTCGAGAACATCGACCGCAAGGTCAAGCAGGCTTACCCGGATATTCCGGTGCGCTGGGCCTATACGTCCTCGATTATCCGGGACAAGCTGGCCAAACAGGGCAAGGTATTGGATTCACCCGAGGTGGCCCTGGCCAAGATGCGGGATGAAGCCTTCACCCACGTGGCCGTGGCGTCCCTGCACACCATCGGCGGAGCCGAATACCACGACCTGAGGCGTTCGGTTGGCGCTTTCAAGGTCATGGGCGGTTTCGAGCGCCTCATTCTGGCCTACCCCCTCATGGCCACCCAGGAAGATATGGAGCGTGTCGTGGATGCCATCCTGGCCACCATCCCCAAGGAGCGCAAAAAAGACGAAGCTGTCGTGCTCATGGGCCATGGCACCCACCATCCCTCCAACGCCTTTTATGCGGCCCTCATGTTTCAACTGCAGCTCAAGGACCCCAATATCTTCGTCGGGACGGTGGAAGGCTATCCCGGACTGGATCTGATCCAGTCGATGATGCTTGAAAAAAAGATCAAGAAAGCCTATTTGGTGCCGTTCATGTCGGTGGCCGGCGACCATGCCAAGAACGACATGGCCGGCGATGAAGACGACTCGTGGAAGTCTATCCTGACCAAAGCCGGGTTCGACTGCGTGCCCGTTCTCAAGGGAACGGCGGAATTCGATGAATTCGTCGACATCTGGGTCGATCATGTCGGCGGGCCGTTGAGCCACTTCTAAACAGACCCTGCCCATTTCCCGTCGCAAGGGAATGGGGGAGGAGGGTCTAAACAGACAAGGAGACCCTGCAGGCCGGTTCGGCATGGCCGTCCGGACCGGCCTGGTGCTCGTGGTGATGAACACAACCCCCACACCCGACAATCCCGTCGACGGGCTCCCGACATCTGCCAACGAGGCCCCTGATCGCCACATTCGGGCCTCCCGATCCGTTTGCGGGACAGTGGCCGGTCTTGGGCTGATACTGGCCGCCGCGATCACGGCGGCGGCATCCCTGGGCTATATCCGCCTGCCATTTCCCGCCGTGCTCCACATCATGGGGGCCCATCTTTGCGACCGACCCGATTGGCTGGCCGCCTATGATCCGGTCTGGTCCGTGGTGGTTGCCGAGGTGCGCCTGCCGCGGATCCTTTGCTCGGCCGTGGTGGGGGCGGGGCTGGCCATGTGCGGGGTGGTGTTCCAGGGCATTTTGCTCAACCCGCTGGCCGATCCCTACACCCTGGGGGTGTCGGCCGGTGCCGCCTTCGGTGCCGCCGTGGCGTTACTGCTCAATATCGCCACGCTGGGGGTATTTTCCGTCCCGCTGTTTGCGTTTGCCGGTGCCGCGGCGACGTTGTTCGGGGTGATTTATCTGTCTTCCGACGGCAGCGGGCTTTCCTCCACCAACCTGATCCTTGCGGGCATCATTGTGGCGGCCATCCTTTCGGCCGGTCTGAGTTTTATCAAATATGTGGCCGACGAGCAGGTCAGTGTGATCATCTTCTGGCTCATGGGCAGCTTTGCCGCCCGCACCTGGATGGATGTGGGCCTGGTGGCCGTGGCCGTGGGCCTGGGTGCGGCGGTCTGCACTTTTTTTGCGCGGGACCTGAACCTGCTGGCCCTGGGGGAGCGGCCGGCCGCCGCCCTGGGGGTCGATTTCCAGCGCGTGACCCTGGTGCTCCTGGTCACGGCGTCCCTGGTGGCGGCCGTATGTGTGGCCGTTTCCGGTATCATTGGATTTGTGGGGCTGCTGGTGCCCCATCTCATGCGCATGCTGGTGGGGCCGGACAACCGTGGGTTGCTGCCGGTCTCCATGCTTGCCGGCGCTCTTTTGCTGCTGGGGGCCGACACCCTCACCCGGGCGGTGCTGCCCCAGGAAATTCCCATCGGGGTGCTGACGGCGCTCGTGGGGGGGCCCTTCTTCTGTTATGTTTTCCGCAAGCGCCAGAAGGAGCAGGCCCTATGAACGCCGTTCCCGTTTTTGATATCCATGATGTGACGTTTCGCTATCCCCGGTGCCGGGTTCTGGATGGGGCCTCTTTGACCCTCTCGGCCGGACGTTTCTATGGTTTGTTGGGGCCCAACGGCTGCGGCAAGACCACCCTGCTGGATCTGATGGCCGGCCTGAAGCGGCCGGACGGCGGAACGATCGCTTTTCGGGGGCGCCCCCTCGGCGCCTACCGCCGCCGGGAACTGGCCCGGGAAATCGCCCTCGTGCCCCAGAATTTTTACGTCAATTTCCCGTTTTCCGTCCATGAGGTGGTCATGATGGGGCGTTATCCTCATCTTCCGCGCTTCGCCCATCCGGGCGCTGACGATCACCGCCAGGTCCAAAATGCCATGGCGGCGACGGACACGGAGCGTTTTGCCCGCCAATCGGTCACCGCCCTGAGCGGCGGGGAGCGCCAGCGGGTGGTGTTTGCCCGGGCGCTGGCCCAGAACACCGGGGTGCTCATGCTGGATGAGGCCACGGCCAACCTGGATATCCGGCATACTCTGGCGCTGCTTGGCCGCACCCGGGAGCGCGTCCGCCAGAATGGGCAGACCGTCATCGCGGTGTTTCAGGATGTGAATCTGGCGGCCCTGTACTGTGATGAACTCCTCTTTCTCCAGGACGGCCGGATCGTCTCCCAGGGGCCTACCGAGACGGTGATGAAGGTGGAGATCCTGCAGGCCGTCTACGGGGTTGAAGGCCGGATTCGGCCCCATACGGAATACGGGCTGCCCCAGGTGGATTTCAAACGATGAAACGGCTGGCGCCTATCCTGATTGTTCTGGCGGGTTTTCTGGCCATGCCCGGTCCGGAAACCGCGGCCGCAGACAACCGTGCCACGGGTGTTAAAGACAACGCCGGCCGGGTCGTTCACGTGGCGGCTCCCTTCGAGCGGATCATCTCGCTTTATGGCGCGCATACGGAAAACCTGTTCGCCCTGGGCATGGGCCGGGCGGTCATGGGGGTCAGCCGGCATGACCGCTACCCCGCCGCCGTTCGTGATAAACCGGTGTTCTCCTACCATGACGGATTGGAGCGTTTCCTTGTTGCAGCGCCGGATCTGGTCCTGATACGGCCCATGATCGATCGCGGCTATGCACCGCTCATTGCCGGTCTGGAAACAAGCGGCATAACGGTGCTCTCCCTGCAGCCCGGTTCCATCCCGGAGATGTATGCCTACTGGCGCACCCTGGGCCGGCTGACCGGCCGGGAAGACCGCGCTGTTGCCATGGCAGCGGCCTTCCAGCAGGCGGTTGCCGATTTCAAAGCCCTGACCGCTTCCGTCGACCAGCGCAAGCGGGTGTATTTCGAGGCCATTCACAAACGGATGAAAACGTTCACCCCCGGCTCCATGCCCATATTCGCCCTGGAAACCGCCGGGGGGCTGAATGTGGCGGCGGATGCCGTTCAGGTGCGCACCACCAATATCGCCTTTTACGGCAAGGAACGCATTCTGAGCCGGGCCGGGGAGATCGATGTCTACCTCGCCCAGCGGGGTGCCATGAACCAGCCGACACGGGAATTGATCCGCCGGGAGCCCGGCTACGCAGTGATCAAGGCGGTCCGGGACGACCAGATATTCATCATCGACGAAGCCCTTGTCGCCCGCCCGACCTGGCGGCTGCTCCATGGTATCCATCAGATCGGGATCCTGCTCTATCCGGAGCTTTTTCACGGCAACGGGGAGCGGATCCTGCAAAAGGCCGAAGCGGCGCTGGGCGCTGCCGAGGCCGTCGACCTTTTCAACATGACCCAGAAGAAGGAATTCCATGACCAATCCAATCGGTAAACTCTACGGCATCGGCGTGGGGCCCGGCGACCCCGACCTCTTGACGCTCAAGGCCGTCAAGGTCCTTGAACAGGTGTCGGTGGTTTTTACGGCCGCTTCGTCCAAAAATGATTACAGCCTGGCGTTGGAAATCGCCCGGCCCCACATCCCCGAAGATGCCCGCATCCATTCCCTTAAGTTTCCCATGACCCAGGATGCCGCCGCCAAAAAGGACGCGTGGGTCGCCAATGCGGACATCGTGGTTGACTATTTGCGCCAGGGCCATGATGCAGCCTTTCTCACCCTAGGGGATTCCCTCACCTTTTCCACCTTTGGTTATCTGCTGCGTCAGATCGCGGAACGTTATCCTGATATCCCAGTGGAAACCGTGCCGGGAATTACGTCCTACCAGGCGTCGGCGGCGGCGCTCAATATGCCGCTGGTGGAGGGCGAAGAGTCCCTGCTCGTGCTGTCCGGCGCCCGGGGCGGTGATCGTTTGCGGGCCACGGGACACAAGCCGGACAATGTGGTTTTTATGAAGGCTTACCGCAACGTGCCCAGTATCTGCACGGCGCTGGATGAAGCCGATATGCTGGACCATGCGGCCGGTGTGGTGAGCTGCTCCCTGCCCGGCCAGGAGCTGATCCGGGATGTCACCACGCTGCTGGAGCGCGAACCCAACTACTGGACCCTGATCATCGCCAAGAAATCGTCGCCCCATGGCCCGCAAAAAAGCTAAGCATCCCTATCGCGCCCTGGCGGTATCCCTCGGCCTGACCCTGATCATGCTGACGGCCGGCGTCTATGGCCTGGAGACCCTGAACTGGCCGGTGGTGGGCGGGCGGCTCATACGCCCCCTTTTGCGTCTGCTGGGCTTTATTCTGGTGGGGCTTGCGGCGGGCCAGGTGATCGAGGCCATGGGCTGGACCCGCGCCCTGGCCCTGGCCGCCCGTCCGGTCTTTCGCTTCGGCCGCCTTGGCCACCGCTGTGGAGCGGCCTTCATGGCGGCGTTTGTTTCCGGGGTGACGGCCAACGCCATGCTGGTGGAATTCTACCGGGATGGCAAGATAAGCCGCCAACAGCTTTTTCTGACCAATTTCGTCAACCAGTTCCCGGCCTTTTTCCTGCACCTGCCCACCACTTTTTTTATCGTGATACCCCTGACCGGGCGGGCCGGGGCCCTTTATTTCCTCTTGACTTTTACCGCGGCATTGCTGCGCACCCTCCTGCTGCTGTGCTACGGGCGCCTGCGCTTGCCGCTGCCGCCGGCCGAAGTGCCCGCGGCGGCTTCGGACCATCGCCCCACCCGAGGGACCCGCTGGAAGGATATGCTGGCCGGCGTCCGCCGCAAACTGCCCCGGCGCATCACCATGGTGGCCGTCTACGTGGTGCCCATCTATGTGGCGGTGTTCATGGCCAATACCATGGGGTGGTTTGATTTCATGCGGGATGCCCTGGCCCACCTGGTGGTGTCGTCTTTTATCCCGGTGGAGAGCCTGTCCGTGGTGGTCTTGAGTTTCGTGGCCGAATTTACGTCCGGGTTCGCCGCGGCCGGCGCCTTGCTGGATGCCGGTGTCCTGACGGTCAAACAAACGGTCCTGGCCCTTCTTACGGGCAATGTACTGGCCTTTCCCATCCGGGCCCTGCGCCATCAGCTGCCCCACTACATGGGGATATTCGAACCTAAAATGGGGGCCCAGCTGCTGATCATGGGGCAGGCCCTGCGGGTGGGCAGTGTTGCGCTGGCGGGTGTTGTTTACTTCCTGGTGGGTTAATTCTCTGTTGACCCGAATCCCGCATTTTACTACAGTGCCGGTTCAATTGCGGGGCGAACCCCGACGCGTGTCTGATTTGTAACGGCAACTATTTTTTTCGCCACGGCATAAGCGCCACGAAGGTGCCCAACCCCTCCAAGGCGGGCGGCTTGCGTGGCGTTTTTTATGGCATGGAGGAAGAAAATGGTACGTTTGACAGGCAGTGTTGCAGTTGTGGCAGTGATGTTGGTCCTTTTGTTGGGCGGGACGGCCGGGGCCCATTTCGGCATGGTGATTCCCTCGGACAACATGGTGATGCAGGACGATGGGCGCAGTGTTACATTGACCCTGAGTTTTTCGCACCCCATGGAAATGGCCGGCATGGAACTTGTCAAACCAAAGGTTTTCAGTGTCCGGGCCAACGGCCAGATGCAGGACCTGCTGCCCAGCCTGGAATCCGCCAAGGTCATGGATCATGCGGCCTGGAAAGCCACCTACGGGGTTAAGCGGCCGGGGGTCTACATGTTCGTCATGGAACCACAGCCCTACTGGGAACCGGCGGAAGACTGTTTTATCATCCATTACACCAAGACCGTGGCGACTGCTTTCGGCGACGATGAAGGCTGGGATGAAGAAATCGGTCTGGCCACCGAAATCGTACCCCTGTCCAAACCCTATGGCCTCTACGCCGGCAACCTCTTTCAAGGGATTGTCAAGCTCGACGGCAAGCCCGTGCCCTACGCCGAGGTGGAAGTCGAATACTACAATGAGGACAAGAAGGCGGAAGCGCCAACGGATTACATGGTCACCCAGACCATCAAGGCCGATCAAAACGGGGTCTTTTCCTACGCCGCCCCCCGGAGTGGCTGGTGGGGATTTGCCGCGCTGAATACGGCGGATTACAAGCTCAAGGCCGATGGCGTGGAAAAAGACGTGGAACTGGGGGCGGTTATCTGGGTGAAATTCGAAGCCTGGCAGGCCAAGTAAAACGCTTCGGCGCCCTAATCGATAGACGGTAGTGCCGGTTGCCCGCCAACAGCGCGATGGCGTATGCGACGGGCAACCGGCCCAACGGAAGCGATCGCGACCATGCATATTTCCGAAGGTGTCCTGTCGGGCCCCGTGCTGCTTACCGGAGGCGCCCTGGCAGCGGCCGGCACGGCCGTCGGACTGAAAAAGCTGGACTACGACCGTATTGCCCGGGCGGGTTTGCTGTCGGCCGCCTTTTTCGTGGCTTCGCTGATTCACGTGCCCATCGGCCCCTCCAGCGTGCATTTGATTTTAAGCGGCATCGTCGGGCTGATGCTGGGATGGGGGGCTTTCCCGGCCATCGTGGTGGCGCTGCTGCTCCAGGGGATCCTGTTCCAGTTCGGCGGGCTGACCACCCTGGGGGTCAATACCATGATCATGGCCGCCCCGGCTGTGATCTGCTTTTATCTCTTCGGCCGCCTGGTGCACGGGCGTCGTGCCGTGGCGCTTCCGGCCGCCTTTGCCTGCGGGTTCGTGAGCATCCTTCTGGGGGCGGTGGTGGCCGGGGCCGCGCTGATGTTCACGGAGGAAAACTTCCTGGAAGTCACCCTGCTTATTGTCACGGCCCACATACCCGTCATGGTGATCGAGGGGATGATCACGGTCTTCTGCGTCGCATTTTTCCGGCGGGTTCAGCCGGATCTTCTGCCGGGTGCCCGGACGGCTGACAGGGCCACCCTGCAGGAAAGGAAGGAAACATGAAGGTCCGATTCGACATGGCGGCATGGCAGATGCGGTGTTGGCCTTTGCTGATAGGAATCTGGGCGTTGGGGTTCCTGTTGGTCCCGAACGCCGTCCTGGCCCATAAGGTTACCATTTTTGCATGGGTGGAAGGCCATACGGTTTTCACGGAAAGCAAGTTCAGTGGGGGGCGCGTGGCCAAGAACGCCCGCATTGAGGTCTACAATATGGCGGGGGACAAACTGCTGGAAGGGCAGACGGACGAGCAAGGGAAATTCGTTTTCCAACCGCCGCAACCGGAAGCCCTGCGCATCGTGCTGCTGGCCGGTGCCGGCCACCGCAACGAATGGCGGGTGGCGGCAGATGAATTCGGAGACGGCGCAACGGCGACGCCCACCCCCCAGCCGGTTGTTCCCGCCGCACCCGCGACCCGGGATGCCCTGTCGACGGACGCCCACCGCCCTGATGTTTCCCTGCCAGCCGGCGAGCTCCAGGCCCTCATCGAACGGTCGCTGGACAAGAAACTCGCCCCCATCCTGCACCGGCTGGGAACTGTCGATACCGGCCCATCCCTGAGCGATATCATCGGCGGCATCGGCTATATCCTCGGCCTGGTCGGCCTGGCGGCCTATCTGCAGTCCCGCCGGAAATCCGGATAGCGCCATGATTGCCGAAACCATGGCCCATGGGCATTCCCTGCTGCATCGCATCGATCCCCGTTTGCGGATCATGGCGGCGGTCTTCTTCTCCTGTGCCGTGGCGGTGTTCCAGGTTTTTGCGGCCCTGTCGGCGGCGTGCCTGGCCGCCCTGGTGCTGTTGCTGCTGCCCGGCCTGGATTTCCGGGAATCCGGACGGCGGCTGATGGTGGTAGTGTGGTTCCTGCTATTGCTCTGGTGCCTGCTGCCCCTGACCTATGAAGGCCCTATTGCCGCAAAAATCGGGTTTGTCTCCGTCTACTGGCCCGGCATTCGGCTGGCGGCGCAGATTACCCTGAAATCCCTGGCCATCATTGCCGTTTTTACCACCCTGGTGGCCACCATTCCCGTCAATACCCTGGGGCAGTCCCTGGCCCGCCTGGGGGTTCCGGCCAAACTCGTCTATCTTTTGCTCATGTGCTATCGGTATATCTTTGTCATCGAGCAGGAATACCACCGGTTGGTGGCTGCCATGAAAATCAGGGGATTTCGCCCCCGGACCAATCTCCACACCTATCGCAGCTATGCGTATTTGATCGGCATGCTCTTTGTGCGGGCGGCCGCCCGGGCCGATCGTGTGTATCAGGCCATGCGGTGCCGGGGGTTCGACGGGCGGTTTCATTCGCTGGCGACGTTTCCGCCCCATCCGGCCAATCAATGGTTTGCGCTTGCCGCCGCATTTGTTATGATCCTCCTCGTGGGCTTGGAGTGGATGTACTGAAGATCTGAAACCATCGACGCCGCGGCGTTCGAGCGCATGCGCGAGAGAGCGACACATGTCTGAGGAAACCCGTCCAATACCGATCGTTCTGGTGGCATCCGGTACGGCCACAACGGCCGCCACCGTCTATCACCGCATCGAAGCGGCATGCCAGCGGCTTTTTCCGGCCCATCCGATCCACCTGGCCTTTTCATCACGCGCCATTCGCAAACGGGTGCAGGCCCAGGAGGGAACATTGACGGCAACGCCGGAAGCGGTTTTCGATCAATTGCACCAGTCGGGTTATGCGAACGCGGTGGTGCAGTCCCTGCATCTGATCGGCGGGATCGAATTCCACCATCTGGCCTGGAAGGCGGCCCAGAGCCCGCTGGATATCCATCTTGGCCTGCCCCTGCTTTCAACCCCGGAAGACTTCGATGCGGTCCTGGATTGGCTGGCCGAGGTGCGTCCGTCTGCGGCGGAAGATGCCCTGGTGCTGGTGGGGCATGGGACAACGCATCCCGCCTGGATGGCGTATGCGGTTTTGGCCCAGAGGATAGCGGACCGGTTCGGCCCCGGGATCATACTGGGCCAGGTCAAGGGGAACCCCACGCCATCCACCGTTGCGGACCGCCTTGGGGCGGCCGGCTGCCGCCGGGTGGTCTTGCGGCCGTTCATGCTGGTGGCCGGGGCCCATTTCATGCAGGATATCGCCGGCGACCGGCCGACATCCTGGCAGGCCCAGCTCGAACAGCAGGGGCTGACCGTCATCCCGGAAGGGGAAGGCCTGGGGGACCACTCGATGGTCATCGATGTCTTCGGTCGTCACATCAGGACGGCCATGGCGGCCCCGCCCCTGAAACTGGACTGAGAGGGAATCATTGACAACGGAAGCACAGGCATCACCGCTCATCTCGCTGCGTGACATTCACTTCGCCTATCCGGGGGGGGCGCCTATCCTCAAGCATCTGGATTTCGACCTTTTTCCCGGCGAGCGGGTGGGGTTGGTGGCCCCCAATGGCAGCGGCAAGACCACCTTGTTTCATGTGATCATGGGCCTTTTGAAGCCGACCCGGGGCAATATCGCGCTGTTCGGTCGTCCTGTTGCCACGGAAACGGATTTCGCGGCCACGCGCCGGCGTATCGGCCTGTTGTTTCAGGATGCCGACGATCAGCTTTTCAGCCCCACCGTCCTGGAGGACGTGGCCTTTGGTCCGCTCAACCTGGGCAAGGATCGGGAGGAAGCCGTCGCCATAGCCCAAAAGACCCTCGCACGCTTAGGGCTTTCCGGTTTTGAGGACCGGGTCACCTTCCGTCTTTCGGGCGGTGAAAAACGGCTGGTTTCGCTGGCCACCATTCTGGCCATGGAGCCGGAGGTGCTGCTGTTGGATGAACCCACCACCGGTTTGGACGACCACACACGCCACACTCTGACCCATGTGATCGGCGAACTGGATCTGGCTTATGTATTGATTTCCCACAATGCCCGGTTTCTCTCCAGAACCACCGACAAGACCTATTCCATGGAAGACGGGCGTATCCTTTTGGATGAAGCGGTCCATTTCCACGAGCACGTGCATGCCCATCGCCATGGACAGGTGCCCCACCAACACGACTGACGATGGGGGTTATGAGTCATATATCATTGTAATTACGCCATTTTTTTCTGGCACTGCCAATTGCTGATGGCGTTTTTTCCCTGTCATCGCCCCTTGACAAACTCGCCTGCAAAACCGCCGCTTTATTTTTTTATTTGATTTATGCCATGGAATTATTCAATATTATTCCAGCGGTGAACCTCCATCACATTTTCTACCTGGTTTCAATCTAAATGGCATATTAATTGCGTTTCTCTCTCCGCTGTATCTTTTGCACCTGAGGTCTATGGTTTCCCTGGAGGGGATTTTTCTATCGATGTTTGCCAGGCTTGTTTATCGTTTTTCATTTTTTTGGGGAGGAGAAGCATGACGCAATCAATTTACAGCCTCTGTTTCATGTGCTCAGTTCGGTGCCCGATTCGGGTGGAGGTCAAAGACGGGCAGGTGAAGTGGATTGAAGGCAATCCGCATGTTGCCGGTATGGAAGGCAGCCTGTGTCCCAAAGGGGCCGCCGGTATTTCGATGCAATATGACGCCCAGCGGGTTCAGAGCCCGATGATCCGTGAAGGGGCGCGGGGCGAAGGCAAATGGCGCAAGGCCTCATGGGACGAGGCGCTTGATTATGTGGCGGACAAACTGAAGGGTATCATCGACACCCATGGCGGCCACAGTGTGGTGCTGGGGGAACGCGCCAACCTGGCCACCCACGTGAGCAAAACATTTTTAAAGGCGATCGGGTCGCCCAACCATTTTACCCACGATGCGTTGTGCAAAGGGTCGGTCAATACGGCCTGCCGCAGCCTGTTCGGCTATACCGACGGCCAGATGGGCATGGACTACAAGAATGCGCGCCAGGTTATCCTCTACGGACGCAATATGTTCGAAGCGGTGTCGGTCAAGGAGGTCAACAGCCTGATCGCCGCAATGGACAAGGGTGCCAAAGTGACCTACATCGATCCGCGGGTCACGATTACCGCCACCAAGGCGCATCGCTATTGGATGATTCGGCCCGGAACCGACCTGGCCCTCAATTACGCTCTGATGAACGTCATTCTCGAAGAACGCCTTTACGACAGTGCGTTCGTGGAACGCTGGGTGGAAGGGCTGGCCGAGCTGCAGGACTTCGTGCGGGCCTACACGCCGGAATGGGCGGAAACGGAAACCGGCATCGCGGCGGACGAGATCCGCGCGCTGGCCCGTGAGGTGAGCAAAGACAAACCCTCGGTCATTTTTCACTATGGCTACCGGGGCGCCCACCACGCCAACGAAATCTACCTGCGCCGCTCCATCCTGATCCTGAATGCCCTGATGGGCAGCGTGGAGACGCCGGGCGGGCTGTTCTTCAAAAAGGGACCGGGAGCGGCCGGCGGCAAAGCGGCCCGCAAGCTGGTGGAGCAGGATTTGCCCAAACCGGACAAGCCCCGCTTCGACAAGGTGGGAACGCCGGAATTCCCGTTGCCGGACAGCGCCCACGGTGTCGGGCAGATGCTGGCTCCGGCCATTTTGACCGAAGACCCCTATCCCATTAAGGCTTTGATCATCAACCGGTTCGATCCGCTCAAGTCGATTCCCGATACCAACCAGATGAAAAAGGCCCTGGAAAAGCTGGATCTGGTGGTGGCCGTGGATGTCAACTACAGTGACCTGGCCTGGTATGCGGATGTCATCCTGCCCGAGTCCACCTACCTGGAACGCACCGACTGTGTGCAGCAGGCCAATGGCCTCAAGCCCCAGATGTTCCTGCGGCGCCAGGTTGTCGGTCCCCGCTACGACACCAGGGAATATTCCGTCATCATGAAGCAGCTGGCCGAACGGATGGGGATCGGAGCGTACTTCCCCTATGAAACCATGGATGAGCTGGTCCAGTGGCAGCTGGAGGGCACCGGTTTTACCATGGCGGATTTCGAGGCCAAAGGGTTTGTGGCCTATGGCAAAAGCCAGATTTTCTGGGATCGTAAGGAGGGCCTGAAGTTGAAAACGCCCTCCGGCAAGATCGAATTTCGGTCATCGCTCCTGGAAGATGCCGGTTTCGAATCCTTCCCGGCCTACGCGCCGGCGCCGGCGGACAAAGACGATGTGTTCCGGTTGGTCGTGGGCCGGGTGGCACTGCACACCCACGTTTCCACCCAGAACGTCCCGTATCTGAATGAACTTTTTTCGGAGAATGTTCTGTGGATCAATTCGGCCAAGGCCGCGAAGCTTGGCATCAGTACCGATGATCTGGTGGAGATTTCCTCCAGCGTCGGCTCCGGGGTTCTCAAGGCCTACGTGACCGATCTGATTCATCCGGAAGCGGTCTTCATGGTGCATGGCTTCGGACATGAAGCCAAGCTGGCCGCGCGCTGCTACAACAAGGGCGTATCCGACAGCGTGCTGCAGGAAAACATTACCGACCGCGTCGGTGGAAGTCCGGCGCTACACGACACCTTTGTCACCGTGAAGGCGGCTTAAGCAACAGCGGATGATGACTACCGGAGGAATTTCATGAGCAAATACTACCTCTTTCAGGATACCAAGAAATGCATTGGCTGCAATACCTGCACGATTCAATGCAAGAGCAACAAGAATCTGCCCCTGGGCCCCAAAATCAGCCAGATCATCCCGGTGGGCCCTAAAATGATCGGCGGACTGCCCCGGGCGACCTATGTTTTCATGCCCTGCTTTCACTGTGAAGATCCCTGGTGCGTGGCGGCCTGCCCCACCGGCGCCATGCAGAAGCGGGCCAAGGACGGTATCGTTTTTATCGATCACAGCCTGTGTGTCGGCTGCAAGGCCTGCATCACGGCCTGCCCCTGGGGGGCGCCCCAGTGGAACCCGGAAACCGGCAAGGCCGTGAAGTGCGACTATTGCATGGACCGGGTCGATCAGGGGCTCAAGCCGGCTTGTGTGACGGTGTGCACGACCCATTGCCTGGAATTCGGGACCAACGTGGATGAGATCGTCAACGTGCGCAAGCAGCGGCATGCCGAAGCCGTGGCAGCCCTGGATGTCAGTACCACATAACCCCGCCCGGGATGGGATGAAGAGGTTGCCATGACCGAAAAGACCTGCCCGGTGGCCCAGCTGATCCAAAACCTGGAACAGACGCTGGCCTCCGGTCAACTGCACGATGCCAAAAACTACCGGCGCAGTGAGGAAATCCTGGCCCTGCTCAACGATGTGGCCTGGGGACGGGCCGGCCAGGAGCATGTGCCGGCCATCCGGCAATTGGCGGAAGAGATGCGCTCGGAGGGGGCCGCCGACACCGGTGAAACGACCGGCGACCATATCCTGAACTGTCTGGAAGAGGCGGCGGAAGTTTTCCAGAGCCATATCGACACCCACAATTGTGCTACCGGCGACTGCGTGCGTCTGGCACCGGCGCCCTGCCAGATGACCTGCCCGGCCGGGATTGACGTGCCCACCTACGTATCCCTGATCGGTGAAGGTCGGGATGCCGAGGCCATTGAAGTGATTCGCCAGGACAACCCCTTCCCCTGGGTGTGCGGCCTGGTCTGCACGCGGCCCTGCGAATTCATGTGCGTACGGGGGCGCATCGACACGCCGGTTTCGATCAAGTTCCTGAAAGCCTTTGCCGCCGAGCGGGCGCTTTCCTGGGGCCAGTACAAAAATCCGCCTAAAGCCCCGGACAAAGAGCAGTCGGTTTGTATCGTAGGAGCTGGACCCGGCGGAATGAGTGCGGCCTACTACCTGGCTCTCAAGGGCTATCGCGTGCGCGTTATCGAGGCCCAACCCAGTGCCGGCGGCATGATTCTGCTGGGCATCCCCCGCTACCGGCTGCCCCGTGAGGTGATCGACCGGGAAGTGGCCATGCTGCAGGATCTGGGGGTGGATTTTGCCTTTAATACCCGGCTGGGAAGCGATGTGACCCTGGACGATCTGCGTCAGGAGGGCTTCGATGCCTTTCTGTTGGCCATCGGCGCCCACAAGGCCTACACGCTTGGCATCCCCGGCGAAAATGATTTTCCCCAGGTCCTGGACGCCGTAGGGTTCCTGCGGGAAGTGGCCCTGGGCAACCGTGCGGTTCCCGGCAAAAAGGTGGTTGTCATCGGCGGCGGTAATGTGGCCATCGACGCGGCCCGCACCAGCCTGCGGCTGGGTGCGGAATCCGTTATTCTGGCCTACCGGCGCACACGGCACGAAATGCCGGCCGACGAGGAGGAAGTGGAGCAGGCTGAGGAAGAGGGTGTGGAAATGCGGTTTCTCACCATTCCGGAGGCCATCGTCGGACAGGATGGCCACCTCGAGGGGCTGCGCTGTTTGCGGGCCGAACTGGTGGCCCAGGAGGGCAGCGACCGGATGCGTCCGGTGCCGGTCAAGGGCAGCGAATTCGTCATGGAGGCGGATGCCCTGATTCCCGCCATCGGCCAGCAGGTGGATACCGCGGGGGTCAAAGACCTGCCCGGTCTCGACTGGACGCGGCGCAGCACCATTCATACCAATATGGTCAGCATGGAAACCTCGCTTCCGGGCGTTTTCGCCGTGGGCGATGCGGTCACCGGGCCGGCCACGGTGATCGAGGCCATCGGCGCGGGCAAACGCGCCGCCGAAGGCATCGATCGCTATTTCCACGGCATCCCGCAGCCCAAATTGCCGCCCGTCCCGGTGCGGCGCGGCCGCATCGATTGCAAGCGTTTGTCCGCCAACCAGAAAATGACGGCCCGGCGGCCGGAAATGCCCCTGCTCAACATCGATCGGCGCCGGACCACTTTCCAGCAGGTGGAGCTGGGCTATGCCGAGACGGATGTCCGGGATGAAGCCGGGCGCTGCCTGCGCTGCGACATCTGCCTGCGCTGCGGCAAATGCGTCGAGATCTGCCGCGACAAGATGGGCGTCAACGCCCTCGAGATGGGGTATTTTGACTTCGATCATCCCGTGGAAACGGATTTCCGGATGACAGCCGAGCGCTGCATCCTCTGCGGCGCCTGTGCGGCCAACTGCCCCACCGGCGCCATGCAGATCGAGGACCGCGACGGCGAACGCGTGCTGTCCCTGTGCGGCACGGTACTCAATCATGAAGCCCTGACCGAATGTGCCTTGTGCGGAAAACAGATGGAGCCTTTCCGCTATCTTGAATATGTGCGCAAGCGTACCCGGGGCATCGGGCCCCTGGTGGATAACCGTCCGGTTTGCGATGCCTGTGGCCGTACCGCGGCCGCCCGGACCATGCAACCGGAACAATAGGGATTCGGCCGCAGAAAGGAGACGGGGCGATGGTTTTCCGTAGAGGTCAGAAAGTGGAGCTTTACCGCAAGTCCGAAGACGAGAGCTGGGAACCCTATATGGATGAATTCATCGGCCTGCACGGTATCGTGACCGACCCGGACACGGCCATCAACGATCCGGATGCCCTGGTGGAAATCAGCCTGGAAGGCAAGGGGACTCACCGCCTGCCCCAGGATTGTTTGCGCCCGTTGGACTGATCGTCCAGACCATGAGCCCTACCGCTTGAAGGAGCGATTGCTGTGATCAACATTACCATTGACGGCCAGCCTTATGAAGCCGGAGACGGCCAGACGGTCCTGGAAGTGGCCCGGGCCAACGCCATCGACCTGCCGGCCCTTTGCTTTCACCCGGCCCTCAAGCCCTCGGGGGCCTGCCGCCTCTGCGCCGTGGAGGTGGAGGGTAAAAGCGGCCGTCCGACCACGATGCTGTCCTGCGTCCTGCGGGTGCGGGATGGACTCGATGTGCGCACCTCGGGGGACCTTGTGGAGAAGGCGCGCCGCCAGGCGTTCAAACGGCTGCTGAACCTGGCCCCCCAGTCGGAGGCGGTGCGCGAACTGGCCGCCCGCTGGAAAGTCGATCTGGGCCCCCGCCCGGACGGTTGTATCCGCTGCCGTCTGTGCATTCGGGTTTGCAAAGAAATCGTGGGGCCGGGGGCGTTGGTCATGCACAAACGCGACGGCGGCCATTTCGTGGACCCCATCGAAGGCCTTTGCATCGGCTGCGGCACCTGTGTCAATATCTGCCCCACCGATGCCATCCGGATGGAGGACAAGGACAACGTCCGCACCATATCCATCCGCGACGAAGTGATCGGGCGTCATCCCCTGGAACGCTGCGAAGGCTGCGGGGCCCTGTTTGCCACCCCGAAATTTTTGGAGCACATTCACGACCGGGTCACGCCCCACCCGGATCTCAAGGAGCATCACCGCTACTGCCCCACCTGCATCAAACTCTTTTCCGATCGGGTGCGCACCGCCGGAAGGCATAAATAGTGTCCATCCCTAAATGGCCTCTTTCGGCCCCTGGCGGCGTTCTCGCTCGTTTTCAATCCTCGCAATAGCGGGCTATTCCTCCGGTTGCATACGCGCTCGGGCCTTGCCAGGAGCCAAAATCTACCCTTTATGGGCGGACACTAAATAGAAGGTTTGCAGGGATTCTTAAACCATTCCCGGTTGGTTTAATCCGGAAATGGTTCGAAGGGGGCGCGGTGGCGTTGTCCGGTGCGCGCCTCCCAGGCGGCCAGGCGGGTCCGGTAGGCCGGGCTCAGGGTGATGGTCAGGTCTTTGGTACCCTGGCGGGTTTTCTGGGCCCAGGCCCACCAGTTGTCCTTGATGTGGAAATTGGCATAGTCCGGATGCGGCATGACCAGTAGCTGGAAGATCAGTTCGATATGGGGCTGTTCCAGTTCATCCGGCCCCATGGCGTGCATGGAAACCCCATCGGTTTTTGTCTTCCCTTCCTTGAGCTTGCTGGCGTAGGTCCACTGGAGATCGTCGAAAAGTATCCATCCCTCCGGTTTGAGCAGCTTGTCCATCAGGAAAAAAGCCGTGCTGTCGACGGTCCAGTTCTTGGCACCGTCCAGGAAGCAGAAGTCATAGACGGGTTGGCAGGCCATGTCACGGGTTTGTTCGGCAATTTGACGCTTCAGGAACCAGTTGTAGCTGGTGGGCTCCCGGACGACGGTGACCCAGGGCTGAAGGCCGGTGCGCTTTAAAAGGTCTTCAATGGCCGGGTCCTGCCATTCCTTGGCCGGCAGCAGGTCCACCGTGGTCAGGTGGCCGTGGCCCACCTCTTCCAGCGCCGCAGCAATATAGCCGCTCGAGGCCCCGTGCCCGAAGCCCAGTTCGAGACATTGCCGGGGCTGGAATTCCAGGATGAAATCGTAGATGTCCCGGGCCAGTTCCGGCAAGATATAGGGAATGCCCTCGACATGTTGTTGGATTGAATGCCAGTCCATGGATGTTCTGCCTGTAAAGAATTAATATGCTGGGTTTTTTTAATGCGTTTTTTCCGGAAACGCAAATCCGGTTTGAGTTCATGAAAAGCGCCCACGGCCCCGGTTTTGTGATTTTGTGCCAGGCTCGGGAATATGCTCGGCTCATGTTGTCACCATAAAAAAGCCCGCTGCCGGCGGGCAACGGGCTTTGTGTGATCAGACGCAGCCGGCTATTGGCGAAATTTTTTTCGTCCCAGACCCGCCAGGCCCATCAGGCCTATTCCCATGAGGACCATGGTGGACGGTTCAGGCACAGGGGCTACTGTACCGAAATTATCAAGTCCATAACCATCCGTCGCTTTGTCCATAGACCAGCTGATTTTGTCAAGGTAGGTTCCCATATCGGCCTGCAAACCAACGAAAGTAATGGTGCCATTCGGTCTGTCTGCAATGTTGAAGAGGGATGCGGACCCATCATCCTCAAAAACACTCATGGTACCATTACAATCGGCCACATCGAACATGAAAAAGAACAGCGTGTCCAGTTTGAGATCGACAAGGTGATGATTCAGGATGACGTCCATCACATCGCCGGAATCGAGGTATTGATTACCAAAGAAGGAGTTCTCTTCGGCCCAGTTCAGAGTCCTGCCATAATTGTCGGCGCCGACACTATCACGCTCCATTACACCGATTTTCGGAGCGGATTTGTCAAAACTCATGGCACCCTGACCGGCACCATCGACAGCCTCAAACGTGGCCGGTCCGAAGGCATAGCTACTAACACCGCCACTACCCGGCAAAAAAGCCGCCTGGCTTTCAAAATCTTCAAGCATGGTATAGGTGGCCCCCCCCAGCCATGAATTCATAGCGGCAATTGCATCGGCTTCGCTTGACCAATGGGAAACCGTGATGTTGGTTGCGCTAGCGGTAGAGCAGAGGCATAAGAGTGCTAATAAAAAGACAGTGCTGACCATGAGTTTTCGCATACGTTGAATCTCCTTTAGTGGCATGAAAGAAATACGTGATCGTTCGAAGTGCTTATGCCGAAACAGTCCACCTCTGTTCCAAAAGTTGTGCCAGTTCCTTTTGGAAAATTAAATAATCAATTTTTACAATAAGATATGTGTTTTTCGGTCAAGTAGTACGGCTATTTATTATTTAGTTTATCTGAGAAATACGAAAAAGATTTCTCAACTTTAAGTATTTACTTACAGAATGGAGTGGTGGGATTGTAATTATATGGGCTTTGAAGAAGTAGAAACCAAAAAAAACAAGGGGCTATGGCGTGAACCATAACCCCCTTTATGGCAGATTCAAATTGCAAGTGCACCAGGCCGTGCATCGCGAAAGGCATGAAGATGCGATCAGATGGCGGGCGTGTGCACGCATGAGGGCTACTGCCACCAATAGGACCGGTCCCAGAAAGGAAAGCCGCAGTCGTCGAACGCGCCGTGCTCCTGGGGCTGTGCGCACTCATCTTTCGCTTTTCCGAACACCTTGAAATAGACTTTGCCTTTGATATTTTCCTTGATCAGCGGCAGCACTTCTTTCATGCTCGCCCAGCGCCCTGCCGTTCGCTGCAGGATGTAATCGGGGTCTCCAAAGGCCTAGTCAATCCAAACCAGCAGAATGCCAGATTGCGATGATCCTAAAAACTCAATTAAATCTTTCCACAACCGCCGATAATAGCCTTCCACCAATACAGGGGCGGCCGCTAAATTCTGCCGCCCCCGTATTTTACGACGGCAATTCTAACCGATGGCAGCCTATTGTCGCTGTGCCAGGGAATAGACACCCACCGGCTTGGCCGACCGGAACAGGCCGGCTTCTTTCCCAGGGGTGTAAACGGCTTTGAGGTAAATATTGCTTTCCGCCGCCGTGCTCTTCAATGCCAGGCTACCTGCCACCAAACCAATGCGCCAGCCGTTGAAATCCACGTACCGGCTATTTTCGGCATAGCCCGCAGTGCCCTCCGGTGTGCTCGATACCACCAGGCTTGCTGTGGCGGAAGGCGACATCCGGTTCAGAAAAAAGACCGCCATCACATAATCATCTCGTTTTCCGGGCCCGACGGCCTGGGGATCAAGAGCCCGTTCTCCCATGTACTGGTAGAAAGCCGCAAAGCTTTTGGGAAAATTGTCCTGGCCTGACGGGGCCGCTTTGGCCGGCACAATAAAACAAACCGTTTCAGGCTTGGTATCATAAAGGGGGCGGAGGCGGACCGATTCCACGACGGCTTGGTTTCCCTGCATGGTGTAACCTGTTTCGAAAGCAACGGCGGCTCGGCGTCCCAGACCGTCTTGAAACTCCATGCGCCCCTCGGCGGCGCGGGCCGCTGTTGCCGAACCCGTGTTCCTGTAATGCCCCAGGCAGGCGGATTGCAGCTTGAACCCGGGTTCGATCATGTTGCGGCGACCCAGGGTCTGATGGACCGATCTGCTCAAGCGGGCATTCGTCGGGACCGCATAGCCGCCCAACCGGTTCCCGATGGCGCGTGTTACCACGGCGGCATCCGGCGGCATGGTCTCGAGGGATTCGGCCACCTTGGCGTGGTCTGATCCACCGCTCATCATCTGATGCGCCGCGCCACATCCCATCATCATGCCCAGCACGATCAATAGGATTGTCATTTCACATATTCGTTTGGTGATCATATTTGGTCCTCCCGTTGATCGGGTCGTTTTGCTTTTCATGGGGTGGCTAACCGGTTGGGCCACATCCGCGATTCGAAACGGTTGACTTGGGTGTTTGATGCGGGGGTATTTCCCATTTGGCCGGCCATGGGGCCGGCCGCATCGGCCAGATAGCAAAGCAAGCCGGCGCTCAGCACACCGTCAGCAGGAAGACCGCAATCGGTCTGGTACGTGCGGAGGGCCATCACGGTCTTTGGGCCCATCTGGCCGTCAACCGGTCCCGGATCGTATCCCAAGGTTTTCAGGGATGCTTGTGCCAGCTGAATCCCGGGTGGGTTATCCGTCGCTTTTAAAAGTGCCAGCAATGCCAGATCGGGCTTCCCGTCAGCTGCGATGCCCTGCTGTTTCTGGAAACGCTGGATGGCCAGGCGTGTATTGGGTCCCATCTGGCCATCGGCGGGCCCCGGGTTAAACCCCCGCTGGGCAAGGGCTCTCTGGGTGCGCTTCAACAGGGAATGGGTGGAGTAGGTGTTGGCCAGCCAGGAGGATTGCCCTTCCCGGAGGTAGACCCTAAAGAATACTTCCGCCCCCTGGTTATAGGCGAACGTTGCCGGAAAGACCGTATAGCACCAACCGTCTTCGTTTTTCCCGTTCTGGCGCAAATCTCCTTCGGCGCTGCCGGCTGCCTGGCCCTGCACCAGTTCCATTTGCATTCCGGGCGGCTGACGGTCCATCATGAAGGCCACCACCGTGTAGGCTTTTGGTTTTGAATCGGCCCTGGAGTTCTCCTGGGGGATGGCATGTTTATTGGCTTTTAACAGGGCCGCTTTAAAAGGAAGACCGTTGAAGCCTGCCGTCGGGACACGTGCCGCTGGTACGAAAAACAGCGCGCTCCGGGGTATGGGGGTGTATGTCGGGGATAGCTCCACGTCTGTAATGACCAGCTTGGCAGCCACCTGGAAGACCGCCTCGAACCGCGTCATGACTAACCGACTCAACCCATCCCGGTGATAGATCACGCCGGACAGTCGGCCGTTGGCGTTATCGATTTCGAAACTGCGGACATGCGCCCCGGCCAGGTAGAAATCCGCATCGGCTACGGTGCCATCAATGCTTTTCAGAGAAGGCGTCATTTCCACTGCCGTGATACGGGTCAAGTCGTCATGCTGGCTGCTCATTGCCAAGCCGATGGCCTGAGCCATCTTTTTGGCACGGGAATCGTTGAGGTCGGCCGCCATGGATGGTGCTGAAGCCCAAAGGCCGGTCAGGCCGACCATCAAACCGAACAACAGCAGCCCTTGAATCGAACGCGTTTTCATTTTGCCCTCCTCGGTAAGGAATAAACCGATTTACCATGCATAGCGGGGGTCGTAGCTTCCCCTCATTTCCGATAGTGATGCTCCCTCAGGGTTGAGGGTGCTTGGGGCTTGTTCCCTGATTTCGGTGACAATAGGGCTGGTAATCGAACCGCCAACCGGGCCCAATGGGGTCGTAGCAATGACAGAGTCCTGAATGGCGGCCCCTGCCGATGACCCCGCGTCTCTGGAGTAATAATATGTCGTTGCCCCCCCCCATGCACCTGATGCTATCATCTGTACGTAAATGTTGGTGCCTCCTGTCGCATAACCAATGACAATGGAGCCTCCCACGCACACGACGTTTTGTTTTATCCACTCGACCTGTTCTTGTTCCCTCTGAAGTTGCTCCGGGCTTTTTCCCGGATAGGCTCCGGTATCCCTTGTTTCTTCTCCCTCAAAATCCCAATGTGTTTCAAAGGGACTCGTATTGCCTGGATCGAAAGGGCCAAGAGGGGGGGCCGGATCGAAACCCGCAGGAGGATCGCTGTCGTCGTTGCTGCCGCCACTCGTGCTTGGGCCCATGCCTGTTGTCGGATCTCCAACGCCATCGCCACCATCACCGCCACCGTAGCCGAACGCCGGCAGTCCCGAGAGTGTTACCAGGAGGAAGATGATCAATGATCCGCAAAGAAATTTACGCATAAACGCCCCTTTCTCGTAAAAAAACGTGAATGAAAATCGTTGCCAACGGCTACTTATCTTTTTCCGCAAAGACGTCAGCCCCTATTCTGATACTTTCCATAGGGGAGGTTTTCCGCGGAATGATTTCCGGTAAAACAGCCGCAAAGCCTTTGCGGTTCAATCGGGAAAGGGCCACGGGCGGGCTGTCGTTGCCGGCGGCGTCCACATGGGTTAGCAGAAGTTCGGTGTAAGGGGTTATGGCCTTGGATGCGAATACCAGCCAGCGGCTGTTGGGCGACCAGCTGTGCCAGGAGTTCATGCGCCCGGTGTTGCAGCGCATCCGCCGGGCCTTCCCGCCCTTGGCCGGCAACAGGTAAAGGGCGCTGTCCGGCTGAAGCACCAGACCGGTGTCGCTCTGGTTGAAGGCAATCCAGCGTCCATCCGGTGAGTAGCGCGGGAAGAAATTGCTACGCCCGTTCTGGCTGGCGCCCACAAGCGGTTTCGGTTTACCGCCGCTGCCTTGGTTGAATGGCAAGGTATAGAGATCGAAGCGGATTCGGTAACGCTGGTTCAGATCCGCAATCGTTTCGCCCCTGGCCGGCGTCAAATACGTTTTATCCTGCATCAGGTCGACAAGGGCGGCATCCACAGGCGCACGGGCAAACGCAATGGTCTGGCCATCCGGACTCCACGCCGGACTGGTCTGAACAGCATCGGTTTGGTCAGCCCCTGGGATTGCTTCAAATCGGCGTTCTTCACGATCGTAAACCGCAAGGTAGCCTTCAATCGGGAAAAAAAGCTGGGAAAACCAAATATCCGGCAGCATGGCAAACAACGAGGTCTCCTTGACCGTGCTGACGAGGTAACGTCCGCAGGGGGATATCTTGGTAAACAGCCCCATGCTGGATACGGCGTTTCCCGGACGAAACGCGTTCCAGGTGATGTAGTGGCCTTCATCAAGCTGCATCCGAGGGGCTACGGGTGCCAAGAAATAGCCGCCCTTGTCCCCGTTGCGATCCACATCCATACCGAAAACGCGCCCATCCGGCGAAAAGGTGTGGCAGTGGGCACAAGACGGCAGCCCTTCCAGCACGGTTTGCGGGGCATCATAGGCGGCAATATCAGCCAAGACCCAGCGGGATTGATCCGGGTGTTCCCGGGCAGCCAGAAAAGGCAGCAGTGTTTGTTTAAAAAAAAGGACGCCGTCGAAAGGATCGCTGGAGATCGAAAACGTGATTTGGGTGCGCGTCACGGGTTGCACTCCGCGGGATCGGTTGACGCCTATGACGGTCAGCGTGGCCGCATCGGTTCCCATGTGTTGCAGCAGCCAGTCCCAGGTCGGTTTTTCAGGCACCCAGCGGGGTTGATCGGTAAAACAGGAGACCCGGGCACCACCGGCAGTTTCAATCACCACCAGCCAGGCATTCGAGAAGAGATACGTATCATTCCAGAAAAAGTGCGGCGAAGCCATGTTGGGCGGGAAAATGGCCCCGTCGTCCGGATGGCCAATGACGATTTCTGGCAAGTAGCGATCGGTGGCCAGGAGGGATAGCAGATTGTCGGTAGCGGTTCGGGCTTTGGCCGCATCCCACGTATCAACAAGATTGATATATTTTAGGGAGGGTGTGTTAGAACCGGCCAAAACCGATGCGTCGATGACACCGGCAAGCATGACGAGCAGGCCGAGAAATAATATAATGCGCCTCACGATATTGAGCATGTTGCTTTCCGCGCCAGTTTGAGCCGCATCTGAAAAAAAGGTTTCAACATACGGTAAATATTATATCTTATCATATTTTTGCTAAAATCCAACTATAATTTCCAGCCTTTTGGCATGGCAAGTCCCAATGGTTAATGATGACGGTCGTGCGTCGCTTTCATCACGGTTCACGATGAGCTTTTGGAATAATTGAATTACGAATTGCTAAACAGAGAGAATGGGGACCAAAACGAAACAAGGGGCTACGGTGCGATCCGTAACCCCTTGTTTTTTATGGTAGGCACGATTGGATTTGAACCAACGACCTCTACCGTGTCAGGGGGATTCGGGTAGTTGATCCATCTAAATATACTGCAAAATTCTATGATACCATTGGTAACAGAGGCCTGTGTTACCAATTCGCAACGGCTCGCCTCTGGCTACGCCAGCCATGAGATGTGTGACTATTCGTTGTTAGGCCTACCGTCCGTCTTGGCTCATTAATTAACATCAAGCAAATTTGTGGCTCAAAATCAATTCAAATTGAGCCGTAACTGAGAGTGTCATTCTTGCTTGCCAGGGCTATCTTGGTGTTTTAGGCAATGGGATCCCACTCGTTTTGGGTTTGATGTCATTTCATTTGGCTTCTCTGGTGGCATACCTTGCATAGATCCTCCTTCGTATACAGAGATTCATATCTAATGCAATTTGGAGTTCAAAAATTATCAATAAAGATCAGATAAAAAAAGTGTAGATCTGACCCAGATCATTGTCTTAGCTCATCTATCCCGCTTGCAGGGTATATGATTATTATTTTTTTTTCTGTGCAAATTAATACACCTATCGTTTCATGGTTAAGTTCAATTATGTTTTTCAGCAATCCGAGATAAAGTTTCTCGCGATGAAAACTAAAGCCCTCTGGACCGACATAGCGATTCTCTTTAAGTTTTATTGTTAAGGCGGGTTTTACAATATATATTTTAAAGTCGGAGAGTTCTTTAGCTATATTTGAATTCTCGAGTATAATTTTTAAAGTATCCTCTGGAGTTGAAAATATAGGTCCAGGAAGATAAAATTTATCTTTTAAATAGAATTCCCAAGTTGGCCAGGCTAAAAGTACCGGAAAAATAATGGATAGTAGTATTTTCATCCATATGTTCATTCGTTTTTTCATTATGGACCCTTTATTCGTTGAAATAAGGTAATATTTTGGTGCAAATATAAAATTTGCTTTTGTTGATATCTACTTTAAATATTGCAATTCCTTTTTTTACATAGATCGATGCTGTTTCAACCTCGAAAAAATTGTTATCTCGCAATCCAGCAAAAGCGTATAACATATCATTTCCGTATTCTTTTGTTATAGTTATTAACATTCTATCTATGTATTCTTTTTGTGTGTCATCTATAAATGGTGCTGCGAGATATGATGATCGCATTATAAATGCGAAAAATTGGACTGGCTCAAAATCTAAAATGGTTCTTGGTTCCTCATGCAATCTTAATAATTTTTGATTAAACTGGGAGTATTGTTGAAAAGGATTTCCAAATGTCTTTTCATTAAGTAACTTTTTTTTTATATCATAATAATCGCCAGCTCTTCTCAATTCACACTTTTTTCGAGTTGCATCCATCGTATATGAACAAGTCCCAGCGAAATACCCTATTGCCTGATAATTTGGCGTATCAAATTCACATTGACAGACATCGGAAGAAAATCCTTGCACATGAGAAAGTGAAATAATAAGTGCAAATACTATAAATAATGTTAATAATGAATGGCTCATAACTGCGCTCCTTTAATCAGTTAACTTATTCTTCGAACAGTCTAATAAATACCTATATTTCCAGAGTTGTGAGTTTCTTTTTAGAGGGATTACAACTATAGATCAGTTACCATTCCAGGGTAGGCTGAGGGGAAGATTTCCAGAGGAACAACAATTGTGTCAGATGCGAACTTTCTCGGTAATTTATATGGGCGATAAATACAGAAGAACGAGAACACGAAACTTAACAAGCTTTGAGCCATTGCGGCTGGTGGGACCGGCTTTTTGAGGATGTTAGCTACTGTATAGCTGAAAAATGTAATAATTGCAAGCGGTCAGGCGGTTATGGGTAAGCGCTCGAAATCATATGCATTTCATTATTTATCCGGAAGGTTCACTTGCCAGAACTCCATTTTTCTGGATTGGTTGGTTTCGTATCTGGTGTTTTCACGGCCATTGCTAGAGATGGTGCACAGGCTTGGGGCGTCGGGGGCGTCCGCTGCGAAAAACGAGATCTCAACATCCTGGCCGTTTTCCAATTGGATGATGATCCGGTCGCTTGCCTGGGCTACTTTGAGCTTCATGGGTTGTAACCATCCATATAGTTAACAATTAAGATGCGAGCGTATCGAGATCTCTGTGAAAAGGTTCCTAATTCAAAGTTTCCGGGTTGGTGGAAAGTTGGTAAATTAGGTCCAAATATTGATAAGTAATATCTGGAAGATTTTTGTATCCCTTTTTAAGAGATGAACGTTCTGATTCGGCAAGAATAAGATTTAATTCTAAACGCTTATCCTTGCATTTTTTTAATCGTTTATGCAACGCACCAAATTTTTTTTGCATAACTTTTAAAGTTAGATCGCGAAGATTCTTTGATTTTGGAAGCAAGTTAAATCTATTCATAGTAAAAAGCTTGTCTGATAATTGATTGTAATTGCAAAAGTGGTTTTCAAGGGAAATCAGATGATATGTTAAAAAGCTATTCCACTCAACGAGAGTCTGATAGTATTCGTTATACTTCATCTTCAGTTGATTCTGTCGATAGTCATTAATTTCATTGTGTAAATCAAGTTCCCAATAAACTAGCTGCATTAAAAATAATCGAGAATTTACAATTTTTGAGTATTCATAAACAAATTTAGTACGGTCTTCTAGTTTCTGTTTTAGAATGGTTAGATCTCGATTTTCTTTCTCTCTGATTTCTGCAAAATGGTTCGATATAAAGGTTCCAGCAACTACAATTAGAAAAAATTGAAGCAAGAGTCTCAAGACAGAATCCTTTGGGAATAAGGCTTCAATTTTTTCCCAGAATAATTTTATTTTTGAGGGCATTTTTTCCCCTTACCCCTTTGGTTTCAAACTGAAATTGGATCAAGGGTTGTTGATGATTTGGCTTAGTTCCTGGGATAGTTCATTGATTTTGAATTCGCACCAGAGGGGTAAATGGTCGCTGATTTCTTTTCGGGCGGCGTTGGTCTCCTGGCCGGGCTCTTTGTAGAGGACATCGCCGAAGGGGACGACGCCGAAGTTGCCGGCGAATTTGAAATCGGGGCGGTCAATCCAGGCTATTTTGTCGTAGGTTCCGTCCTGGGCGTAGTTGGTGCCGAGGTTGTCCATGCCTGGGGGCATTTTGAATTTGGGGGCTGGGCCTTTGGTCAATGCCTTGAAAAAGCGGTCGCCGGCTGCCTGGATATTGAAATCGCCGACAATGAAAAAGTCGCGATCGAAAGCCTTGCCTTTCTCTTGTTTGGCCCGCTTTTTTACGAATTTTACCAGCTCGTCGATTTCCCTTTCCCGGACGTCGAGGCCCGGATCCCCGTGGCGGGACCCCTCGGCGATGTGGACGGAGGCGATCACGAAGTCGAAACGGCCGGCCCTGAATGAGGCGCAATAGGGCATGCGGTTGAACTGGAAGGCCACGGGCTGCAGGATGGTGCCGCTGAAACCGATCTCACAGACGAGGCCGGTGCTGATGACGGTGCGTTTGTCATAAAGGAAGGCCATCCGCTCGTAGTTGCCAGTGGGATCTGAAACCAGGATTTTGTAATTTCCAGGGAGCAGCTTCTGGAGGCGGGAGAGGCCGCGCAGATCGGTTTTGACCTCCTGGATGGCAATAAGGTCAAACCGCTCGCAGATGTCGGCGATATATTGAAGGGCCCGGGCCTTTTTCTTGTTGGAAAATTGAGCAATGTTCCAGGTGGCTATGAGGATGTTTTCATCGACCTCCCGGCGCGGGATGCTATCTAGAAGGTTCATCAAGTCTTGCCGTTCCCTCGCAATTATTTCGGCCTGGCTTGGCATGAGTGGCTCCCTTCAGATTTATAGAGTTGAGATTTAGCTTTTCATAGCATGTTATCCTTGCCTAATTCGCTTTCTCAGCAGAGGCGATAGTTAGCATCTCCATCCCACTCAATTTCTCCGGTCCTTTTTCGATACTGGAGTACATTTCGAACGTTTCTTTTCCATTTAGGCAAAACAGAGGATGGAGATTGTGGTTCAAAATCATCATCGTCCAACTGACCGTAGCGACTAACCAAATCATAAATTTCTTGAAGTGATAGCCATTCATTCATCGGCATATTATTTTTAATGATTTCCCAAATCTGGGGTAAGTGTAACATATAAAACCTCGGTATATTCATTTTAGAAGTTTAACATCTGAGCTACCTGTCTTTTCAAATATAAAAGTGCGCGCCTCTAAAATCGATATCCACCGCTTACCTTTTGCAATAGCCTTGTGAACCATTCGATGGCAGTTAGCACAGAGCAATGCCAGATCCGCTAGAGCTGTAACGCTCTCGCCTTTGTCGGATAAAGGATGGATATGATGCACTTCGAACATGGCCATTGCTATTTCTTCAGAGGTTGCAAGAGATTGACAATCGCAAATATCGCAGGAAAGAGGCCCCATCTTTAGCCTTTGCGCTAAAAGCCGTGCACGAATTTTCGGGTTTCGTTCCCTTCTTAAATGGGCTTCTGTGACAATTCGACCCTCATAGAAAGTTTCTTTCTCGATATTAAAATCCTCTTCCATTTCGACGACTTTGAGCCCAGTGCGTATTAGATTAGCCAAAACTTTCGTTCGTGCAGGGTCTTTGCCAAACTCTGTCCAAACTTCATTGTCCATCTTAGAGGTATTACCAAGGCCACGCCCGGTTGCAAGTTGGCGAAGGTTTTGCAGTTTGAAAGCAACACCGTCTGCATTTCGGAATGTTTTTTTTCTTGCGGAGGCTAAATGTTGAGGGAAAGATCGTAACAGATGAGACAATTCAATTACGCGTTGGTCCTTACTGGAGGGTATATTACCATTACATTCGAAGTAGAGGTCAAGTGCGAGGATAACTTCATCTCTTGTCCATTTGGGGTTTCCGTGCCCGTGTGTAACTGCCATTTCGTTTCACCTATTAGTTTTAAGTAAGTTCGGTGTAAAATTGTTTATGTCGATGAACCAATGTGTAGGCTCTTCATCAATGACTGAATTCGAGGCGATTGTTTTATCGTTTGCGGAGATGATCTTGCATAGGCTCTGATTTAGTTTTGGATCGGTGTTGAACAGGATTTCCAGGCCGCCGGGTATCAAAGTATCCGGGATTTTCATAATCAATCCGTCTTTTGCCTGCGAGAATTCTATTTTCATGAATTCAATCCATCGATGTTAAGAGTTGAGATGACCCATATGAGGTTTGTCTTAGGATTCCAAACGCCCAACTGATTTAAGGTAATCCAATTCTATCGCAATACATTCATGCCGTTCTTTCTGCGATTGATCGTGTAACGACATTTCGCGTTCAGCAATGAGATCAGCCTTTGAGATGATTAGGGTCGGATCACCCTCAATGGTTTCAGATACCGCTTGCTCGCGTAACTTTCTGAAATTTCCGCCACGGATCGCGGTAAGAAAATCAACGTCGTTCCAATCAATCATTCCCCATTCTTCTTGAGCAACCATCATCATATAGGGGACTTTGATGGCACCGGCTTTTAAAAAAAACCGTTTGAGTACTTCCACGTTTTGTTGCTCATTTGAAATTAATAGGTCTAAGTCTTCTGTTGGTCTCATGAACCCGTGAAATCTAACAGCGTACCCACCGACGATCATAAACTCAAACCCTTCAGCGCGTAATGCACTCAAACAATCGCGCTGGGTTTTAGTGAGAGTAGAAAATGGCATTGTTAATTGTGCCTAACGAAATTATGTTTTTTTAAGCGGTTGGTTAATGAATAATTAAGACCCTATTAAGGTCCCTGCTATTATGTAAATGATCTGTCAAATGTTGAGACCTGAACCCCTTTAGGTTCCGAGTCTTTTCTGAATATAGCTAATTGATTCGTCTAATTCTTCTTGCAAACGAGGGCGTTTATCATCCGGGCCATAATCTTTCCACGTTTCTTTTAACCCTATAAGAATTCTTAGTGATACAGGGTAATAAGATTTATAATTTCGTAGTTCAAAAATTATTGCGATTTGCCTGTCAAGCATCATTGGTTGATCGGGATTTTCCCTTTGAACAAGAGACTTTATTAAATTGTGGTAGGTTTCAAACTGCCTGTGTTTTATTTCTTGCTTTTTTGCCCAGAGATACTGGATCGCAGCCCATATAATAGGAATGGCTGCTAGTATAATAGTAAGTTGGTCCTTATTTTCACTAAGCCACTTCCAAATCTTCATAATCACCTTCTATTTCGAAATGATGATAAATAGTAAACAATGAGTAGTATGATATTAAGCTGCTAACTTTATTTAAAAGTTATATCCCCAGAAACAACTTTCCTTTACCACCTAACTAATGGCAAAAAAAATTTCAGAATATTGGATATTGGTAGAATTGGTGTCTGGATTTTGAATAGTATTTTCCTCATCGGATTCTATTAGAAATATTTTGCCTGTTAAGTGTTGAGATCTGACCCCGTTCTCTTTCCCATGAATTCAATCCATCGATGTTAACAGATGAGACCATCTATTAAACACTGTGATCGTGCTATGCTGGCACATTCACATGGATAGGAATTCCACCAGGGTCCACATCGTTGCATTCGGTGCTGTAATAATCGAATAGAGCCTTCTCAATACCCTCGCGGTTAATGTCGCTTGATACTTCTGCCCAATAGAAACCGCATTTATACTTTACGTTGTTCTTAATGCACTCGTCTGGCTCGTCGTCACTTAGATGGTCGAGCAGTCGCTTCTCTAAATCCTGTGCACGACCAACGTAGAAACACTCCCATTTCCCGCTTTTGTATTTAACAAAGAGCAAATATACCCCACCGGATATCGGTACGATCCTTTTTACTTCTGCCTCATTGTAAGGCGTGTGGAACGATGACCATTGCAGTTGCATTTTTATTTTAACCTCTCTTTACCTGTTGGTCGTTTTAGATTTATTGTGTGTTATATTTAAATATAAAATCAGAAATAGTTTTCCAATTAAGATATGTGGAAAGGCTTACGACTGCTATAAAGAAAAAAATGATTGTTAGTATCCACATGATTGTATAAAGTTTTCTATGAGTAATTAAGTATTGAATATCATCATTAAACTCTTCGTCATTTCTTAATATTTTTTGAATATCCTCTTTGATAAGCAAGTCTCTAAATCTTTTCTTTAAATTATCATACTTTTTTATTAATCTTTGTTTTTCATTGTTTAGATGTAGCAAGGAAATTATCATAAAAACCGTAGAAACGGCTAATATTGAAAAAGCAATTATAGTTGCGTCTTTTGTGAAGACTTCAGAAAACTGTTTATTGTTTAAAACTTGAATTAACAGTACAGATACGAAAAATGTAATGAAAGAAATAATATTCTTTTGGTATTTATTTAAATATTCGTCTATGACGAGGTTTGCTCTATGAGTTAATGTCTGTAACTGTTCTCCAATTTTATTTCTTACTTCAATATATCTATTTAGGTTTTCCTGTAAATATGTCTTGAAACCTGATTTTACAGAATAAAAAACGCCCTCAGGAATATCCAAGCTATTAGTTTTTAAATATATAGATAAAATGTTCCGGACTAACCCAATTTTATCTGATACATTGCTTGATTCCGAATATATCCATTCAAATATTTTTACATAAGTACCTAACGAATCAAGAGGTAGCTCATCGTATGTCAATTTTCCTTCAAAGGTTTTATAGCCATTAAGCTTATAGTATAATTCGCTGTCATTTATCGTGGTAATATCAAATATGCAAATAATCGAGAATAGGAAGCATAATGAATCAAGCGTGATTATAGTATTATTTTTGGCTTCTGGACGCTGTATGAGATTAAAATATATAGGTGAATATGGGTACTCATCTTGATTCCCAAAATGGCAATTTTCACGAATTTTATGCGTTTCACAAAAGCTAACATTGTCATCTTTTGGGGGAGCTTTGCTGAATTTTAAAAAAAGAGTATTGAATTCTTCAAATGAATCATCATAAACATAAAAACAAAGGCCTCCGTTATCTTTAAGGTCCTTGTTTATAACTTTCAAAAAAGAAACAGGGCCTAAATCATTTACAAATTTATCAAATAGACCAAAGTCATAAATATTTATATGTCCATTATAATTTTTCGTAATTAATATGTTTATATTAACGCGTTCTTCTTCGATAGTTCTTTTTGCTTGATTTAATTCTAATACAAATGCAGCTATTTTCTCGGTATTTTTCCCCAAGCTTATGGGGTCATGGTTTTCTATTGCAATATTAATATTCCAGAAATCATTAGGATGTATGTGATCAATTATTGCCTTGATATCATCGATTTCAATCGTCGAATGAATAGTAGTTTCATATTTTATTTCAAGCGTTGAATATTTCTCAACCTGAAAAATATCTTTCCCAAATTTTAAGGGAAAGGTACGCAAAAGGCTCTCTGTTAAATTCATTTCCTTAGAAACCTTTCATAACCTGTTTCAGTCCTGATCATGATATATTTATTCCCTTCTTCGTCTGCTATTGATTGTATTATGCCCCCCAAATCAGATATGTGGTCTCTTAGTATTAAATCTATAGTATCAGTTAATTCTATTTTGTTCACCTTCCTTTTTTTTATTTTATCTTTCTTTATGGAAAATCTTGTATCGAAACCATATTTGATAGGTAAATTTAACACTTTTGACTTTAAATTATCAATTGATAAATCGTCATCTACAGGATAATAGTTTGAGAAAACCTCATTAATAAATTCATCCAAGTCAAATTCTGATTTATTTCTAAAATATCCTAGGGTACTGTTTCTTAGTATCGTATGATCAGCCGGATGTTTCTTTTTTATAGGATTAAAAACCTTCACATCTAGAGTCTCTAATGACGTTTCTGTATTGTGCGTATCTGTGTGTTTCTTTTGAAGCTCAAGAAAATCATCCCACCAATATCTTGACATAGTAGGATTTGTATCAAATACGAATATTTTATCGATTAAATCATCAACATCGAAAAAGGCCACCATAGCCTTGAAAACACGTCGTTTCCATGGCAACCCTCTATGCAGAAGAAAATCATCTTCATCTATAAACTCTTCATGATCGGCTTTGCTAATAATAAATGACTTATTACCATTTGACGAAAACAATGCCTGAAAAAGACTTCCTTTTTGAATTTCAACTCCTAATTGTTTTATTCCTTCCTGGGCTCTTTTCTCAGTTTCTAATAGTCGTTTTGCATTTATTTCTGTCCCGACATCATAATCCTTATTAATAATGTTGGTTATAGCAGTTCTGACTTCTGTTGTATTTCGTTTGAAGTCAAAACGCCTTCTAGTTCTACTTTTCATGATAGTATCTAATAGCTTTATTATATAATCGCCAAGTTCTTGGCCTTGATTTGATAGCTCAATTTTTGAAACTAAATCACCAGCATGGTCGATATGATGCAAGCAAGTATGGATAATTTTCATTTTGCCTCCAGGGTTAAAAAAATAGTGAGCTTGGAAACGAAAGAGAAAGCTCCTTTAGTTTTAAAATTCTTTCTTGCACATTGGTTTAAAGCGCCTACTTTTCAATGGGCTTAATTAATGCCATCGTTTGCCGTCTTAATCTATTAGTCACATGCTGATAATGCCGCCTCAAAGTCTCCGGTGAACTGCCTACTATTGCAGCCACTGCTCCAATGTCCGCGCCCTCCTCGAGGGCTGCCGTAATGAAATTGTGGCGGAGGTCATAGGGGCGGAGGCGGCGTTTGATTTCGGCTCGGATATCGGATTCATTTGTGAAAAAAGCCTGTTAAGTGTAGGGACCTGACCCCCTTTAGGTTCTCTGAATTTATTGGTTAAGCGTCAAAACCTTTCGGCGTTAAAATTCCGTTGCTTAACAATGCCATTGATGAAATTATTTCATTTTCTTTTGGAACTTTAACAATCGAAGCCTTTAGGCCAAGCTTAGTAAATTTTTCTATGCGCTTTTTGTCTGTCATGCTGCCTGATCTTCCATTATCAGGAATTTCGAAGCGCGATAAATATAACGTAGCGTATACCCCAGTACGTGATGTATAAGTAACCCACTGATGTGGAAAGAACTCTGACAAATCGTCCTTGAGCCAGTCGATTCTAATATTTTTCATTCTCTCTAATTTCAAAAATCTCAAAAGGCTGTTTCTTTGTATTGCTATGCAATCAACACCTAATTCCCATGCCTTGATAATTAAATAGGCACCTAAGGTTTTGTGTAATCTTTTTTGCGACTCCCTGTAGACTTCTTCCGCAGATGCCATACTACCTCCTTGAACTTAACTCTTGATTGACAAGAACTTTTCCCGAATATTGGATATTGTCGGAATTGATATCTTGATTTTTTATAGCATTTTTCGTCATTGGATTTATTTGGGAAAAATTTGCATTTTAAGTGTTGGAACTTGAACCTTTTTCCTTCGATAAGCGATTTGTTTAAGATGTTTAGACCTAAAGTTAATAAGTTCAGGGCGTCCCCATTATATTCCCTGACCCCGGACCCTTTCCCATATCGTCCCTCCGATGTCCTAAATACAATCTCTCAATTTGGCGAATTGATTCGGCGATAGTAATAATTTGTCTGATGCATGGCCATCATAGTGCCAGAAACACATGGGATCCAAAGTGTGCTAAAAATGAGAAATAGATGCTTTGGCACATCCATAGATTGATGAAGAATAACAACCGATGCAATTAAAGAAATAATGAATTGAAGAATACTATTGCAGGCAATTTTTTTGCTTGGATAATAATTTTTATCTCTAAAGGAAAAAGCTTTAATTGCACTTATAAGTGCATAACTACTATTAGAATAAAAATGGACCAAAAATAAAAACAATATAAACAAAAAAATGGACTTTTTAGCTTCTATTCTTTCAGGCGGGTCTCCCCAAATTTCAGTTACACCTGCTATACGAGAGTCGATACTTGGATATTCATTAGATGTCGACAGGATCTCCATGTTGAATTCATCGCCTGGATTAAACAGGAACGGTTCAATTGCGATTTTAGTGCCTTTTATATCACAGGTGGCAGATAGGTTTTTTGGGGTTTTGGAGGTGATAACGGCATTAAGAATTTCTGAATTATTATTAAACTCAATATAGATCGGCTTTTCAAAGTCTTCGCTTATTATTGGCAAAGATCCTGAGTTTTTCACTTTTAATAATAATAGGATGGCCTGATTAAGAGATTTCCCTTGTATTATTATCTCTAAGTCTGAAAGAGCAGATTCGTTTCCGATTATTTCTGTTTTATTTACATATTCATAGCTTATGGATTTTTCCGATTGTGATAAGTAATAAATAAAAATTGGTATTATTATCGACATAATAGATAAGATTATTGAAACAGGCCACTTTGTACTATCCTTCATAATTTTTAAATCCTTTTTGGATTAATACCGGCTACCATTTTCATAGAGATATTATATCTTTAAATTTATTATAATTATACAAGGTGAAAAAGATGTTTATCAATGCCTGTGTATATTTGCTGCTCTATTTTTGTTCAATAGGCCTAATCAATGCTACAGTTTGTCTTCGCAACCGATTCGTTACATGCTGGTAATGCCTGCGAAGTGTTTCCGGCGAGCTGCCAACAATCGATGCAACTGCACCGATGTCCGCGCCCTCCTCAAGGGCGGCGGTGATGAAATTGTGGCGGAGGTCGTAGGGGCGGAGGCGGCGTTTTATGCCTGCGCGGATCAGGGTGTTTTCCCAGGCGGTTTTGATGCTGCCGACCGGTTTTTTGCGGTAGTGGATGATCGGGCCGGTTTTGTTGTCCGCTTTCCACCAGGTTTTGAGTTCCGTTTTGAAGCCGTCGTGGATGGGGACGTGGCGGCGGATCATGCCGCCTTTTTCGGCGGAGATGACCTCGATGGTGCCGGTGTCCCAGTTGACCGCGTCCCAGGTGAGGCCGAGCAGCTCCACGGCGCCGGGGCGGACGCCCAGGTAGTAGCTCAGCTTGATGAAGCGCACGAGGTGGGGCTCGGCGTTTTTCAATATGGCCCGGGTTTCGGCCATGGACGGGGGGCGGATGTCGACCCGCTCGGGCCGGGGCTTTTTGAAATCGCGCACCGGGTTGTAGGAGATCAGGGGCGGATCCTGGCCGGCGGCCCAGTTCAGGATCGCCTTCACGTCGGTCAGCTCGCGGTGGATGGTGGCGTCCTTGATGGGGACCTGGATGCGTTTGCCCTCGTGCTTGCTGCGCCACTTTTTGGTGGTCTTGACGGTGCTGCGATCGATGACGGTGCGGGTGGCCTGGCGGCGCATGGCCACGTAGCGCTTCATGTCTTCATTGGTGATGCCGGTGGCGACCAAGGGGCCGAAAAAGGGCAGGATATTGGCGGACAGGCGGTAGCCCAGCAGTTTGCGGCTGTTGGCGTTGAAGCGGTCATCCTGCATGTAGCTCACGGCCAGTTCGGAAAAGAAGGGGCCGGTGGGCTTTTTTTTGGTGCGGCGGCGGCCGAAGCCCAGCTCTTCATTCCGCTTGCGCGCGGCGGCCTCGGCCGCAGCGCCCCGGCCGAAATATTCCCGGGTGCGCTCCGGATCGTCCGGAAGGGTGCCCTTGGTATAGCGGACGATCCATCGCCCGTCTTTTAATTGGTGAACAGCCATTAGCGTCCAGTGATCATTTCGTCGATTGGTACTTTATGGAAGCAATCCGTCGCTTAGCCATAATAATTTTATCTTTAGCCCCGATCTCCTCAAACAGTTTCAAGCACTTCGTGTACATTTCCAGGGCCTGATCCAGATCCCCGCGTGCCTGATAAAGAATGCCCATGTTGCCGTAAGAGTTTGCCATGCCTTCCTTGAGGCCCAGTTCCTCATCGATGGCCAAGGCCCTTGCGTACATTTCCATAGCCTGATCCAGATCACCGCGCATCCGATAGACAATGCCCATGTTGCCGTAATGGTTTGCCATGCCTTCCTTGTTGCCCAGTTTCTCATCGATGGCCAGGGCCTTAGCGTGCATTTCGATAGCCTGATCCAGATCACCGCGCGTCTTATAGACAATGCCCATGCCGCTGTATTGGTTCGCCATGCCTTGCTTGCAGCCAAGCTCCTGATGGATGGCCAGGGCCTTAGCGTACATTTCCATAGCCTGATCCAGATCACCCTGAATCTGATAGACAACGCCCATGTTGCCGTAATGGTTTGCCATGCCTTCCTTGAGGCCCAATTCCTCATCGATGGCCAAAGCCTTAGCGTGCATTTCCATAGCCTGGTCCAGATCACCGCGTATCCGATAGACCATGCCCATGTTGCCGTAATTGTTTGCCATGCTTTCCTTGAGGCCCAGCTTCTTTGCGATGGCCAGGGCTTTCGCGTACATTTCCATAGCGTGATCCAGATCACCGCGAGTATGATAGACAATGCCCATGTTGCCGTAATTGTTTGCCATGCTTTCCTTGAGGCCCAGCGCTTCATTGATGGCCAGGGCCTTGGTGTGCATTTCCAGGGCCTGATCGAGATCCCCGTGAGTCCGATAAATATTGCCTAAGTTTCCGGTTGCAGCCGCTATTGCCGTTTCATTTTGCGATTTTTGGGAAAAGCGCAGGCTTTCCAAATAGTGTTGTTCAGCATCATTCAGATCACCTAATAAAAAATAGGCGTTCCCGAGAGACAGGTGAAAGGAAGAAATCTGGACAATTTCAATCGCTTTTTTAAAGTGTGAAACCGCTTCCGTAATTTTGGAATTATCATATGCTGCCAAACCCTTTTTATATTCTCCCAAGGCTTTTTCTTTCTTAGCCTTGAAAGCCAATCGGAGTTCCTTGTCTAATTCAGATTCCACCTCCTCTATGGTGGGTTGTGTGAGCTGTTGTTTCAGTTGCCTGAATTCTTCGGTTAAAGCGGTGAGTGAAGCCTCCTTGGCGGCTTCAGGGGGTTTATTAAAATGACTATAGATTAGATCTCCACCTTTACCGATTCCGATCATTACGGCCAGTATCAGCCCCCACACAGTGAGCTGACGAGCTATCTTTGGGTCATCCTTCTTTGTCTCTTTGGCATATCTTAGTCCAGCGACAATTAATCCAACGATTGTAACGACCACGTAGTATGCAGTTAACATAACTACCTCTCAGACCCCTGAAGGAAACCCCCATCCCTGATCATGCGCGCAGAAAGTGCGCTGATCTATGAAAAAGTGATAAATTGTGCCGGCTTTATTGATCAAACGTCCCGTTCGAGGCTCATGATTATTGGTGCCGTTCAACGAAGAGTCCTTTTGTTTCCGGCCCCCATAAAAATACCTTCAGCAATGCTTTTCAAGATTCTGTCCCGAATCCGGATGCATAGCCAGAGGAAGCAAAATAGCAGAATGGGGAGAAATATGATCGCAAGGATCAAGTGATGGTGGTCAAGTCCGAACATGAAAAATACCCCTTTCAAAGTTTTTATTGGCCCCATTGCAGGGCGGAGGCTGCCGGCTTTGAGAGGGTATCTTGTCGTGCAGCTCAAATATCGCGCGGCGCATTGGCCGCCGCAAGGTTGCTCGGTTCGACACGCCGGGGGGCGCGGAAGAAGGCGCATCCGGCGTGCATTTCAAAACGGGTTTCATAGGGCGCCACGGTGAGCGGGCCGGTGGGCGCGAACGCATCGGCCTGCTGGATATCGGGCGCCCGGTCCACCGCGATGGCCGCGATGGGGCGGATGGCGGTGATTGGCGGTTGCCGGGTTGGTTTGGCCGAGAAGAGCAGCGGCACCATGATGAACACGACGCCAAGGCAGGTCAGGCGCAAAAAGCGCCTGAATGACCGGTGGAGATAGTGGTTATTGGATTTGGTGCCGCTGCGGTCGATGGAGAGGCAGGCGCCCTTTTCGAAATACTGGATGTCCCGACCGGCCTGTAGGGTGCGGCCGGGCGGCGCCGGTTGCTGGGCGGGTTTGGCCTTCTTGAGGATTTCAGTTAGTCGGTCAACCTTGTCGCTGTCGGGTTCGCGAGCCATTTGGCACCCCCTTTGGTCATGCCACCAAGCGCAACATCCTCTCCGTCGTATGCTCCTCGGGTTTCTTACCCGAATCCAGATACATTTCATAAAGCACGGTGACGGCCTCGGCCTTGTCGTGGGGCTCGAGCACCAGCCCGTGCTTGCCTAACACCAGTTCGACAACCTCGATGACCTCTCGCAATAAAGCTGAATTCAGCGGAGGGGCTTTCCCCTCTTCAATGTAAGGATTTCCTTCCCCAGTTATCAGCCAATCAATATTTACGCCGAACACATCATGGAATTTAGATAAGTGTTCCGGATGGGGGAGGCGCTCATTTTTATATTTGTAAAAAGTCCCGCTCGGTATGCCAGCCAAGTCAGCGAATTTTTTATATTTACCATTAGCATGGCGTTCAACAAGCCATTCTAATCTCCGAAAAAATCCTTCCATACAGATAATTTTCCTTGACTTTAACATCCGTACGGATAATTTAGTATCAAATGTTACCCATATGGAAGTTTTGGAAATTAGTTGCGCAAATACAAAATCCTATTGGAGGCCATCATGATCACCGGCCCCGCCCGCAAAAAACTGAAAACCCTCATGCGCGCGTATCTCCGCATGGCGCGCCGCTGCTTCCTGAACGCCGACCTGGCCAAGGCCCAAGGGCGCGATTTGGAGCACAAGCTGATCCGCCATGCGGCCTTTCTGCATTTCAACGCGGCCAGCGATATCGAACGCGTTCTGAAGCCCGCGCAGGGCAACGGCCTGCGCAATTGGGTTTATCGCAAACTGGCCTGCGCGGCACCCGCAAAGATCACCGGGGACAGCCGCAAAAAGCTGATCGACATCATGTGGCACCATGCCCGCTGGGCGCGAACCTGCATCCGCGATGCCGAAGGCGCCATCGAAAGAGGGCGCGAGCAGGAATACCTGCTGTTTCGCCTTGCCAGCTTCATGAACCTCAACGTGGCGCGCGAGATCGAGGCCATTGTCTGCCCCGAAGGCGCGCCCGGCCTTCGGAACGATGATTTTCTCGGGGCCTTTTTCGTTCCCGCGATCCCAACAGCGAGGCGCGTATTTAAAACCCAAGATGCCTGGCGGCCTCGTGCTCAAGCCATTTTTTAAGCAGATCGAACGACAATGCCGGAACGGTAGCCAAAATGGTCTTTTTCATCTTTTGCCAAAAAGAATCGCTTTTCGCGAGGCTGAGAAAATCAGCCCCGGCCCAGGTGAGCGAGAAAATCTCGGCCACGGCCGGAGCCTGCCGCCGGCTGGTTTTGGCGCGCTCGAAGCCGCCCTCCACGAGACCGGCCTGGATCGCAAGCATGGCGTTGAACCGGAACACCTCCTCGTCCATGCCCTCGACGCGATTCACGCGCTCGTCGGATTCTCCGACGGCCAGGAGGATTTGCCGGATGGCATCCATGTCCCGATCCATAACAACCTTCCATCATTGGAGACCATCATGACTACGGAAAAACAAGGAGCCTGTCTGAGCCCCGAAAGCTGCATCGGCAAGGTCGCCCGGTACCGCAAACATTACGACCGGGAAATCAAAACGGGCGAGGTCGTCGCCATTAAGAAATTCACCAATATCGCCGGGGATATCGAGACCGATTTCAAAATGGCCAACGGCGACATCGTGACCGCGGCGTCCTGCCAATTCGAAATTCTCTAACAAGTACAAGGGGACAAACGACCCACCCGTACCACAACGTACCGAACGTTACAAGGAAAAGGATCAATTTCACAATGGAAACCACCATCAACGAAGCCGCCGTCCTTTTTCTGAGAGACCAGGGGTTCGCGCTGCCCAACATCCGGCGGGCGCTGATCAAGCTGGCGGGCAAGACCGAGCCCAAGCTGGCCGAGGCCTGCGGCGTGACCCGCGCCACGGTGGCGGCCCACATCCGAGGGGGGCGGGCCAACCTGGGGGTGCAGGCCCTGCTGGCCCAGGAGCTGGAGGTGCGGCCGGAAATTCTGTTTGAGGGCTGGGCCGAGCTGCAGGCCAAGACGGGGGCGGTGCTGCGGCCCGCCGGGGAAACCGCAACCCGCGAAACCGAGGCGGCCTAGGCCATGGCAAAGCAGACGATGCCCCAGGAGCTGGAGCTGATGCGGCGGGAGATCGACGCCCTGGAGAAAGAGATCCGGATCCGGTGCCAGGCGTGGCGGACCTATATCGACCGGCTGGCGCCGCCGCCCGAGACCAAGGAGCAGAAGCGGATGAAGCGCTTCAAAAAAAAGGACTGGCAGCAATATCTCAAGCAGGGCGGGGCCCTGTAGGGAGGGACGGCCATGCAATGGATCAGCTATCTGGAAAACGTGACGGGATTCAACCCCGCGGCGGTGGGCCTGCTGCAGGCGTTTTGCGGGCACTGCATTTGGGGCACGGCGGGCCGGGGGCGGCTGCTGGGGCTGGCGGGATCGATCGCGGAGACATTCATTTTCATCAAAGTGCTGGTGGCCCTGGTGGGCGAGCGGCACGCCATCCACTTCGGGGGCTGCTTCCTGGACGATGCGGCCTGCCGCAGGCGGCTTAAGGGCCGGAAGCTGGCCTATCTGACGGACTTTTTTGCGGCGGCGGGCAGCCCGCATTTTATGAACCTGCTGCGGGGGCTGCCGGTAAATGCCGGTGACGGGGCGTATTTTACGCCGCGCTGCAATTTCATCTTCCTGGGTGAAAAATCCGTTCATCTGGAAGAGCTCCCGCCGGAGGTTTACCGGCGCACGCTGACGGTGCAGTTTCACCGGCTGGAAAGGCCGCTGGACACGGAGATGGTCTCCCGCATCATGGGGGAGACGGACGGCATCCGCGAATGGGCCTTTGCCGGTTTTGAGCGGCTTGCCGCCCGCAAAGGGTTTGAGGCCCTATCCCGCCAGCCTCAGCATATCCCCCCGGAAAAGCAAATCAATAAGATTGTCCGGCAAAATTTCTCACACGAGGAGACCCCATGAGAGCGCGACGCATCGACCCCGACGAGCTGCTGGACCGCATGAAGGCGGTGGCGGCGCCGTACCCCACCAAGGCCATGGCGGCGGACCTGGGCAAGGTTTACTCCACCTTCGACAACGAGCTGGCGGGGCGGGGGACCAGCAAGCTGGGGCTGCTGACGGCGGTGCGCATGCTGGCCCTGGCCCTGGACGAGGAGGCCCCGGCGGAAAGCAGACGGGCGGCGGCGGGCTTTATGGACCACCTGTGCGGGCTGTTCGACCGGGTGGTGTTTGAAGTGCCCCGCAATATTGCGCCGGAGTATGCGGAGCTGGCCGAGAAGTTCGGCCGGATGTCCCAGGAGGTGGGCGAGGCCCTGCAAACCTTCGGCCTGCACATGGCCGACGGCAAGCTGGAGCCCAAGGAGGCCGAGGCCCTGCTGGCCGAGCTGGACGACGTGATTCGGGTGACGGCGATGGCCAGGGACGTGGTGCGGCGGGGGGTGAAGTGAGGTGAAACCATGCGCTATGGCCAAAAATACAAGCGACGCAAGGGGAAGCAGCCCAGGAAATCGCCTGAGCACACGCTGACGAGCATGCGGGTGCTGGACCTACGCTGCCTGCCGGGCGGCAAGCTGGAAGTGATCGCCGCCGAGACCGGCAAACCGGTGGTGATCCGCCAGGATCAGGTGATGGCACAGAATGGGCAGATCATCTTTATCCAGCGCTGGCTGGACCGGCGTATCTTCAGCCAGCACAGGGCGCGGGAAAAGAGGGCTTGATGGACGAGTAGCTCTTAGGGGCTCAGGAATCGTACTCGAAAAGGGCCTTCAACGCTTGCTCGCGGTCGGAGAAGACATCTATTTTGACACCTTCTTCCTCGATCATCGCCGAGAACATACGTGAAAGCCCGAATTCCAGACTTCCCCGTCTAGATAGAAACACCGCGTAAGGAGCGAATTTGTCTTTGAACGATAGATACAGACCGACCCGCTGATGGACTGTCTCGGAAGAGGGGGTTGCTGTTGATTCGAGGGCATTGACGAGAAGTTTCATGGGAGCTTTGAAGGCCGGATCGGCGATAGCCGCGTTTTGTGCATTCTCCAACTCCTCGTCTGTAAAATTACCCCTTAGGATGAGCTCAACATATCCATTTCCGATGAGGTAATTTACAGGCATAGCAACACGGCCCTTTTGAGATAAGCCAAGCAGTTCGGTGTGATTAACAGTCTATAAAGATGACAGAATTTAACCGTATGTCAAGCCGATGGGCGGACAAAATATTTAGTGGCACAAAAAGCATCCCATGGATCGCGGAGAGGAGCGCCGCACCGGTGCAGGAGATGGCCGGTGCGGCCGATCCGCGGGAGGGGATCAGGCATGCCCGCTTTTAACTTCCAGCTGCGTTTTGCTCCCAGGGTGCGCCTGGGCCTCCTGCGCCCCGAGCACCCTCTGGCCAAACGCCAGACCATCCGGGCCCGGCGCGCCGACGGCCGCGACCCCAAGCCGGGCCAACACATCACCCTGTACACAGGACAACGGACGGCGCTCTGCATGAAGCTGGGCCAGACCGTGCTGGAGAGCCGCACACCGGTTCGAATCACCGGCGGCGATCTGTACGAGGTCCATGCCGACAGCATGCTGCTGACGCCGGATAAGACCGTAGCGCTCGCCATAGCGGACGGGTTCAACGATATCGACGCCTTCTTTTCGTTCTTCTCTCCTCGGGGAGGGATCTTCCGGGGGTTCATATACCAGTGGTAACGCAGCCACAACGGCTCTACTGCGCCATCGATCGAGGATTGACCATGCACCGCTTCTCCTTTGGACGGAATCCAAACAGACAGAATTCCTTATCAACCACCCGCCCCGGATCCGCCGCCCCGCCTCCTTACCTTTCAGGCTTTCAAACCAAAGGTCCTAACCTGCGGATCAACACCGCGGGTCCTTCCTGGAAACCTGCAAAACACGGTTATGGGGGGCCCGATGGATGGGCCCAGGTAAATTTTGAAAATGGAATGGAATATGGAACGGGGTTGCGATGACGGGCGGATCTGAAGGGATCGGCGGGACTGAAAAGGCCGGCGGCGGCGCCGTTTTGAGCCTCGATGAGATCCGCCGCCAGGTGGAAGACCGGGTTCGGGAAGAGGGTGCGGATCCGGGCGGCGGTGGTGGTGACGGCGAGGGCGGCATCGACTCCCGGTTCATCCAGGACTGCATCAACCACAACGAGATGGGCGACGGTGAACTCTTCAAGCGTCTGCACCAGGGCCTCTTCGTTTTCAACAAGGCCATGAAGCAGTGGTTGAAGTGGGCCGGGCATCACTGGGAAATTGACAACCTGGACGAAGCCGCCGGCGCCGTGGAAGCCGTGGTCGAAGCCTACCAGGCCGAGGCGGCCCGGCTGACGTCCGAGCTGCGCGAGATCGATGAGAAGGATGCGCGGAAATCCAAAGAGAAGCTGCGCGAAAGGATCAACAAACGCATCTGGGCCCTGCGCGGCGATCGCCGTGACAAGTGTCTGAAGTGGGCCCACACCAGCCTCAACCCATTGGCCATCTATGGTGACGAGCTGGATGCCCGGCCGTGGCTTTTGGCCTGCCCCAATTGCGTGGTCGACCTCAAGACCGGCCAGGACCGCCCGGGACGTCCGGACGATTTCCTGATGAAGGCCACCCATGCCGAGTGGCGCGGGCTTTTCGAGCCCTGCGACATATGGGTGCGCACCCTGCTCGAGATATTCGACTGGGATGAGACCCTGGTGGAATTTCTCCAGCGGCTGCTGGGCTATGCCCTGATCGGGGCCGTTTACGAGGCGATCTTTCCGGCGCTGATCGGGCCCGGCGGCCGCAACGGCAAGTCCACCATCATGGAGACCATCAAGGCGGTGCTGGGGCCCCTGGCAGGACCGATCCCCAATGAAATGCTGATGGCATCCTACAAGGCCTCCAGCGCCAACTCGCCCACGCCCGAGATCATGGCGCTGCGGGGCCTTCGTCTGGCCTGGGCGAGCGAGCCCGAGGACGGGGCCCGGGTTTCCTGCGGCAAGGTCAAATGGCTGACCGGCAAGGACACCCTGGTGGGGCGTTACCCGCACGACAAGCACAACATTTCCTTCGAGCCTTCCCACACCCTGATCCTGCTTTCCAATTTCCGGCCGCACGCGGACACCAACGATGCGGCCTTCTGGGAGCGGTTGATCTCGATCCCCTTCAAGCTGCGCTTCATCCGCAACCGGGAGCCCCGGGCCGACAACGAGCGCGCGGCCGACATCGGCCTCGACGAAAAACTGCGGTGCGAGGCCTCGGGGATCCTGGCCTGGATGGTGCGCGGGTGCCTGGCCTGGCAGCGCAAGGGGCTGGCGCCGCCGCCCAAGGTGGTGGAGGAGACGGCGGATTACTTTGCCAGCGAGGACAACATGGGGGCTTTCGTGGATTACTGCTGCGACACGGGCGACGCGTCCGAGTTCATGTGCCGGGCCAAGGAGATCTACGACATGTTCTTCGCCTGGTGGAAGCAGTACGTGGGGAATTTCCCGCCCAAGCAGCGCAAACTGGGCACCTATCTCAAGGAGCGGTTTCGCTCCGAGAAGGTGGGCGGGGTGTATTGGTACTACGGGATCCAGCCCAATCCAGAAATTATCGAAGAAATCATGCCGGACCGGAAGGTGTAGCACTCAAAGGTCCTAATGGTCCTGGCATGGTCCTGACAACCTGAAGGTTTAAAACTATCCGAAATGCTTCGGAAAAGGGATAGCTGCAGGACCTTTAGGACCATCAGGACCGGATTCCGAAATCTTTTTATAAATAAAATTTTTTTTCAATTTACTTTTTTTATTTAGGGGTAAAAAGGTCCTAAAGGTCCTAACGAATTGAAATAACTTTAAAAGCGCGACAGGACCATACTAGGACCATCAGGACCTTTGGAAATTGCGCCCATGAACGTCCTGGATCTGCTTCGAGAAATGGGCATCGAGCCCAGGCTGGCCCAACGCGGCGGCAAGCGCGGCGCCGAGTACTGGAGCCGCTGCCCCAAGGCGGGCTGCTCCCAGGAGGATGGCTTTCACGTGTGGCCCGAGCAGAACGGCGGTACCGGTTCCTGGTGGTGCCGCAACTGCGATCGCGGCGGTGACAACATCCAGTTCTGCCGGGATTACATGGGCCTGGGTTTCCAGGAGGCCTGCGACAAGTGCGGACGGGATCCGGGGCCGCGCCCGCCGCGGCGGCCGTTTGACCCGAAGCCGCAGCCGCCGGCCTGGGCCCCGCGGCCGGTGAACGTGCCCGAGGGGGATCTGGCCCTGTGGCGCGAGCATGCCGGCAAGTTCGCGGACTGGGCCCACCGGCAGCTTCTCAATAACCCGGAGGCCCTGGACTATTTGGACCGACGCGGTGTGAAACGCACTGCTGTGGAGCGGTGGGGCCTGGGATGGAACCCCGGGGAGAACGGCAAGCCGTGCCTCTACCGGGCCCGCAAGGCCTGGGGCCTGCCGCGAGAGACCAGGGACAACGGGCGGCCGAAGCCACTCTGGCTGCCCCGGGGCATCGTGATCCCATGGCGGGATCCCAGCGGGTGCCTGCGCAAGATCCGGATCCGGCGCCATCCGCCGGACATGCCGCCCCTGGCCAAGAACAAATATTACGTGGTGCCGGGGTCCACGGTGCTTCACACGGCGGTTTACCGCGATCAGCCGGCGGCCGTGGTGCTGGAGACCGAACTCGACGGCCTGGCCGCAGCCGAAGCGGTCGGTGATCTCGTGGGGGTTGTCGCCACGGGCACCAGTGGGGCCCTGCCCCAGCCCCAGGATCTGGCCTTCCTCGAAGGCTGCCAGGTGATCCTGGTGGCGCTGGATTTCGACCGGGCGGGCAAGGCGGCCTGGGACAAATGGCGGGCGGCGTTTCCCAATGCCCGGCGCTGGCCTGCCGTGGGGGCCAAGGATGTGGGCGAGATGTTCGAGGCCGGCCAGGACGTGCGGCGCTGGATCATGGCCGGGCTGCCCGAGGCGGTCACCATGCGGCGTCTGGCCATGGACCATCTGAAGCGGAAAGGGGGAGGGCATGTACCTGCAGCAGTTGATGTATCTGCTGATTCTGAGCTGCCGGTGGAAGGCGCGCAGCCGGCGGCGCAACCGCCGCGCAATTCGGATCCGGCGGACGGCCTGGCGGACTTATCGGCGGATGTGCAGAGGGTGGGCGCCCTATTGCGGGAATTCCCCCAGGTCTGTGTCGAAAAGTACCGGGAGCACCGGGCCCACGCGGCGTGCGGCCTGATCATTACCTACGACGGTGTGCGGGTGGTGGAGCCGGAATACTTCCAGGAGCGGCCCGCCCTGACCCGCGAGCTGTGCAACCTGATCTTCCTCGGCGACGGAGTGCTGGAGCACATCCTGGAACACAAAGCGGCGAAGGTGAACGGCAGGAATTTTTTTTCGTGCTGATGCGTAGTCAGGAGTTTTGATGGAAGAGAAGATCGCACAATTGAATGATGTGGCCCTGTCCGGCGAACTGGCCGAGATCGAGGTGCTGCAGCGGGCGGTAACCGAAAACCTTGAGGCGTACCAGGCGGAATTCACGGCGGTCCGGCGCAAGAACTGGGAGGATGCCAAGCAGGGCCTCGAGGCGGCGGTCAACCGGATCTACGAGAAATATTTTCCGCACGAAGAGGTGTTTCCGCATCTCATGGCGGCGCTGGCCTATCTCCAGGAGGAGGGCTGGAAGGTCTCCAAGAGCAAGCTCTACAAGGATGCGGCCGACGGCCTGCTGCAGACCGCGGACGGCAACCGGGTGCGCGAGTCCGCGCTTATGGCCTACGCTTACGAGAATCTCAAACCGTCTGATGACGGCAAGCAGGATGCCGAGCTGCGGCCGCTGGTCCAGGAGGAGAAGCGCCTCGACATCTCCATCAAACGGCGCAAGGACGCCCAGATTGCCTGGGAGATGGAAAAGGAAATGGGCAAGTGGCTGCCCAAAAAGGACCTGGGGCTCGAGTTCGCGGCCCGGGCCGGGTGGATGGACGCCCAGCTCGAGAGCGTGATCCGGGCCAAGGCCGCCACCTGGATCCAGCTCGTCGGCGGCAACCCGAAAAAGGAGCAGCTCCTGGTGGACGCCATGCTGGCGCAAAAGGACCTGGTGATGAACGACTATGCCACCATGGACATGGCGCATGTGCTGTTTAAGAAGAAGAGAAGTTAGGGGTTCAAAAGAACAAGCGAAATGCAGGTCGCTTGGAGTCGGAACCTCAAACCGTCTTGTTTTCGGGTTGAAGTAGCCAGGAGCGGGCAACATCGATATCCGAAAAAGTCTCAGAGCAAATGCCGTGACTTTCTGCCAAGCTCCCAAACATGCGGCCTACGCCAAACTGAAGAGAATTCCTATACGCTACGATGGCCCACCGGCTGTCCAGGTAAATTGTGTTTTTTCCCAGATGTCCGATTAAAGATTTAATTTCATTGGAAGGCGGTGCGTAATCCGTATGGCGCGTATCGAAAATAATTTTAAGGGGAGTAGCCGCAGAGGGGTCGTGAGATAGGCAATTAAAAACGGAAATGAATTCCTCGTATGGGGAGATACCATCAGCCGTGAAGACCGCCAACCCGTTTTCGAAATAATAATTTATACTCATGCCGGCTATGTTTTTCGTTACGGTTTTTGTTGCGGTAAGAGAGACTAAATTGATACAGGCAAATAAATTCAATGTCAATTTTTTCTATTAATATCGGCAATTAAAAAGAATTCTAATAATCATCTTTGTTGATCAAAGAGCTTCAAAATATGTTATTATAAGTTATTGCTAGAAAGAAAAAGTCCTTCAAATACTGTTATCCGCAATTGTGATCTCCAAAAAAACTTAATCGGATAGAAGGCCCATCATATTTGTTCCAGGAAAAAATAATGACCACACATCTTCATCCAATAAATACTTCCGATCGCTGGCTGCCGGCGGAGCTTTGCGATGTGACCGAATATACCTTCCGGCCATACCGCGGGGAGCGCAAGGTGCTGCGCAAACGCAAGCCCATCCAGCCCAGCCAGTGGGCGCCGCGGCACCGGGTGGTGACCAAGGGCAGCCGGCGGGGGCTTTGGCGTAACGAGACCGTGCCTTATGCCCAGCCGGTGCTGGACGCCATGGCGCGGGCGCACGTGGAGACCGTCAACCTTTGCTGGTCGCCCCAGAGCGCGAAGTCGGAAACCATCAACACCTTCGTGGGCTGGCTGATCGACCGGCGCCCGGGTGATGTGCTTTTCGTCTATCCGGATGAGAAGACGGCCAACGAGAACAGCCGGGACCGCATCCAGCCCATGATAACGAGCTCCCGGCGCCTGTCGGAGTTCGCCACGGGCTATGCCGACGACATGGCGGCCACCCGGGTGGCCCTGGAGCACATGGCGCTCTATTTCGGCTGGGCCAGCTCGCCGGCCAGCCTGGCCAACAAGCCGCTGCCTTACGTGGTCTGCGACGAGACCGACAAGTATCCCGAGACCGCCAGCAAAAAGGAGGCCGGGCCGGTGGGCCTGGCCGAGGCCCGGGCCACAGTGTTTCGCGGCCGGCGCAAGTTCATCCGGGCGTCGACCCCCACCGTGCCGAGCGCCTTTATCTGGCAGGCCCTCAAGAAGTGCCGGGCCGTTTTCGTCTACTGGGTGCGCTGTCCCCTGTGCGGCAAATGGCAGCGGATGGAGCTTGCCCGGGTCCGGGTGCCCAAGGACGTCAGGGATCCGGAGGAGATCAAGGACCGGGATCTGGCCTGGTACGCGTGTGCCGGCTGCGGCGAGCAATGGGACGACCACCTGCGCGATCGCGCCGTGGCCGCCGGGCAGTGGCGCCACCGGGAAAAGGGCGTTGAGATGTTCGCCTACCTCGAGGCCTTCAAGCCCAAGACCATCGGCTTTCATCTGCCGAGCTGGAACAGCCCCTTCGTGGGCCTCTCCGAGGTGATGGCAGCCTGGTTCAAAGGGCAGACGGACAAGACGGCCCTGAAGGACTTTTTCAACCGCTATGCGGCTGAGCCCTGGGTGATCCGAGAGAAGGAACGCAAGGAGGACGCCATCCTGGCCCTGCGCGAGCCACGGCCCATGGGGCGCGTTCCCGGCGACGGCCTGGTGAGCTGCCTTACCTTCGGCGCCGACACCCAGGACAACGGCTTCTGGTTCAAAATCGTGGCCAACGGCTGGGGGCTGGAGCGCGACGCCTGGGTGGTGCGCTGCGGGTTCGTGCCCAATTTCGCGGCCCTGGCCCGGGTGCTGTGGTCGGACGCCTACGAGGATGCCGCCGGCACGCGCTACGTGGTGCGCTTCGGCCTCATCGATGCCATGGGGCACCGCACCGGCGAAGTCTACGATTTCTGCCGCGCCCATCCGGGAAGGATCATGCCGGCCAAGGGCGAGAAGATCATGAATCAGCCCCTGGCCTACACGCGCATCGAATACTACCCCGGCACGAAAAAACCTATCCCAGGTGCGCTGCAGCTCGTGCGCGTAAACACAAAATATTTCAAAGACCAGCTCGCGGCGGCCCTCACGGTAAAAGGCGGCGACCCGGGCAGCATCCGCATGCCCGAGGACCTGCCGCGGGACTATGCGGTCCACTACACGGCGGAGTTCATCAACGAGAAGGGCGACTGGGACTGCCGGCCGAACGTGCCCAACCACCTTTGGGACTGCGGGGTGCTGAGCTCTTGCGCGGCAGAGATTCTTCAGGTGAGGTTCTGGGAAAAGCCGCCGGAGGAAAAGCCAGCGCCGAAACCGAAAAATATTCCGGGTCCGCCGCCACGGGTGAAGTATGAGCGGCCGAGCTGGTTGGAGGGACGTTGAGCAGCAAAAAAATTCTTATCGGCAAGGAGGCCATCAAAGCCCATATTGGCGTGACAACGGATCACGTGGTCGACACTTTAGTGCGTATCGGACTTCCGGTGACATTTATCAATGGGCGCTGGTTTTCGTCCGTGGATGCATTAGATCGGTGGATGACGGAGTTTTTTATCGCCAACAGGGGAAAAACAATCGATACCCGGAACGGGGCCGAATTGCCACGAGACCATGAATTATCATCTCTTTAAGGATGCGATTGATATCAAATATCTCAATGTTAACGAGGTTACAGACTAGTTGGAGTAATCATTAACCCACAAACAAAACACGAAAGGCAAAGCAAGCCAGCTCTGCCTTTCATGTCATTACGTAAAAAAAATTATTTTCTAAACCGTTTTCGGCCGAATGCGGCAAGACCAATTAGACCTGTACCAAGTAAAAGCACTGTTGTAGGTTCAGGGACGGGAGCGACATCACCATCTCGTACAGCTAAAGCAAAATTTGTATAGTCACCGACTATACTGGGCGAATCCCATCAGCCACACGAGAAGTCAAATCGCCATGCGTCGGGCTCAGGCGATGACGCGTCGAGAGTCCCAGACCAATACCAGGGCTCCATCTGTTCTCCCCCCGAAACCCCCAAGTTGATAAAAGGAGCTGGATCAAAGGAAATAATTGAGACATCTGGCTCCAATTCAGCATACCTGAGATAGGCCAATTCACTTAATTCCGCCGACTGCGAAGGGTAAACAGCCACGTCTTCGCGATTATAAGCAGGGTCAAAGGTGGGCAAGCGCCAATCATCATAGCCGCCATAGTCTAGATTTTGCACCCAATTATTGGCCTCCGTCCATGTCATATAGCCATCGTCGTCATAGCCGGAGGTCATGGCATAATTAGCATCCTGAAGAATGGTTATATCCATATCAGTGCTATAGATCATTCCTCCTCCACGATCGATTAACAATGCATGGGCCGACAGCGCGAAGCCTAAAACAAACCATGTTGCAACGCTAATTACTAACATTTTTTTCATTTTCCAATCACCTCCTGTCGTAAAAGGGTGGTTGCCTAACATCCCAGTGGTTATTTCTTCATCACCTCCTTTCCCACCGGATTATTAATGTTCCTGGACGAATTGCTTTTCTGTCAGCTTATGGATAGCGAGATTGCAAAAAGGGTCGGATCGGAGGAATCGACTCAGAAGGGGATGCCCGAAGCGTGTATTGCGCAATCAATTTTCGAAAGGGAAGTGTCGTTGGAAAGTGAACTTACATACCTAATGCACAAATCGTGCAATCAATATATTGTAGGCCAAGGAGTCAGAGCATCAAGATGCAGGAATTTTATAGGAATTAAATTGCCTATCAGGAAAATAAGTTCTGAAAAATAGGGGTAATAAATATCAGGGGGCGGCTCGATCTGTGATACATTGAGATAATAACACGAAATCCATAGCGGTTAAATGCAGTGATTACCTGCCGCTATTCAGCCTTGTGACAATTTAGTGTCAACCCCCTTTGTCACCCTTATTCGCCCCCTTTTTGACCCCGATTAGGGGGTATCTTCGCCGATGGCCTAAAACCCCATGATACGGTGGCGGCATTAAAGTCGACCACCAGATCATGGGGTTTTTGCGTATGGCAATCAAGACCACCCTGGAACAGCTGGAAGCAGTGCAGGCCGCGATCGCGCTGTGCGAGACGGGGCAGGAAGGTTCGGTCAACGGCAAGCGGTACCGCATGGGCGATCTGGCCGTGCTCTACAGGCGCGAGGAGCAGCTCCTGGCGCGGTACCACCGCGAGCAGGCGGCTAGCGCCGGGCCGGCATCCACCTACGGCATCCCGAGGCGCGACTGATGCGGGCGCCAGTAGCATACGAAGCGGGCATGCAGTCCCAGCTCGAGATGTTCGGCCGGGCCATGGCCGCCATGGCGGCGCTGCCGGGCGGTGCGCCGATGCTATACGGCCCCAACGGCAAGCCGCTGGCCCCCACGGGCAGCTACACCATTCGGCGCGAAGCGGCCAAACGCACGGGCAGCATGAAGAACTGGCGGCCCCAGGAAGTCTTCTCCAACCATATCGAGGCCCAGGAGCGCTACGAGATCGTCAAGCGCTCAATCGATCTCGCCAACAACGACCCCCATGCCGCCGGCATCATCGACACCTACGCCACCACCGTGATCGGCGCGGGCCTCATGCCGCACCCGGCGCCGGATCCGGACACCCTGGATCTCGACCCGGAGCGCGAGGCCGAGCTCGCGGCGCAGATGCGCGGGGCCTACCGCCAGTGGGCCCCCACAGCGGATGCCGGCGGGCGGCTTAACTTCGGGCAGGTGCAGTACCTGGCCAAGCTGTCCATGATGCGCTACGGCGAGTACTTCGTGCTGCTGCCGATGATCGAGGATCCCATGCGGCCGTTTCGTTTGGCCTGCCAGGTGATCCATCCCCTGCGCGTCAAAACCCCCACCGACCTGATGAACGCCGGCAACATCCGCGACGGCATCGAGCTGGGCGATTACGGCCAGCCCGTGGCAGCCTGGATCAAGAAGAGCGGTGCCGGCAACAGCCTGCGGCTGCCGGACGTCTCGAAACATTTCCTGCGGGTTCCTTTCAAAACCGGCCATCGCTGGAACGTGCTGCACGGCTTCGTGTGCAAGGAGCCCGAGCAGGTGCGCGGCTGGCCGTTCCTGGCGCCGGCCATGAAGTTCTTCCGCGACTTCAACGATCTGGTCTCGGCCGAACTGGTCTCCAACGTGGTGACGGCGGCGCTATCCTACTTTATCGAGGTGCAGGCCGGGGTCAATCCCTGGGACGTGGCAGGCGGTGCTGCCACCATGACGGACCGGCGCTTGGGCGAAAACGGCGCCACCAAGTGGCAGCGCTACGAGGAGACCTACCCCGGCCGCATCATGTACGGCGCGCCCGGCGAGAAACCGCATCTCCTTTCCGCCAACCGGCCGGGCACCACTTTCGAACCGTTCACCAAGACGGTCAAGCGTTCCCTGGCCATGGCCTGCAACCTGCCCTACGCCGTGGCCTTCAAGGATGTATCCGACACCCAGTACGCGGGCATGCGGGCGGTCATGCTGGACGCCTGGCGGGTGTTCACCATGGAGCGCACCTGGTTCGGCCAGGGGTTCTGCCAGCCCATCTGGACCATGCTCCAGGAGGAAAACTATCTCGTCAGCGGCCTGGACTACCCGGATTTCTACCGCGACATGACCGCCCTCACGGCCTGCGAATTTCGCGGATCGCCCAAGGGCAACATCGAGCCCATCAAGGAGGCCCAGGCCGACATCCTGCTGATCAAGAACAATCTGAAAACCCGCGAGGCCTGCATCATCGAGCGGGGCGGGGATCCCCAGCGCACGGTGCGCCAGCTCGAGGAGGAGAAAAACGATCTCGAATCCCGCGGCCTGCCGCCCTTCGGCCCGGAAAAGCAGCCGACAGCGGCGCCCGCCCAGGGAGGGAGCAACAATGACCAGTAAGAAGTCCAACGCCATTCCCGGCATCGACATCCTGTGGAGCATTCGGCCCGAGGCGCTCTCCGCCCTGGACGCCGCCATGGAGCGCTTCCGCTCGGGCGCAGTCGACATCGAGGCCCTGGCGGCCGCCGATGAAGACGAGCGCGACGACTACCGCCTGCGCGACGGGGTGGCGATCATCCCGGTGACGGGTGTCATGCGCAAGCGGGCGACCTTTTTCGGGGGAGCTGCCGGCACCGTGGCCCTGGCGGAAACCGTAACCGCCGCCCTGGAGGATCCGGACGTGGAGGCCCTGCTGCTGGATATCGACTCGCCCGGCGGCACGGTGAGCGGTACGGAGGCCTTCAGCGACATCATCTACGCGGCCCGGCAGCAGAAGCCGGTGGTGGCCTTCGGCAACGGGCAGATGTGCTCGGCGGCCTACTGGGCGGGGAGTGCCGCCGACCGCGTGATCGTGGAGCGCACGGCGGATGTGGGCTCCATCGGGGTGCTCTGCCTGCATGCGGACTGGAGCAAGTTCGACGAGCGCATGGGGGTCAAATACACGGTTCTGCACGCCGGCGAGTTCAAGGCCGTGGGCAGCGACGTGGCGCCCTTGAGCGACCGCGATCGCGCCGTGATCCAGGCCGAGCTGGACACCATCTACGCCATTTTCATCGACACCGTGGCCAGGAACCGCGGGGTGGATGCCGAGGCCGTTCGCAAGGACATGGCCGACGGACGCGTCTTTATCGGCCGGACGGCCGTGGCGGCGGGTCTGGCCGATGCCGTGGGCAACTTCCAGGACGCCATGAACGTGGCCCGCGAGCTGGCCGACGCGGCGGAAACCGCGCAACCACGTTTTTATCAACCCTATTCAGGGGCCCTGTCCCCTGGGAAGGAGACACCGATGGACCCGAAGAAGAACAAGGCCGAAGGTGCTCCCAGAACCGCCGACGAGCTGGCGGCCGCCTTTCCGGAGCTGGCCGAAGCCCTGCGGCGGCAGGGGGCAGAATCCATTAACCCGGACGCGATCCGCACCGAAGGGGCACAGGCCGAAGCCGAGCGCCTGCTGGGGCTGATTGGCGTGCATTTCGGCGAGGCCGCCGCGGAGAAGTTCCAGGCCATTGCGGCCACCGGGATCACCCCGGATCAGTACAAGGCCACGGCCGGCGACACGGCCCCGGGGCTTGCCCACGCCATCCAGGAAGCGGCCGGCATCGAGGCCAAGAAGCAGGAAATGCTGGACGCCATCACCGCGGCCGGCGCGCCCAACCCGGGCAGCGGCGCGGAAGCGCCGGGCGGGGACGGCAAAGACTTCCTGGCCCTGGTGGAGGAGTACCGGGCAGCCAACAAGTGCGGCAAGGCCGAGGCCCTGCAGGCCGTGATCAAGTCGCACCCCAAGGCGCACGCGGCGTACCTCAAAAGCGTGAACGCCCACTGAACGGCCGGGCAATTGTTTTTCTCATCAACGACCGGCTGCAAAACAGCCGGGTGACGACGGAGGCACATCATGAGTTGGAACGAAGGCAAGAAAACGTTTAAAGCCGGCGCGGCGATCGAGGCCAGACGGCGGGTGAAGCTGTCTTCCGGAACCACCACCACGCCGCCCGAGGTCGAGCATGCCGGGGCCGGCGAGGATTACATCGGCGTCAGCGAGTACGGCGTGGCAAGTGGGGAGGATGTAACCGTGCGCCTCAAAAACACGGAAGGCACACTTGAAGTTGAATGCACGGTCAGCACGGCCATCGCGGTTGGCGCCAGCCTTTACGGCGCGGCCGACGGGAAAGTGAGCGACGCCGTAAGCGGATCGGCCCAGTTCACCGCCCTGCAGGCGGCCGGGGCCAGCAACGAGCACATCGAGGTCCTTCCGGTATAGGCCGGGCGGATGAAACCTTTGCCAATTAAAAGGAGAATTGCATCATGAGACCCACAAGCGGATCCGCCATTTACCGGCCGGACCTCGGCATCGCGGTTCTGGAGTTTGCCGAGGGAACGACCATGAACTTCATCGGGCTGGAGCTGATGCCGCTGTTTCCCACGGCTAAAAACGCCTCCACCTACCCGGTGATCCCCAAGGAAGCCCTGCTCAAACTCATCGACGTGGACCGCGCCCCGCGCGGCAACTACAAGCGCGACGACTTCGAATACGAGCGCGGCCAGTATCAGACGGCGGAAAAAGGCACCGAGGAGCCCGTCGATGACACCGAACGGGATTTGTTCGATGAGGAAAGCCAGGGGCTCTGTGACCTGGTGGCCACCCGGCGGGCCTGGAGCCGGATCCTGCGCGCGCAGGAGAAGCGCATTGCCGCCAAGGTGCAGGACAGCAGCCGTTTCACGGCGCACAACCTGACCAACGAATGGGACGACGCGGCCAATGCCACGCCAATCGACGACGTCAAGGACGCCATCCTCGCCTTCCGCCTGCAGTGCGGCATGCTGCCGGACGGTCTGCAGATCAACTTCAAGCAGTTCATGAACGTCAAACGCTGCGACCAGGTGGTGGACCAGTTGAAGTACACCTTTCCGGGCATCGATCTCACCAACCTGCTGCCCCAGCAGCTGGCCCAGGTGCTGGGCGTCCCGCGCGTGTGGGTCGGCGGCGCGGTCTACGACGCCACCGGCAAGGGGCTCACGGCGGATGTCACCGACATCTGGAGCGATGAATACGCCTGCCTGATCAAGGTGGCCGACCGGCTGGACATGATGGCCCCGGGCTTCGGGCGCACCTTCCTGTGGACGGCGGACAGCCCCCAGAATCCCATCGTGGAAAGCTACCGCGAGGAGCAGACGCGCAGCGATATCCTGCGGGTGCGCCACCATGTGGATGAATCGCTGATGTGCAGTACGAACGACACAGGCGCCGTGGTCAGCGACATTGCCGCGGCCTGCCACTACCTGATCGGAAACGTGACCACCATTTAGGCCGCGTCGCCGCCCGGCAGCGATCATCAGCTGCCGGGCGGCTTGAAAGAGAGGAAACCATGATCGACCCCAGCCGTGTTTTCACGGAGGAGCAGAAGGCGGCCATCGACACCTTGCTCGCGGCCGGCTTCACGGCTTTTGCCGACACCAAGATCGAGGACACACGCGAGTTCGGCACGGGCCGGCGCACGCGCACCTTCCGGCACCAGCGGCGCTACGCCATGGTGCTGGCGCTCAAGGACATCCCGCCGGAAATCGAAACCGGCATGGAAGCTCCGGCGCCGGCCAAACCGCTGGACGAAATGAACAAGACGGAACTCCTCGAGGCGGCCAAAGAATGCGGTCTGACCTTGCCGTCCACCATGAACAAGCCCGAGATCCTGGCGGCCGTTCAAGCCGCCCAGGCCCGGCGCGAACTGATCCACCGGAAGTTCTAAAGGCGCTATGGGCATCTTCAGCGACAACCGCAACGTTTGGGAGGGCGTCTTTGAACGGATGGCCGAGACCGTGACTTACAACGGCACGGACATCCCGGGCTCGGTGACCTACGGCCGGGACCTTGCCGCCGGAACGGGCCGGCCGGGGATGATGGCCGAGGCCGAGATCGAGGTCCTGAAACGCGACGTGCCGGCGCCGGTCTACCGCGACACGGTGCTGATCGACGGAGCGACCTGGCGGGTGCGGCATGTGATCTCGGGCGACGAGTGGGGTTGGCGCCTGGCCATCGCCAACGACGAAAGGCTCGGGCGATGAGGCTGGCCTACACCATCAAGGGCATCCGCCAGCTGCAGAAGGATCTCGATGCGGACACCCAAGAGAAGAAAAAAGCGCTGGAGACCGCCATCAAGGTGGAGGGCTTCAGGCAGCTCAAGCTTCTGCGGGAACAGATCCGGGCCGGGGAGCCGGGCGCCAGGCCCTATGCCGCCAAGCTCAGCCGGATTGCCGCCTACACCAAGGCCGGCCGCCTGCGCAAGAACCAGGCTCCGCTCTACCGGTTGGCCCGCCTGCTGCGCTACGTGGTCAGCTATGAAAACGGCGAACTGTCGTTTCGTTTCGGGTTCGTGCGAGGCCGCGGCACCATCGGCGGAAGCTGGAAAAAGCTGCTGCAGAAGCACCAGGCCGGGGCCCGGGTCCTCTACACCGGCAGCCGCACCGAACTGGGCCGGCGCCTGGCCAGGATCGGCGGCCGCCTCAAGAAACGCGGCGAACCGGACGCCCAATTCTTTTTCCTGCGCCGGGAGACCGGGCGCGCCAAGCTGCCGGCCCGACCCATGATCGCGCCTTTCTGGGAGCGGTACCGGGCCGAGGCGGCGGCCAACATCCAGGCCAACTGGGCCCGCAAACTGAGAGGGGAGCGCATCTGATGGGCAGCGTCACCGATCTGGCCGTGCAGTGCCTGAACGCCGTGGCGGCCGATGCCGCCGTACAGGCCTTCTGCCAGAAATCCTACGGCCGGGGCCCGAGCCTGATTCACGGCATCGATCCGGAAAACCCGCCCGGCCAGGGGGACTACCCCATCGTGGCCGTTACCGACGCGGTGCGCAGCACCAGCCTGGCCCGCAACGCGGCGGAATACACCCTGGGGTTTCTGGTGGCCGTCAACAACGAGACGGTGACGACGGCCGGCGGGCTGACGACCTACCGCGGCATGGTGGAGGCCGGGGACCTTGCCGAGCTCGTGGAAGCGGCCGTGATCGCGCATCTCCGCCGCCAATTCCCCCGGATCTCCCTCGAGGCTGAAACAGGCGTCGAGAGCGACTACCCGCTTTTCGGCGGGCTGATCACCATAACGGCGGCCGCGGCCGGATCGAGCCGCACGCCCCTTTACCGATAGGCGACACACCACAAGGAGGAAATTGTCATGTTGGGATCCGACACTAAAAACATCCGCTACAACGGCACCGGCCGGGTCTACATGGGGGAGGTGGGCGGCGTCAGCTTCGTCGAGATCGGCGAGTTGGAAAGCCTCACCTTCGGCCAGACGGCTTCGACGGAAAAGCTCAAATCCAACCGCCACGCGGCCCGGGCCACCATCTTGGAGGTTGACCAGGAGCGCGAGGCCGCCCTCAACCTGGGCCTGCGCGAGCTCTCCGAGGAAAACCTGCAGGTGGCCTTCCTGGGCAGCGCCATCAATGTGGACAACCAGGCCGCCAGCCATGTTTATCAAACCGTGCCGGCTTATGTGAACGACCGCTTCATCGACCTGGGCAAGCTCAACGTGTTCGTGACCAAGATCACCGGCGCGATCAACGGATCGCTTTCCGTGGGCGACACGGTGACCGGCGACAGCTCCGGGGCCACGGCCCGGATCGCTCACGTGGGCAGCGGCTTCGTGATCCTGGTGAATCTCGCGGGCACCATTTCCGCCGGCGAGCAGCTAGAAGAGACCGCTGACACCAACTACATCACGGCCACCTCCATCGAGACCCTGGAGGACGTCTGCATTACCGACGCCGCGGGCAGCACGCTGCGAGCCCAGGGCACGGACTACTCCCTGGATCCGGACTACGGCATGCTGCGCAAACTCTCCACGGGCAGTATGGCCGACACGGACGTGGTTTCCTTCGACCATGAGGCCGTGGACCGCAAATACCTCCACGGCATGAGCTCGGGCAGCGTGGAAAAAAAGATCATCGTGGTGACCGACAAGGACGATATCGGCCCGCGCCAGCGCTACACCTTCCACAAGGTCAAGCTCGCCATGAACGGCGACATGCCGCTGATCGGCGACGGGGTTTCCGCCCCCACCCTGCAGGGCTCGGTGATAGAGGACAGCGCCCAGCCGTCCGGACAGGGCTACTACAAGGCGGAGATGATGTAGGCCGCGCGATCGCGCGGTGCTGAAAGCTCAAAGCTGAAAGCAAAACCTTAAAGCGAGCCCCGGCCTGTGGGCCGGGGCGGTTCAAGGATAGGCGCAATGGCGAAGCACAAAGATTTTAGCGTTAACGGCAAGGATATGACGGCCCGGGAGCTCACGGCGGTCCAGATCCGGGACCTGCTGGACGATGCCGACGACAAGGCGGGGGCCAGTATTGTGGACATCATGTACCCGGAAGCGATACCGGCGGCGGCCGCCGCCATGAGCGTGGGTAAAAAACTGGCCGCCCTGGAGAAAATGGCGCCCAGCGAGCTGGACCCCATCATGGAGGCCGCCACCGCGGTAAACCCTTCTTTGGCGGCCCTGATCAAGCGCCTGGCCAAAGTCGGGGCCGCCGCCCTGCAGGCGAAATCCTCGACCGGTGCGTCTGCCGGCTGATCATGCTGGGCCACCACAATGCCTGGGACTATGGTTGGGGCTTCTTCCTGACCGCCCTGGACGAGGCCGTTAAGACCCTTCCCACCGCATCGGATACACCATGACCGATCCCAAACTGTCCATAACCCTGGGTGCCAGGGACGAGGCCTCGCCCGAGGTCCAGAAGCTCAAACAAGAGCTCGAGACCCTGGGCAAGATCAAGGCTTTCGAAAAACTCAAGCGCGACACGGCGGCCGCCGAGCGCCAGTGGCGCGCGGCCCAGCAGCAGGTGGCCGCGATGGCCCGCGATATGAAGGCGGGCGGGGCCGCCACCCAAAAAATGGCACGGGAATTCGAGCAGGCCAAGCGCCAGGCCGGCGCCCTCAAGCAGGCGTATATTGCCAACCGGGACGGCCTGCAGACCATGCGCCAGTCCCTTGTGGCGGCCGGGGTGGACACCCGGCGCCTGGGCGCGGCCCAGAAGCGCCTGGAGCAGTCCACCCGGGAAGCCCAGAAGGTGCTGGCCGCCCGAGGCCAGCTCAAGGTGGCCCCCTACCGCGAGGTGCGCGCGGAGATAGGTCGCCTGCGGTCCGCCTACGATACCCTGAAGAAATCCGGCACCCTTTCCACGGCCGAGCTGATCCGGGCCAAGCGCGAGCTGCGGCGCCAGACCGCCCAGCTCAAAGCCGAGACCGGCGGCTGGACGGCGGCCATCGGCAAGGCCCACGCCGCCCTTCTGGGCATGGCCACGGCCGGCTACGCTTTTATCCAGTCCTTCCGCAACTACAGCGAATTCCGCCAGCGCATGGCCGAGATCGACACCATTGCCGACACCAGCGCCGAGCGCATGGGACAGCTTTCGGAAGAGATCCGCAAGCTGGCGCTGCGCATTCCCCAGACGGCCAGTGAACTGGCGGCCGCCGAATACGACATCCTTTCCGCCGGCGTCTCCCTCGAAAAGTCCACCCGCACCCTGGAGCTCTCCTCGCGGGCGGCTGTGGCAGGGCTCACCACCACCAAGACGGCCGCCAACGCCGGCATCGGTGTCATCAACGCCTATGGCAAGTCCATCGACGATTTGGACGAAGTCTATGACCTGCTTTTCCAGACGGTGAAATCCGGCGTCACCACGTTCCCCCAGCTCGCCAAGAACATCGGCGAAGTGCTGCCCACGGCCCGGGCCGCGGACGTCGAGTTCCAGGACGTGGCCGCCGCGATCGCGGCCATGACCAAGGCCGGCATCCGCACGCCCCAGGCCACCACGGCCCTGAAGGGCGCCATCAACGCCCTGGCGGCGCCGGCGCCCGAGGCCCGCAAGCAGTTCGAGGCCCTGGGTATCACCTGGCAGGGACTGATCCCGACCCTGGACCAGATCCGCAAGAAGGGCCTTTCTATCGACCAGATGCGTCTCCTCATCCCGGATGTGGAGGCGCGCACCGGCGTGCTGGCCCTGACCCAGAATTTCGAGCAGCTCGAGGAGATCCTGGGCAAGATGGACGGCGCGGCCGGGGCAATGGAAGAGGCCTACGACAAGATGAAGGACACCCCGGAAAACCAGATCAAGCTGCTCAAAAACGAATTTACCGACCTGCTGTTTTCCGCTTCGGCCCTGGCGGCCGAGGGCCTGATTCCGCTGTTCAAGGCCATGCGTTGGGTCATGGACGGCATGCGCGAGATGGACACGCCAACCAAGATTTTTATCGCCACGCTGCTCACTGCCGGCGTGGCGTTCAAGCTGTGGAAGATGGGTCTGGGCGACATTGTTCTGGGCCTGGGAAAGCTCCGGCACCCAATGCGCACCGCCGGAGCCGCAGCGACGGCCATGTCCAACCAGTGGAAGGCCGCCGGGATCGGCATGAAGGCGGCCTTCGCGGGAGTGGTGGTGTTTACGGGGATTCAGCTCGCCCGCTTGGGCACGGCCATGTATCAGGCCTACAAGGCGGGCAAGAGGGCCGAGGCCTCTGCCGAGCGAGCCGCTGCCGCAAACGATAAGGCGGTCAATAGCCTCGCCAGCTGGAAGGACGTGCAGGTGCCGGACGACATCACAGGCAAGGCGCCTGAGGAACTGGAGGCGCTCAAGTGGGAACTCTTCCGGGCCAAGCTTTACTACCAGCAGCTCGTCGGGCAGATGAACCGCACGGACAACCAGGCGGGCCTCGAGGAAGCCAAGAAGCGGTTGAGTGAGGTGCGCAGGGGCCTGGAGAAGGTCCGGGACGCGGCGGCCGATGCGGCCGATGAGATGGATAAGCCCGCCGAGGCGGTCAAGGCCACGGCCGATCAGCTCGACGAATTCGAGAAAAAGGCCAAGGACGCCTACGAGAAAGCCAAGGCCGAAGCCGAGAAATACGCCGCCGAGATCGAGAAAATCAACCGCCGCATCGCCGACCGGGAGAGCGACACCGAGGACAAGATCCGGGAGTTCAAGCGCGCCAATCTCAGCGAGGAAGAACAGGCTGCCGACATCCGCCTGCAGGCCATCGAGAAGATCCAGGCGGCCAACGCAGCGTTGGCCCGCTACCAGGCCGAGGACAGCGAGGCCGCCCGGGACGATGCGAAACGATTTTTCGACGATGCTGCGCGCCTCTGGGAGCGCTACGCCGGCCAGGGCGAAGAGGCCACCACCGAGGCCATCCAGGGGCTTGAGCAGATCAAGACGGGCCTCGATGCCCTGGACCAGGCCGAGATCGGCTGGATCGAGCGCATGAGGAAGCAGGCCGAGGAGATGGCTGCCGGCATCGAGCAGCAGCTGGAGCAGCTCACCCGCGATCGTGAGGCCAATATCGACATTGTCCTTAGGCGCCTGCAAGATGCCCAGGCCGCCATCAACGATCTCACCCGCGACGAAACCAAGCATATATACGTCACCGTGCACCAGCGCACGGTGGAAGAGCACGCCGGGGGCGGCATGGCGGGCTTCCGGCGCCGTTCCGGGAAGCTGCCGGGCTTCGGTGGCGGAGACCGCATCCGAAGTCTTCTGGAGGCCGGGGAATACATCATCCGCAAGGAAGCGGTGCAAAAGTACGGGGCGGGCCTGTTTCACGCTTTAAACGGTATGCGCCTGGCCCTGCCGGACGTGGCCGGTATGGTGCGCGCCCAGCTGGGCGGTCTGGTGGCCGGAATTCCTGTGCCGGCGATGGCTTCCGGCGGCATCGCCGGCCCGACGGAGACCATGATCCTGGATCTTCGGGCCGGCGGCGTGTCAGCCCCCCTGCGCGTGGTGGGATCGCCGGCCGCCACCCGCCAGGCAGTCAAAACGATCGAAAAAGAGCTCGACCGCATGCGTCTAAGTCATCGGTAAGGTGAACCATGCCCCATAGTTTCTGCATCTATAGTACGGACATCAGCGCCACCCTGGACCCGGTGAACGCCGTGCCGGCCCCCGCCACTCTGGTGGAGCTGGACCAGGACCCCACCCTGGGGGGCGAGTACGACCCCGCTACGGGCCAGGCCGGCCGCGGCAGCGTGATTGCCACCGCGGGCGGAGCCGTGTTTCAGGAGTTTCCCGAGCGCATCACGGACCAGCGCATTTACTTTGCCGACACCGACGCCCTCACGGCCGCCATCGTGGCCGCCCTGCAAAACCTCTACGCCACCGGCGGGGCGTGGTTTTTTACCGACGGTTACAACTGTTGGCGGGTGCGCTTTCTGCGGCCCGACGGCTTAAAGCTGCGGCGCAATCTTCTATGGAGCTATCACGGGCATGCCCGCTGGTCCTATGAAATCACCCTGGTGCCCGTGGAGAAAATGCTTTAATGCCCTATGACTGGAAAATAGAAGTGGACGGCGTGGATATCACCGCCAAGGTGGCCCGCTTTGAGATCACCGCCGACCTGGCCCAGTACTGCCGGGAGGTGACCGTGACGATAGCGGACCCGGCCTTTTATGCCGCCCTGGACTTCTCCACCATTCCCGCGGCCCCCAGCCTGGAAGTGTTCACCAAAACCGCCGACACCTGGGTGAGCCAGGGCAAGTATTTTATCGAGCGGCCGGCGCTATCCTCCGACATCAACCAGGACGTGGTTGACGGCCTTTGGGGCCGCGGGGAGACCGCCCGCCTGGGCAGCCCCTTTGCCCCCCGGGTGTCCAAAATGTGGGACCAGGACACCAGTTTTTTTACTATCTGCGCCGAAATGTGCGCCCTGGCCGGCCTTTCCTGGGACGACAGCCAGGCCGATATCGAGGACTTTTATATTTTTGCCCACACCTACCAGGTGGAAAACGCCTACCCCGTGGATGTTTTGAGCGAGCTGGCCGAACTGGCCGGGGCGCTTTTGACCTGCGACCGGCTGGGCCGGGTGCTGATCCGGGCCCGCGAGTATGCCCCGGCAGCACCCGCGGCCACAATTATTGATGACGACTGGCAGACCATCAGCGAGGCCCCCGAGTGGCCCGACTTCGGCAACCGGGTGCGCATCATCCCGGCCGGCAGCCTGGCAAGCCTCAATATTGCGGTTTGGGTGCCCGAGCCCTGCCTGCCCGCCGACGGCGCCAGCCGGGCCCGGGTGCTGGCCCGCCTGACCGACCCGGACGGCAACCCGGTGGACGGCGCCGCGGTCAACTGGCGCCTGGATGCCCTGGGGGCCACCCTGGCCTTTGCCGTTACCAACACCGTTGAGGCCCTCATGCCGGTGGAGGAGGTGCGCGCCCAAAACCGCTATGAGGTGGCCCTGGAATATGCGCCCAGCCAGGTTTTAGGTCTTTGGCTTTATGCCGACCTGGCCCGGGCCGACAACCTCCTGCGCTACGGTTACACGCTGGAGGACAAAACCATTGTGCTGGCCCGCCCCCTGGACTTTTGCGACCAGCTAGTACGGGTGGCCTATATGGTGGGCGGCGTGGCCGTCAATGACGTGATTGCCGGCAGCGTGGCCGAAGATATCACCGTGACGGCCGAGGTGGGCGACGGCAGCGCCGGGGCTGCGCTTTATATCGGCAATGACTGCCGCTGCCCGGCCACCCTGTCCATGCGCGCCAACCCCTCCAGCATCGTCATTGCGGGGCTGTCCGAGGTGATCACCTGCGCGGAAGCAAGCGGCCCGGTGATCGATGGCCGCCTGGCCTACAATTACGAGCGCGGCGCCCTGCCGCTGGGGGCCCTGTCCTGGGGCACGGCCCGCCTGGGCCGGGTGCAGATCCGCGGCGAGCGCACGGCTGCCGCCAACGAGGTGGCGGGCCTGAGCCAGTGCCAGGTGGACCACTATATTGCCGCCGGCGGCAGCGTGGACGTGCGCCGGGTGGACGCCAACGGCGCGGCCTACGGCGGCAACCTCTACGCCTCCCATAGCGGCAAGCGCATCGACCTGACCACCCAACTGACCACCGGCCAGGACCTGGCCGTGACCTACACGGCCGACGGCTGCGCCCGCAATTGGTTCAGGGGCGATATGGCCGGCACGGCCTACCTCAAGGCCTGGATTAAAAGCAACCGCGAGGCCGGCATAGAGGCCGAGACCAGCGTGAGGGTGACCGACCCCACCGACCCCCTGGCGGGCGAGACCCCGGACGACTACACCGACGCCGGCGGATACGGCGGCAGCGGCGGCGACACCGACGGCCTGGAGGACTTGGAATACGGGTGCATGACCGAGGACGGCAGCGTCACCAATTGCGAGGGGGGCGACGACTGGAACACCGAGCGCGTTTGCTGCCAGTCTGGCGGGGTGGCCGGGTGCTTTCCGCGGCAGGCCTGCGACAATTACCAACCCGAGGGTCTATGTGCGCCCGGCAACTTGAGCGACAACCCCGACCAGGACCCGGCCGAGCGTTTCACCGCGGCCCAGGCCATCGGGTGTAGCTGCGAGCAGATTTGCCGGGCGGAGCTGGCCATTTACGGCACGACCCAAACCTACGACGACGCCAGCGGGCGCACCATTGCCGAAATCGTGGCGCAGGACCGCGGCATCGAGGAGCAGGAGGGCGGCGACAATTCTGCTTACTGGGAGGCCTATAACGAGATTCAGGCGGACGCCCTCCAGGACTGTATTGACGAATGCAACGCCGCCGTATTTGAGTGCGCGCCGGGCAACCCCCAGGTGATCGGCCACCACCAAACGGTGACCATTGGCGTGCGCGGTGGTGCCCCACCCTACAATTGGACGGTGGACGGCAACTTCACGCTGGGCAACCCGCAAACCCTGACGCCCATGAACAGCTTGACCGCCGAGGACGGCGCCTGCGGCGGGGTGAGCGTCACCATTACCGACGCCCGGGCGGAAAGTATCACCTGCACCCTGCGCCACACGGACGGCCAATGGGTGCCCCTGGGGCAGCCGGCCACAAAGGCCGAATGCGTGACCACCGGGCCAAAGACAGCCGGCACTGAGGACGGCTGGGCCGAGCGCATTGACGGCCGCTGGAAAGTCTACGAGGAGCGCACCATCAGGCTGACTTGTGGATCAACGGCGCCCTATCTCGAAAGCTGCACCTGCGGCGCATGCCCGGACAACTGGTATGGATTCGATGGCGCGGCCTGCGTCGATATCGATTGCATCCCCCACAGTCCGCCCTATGAGCGGGTTTCTGAGCAATGCTGCAAGGTGGACTGGGTGGACGGCGACACCGAACGCCGCGACGTGGCCTGCAACTATATTCGCTACCGTGAAAATTACGAATGGCAATGCTGAGGAGAACATGACAACGCGCAAAAGCCGCACCACCACGATTGACGCCGCCCTGGCCGCCTTTGGCCGCGGGCGCCTGCATGAGCTGGTCGCCCTGGCCGACAGCCTCCAGGCCCAGGACCTGTCCCTTGATGACGTGCGCGCCTACCTGGCGCGGCAGCGGGAAAACGCGCAAGCCAAGGAGCGGCGCCTGCGCCAGCGGGCCCGGCTTTTTGCCCGGCGGGCGCGCCGCTGCCCGGCCTGCGGCGGCGGCATGAGTCTTTTCCCGGTCAACTCCGGCCCCCGGGACCAGGTGGGCGGCCCCTGGCGCTCGCAATGGGTGTGCCCGCTTTGCGGCGAAACCCTTTACAATACCGAACCCCCGGCGGAAATACTGCGCGATATGGGCCTGGCCGTACCGGCACCCCGGGCCCCCCGGACCACAACCCCTAAAAGGAGGTGCTGCAATGGCGCAGCCTAATACGACATTTCTCTATAACAATACCGCCAATGACGGCGCCAACACGGGCAACGCCTCCGGTGGCACCGGCGGCGCCTCCAGCAACTGGGTGGTGATCGATCTTGCCAATGACAAGCTGATGTTTTTGGACACCCAACAGGACGACGGCGACAGCGACACCGGCGCCATTTACCCGGCCATCATCCCAGCTTCGGGCAGCATCGAGGTGCCCAAGACTTTTATTAATGATGATTCCCTTAGCATTCTGGACCAGGTGCCCCTGGCCGGGACAACCAACGGCGGGCAAAACGGCGGCGACACCCGTTATGTTTTCGCCATTTATTTTGACGGCCCCACCGCCGGCCTGCCCTACCTGGAGGCCTGGAACGACAACACCCATGCCGCGGCGGACGACGCCTTTCTAGGGGGCGGCACGCCGGCCGACTCCACCCTTTTGGCGATTGCCACTACCAACGCCGCGCCGGGCAGCGCTACCTGGTCTGGCACCCCGCTATCGGGTGAGAGTAGCCGCGTGAGCCTGGACACGGCGCCCCTGGCCGCCGCCAAAAACCTGTATTTCAATATTAAACAGGTGATCCCCAGCGGGTTTACGGCCCAAACCGACAGCGCCATCGTGCTGGCCCTGCGCTACACTTACAGTTGACCCCGGGACATCGGACCATGAAAGCCTGGACTTTAAAAATTGCGTTTGCCGGCGGCGGCACCCATACCACCCGGGACGTGCGCGTGACTGACCCCGGCTGGGGGGCAATGGACCCCCGGCACGCCATCGAGGCCCTGGCGTTTGGCCTGCCCACCGGCCACCGGGTGCGCCTGGCGGGCTTTGAGGCCTATAACTTTTTTATTGAGGCGTCCCGCAACCTGGCCGGCGGCCCGGCTCGGCTGGAGGCTGTCTGGCTTTGCGGCCGGGCGGACGGCCAGGTGAATATGTGGCGCATCGGCGGCGGGCGCGTGGTGCATGATGTGCGGCCCAGCGGCCATGAGTGGGGCGGCGGACCCACCCGCGGCTGGCTGGCCGGGACGCCCGCCCGGCGCGTTTCCGAGGTGGTGCCATGACGACGCCGGCCACCTGGGACCCGGACAACAAGCATGCGGACTTAACCCTTTCCAACGGCAACCGTACATTTTCCGGCACCGGCGGCTGGAAAACCGCTATTGCCAACATGGGGAAAAGTTCCGGGAAATGGTACTGGGAAATAACCAGCTCCACCTACAGGCAGGCCATCGGCGTGGTTCCGGCCACCTTCAGCACCAGCCAATATCCAGGCCAGGTATCGGGGAGCTGGGGGTGTTATATTTACGTCTATAATAACGGCCAGGTGAGAAATGAGGGCACACTCGTCAATTTATACCTTCAAGACATTGACAGCCCCGCAGTGGTCGGCGTGGCCCTCGATTTGGATAATGGCAAAATTTGGTATCGTGAAAATGCCGGCTGGGGCTTTATTAGTGGTGTGCGCGGTAACCCCGCCGCTGGCACGAACCCGGCGGGAACGTTTACGGTGTCGAATGATCTTTATCCGGCGGTGGCCGGCGGCAATGTGTCCGGCTATAACGTGACCATCAATGCCGGCCAGGAGTCTTTCACGTATTCAGTGCCTACCGGCTTTAGTTCCGGTTTTTTTGGTGAAACCGGCACGGTGGTCAGAGAGGATGCCCGGCTGGACCTGCGCGCCAGCGCCACCGAGTTTATGGACATGGCCACCTTTTTGGCAATGTGCGCGGATGTCCGCATTGACCTGCCCCTTGATCTGACCGCCGGGCTTATCGCAACGCAAAGCCTCCAGGCCCCCTTGCATGCGGTGGGCTGGGCCCGCAAGTTTCTCAAGGCCCTGCTAATGGCCACCGATGGCACGATCATGCGCGACCTGGCGGCCCGCCTTCAGGCCACCGACGGCACCACCCTGGCGGACCTGGCCGTGAGCTGCCGGGCCATCCGGCAGGTGCCCGGCTATCGGGCGATTATCGCCCAGCGACTAAGGAGCGTTAAACATGGCCTTTGATATCGCCGCCTGGAACCTGGCCGACAACCGGCAATGGTGGGTGCGCCTGGAGGATGCCGGCAGCGGCATTCTGGTGGGGCTGTATTTATCGGAAACGGACGCCCTGGCCGGGACCGCCCGGCAGGCTTACGGCACCTCCGCCGCCTATGGCAGCGGTGTGGAAATTATTTTGATCCTGGACGGCGGCGCCGCGGACAGCATTGCAATGCTCCAGGCCGAGTATTCCTGGCACGTTAAGGCCAGCGGCCAGGCCGCCGACCCGGCCCGGGTGCTGCGGGTGGGCCCTTTTGTGGAGTTGCCCGAAATCTCCCATAGCATTTACCGCGATGCCCGCTTGATCGAGCGCCGGGCCACGGCCGAAATCGACGCGCACACGCACGGCAACAAAGCCCGCACGGTTACCCTGGGCACGCACCTGCCCGGGCTGGAGCCGGGCCAGGCGGCCCGGCTAAACAGCGCCCGGCGTGGCTACGATATAACCGGCCAGGTGAGCGGCCACCGTATCATCGGCGAGCAAAACAGCCTGACCAGTGAGCTGGACATAGATTTTTATCTGGAGATAACCCGCTAATGCTGGAGCAGATCCTAAAGCGCAAACCCAGCGCCTTTACCACCGGCACGGTGCAGGCCGTTTCTACGGGCCAGCGCCGGGCCCTGGTGAAGCTGCAAAGCGGGCTGGCTACCTGGGTAGGGTATGGGGATGGTGAGGCGCCAGCGGTCGGCCAGCCCGTTATCGTGGCCCGCGACGGCCAGCGCTTTATCGTCCACCGCCCGGCCGAACAGCCTCCCGGTGAAAGCCTCCTGGAAGTCTGAGGTGGAAGCTCAGGAAGGTAATGCGGTTGGATTGGCTAATGTCGACTGCGCCCAGATCCTGATTGATCTTCTACGATTTGCGGCCCGTAAAAGGGAAAATCGACGGGGAAAGAAAATCGTTTTCTGGAGCATTCATCCCGGCCTGGAAGGGATGATTAAAACAACGGGATAGGAGGTGACGTGGCATTCAATCCGGCATGGGTGGGAGCGGGTATCGGACTGGCAGGGGCCCTTCTGGCCATCGGCGGGGCCTGGGCCGTCATGCGGTACCAGGTGAAGGGCATCAAGCGCACCCACCATAAACTTGAAACCCGCCAGGACCGCCAGGACGATACTGTCAGCGACCTGCGCAGCCAGATCGAATCCTTCGAGGCGGTCCTCCAAGAGGCTGGCCGCAATCTTGAAAAAGCCATCCGGGAGGAATTCGAGAAGGCTCGCAAGACCATCGACAGGCGCCTCTTCGGCACCGATGGTATTCCTTATTATGTGCATGCTGGCAAATGCCTTGAGGCGCGACAGGAATGCCGGCAGAAGATCGAGAAAATCGAGGACCGCTATGGCGAGCTTTCCAAAGAACTCGAGGCTGTGAAAGCGAAGGCAAAATAGGAGGAGATCATGGGAGACGGCAATCTGTTGAAAGGCATGTTCAAAAGCAAAACCATCAAGATCAATGCGGTACTGGCGGCTTTATTGTGTTCCTGGGCGGCCGCCAAAGGGATCCCGCTTGATCCGGCTACGGCGACCATTGCGGTGACATTGCTCTTTGCCCTTGTGAACGTAGTCCTGCGTTTTTTTACCAATACATCACTGCCTGAAAGGGGCCTCGAGGTACCGAACCCGTTATACAGCGAGCAGGCTGCGGCTGCCATCGAGCAGAATCCCGAAGCCCTTAGCAGGCTCGCTGAGACTGTGCTCGAGCTCCTGCGCCTGCAGGCCCACCAGAGGAAAAGCGGTGGCCAGGGTAAAGACCTTGATCTCGCACAGCTCGCACGGGTGATGCAGGCCTTGAAAGGGACGACGCCACTACCGGGAAACCCTGTTTGACGACCCCAGATCCTTAATTTTGGTACCACTTGTGTTACCAAAAGCACTTAGGGCCGACCCTTCTCGGATCGGCCCTAAATGCTTGTTTTAACAAGTGGTAGGCACGATTGGATTTGAACCAACGACCTCTACCGTGTCAGGGTAGCGCTCTCCCCCTGAGCTACGTGCCTTTAAATCGTAAAAGGGGCAATTAGCATTCCACCGTTTTTCTGTCAAGTAAAATAGACGGATTTCCAGCCATATCAGTCTTTAACGTCTGCGGATTCCGGGGGCTCGCGATTTAAAATCATGATGCCCAGGTAAACATAGTGCAAACCGGAGGCCGTGGTCAGGACGGTCGTGAGCCAGAACAGCGGCGTGAGCACCGGTTGGACCATCGTGGCCTCAAACGCGAGCAGGACCAGAAAGGCGGTGGCAAGCTGCACGGCGGTGGTGCATTTGCTGATCGTGCTGGGTTTGATGGTGAAGGCGACATTGAAGAAACGCAGGATGGCGATGCCCATGAAAATCAGGATGTCCCGGCTGATGACCACCACGGCCAGCCAACTGGGGATGATCTGCCGGATGGCCAGGGTCACGAAGGTGGAAATGAGCAGGAGCTTGTCGGCAATCGGGTCCAGATGGGCCCCCAGGGTGGTTTTCTGGTTGAAGCAGCGGGCGAAAAAACCGTCGAGGCCGTCGCTGATGCCGGCCAGGAAAAACACCAGCAGGGCCGGCCGATAGTGCCCTTTGATCATAAAAATGACGAAAAGCGGCGTGATCAGGATCCTCAGCAGGGTCAGCAGGTTGGGCAGATTGATGATTTTGTCGTCCGAGCGCTGCACGATTACCCCTGGTTTTCGACGGGTGCGGCCGGCGCCAGGTCAATCCGGAAGACCGTGTCGGATTCCTGATAGACCCGCGTGGTGAAGCCGTCTTTGGGTGCCCGCAGCAAGGCTTCGGCGAACGCGCCCGCTGTTCCCCGGTAGCCCACCGAGAGGGTTGTCTGGTTGGGAAGGATTTCGCGAATCTGAACATCTTCCACCCCGGCCATTTTGCTCAGGTGACTGCGGAAAAGAACGAAACTGGACAGGTGGTCCGTTCCCATCACCATGAGGGAGAGCCGCAGCAGAGGGCGGGTATGAGACGTCAGGATGCCGGCGGCACGCAGCTTTTCCTGAATCAGGCGACCGGACACCTTGGCCTGGACCAGCACGCGATACTGGCCGCTCTGCTGTCGTTCACCGAGCATTTTATAATACTGGATAAATTTATCCGCCTGGGTGTAGATGACGGTGTCCACGGCCGCAAACTGCCGGACCAGGACTTCCAGGGGGACAATTTCGGCGGTCATCTGTTCCACGGCCCGGCGCTTGCTGTCGGCAATGGCCTGGGTCTTGGCGGCATTGGGGTTTTCTTTCTGCACCGGACTGCTGCCGACGACCACGAAGGTTTTGGAGGCCGGTGTCGCGGACTGGGCGGTCGCTTCTCCGATTCCGGTTGTCACAAGTGCGATGATCAGCAGGATGCCCCAGCACATCGTGCAGCGTCGTGGATCCATAGGGTTGCACCTCCTGGTGGTTGCGAAATGGGAGCGCGGCAGCACCCCCATGTGGGTTTCCGTGCTTCAGGCGCGTCGCTGAAGCGTAAAATCCGCCAGATCGTTGAGGATGGCGGTGGTCTCCGAAGGCATGAATTCCGCCAGGGCTTTCTTGGCCAGCATGACATGTTCCCGGGCTTTTTCGCGGGTGTAGGCCAGACCGCCATATTGATCCAGCAGGCCCTTCAAGACCTTGAAGTCTTCCGGGGTGAAATCGGGATTGGCGATAATGGTGGCCATCCGCTCACGGTCAGGGCCATCCGCGGCTTCGAGTGCGGCGATGACCGGCAAGGTCAGCTTGCCCTCCCGCAGATCCGCACCGGCTTTTTTCCCGAGAACCTGGGTGTCGGACGTATAATCGATGAGATCGTCCGCCATCTGAAACGCGATGCCCAGATTGACGCCGTAAGCCGAGAGGGCTTCGATCCGGGCCGGATCGGCATTGGCCAGCAGCCCGGCCGAGCGGCAGGCGCCCTCGAACAGGACGGCCGTCTTGCGCCAGATGACCTCGCGGTATTCCGCCTCGTCCAGGGATAAATCCCCCTTGCGGCTCAATTGATGAATTTCCCCCTGGGACATGTTTTCCGTAATGCCGGAGACCACTTTGATGATCTCGATATTGCCGGTACCGGCGGCTATACTGAGAGCCCGTGCCAGGAGGAAGTCGCCCACCAGAATGGTGGTGGCATTGCCCCATATGGAATGGGCCACCGGTTTGCCGCGCCGCAGCTCCGCTTCGTCGATCAGGTCATCGTGCAGCAGGGTGGCCGCGTGGAGGTACTCCAGCGATATGGAAAAGGTTTTGTCGTAGTCGCCCCGGTAATCGCACAGGCGGGCGGCAAGCACCAGCAGCAGGGGGCGCAGCCGCTTGCCGCCGCTGAAGAGAATATGGCCGGCCACCTCCCGGACAAGATCCAGCTGGGGATTTAAATGATGTTCCAACTCGGTTTCGATCTCGGTCAGGTCCTTTTCCACCAGACCGAGAATGCGGGCTTTGAGATCAGTCATTCCGGTTCTCCCACCAGATCGTATTCCAGGGTATCGGTAATGCGGGTGCGGACAAACTGGCCCACCGCAAGGGGCGGTCGGGATTCCCGGGGCCGCACATAGGTCAGGCCGTCCACTTCCGGCGCCTGGAACATGGTGCGCCCGAGATACAGTCCGGGTTCGGGGCATTCCTCCAATAAAACATCAACGGTTCGGCCGAGATAGCGTTCCATCCGCGCTTCGGAAATCCTGCGCTGCTGGGCCATGAGAATGTCGCGTCGCTCCTGGGCAATCTCCGGCGGCACATGGCCTTCGAGCCGGTGGGAGGCAAGGTCTTCGGCATCCGAATAGGTGAAAACCCCCAGGTGGTCGAAGGCTACAGCATCGATAAATGCTTGCAATTGTCTGAAATGGGCCTCCGTTTCCCCGGGGAAACCGACGATGACGGTGGTTCGCAACGCCGCCTCGGGCATCATGGTCCGGATACGCTCGACGCGTTTTTGGATGTGTTGCGGGTCATCGGGGCGCCCCATGCGCCGCAGGATTTCCGGACTGGCATGCTGGATCGGGATGTCGAAATATGCGCACAGATTCGGACGGGACGCAACCGTCTCTAAGATGGCGTCGCTGAGACTCTCGGGGTGCCCGTACATGAAGCGGATCCAAAGGCGTTCATCGATGGCGCTGAGCTCCGTCAGGAGATCGGCGAGTGCCGGTCCGCCATCATGGCCGTCGTGGCCGTAGCGTGTGGTTTCCTGGCCTACGAGAACCAGCTCTTTGATCCCTGCCGCGGCCATGGTCCGGGCTTCCTGGAGAATATCGGCCATGGGGCGGCTTTTCTGGCGCCCCCTCAGACGGGGAATGATGCAGAAGGTGCAATGCCGGTCGCAGCCCTCGCTGATTTTGAGATAGGCCATGGGGCCCTGGGGCAAGGCCCGGGGGGTGTCGATGGTTTGCGGGGCGAGGGTGTCCGGATGGGGCAGCAAGCACTTCAGGGGGTCTTCGGGTGTGCCGTCCACAGCGGCGACGATACGGTCGTAGGCGCCGGTGCCCAGGAAAAAATCAGCCTCGGGCAGGGCCTGCTGCACGTCTTCGCGGTAGCGTTCCGGCAGGCAGCCGGCCACGATCAGCCGCTGACAACGTCCGGTCTCTTTATACGCCGCCGCCGCCAGGATGGTATCGATGGATTCATTGGCCGCATCTTCGATGAAGCAGCAGGTGTTGATGATAATGGCCTCGGCGTTTTCCGGATCGTCCGTGATCCTATGGCCCGCCTGCCTCAGGCGGCCGGTCATGATTTCGCTGTCCACCTGGTTGCGGGCACAGCCGAGGTTGATCAGATGAATATGCATAGTGGGCTTGTCGCTTCTTGCGGGAGGCCGGCAGCCGCTTCCTGTTTAAGGGTTACTTGACGGTTTGGAATCCCCGGGAGGCATGATCGTGCAGACGGTCCTGATCATCGCGGGTGATGATCAGGCCTTCCACGCCTTCCATCCGGTTGATCAATTGCACACCGGCCTCGGCCCCCATGACCATCAGGGCGGTTGCCAGGCCGTCGGCCAGGGCGCAGGTATCGGCCGTGACCGACACGCTGACCACATCGTTGGCCACCGGGTAGCCGGTGCGGGGATCGATAATGTGGCTGTAGCGCCGCCCCTGGCTTTCGAAAAAAATGCGGTAGTCGCCGCTGGTGGCAAAGGCCCGATCCGTTAAATTGACCACCCGGTAGACCTGGTCAAAGGGCGCGCCGGCTTCGGGTTTGTTGATGCCGATGCGCCAGGGCTGGCCGTCGATGCGCATTCCCCCGGCATAGACTTCGCCGCCGATCTCCACCAGATAGTCGGTAAACCCTTCATCCGCCAGCAGGGCGGCAATCGCATCCACGCCATAGCCCTTGGCCACAGAGGCCAGATCCAACGAGACCGACGGCTGGCGTTTAGTCAAACGGCCATCGGGATGCACGACGATGTTGTGAAATCCGATTGTCTTCAGCCGGGCCTGGATTTCTTCGGCCGCCGGGATGCGGTGCTCTCCCGGCGCTGACCGCCCGAAGCCCCACAGGTCGATGAGAGGGTCAAGGGTACCGTCCCAGGCCCCCTGGGTGAGACGAAACAGTTCCTGGGAAACTGCCATGACGGCCTGAAAGTCCCGTCCGATGGACAACGGCTGGTCGCTGGCCGTCAACTGATTGAACCGGCTGATTTCACTGTCGGGGCGATAGGTGGACATGCTGGCATTGATGGCGTCCAGGCGCGCGTCGATGGCCTGCTGCAATGGGCCGACCGCCGTGAAATATCCGCCGATGACGGTGATATGATAGGTGGTGCCCATGGTCTTGCCGGCCAGTTTGATTTCCCGTTGGCCGGGGCAGCCGGCCAGCAGGAGCAGGACGGCCAGGGCAAGAAGGCATCCGCACCCGGATTGGGCGATCCGGGGAAGCCTGGCGTCAGGATGGGGTGGTGTCGGATTAAACGGGGTCATCAATACGTTGCGTTAGCGGCTAAGGTTGCAAGGATCAACAAATGCGCGGCAGCTGCTCGCCGGTGAGCATGTCCACGATCCGGCGGCCGCCGATGCGGGTTTCCAGTACCACCTGGTTGGGGTGCTCGGCTGTGACCTCTCCAATGATGCAAGCCTCCCGGCCGTAGCGATCCGATTGAATGGCGGCCAACACGGCCTCCGCGTCTTCGGCGGCGACAAAGGCCAGCAGTTTGCCTTCGTTGGCCACATACAGGGGATCAAACCCCAGCAGTTCGCAGACACCGGCCACGGCGTCATGCATCGGCAGCCGGCTTTCCTGCAAAACGATGCCGGCCTGGGACGATTCGGCAATTTCGTTCAGGGTCGTGCCCACCCCGCCGCGGGTCGGATCGCGCAGCACATGGACATGGGGACTGGCCGTCAGGATCTTGGCCACCATATGGTTCAGCGGGGCCGAGTCGCTTTCAATGGCGCTGTCAAAGGTCAGGCCTTCCCGCTGGGTCATGATCGTCATGCCGTGGTCTGCCATGGTGCCGCTGAGGATGATTTTGTCGCCGGGCTGGGCGCCGGTGCTGCCGATGCGGACATTCTCAGGGATGAGCCCGATGCCTGATGTGTTGATGAACAGGCCGTCCGCAGCCCCCTTGGGCACCACTTTGGTGTCGCCTGTTACCACGGTGACGCCCGCTGCATTTGCCGCCCGGTTGACGCTTTCCAGGATGCGGGTCAAATCCGCCATGGGAAAGCCCTCTTCGATGATCAGGGCCAGGCTGATGAACAGAGGGGTGGCCCCGCACATGGCCACATCGTTGACCGTGCCGTTGACGGCCAGTTCGCCGATATCACCGCCCGGGAAGAACAGGGGCGTTACCGTAAACGTGTCCGTGGAAAAGGCCACGCGTGTGTTCCCGTTCAGGTTCAATACAGCGCCATCATGCAGGTCGGATAGAATCGGGTTGTCGAAAAGGGGCAGGAGCAATTCGGCGGTCAAACGATGGGCGATTTTGCCGCCGCTGCCATGATCCAGGGATATCAATTCGGGTGTCATCGGTTTGCCTTCGGTTGTTTAATGGTGAAACCGGTAGTAGGCCGCGCAGGTTCCTTCACTGGAGACCATGCAGGGGCCGATGGGGTTCTCAGGGGTGCAGGCCTTGCGGAAAAGCGGGCACTCGGGCGGCGTCTTGGCGCCGATCAGGATTTCGCCGCAGGCGCAACCCGCCGGCTCCCGGGATTCCGGGACCTGGACCGGGAGCTGGATCGCCGCATCATGGGCCGCAAATTCCGGGCGCATGCGCAGCCCGCTGCCGGGTATCGTGCCGATGCCGCGAAATACGGCATCCACCGGTTCAAAGACCGTTGCCATGATGCTCCGGGCTTTGGGGTTACCGTCCTCGTCGACCGCCCGGCCATAGGCATTGTCCAACTGGGGCGCCCCCTGTTCGATCTGCTCCACCAGCCGCCGCACGGCTTCGAGAATGTCGGCCGGCTCGAAACCGGCCACAACACTGGGGACCTGGTATTGGTCAAAGAAGGGCCGGTAGGCCTGAAGGCCCAGTATGACCGAAACATGCCCCGGCAGCAGAAATCCGTTGATTTGGACCTGGTCGCTCTGCATCAAAGCTTCGAGGGCGGCCGGCACCGTTTTATGGGCGCAGGCCACCAGGAAATTGGTGACGTCCATTTCCCGGGCCGACAGCACGGAGGCAGCAATAGTGGGGGCCGTGGTTTCAAAACCGACCCCCAGAAAGACGACCTGCTTATCCGGATTGGCCTGGGCGATTTTGAGGGCGTCGAAAGCGGAATAGACGATCCGGATATCACGGCCGGCCGCTTTTTCCTTCTGGAGGCTTGATGCCGTTCCGGGAACCCGCAGCAGATCACCAAAGGTGGTGACGATGGCATCGTCCACCCGGGCATAGGCGATAAAGGTGTCGATTTCCGGCTGCGCGGTGACGCATACCGGACAGCCGGGGCCGGAAAGCAGACGAATGGTCTCCGGAAGGACGTCCCGGATGCCGTGGCGAAAAATGGACATGGTATGGGTGCCGCAAACTTCCATCAGATTGATCGGGCGGTTGCTGGTGCGGTGGATGGCATCGATCAACCGGCGGGAAAGTTGGGGATCCCGGTATTCTTCCTGGTGTTGCAGCGTCATTTTACATCACTTCCTGTTCAAACCGCGAATGTCGAGAACTTAGCCTCTATAGCCAAAAAGCAGGGGTCCCACAAGCGGTAAATTCCTGGTTATGGATGGCGGTGCAGCATGGCGCCGGCTGCCACCGCCTGCCCTAATGCGATACCACCGTCGTTGGGCGGGACAAGGCGGTGGGTGTATACGGTCAACCCTGCTTTTTCCAGCGACGCGGACAATTCGCGGAGCAGAATGGCATTCTGGAACACGCCCCCGCTCAAGACTACCTGTTGCAACCCGGTGCGGCGGTGTAAATAGCCGCAAAGATCGGTGAACAGGCGAACCAGGGTGGTGTGAAACCGGCGGCTGATCCGGGCGGCACTGTACCCGCGTTCGAGATCGGCCACGACGCCCTGGATGATGGGTGCTGTGGGGATCTGGAGGCTGTCGGCCTCCGCCCATTCGACCGCATAGTGGCCGCTGGCTTCCGTTGCGGCAATCATTTCCAGTTCCATGGCGGCCTGGCCTTCGAAGGCCACCGTATGCCGCAGACCGATCAGGGCGGCGACACTGTCGAAAAGCCGCCCCATGCTCGATGTCAGGGGCGCGTTCAGCCCCTGTTGCACCATCGTTAACAGGATATCCGTCTGCTTTTGATCGATGGCCGCATTGAAGGGGATATCCAGCTGGCGGAACCGCCCGCCAAAGGCCTGGTACAGATAGCTGACGGCCATGCGCCAGGGGGCTTTGATGGCCGCGGCCCCTCCCGGCATGGCCAGGGGTTTGAAATGGGCGGCGCGTTCATAGCCTGCTTTGTCCGCCAGGAGGACTTCGCCGCCCCAGAGCGTACCGTCCGGGCCGTAGCCGGTGCCGTCGAAGGCCAGGCCGATGACCCGGTCGTCCAGGTGGTTTTCGGCCATTCCGCTGACGATATGGGCGTGATGGTGCTGGACCCGGAGGATTGGCAGATCTTTTTGCTCCTGGGCGTAGCGCGTGCTGAAATAGTCCGGGTGCAGGTCGCAGGCCACCGCCTGGGGCCGGATATCGAGAATGCGCTGCAGGTGGGCGATGGTCTCGCGGAAGGCATCATAAGTGGCCAGGTTTTCCAGATCCCCGATGTGCTGGCTGACAAAAGCCCGGTCTTCTTTGGTGAGGCAGATGGTGCTTTTCAGCTCGGCCCCGCAGGCCAGGACCGGCGGCGGGACATGGCTGAGAAAAACAGGCGTGGGCACATAACCCCGGGCACGTCGGATAAAGCGCGTGGCGCCGGCCGTCTTGCGGACGATCGAGTCGTCGCAGCGCAGGCGGATATCGCGGTTGTGCACCAGGAAATAATCGGCGATGCCGGCCAGGCGCTCCACCGCTTCGTCATTGGCAATCACGATGGGCTCCTCGCTGAGGTTGGCGCTCGTCATGACCAGGGCGGCAAAATCATTTTCCAAAAGCAGAAAATGCAGGGGGGCGTAGGGCAGCATGACACCGAAATAGCGGTTGCAGGGGGCCACGGACGGCGCGATGGTATGGCGGCCCTGCTTGGTTAGGAGGAGGATGGGGCGCTGGGGGCTGGACAGCACTTCGGCCTCTTCGCTGTCCACACGGGCGAAGCGGCGGACTTGTTCCAGATCGGCCGCCATGAGGGCCAACGGCTTTTCCTCGCGATGTTTACGCTGGCGCAGGCGAACCACGGCACTCTCGTTTTCGGCGTCCACGGCCAGATGAAACCCGCCAAGCCCCTTGATGGCGACAATATGCCCCGCCTTGAGCAGGTCAATCGCAGCCTGCACCGGATCAGCGGAAGGTAAGGTCCGGCCCTTGCCATCGAGCAGGCGGACATGCGGGCCGCAGACCGGGCAGGCGTTGGGCTGGGCATGAAAACGACGATTGGCGGGATCGTCATATTCGGCCTGGCAGCGGGCGCACATACGGAAATGGCGCATGGCGGTCTGGGGGCGATCATAGGGCACATCGTCAATAATGCTGTAGCGCGGCCCGCAGTTGGTGCAATTGATGAAGGGATAGCGGAAACGGCGGTCTTCCGGCGACCGCATTTCCGCCAGGCAGTCGCTGCAAATGGCCACGTCCGGGGATATCAGGGCCGATTTGCCGGTATCATTCCGGCTGGAGACGATCGTAAATGTGTCAAGTTGTTCGGGAGGCGCGTCGGAGATGGATACATCGGTAATCTGGGCCAGAGGGGGGGCTTCTGCTGAAATGCCGGCGGCAAAGGCCTCGATGGCCGCCGGGGGGCCTTCCACGTGGATGTGAACACCGGCGGCGGTATTGGCAACGCGGCCGTTCAGGCGATGGCGATCGGCCAGTTGGTAGATATAGGGGCGGAAGCCGACCCCCTGGACGATGCCTTTAACGCTAATCTGTTTGGCCGCAAGCGATGTCGTCATAATGGTGCCGGGCCGGCCGGCGCGTTTTTCTCCGTCAACCGTTGGCAGCGGCACCAGGGTCGTCGTCAACAAGCAGTTGGGCGGCCTCCCGGAGGTAGCGCAGGGATTCCTGGGCGGTGTCCTCGTCGATTTTCTGAATGGCAAAGCCGGCATGTACGATGACCCAGTCCCCCACCTGAGGCGCTTCGATCAGCAGGAGGCTGGCCTCGCGCCGCACGCCGGCGACATCGATGACCCCCATGCTGCTATTGATTTCAATGATTTTCGATGGAATGGCAAGACACATGTTCACGTGCTCCTTTCCCGGCAGGTAACGCCCAACTGGTTCAATTCCTGGATCACGAGATCCATCATGTCATCGAGGCGGGCGGCCACGGTGGGTGTCATTTCCACGCTGAGGGTCAGAATATCTTCCGGCTCCACCCCGAGAACAACTGTGGTTTGGGGCACCTTGTCGATGGCCTGGCACAGGGTCAGGGTCTCCAGAAAGTCGGTCTGGTGCAATGAGTTTTTCAGCAGGATGCGTTCGGGCAGTTCATCTTTCTCCAACCGATAGAGGGTGCCCGGTGGTTGTTTGTTTTTCACGGCATCCACAACGACAAGGTGCTGGGCATCTGCGAGAACCCCCAAAAGGTTGATCCCCAAAACGCCGCCGTCAACCAATAGAACATTATCCGGGAATTCATAGCGTTCTTGAAGCTTTTCGACCACCCGTATCCCGAAGCCCTCATCGGTTAAAAGGATGTTGCCGATGCCGAGCACGGTGATGTTGGGTTTGGTTTTTGATTCTTCCGTCATAAATAGATCCTCGTAATGGTCATACCCCCGGCACCCTATAGTACGGTTTGCCGTGGCATGCAAGTCATGGATACGGCGGGGTTGCGCGTATAGGCAGGGGGCGCGCCATCTGGCGGCAGAGGGGGGAATCCCGAAAACAAGCAGCCGCTCCGCAAGGGCAGAGCGGCTGCTTCCATCACAGGGTTGATTACAGAACGTTGACTTTAATCACTTCGTTGGAATCCGGATCGATCACATGCACCGCACAGGCGATACAGGGGTCGAAGGAGTGCACGGTCCGCAGGATTTCAAGCGGTTTCTTGGGATCCGCGATGGGGGTACCGATAAGGGATTCCTCCACAGGGCCCAGAACCCCTTTGCTGTCCCGGGGGCCAAAGTTCCAGGTTGAGGGAACGACATACTGATAGTTTTTGATTTTGCCGCCCTCGATATCGATCCAGTGTCCCAGGGCGCCGCGCGGAACGTCGTTCAGCCCGAAGCCCTGGGCTTTGTCCGGCATTTCCCAGGGTTCGTAGGTGCTGGTATTGCCAGCTTTGACATTGGCCAGCAGCTCACCCATCCAGGTCTCCATGCGGTTGCCAATGGCAATCGTTTCCAACCCGCGGGCGGCCGTCCGGCCGAGGGTGGAGAACAGGGCCGTAACGGGAACGTCCAGTTTTTGCAGGGTGCTGTCCACCAGGGGTTTGATATCCTTGTGCCCTTTGCCGTAGGCCACCAGGACCCGGGCCAGGGGACCCACTTCAGAGGAAAGATCCTCGTAGCGCGGGGCCTTGAGCCAGGTGTACTGCCCGCTGCCCGGGCGGTACTCGGGGTCTTCCTGAATGGGCTTGGTCTCGCCGCTCCAGGGATGTTTGGCATCACCTTTTTCATACCAGCCATAGGTGACGTCTTCGGTGACACTGGCCTGGTCCACCGGTTTCAATGCGCCCACATCGCGGTTGGCGATCAGGCCGCGCGGCATGTAGAGGCTTTCCGGCTCGGCGTCGGTTTCCGGGAAATCGCCATAGGCCAGGAAGTTGGTGGTGCCACCGATGCCGCCCCAATCCTTGTAGAAGGAGGCCACGGCCAGCAAGTCAGGAATATAGACTTTTTTCACAAAGTCCTGAGTCTCACGCGTGATATACAGGAATTCAGCGATACGATCAGGGCTCAGATCGCGAATGGCTGTGACACCGCCGACGACCAGGGATTGGGGATGGGGGTTTTTGCCGCCGAAGATGGCATGCAGACGGGCCGTTTTGGCCTGGAGGCGCAGTGCTTCAATATAGTGGGCCGTGGCCATCAGGTTGGCCTCAGGCGGCAGCTTGTATGCGGAATGGCCCCAGTAGGCGTTGGCGAACGGACCGAGTTGGCCGCTGTCTACGAAGGATTTGATGCGGTTCTGGACACTCTTATAGTAAGCGGTGCCGCCCCAGGGGGCTTCACTGACGTTGTCGGCCAGCGCGGCGGTTTTCTTGGGATCGGCGCTGAGGGCGCTGACAATGTCCACCCAGTCGAGGGCATGCAGATGATAGAAGTGGACAATATGGTCATGTTGATACTGGGCACCGTGCAACAGGTTCCGAAGCAGGCGGGCATTGGCCGGGATCTGGACACCGACAGCATTTTCGACGGCCCGAACGGAAGAAACCGCATGGACGTAAGTACAAACACCGCAGGAGCGCTGTACGAAATGATGGGCATCGCGTGGGTCGCGTCCCTGAAGTATCATCTCAATCCCGCGGAACATCTGCCCGGAGCTCCAGGCGTTGACGACTTTGCCGCCCGCGATTTCCACCTCGATGCGAAGATGCCCTTCGATTCGGGTGATTGGGTCAACTACAATTCTCTTGCCCATATGTTCTCCTTTCCTTCCTGAAAAGGGCTGATTGTCATTCCCTTAAATTTCGGATCCTACAGTTCTTCATAGAATGGCGTCATGCTGTCCCAGAAATCCGGTTGGCTGCACCCAATACAGGGATGGCCTGCTTCCACCGGCCAACTGGTACCATCGTTGAATTTGGCGACAGCACAGTTGTTGTAGGTCTCCGGTCCCCGGCAACCCATTTTGTACAAACAGTAACCCAGAGCCGCTTCTTCGGAGCCGAATTCTTCGACGAATTCGTCATTTTCAAAGTGTGCGCGCCGTGGGCAGGTGTCGTGAATGGTTTTGCCATACGCAAACAGGGGACGTCCCAGTTCATCCAGGGCGGGCAGTTTGCCCAGGAGGAGATAGTTGACAATGGTCCCCACCAGGTTGATTGGATTGGGGGGGCATCCGGGCAGGTTGAGGGTTTTGATACCCAGGGCATCACCGACGCCCTTGTAGCCGCCAGGATTGGGTTTGGCAGCGGGAATGCCACCAAAGCTGGAGCATGATCCGATACAGACGGTGGCAGCAGCCTTGGGCACCACTTCCTGGGCGATTTCAAGAAAGCTTTTGCCGGCGACTTTGCCATATCCGCCGTTGAACTTGGTTGCAATGGCACCTTCGACAACGCAGATGAATTTACCGGCGTATTTTTCGACGGCGTTGTGCAGGTTTTCTTCGGCCTGATGGCCGGCCGCGGCCATGATGGTTTCATGGTATTCCACCGACAAAATTTCGAGGACCAGTTCGTCGATCCAGGGATACATGGACCGCAAAAGACCTTCGGAGCATCCGGTGCATTCACCAAAATGCAGCCAGACGACCGGCGGTCGCTGCTTCGGGGCGGCGAAGACTTCGGCCACTTTGGGCACGAAGGACGATGACAGCCCCATGGTTGCCGTGAGGAACGTACAGAACTTCATGAAGTCCCGGCGAGAGACTCCTTTTGAATTCAAACGTTCGTAGAACTCCTTCTCCTTTTCCATCAGCACCTCCTTGATGCGGTTAAAACGCCTGATACCTCGCGCAAGAATGAAAAATTCCGGTCCGGATAACACCTCCTAAGAAAATCCAGGCTCGATCCGCCGGCATACGTCCAAGGATGCTTGATCACCTTCTCAATCGAAAAAAAAGGAAATAAAATAAACTGACTATGGTTAAAAGAATGCATCCCGCAAGTCAATAGTTATCTTCGGAAGACAGCGGTTTGCGTTCCTGAATCATAATAAAAATCGAGGTATTATGGCATAAGCGGGTGGTGGCGAAAAAAGCATGGCGGGACGGCTTTTGCGGAGGGCAATCCCGCTGAGGCCGTTTGGGTTCGTAACCGAAGGAGACCGCCAGAATATTTTCAGCGTGTTCATGGCGCCGTTCGGCGCCAAATTTTTAATCAGCGCCTACAGGGCAGGTGGCGCCAGATCCGTGTGCCTGCTGCTTGGCGGCTAAGTCCTTTGTGGCGAAGCCTCCAGAAAACAGGCGTCCACGGGGTCATAAATCTTCGTCAATATCGGAGCTGTTTTCGTCATCGATTTTTATGGGCGAGTTGATTTTTTTCATATCGCCGTTTTGCTCATAATCGCTATCGAAGCCGTCATCGAGAAGTTCGTCAATTTCCCCGGCCTCATCCTCGATGTCATCGAGAACCGTCGCGGCAGCCCGTTCGTGATTGAGAAGGTCGAGATCGTCAAACATTAATTCCGCTGTATCATTGTCCGGGTTTTGGTAAAGATTTTGAACCGCATCCGCAATCATTTCAGCATACGCCCGGGGCGGATACATGTTGCGGGTTCGCAGGGCGGCTATCAGCGCCTCGCGACCGTTCTCTATGGCATTTTGAATCATTTCCGATGGTAAAGCGACTTCGCACAAAAGTGACATGACATCTTTGTCCAGTTCGGCGCTTTCCCTGATAACAAGATTTTGCTCAGCATCATTTTTGCAAATATGGAATTTTTGTTTCATATAAAACTCCTTGGGACCGACAGCGATCTGAAACTTGCGTCGGTGGGTTCTACGGGGATTGAGACGCTTTTTGGCCCTTGGAAACCATATTCAAAATAGCATGTCAACTTCAAAACGCATGGGGGGATGAAAAATTATTGACCCCGCCCACCAGTCTTGATAAAAAGCGAATTTCATTGCAGGGAGGGATGGCTGAGTGGTCGAAAGCGGCGGTCTTGAAAACCGTTGAGGGTAACACCTCCGTGGGTTCGAATCCTACTCCCTCCGCCATCCAAAAATTAATTCTGGAGAGATGACCGAGCTGGCTGAAGGTGCTCGCCTGCTAAGCGAGTGTGGGGGTAAAACTCCACCATGGGTTCGAATCCCATTCTCTCCGCCACGGCATTGTCAGAGCCCGGCCGAAATAGGCCGGGCTCTTTTGTTTATCGTTCGCTTCAGCGGTCCTTTTCGTCATCAAGGATTTTATCGATATCGAGATTCAGTTGCTCGAGGACCTTCGTGAGGGGGGCTGTATACGCCTCCACATTGCGACGTGATTCCTGCTGGCAGGTACGATAGCCCGTCCGGTAGGCTGAAATAAACACAACGGTGACAATGACGATATGAAATAGAACGAGAATTAGCGTTCCCATAGTATCCTCCACGACCTGTTTGATTCCTTGGGGATCTATCGGCAGAAAAGGTCGGCAACTTTAGTAATGATATCCACCGGAAAGAGGCGGCTACGTTATCGTGTGGTTCGGGGCCGATGAGACCGAGGCGGGGGCGTTGGAGGCATTGGTGTAGCGGCGTATGAATTCTTTCAGACGGGATTGTTGCTCTTCCGTCAGGGACAGAAACTGGAGGGAGGTCTGGCGAAGGGGCAAACCGGAGAAAGACGTATCCGGAGGAATGTCGACATCCGCGATCCATTTGGCCGGTACGCCCTCCAGCCAAACCCCCTCACCCGCAAACAGGATCTGAAGCGTAACGGTTTGCTGCAGATCGGCCTCGGGGGAATCCTCGGCAATATAACGAAAGGCCAGGCCGGAGAGACTGATATTCTGGATCTGACCGACACGGCCGGAATCGGGCGACAGCGCCGCCAAAGCGCCATCGTGGGCGCGAAGTCGTTGGACAATGCGGCGGTCAGTAATCAAGGTAAAGCCCTATCCTCAATATATTGCGGTTTAGAGTGATTGCGTATCTATATGATGTGTGACCCTCGTAATACAATTTAAGGTTTGAATCAAGTCTTTTTCCGTTGCCGGGGGTCATGCGGGTTTCCGGTCTTATCGTGGAGCGAGACCATCTTTTGGGGGGAAGGGCATCCTCTGACGGCCCTTGCATGCGGGCTTTCATTCTGCTTGACAAATGATGGATTCCCTATTACTCATCGACCTTTAAACTGCGACCGTAAGTCGTTTCGACGACCTGTCAGGGATAGAAAATCATTCAGCTAGGAGAGGAGAACAAATGGCAAATTTAATCGAACCTCATGGTGGTAAAGGCCTTACAATCTGTCTGTTGGAAGGCGCGGAACTGGAAGCGGAAAAAGCCAAAGCCGCCGGTCTTAAAAAGGTTACCATTTCCCCCCGGGTTAAGGGTGATCTCATCATGATCGGCAACGGTGGCTTCAGCCCGCTGACCGGTTTCATGACCAAAGCAGACTGGAAAGGTGTGTGTGAAAATTTTCTGACCGCCGACGGCACCTTCTGGCCCGTGCCGGTGAACCTGGATGTGTCCAGTGATGATGCCGCCGCCATCAGTGAAGGTGACGAAATCGCCCTGTACGATCCCGAAGGTGACGAAATCATGGCCACCATGAAGGTTACCGAAAAATGGGAACAGAGCGCCGACGAGAAAAAATGGGAATGTGAAAAGGTTTTCATGGGTGAAGGCACGCCTACGGCCGAGGAATTCTGGAAAATCGCCGAAGAAGACCACCCCGGCGTGCAGATGGTCATGGGTCAGAAAGAGGTCAACCTGGCCGGCCCGGTGAAAGTGCTCAGCGAAGGCGAATACCCCACCAAGTACGCCGGCGTCTATCACCGCCCGGCCGAATCCCGCAAGATTTTCGAAGATCGTGGCTGGTCCGAAGTGGCTGCCTTGCAGCTGCGCAATCCCATGCACCGTTCCCACGAATATCTGTGCAAGATTGCCGTGGAAGTTTGCGACGGCGTTTACATTCACTCGCTGGTCGGCAACCTGAAACCGGGGGATATTCCAGCCGAAGTGCGCGTGAAATGCATCGACAGCTTGGTGAAGAACTACTTCGTGGAAGACAATGTCGTTCAGGGTGGGTATCCGCTGGATATGCGCTATGCCGGTCCGCGCGAAGGCCTGCTGCATGCTGTTTTCCGCCAGAATTATGGCTGTTCCCGAATGATCATCGGACGTGATCATGCCGGCGTGGGCGACTTCTACGGCATGTTCGAGGCTCAGACGATCTTTGATAAAATCCCGACCCCGGAAGGCGGCAAGGGCCTGCTCTGCCAGCCTCTGAAAATCGACTGGACCTTTTACTGCTACAAGTGCGACGGTATGGCTTCCCTGCGGACCTGCCCGCATGCCAAGGAAGACCGCGTCCTGCTGTCCGGCACCATGCTGCGCAAGATGCTGTCCGAAGGCGGCGAGCTGCCGGATCACTTCGGACGTGATGAAGTCGTGGCCATCCTGCGGGAGTACTATGAAGGCCTGACCGAAAAGGTCGAAATCAAGACGCACAAGGCTGCCACCGGCAACTAACCGGCGGTCTGTCGTCGACAACCGGCTTACGATGCCGGTTTAATTGGACGTATATCCAATGGGGAATGCTCTGTGACACGGGCATTCCCCATTGTTGTTTATGGGGGTGGGGGCTGGTGACAACTTATACGAAATGATGGGTGGGGACTAAGGCGCCTCAACAAGACGGCAAAACAAAGGCCCCTTATGGGTTACGGAAGGCGTTATCTACCCTGGTGGACCATGCTACCCCGGATATTTCATGCAGTATGCGGGTGAGTCGGTCCGATGTTCAGCAACCAAACGGGAATAACAACAAAAAAAGGGAGCCCGTCGGGGCTCCCTTTCATTTTTCCATGAGATGCTCAAGCGATCAATCTAGAACCCCCGTCCGGAGTATTCAGCATAGGCCATGGCGACGGTGCGGTAAACTAGATGCGCCAGTTTGGAGAAGGGGGTAAAGGCAAACAGGCACCAGATGGCGATGAGGTGCAGTACGTAGACAATCGCCATCAGGTTATAGAAGCCCGCCAACCGAAGGATTTCCGTGCCCATACCGGTAATGCCAAGGGCCAGGACGAGGCCGACAAGATACCAGTCCCAGTAGGTTGAGACACTGTCGGTTTTGGCCATGCGATTCTTAAGCAGCAGCAGGCCGCCGACGATCAAAGCGATGCCGGCGATATTGCCCAGCCACTTGACCGGATTGATCTGCGAATACGGTCCTTCAATATGGAGCACCCACTCCGCAAAGAAAAAAGCGTTGGTGACGATGAAAAGCCCAATAAAGCTGAAGAGCACCATCATATGCGCGGTGGAACGGGATTTGTTTTCCGTGCATTCATCAAATTTCTGGTGTTTAAAAATGGTCGGGATGATTTTGATAAAGGCCTGAGCGAATCCGGCCGGATCGATTTTTTCCTTGGTGGTTTTGCCCTCTGCCAGCGCGTTGGCGTGCATGTCCCCAATGAAACGCTTGAGGCCCAATGCAAACGTGCCGACCGCAAAGAAGAAGGTGGGGATCATGATGATGTCCACCAGGTAGTTGTTGATGTAACTGGCCTGCCAGATTTCGTGGCCTTCGGCCGGCGAAAAGTTCAGCCAGTTGAGACCCACCAGATTGGAAAGCAGGCCGACCACCAGAAAAATGACGACCGGGATGGCCATCAGGACCGGTAGTTTGTTTTTGTCACGGACCAGTTTGCCCAGAGCCTTGAGGCCTGCATATTCCGTGACGGCATAGGCCCGAATGGCCGCCAGGACGTCTCCCGGTTTGGCGCCGCGAGGGCAATAGGTGGTGCAATCGCCGCAGTTATGGCACAGCCAGATATCGGCGCTGCTTATCAATCGATCTTTAAGTCCCCAGGATGCGGTAATCATTTCCTTGCGGGGAAACGGCTTGTTTTCCGGGGCGATGGGGCAAACCACAGAACATGTCGCGCACTGGTAGCATTTTTTAAGATCGCCGCCGCCCAGCGCACACACGTCCTTAATAAAACCGACATCAGGATCAAGCATGATCGCTTCCGACATGTGTATACCTCCTTGTTCGGATAGGCAGGTGAGTATCGATGAAGCCTGCCCGGTACGAAATAGTGCTGTCTTTCATAGGGCCGCCGCCCCGCCTGATATGGCGATGGCCCGGATCGTTTACCTTAGAAGCCCTTGAAGGGGTTCGGACCCATTTCTTCGATGGACGCGACGAAATCGTTAATGATCTTGGGGATTTTGTCGTATTCATCAATGGCGACTTCATATTGGGCCACGCGTTCTTCTTCCAGGGCGAGACTGGCTAGAGCATCGCCGATCTTTTTCATGCGGATGCTGGCGAGTTCACTGCCTTTGACGAAGTGGCACTGGTAGTCATCACCATGTTTGCAGCCCAGGAGAAAGACACCGTCCATTCCCTGGGAGAGGGCATCCTTGATCCAGATAACGTTGACTGATCCCAGGCACCGCACCGGAATAAGGCGCACATCCGCCGAATAGGAGAGGCCTTTCAGGGCCAGCATGTCCAGGGCCGGATAGGCGTCGTTTTCACAGACCAGGCCGAGAATCCGCATGGGTGGTTCCGAGTAGTCATCCTCGGACGGGACGCCCACGGATTTTACCTGGGAGCCAATGCTGTCAATGTTGTAGTCTGCAAAGCCGATGATGCGTTCGGGGCAGGCGCCCATACAGGTACCGCAGCGCCGGCAGCGGGCCGGATTTGGCTTGGGCGTCCCCTTTTCATCGTCATCCAGGGCCCCGAAAGGACATTCTTCGGTGCAGCGCTTGCACTGGGTGCAACGCTGGAAGAAAAAGTCCGGATAGGTCAGGTCTCCCGAGCGAGGATGCACGGACATGCCGCGATTGACGGACTCGAGGCACTGAATGGCCTTGAGGGCCGCACCGGTGGCATCTTCGATGGATTCCTCGGTGGTCATGCTGCGCCGGACGGCGCCGGCCGCGTAGATGCCGGTACGCTGGGTTTCATAGGGAAAGCAGATAAAGTTGGAATCGCAGTAACCCTTGAAAAGGTCGATGTCCCGAAAGGCCGGACCCTGGCGGTAAGCCATATTGACCACCGGATCATCTTTGGTGGCCGGCACCATACCGGTGCCAAGGACTACAAGATCCGCCTTGACCTTGACCTTTTCCCCCAGAAGCGTGTTTTGGGCTTCCACCACCAGGCCGGAACCATTCTGGGAAACCTCGATGACCTCGCCCTTGGTGAGGAAAATCCCGGGATCCTGCTGGATACTTTTATAGAAATTCTCCTGCAGCCCCGGGGTGCGCATATGCTGATAAAAAACATAGGCTTTACCGGTGTCCGGATAGTCTTCCCGCACATAGGTGGCCTGTTTCAGGGCCACCAGGCTGGTGACCGCCCCGGCATATTCGAAATCGGTGTCATTGTCCTGCCCGGGACTTTGTATAAACACGACCGATTCGGCCTTTTGGCCGTCTGAAGGCCGGGTGATCTTGCCGTCCTTGGCCATGGCTTCAAATGTGGCATTGGTCACCACATCCGGTAATTGGCCGAAGCCCAGATGGGCAAACTCATCATCTGTGGGTTCGTAGGGTTGGTAACCCGCGGCCAAAACCACCGCCCCGAATTTTTCGCCATCCGGGTCGAACTTCAGAATATCCGCACGGCCCTCATTGTATTCCAGGTATTTTTCATGCTGCTGTTCGGCCGTGAGTTCCTTGCCGCTTTCATCCACTTTCATTTCTTCGGGCAATGGATAGGGCACGTCGAATTCGATCTTTTCGCCGGGTTTCTTCAGGGTAACCGTAAAATTGCCCGGTTCACCGGCCAATCGGGCCACCACGGTATTCGTTTTCACCGTGATGTTGCTGTAGTTGTCCAACTCCTTGATCTTATCGCCAATCGTCGGCGCAACGACCGTGTCGTAAGGGTAATTCAGCGGCAACTGTTTGCGCCAGTTATTGGCCTGGCCGCCCAATTGCGGCTCTTTTTCGACGATCGTGACGTCATAGCCCGCTTTGGCGGCATCAATGGCCGCGGACATGCCGGTAATGCCGCCGCCGATTACGAGAATCTTGCGGCTGAGGGTTTCGAGCTGATACGGCTCCGGCAGGTCGACTTTTTCGACCCGGGCCATGCCCATTTTCAAATAGTCTTCGGCCATCATCTGGACGCGGTCGAAATTGTCCTCGTCCTCTTTTTCCTCGGCGGTCAGTGCCGGGAACTGTTCCCGTGAGTGGGACCAAACGACGCCTTCGCGCAGATTGACCCGTTCGATAATGCTGCCGGGAAAACGGAAGGTATCGAAGTTGACACGGCGTGAACAGGCCGCGATGACCATTGTGTTGATGCCTTTCTCTTCGGCATCTTTTTTTATGATATCAACACCGGCCTGACTGCAGAGGAACGAATGGGTCTGGACGGGAAGTCCTTCCTCCTCGGCCACGCCGCTCAGCGCCTCGATATCCAGAGCATCCCCGATACCGCAGCCCGTGCAGATATAAACACCATATTTTTTATCCATGGATAACCTCCTACTTCGCTGCCAGAGTTTGAATCGCTTTCAGGGCTATGCCGGTTGCGTTCTGGTTAGACGAGACAACATCCGCCGGTTTGTTGGCACAACCTGTGGCAAAGATACCGCCTTTGCTGAAGTCATTGATAATAAAACCGTCTTCCGTATAGTTGATGACGCCGGGAAGTTTGGCGTCGGCCGCGGTGGGCTGCATGCCCGTGGCCAAAACGGCCAGGTCGACGGTTTGGCTGGATTTCTCGCCGGTGACGGCGTTTTCCGCCGTTAGCGTCACGGCGCCGCCGGCAGCGGCTTCCACGGCGGCCACTTTGCCTTTCACGAAGATGATTTTTTCGTCGTCCTTGACCTTCTGGTAGAACTTTTCGTAACGCTGGCCGGGCGACCGAATGTCGATATAAAAAATGTAAATGGTCGCCTCAGGGTATTGTTCGCGAATATACAAGGCCTGTTTGAGCGATGCCATGCAGCAAATATAGGAGCAGTAAGGCAGATGATTTTCATCCCGGGATCCGGCACACTGGACGAAAGCGACGGTTTCCGGCGCCTTCTGATCGGCCGGGCGGAGAATTTGCCCCTGGGTAGGGCCATTGGGCGCAGCCAACCGTTCCATCATCATATTGGTGATGACGTTGGGAATCTGTCCAAATCCCAAATTGTCGATTTTGGCGGCGTCGTAGGGCTGCCAGCCCGTGGCAAATACCACGGCGCCGACCTTGAGATCCAATGACTTGGTCTGCATGTCCAGGTCGATGGCGTCGTAAGCACAGGCTTCCTTGCAGCGGGTGGCATCCTCTGTTCCGATAATTTCGGGCGCCAGGACATACCGGGCAGGAAAAGCCATTTCAAAGGGAAGATAGGCCCCTTTTATTTTTTTCATCCCAAAGTCAAAGGTGCTGTCGATTTCGGTCTGGCAGACTTTGGCGCATTCACCGCAGGCGGTGCAGTTCTCGTTGACATAGCGCGGGCTTAGTTTGACCTGCACATCATAATTCCCCGGCGTTCCGTCGACCTTGGTGACTTCGGCCATGGTCATGACCTTGATTTGGGGATTGTCCTTGATACGGCGAAAATTGATCTCCAGGCCGCAGGTCGGCGGACACAGCTTGGGGAAATATTGATTGAGCTGTGCCACGCGTCCTCCCAGGTAGGGATTTTTTTCGACGAGAAACACCTCGTATCCCACCTCGGCAGCTTCCAGCGCCGTCGTTAAACCGCTGATGCCACCGCCCACGACGAGAATGCTTCCACTAGCAGGCGCTTTGTTTTCTGTCATCCTGTCCCTCCGTGCTTCAAGATGGTTTGTTACCTTATGAATCGAAAGCGTAACGGTTGCCTCTTAGCGTCCCAGGCGATATCCGTTTTGGTCTATGCACACACGTCGGCGCGGGTCGATGCCGGGGACAACGCGCCGGCGTCTGTCCAGAGCCATACAGCAAACGGCGGATACCGCCTTGAAACAATTTAAGTTTTGGAACTTATTAACAAAAACCTCCAGGCATCCGTTGCCGGACACCTGGAGGCCATTTATTCGACTAAGCTAATGCCAAGTCTTCATACCGATTAATCCGGGATGATCTTGATGTAGTCTTTCTTGAAGACATCCCATTTTTGTTCTTTGGGATCGTACTTGGAATTGGTGAAGCAGAACCAATTCTCGTCGTCCTGTCCCGGGTAGTCCGCCTGATAGTAGAAACCGGGGTAACGGGTTTCTTTGCGGAACGAGATGTGGCGCAGGTGGGATTCCACCGTCCAGATGCGGTGCTCGATTTCCCAGGCGCGCATCAGTTCGTGCAGGTCGCCGGCCGCCAGCTTTTCGCAGTCTTCGCGCATGGTCTGCAGCAGATCCATGACGATTTCCAGGTTTTTGCTGCTGGTCTGGTAGTAGGTGGCCGTACCGGCACCATACTCATGGGTGGCCTTCATCAGGCGATACATCATGCCTTCCGGCTTGACATAGGCCGGGTTGACGTCGATGGCGGTGGTGTAGTCCTTGTTGTCCAGGAAGGTGCGCACCGGTTTGTAGACCATGTCGACCAGTTCGTCCTTGGTCTGGGCCAGGGTCGGGGTGAAGTCCGCAAAATCCTTGGCGTAGCGCACCATCTGCTTGGCGGCGATACGACCTTCGGCATGGGAGCCGGAGGAGAACTTGTGGCCGGAGCCGCCCACACCGTCGCCGGCCGAGAACAGACCTTCCACCGTCGTCATCTGTTTGTAGACTTTGCCGTTGCGGGCCTTGATTTTGTAGTCATCCGGTACCCAGTCATAGTCCGGGCCGGAAGTCCACAGACCGCAGCAGCCGGAGTGGGAACCCAGCAGGTAAGGTTCGGTGGGCATGATTTCGGAGTTCTTTTTCTCCGGTTCGCAGTTCTGGGCACACCACAGGTTGGCCTGGCCGCAGGTCATGTCGAGGAAGTCTTCCCAAGCTTCGGATTCGAGGTGCTTGAGTTCCTTCTTGTCCATGGTCTTGCCGAGTTCGGCCAGCGCGGTGACGGTGTCCATGAGGATGGGCCCGCGGCCTTCCTTCATCTCGAACAGCATCAGGTGGTTGCGCAGACAGGTCGGCGTGATGGCGGCCGTGCCGTAAGGCGCGTATTTTTCAAGTTCGGCCTTGGCGGCGTCACTGCCGGCAAAGGCTTCGCCCAGACCGTTGAGGGCCTTGGCCTTGAACAGCAGGAACCAGGCACCCACCGGGCCGTAACCGTCTTTGAAACGGGCCGGGGTGAAACGGTTTTCCATCATGGTCAGTTCGGCGCCAACCTTCATGGCCATGGTGTAGGTGGAGCCGGCGTTCCATACCGGATACCAGGCACGGCCTTTACCTTCACCCACCGAACGCGGTTGATAGATGTTGACCGCGCCGCCGCAGGCGACCATCATGGTCTTGCATTTGATGATGTAGACTTTGTTTTCGCGAACCGAGAAGCCAACGGCGCCGGCGATCTGATTGTCCACATTAGCGTCCAGCAGCAGCTCGACGATGAAGCAGCGCTCGATGATGTTGTCATCGCCGAGGGCTTTCTTGGCAGCTTCGGCCACGATCCGTTTGTAGGATTCACCGTTGATCATGATCTGCCACTTGCCGGTGCGGACCGGCTTGGCGCCGCCTTTCAGGGTGCCCATTTTCTGGCCTTTTTTACCGTCGAGGTTCTTGCCCTCTTCGGAGAGTTTCCAGACGGGCAGGCCCCATTCTTCGAACAGATGGACCGAGTCGTCCACGTGGCAGCCCAGGTCGAAGATCAGGTCTTCGCGCACCAGACCCATCAGGTCGTTGCGGACCATGCGGACATAGTCTTCAGGGGCATTCTCGCCAATGTAGGTGTTGATGGCGGAAAGGCCCTGGGCCACGGCCCCGGAGCGTTCCATGGCGGCTTTGTCGCACAGCAGAACGGTCTGGTCGTCACCCAGCCATTTTTTAACTTCAAACGCCGTACCGCAGGCTGCCATACCACCGCCTACGATCAGAACATCAACTTCACGCTCCTCGACTTCCGGATCCCGTACGGCCTTGAGTTCGCCTTTGGGTGCATTCGGTAATGCCATATTGCTTCCTCCTTAAAAAAATAGGTATTTTCAGAATTTTCTTGAACTAAGGAACAATAGCCTCAAATGGCTTAAACCTTCGGCGTCGGAATCGCGTAGCCGTCGGCCTCTTCCGTGCTCAGCAGGCCGCTTTCGAGGTCTTTGCCCTTGAGGTCTTCATAGGCATTGGCCGCGCCTTCAGGGGTGGTACGAATGGGGAACTTGAAGCGTTTGACGACGCCATTGCGGAACTTGCAGGTCCACATGACATCCTCGGTACCCATCATGGGCATGATGCTGCTTCCCAAGGGCACGAAATCAGCATAACCGCGGACTTCAATGGCCTGGGTCGGGCAGATTTTGACACAGGAAAAGCATTCCCAGCACTGATCCGGTTCCTGATTGTAAGCTTTCATGGCGTCAGGATCCAGGACCATCAGGTCGTTGGGGCAGATGTACATGCAAGCTGTCTTGTCACCGCCCTTGCAGCCGTCACATTTTTCCTGAATTACAAAGCTTGGCATTTAAGATCCTCCTAGAATTTGATCGATAAAAGTTTTACCGTGGGGATTTCCCCGGTACTGTCGCGTCCTGCGTAAAGCCTGTAACACCTCCCTTCATTTTCGTGATCCGGTCAGGGAAACTTTCCGGTCGTTCCTGTAGGTGATTCGCTATTATCAGGGGGGGCTTCCCCCGATAGTTCATTGATGGCTACTGATATCAAAAATATTAAAAATTTCAAGAGGATATAGTCTAAACGAGATAGTTTAAATATCATTCGCCCCTAGGCTTGTCAAGAATTTTCGATGAAAGAAACGCAGCCCTGCTGGCCCTTTGCGGGGTTTCGGAGCGGTAAATCCAGATGTTGGAATCCGATACCAATTTGATACCATATATGGTATGGAATTCGTCTGAATTTGGCCCTCATTCGCATGAGCGACTTATGGAGAATCGAACGATGGAAAACGATATGGTACCACTGGCATGCGACGACCGGTTTCAGTTTGCGTGCAACCCGGACGTCCCGTGTTTCAACGCCTGCTGCCGCGATCTCAATCAATTTTTGACGCCCTATGACATCTATCGGTTGAAAACGCATTTGGCGCTATCGTCCCAGGAATTCCTGAGCCGCTATACGGTTGAGCACCTGGGGCCCCAGACCGGACTGCCCGTCATCAGTCTGAAAGCGGATCCTGAAGACCTGCAATGTCCGTTCGTGGCTACTACGGGGTGTCAGGTTTATGCGGACCGGCCTTCATCCTGCCGGATCTATCCCTTGGCCCGGGCGGTCACACGCTCACGAGAAACCGGCGCGCTCACTGAACATTTTGCCTTGATGCGCGAGGATCATTGCCTGGGATGTCGGGAAACCCGCACCCAGACGGTGGCGGAATGGATCCAAGACCAGGGCCTGGAACCGTACAACCGTTACAATGATATGCTGATGGAAATAATTAGCCTGAAAAATCAATATCATCCGGCACCGTTGGATTTTCGTGAGCAGCGCATGTTTCGTTTGGCCCTCTACGATCTGGATGGTTTCCGCGAACATGTCAAAGCCCACGGGATACCAGACGGTGTGCCGCTGTCGGGGGAAACTTCGGAGACCCTTTTGGCCGATGATGTCAAGCTGCTCGTTTTCGGCCATGAATGGATCAAGAGAGCGCTTTTCGGTGAGGTGTCGGCCGCATGAATCCCGCCTTTCCACCGACAGCGCCGCGGGTCGCTCTTGTGCTGGGCGCCGTAAAGGGTATTGGGATGGGGATCGGCCTGGATCTTGCCCGGCGGGGTTACCGGGTCGCCCTGACCTATTACGATTGGGCTGAGGCGCTTCCGGCGATGCAGGAAGCTTTTACCGTTTTTGGTGACAAATGCTGCATTTTCAAAGTGAACCTGCGCGACTGCGACGGCATATCCCGGCTGATGGCGGACGTACTCGCCCATTTCGGGCGTCTGGATCTCCTCGTCAACAATATCGAGCGCGGGGGGTGGCCGGTGGTGCATGGCCCTTATGTCGAAGAGCAGTGGGACCTTGAGATGGAAACCACCCTGCGCGCCAAGCGCTGGGTGTTCGAAGCCGCGCTGCCCCATCTTAAGGCCGGCGGAAGCGGATGCGTTGTCAACCTTTCTTCCATTGCCGGTATGGTCGGCCGCAGCGGCCCGGCCAGTCTTATCTTCAATGATGGGTACGCCGCAGCCAACCGGGCGATTTCGTCGTTGACGGAATCCTGGGCGCGGGTGGCGGCGCCGGAAGTCAGGGTAAATGAAATCATGCTGGGCCTGGTGGCCACCCGTCATGCGGAAGGCACCCGCGGATGGGGGCTTTTGGCGCCGGAGCACAAGGCGGCGCTTCTGGACCATACCCTTCTCGGGCGTACCGGCACCATTGACGATGTCGTGCGCGCGGTCCGGTTTGTCGTCGAGGAGGCGCCTTTCATGTCGGGCAGCGTCATTCGACTGGATGGCGGCTATGTACTCGGCGGCGACAAGGTGCTTCCCATGCCGTCCGGCGTTTTGTAAAGCGGCCCCCTTCTTTCCCCCGGGGCGTCGACCTGTCAGCGCGGCCGGATATTTTTGGTCGGCAGGCTCCACACGAACAGCTTGACCCATTCCATGCCGAACAGGAGGAGCGCGGTATCGTCCTTGCGCAACCGGGCTAACCGGTCTTTCTTGACCTTGTAACGTTTTAAGAAACTGCTCGTCAGCACGAATTCCCGGAAGGCGTCGACATTGTAGGTGGCCATAAAGGCCATGCGTCCTTTGGGACCGTTGGGACCCTGGCCCTGCCAGGGATCCGTGCCAAACAGGCCTTTCAGCGCGGCCCACTTGCGGGTCATCTTGTTGTGCATTTTCGCATCTTGGTCATGCGCCCAGGTCTCCAGAGTCCACTCTTGCGATTCATACGGACCCAGACAAAAATCAGGGGGGCGGAAAAAGCTGATTTCCTGGGGCGGTTCCCCCGGTTTGCCGTAGCGCAGACCATGCTCGATGGGGAACGTACGGCAGGTATCCGGCCGGTCCGGGTAGACGGAACAGCCCGCATCGGTCAGGAAGGGGCAGGTTTGTTCCCTGTCACCCGACATGCGCAGCAGGACCTCGGGGAAAAAATTCCCGTCCCGCAGGACGATATCCACATACTGATCGATAAACTGACCTGATGTGATGTCCAGGCATTGCTTCAGACGAATAACATCGTAAGGATAAAGGAAAAGGTTCAGGTTGCGACAGCAGCGGTTGAAGCAACCGAGGCCCGGATGGCATCGAAACTGAAACCGATCACCATCACCGATGCATTTCCCGGGCAACTGTTCGGCGGCATTGTTGGGAACGACTTTCATTTTGTGGCCTTACTCCCGCCTCGCCGTTTGTTTTAAACAGCGGCGTTTTCATCAGGTTGGGCGTCATCTTCGAAGCACAGGATCATTTGGGCCACGGTCAGGCGCAAAGGGGTTTCAATTCCGGAATTGCGGCGTAACGCTTTTTCCAGCTGGGCCATGGCACTGTAAATGGGGGTACGGTCCAGGGGGAGGCCGTTGTTTTGGCGATGCGACGCCTCAAAGATGTGACAGCCGGGGCCGGTGATCAACCCTTTCGTTGGATGCCGCATGACATGGGGGATGCCGTGCAACCGGCAGATCATGGGGCGCTCCCGGTAAAGAAGGCATTTTGTGTTGACATTCAAAGGGCACATGGGCTGTTGCGCGCGAATTTCAGGCCGTGCCGTCTGCATGGCTTTATCATAGGCCTGGGCCTCCTTTAAAATACGGCGGCGCTCGTCTTCGGGCAAGGCGCGATAGCCGGAGAACAGGCCGGCTGTTTCGACCAGTGTGTGATGGTAAAAGCGCGTCTGGCAACAGTTGTCATCACAGCCCCGGCATTCGAACCCGTAATTCCGGGCGGCGGTGGTGTAGGCCTCGTCCATGTCCCGGTAGACTGTATGGAGTTGCTTCAGGCTGTCGGCATGCCGATGACAGATCTCACGAAGCTGGTTGGGGGTGAGTGTCATCGGATCGCCGGTCGTTAAACGGTGGAAGTCGGGAAAAAAATGCGTTTGTACAAGCTCATGGCATACCGGTCGGTCATGCTGGCCAGCAGATCGCATACCAGTCGTTCCGGGGGCAGGTGGCCGTCGTTGCACCCCTGCATTTCCATGGCCTGCAACTCTTTATCCAGATCGGCCGGATGGCTGAGGAAATGGGCATAGAGGTCGGACAGGATTTTCTTGGCTTTAACAAACTCCTTGTGAACTTTTTCCGAGCGATAGACATTTTCATACAAAAAGTGGCGAAGTTCCTGCATCGCCTCATCCACCGGTGCACTCAACTGCAGGTCAAGGCCGCTATCGGTGGGTTCGCTAGTCGTGATCAAGTCACGGATCATGTGGATTGCCCGTTCGGAATGGGTTCGCCCGAGCATCCGCAAGCATGAATCCGGAATCTGGGCGGGTTTGATAACACCGCTGCGAATGGCATCGTCCAGATCGTGATTCAGATAAGCCATGATGTCGGCAAAACGCACGATCCGACCCTCCACCGTAAGTGGCAGCTTGGATTGGTTTTTGGGTAGGACGCGTCCAAACCCTTTTGAATGTTTCAGGATGCCATCGCGCACTTCCATGGTCAGGTTGAGGCCTTGGCCGTTGTTTTCGAGGCAGTCGACGACGCGCAGGCTCTGTTTGTTGTGGGTAAAATGGGGGGAATATATTTCTTTGAGCGTGGTTTCGCCGCCATGGCCGAAAGGCGTGTGCCCGAGATCATGCCCCAGAGCGATGGCCTCGGCCAAGTCTTCATTCAGGAACATGGCGCGTGCAATGGTGCGTGCGATCTGTGCGACTTCAAAGGTATGGGTCAACCGCGTGCGGTATTCATCGCCCAGGGGGTTGAGAAAAACCTGGGTTTTGTATTTCAAGCGGCGGAAAGCGTTGGAATAGACGATGCGATCACGGTCCTGCTGGAAAGCGGTTCGAACGGGGCAAGGGGAGGCTTCGGTCGCCCTTCGCCGGGCGGTGGAACTCAAGCAGCCGTATGGCGAAATGAAGCGCTGCTCACGGGCTTCGAACTGTTCTCGGAGAGAGTTTCCAGGATGACGGAGAGGCGCTGTCGATGATGCGTTGGCGGTTGCCGGGTTTAAGTTCATGGCTTTACACAGACGTTATCTGGCGCTATTTTGAAACCAATTACAAATTGTAATGGTTGCATTCTATCCGCCCTCGAGGGGGCTTGTAAAGGTTTAATCGTATCAGGGCAAATCGTGTCGGAGAAGGATCCGTGGGTGGACACCACCTTATTTTAGGCCAGATGCTTGATTATGTGACCGGCGAAACACTTGTGGATACCCACGATGAACGCTATCGTCAGAAGCTCGCCCGTTTGCTTGTGGAGGAAAGGGGGTTCCGACGTGAAGATCTGATTCCGCGCGTGTCAGTCGATATTGTGGCGGCCGGTAAAAAGGCGCGCGTGCGCCTTGATTTGATGATTTGCCTTGACGGACAGGTTGCGCTGTTGATCAAATACGCTCCCGGCTCGTTGACGACGCGCCACCAGGTGGCTCTGGCCTTTTCGCGACTGCTCGCACCGTACCAGGTCCCCTTTAGTGTGGTTACCAATGGCGAAGATGCTGATATTTTAGATAATATTGCGGGATCTGTGGTAGGGAGGGGGCTGTCGGGCATCTTGTCCCGAAAGGATCTTCAGGGCCATCTCATGTCCCATGACCGGGTATTGGTTGCCGACCGCCACCGTGAAATGGCCGCCAAGATCCTGTATGCCTACGAAGTGGACGGCCGTTGCCCCTGTGACGATTCGGTGTGCGAGTGGGAGCACAGTTGATCTTGTTTTTGGTTGGGGATCCATAATGGACGATCCGTATTTTATGCGATTTGCATTGGCGGAGGCGCGTCAGGCTCTGGCTGCCGGTGAATTCCCGGTGGGGTGTATTATGGTTCACCGGGGGCGCATTGTTGTCAGCGGGGTGCGCTCGGGTACACGCTCACAACATCCCAATGAAATTGATCATGCCGAAATGGTTGCCCTCAGACGCCTGGATACCCTGGGCGAGTCCTTCCCCCATGGGGAGTTGGTTCTGTATTGCACCATGGAGCCCTGTTTGATGTGCTTTGCGGCCTTGACGCTTAGCCGAATCGGCAAAGTGGTCTACGCTTACGAAGATGTCATGGGGGGGGGGACAGGTTGCGACCTGACATCGCTTCCGCCGTTGTACGATTCATTGAAACCAGAGATTGTTGGTGGGGTCCTGCGCGGTGAAAGCCTGGCACTTTTCCAGGCCTTTTTTAGCAATGAAGCGCACGCCTACTGGCAGGGCAGCTTGTTGGCTGATTATACGCTGGCCCAACAAGGATGTTAATACAAGGCTTCCTTGTCAGACAGACGGGCGAGGGAATTTCCCTTGCATTTTTTACTTGCATTTCCTAAGGTTGTCTTATATAGGCATTTTTCTATATTTTTGCTATGAAGTCCTATTTTGAATGGATGATCAGGCCGTGTGTGGATCCGTAAAAGGACGTCGATTGCCGATCATCGGGAACCTTATACGATTTGGGAGGTGGAGGCATAGCTCAACCACGAAAGACATTTCATCAAAACAGGTCGAATCGCGTCAACATCAACCGCAATATTCGCGCCCGCGAAGTAAGGGCAATTGATCCCGAAGGCAACCAGTTGGGTGTTGTGCCAATTGAAGAGGCCCTGAAAGCCGCGGCCGATTTCGGCCTTGATCTGGTGGAGGTTTCCCCCAATGCAGCCCCGCCGGTCTGTAAAATTATGGACTACGGGCGGTACAAATACGAACAGACCAAAAAGAAACAGGAAGCCAAAAAGAAACAGAGTACCTTCCAGGTTAAAGAGATCAAGGTCCGTCCGAAGACCGGAGATCATGACCTCCAAGTAAAAGTTGGTCATATCCGCAAGTTTCTTGGGAGGAAGGACAAGGTCAAGGTCACGGTTCTTTTTCGGGGACGTGAAATAACGCTTTCCGACCGGGGCCGTGAACTCTTACAGAGGATTGCCACCGAACTGGAAGAAATTGCCGTGGTCGAGCAGTATCCCAAATTTGAAGGCCGCACCATGATGATGGTGTTGTCGCCCAAATAGCCAGGAGCGACCCTCTGATTTGAATAGCCGATGGTGAACATTCGTTCCATGAGCGGATGTTCCAGCTTGATGTTGCGCACATGGCAACAGCGTTGGCGTGGGCCTGTGAAAATACGGCCGCGCCAAAGCTATTTTGGCGTGACCGGAATACAGAAAGATTAATATGGAGAAGGTGGCTGGTCTGGCCGCCTTTCTTCGCGACACAGTAGGATAAGGAGACACAGGATGCCGAAAATTAAAACGAACCGAGCTGCCGCCAAGCGGTTCAAAAAAACGGGCTCGGGAAAATTTGTTTACAACAAGTCCCACGCCAGCCATATTCTGACGAAAAAATCGCGGAAACGGAAACGCTCCCTGCGACAGAGCCAGATCATCGATAAATCGGATATGCGTGAATTGCGGCTGTTGATGCCCAACGGGTAGCTGCTGCAATCCGACCGGGCGGAGTGCCCGGCAAGCCGATTATATGCCGAAATCCTGAAGGAACGACGCGTCAGGCGCTTATGGGTTCCCGGCGGGATTTACGGATGAAGGAGAAAAGACCATGCGTATTAAGAGAGGGTTCAAAGCCCGAAGACGACGAAAAAAAGTGCTGAAACTGGCCAAAGGATTTCGCGGCGGCCATAGTAAATTGTTCCGTACCGCGGCGGATGCGGTGGACAAGGCGCTCATGTATGCCTATCGTGATCGGCGCGTTCGCAAACGCGATTTCCGAAGGCTGTGGATTGTCCGTATCAATGCAGCCGCCCGCATGAACGATCTGTCCTACAGCAAATTCATTCACGGCCTTAAAAAAGCAGGCATTGAGCTGGATCGGAAAGTGTTGGCTGATCTCGCCGTATCAGATCCCGCCGGTTTTACCCAAATTGCCGCCCTGGCTTCGCAGCACCGCTAAAAACAACAAGGGCTTGTGTGGCAGGCCGCGCCTTTTCGGTGCCTGCCACCGCCCCCCTTGCGATGACATTCTATCCCTAAGCAAAGATCGAGCGACACCGTGGATAAGTCGATAGACAGCATATATCAAGAAGCGCTGGATGAATTGGAAGGCGTGTCGGCCCCCGAAACCCTTGAGGCCGTTCAGGTTCGGTACCTGGGACGCAAAGGCCGTTTGACGGCCTTTTTGCGCAATATTGCCAGCCTGCCCCCGGAGCAGCGGGCCGATGCCGGCAAAAAAGCCAATATTGCCAAAAAAAAGTTGGAAGAGGCGATCCGGCAATGCCGTGAAGGTCTCAAATCCGGCAAGGGAAACACGGGAGAGCAACTTGATATTTCCCTCCCCGGACGGCCATCGACGCCGGGATCTCTGCACCCGATAACGCGCATCACACGCGAAATTTGCGATATTTTTGCCCGGATGGGATTCAGTATCGCCGAAGGCCCTGAAGTGGAGTTGGATTATTATAATTTTGAGGCGCTCAATGTCCCCAAATACCACCCGGCGCGCGATATGCAGGATACCTTTTATCTCTCGGACAATATTGTCTTGCGCACCCAAACGTCACCGATGCAGATTCGGGTGATGGAAAAGCAGGACCCGCCGGTCGCAGTCATTGCGCCTGGGAAGGTCTATCGCTGTGATTCCGATTTGACCCACACCCCCATGTTTCATCAGGTTGAAGGGTTGATGGTCGACGGTGATGTTTCCTTCGCCGATCTGAAGGGAATCCTGACGGCCTTCATCCACGCCATGTTTGACGCTCAGACGAGTTTGCGCTTTCGTCCAAGCTTTTTCCCCTTTACCGAACCGAGTGCGGAAGTTGACATCCTGTGCGTGATGTGCCGTGGTAAGGGATGTCGCGTTTGCTCCCATTCCGGATGGCTGGAAATTTTGGGCTCCGGAATGGTGCATCCTAATGTTTTTAAAAGCGTCGGCTATGATACCACCAAATATTCCGGCTTCGCTTTCGGGATGGGGGTCGAGCGAATTGCCATGCTGAAATACGGAATTGACGATATTCGTAAATTCTTCAACAATGATCTGAGGTTTTTGAGGCAATTTTAGCATGAAAGTCAGTTTGAGTTGGCTGAAAGAATATGTCCCGCTCGAGTGGGATGTCGATCGCCTGGCCGAAGCACTGACCATGGCAGGACTTGAAGTGGATGCTATCTATGACCGCTTCGCTTATCTTGAGAGTGTTAAAGTCGCACAAATTCAAACGGTCAGCGCTCATCCCAATGCCGACAAGTTGAAATTGTGTGATGTGACCACCGGCGAACAGGATTTTTCCGTTGTCTGCGGCGCGCCCAACGTCAAGGAAGGTTTGCTGGCCCCACTGGCGTTGCCCGGCACGGTTTTTCCCGATGGACGCATTTTGGCGGAGTCCAAGATTCGGGGCGTCGCTTCCCAGGGCATGCTTTGCAGTGAAGCAGAGTTGGAGCTCGGCTCCGACCAGGGCGGTATTTGGTCCCTGCCGGAAGATTTACCGGTCGGGGCGCCTTTGGCGGAGGCCCTCAGTCTGTCGGATATCGTTCTGGATATCGACCTGACGCCCAATCGGCCGGATTGCCTGAGCATGATCGGTGTGGCCCGTGAAGCCGCGGCTCTCCAGGGCAATGCATTGCGGTACCCTGATATCGAACAGGCGGATGAAAGTCCGGCCATTGAAGATTACACCCGTGTGACGATCGAAGCCCCTGACCTTTGCCCACGGTATACGGCTCGACTGATCGAAGGGGTTACCATCGGACCGTCGCCCGCCTGGCTCCAGGATCGTATTCGATCGGTGGGTATGCGGCCTATCAACAATGTCGTGGATATCACCAATTTTGTCATGATGGAGCTTGGTCAACCGTTGCATGCCTTTGATTTCGATCGGTTATCAGACCATCGCATCGTGGTGCGGCGCGCCCGCGACGGTGAGCGCTTCACCTCCTTGGACAACAAGGACCGTGTTCTGGACGGCGAAATGCTGATGATCTGCGACGGGGAAAAACCGGTCGGTATCGGCGGTGTTATGGGAGGGCTGAACTCTGAAGTGGAAGCGTCGACCCGTCGCATCCTGCTGGAAAGCGCCTGCTTCAATCCGGTCAGTATCCGGCGGACGGCCAAACGATTGAATCTGAATTCGGAAGCATCCCACCGGTTTGAGCGCGGCGTCGATCCAAAAGGAACCGTGGCGGCCTTGAATCGGGCGGCCAAGCTTATTGCCGAACTTGGCCAGGGAACACTCGTTGATGGCCATATCGACGTTCACCCGGGTGCCGGGGATACGGCCCCCATCCGTATCGACGTGGACCGGACCAACCGCCTCCTGGGGACATCGCTATCCGCCGAGGAGATGGGTCGGCTCCTGGAAGCCATTGAGGTCAAGGTCCAACTGACTCCGGATGGGACCGGTATCGATGCTTGGCCACCGTCTTTTCGGGTGGATATCCGCCAGCCGGAAGATGTGCTGGAGGAAATCGCCCGTTTATGGGGGTACAGTCGCATCCCGACGCGTATGCCCCATGTGGCGGCCGGTAGTGCCCAGCTGAATGGCCGGCTTGAACTTAAGCGGTCGGTGCAATCGTTGATGAACGGTATGGGATTCGCGGAGGCGATTAACTATAGTTTTATCAGCCAGCGCGCCTGTGATCAAATGCGCTTGGCCGAAGACGATCCGCGCCGAAAAGTTGTTGAGATCCTGAATCCGCTAACGGAGGATCAGAATGTAATGCGGACATCCTTGGTTCCAGGTTTGGTGGATACCGCTGTCCGCAATATTGCTCAGCAAACCAAAGACCTGAAAATATTTGAGATCGGAAAAACATTTATCAGTCAGGGCAAAGACTGCCAACCGATCGAGACGGATTTTCTAGCGGCCCTGTGGACCGGCGCCAGGTATGAAGGCTCTTGGAATCAAAAAGCGGTGGCCTGTGATTTTTACGACATCAAGGGTGCTTTGGAGGGGATGCTGTTCGGATTGAAGCTTGACGATATCCGTTTTAGCCGCATCGATAAGCGCCGGGCACCCTATCTAAGACCGGATGCGGGCGCGGATGTCTTGATTGCCGACCAAAGGGTCGGCTGTGTCGGCGAAATCCACAGCGATGTCCTGTCCCGGTTCAATTTAAAACAACCGGCTTACCTGTTTGAAATCGATCTATACCGCCTGGCCCCCATCATTCCTGATGGCATCCAAGCCGATCCCTTGCCGCGTTATCCGTCAACTTCGCGGGATATCACCTTGATCGTGGATGATGATCTCGACGCCCAAGCGGTTGTGTTGGGCATCCACCAGATGGAAGAGGATCTGGTTGAAACCGTCAGCATTTTTGATGTATTCAAGGGGCGTCCGATTCCTTCCGGCAAAAAAAGTCTTTCGTTGCGGGTGGTCTACCGTTCCGCAAACGGAACGCTTGAAGATGAAGCAGTGAACACTCTTCATCGAAATTTGACCCAGCAATTGCTGGCGGCCCACAAGGCGGACCTGCCGTCCTGAGCATCGATGGGTTAACACGGGAATTCATACCGGAGGAAGAATGTCTTCCGAGGTGAAACGACCGGATAAGCTCTATTACCGCATCGGGGAAGTCAGCACGCTGACCGGGGTGCCTTCCTATGTGTTGCGATTTTGGGAGGGGGAATTCCCGAGTATCAAGCCCCGGCGAACCGAATCCGGTCAGCGCCTTTACCGCCCTGTGGATGTGGAACGTATTCGCGAAATCAAGGACCTGTTGCACCGCCAGAAATTTACCATCCGGGGCGCCAGGCAATTTTTACGTCAACGCGAGGCGCCGCCTGAGACGGATTTGCAAGCTGAATTGGCCTTTTTACGCGAGGAACTCCTGGCGATTCGAAAGTTGCTTTCCTGACGGGGTGGGTGCGTCCACCGGCGAAGGCCATTGGCGGCCATCGATAGGGGAAACCAAGCCGGTTAAACGTGTTGACAAAGAACTGTTTTTGTCCTAAATAGAGATGCTCGGAAGCGGGCATAGCTCAGTTGGTAGAGTACAAGCTTCCCAAGCTTGGTGTCGCGAGTTCGAATCTCGTTGCCCGCTCCAATTTCCGCCTTTTTTTCAAAAAGGTCGTTTAAGGGAAGCGTTATGTATGGAACCGGGAATGTAACCTACTGATTATGGTGCCTTGCATGAGTACATAACGTCTCACGCCATTTTTTACGGTGTACCTGGTTTTTGGAAACGGGCGGAAGCCCGTTTTTTGTTTTTTGTGGTGGTATAGGAAAATGCGTCAGGACAAGGCAAAAAAGAAAAATGCAGACGGCGTAGAGAAGACTTTGGTGCGACCAAAGGAGGCGCAGGTTATCGCCCAAGTATGGGCGATTGCGGAACCACTCTGTAACGATGAGGGAATGGAGTTGGTTTATGTTGAGTTCCGTCGTGAATCGCAAGGGCGTGTTTTGCGCGTCTATATTGACAAGCATGGTGGCGTGACGGTGGATGACTGTGCCCGCGTCAGTCGCCAGATGGGGGACATCATCGATGCCACCATGGATGCTATTGGGCCCTATAGCCTGGAAGTTTCTTCCCCTGGAAGCAACCGGCCGATTGGTCGAAAAGAAGATTTCAATCGGTTCAAGGGCAACAAGGTCCATGTCAAGACACGGTCTCCTATTGATGGCCAAAAAAATTTTAAAGGCATTCTTATCGGAATTGAGAATGACCTTGTCGCCATATCGTGCGACAATAAGGATATATATTTATCTTTGGAAGAGATATCCATTGCACGGCTTGTCAATTTTAATGGAGAAAACTAATGTTCGTAGCGGATATAAAACGAGTTGTCGAACAAGTTAGCCGAGATAAAGGGATTGATCGCGAGATATTAATCAGCGCGCTTGAAGAAGCGCTTAAATCGGCCGCTCGTAAAAAATTTGGAAGTCGAATCGACATTGAAGTCCAGTACAGTGATGATTCCGGCGAAATAGAGGTTTTCCAATTTAAAGATGTTGTCGAGACGGTGGAAGATCCGGCGCTTGAGGTCACCTTGGAAGAGGGGCGCAAATTGGATGTCGATTGCGAAATCGGCGATAGCCTTGGTACCAAGATGGATACATCGACTTTCGGACGCATTGCTGCGCAATCCGCGAAGCAGGTCATCATTCAGAAGATGAAGGATGCCGAAAAGGATGCCATCTATGCGAGTTTTATCGATCGCAAGGGGGAAATTATCAATGGCATTGTCCAGCGCATGGATCGTGGGGACATCATTGTCAATTTGGGGCAAACAGAAGGTGTCGTGCCGGTTCGTGAGCAGGTCCCCAGGGAATCCTATCGGCGCGGCGATCGTATCCGGGCCTACATCCTTGATGTTTTGCATGAATCACGGGGCCCGCAGATTATCCTGTCGCGCGGGCACAAGGAATTTTTAATCGACCTTTTTAAAACGGAAGTTCCGGAAATAAGCGAAGGGATCGTATCCATCATGGGCGCTGCCCGCGAACCGGGCGTGCGCGCAAAGATCGCCGTTTCCTCCAATAATTCGGATATCGATCCTGTCGGCGCCTGCGTCGGCATGAAGGGCAGCCGCGTTCAAAATGTGGTTCAGGAACTGCGTGGCGAGAAGATTGATATTATTCCTTGGCATGTGGACGCTGCCAAATTCGTTTGCAATGCTCTTGCACCGGCAGAAATCTCAAGGGTTATTATTGATGAATCCAATCGTTCTATGGAAGTCATCGTGCCGGACGATTTTCTTTCCATTGCGATTGGTAAACGGGGCCAGAACGTGCGCTTGGCTTCAAAGTTAACGGGGTGGCATCTCGATGTCCAAAGCGAGTCCCGTTACAATGAAACCATGAAAAGCGGTTATGAGTCTCTCGCTGCGCTTCCGGATGTAAGTGTTAGCCTGGTGGACGCGTTATATGAAGCCGGCTTTTTCTCCATCGATGAACTCAGCATTGCGACGGTCGAAGATTTGATGCAGGTGCGCGGTGTCAGTGAGGAAAAGGCTCAAGCGCTTATTTCCGCTGCACGACAGGCTGTGTTGGATGCCGAAGATGAAAGTGAAGAGGTCGAATCGCAGGCAACAGGGGAAATTGAGGAACCCGTAAGTGAGGGGGCATCAGGCGCGTCCGATGAAGAAGCTCTTGAGGATGGTGAAGCCCAACCCGAGCAGGAGGCGTCGCAGTCGGAAGCCGAAGCGGAAGATGCCGTACTGGCTGAACCTGAAAGTCCTGCCGAAAATGCGAAGGATTTGGAAGCGAAAGAATAGGGACCGTATTATTCTGGCCGGAAATTGCAGCTCGAGCGGTGGCTATCGATGACATGCCGGGTAGCCAAATTGTAGGGGGAAAGCATGGCAAAAATCAGGGTATATGAACTTGCCCGAGAACTCAACATGACGAACAAAGTGCTTATTGAAAAGATGAGCCAGTTGGGCATTACGGTGAAAAGTCACATGAGTTCTCTTGAGGATGAGACCGTCGCTCAAGTGAAAAGCAATCTTTTTGGTAAGCCGGCTGAGAAGGTCGAAGAAACACGGATTAAACCCACGGTGATCCGCCGTCGGCGAAAAAAAGTTGCCGAACCGGAAGCGAGTGAACCCGGTGAAGATGTTGCCGCCAAGGAGACGGAGGCGCCTGCGGAAGTTGAAACCGTTGCCGCCGAGGCTGCTGAAAAGGAAGCCTCGGCACCATTGGAGATGGAACCTGAAGGGGTGCCTTCCCAGCCGGTTCCCGAGCCCGAACCACCGGCCAAGATTATCGCTAAGCCCCCCGAAAAGAAAGTTGAAGCACCACCGGAAGCGGATTCTTCCAAAGCTGTCCCGCCGGAACCGGTCGTCGAGGAGACGGTTGCGGAAAAAGCGGTAGAAGACGTGACACCCCAAGAAGCGCAGGTCATTACGGAAAAGCCGGATGAGGCGCCAGCGGAAGCACCCAAACCTGAAAAGGCGAAGAAACCGGAGCCTAAACCAAAGAAGGAAAAGAAAGCCGAACCCGCTGCCAAAATTATCAAGCTCCCCACAACGCCTGTCGAACCGCCGCCAGTTCGGCCCAAGGCTCCTGAGACAGAGCCCTCTCAGGATCGAGCCGGCGTCGATACAGTGGCATCCAAGAAAAAGAGGCGGAAAAAACGAACCGAAGAAGATCTGGACCGCAAGTTTTTCAAGAAAAAGATTGCCTTCAGGAAAAAATCGGTCATTGAAGGGGCTGATCTTTATTCTGGCCGGGCTCGCTCCAGAAAAGGGCGTAAGGATGGTCGTGGGAAAGCTGCTGTCGGCCAAAAAACCCAAATCACGACGGCCAAAGCGATCAAGCGGAGAATTAAAGTGGACGAAGCTATCGTGTTGTCGGAGTTGGCCAAACGAATGGGGATAAAAGCCAGTGAGATCATCAAAATGTTGATGACACAAGGCATTATGGCGACCATGAACCAAAGCATCGATTATGATACCGCCTGCCTTGTCGCGGCAGAATTCGATTATGAAGTCGAGAAGGCGGCTTTTGAGGAGGACGATCTGATCAAAATCGAGCAGGATGCGCCTGAGGCCCTGTCCGAGCGTCCGCCGGTGGTTACGATCATGGGGCATGTGGACCATGGCAAGACGTCGTTGCTGGATGTTATCCGCAAGACCCATGTCACGGATCTGGAAGCGGGCGGGATCACCCAGCATATTGGTGCTTACAGTGTGACTTCGGAAAAAGGCCAGATAACCTTTCTAGATACCCCTGGCCATGAGGCCTTTACGGCCATGCGGTCACGCGGGGCGCAGGTTACGGACCTCGTCATTCTTGTGGTCGCGGCCGACGACGGTGTGATGCCTCAAACGGTAGAGGCGATCAATCATGCCCGGGCTTCAGAGGTCCCGCTGATTGTGGCGGTCAATAAAATGGACAAAGCCGGTGCTGACCCCGACAGGGTTTACCGCGAGTTGTCCGAGAAGGGTTTGACGCCGGAAGCCTGGGGTGGCGATACGATATTCGTCAATGTTTCCGCCAAGCAGAAAACCGGTATCGATGAATTGCTTGAAATGATTTTGCTTCAATCGGAAGTTATGGAACTGAAGGCCAATCCGGACAAACAGGCCTTCGGCCACGTCGTGGAGGCCAAACTCGATTCCGGCCGAGGCCCGGTGGCCACCGTGCTTGTAAAAGAAGGCACATTGCGGACCGGTGACCCTGTGGTTTGTGGCGTTCATTTTGGTAAGGTGCGCGCCATGCTGAATGACAAGGGCAATCCCGTCACGGAGGCCGGTCCCTCCATCCCGGTGGAAGTCCTTGGCTTGTCCGGTGTACCGGTTGCCGGTGATGAGTTGATTGCCTTGAAGGATGAGAAAGATGCCAAACAGGTCAGCATTCATCGAACCCAGAAACAACGCACCAAGGAACTGGCCAAATCGAATAGAATGAGCCTTGAGAATCTGTTTGATAAGATGAAAGAAGGTGAGGTCAAGGATCTTAACCTGATTATCAAGACGGACGTTGATGGCTCCATGGAAGCGTTGAAGGACTCTTTGGTCAAGCTGTCCAATGAGGAAGTCAAAATCAATGTGGTGCATTCCGCATCGGGTACCATTACCGAATCCGATGTTTCCCTGGCGGCTGTCTCCAATGCGATTATTATCGGTTTCAACGTGCGCCCAACGCCCAAAGTGCAGGCCATTGCGCTTGAAGAAAGCGTGGATATGCGCTTCCACAACGTCATTTACGATGTCATCAAAGAAATCAAAGATGCCATTGCTGGAATGATGGAATCCATTTTCGAGGAACGCATCCTCGGCCGGGCTGAGGTGCGGGAAGTTTTCCAGATACCCAAAATCGGCGCCATTGCGGGATGTCATGTCACGGATGGCAAAATCGAACGGCGCCAGTTAATGCGGCTGATTCGGGACGGAGTCGTGTACTTCGAAGGAAAAAATTCGTCCCTGCGCCGTTTCAAGGACGATGTCAAAGAAGTTCAGACGGGTTACGAATGCGGTATCGGTATTGAAAACTACAACGACATCAAGGTCGGCGATGTGATTGAATGCTACTACCTTGAAGAGATTCGTCCTGAAGTCCAATGAGAATTTTTTATGCGGCAAACCGCATTTTTACGTAAACGCTAGAGGCAACGAATTGTAGGTTGGCGGGAAGGCCATGGTCGTCGGTTTCGGTCGTGTTGTTTATCGAATTCATGACTGTCGTTCTTTGAAAGGTAAGCGGAAGATCGTCAAAGCCATCATCATGCGTTTGCGGAATCATTTCAATGCTTCGGTCGCGGAGGTGGGTGCCAACGATATCCACCAGAGAGCCGAAATCGGTTTCAGTATGGTGGGGAATGATCGGGCCGTGATCAATTCCAAGGTGGACAAATTCTTCAATATGGCCGAAGATCTCGGATTGGCCGAAGTCATTGATATGGAAATGGAGATTATGAGTCTATGACGACCTTTTCGAGATCAGAACGGGTTGGCCGGCATATTCGCAATACCCTGGCCGATATTTTGCATCGCCACGTCCGAGACCCCCGGTTGAAACGGGTCAGCATTACAAGTGTAGACGTATCACCGGATCTTCGTTCGGCCCGGATATATTTTGCCACCACCGGTGACGACGTAAAGGTGAAAAATGCCCTGGAAGGCTTTAAAAAGGCACGGCCCTATATCAAAAAGCTGCTGGGGCGCGAACTGGGGCTTCGTTACATGCCTGATATCCGATTTCATTACGATGATTCGCTTGATTACGGCGCCCGTATGGAAGAGCTTTTCCGGTCGATAGAGGAGACAGATGAACACCGTCATCGACCGACTGAATAAAAGTCGGACCCTATTTCTGGCAACACATATCAACCCCGATGGAGACGCCATTGGATCCCTCATATCCCTGGGGTTGGGACTGCAGCAGTATGGAAAGCGCGTCTATTTTTATAGCGAAAGCCCCATTCCGGCCGTTTACCGATTCCTGCCGGGTGTCGAGCTGGTCAAGCAGACGCTGCCGACCAGGAGTGAATGGGATACGGCGGTCATATTGGATTGTGGCGACATCAAACGTATTGGCGAGGCGGCGGATCAGGTTGACCGGTCACCGCAGATCCTCAATATCGATCACCATGTGACCAATACGGGCTTTGGGCATTACCGTCTGGTCGATCCAAAGGCGTGTTCGTCGACGGAAATTGTCTATCGGTTGTTGAAGCAAATGCAGATTGATATTGATGAGGCCATCGCCACATCGATTTATACTGGCATTTTAACCGACACGGGGTCATTCCGTTTTGCCAATACGAACAGTGCCGCGTATGTGATTTGTGCCGAGATGGTTCAGTGCGGGGTGGACCCCTACACCGTGGCGCAGCATGTTTATGGAACCTATTCGCTAGGCCGTATTAAACTGCTCAATATGGCGCTGGATTCAATTGAAATTTCTCACAACGGCAAGCTTTCGCTGATGACGTTGACACACGATATGTTTGCCGAGACCGATACCAATCCCGAAGATGTCGATGGTATGATCAACTATGCCAAGCGCATTGAGGATGTGAGGGTGGCGGCGCTGATCATGGAAAATGCGAATGGTGCCGATCAAAAACGTTTTCATGTCAGTCTACGTTCCGATGGCACGGTCGATGTGGCTGAGATCGCAGCGTCTTTCGGCGGCGGCGGCCATTTTAACGCGGCTGGCTTTGGCGTGGAGTCTTCGCTAAAGGATCTCAAAAAAACAATCAACGCCATTGCGGAGAACCTTTGAGAGGCTATGCAGGGCGGTGTTTTGATCATTGATAAACCGGCTGGTATTTCTTCCGCACAAGTGGTCGGGAAAGTCAAAAAGCTTTTGAGAGCCAAGAAGGTGGGGCACGCTGGCACGCTTGATCCATTTGCGACAGGTGTCCTGGTCTGCCTGGTGGGCCAGGCGACACGTCTGGCGCAGTTTTTTCTGACCGGCAGGAAACAATACGAGGCGGAACTTTGTCTCGGTATTGAAACCGATACGCAGGACCCTACCGGGCAAGTCACCAACCGACGGACGGTGCCGGCGTTTTCGGAAAGTGATTTGCAACAGGTTTTCGAGCGCTTTAGCGGGCTTGTCGAACAGGTGCCGCCGGCTTATTCCGCCCTGAAACATCATGGCGTGGCGCTTTACAAGCTGGCGCGCAGAGGCCGACCGGTTCAAAAGCCAGCGCGCAGGGTCTGTATCGAAGGGATCCAAATCCAGGCCGTTTCGCTTCCCAAAGTACGCTTTTCTGTGACGTGCTCGGCCGGGACATATATCCGGACGCTTTGTGCCGATATCGGTCATGCGCTAGGCTGCGGTGGACATCTCAGTGCCCTGCGGCGCACCATGAGCAGCGGGTTCGACATCGGCGAAACCGTCAGCCTGGAGATGTTAAACGACTGGGCGGAGGACCCTCAAACACCTGTTGCGCTGATTCCGCCGGGGACCGCTTTACGGGGCATGCCCGCCCTTGTGGCCAGTCGCGCAACCGCCGCCAAGATTCGATGTGGCGGCGTGATTCAAGTAAGGGACTTCACCGACTTACCGCCGGATGCAACGGTAATGACGAATGGTGATAAAGGCGCCCTTTTCAAGGTTCTCGACCACAACGGGGACCTTATGGCTGTCGTTTCGGCTCCGCTTGAGGGGGATCGGATGACTTACTGCGGGGTCTATGTGTAAGATGGAACGACGACCATTACAGAGGGTAGCCTATTTTACGTGAGCATCATTTAATCAAGAGGAGGCTTAAAGACAGTGGTATTTACAACCGAAGATAAAAAACGGCTGATTGAACAGTACAAATTGCATGATACGGATACAGGGTCACCGGAAGTTCAGGCTGCTCTGTTAACTCACCGCATCACCTATCTTACCGAGCATTTGAAGGTGCACAAAAAGGACCATCATTCTCGAAGAGGGTTGCTTATGTTGGTCGGCCGTCGCCGCCGTCTGCTCAATTATGTCAAAAACAAAGATGTGAACCGGTATCGTTCGATTATTGAGAATCTTGGATTACGGCGCTAATGCCGTCAAGGTGTGTCTTCCTGTCGATGCCACTACCCCTGTTGCTATAGGTCTCTTGCGGCAATTGAGGAAAGATCACCTGTCGATCGGTACCCCCTGCAGTTAATTATCATGAGGTATGATGGCCGTCGTATGTGGCGGCGGCCCGAATTAGCTCGTATCCAGCATGGTTATAGCGATGGAAGCCCCTATGCGGCTTCCGAGGTCTGTAATCTGCAGGAGGCAAAATGGAAAAAACAGTAAAAACCGAGATCGGGGGCCGCACCCTGAGCATCCAGACCGGCAAGTTGGCCAAGCAGGCCTCCGGTGCGGTTCTGGTTCAGTACGGGGAAACCATGGTCCTGGTAACCGTCGTTTCCGCCAAGGATGAACGACCAGGAGATTTTTTGCCGCTTACGGTAGAATATCAGGAGAAGATTTATGCTGCCGGGCGGATTCCCGGTAACTATTTCCGCCGGGAAATCGGTCGGCCGAGCGAAAAGGAAACACTGACCGCACGTTTGATTGACCGGCCGATTCGGCCGTTATTCCCCAAGGGCTATCGTTCTGAAATACAGGTCATTGCCACGGTTTTATCCATGGATATGGAAAATGACCCGGATATTTTGGCGATGATCGGGGCATCGACGGCACTCGAGTTGTCGGACATTCCCTTTGCCGGGCCGATCGCCAGTGTGCGTGTCGGCCGGATCAACGGGGAGTTGGTTGCCAACCCGCCCATTTGCGATTGCGAGAACTGCGATATCAACATCATCGTGGCGGGATCCCGTACAGGGGTGGTGATGGTCGAAGGCGGCTCCAATGTGGTCAGCGAGGCGGATATGCTGGAGGCGATTTATTTCGGCCACCAGTCCATTCAGCCCATTATCGATTTGCAGATGGAACTGAAAGAGGCCTGCGGGGTGCCGAAACGCGCCTTTAATCCTCCGGAAAAGGATCCGGAACTGGTTCGACTTATCGAAGATAAGGCCAGAGAACCGTTTCGATCCGCTGTGGTGACGCCGGCCAAGGTTGCCCGGAACACCGCCCTGCGTAATTTGAAAATGGAGATCTTTGAATCCCTCGGAGAGGATTATGCCGATCGCCGGGATGAAGTTTATGCTATTTTTGATGACCTTCAGAAGGCCGTCTGCCGGGATCTCATTCTCAAAGAAAAGCGTCGCATCGACAACCGCCGGTTTGATGAGATTCGGCCCATCACCTGTGAAGTGGGTCTACTGCCCCGTCCCCATGGAAGCGCCCTTTTTACCCGCGGGGAAACCCAGGTTCTGGGTGTCCTGACACTGGGTTCCGGTCAGGATGAACAGCGTGTCGAAACCCTCAGCGGCGAGGAATTCCGGCCTTTCATGCTGCACTACAACTTTCCGCCCTATTCGGTTGGTGAGACGCGCCGTATCGGGGGACCCAGCCGTCGTGACATCGGACACGGTGGTCTTTCGACCCGGGCGATTGAAAAAGTTCTTCCGGACAAGGAAGATTTCGATTACACGATTCGTTTGGTATCCGAGGTTTTGGAGTCCAACGGATCGTCTTCAATGGGCACCGTATGCTCAGGCATCATGGCTTTGATGGATGGGGGTGTTCCCATCAAGGCACCGGTGGCCGGCATCGCCATGGGGCTGGTCAAGGACGAAGACAATGTCGCCGTTCTTTCGGATATCCTTGGCGATGAAGACCATACCGGCGATATGGACTTTAAGGTCGCCGGGACCCATGAGGGTATCACGGCCCTGCAGATGGATATCAAAATTCACGAGCTTTCCAAGGATATTCTGGCCAAAGCGCTCGAGCAGGCCCGACAGGGGCGCCTTCATATCCTGTCCAAGATGACCGAAGCTATCGAAGCGCCGAGGGAGAAGATATCCCCCTATGCGCCGGCCATCATGACGGTCGAAATCAAGCCGGATAAAATCAGGGAAATCATCGGCCCCGGCGGCAAAACCATTCGGATGATTCAGTCGGAAACCAATACCCGAATCGAGATCGATGACTCCGGATTGGTGAAAGTTGCTGCCGTTTCGAAAGAGGAAGGTGATGCCGCATTGAAAATGATTGCCGATATCACCATGGAGCCGGAAGTGGGCCAAGTCTATGATGGAAAAGTTGTTCGTATTATGGACTTTGGTGCCTTCGTTCAGATTTTACCCGGCACCGACGGCCTTTGTCATATATCCCAGCTGGCAACCCACCGTGTGTCCAGCGTTTCGGATATCGTGAAAGAAGGCGATACCCTTAAAGTCAAAGTGCTTGAAATCAATCGTGACGGAAAAATCCGCCTGAGCCATAAGGCGATTCTCGAAGAAGAAGGTGGACGTCCGGATGGATCAGGTCGTAAATAAAACCGTTTTATCCAACGGCGTTACGATTCTTACCAAGCAAATGCCGTATGTCCGCTCCGTGTCAATGGGGGTGTGGGTCAATGTGGGGGCGCGCGATGAAAGCCCGGAAGAAAACGGGCTTTCCCACTTCATTGAACACATGATCTTCAAAGGGACACGGAAGCGGACCGCCTACCAGATTGCCAAAGAGTTTGATGCCATTGGCGGTCAGACCAATGCCTTCACGGCCATGGAGAACACCTGCTATCATGCGCGGGTGTTGGAATCCCATATGGATACCATGGTCGACATCCTTACCGACATTTTTTTGAATTCCGTTTTCGAAGCCACCGAAATTGAAAGGGAGCGTCCTGTCATCCTCCAGGAAATCGGCATGGTAGAGGATAATCCGGAAGAGTATATTCATGTTCTCTCCGGGAAAAACTACTGGGGCGACAATGCGTTGGGGCGATCCATCTTGGGATCTCCCGAAAACGTTCTTCGATTTGATGCTACAGCCGTTCGTGATTTTTTTCATCGCTGTTATCAACCGGAACGTATCATCGTTGCAGCCGCAGGGAAGCTCCATCACCAGGCTTTTGTCGACCGTATTGCGCCGGCGTTCGAAAATATCCAACCCGGCAATGGCTTTCCCCAGCGAACGACACCGAGCGGCAGTCGACATGTCGACGTATGCCACCGCCAACTCGAACAGGTACACATCTGCCTTTCTGCTCCCGGCCTGGCCACCACGGATCCAGCTCGCTTTGCTTTCTCCCTGATGAATTCCATTCTTGGGGGGAATATGAGCTCCCGGCTTTTTCAGGAAATCAGAGAAAAGCGCGGATTGGCTTATGCCGTCTATTCCTACCTGATTTCCTATGAAGATACGGGGATGTTCGGGGTCTATGCCGGTGTCGAACCTTCGCGGGCGGTTGAGGTGACGTCCCTTATCGGGGAGACCGTCCGTCATTTGACTTTTTCTCCGGTAAGCCCGGGGGAGCTCCGGGATGCGAAAGAGTTCACCAAAGGGAATATGCTCCTGGCCAGTGAAAGCACAGACAACCAGATGGTTCGCCTGGCCCAGGGCGAAATCAATTTTAAGCGCTATATCCCTTTAAGAGAAGCCGTCGACCATATCGAAACTGTAACGGTGGAAGATATTCAAATGCTTGCCGACCGTCTCTTCGGGAACGATCAACTTGTGCTGACAGTTCTGGGGCCGCTATCGGACGATGTGCAGTTTGAGAACCTCATTCGGTTATCCTAGCGACCTCCTTTAGGAAAACGATGGTATCCGGATTCGAAATGGCTGTGGTGACAACGATGGCCCTTGCCAGGAGGAACTCCCATGAATAGGGCTGACAACCCGACGCTGTCTTTTTTGCGTCTTCGGCCGGAGATTGATGACGATATCCCCCTGCCACGCTATATGACCCCCCAAGCCGCCGGGATGGATATTTATGCTGCGGTCGATGCGCCCCTGGCCCTTTCACCACGAGATATCGCCCTTGTGCCCACCGGTTTCGCCATGGCCCTTCCGGAGGGTTACGAAGCGCAGATCCGTCCGCGCAGCGGGTTGGCGGTAAAACATGGAATCGGACTCATCAATTCACCCGGGACAATTGACGCCGATTACCGTGGGGAAGTCAAAATTGCTTTGATCAATTTAGGCGACAAAGCGTTTACGATTCAACGTGCCGACCGTATTGCCCAGATGGTCGTCCAACGTGTCTGCCGTGTTCAAGTGGCGGTAGTGGAAGACCTGGCCACCACAGACCGTGATGGCGGGGGATTTGGCCATACCGGAATTCGTGATTGAGACAATAGCGCATGGAATGATCTGTGGTTGAACAAGGCGTTCGACCCCGGTGCATGTCCCCATGACGTCTTTTTGTAATTCTTCTTAGACGAGATTTCTTCCGACCAGGATCGAAATGGATGCTCCCCAGAACGGATTTTGCGGAAATTGACGACGCAAGTGAAGACCGGGAAGAACTTACCTTATGCATGCTGGCCAGCGGCAGCAAAGGCAATTGCATCCACATTGGATCGGGAGATGCGTCCATCCTGGTGGATGCGGGCTTAAGCGGACGTGAGATCGAACGGCGCATGGAGGAACGTTCTCTGTCTCCCGATCACCTTCTGGCGATCGTTGTTTCCCACGAGCACGTGGACCACATTCGGGGGGTGGGCGTTTTGGCCCGCCGTTTTAATCTGCCGGTTTTCATGTCTAGTGAAACGGCGAACGCAGCTCTCTCGGCCATTGGGAAGATTCCGTGCTTATACTCCTTTCAGCCGGGGATCCCGTTTGATATTTCACCCTTTCGGATCCATCCGTTTAATGTTTCCCACGATGCCGTCGACCCTGTCGGGTTTACCATTGGTATGAATGGCAGCCACATCGGTATTGCTACAGATCTCGGTGTTGCCACGGGACTTGTAAAACAATATTTGAAGGCCTGTAATCTTCTGGTGATTGAAGCAAATCACGATGTGGAAATGCTGCATAACGGTCCTTACCCCTGGCCCTTGAAACAACGTATCAAAAGCCGTAGCGGCCATCTTTCCAACGAGGACGCGGAAGCCCTATTACGTGACATTATGAGCCCCAATTTGAAACATGTCATTCTAGGCCATTTGAGTGAAACCAATAATACCTATTCCCGGGCATTGAAAACGGTCAAACAGGCGATTGGTGACGGTGGTATCACCATTTCGGTCGCCAGGCAGGATTGTTCCGGTCCCATCCTGAAGCTCTGAATTCGTTCCGCTATATCTTGTATTCTCTTGAATTGCCGACCCCAATTGGCAGAAGCCCCTTGATAGCTGGGTCTGGCTAAAAACCCCGGACACAGCAATAATTTTTCTATGGATTATTTTTCACACCTCACCATATCTTGTGCCGGTAGCATAAAAAACCTACAACAGGAGCGATGAAGGATAAATCATACACTGTTTTATGCTGAAATATCAGTGACTCACAAACCGCAATCAGTTGAACTCCCTTATTTTATGTGCTAATTCTATCAAGAGCGAATTCTCTTGCCGCTGACCAATGGAATAGCAAAGACACTAGCTGCCAGCTATTTTAAGGCTGATCTATTTCGGGAATGAAAGGTCGTAGATAATGGAAAGGGCCTGCCGCCAGAGCGAACCCGACACACCTACTACGGAATCGGCTATTGAAGGGAGCCAAAAAGCACTTCCTTCTGGTATCGAACCGGATACGGCACAAGACATCCATCGATCCCGTCTGAAACGCGAGTATCTTATCAATAAACTCAACTATATCAATTTCCAGAATGGGACCATTCAGGTGGTTATGTCCCATAAGCGTTTTGAACGCACGCTGACGACCAAGGCACGCCCCTTGCCTTGCTGTGGGGAAAAACTGGATTGCGTTTGGCTGGAGTCCGAAAAAGTAGCCCCACTCGTCGATAATTATCAGTTTACATCTTTTTATGTGGACGATGGGGCAACAGCCCTCATGGTAGAGCCACAAATTTTAAAACTGGATGCCGAAGGATTGTCCGTTGAACTGCCGGAGCATTGCTGGGAGATTTCCAATCGGCGTGAAACCCGTATTGTGTGCGAAAGTGTGCCGGTCCAGGTAATTCAAAACAGCATGCTATTTCGAGGGGAACTCGTTGAGTTCAGCACCGGTTCATTCCTTGTGGAACTCGACATCAACCCACCGCAAACATTTCAATGTATCGATAATGACCAGATGCTCAATCTTATCGTATATGACGGTGGTGATCTGATTTATTCTGGTGATTTTACGATCCTCAAACACGACAATGGCAGACAGCGGCGCCGGTTTGTACTAGCGCCGCAGGCCCAGTCGATTCATCGCTACAATCCCAAAGCCTATCGCAGCAAACGCTTAAAACTGAAGCCAACGCCGAATATTGTTTTCCAACACCCGCTCACTCGGCAAACGGTCAACTTGAAAGTACAAGATCTCTCCGGTTCGGGGTTGTCCGTAGTGGAGGGCGTCGGCAACTCATTGTTGCTGCCGGGTATGATGCTTCCGGATGTCGAATTAATTTTCGCGGATAGCCTGACCATTCGTTTTAAAGCCCAAGTACTCTATCGCAACATGGCGGACTGTGATGACGAGTCCTGTGAAATTGTTAATGGGCTGGCCATCATCGACATGGACAGCAACGAACATTTGAAGCTGTTGTCATTATTACACCAAGCCGATAACCAAAATTCCTATATTAATACCCGCGTTGAGATGGATGCGCTCTGGGATTTCTTTTTTGAAACGGGGTTCATTTATCCTAAAAAATATGCCTATATTCAGGCGAATAAGGAGAAGATCAAAGAAACCTACTGGAAACTCTACACTCAGAACCCAACCATCGCCCGGCATTTTATCTATCAGAACAAAGGCCGCATTCTGGCGCACATGGCCATGGTGCGGCTTTATGAAAATGCCTGGTTGATTCACCATCATGCGGCCCGTAAACGCTTTATGGTTCGCGCCGGACTCACCGTATTAAATCAGATCGGCTGCTTTACCTACGATTCACACCGTTTGTATTCGATGCACATGAAATACCTGATGTGCTACTTCCGTCCTGAGAATCATTTCCCTAACAGTGTTTTCGGCGGCTTCAACCGGTATGCCAAAGACCAGGATGGCTGCTCGATCGATGAATTCGCTTATTGCCACATGGGCGGAGACTCAGATGTATTCGAAGTGCTGCCACCCGAGTGGGAACTGGCCGAGTGTAACGAATCGGATATGCAGGAACTGGGGCACTGGTACCAGCACTACTCCGGCGGTTTGATGCTTGATTGTCTGGATTTGGATCTGCACACCTTTGACTCACAGGAATTGATGGATGAATATCGCCATCACGGGTTTGCAAAAGAGCGGATTCTTTTGGCCTTGAGGCGGCGCGGAAGACTTTGCGCCTGCATTATCGTCCATCGATCCAATATCGGATTGAACCTTTCGGATCTTACCAATTGTGTCAAGGTGCTCATTATTGACAAGCATGAAGCGGATCGTTCCATCATCGAAAATGGGCTGTGTCGGATTTTCCGCGATTACCAGCTCAGTATTGACATGCCGCTGTTGATGTATCCTGTCGAGGCTGTCGAAGCGATGAAGATCCCTATTGAGAAAACCTATTGTCTATGGATATTAAATACGCGGTATTCAGACAAATATTTTAAGTTTATCGATCGTATGTTCCGAATGGCCAAGCATTAATTTTACAGCAGATAAAAAAGCCGGCATGACCCCTCTCAATTACGACAACGACGCGCCGTTATACAACAGCAGGATAATTGACACGTATATCCGGCTTATTCGTGCGCGCTATGCCGACGTCAATATTCATGACCTGCTTTCCTATGCCGGCATGGAAATGTATGAGGTCAAGGATCCTGGGCACTGGTTTTGTCAAACCCAAATCAACCGTTTTCATAAACGACTTTCCCAGATAACGAACAATCCCCATATTTCCAGAGAAGCTGGGCGCTACGCCGCCTCTCCAGACGCTGTCGGGCTGATTAGGCCCTATATTCTTGGCATGATCGATCCTGCCAAAGCATACAGCATGGTGGGTTTGGCATCGAGCAAATTTACACGCTCGACGACTTTTGAGCCACTTAGGTTGAGTGGCAACAGAGTCGAGATTCGCGTTACGCCTCGGGCGGGTGTCCGGGAACAACCCTTCCAGTGCGAGAACCGAATAGGATTTTTAGAGTCTATCGGTGCGGGCTTTTTGAATAAATTCCCCCGTGTCGACCACCCCGAGTGTGTTTTCCGGGGAGACAGCTGTTGCCGCTACATCATTACCTGGGAGAAATCACCCCTTCTGGTTTGGCGGCGTCTCAGCCCGATCGTTTTGGCATTGATCGGTGGTGGATTGGTTACGGCGGCGATGATAATGCCGGGTTTTCCCGTCGTGACGTCGATTACGGCGGCGCTGGTCATCTCACTACTGATTTCGTTGGTGTGTCAGGAAATTGAAAAAGGCGATTTAAAGCGAAGCCACACCCACTTGATGGATTCCACTGAAAAATTGCTGGACCAGATCAATATCAACTATAACAATTCCATTGTGACCAATGAGATCGGTCTGGCTATCAGCGGCAAAACCACGGTTGCGGCTGTTTTGAAAAGCATTATTCAAACAATTCAAAACCGTTTGGATTTTGACCGTGGCATGATTCTGTTAGCCAATCCGGAAACGACGCGTTTGGAATTCAAGGCGGGGTTCGGCTATTCGCATTTGCACCGCAAATGGCTTGAGCATCTGTATTTTAGCCTGGACAAACCAGAATCTCGTGGGGTCTTTGTTGTTTCCTATCGTGAGCAAAAACCGTTTTTAATCGATGATCTTGACGATATCCAGGATGAATTGTCGCCACGTAGCCTTGAGTTCGCCAAGAAGGTTGGATCCAAAGCCTTTATTTGCTGTCCGATCGTCAGTGATGGGCACGCTTTGGGCATTTTGGCGGTGGATAATTTAAATTCCAATCGCCCGTTGGTCGAGACGGATCTGCGCCTGCTCAATGGTGTCGCATCGGTCCTCGGCATCAGTATCAAGAATGCCCAGTTGATTGAAGCACGCGAACGCCAGATGAACTCGCTGTTGCGCGTACTGGGCGCCTCAATCGATGCACGGGACCCGCTGACCAAGGGGCATTCGGAAAATGTTACCCTTTATGCCATGGGGATATGCGACGAACTGGCTGTGGATCGGGAATACAAGGAGGCGATTCGTGTCGCTGCTCTGTTGCATGATTACGGCAAAATAGGTGTCCCGGATGCCGTTTTGAAAAAACCGGGTGTCTTAACAGAAGAGGAAACCAAAATCGTTCGGATGCATGCCCAAAAAACCAGGGAGATTTTAGAGCAAGTGCATTTTGAAGGTGTTTTTGCCCAGGTTCCGGATATTGCCGGAGGGCATCACGAACGCTACGATGGCAACGGTTATCCCGATGGCTTGAAAGGTGACACGATTCCTCTGGGGGCCCGCATCATCGCCGTGGCCGATTTTTTCGAGGCGATTACCTCCATGCGCCATTACCGCGATCCCATGACGGAAGAAAACGCTATTTTGCTCTTGCAGTCAAAAGCAGGCACCCATTTCGATGGGCGGGTCGTCGACGCCTTTCTCGCCTATTTCAAGCATAAAGCACCTCGTAAACCCTGGCTGCGCGTGGTGTCCGCTTAAGCACCCTTCTCCAAATTTATACAAACCACCAGCCATTGGGACATCTTCTCCCCATCGCGTTATCCTGATGCGTCAGTTGACTTCAAATCGTTTCGGATATTTTTGGTAGTAGTGTGAATTCTCCCAACTACGTTTGAGGGCTTGGTTCAGCTTTACCGTTACCATGAAATTATACAGGTTCTTGAGCTGAAAGAATGAACGCAACATTCGATAGTGAAAAAATGGAAAGGTGTACAAACGGTTTTTGATGTAGTTGTCCCCGATGTAGACTGTCTCGCGTTCAATCCCTTGAGGATAGTGCACCATGTAAGAAAAGCGGTATTTATCCCAGTCGTCGGGGAAATTGTCATGTATCAAGTTGTCGGCGGCGATTTGATCGTCCATCAGGCGTGTGCCCGGAAGAGGTGTCAGAATGCTGAGCTGAAAGGCATCGATTCCGGATTTGAGAAGAAAATTGGCCAGCCGTTTGTAATAGTTGGGCGATTCATAATCATTCCCCAGGATAAACGCACCCAATACACCAATGCCATAGCGGTGATAAATCCGTGCGGTCGCCTGGTAGCTTTCCACACCTGCCTTGAGATTGACCCCCTTCTTCATTTTCTTGAGCGATTCCTGGTCAATGGTTTCAAAGCCGATGAATACAAAGAGGCAGCCGGCTTCCGCCGCAAGCTTGATGACGGATTCGTCCTCGGCGGCATTGATGGATGTCTGCATCCACCATTTTTTATTGAGTTTGCGGTCGATCATGCCGCGGAAAAGTGCTTTGGCCCTTGCGCGGCTGTCGTCTCCGTAGCCGATAAGGTTGTCGTCGACAAAAGCGATATTGGGGCTTTCGATGGATTCGAGTTCTTCTAAGACGTCTTCAACCGGGCGTTGCCGGTAACGCCGCCCCAGGTAGCGGCTGACCGAACAGAAATAACAGTCAAAGGGGCAGCCCCGGGAAGTTTGCACCGATTGCCAAAAATAGTCCGGGTGCAACAAGTCCCGTCGCGGGCGCAGATTCCCCTGGGACAGATCAATGCGAGGGCCTTGATAAAACGGGGCGAGGCGGCCCTGTTCAAAGTCCGCGATGATTTGCGGCCATATGTTTTCGGCTTCACCGGCAACGACGACATCGGCAAACTGGGCGGTTTCCTCCGGCGCCATTGATGCATGAATGCCGCCGATAATGACTTTCGTATCTTTTCGGCGGTACGTATCGGCAATGTCGTAGGCCCGGTTAATATTGCTGGTGAATGCCGTTATGCCGACAAGGTCGGCGGCCGTATATTCAAAGGTGTCAAAATTTTCGTCGATGATTTCGATATCCCAGTGCTCCGGTGTTACGGCGGCAATATAGGCCAATCCGAGCGGGGCAAACCGGGAAATGCTGCTCATGAGATAGCCGCTTTTTTTCCCGACAGGGTTTATCAGTACCAGTTTTGGCATTACTTGTCCCTTTGATTCGATGCCGGGTTTCCAGTCGTACAGTTACGCGTATCGCTGCGATGTCGATTTCCCTGCGGCTGAAGCCATGATGGATCGATCCGCTTTGCACCGGCGGGCTTGCCGGTATCACTCACCAGGCGACTTTGGCGCAACAGGTCTTCTTTGGTTGAGAGCGCACGATCGATTTGGGGGGAGGGAGCGGTTGACGTCTTGGGCTGTGGATCGGAATCTGCGGCAAAAAGACGTGAGAATAAAACGGGAGATCCCCCGCCATACGCATCGAAATTCGGTAATGCACAGGCCAGGTGGCGACCCGCAGCGCCGAGAAGTTCGGTTTCGCCGACATGGGTTCCGACGTGACAGTCAATGCCATGAGCTGCCGCCAGGTTCGCAATGGACCGGGCCCGAAGAATTCCACCGCATTTGGATATCTTGATGTTGAAAACATCGCAGCTTCCGAGTTCAATCAGTGCGCGGGCATCGGCGATACTGACCAACGATTCATCGGCAATGATCGCCATGCCGATCGACTGTCGAAGCTTGGGAAGGCTAGCATTGTCGGCGGGCGGCAGGGGTTGCTCAATCGCGGCAATGCCAAAAGGTTGGAGGTGGTCCAATTGATTCCGGACCTGGTCAAAGCTCAATTTGCCATTGGCTTCGAGCCTTAACTCCTGGTCGGCATTGGCCAAACTTCGGATCAACTGGACCCGTTCGCGGTTGCGCCGGGAATTGTCGCCAATAAGGATTTTAATAATCTTGATATCGAGTTTGGCATTCAGAAGCGGAAAAAAGTCTTTGATCAGGTCCAGTGGTAAAAACGGGACGGAGGCCGAAAAAGGCAACTGCTGCCGCAACTGACGGCCGTAAAGAGATGCTGTCGACAGCCGGTCGGCCTTTTTCAGGATGTCCATAAGCGCCAGGTCAATGGCGGCCAGTGCCGCATGATAGGCCATAATATCGTTGTTTTGGCAGGTGGCTTCACACCGTGTCAGGAGCCCGGCGGCCGTGTCCAGGTCTTTGATTCCGGAAGAAAACAGGATCGGGGCGAAAATGGAATGGATGCAATGGACAACAGATGCAACATCTTCTCCGGTGACATAAGGGCGCGGCGCACTTTCACCCAACCCGATAACGCCGTTGTCGCAGCTGATGCGGACGATGACGGATTCAGCATGTCTTCTTCGTTTTTGAAGGGAGTCGAAGGGGACTGTAAACGCCTTGTCGTAATGATAACACTGAATTCGATTGATGCGCATTGGGCCACTTTCATTACCGTGTGGCATCGGTGAAACCGGTCATTAATTTTGAGGGCGCGGAGACGACTGCTTTGCCAATGCGGCTCGTTCGGCCGACAATTCCTTAAGCAGATGCCGCAGTGTCCAGTTCTCCGAGGTGGGCGTCAGCGTGGCCCACATGGGTTCGGGCATGCTGGCTTTTCGGTAGCTCGATATAAGCTGGTGGAGTTCGTTTTCGGTAATGCCTGCCATGATAATGGCCGCCGGCATGCGGGATGGTTGGCCGCGGCCGGCCTTATCCTGGCGTGCCAAAAGATCGGCCAGCGATATTTCCAAATCCTCACTGGCGGCGTAAATCAGCGGCAGATCTTGGAGGGTTGCGGCGGTGATAACGTTGTCAATAGCCGCCTGGCCTTCAGGGTTAAATCCACAGATCAGGAGTCTGCGCGGTCCATATAGCGGTTGTGCGGATCGTGAGACCCGGCTGAATGAGGCTGGTTCGTTCATGTACCTGGCTTTCCGTTGTGATGGCGTGCCGCCTAGATCAACTGTCGGCGTATTATGACATAAAGATGATTTTTCTACAATCCTTCCCGTGTCCATCTTCTGATCGGGTGCAGGAAAGAGCACGTTTAGCCGACAAGCATGGGGGCGGCAACTTCCGTCGCCCTGTCGGGACCGAATAGCCGGGCAACCAAAGCAAGGGCGAACTCAAGGGCCGTTCCGGGCCCCTGGCTGGTGATGCATCGGTCTCCAGTGACCACCCGCTCCGCAACGGGCTGACCATCGTTTAGCTGGTCCGCAAATGCGGGATGCCCCGTGACGGGACAGCCTTCGAGCAATCCATGGTGGGACAGCACAAGGGCCGGGGCGGCACAGATGGCGCCGTATAGGCCGCCGGCCGCCTTGTGGCGGTGCAGCAGTTGGATCAGGAGGGGCGAATCACGCAACCGTTCCGCGCCGGGGATTCCACCCGGCAGGACGATCAACGTATAATCGATGTCCTGGCAGTCTTCGATCAAACAGTCGGCAACGATCTGAACGCCTCGTGATGCCGTGATTTCAAGATTGTCCACCGATGCGACGGTGACCTCGGCGCCTGCCCGGCGCAGAACATCGATGATGCAGACGGCTTCGATTTCTTCCGTGCCATCGGCAATGGGTACCAGCACTTTGGGGGGGGCGACGTTTTGCATGGCCAAATATCTTCCTCGATAGTGTTTAATCCATCCGCCGCCACTGTGTTCGGGCCCGGGCAAGTTCCGTCCCGGCCGGTTGGCGGCTTATGCCGTGTTGAAAGGAAGGCTGGGGGGCATCCCATGGCTGGCTGACGGCCCGAATGGACTCGCCATGCAATGCTTCGCCGGTAAAATTGATTTCCAGGGTGTCCAAACGGCAGGTGTTGAGAATCGGCAGCGGCACCGTCTCCAGAGCCCATTCAATGTAGCGGACATTGTTGACGTGCCCATTGCGATCCAGATCCCCATCACCGACCCGAAACAGCTGTTCGTTTGTAAACGCTTTGAGTGGATCGATTTTATCCGGTAGGGTTGCCATGGCACGGGGGCGCTCCGTTATGGGCAAAGGGTGTGGAAGCGCGCTCAGGCGTTGGGGGCGCCAGCTTTGTAAATCCATCAGCACCCAAACCGTGACACTTCTTCCTACGATTTTCCCGGCATCGTCGCGCAGGATAAAATCCCGGTGGCTGAAGAGCTTGTCCTGGTAAGACGGCCAGGTTTCAATGTGGAGACGATCCTGCCATCGAAGGTGCCGGTCCATCTCAACCCGCATGCGCACGAGAACCCACGTCAGATGGATCGGATGCAATTGCTCAACCGATAAGTCTAAAGCATGGGCATGACAGCCGGCGGCATCCTGCATGAAATTACAGATGGACGCCATGCCCAACAGGCCGCGGGCGTCCACGTCATAGGACCTCACCGGATAGGCATCCGACCAGATTGGCGGCGCTTGACGCTCCACGATTCAGCTTCCGGGCAGATAAGGGCTCAAATCTTTGACGTAATGCGACAGGATTTTGAACCCGGCCCTTTCAAGGCTGGTGGAGGCCTTTTCGCCATCCGCCGCCGGGACACGAACCACCAGGTAGTAAACACCGGGATGGCCTTTTTCGGGCCAGGTGAACAGGCTGCGGATATTGATGCCCTGCTCGCGAAGCGTTTGGGAAATATCCGAGATGACACCGACACGGTCTTTCACCAGGACGGTGAGCCGTGCGCTGTCTTTTTCGATGCCGATGGCTTCCAGAAGAACCGAAATGACATCGCTGGAGGTGATGATGCCCACCAGTTCCTCCCCATCCAGAACCGGCAGCGCGTTGATGCGATTCTGGTTCATGAGCAGGGCGGCGCGCTCGATAGTGGTCCCGGGGGCGATTGTCATGGTGTTTTTGGCCATGATCGATGCGACCGTCACCTGGTCCAGCAGGTACATGAGTTCATTTTTACTGAGAGTGGTGGCGGATGAAGCCCAGCTTTTCTTCAAGTCCCGGTCGGATACGATGCCGAGCAACTCGCCATCCGCGTCGACCACCAGAAGATGGTTGATCTGCTTCTTATCCAGTGTGTCCTGGGCGGCATGAAGGGTGGTGCTCGGTGGGACGGTAACCAACTCGGTCCGCATCACGGTTCCGACGTACATGGCAGTTTCTCCTCTGAATGGGGGTCTTGTTTACCGGAATTCTAAGCAACCCCATACAAGGTGTCAACTGAAACTCATTGATCCAGCGGGGGCAAAAGAGCTGTAACACCGCCTCCCAGGGTGATCAGCAGCCCGATCAGAAAGAAAGCCTGGGGAAAGAGGCCGGCATCCCTCCGCCGCCAATCAGAAACACGCGCCGGATGGTCACTTGGGGGCCGAACCGATCCGCCACCCACCCGCAATCGTCACCGCCGATTGGATTCGCAGAGTCCGGTAGCCCCCCACATGTGCCGCGCAAGTGACAATTGGCCCTCGGCATTGCTCAGGCGCATGTCTTCGGCATGCTCGATCATGACGATATTCCCATCGAGCCGAGGCGCCAGATCTTCGCCGATATCCGTGGCCCCGCCGCCGGTCAGGACCACGCATTCCAGGTCCCAGTCATCCTTGAGGGTATCGTTGATGCGGTCCGCCAAAGCTGTGGCCAGCCACTGATAGGTTTCCGCACGCAGGTTTTTTAAATTGTATTCCTGGTCCTCAATCCGGATAAAGCCCCTGCGAATGGCCTTGTAGAGTCGATTCAGATCCGGAATGAGGTCCGTCTCGTGGCGAAGCCTGCGGGCGATGGATTCAAACCCGTTGGCCATGCCCATTTCGATGGTGCGGCAGCCCCGGTTGCAAAGACGACCGGCATCCATAACGATGACATCCGTGGTTCGGAATCCGATATCCACCAGTGCGACTTTCTGGCGGGTATAGTCGGACGACCGGAAACGCCCGTCGCAATCCATGATCAGGTTCGTGAAGGTCCCGAGGGGATGCGGCACCACGTGGATTTTCGAGAGGTAAATGTTTTTACGCGTGCAGGTGTGGTCGGCCTGGTAAATTCCGATTTTGTGATATCCGGTCAGTTCTTCCTGCAGTTGGGTCTCCCACTGGCGGAAATAGGCCACCGGAAGGCCGACGACCGCATACATGGGCGTTTCGTAATTGGAAAAGGGCGCCAGTGCCGTCAGCACCAAGTGGCGGCCATAGGCCTTGAAGAGACGATCGGGTCGTCGGGCGAAGTCTTCAAACAGCGAAGAGCCGCCGGCATCATCCCCGACGGTATAATCCTTTTCATCGACCTGAATGGCATGAATACCCTCGGCGGGTTCCCGCTCGTTTCGGCCATCCGCTATCCCCCCGCGCATATGGGACTGGAAAATAATCGATCGTTGGCCATCGGTGCATTTGGTAAACCCGAATCCAAGATCGAGACCGATCAGTTTGGGCATGCGGTTCATCACGAGGGGTTCCGCTGGTCAGGTCGGCGTTGCGTATAACGGCCCTGCCGTGGGTGTCGTGCCATCCCTTTAGAAACCGAGGTCGGCATTGATCAGAATGATTTTGACCCGTTTGGGGGGAAAGGCTTTTTCCGTAATCGTCCATGTGTTGCAGATGCGATCCGGGCTTTTGCAGTCCTGGCAGAAACCCGTTGTCTGGCAAGGGGTCTTTTTCCCGAGCCGCATCGTATTCACCGGAGCGGCATAATTTTTGATCCGATCCCAGGCGTTCTCCAGGTCTGGCACGATTTTGTTGCGGCCAACCAGGACCACCACGAACTTGGGTCCGAAGGTCAGCGCCGCGATACGGTTGCCGATCATGTCCAGATTGACCAGATGGCCGCTTTCGGTCACGGCGTTGGTGCTGGTGAAAAACAGGTCCGCCAGCAGGGCCTGCCGCCGTCGTTCCCCCTTTTCGTCATCGGAAATCGATGGGTCGTAGGTGTCAATGACCTTGATGCCATTCCGATCCTTCAATTGCCCATAGAGACCGCATTCCACAAAGGTTCGCGATCCGCCCCAGGACATGCTGGTGGGATTGACCGCCGGCAGAATGGTTTCGGTGACGATTCGGGCCGCATCTTCGGGTTGCGGGGCCAGGTGAACCTCGAAGTTATTCTTTTCCAAAGCACCTCGCAGGGCTTCGATTCTCAGGTTCCAATAGTGTGTGATGGGATCTTTCATGATACGTCCCTCCTGGGTTTCATGTGAGGCTGTGACGGTATGGCCCGGCCTGCATCCCGAAGCGCTGCGTGGACGGCGTCGGCCAGGGACTCAATCGTATAGGGTTTGTGGAGAAAAAGGCCGGCCCCCTCTTCCTGGGCCTTGCGGACATCTTCATTTTCGGCGTAGCCACTGGTAATGATGGCCTTGATGCCCGGCTGGAGCCGATTGATTTCCATATAGGTTTCGTGGCCATTGATGCCAGGATCCATTACCATATCCAGCAGCACGAGGTCGACAGGGTTTTCCCTGACATGGTCAATGGCTGCTTCGCCGCTGTTGACCGCTACCGGACGGTAGCCCAGGGTGGACAGCAGCTCGGAGGCAACCTGGCGTTGCAGGGCCTCATCGTCGACAACCAAAACGGTTTCTCCCTGCCCCCGGTGGACCGGTTGCGGTGATGGTTCGGCTTCGGCGGCCGGTGACGCCTGCGTGGTGGGGAAATAGAGCGCAAAAACCGTGCCGTGGCGGTCCGATTGCACATCGACATAGCCCCGGTGGTCCAAAAGGGTGTTCCAGACAACGGTCAGCCCCAGCCCGGTGCCGCTGCGGCCAAGCATTTTCTTGCTGTAAAACGGTTCGAAGATGCGTTCCCTGTCTTCCGCGCCGATACCCGTGCCCGTGTCGGCGACGGTGAGCACCACATAGTCGCCGGGCGGAATGGTGGCATAGCGTTGGACCGCCGTGGTGATAGGCCGATGATCGGTGGACAGGCTCACCTCTCCTTTGGACCCTGCTTCGTCGATGGCCTCGAACCCGTTGATCACCAGATTCATGAGGGACTTCATGATGTGAATGCGCGATCCGAAAAGGGCTGGAAGGCGATCTGCCAGTGCTTTGGTCACGCGGCAATCCGGGTAGCGTTGGCGGATGCCATGATATTCCGGGGAGGCCAAAAATTCGTCCACCACCGCGTTCAAGTCCAAAGGCGCGTGCGGGCCGGCAAACCCCCGGGAAATCGTGACCAGATCATCGACGACGGCGGCGGCCCGCTGGCCTGATTTTTGAATGGTTTCGATAGCTTTTCGAACATCCGGAGGCAGCTTTTCGTCCATGAGAAGCAATTCAGGATAGGTCACCAGGCCCGACAAGATGTTGTTCAGGTCATGGGCGACCCCCCCGGCCATCAGCCCCAAGGCTTCCATTCGCTTGGAGCGTTCCAGCGCCTGCTGAAGGGTTTGCCGGTTGCGTTCGGCCTCCTTGCGCCTGGAGATGTCCCGCAAGCTGCCCACGATTTTAGACGGCTGGCCTTCGGCATCACAAATCACCAGGGCGCTTATGGCGATGTCCACCGGTGTCCCGCTGGCGCTCAGCAAGGTCACTTCGCGATCCACCACCCGGCGCTTCGTCATGATCAGATCGAGCATTGGGCGGCGATCGGCGGGGTTGCGATATAGTTTCTGGATCGGCAATCCGATGAAGGCCTTGCGCGAAAAACCTAAAACATTTTCAATGGACGGACTGGCTTCCAGAATCACACCGTCCATATTGACTTCATAGTAAGCATCCTGGATGTTCTCGAAAATGCGTTGATAGCGTTCCCTGCTTTGCTTGAGATGCGATTCGACCCGATGGCGCTGGCGGATATTCATCATCAGCAGCAGAATGATGATCAGCTCCATGACGCCAACCAGGGCTCCGCCCCATAGATACCATTTGTAGCGTGTGTAAAAACTGGACGGCTGGTTGACGATGATGCTGTCGGAGGGAAGCCGTTCGGGGGGGATCCCGTAGCGTTCCAGCAAGTGATGGTCGAACATGGGACGATTGGGACTGGACGTGACGATAGGGATCGTATTCGCCGGCGCCCCCCGGAGGATTCGTTTGACGATTTCAGCGGCTGTTTTTCCCTGGGACGTTCCGCTTGTCACGATACCGCCGACGATGCCCCTGCCGATGTAAAATCCCCAAACACCGTAAATCGGGCGATTGGCGCTGGCACTGATCAGTTGGATGCTTTCAAGATAACTGAAGACCTGGCCATCCGCGTCACGGTTGAAAGACATCAGCAGAATCAGGCTGTTGATGGGAAGGTGAGCGACGGCATTCAACAGGGCGGGCATGGAGAGATCCTCGAGCCACTCGAAGCCTACGCGCGGGGCGAAGTCCCGGGTCAGACGCTCCAGGAGGGGGCGGTTGCTGTTGCCGGTGGTGGTGCGGTCGTTGATGATGAAAACGGTTTTTGTCTCCGGATGCAGGTCCAGTGCGGTTTCCAGGGTCGACCGGATATCGAAGGACTCCACGACCCCGGTGACGTTGTCGAGCGGCTGGTTGACATTTTGGCGATAAACCGCGAGGTTGTTCACACCGCAAAATACGATCGGTGTCCCGGGGAAAAGGTTTGGGCGGTGCCGTAGCGCGAAGCGGAAGGCATTGTCGTCCGAGGTGATGACGGCACTCAGACGGCAGGCAGCATATTTGAAATACATTAGATCGGCCACGAGACGGTGATAGGATGCCGTGTCATACCGCTTGGTATCCAAGTATTCTTCGTGGATTTTGACCGCCGGCTGGACCTGGCGTAGTGTGTGCGTCAACGCCTGGCTGATGCCATCCGTCCACAGCATGCCCTTGTGGTAGGAATGGAGAATCAGTATTTCGTGGCCGGACGTATCAGGCAGGCGGCTCTGGGCAGGATGGGTCCACAGGGCGATGAGGGCGGCACACCCCAATTGCAAGACGATCCGTGAAAGGTTGTTCTTCGCACAAACGGCCATGGTTGCGGATGATGCCTTTTATCTGAGCGGATTGCCGGCCGGGGGTAAGGGCAATGACGCCCGAAGCGCCCTGATGCCGGGTCCAAGGCCACCGCCCGCAGGGCCGGAACAGCACTATTCTATTAATGAATACACAATACAGTCAATTACCAAATGTGGAGGGGGATTATGGAACTGCGTAAGCTGGGCCGGACGAGTATCATGATATCTCCGGTCATCATGGGAACCTGGCAGGCCGGACGGGACATGTGGGCCGATATTGACGATGGCGAAACCACCCGGGCCATTCAGGCGGCTGTCGACGAAGGGATTACGACCATCGATACGGCGGCGGTTTACGGCAAGGGGCATTCCGAGAGGGTCGTCGGCAAGGCCGTTGCGGAACGGCGCCATGAGGTGGTGATTGCCACCAAGGTATTCGCCAACGAACTCCGGCACGACCAGGTGCTGGCCGCCTGTGAGCGTTCCCTGAAAAACCTCGGGACCGACTATATCGACCTTTTCCAGATCCACTGGCCGGCCGGGGCGTTCGGCAGCCCGGTGGTGCCCATCGAAGAAACCATGCGAGCCCTGAACGATTTAAAGGATCAGGGCAAGATAAGGGCGATCGGGGCATCCAATTTTTCCCGGGACCAGTTGGCCGAAGCGCTGGAATTCGGTGATATTGTGAGTTTGCAGCCGCCTTATTCACTTCTCTGGCGGCATGTGGAAAAAGATGCCATGCCCCTTTGCCGGGACAGGGGGCTTTCAATCCTGGCCTACTCCCCCATGGCCCAGGGGATTCTGACCGGCAAGTTCGGACCCGGACATCGCTTCAGACGGGGGGATCATCGCCGCGCCAACCGCCTGTTCCAGGAGCCCGTGTTTTCGCAGGTCCAGGAAGCGCTCGAGGGGCTCAAGCCCCTCGCCGCGCGTCACGGCATAAGCCTGGGCCAGCTTGCCCTGGCCTGGGTCATCGCCCAGCCCGGCGCCTGCGCCATCGCCGGTGCCCGCAACGAAACCCAGGCGCGCCAGAACGCCCGTGCGGCGGATGTTCGCCTTACGCCGGAAGATCTGGCGGAAATGGATCGCATCAGCCAGCCGGTAACGGCGGTATTGGACGATAATCCCGTGCTTTGGAAGTGGTAGACGGCCAGGCCGTCCGTTATTCCCCCGTGAATTTGGGCGGCCTTTTTTCCATGAAGGCCGTAAACGCTTCCATCAGGTCTTTGGACGGCACGATATTCGTGCTCATGGAGGCCACGTAGCGCAGGCCGTCGTCGACACTTTTGCCGACACCGTAGTTGAGAACGTCTTTGGTCGCTTCGACGGCCAGGGGCGCATTGGCGGCAATCTCCCGGGCCATGGCTTCGGCCGCGGCCATCAGGGCCGCATGGTCATCCAGAACGTCGTTGACCAGAAGAACTTCACGGGCGCGGGCGGCATCGATGGTTTTGGCCGTGTAGGCCAGTTCCCGGGCGATACCCTGCCCCACGATCAGGGGAATCCGTTGCAGGACGCCGACGTCGGCCACAAACCCGACGGCGGCTTCTTTGAGGGAGAACACCGCATCCCGGGAACAGAGCCGAATGTCACAGGCCGTCACCATGTCCAGGCCGGCCCCGATGCAATAGCCGTGGATCGCGGCGATCACCGGTTTGCGGCAGCGCTCGATGCAGGACATGGTTTCCTGGAGCGCGGCAATTTTTTTCAGCAGGCGCAACTTGACCCCGCCCATTTGTTCTTTCTCCATGATTTCAGGGAGCGCGCCCGCCATTTCCACCAGGTCGATCCCCACGGAAAAGCAGGGGCCTTCGGCGGCCAGGATGACGACGCGAATGGCGGGATCCTGGTCGAGGGCGTCAAATATGGCCGGCGCTTCACGCCAGGCCGGTGGATTCATGGCATTTTTCTTCTCCGGCCGGTTCAAGTGAACCCACGCGATGGGCGGTTTTTTCGTTACGCGGTAGAATTGATTTTCAGGCATCGGCGAACTCCTTTGTCGGTTAGCGGCGGCGGTCGTTTTGAGATGGCGGTGTGAATGTGCCGGGCGATTGACAATCGATCATCATTCCCTACTATACCGGATAATTAGATCCCATGCCAGTGCTATCGAGACGGGAATTGCAAAGCCCCGGGCTTCCTGATATGGGAGGCCTTCAGGGCCGATAGCGGCCGAGCCGATGCGCGCAAGCGAGCGAAGCAGAGAGAGGGAGAACGCAGGGGCATATGGACATCTATTACGTCGACGGTGAATTCGTCCCGGCCGACCGGGCGGTTATTCCGGTCAACGATCTGGCGGTATTGCGGGGATTGGGCGCTTTCGAACTGTTGCGCACCTACAACGGCCATCCGTTTGCGCTGGAACAGCATCTTAAACGCCTGGCGCATTCGGTGCACACGATGGGCCTGCCCTTGCCCTGGACCACCGCGGAATTGACCCGGATCATTCTGGAAACGCTCCGGCGCAACGAAGCCAGTGCACATTCGGAATCCAACATCCGCATCATCGTCACCGGGGGAACGAGTCCCGACTTCATGACCCATCAGGGGCAGCCGCGTCTGCTGGTGCTGGTTTCGGAAATGCCCCGGCAGCCGGAAGCCTGGTATAGCGAAGGGGTCAAGATCACCACCATGAAAAGCCGTCGCATCCTGCCGGGCGCCAAGAGCATCAATTATCTTTCCGCCACGCTGGCCATGCAAAAAGCCCGCGCCAAGGGTGCCGTGGAATCCGTTTACGTCGATCGCCATGGCGGTGTCTATGAATGCACCACCAGCAACATTTTCATGTTCACCGATGATCGGCTGGTGACCCCCGGCCGAAAAATTTTATCGGGCATTACCCGGGGGTTTATCCTGGAATTGGCCCAGAGCCTTTTTGAGGTCGAAGTCCGGGACCTGACCCTGGCGGAACTTCTCCGGGCCGACGAAGTCTTTATCACCGGCACCAATAAAGGGGTCGTGCCGGTGGTCCAGGTGGATGACCAGCAGATCGGCAACGGCCGACCGGGTCGCCGGACGTTGGAACTCCGGCAGGCCATGAGCGCACGTGCGGCCGACCATGCGTCGCAGACAACCTATACCGCCTGACCCAGGCGTCGGACGGCAATATTAATTCAATCATTCTGTGGAAACACATTTCATGCAGCAGGAGGAACAGCATGTCCAATGACCAGACCTATGACGTGATTATCGTGGGCGGCGGGCCCGGCGGTCTTTCGGCCGGCATTTACGCCATGCGGGCCGCCCTTAAAACCGTCCTGATCGAGAAGGGGGTGTCCGGCGGGCAGGTCACCATGTCGGACGAGGTGGAAAACTATCCCGGGTTCGAGCATACCAGCGGTGCCGAGCTGTCCATGAAATTCGTGCAGCATGCCGAATCCTACGGCCTGGAAATGCGCAACCAGGAAGTTACGGAAATCGAACCGGGCATGGACTGGCACAAGGTCCATCTGGATGACGGCCAGATTTTAAAGGCCCATGCCGTGATCATGGCGACCGGCGGCAGTCCCCGCAAACTCGGTATTCCCGGGGAAGATGACTACTACGGCAAAGGCGTGTCCTATTGCGCGGTCTGCGATGGATTCTTTTTCAAAGACAAGACGGTCATTGTCGTCGGGGGCGGCGACACGGCGGCGGAAGAGGCCCTGTATCTGGCCAAGCTGGCCAAAAAAGTCTATATCGCCCACCGGCGGGACGAATTGCGGGCCAGCAAAATTCTCCAAAAGCGTGTGTTGGACGACTGCAATATCGAGATGTTGTGGAACACGGTCCTGACCGAGATCCTGGCGGATGAGACCGGTGTGGTGGGAACCCGGCTCAAAGATACCCAAACCGCGGAAGAACGCACACTGGATGTGGACGGCGTATTTGTCTTTATCGGCTTCGTGCCCAACAATCAGATTGTTCCGGCCGGCATTAAAAAGAATGCCGACGGGTATGTTATGACCAACGAAAACTGCGAGACGGCCATCAGCGGCATTTACGCCATCGGTGATTTACGCGAAAAGACCTTCCGTCAGATCGTGATTTCGGCGGCGGACGGATCAGTGGCCGCCCTGGCCTCGGCCCATCACGTGGAATTGCGCAAGGGCAGCGCCGAGGTTTGCGAGATGCCGGCCGACCTGCTGGCCTGACCTGCGATCCGAAGGCTATCCGGCGGTTAAGAGTTCAGCCCGTGGCCCGCTTAATCCCTCGCCCCGCTGATACCTGGCGCGGGACAACGGGAACATGTTATGGCCCTTTTGAGGAGAACCATCTGAGGACGCCTGCTCTGCGGGGTAAGCCTCATTTCCGCTCGGTATACGGTAACGAAAGGCATGATCATGCATCCCGGCCGATGGATGGCGATGGGGTTCATGCTGGTGGCCCTGCCCCCCCTGGGGGTGCTGTGGCGGGGCGGAGCGCTGACACGCTATTTCGAGTTTCCCCCCCGGTCGCGATTCATCGACCATGCCGCCTTTTCCTGGACAGCCTTCGCTTTTATCAGCGGGCTGGTGCTGGTGAGCACGGCCCCGCTTTGGATCAGCCTGCTGCGTCCGCCAACCACTCCGGTCCGGCCGGCCACCCGTCAGGCGTTTCCCTGGTGGGGATGGGCCGGTGCCGTCCTGGGGGGCATCGCCTGGATCCTGGCCTGGAGTCGATTGCCCTGGTTCGGTGTGCTCCAGCCCCATACCTTCCCCATGCTCTGGGGGCCTTTTATCCTGGTGGTCAACGGTCTCACCCGGCGCCGCACCGGTCGTTGTCTGATGACCGCCCGCCCCGTGGCCTTCGGTGCGCTGTTTCCGGTCAGCGCGGTTTTCTGGTGGTTTTTTGAATACCTCAATCGATTCGTCCAGAACTGGCATTATGCCGGTGCCGACTATCCGCCGCTGACCTATTTCATCCTGGCGACCCTGTCGTTTGCTACAGTGTTGCCGGCTGTCCTTTCGGTGCGGGAGTGGCTGCTATCGTTTCCACGGGTGGCCAACACCTTGCAGGGCCGACGGCTGCCACTGGCGGTCTTGGCCCGCCCGGCGGTCGGAATGGCGTTGACTTCCGCCGGCTTCGGCCTCGTTTTGGCGGGGGGCGCCCCTGACTTTGGCTTCCCTTTTTTATGGCTGTCGCCCCTGGTCATCGTGCTGGCGTTTCAGGTGCTGGACGGGCGCTGTCCGCTATTGGAGGATGCTTGCAGGGGGATTTGGGACAGAGTGGCCGCAGCCGCCCTGGCCGGTTTATTTTGTGGCCTGTTCTGGGAAATGTGGAACTATTACAGCCTGGCGCGCTGGTCCTACACCGTGCCGTGGGTGGACCGCCTGCACCTGTTTGAGATGCCGCTTCTGGGCTATGCCGGCTACCTGCCCTTCGGTTTGGTATGCGCGATCATCGGTGATGCTATCCTGTCGCCGGGCCCACCGAAAAAAACTGGCGTCCGATGATATTTCGGGGACATATGCTATATGTTGATGTTTTTCTTGACAAGGCACCATATATGGTGTAATCGCGCCCTATATGGCTCCGTGACGAAGTGATGTGCCCTTTCATCTTTTGCGAGCGTTGGCGATGCCATGAGAATTATCATCGATCCCTTTTGCATGGATAGCCCGGATCTGCCCGAAGAGGCTTGGTTGTCATCCGGGCCATTGTTGGTCATGCCCGCCTTCACCTGCCAGCCTTTATCACCGCGATCTGCGTCCACCCGCCATGCGAAGCTTGTCAAACCTTACGCGCGTCTTATGTTTACTCCCTGGGTTTTTGGAAAACCGATACGCACAACAAAGAATGCATGATGATCCTGGATGAATGCGGAGTGGAGCGGTGAAGCACCTGAATGTCGGTTTTGTATCCACGCGGTTTGCCGGTACGGATGGGGTTACCCTGGAATCCAGCAAGTGGGCCGAGGTTTTTCAGCATAACGGCCACCATTGTTACTGGTTCGCCGGGGATCTCGATCGCGGCAACGGCAGCCGCTATCTGGTCAAGGAGGCCCACTTCCAGGATCCTACCAATGCCTGGATCAATCGGGAGGTGATCGGGCGACGGGAACGCAAGCCCTCCGTTACCCGGGCGATTCACGACCAGCGGGCCCTCCTCAAGGAGCACCTGCACACCTTTATCCGGCAATTTGATATCCACCTGCTGATCGTCCAGAATGCCCTGACCATACCCATGCATGTGCCCCTGGGCCTGGCCCTGACGGAAACCCTGGCGGAAACCCAGATTCCCACCATCTGTCACCATCATGATTTTTACTGGGAGCGCGTGCGGTATTCGGTCAATGCGATCAACGATTACCTGCGGATGGCCTTTCCGCCCCATTTGCCAAACATTCAGCATGCGGTCATCAATTCCGAAGCCCGGGAACAACTGGCCCTGCGCACCGGGATTGCGTCCATTATCGTGCCCAATGTGCTCGATTTCAAAACGCCCCCGCGGATAGACGAAGAGAGCACCCGGCGTTTCCGGGCCTCCATCGACCTGGCCCCTGACGATATCATGATCCTGCAGCCCACCCGGATCGTGCGGCGCAAGGGCATCGAGCATGCCATCGAACTGGTCAAGGCGCTCAATAACCCCCGCTGCAAACTGGTCATCTCCCACGAAGCCGGCGACGAGGGCTTCGATTACGCCGAGTGGCTCAAGGATTATGCCTGTGAGAACCTGGTGGATTTGCGGCTGGTGACAACACGGCTTTCCGATCCCTGGTATGCCGGCGAATCCCGCGCGGCCGTCCACACGCTCTGGGATATCTATCCCCATGCCGACTTCATTACCTACCCGAGTCTTTACGAGGGGTTTGGCAACGCTTTCCTGGAAGCCATCTATTTTCGCAAACCTTTGCTGGTCAACCGCTACGCCACCTTTGTACGCGATATCGAACCGTTGGGATTTGATTTGGCGGTCATGGATGGCTACCTTTCCAAACAGACCGTTCAGATCGTACGGGAGATCCTGGCGTCGCCGGAGCGGCGGGCGCAAATGGTCGACACCAATTACACCATCGCATCCCAGCACTACGCTTACAGCCGCCTGCGCGAGTGTCTCAACCTGATGCTGGCCAGCCTTTTCGGCGAGGCGGTGGATCCCCTGGTGGCGGGACGGCGGGAGCCGGAAATCGATGGTTTCCTGACCATCGATCCGCTGCAAGTGGTTTTCAAGCGGTTCGGCACCGGCAATTGCGCCGGAAGGCTAGGGCATTAACCGGTCTAAACTGAATATTTCATGAAATGTTCGGGCCAAAACCCCAGGGACGGCATCCATGGCATTTCAATCCCATCCCGGCATCAAGGGCCGGGTGTTCATTCCGGATGACGCTATTCGGACCAAGAAACACCCCTGCCCGGACTGTTTCGCCTGCCAGCAGTGCAGCGATGACCGCTGCCGTGTCTGCCGGGAAGGTGCCGTTGCCAAACCGACCAGGACTTCGGCGGCCCGGTCGGGACGCCATAAACGATCCGCAGATTGCGCGCATTGCTCCTGCCGTTGACGGTCGGGGGGCTGCCGTTTTCTTAATAATCGAAACAATCAAAGTGATGCGACACCCGGGCTGGTTTCCGGGTGTCGGCGTTTGGGGATGTGCCGGCGGGCACTACTGGCCGGACATGCGGTCCCAGAAGGCTTTGCCGCTGTCCGTGGGGCTCGATCCGCCCTGGGAGGGTGGGGGCGGGGGCGATGACGGGGAAGCGGGGACGCCGCGCAGCCGGGATACACGCTCCTCGATGGGCGGATGGGTGGAAAAAAGGCTCTGGAAGCTGCGGCCGGAAAGCGGGTTGACGATGAACATGTGGGCGGTGGAGGGATTGGCCTGCATGGGACGCCGCTGGCTGTAGGCGCCCAGTTTCTCGAGCGCATTGGCCAGGCCGTCCGGTCGGCCGGCAATGGCCGCACCGGTGGCATCCGCCAGGTATTCCCGCGACCGGGAAATGGCCATCTGGATGATCATGGCGGCCACCGGGGCCAGCAGGGACATGACGATCAGGCCCAGTCCGCCCATGCCGCCTTCGTCGTCGTCTCCCCGACCGCCGCCGAAAATGGCGGCCCAGCGCGCCATGGACGCCAGCATCATGATGGCCCCGGCCATGGTGGCGGCAATGGTGCCGATCAGGATGTCGCGGTTTTTGATGTGCCCCAGCTCATGGGCCAGGACGCCTTCGATTTCGCCGGGATCCATCAGGTTCATCAGGCCTTCGGTGACGGCCACGACCGCATGCTCGGGGTTGCGGCCGGTGGCAAAGGCATTGGGCGTGTCTTGCGGAATGACATAGACGCGGGGCATGGGCAGGCCGGCGTTGCGGCTCAAGCGCGTCACCATGGCATACAGTTCCGGTGCCTGGGATGCATTGACTTCCTGGGCGCGGTACATGCGCAGCACCAGCCGATCGGAATACCAGTAGCTGAAGAAGTTCATGCCGCCGGCCAGGATAAAGGCGATGATCATGCCCTGGCGGCCGCCCATCATCCCGCCGATCATGATAATGAAAGCGGTCAGGGCTGCAAGCAGTACGGCGGTTTTGAATTGGTTGCCCATCGATGACGTTCCTCCTGTTAGGGGTATCGTTTTCGGGTAAATCCGGGAAGTCTATAATTTATGGATTTTCTGGCCGAGTGCAAGTTTAGGATTGTGTTTGCGCGCCGTGTCGATATAAACGGGGGCAGGCTGAAGAAAACATCAATAGGATCCCGTGTTCCGGAGCCCCATTGCGGCATGCCACCCCTCGAAGGAAAAGCGATGCCGGACGGCCCTTTCGGCCATGAATGCAACCGGGGGCGCGGAGACGGCGTTTGAACAACCATGCCAACAAGGTGGACACCATGACCGAAGATAACGAAAACGATATCCCGGAAGACGAACCCAGTTTTGCCGAACTGCTGGATGCTTATGAAGGCCGATCCGCGGATGCGCTCCAGGTGGGCGACAAAGTTGCGGTGCGGGTCATTGCCATTGGCAAGGATGCGGTTTTCGTGGACACGGGGACCAAAATCGACGGATCGGTGGAGCGGGCCGAACTGCTGGATGACGACGGCCAGCTGACCTGTGACGTCGGCGATACACTGGACCTCTTCGTGGTGGCCCGGGAAGAGGGTGAAATCCGGCTTTCCAGGGCCTTGAGCGGTTTCGGCGGGCTGCAGATGCTCCAGGAGGCCCACGAGGGGCAGATACCGGTGGAAGGCAAGGTCCAGGCCACCTGCAAAGGCGGCTTTGACGTCCGGATGCTCCAGCAGCGGGCGTTTTGTCCGGTCAGCCAGATCGACATCCGCTACGTGGAAACCCCGGAGGATTACGTGGGGCAGACCTTTTCCTTTCTGGTAACCCAGTTCGAATCAAGGGGCCGCAACATCGTGGTTTCCCGGCGCCGTTTGCTGGAGAAGGAGCGGGAAGCCTCCCGGGAAGCCTTTATGGCGGACCTGAAAGCGGACACCCTGCACGAAGGCCGGGTGGTGCGCCTGGTCCCCTTCGGCGCTTTTGTGGAGCTGGCCCCGGGTGTGGAGGGGTTGTGCCATGTGTCCGAACTGAGCTGGTCCCGGGTGGAGAACGCCGGCGACGTGGTCCGGGAGGGCGATCGCCTGACGGTCAAGGTGCTGGAGATCAAACCCGGCGAAGACAAGCAGCTGCCCAAAATCGCCCTGTCCCTCAAGCAGGTGGGGGCCAATCCCTGGGAAGCCGACATCGAGCGGTTCAAGGCCGGCGATGTGGTGCCGGCCAAGATTACGCGCTGTGCGCCTTTCGGGGCCTTTGCCGAGCTCACCCCGGGCATCGAGGGCCTGATCCACATCAGTGAGCTGAGCTTTATCAAACGGGTGCGCAAACCCGAGGATATCGTGACCCCGGGCGAGACGGTTTCTGTCATGATCAAATCCGTGGACCGCAAGGCGCGCAAGCTTTCCCTGAGCCTGCGGGATGTGGGGGGCGACCCCTGGCAGCGTTTGCCGGACAAATACCGCCAGGGGCAGGTCGTGACGGGAACCGTGGAGAAAAAAGCGTCCTTTGGCTTGTTTGTCGCTATCGAACCGGGGGTCACCGGCCTGTTGCCCAAAGCCCGCTGGCACGATGCCGCCGAACCTGGCCGACTGGAAAAGGCCAAACCCGGCGATGCGCTCCCGGTGACCATCGAGTCCATCGATCTGGAACAACGGCGGCTGGGCCTGGGGCCGGGGGAACGGGCCGACGGCGGCGGCAACTGGCAGTCCTTTGCGCCGGCCGGGGAGCAGTCCATGGGGTCCCTGGCCGATAAACTCCAAGCCGCCCTGAAGGCTCAAAAAGAAAAATAGCGCGGCGCGGATCTAGCGGCTGCCGGACCCGGCCGGGCCGCTGAAGGGCAGGTTCAGTTCGTAGACGCCGTCCACCACGCGGGCCTCGACGGCCAGGCCGCTTTTTTCGAAAACCTTCAGCATGGATTTGTTGGAACTTAAGACATCGGCCTTGAACCCTTTGAGGCCGCGTTCCTTGGCCAGCCGGATCAGCATTTTCAGCATGAAGGTGGCAATGCCGTGCCCCTGGAATTTTTCGTCCACGACAAAGGCCACGTCGGCCACCGGCCCATGGGGCTCCCGGACAAAACGCCCCTCGGCAATGATCCGGCCTTCTCCCATCTCGCGGACGAGGCCCACGATGGACAGGGTCTGGCTGAAATCCACATTGACGTATTGCTGCATCTTGGCATGGGGCATGGTCTTGATGGGGCTGAAATAGCGGTAGTAGACCGAGGTGTCTGAAAACCGGTAGAACAGCCGGCGCATGTCTTCCACGTCCGAGGGCTTGATGGCCCGGAAATCGACGGTCAGGTCCCCCTTGAACACATGCCGGGTGGCAATGTCGGCGGGGTACAGACGGGCATTGTCCGCCAGGTAGATCTGGTCCGGGTAGAGAATGTTTTCGGTCTTGGCCTGCGCCACCAGGCCTTCCCGGTCGTCCGGATGCGCGATTTCGATCAGGGCCAGGGCCCGCTCCCTCACCGTGCGCCCCCTGAGGTGGGCCACGCCGCATTCGGTGACCACCATGTCCACCGATTCACGCAGGTTGAACTGGTTGGGGAATTGCTCGACGCTCAGGCGGATGTTGGCCTCCCCCTTGCGGTTGCGGCTGGGCAGGGCAAAAATGGATTTGCCGTCGGCGGACAACTCCGCTCCGCTGACCATGTCGGCGGCTTCCGCCGGGCCGGCCACCACGTTGCCGCGGCCCACGTGCAGGGCAATGCGGCCGGACAGGTCGACCTTGCGGGCCGGCAGCAGGCTGACAAAGCGCGGGTTGCTGCCGATGCGCATGGGGTTCAGGACCCGGTCGGTGCTCTGGAATTCAATCAGGGGGTTGCGATCCAGCCATTTCAGGAGATCCGGCGTGCCGAAGGCGTAGGATGTTACGGATTTACCGCGAAATATTCCCTTGCGCCGATTGGTGACGGCCCCGCTTTTGATCAGATCCATGGTGGCATCCGTCAGGAAGGGGGTATGGATACCCAGGTTGCGTTTGTGGCCGAGGTGCTTACTTAATGCCTCGTAGACCGGCCCGATGGAATAGGCCAGGCAGCTGCCGTCCTCGATGAGGGAGGCCACGTTGGCGGCGATCTGGTCGAAAACCTCGTCCACCGGCCAGCGGGAAAAGTAGATGGGGGGCTCGGTGGCTTCCACCAGCAGGTCGAATTCGGAAAGGTGCACGAAGGTATCGCCGTAGGTGTAGGGGGTTCGTGGATTGATCTCCCCGATGACCAGGTCGGAGGCTTCTAGGGCCTGGCGGGCTGCATCCACGGCCACCCCGAGGCTGCAATAGCCGGCTTCATTGGGAGGCGTTATCTGCAGGATGGCGACATCGAAGCCGATCTGGCCGGACTCGATGAGTTCCGGTATCCGGGCAAAGCGGCTGGGGATCAGGTCCACCCGGCCGGTGTCGATGGCTTCGCTGGCGACCCAGCCGGAGAAAAAGGTTCTCAGCCGGTATTTGTGGGACTGCAGCTCCTTCAGCGAAATGGCATCGCCGAAGCTGACAATCTGGGTCAGCTGCAGGTCCTGCAGGTTGGGGGCGCCGGAAGCCATGAGGGCTTTGACCGTGGTCAGCGGTTCTGCTACACCCGTACCAATAAAGATGCTCATGCCGGGTTCGATACGGGCCAGGGCCTGCTCCGGGGTCACGGTTTGCCTTTTCCAGTCGATGGGCGCGGTGGCGATCATGTCCTGAGAAGCTCCTTGCAAGGGATGGTTGGCGGTGCGGGCGGTGAATGGCGCCACGAAACTATCGTTGACCCTCCCGCGATTGTCAATGCGAGATTTCGTATGGCCTAAAATAAAATCCTCCCCGGATGCAGGGGAATTGCAGGATGAAGAACCTATGATGATACTGGTTGGCGGCATTGGCCGCCGAATGCTCGGCTTTTCTATTCTTATCGCGGTCGTGTGCGCGTTTTCTATTTCGGTGTCATCGGCATTGGCGGGCGAAAACCCGCTGCCGGGCGCCCTCCACCCGGGCTTGAACTATCTCCTGGAATTGAGCGACGCGGCCCGGCCCGCCACCGTGGAAACCCGTGAGCTGGGGCCGTTGATTGATTTTATCCTCCAGGACAAGCCGGACGGCGATCAATACTATGCCGCCTCGGAAGCGCTTCCGGATCCCCTGGTCTACCATGAATTCGATTTGCAGCGATCCCTGGCGACCATCCTGCAATATGCCTTTCATCCGGTGATTCCATCCCATGTTTTAGCCCTGTCTTCGATCCGCCATTCCTACTGGAAAGAAGTCAACGGCCGGTCCCAACCCTTTCCCGAGGCCATTGCGGACCGGTTGGGCGATTTGCACACGCCCTTTGTGATCCATGGCATCGAACACGAAGAGATTGCGCCGGATCTGTTTACAGGCGCTTACTACAGCTATGATCTGGAGCGCACCCTGGTCATGTGCCGGGTCAACGGCCACGCGGTCTGGATCTCACTGGCCCGCCAGCGCGACATTTCCGATGTCGGGCGCAAAGGGTTCGTGCTGGGTCCCGACGCCAGCTGGGATTTTATCTACAGCGGGGAGAAGGGCATCAACAAGATGGGCCTCGGGTGGGTGGAATCCTACATGTACGCGGCTTTCTCCGCGATTGTCTATGTCCAGGCGGATGACGACAGCCCCATGGTCCGCTGTGGTGTCTTCAAGTGGCTGCGGGCGGGTTGGAACGACATGAATTTTGTCCGCCGCAGCCATATCCGGCGCGGCCTGGAGCGGTATGCCGAGACGTACCGGGACATCCTGGAAGCCCCCCAACTGCCGGAGCCATCCCGGATTGCCGCCGCGGCCGCGGCCATTGGCAAGCTGAGCCGCGCCCAGTTGCAGGCGCGTGGACGCCGGCAGTTGGAGGCCCTCCAGGTGCGCTACGGCAATGAAAGGGGATTTCCGGATGAATGGTACGCCCGGGTCATGGCCGACAGCCGCTACCTGGAAGAACTGACCCGTCCACAGCTCGAGGCCATGCTGTTTCTGGACTACATGCAGAAGGCCCTGGGCCGGGTCCCGGATCAGGCGCCGCAACTGGCCATGGAAAACGCCGGCGCCAAGGGGCCGACACCGTGACCATCGCCCGCCGTCTTGCCCTTCTCGAGCACCTCTATGCGGTGTACGACCGGTTCTGTCTTTCCCTCGGGGACCTGGCCTGCCGCAAGTCCTGTGCGGACTGCTGCTCCCGGAACGTGACCATGACCACCCTGGAGGGGTTGCACCTGCTCCGGGGTCTGGACAAGGAAGCGCAGGACAAGTGCCTGGCCGCCCTGGCCGGCACCGATGATCAGCCTATCTTCAGGCCCCGCTGGACCACCAACCAGATTGCCGCCCGCTGCCGGGACGGCCTGGATCCGCCGGAAGACGACGCGATCCATGACGGTTCCCGCTGCCCCCTGCTGGCTGATGACGTCTGCACTCTCTACCCGTTACGGCCATTCGGCTGCCGCTGCATGGTCTCCCGGCAGGCCTGTGGCGTCAAGGGCTATGCGGACGTGGACGACTGGGTCCTGACGGTCAATACGGTCTTTCTCCAGACCATCGAGCATATCGACCGCCCGGGGTGCTTCGGCAACATGCAGGATGTGCTTCAGGCTCTCGGTAGGGAAGATCGCCGCACGGCCTACCGGGAAGGCCGTCCGCCCAGTGACGCCCCGGGGCTGATTCCCAATCGGCCGGCGCCCGCCCTTATGGTGCCGCCGGAGCATCAGGCAAGGATCCGGCCCATTTGGGAGGAGATGCAGCGGGGGATGACGGGGTAAGGGCCGCCCTTGGAAGCGCCCCAAGCTCAAAGCTCAAAGCGTCAAGCTATTATGAAAAAAGGGCCAAGCTCAAAGCGTCAAGCTGAAAGGAACTTCAAAACAGGGCCTTTAAATATTGCAGGCGAGAAAGGCACAGAGAATTACAGCCCGGGAGTTTACAACGGGGCCCACAAAGATTTAATTCTGACGCCTGACGCCTGACGCCTGACGCCTGACGCCTGACTTCAGATGTTGTTCCCTTGGAACCCTCGAATCCTTGGATCCTTGACCCCATGGGGTCTCTTCACACCGTCAGGCCGAGCACCCGCGCCGCATTGCCGCCCTTGATCAGCGCCCGGTCTCCGGCGCTCAGGGGGCTGGCGTCGATTTCCCGGAAGTAGCGGGTCGGTTTCAACAGGGGGCAGTCCGTGCCGAAGAGAATTTTGTCTGCGCCGATGATGCGGGCGGCAGTTTCCCAGATGGCGGCGTCATAGAGGAAGGGCGAGGCCGCTGTGTCGTACCAGACGTTTTTGAGAGTGTCCCGCACTTCCTTTTTAAGCAGGGCGTAGAAAAACACCCCGCCGCCCCAATGGGCCAGGATGAGGCGGTTGTCCGGGAACCGTTGGGCCAGGCCGTAAATTTGGCTCAGGGTGTTGGGGGATTTCCCCGGGTAGTTGTGGCCGATGGGTTCATTGGTGTGGATCAGCACGGGAACGTCTTTTTCCCGGCAGATGGCCATTACCGGTGTCAGGCGGTCCAGGTTGTCTTCGGTGATGCCGCCTTCGTAATAGGCCAGTTCGCCGACCCCGGAAAGCCCGCCTTCCAGGCAGCGTGAGGTTTCCTCGGCGGCGGCGGGATGGTCGGCGTCGAAGCAGGCCAGGCCGATCAGGCGGTCCGGGTAGCGGGCCACCGCTTCCATGATGTAGTCATTCTGCTGTCGGAACCGGTCGGCCGACTGCCAGGGGAAGCCAAAGACCACCGAGCGGTCCACGCCCTCCGCGTCCATGGTGTCGATCAACTCCCGGGCGCCGATCATGCAGGCGCGCGGATCGCTGTAGAGGCGGTAGAAGGCGTCTTCGGAGGTAAAACAGGCGTTGCGGTCCTGACGGATTTCCGGCGGAAAGATGTGGGTGTGGATGTCGATGATCATGGTGTAGGCTCCAGGGGTCGTTGGTGGTCGAATGTCGGGAAGTCCTGGCGATTTGTATTCGACTGCGTTTATTTACAGGGCGTCGACACATAGGAGAAGGATGAATGTATTTCGATCAACCCGGAAAAGTCAACACGGTACCCACCCTGACCCAGGCGGCCCGGCGCGGCCGGGAGCTGGGGCTGGATGAAATCGTCCTGGCCACCACCAGCGGGGAGACAGCTTTCGAAGCCCTGGCCCATTGCCCTGGCTTCCGGATCACGGCGGTGACCTATCATTGCGGATTCAAGGAGCCTTTCCAGCCGGTCATGCCTGAAACGGTGCAGCAGGAGTTAACCCAGAAGGGCGTACGGGTCTTAACCGCCACCCACGCGCTTTCCGGGGTGGAGCGCAGCGTGGCCAAGAAGCACGGTGGGGTCTGCCCGGTGCTTCTCATGGCGGATACCCTCAAGATTTTCGGCCAGGGCGCCAAGGTGGCCGTCGAGGTGGCCATCATGGCGGCGGATGCCGGGGCCCTGTCCGGTCGGGACATCATCGCCATCGGCGGCTCCTCCCAGGGGGCGGATACGGCCTTGGTGATCAAGCCGGCGCATCAGTCGTCGTTTTTCGATCTGCGGGTGAGGGAGGTTGTCTGCAAGCCGCGTAAATTCTAATCTGAAAAGGTCCTATTTGGACCTGATGGGTCGAAACGAATTGAGGTCGGTACATGCCCGCCACTCTGATGGATCTTCCGGAAAGGTTCGTCCAGCCTGGCGTGCTTTTCCAAAAAGATCTCTTCATTTTCTGTCCCGTGACCCCTACGGGGTTTCCCTGCGCGTCGCCGGTGCGGCCGGAGCACGCGGAAACTCGCCCACCTTCGCCTTGGCTACGGCGGGCTCAGACAGTCCGCGCGCTTTAATCCGTCCGCCCCGTCGATGCTCGGCGCGGGACAATGGGAAAGCCAAAACCATAAGGCCAAAAGGGGGTAAGATTCCTCCATAGGAGCTATTCAAGGTTTTGCCTGCCTCCTGCGGGGAGGAGACTCCCATTTAATAGAGAGAACAAAGACGTGAAAAACGGCCATATGTGTCTCCTATAAGATGGAACCGTAAAAAGTCGAATTCCCCATTTAGACGTCCTTCCGGCGAAAGCCGGAATCTACTGATATCAGCAAGTTAGAGATTCCGGATCAAAGCCTGACCCGGACGTCGATCCTATATCCGGAATGACAGATCAGAGACTTTTTACGGGCCCATCTTTTTAATGATCCAACGGGATACTGATTATCCCCCGGCCCCTCGAATCCTTGACCCCTTGAATCCTTAACCGGTAGAATCCCCCCATGAAACCATCCGATTCCAGCATTTCAACAAGCGAACCGCCTCCCTCCCCCGAACGCCACGTGGTGCTGGTGGCGCCGGAGGTGCACTGGAACACCGGCAACGTGGGGCGCACCTGCCTGGGGGCCAACGCCGCCCTGCACCTGGTGCGGCCCCTGGGGTTTTCCCTGGACAGCCGCCAGGTGAAACGGGCCGGGCTGGACTACTGGCCCCGGGTGCATCTGTCGGTATGGAACGATTTCGATCATTTCCTGGCCGGCATGACGCCCGGGCCGGACGAGGTCTGCCTGTTCACCAAGCTGGCCGCCCGCCCGCATCACCACATGCCCCTGCCCGACCGCCTGTTTCTGGTCTTCGGCTCCGAAACCCGGGGACTGCCGGAAGCGATCCTGAAGCGTTATCCCGAAGCCCATTACCACGTTCCCATCAGCCGGGCGATCCGCAGCCTCAACCTTTCCACCACGGTGGGTATCGTGTTGTACGAGAGCTTGCGGGAGATTTCGGGTTGGCACGCGTGGTGATTCATTATTAAAGATCAATATATATTAAAAGTAATGGATTGAAATTGGTTGACAGAGTGTCGATAATGTCTACTATAAGCCTGTTATTTTCAGACCTTTTCGGTCATCAATCCATTTCAGGAGGCATGAATGCGGTTTGACAAGTTGACCATAAAATCCCAGGAGCTGGTCCAAAACGCCCAGTCGCTGGCATCTCGCTTCGGCAACCAGCAAATCGTGAACGAACACCTGCTGCTGGCCATGCTGGAGGAGAAGGAGGGTGTGGCCCGCACGGTGCTGCGCAAGCTGGGGGTGTCTCCTGGCACGGTGCGCGATGAGGTCCAGGCGGCGGTGGACCGCCTGCCCAAAGTCAGCGGCGCCCAGGAGATCTACATGGCGCCCGACACCCGGGCTGTGCTGGAAAAGGCCTTTGACGAGGCCGCCAAGATGAAAGACGAATATGTCAGCATCGAGCACATTCTGCTGGTGCTGGCGGATGCCAAGGGCGGCGAGGCGGCGTCGATTCTCCGGCGCCACGGCCTGACCCGAAACAATTTGCTCAAAGTGCTCATGGAGATCCGCGGTTCCCAGCGCATCACCGATCCCAACCCGGAAGAGAAATACCAGGCCCTGGAGAAGTTCAGCCGGGATCTCACCGAACTGGCCCGCCAGGGCAAGCTGGACCCGGTGATCGGCCGTGACGAAGAAATCCGCCGCATCGTCCAGGTGCTCTCCCGCCGGACCAAGAACAACCCGGTTTTGATCGGCGAGCCCGGCGTGGGCAAGACCGCCATCGTGGAGGGCCTGGCCCGCCGCATCGCGGAAGGCGACGTGTCCGAATCCCTCAAGAATCGGCGCCTGGTGGCTCTCGACATGGGGGCCCTCATCGCCGGTGCCAAATACCGGGGCGAGTTCGAAGACCGCCTCAAGGCCGTCCTGAAGGAAGTGGAAAGCGCCGAAGGGGAAATCATCCTGTTCATCGACGAATTGCACACCCTGGTGGGGGCCGGCGCGGCCGAAGGAGCCATGGACGCCTCCAACATGCTCAAACCGGCCCTGGCGCGTGGCACCCTGCGTTGCGTGGGCGCCACCACCTTGAAAGAGTATCGCAAATACATCGAAAAGGATGCCGCCTTCGAACGTCGTTTCCAGCCCGTACTGGTGCCGGAGCCCACCATCGAAGACACCATCTCCATCCTGCGGGGGCTCAAGGAGAAATACGAGGTGCACCACGGGGTGCGCATCAAGGATTCCGCCATCGTGGCGGCGGCCACCCTGTCGGACCGCTACATTGCCGACCGTTTTCTACCGGACAAGGCCATCGACCTGGTGGATGAATGCGCCTCCAAGCTGCGCATCGAGATCGACAGCATGCCCAGCGAGATCGACGAGATCCAGCGCCGCATCACCCAGGCCGAAATCGAACGCCAGGCCCTCAAAAAGGAGTCCGATCCGGACTCCCGGAATCGTCTGAAAAAGCTGGACGAAGAAGTGGAAAGCCTGGGGGAATCCATGCGGGGCATGAAGGCCCACTGGCAGCACGAAAAGCAGTTGATCCAGCAGCTCCGGGAGATCAAGGAGCAGCAGGAGCAGCTGGGCACCGAGGCGGAACTGGCCCAGCGGGACGGCGACCTGGCCCGGGTGGCGGAAATCCGCTACGGCAAGGCCACCGAGCTGGAGCGCCGCATGGAGGAAGTGCGCACCAAACTGGCCGACCTGCAGGGCGAGAAGAAGATGCTCAAGGAAGAAGTCGACGACGAGGACATCGCCGAGGTGGTCTCCCGCTGGACCGGCATCCCGGTCAGCAAGATGCTGGAGGGCGAGCGTGAAAAACTGGTGCGCATGGAAGCGCGCCTGGGCCGCCGGGTGATCGGCCAGGATGAGGCCATTGCGGCCGTTTCCAATGCCGTGCGCCGGGCCCGCTCCGGGCTGCAGGATCCGGATCGACCCATCGGCTCCTTCATCTTCATGGGGCCCACCGGCGTGGGCAAGACCGAACTGGCCAAGGCCCTGGCGGAATTCATTTTCGACAGCGAGCAGGCCATCGTGCGGGTGGACATGTCCGAATACATGGAGAAGCATTCCGTGGCCCGCCTGATCGGTGCCCCTCCGGGCTACGTGGGCTATGACGAGGGGGGCTACCTCACCGAGGCGGTGCGCCGCCGGCCCTACGCCGTGGTCCTCTTCGACGAGATCGAAAAGGCCCACCCGGAAGTCTTCAACGTTCTGCTGCAGATCCTGGACGACGGCCGCATGACCGACGGCAAGGGCCGCACCGTGGACTTCAAGAACACCATCATTATCATGACCTCCAATGTGGGCAGCCAGATGATCCATAACCTGGCGGAAAACGACCGCGCTGAAATGGAGCGGCGGGTGATGGAGGCCCTGCGTGCCAGCTTCAAGCCGGAGTTTTTGAACCGCATCGACGAGACCATCATTTTCCTGGGCCTGCGGCCCGAGCAGATCGCGGCCATCGTGGATATCCAGATGGGGCATTTGGCCGGGCGCCTGGCCGAGCGGCACATCACCCTGGAGCTCAGCGACGCGGCCCGGGACCTCCTGGCCGAAAAGGGCTACGACCGAATTTACGGCGCCCGCCCCCTGAAGCGGGCCATCCAGCAGTATATCGAAAACCCCCTGGCCATGGAACTGCTCAAGGGCAATTTCGGCGAGGGCACGCGGATTCGTGCCGAACGGGATGCCGACCAGATCGTATTCAAAGCCATGTAATCAAATCTTCGATAGCTATCGAATCGTGGTCAGTTTGGCCTTTTGGATATTGTCTACTTGCTTGGCATTGGCACGCCCGAATATCGAATACGATCTATACAGGGCTCCCCTCAGCCCTGGGGCAACACAATGCGGCGTATGCTGATACTGCCGCACTGCATGCGGGATCCATCGGCATTGTCATGTAAGGCATGAATATTGCTTGCTATTTATGGTATGCATGATAAGATATCGTATAGGAATCAATCATAGGGGTATTGGTCGTTTGATTCTCGACTGACATGTCGCCGGAATAATCACCCCCCCTCCTGCTTCTCTGCCGCCTGTTAAGGTTCACCTGCCCTCGCAATCTGCCCCCCCTGTTTGCCTAAACCATCTTTAAACAGGAGGACCATCATGACCTCCAGGCAATCCGACGTCCCCAATCCGATTTCAACGGCATCGGGGAAAGCGTTCGCGCAATATCGCCCGATGATTGAAAAACGATGGGTGGAATGCATTCGCGACACGTGTGCCGAGGATCATCGTGCCCGCAAGCTGCCCGCCGGGATAGCCAGCGGCAGCGATCTTCTCAGCATCGTCTGCGAAGCCGTCGCATCGGGCGGCGTGCTGTCCGATGCGCAAATGGAACTGATTCGCGCCCGCATTCGGACCAAAGTGTATTCTATTTCAGATCTTTTCAAGGAATGCGTCGGCCTCCAAACGGCACTGGATAAATGCCGGCATGATGTTTCGCTTGGCCAGGACCCTGCTTTGGAGGCCCAACTCATCAAACTTCGTGAAGTGCTGGACAGCGTATCGCAGGGTGCGCTGCGCGGCACGGCGGAATTCCTGGAAAATGTGATCGAAGACTGCAGTACCGGCTTTTGCCAAACCGACCTGAGAGGGCGCATCGTGTACCTCAATGACGAGCTCCACCGCATTGTCGGTCGCACAAACCTGGAAGGAACCCTGCTGGAAGACTTGTTCGAGGCCCGCGAGAGAAAAACGGTCAGACAGGCCTTTGTCACTTCCGACCAGAAGATGGCAATCAACCAGTTATTGCACCTTGTCAATCGTTCGGGAGAACTGATTCCGGTCGGCATTGAATTGTCAGTGGTCTGCATTGGCAGTGAACCCGTGGGCGGCTATGCGTTTATTACGGATCTGACGCGCCCCATTCGCCTTCAAAACGAAATTTACGATCGATTTCTTCTTGGCATCATTCAATTGGATCCCGACCAACGAATAACCTATACCAACCAAAGCATGCGCGAGATGCTGGGCATGGAAGGTATGGACTGGAAAGGGTGGAAGATCGATCGAATTGTGCCGGAGGAGGATCTGCCCATCCTTCGTTCCCAGTTGAAAAAACGCTGGGAAGGTCAAAGCGACGAATACGAAATACATCTTCGGCGCCAGGATGAAGATCGAACGGTTCCCGTCAGGATTTCGGCATCGCCGCATAAGGATCGCCATGGCAACGTCATCGGTACAATGGGTATCGTGCGTTCGGTCGTTGGTGAGAAGATGCACCACAGCATCGAAAGCCTGAGAAACTGTAACGATCTCCTGCAGGCCGTGGCGAATTTGCTGCGTTCCGCCCTCCCGTTCGATCGCCTGTATGTCGCTGTATTCAGCAAGGACAAGCGGCATGTTCGCAATCTTTTCACCTTTTCGCCCAATGGTTTTTCCGATTTCAACAAACGCTGGTGGGAGATGTCGCCGGCGATGCTGGTGTGGACCAAGCGGCGCGCAATCGTTCCCATTAAAGATCTGGAGGCATTTTACGATAAACCTGAATTCCAGCACTTGAAAAACGACCCGGTGATCAAGGAAATCCTCGGTAAATTCCGGTCATTTATATACTATCCAATTTTCAAGAAAAACGATCTGGTGGCCTGCATGGCGATCTATTCCGCGAATGCGAAGCCCTATACGGAGGCCCATTGCCGTTTGCTCAAACAACTCCCCATGGACGCCGCCGTTCTCTCGGCCCTCAGTTTCGAGGAAAACGACCGGTTTCTTTTCCTTCTGGAGCTTCTGAAAGAAATTTCTTCCAAAGAGAACAATGTCAAGAAGACCGCTGAAATCATCGTCGCCCGAATCGCCCAGCACTTTGAGTGGAAAAGCGTGGCGCTTCTCAGGGTCAACAGGATGAACCGCAAGATTACCCTTCTGAGCCAGTCCAATCTTTCAGAAGATTTTCGAATCCGGGACGATTATGAACAAAAGCTTGACGAAGGGATCCTGGGGGAGGTTTACGCCACCCAGAAAGCCGTCCTTATCGACGATGTCACCAAGGAGGAATTTAAACACCGATATAAAGAAACCGTCCCTCAGACGCGGTCAGAACTCTGTATGCCAATTGTCTCGGGCGATCTGTTCTGGCTGCTCAACATCGAGGACCCCAGAACCAATGCCTTTTCCGAGGATGAAAAAGAGGCGCTCAAACTCGTCATAGACGAAATCAAGGTGTTCATGGAGCGTACATGGCTGCGCAGCTTTATGAACAAGGCTCTGATTTCGACCTCCGATGCCGTTCTGGTGGTGGACGACGACGGTACGGTGACGCTTTCCAATTCAGCTGCGCAACGGATGCTCGGCTATGCGCAAGCCGAACTCGAGGGCAAAAATTTAAAGGATCTTCTGATTGACAGCAATATGTCCGAAGACCTCATCCAGAAGGACACGATGCCGAATGTTCGCGTTACGATGAAAACCAAAGCGGAAAAGGAAATCCGCCTGCTGCTGTCCAAATTCCAGCTTCATGAAGAAATCAGCTCCAACATCATAATTGCCAAAGATCTTTCCCTTGAAGACAGGGTTCAAGAACTCGAATATATCGGCAAGCTTTATTACGAAATCGCCATTCAGACCAAGACGCCTCTGACGCTGGCCTTCAGTTGGCTGCGAAGGGCGGAGGCCCAAAGCGAGAATTCCAATATTCGTGAATTGATCGAAAAAACCCTTCGGCAGCTTCGCAAGATGGATCTGACTTTCAACCGGTTGGCCATGTACGACAAGACCAATACGGAAACGCCGGGCTTTCCATATGACGAAATGCTCATTGAATTCGAAGAGGTATGGAGCAACCTGGAAAGTACTTTCCCCAGGGCGGAGATGGAGCGTGTCCGGCTGACCACTTCGGGCGAACCGTGCTATTTGCGAGGCGACACGTTCTACATCACCTTTTGTTTCGAGACGATTTTTTCATATTTACTTCGGTATGTGCCGGACGACGACGTCCTGCAAACCGATTTGGTCTACGGTGCCGAAAACCTGCATGTCAGGATCAATGGATACTTCCCCCCCAAACCAGTGGAAAAAGGCCGGGCGTCAGAATCCCGGACGATTTCCAAAACCCTGATGGACATGGCCCTGGGGGAAGGAATCCTGCGATCGTTCATTGCCAAGTGCGGCGGTACATATTTCCCCCGTCGCATCATGGGCCATCGCATTGAATTCACATTCGACCTGCCGATCGCCAGGCAGGACTAGTCGAGACTCATTATAAAAGGGCAGTGACTTCCTAAGCCAGACAGGCCAAAAGGGGTAGCAAGATGAAATGCAATGTGCTGCTGGTTTTCAATCGTAAAAAGGGAGACCTGGTGGATGCCATCAAGTATGTTTTCAAGGAGCAGGTTCTGATCGATGGTCTTGATGGCGTGATCGATTGGGATACCAATCTTGCCGATGCGAGACATCGGTTGGATATGGGGCGACAAAATTACGATTTGCTGGTCGTCGACTTGTATGCCCCGGCGGACAGCAAAGACGCCACGAGAACCGAGGATCAGAAAGGATTCGAGTGGATCAGGGAGATGCATGCCCAAGGGCTGAACCTGCCCAGCATCCTGGTAACACCGGCCTTAGACGAGCTGTTGAGTCACAAAGCAAGCAAAATGAAGGCGTGCCAAACCATATCGCTGGGCGGACATTTCAGTGACCTGCTGGCAGAAAAAAGTGCGGACATTCTGCGGGGGCAGGCCACCAGGAGCGGCATATCCCTCGAGCTGGAAATCACCATTACGGACAGTTCCCTGCAGCCGGAATTCAAGCTCCATGGCAACATCGACAAAGAGGTTATCGATCGCAAAGGTGCCCTGGAAATCGACCGGGAAATCATCTCTGACCTCCGAGACCGGTGCAATCGTAACATTCCAAATTTGCAAACCGGCTGGGAGGAGGAGCTCAAGGGCATCGGCAAAAATCTTTTCAAGGAATTGTTTGAAAAAAATTATAAGCTGCGCAATGCACTCGATAAATTCATGGCCAAGATCGATCCTGAAAAACAGTTCAAGTTCCGGTTCAAAGTCGGAAAAAAAGTTCATTCCCTTGTTCTGGAAGCCTTGTTTGAAGCTCAGAAGGATTTTTTCTGGATGCTGCGCTATCCCATCTGCCGCCAAATCGTCTTTTCCGGCGACTATCACGAATTGTCCATCGGCCGGCCGGATCGGCGTGAACGCATTAACTGCCTCATCATCAACTCGGATGTTCATGAATACGTCCAGGAAATCGGCAGGACTTTCGGTCAACTTCTCAATATCGAAAAAGAAGCGACATTTTTGGAAGAGCTGCTGCGTGATAACAAAGAAGCCCTTCATATCGGAAAAGTGCAGCGGATTGACGGTCCCCACCAGGACGCGACTTTTTCCGATACGATCCGGCAGCTGTTGAGCCGGGAAAAGTATCACCTCGTGCATTACGCCGGCCATTCCTATTTTGACGCCCGGGAAATGAAGGGCTACCTCGTTTTGCCCGGGAATGACTACCCGGAAGTGCTCGATATCGAAAAATTCAGTGCCTGGCTAAGGAAGGCCAAGACGCAGTTTATCTTTTTGAGCAGCTGCCACAGCTCGGAGGAGGATTTTGTCTTCGAGCTGGCCAGTAAAAAAATACCGGCCATTTTGGGGTTTCGATGGGACCTGGATGACGAGCGTGCCTATGAGTATGCCCAAAGCTTCTACCGGCAGCTTTTCGAAAAGCGGAATCCTCTGGAGTACGCGCTTCTCGAAGCGCGTAAGGAGATGTACGACATTGATCCCCAGGACCGAATCTGGGCGGCGCCGATGCTTGTCCTCCAGACCAGTGAACGTTGACAGGGAGGGAAAAAGCGCCGTGCCGTGACATTCGAGTGAAAGCATCGCCTGGCGGCTTGTACGGTCGCAAGGGATGCTCAGCATCATAGGCCGAAGGGAAACAAATCGTTCAAGATGGTAATCCGCAAAAGGGGGACAATATGGGTTTATCCGCACTTTTAGATCGGTTGGTCGGTGCCACCCACACGCGTAAAATGTTCAATCGCCTGCCCGTGGACCAGATCGTGGGGGCCCACCCCCCTTCGGGTGAATTCGAGCCGGAAGCGTGCTATTTTCAGATACGGCTGGCTGAAATGTTTCTGAAAAATCAGCGTTACTACTGGAAAGGGTATATCCCCATGGCCATCGCCAATGTCGACTTCATCCACGACGGAAGCCTCTGCTCCGTCCCCGTCTGCATCGGCAACAATCAATTGAAGGCCATCGAGGCGCCGATCAAAGACCAGTATGTAGAGTATATGAACACGAACATCCTGGGCCCGTCGCCTTATCTCGGCGGCGATTTTGCACTTTTCATCGGCCTTTTCCGCGTGCAGGTCGCCGATTTGAGCCGGCAGCTTTTCAGTTTTCTGGAGACGATGATCAAAGTATTTGACATCACCCAGCTGGCCTCTTACCTGCAAATCGCCGATGCCGTTGGTGCCGGGCTGTCGGGTCTGCTTGGAATGGATGAAAAGGTGCAGCTTCAAATGGGCCGTCGCCATGTCTTCAGCGATCGGAAGGATGATCCGGGGCGTTTGATGCCGGGCTTCCTTGTTTATATCAACTGTCCCGACAACGAATTGCCGCCGGGCAAACTCTGGGTTGAAAACAACCTGCTGTTTTATGGCGACGATCCGTCGCATCTCGAACCCTTCCAGTCCCACGATTTCTGCCTCATCGAGGTGGTTCGCCGGGATACCCGCAATGATTACACGACCATGCCGTTTCACAAAACCTACCAAAGGGCTCAGCAGGAAGTATTCAAGGGCAATGCCAACGAGGCGGACCGCCTGTTTCTGTCCATGATTCAGCAGATCGCCGCTTCGCCTGATCTGACCCGGCCGCATCGCTTCGACCTGATTCAGATATACTCCGGCAATTTTGAAAAACAGGTCGAACTGTACCGGAAAAGTACGGGATCGATACCAAGGGCCGGGGCGGCCAGCCGTGGTCCGCGGGACGCATTGGACGCCAGGGATGTGCTCAAGCGTGCTGCGCGATCGGCGGCCAAAGGTGAATTGACCGCCCCCGCGGAGCGCGCTCTGCTGGATATCGGCAGCCATCTGGATGAAGTGGTGGCGGACGACAGGCCGCGGTCCGACCTTAGCGACGATGATTTGAACGCGCAGTTGGCAAGACTCTCCAAAATCAGCCGGACTCGGGAGAAGGATCCCGATACCATTGTCGCCGCGTTGGCGGCTGACATGCTCAACCCAAACGGATAGATCCTGATTCTTCCGAAGTGGGCTTCAGCCCGAATATTTCATAACCCGTTTCACCCTACGGGTGCGCCCGAGGCATCCATTTCCGGCGTTATCAAAAGATTGCGGTCGCCTGCGACCGGCGGTGTTTCTGGATGTCCTATAAAGGGTTGCCGCAAACATGTGACATATCCGGGTTGGGTCTGACGCGGTTTGCCTGCGGGCATCGCCGCCCGGGGCTGTACCCATGATAGCGCCCCAAACAGTTCGATTTTCCATCCCGCCTCTTGATGCAATAAAATAACAAAAACACCAATATGTTATCCGTTCCAAAGGCGGTCGGAATGACAGTTGATCGCTTTTCTGGGAATTCATCGCGCCTTGGTGCCGAACAGGCATCGTTTCACGTACGGCACAACTTTTTGCTATCAATTATGGGAAGTAAGCGTTCTTAATGGTTGCTTTTAGGCCGACAAAAAAAACATCGCATAATAATGGACATATGCTTACAACTGTGCTATCGGGTCGGGGCAGTTGTGACGTACTTCAAACGGAGGTTCCAAATGAAATCGATCGGATTGGGATGGTTGCTGGTTTTATTGACGGCGTTGAGTGTGTCCGCCGCGGACTTGACGGTGTTCAGCGGTGCAGGGTTGATCAAGCCCATGGAAGAGATGCGGGCCAATTTTCAGGCCCAGCATAAGGTCGAGGTGGACATCCATTACGGCGGATCCGGTGAAATTTTCGGGATGTTGGGGGCGGGCCAGCCCTGCGACGTCCTGATTCCGGGGGCGGCCAAGTACACCATGGATGCCCTTAAAAACGGTTGGGTGGAAAAAGACTCCATTCACAATCTCGTGCTGCACACGCCCGTGATCGCCGTTCCCAAGGGCAATCCGGCCAAGGTGGCCGGACTGGACGACCTGACCCGCGAGGGCGTGCGGGTTTCCATCGGCGATCCCAAGGCGCCGGCCATCGGGCGGGTGGCGAAGAAAATCCTGGTCAAGGCGAACCTGTGGGAAACGGTGCAGCCCAATATCCAGGTGTATGCCCCCACGGTGAACCAGCTGCTGATCTACGTGGCGCTGGAGCAGGTGGATGCCGCCATCATCTGGCATGACCTGACCAGCTGGGCCGAGGGCAAGGGCAAAATCGAGGTCGTGCCGATCGATGCCCCGCGCAACATCATCAAAACCATTCCCACGGCGGTCTGTACCAAGGCCCCCCACCGGGAACTGGCCCAGGCCTTCAATGCCTACGTGGCCTCCCCGGAAGGTCTGGCAATTTGGGAAAAATGGGGGTTTGAGCCGTGCGCTCCCTAGCCGCCGACAGCTTTCGCTTCTGCACCATCGGCGGTGCCCTGCTGGTGACGTTTCTGCTGGTGGCGGCCATCGCCGCCCTTTTCCTGGTGCCGGATATCAGCGATGTGCGCGCGAATCTTTTGAGTGCGGAGATGCGCTATTCCCTCAAGCTTTCCCTGATGACCGGGATCTTGTCCACCCTGCTGGTCATGCTGTTTGCCATGCCCATCGGCTACGCGCTTTCCCGCTTTGATTTCCCCTTCAAAGGCCTGGTCAAAACCATACTCGATCTGCCCATCGCCTTCCCCGAACTGGTGCTGGGCCTCTGCCTGCTGCTGCTGTTCGGCAGCACCTTCGTGGGCTCCCTGTTCAAGGCCCTGGGCCTGCAGTTCGTCTTCACCAAGCAGGGGATCGTGGTGGCTCAGTTTTTCACGGCCCTGCCCTATGCCAGCCGGATTCTGAAGTCCACCTTCGACTATATCGACCCCAAGCTGGAATTCGTGTCCCGCTCCCTGGGCTATTCCATCTGGGAAACCTTTCGCAATGTGTCCCTGCCGCTGGCCAAAAACGGCATCCTGGCGGCCACCGTGATTTCCTTTGCCCGCTGCATCGGCACCTTCGGGACCGTCCTGATCCTGGCGGGGGGCACTTATATGAAAACCGAAGTGCTGCCCATGACCCTCTATTTGAATATCTCCTACGGCAACATGGGCATGGCGCTGACCAGCGGCATCGTGCTGACGGTGGTCTCCTTTGTGGCGATCTATTTTTTTGAACGGGCCGAGGTGGGGTTATGAGCTTCCTGGAGGTGTCCGATCTGCATGTCCGCCTGGCGGAATTCCAGCTGGCGGGGGTTTCCCTGTCCCTCGACAGGGGCGACTACCTGACCATCATCGGCCCAACCGGGGCCGGCAAGACCATCTTCATCGAAGCCCTGGTGGGGTTCTGGCAGCCGGATCAGGGGCGGGTTTCCCTTGACGGCCGGGACATTACCCATGAACTGCCGGAGCATCGGCATATCGGGATCGTCTACCAGGACTACGCCCTCATGCCCCACATGACGGTCTTTCGCAACATTGCCTACGGATTGAAGAAGCACAAAGGGCCTGATCTGGAGGACAACGTGCGGCAGATGGCGGCCTCTCTGCACATCGATCACCTGCTGCACCGCAAACCCGCAACCCTGTCCGGTGGCGAACAGCAGCGGGTTGCCCTGGCCCGGGCCCTTGTTGCCGAACCCCGGCTTTTGCTCATGGACGAACCCTTCTCCGCCCTGGACCGGCAAACCCGCCGCGAGGCCCGCGTCCTGCTCAAAAACGCGGTGCGCGAACGCGGCACCACGGTGGTGCACATCACCCACGATTTGGACGATGCCTGGGCCTTTGCCGACAAGCTGGCCGTTTTCAAGGGCGGCCGCATGCTGCAGTTCGGATCGTTGCATGATGTCCTGGCCCGGCCCCGGTCGCAATTTATCGCCGATTTCGTGGGGGCATGCCTGATCCGGGGCACCGTGGTGTCGGCGGCGGAGGATGGCGTCCAGATCGATATCGGCGGCGTCCATCTTGCCAGCCTGGACGTCGCTGCGCCCGGGGATGCGGTGGACGTGGCCATTCGCCACGAAACCATCTCCCTGCAAAAGGAACGGCCCGTTTCCGCCAGCGGCTTCAATGTGGTGCCGGCGGTGCTTGGCCAGGTGATGCCGGAAGGCCCGGCTTTCCTGGTGGACATGCACGTCAACGGCACCGGCCTGCAGGCCCTGGTCTCCCACGACACCGTGCAACGGCTGCAAAGCCGCGAGGGAGACCCCATGTACGCCCTGATCCCCAAGCAGCATGTCAAAATCGTTGCTGCCCACCACCCCAGCCAACAACCCGTTCAGGAGAAAACACGTGTCCACAGAAAATGAAAGCCGCCGGGATCGCTACCGGGGCGCCCTGACCATTGCCGACCTCACCTATGACCAGCTCCGGGCCCAACTGCACAAGATCGCCAGGGAAAACGACCTGTTGGCCCAAACCGTCAACGTGGTGGCCGCCCGCACCCTCAAGCCGGAAGAATCCATCGGCAACCCCGAACGCAAGGACTTTCCCCTGGTCAAGGGGCGGGAAGTCATGGTGGAGGCGGATTTCGCCGGTGACAAAGGCCAGGCCTTTACGGATTTGCCCGGGAATTACAGCGGGACACTGGAAGATGTCCTGGCGCTGCCCCTGGCGGACAATTTCGAGCGGGCGGTGTTCGTTTCCAGCCTGAATGCGGTGCTGCGGCACCTGGGCTGCATCGACTGCACGGTTCACTGCAAGGACAAGGAGCCGGAGGCGTGTGCCGAAAATATCGTGACGTATGTGCGCGAGTCCTTTGGCAAACCCCGCATCGCCTTTGCCGGACTCCAGCCGGCCATGGTGGATCATCTGGCCAGGCATTATGAAATCCGGGTGACGGACATGGATCCGGACAACCTGAACCAGGTCCGCTACGGCGTCCCCATCGAAAACGTGGCCCACAACCGCGACATGATCGAATGGGGCGATGTCATCTTTGCCACCGGCAGCACCCTGGTGAACAACACCTACCACACCGTGATCGGCGACCGCCCCCTGGTGTTCTACGGGGTGACGGTCTCGGGCATCGCCTATCTCACGGACTGCCTCCAGTACTGCCACTGCGGGCATTGAGGCCGGGGCCGGGGAAAGGATAAGGGGCCGAGGGATCAAGGATTCCAGGGGGCGGGAGAAATGCCAACCCATTATGATCCCTGCCAAACGGTCGGCCGTGCCGATTTCTTTTCCGGAAAAGAAAAGATGGAACCGTAAAAAGCCGAATTCCCCGTTTAGACGTCATTCCGGAAAAAGCCGGAATCTCTTGATATCAGAAAGGTAGAGATTTCGGATCAAAGCCTGTCCCGGAGGCCGATCCGGGATCCGGAATGACTGATAAAAGACTTTTTACGGGCCTATCAGAAAAGGAATCAATCCTGCCTTTCACAAAAAAAACCGGTTCGCCAAGTCAATGGCATTTCAGAGATTAACTTGATCTTGAGGCCTGCCGCCTTATGATGTTGAGAAGGCCGGCGTTCTCATCCTGTCACAGCGCCTGAACCACTATTCCACCTGATCGCCTTTTCTGCACGGCGTCATCCTTTATAGCCAGCCGACGTATCGCTAACTTGCCCATAAAAGCACTGTCCCGGCCAATGGGGCGGCAAGAAAAGGATAACGCTGATGAATCGCGCCATTATCAAAAGCACTGCCCGATATCTCCCGGCCAACCGGGTCAGCAACGAGGACCTGACTCACATGATGGACACCACGGACGAATGGATCCGGCAGCGCACCGGGATCGAAGCCCGCTACTGGGTGCCGGACGGGGATGACATGGGCACCTCGGACCTAGCCCTGGAAGCCTCCCGGGTCGCCCTGGACCGTGCCGGGTGGGCGCCTTCCGACCTGGACCTGATCGTCATGGCCACCATGACGTCGGATACCTACATCCCCGGTGCGGGGGCGCACCTGCAGGACAAACTGGGCGGCGGCTATATGCCGGCCCTGGATATCCGCCAGCAGTGCACCGGCTTTCTGCATGGCCTGGAGGTTTGCGATGCCTACATCCGCGGCGGTTTAGCCCGCAAAATCCTGCTGGTCGGCGCGGATTACCAGAGCCGGTTCATGGAGAAGACCACCGCCAACCGCGATACAGCCGTTATCTTTGCCGACGGCGCCGGGGCGGTCTGCATTGCGGCGGAAGAAACGGATGCAGCGGTCGGTATCCTGGCGTCCGTCTTTCATGCGGACGGCAAGCATGCCAATGCCTTGCAGGTGGGGATTCCGGCCCGCAAGAGCGGTTACGCCATGGATCCCGACATGTTGGCCAACAAGGAATACTTCCCCTACATGGACGGGCGCACCGTTTTCAAGAAGGCTGTCACCCGCCTGCCGGAGGTGGCCGGCGAGGTGCTGGCCAAGGCCGGATTGGAACTGGCGGACATCGACATGGTGGTGCCCCACCAGGCCAACCTGCGGATCAACGAAGCCTTCCGGGACCGCCTGAACCTGCCCGAAGAAAAGATCTACAACAACATCCAGGAATACGGCAACACCACCAGCGCCACCATTCCCATTGCCCTGGACGAGTTGATGGAAAAGAAAATGCTCAAGCCCGGGGACAATGTTCTCTTTATCGGGCTGGGGGCCGGGCTTACGTGGGGGGGCGTGATTTATCGGCTGCCGTGAGGATGGCTGATTTTGAGGTGGGTTTTGGTTCTTTCTCCTGTTGCAATCGGACCCTCGTACCAGGCAGGTTCTTGTCTTCATTTCAGAAATCTGATAGGCGTTTTGAGCATAAACCCCTTCGCCGGCCCCCGCCTTACCCGTGCAATGCGGGAAACTGTGGTGCAAGTCTTGCCACTTAAATACGGACCGCGGGATGCAGTGGCTTCGTTGTCGTCACAGTTGCATTCCCTTACAGGAACAAGTTGCTGAATGTTCTCGTCACTTGTCCAATGAATTTGGTTTTAACCCTAAAGATCCTGAAGGGTTTTATTTTGTAGGTTTTCGAAAAGTTACAGAAAAAGACAAGAAGGAATTATCTTTTAAAGATGAAGATCCACCATGGCTAATATAATAAAAAACACCCAACAAGGCTATTGCAGCGGAGCGCAAAAAACACGCTCCCGCTGAAAAGCAGCGTTAAATATACTGGCAGCTTCCAAATTTCTGCCTACTTTTCTATCAAGATAAAGCGTTCATTATGAATACCTGGGCAGCACTTAAAAGTAGATACAGGCTCTCTTCGCAAATCCAAATGAAATTTGAATTTGGTTTCCCCAAATATATAATCGGTAAATGCCGGCTTACGATCAAAGATGCCTGTGACATTCGAACCAAAAAAATATCGCTTTCTTCAAAGGGACTTGTTTTTTCAGATACAATACCACTGAGTTGGTTTACATCCTCAGCATTGATACCCTGGGGAAACATTATCAAAATTGATCTATCCGATGCGACACAATCAAGTGGCGACGTCCTGAGATCACCATCCGCATCAGAAAACTCACAATTATCTGATTATGCATACGGCAAACTTGAACTCAATGATCCGCAAGAAATGACCATTGATTTGCCGTGGTCCACAGAATTTACAGATTATATACAGCAAAACGAACGCTTAGCCCGAAAATTTCATCAATTGAAATTGGAAGAAAGCCCATGACAATCTGGATAAAGGAATTACTGAACCAACTCGATGAAAATGTTGATGAGCCAACAAGAAAACGCATTTTAGGTGGGTGTGGTGCAAAATGCCCCTTTACGCATCTCCCGGATGAAAAGCTTCTTGAAATTAAAAAGAACTCAAGAAACGACTTGGATTTTCTCGATAGCCTCATCAACCAATGGCGTGTGGTGAACGAAGACGGTCAATACTATGTGGTGTTCGATCGGTGCTATTGCCCACTGGTTAATGAAGACACAGATGGCGCATCGAAGACGCTCTGCTTCTGCACACTCGGCAATCTTCAACATAAATTTGAGATCGGTCTTAAACAAGACGTTGAGATTGACATGCTCAAATCGATCCTGTCGGGCGATGATGAATGCCGATTTAAAATAAAGTTCAAAAATTAAGTGACTTTCATAAAATCTGTTGGGTGGGAAGCTTGCGTTGCAGCACGCAGGTATTTTACTTTCCGGCCGGACGCTGTGAGCGTCCGGCCGGATTTGTTTTCAGAGGCGGGCTTCCGGGGCTTTGGCCACGCGCACGGCGCTGACCTTGAACTCGGGGATCTTGGCCAGGGGGTCGTAGGCTTCCGCGTTGGTCAAGACGTTGGCCGGGTTTTCGCCGAAGTGAATCGGCATGAACAGGCAGCCCGGCTGGACGTTGGCGTTGACCCGGGCCGGGGCTTCCATCTCCCCGCGGCGGGAGGCCAGCACCAGCAGGTCGCCGTCAGCGATGTCCAGCTTGCTGGCATCGGCGGGATGAATGCTGACATAACCCCGGCGCTGCTCGGCATCCAGGTGGGGCGAGATGCGCGTCATCGTACCGGTATGGTAGTGGGCGAACATGCGGCCCGTGGTCAGGAAATAGGGGTATTCCTGGTCGGGCATCTCCGCCGGGTCCTGGTAGGCGATGGCGTGGAACTTGCCGAGGCCGCGGGCGCAGCTCTGGGTATGCAGGATGGGCGTGCCCGGGTGATCGCGGTCCGGACAGGGCCACTGCAGGCCGTCGAGCCCCAGGCGCTCGTAGGACATGCCGGCATAGCTCTTGGGCGTCAGGGACGCCATTTCATCGAAGATGTCGCTGGGGCCCGCATAGTCCATGGGATAGCCCATGGCCGTGGACAGGCGGCTGATGATCTCCCAGTCGGACAGGGCCTGGCCCACCGGCTCCACGGCCTTGTGGACGCGGGCGCAACGGCGCTCGGAGCTGGTAAAGGTGCCGTCCTTCTCGGCCACCGCGGCCGCCGGCAGAATCACGTCGGCGATCTGGGCGGTCTCGGAGAGAAACAGGTCCTGGACGATCAGCAGGTCGAGCTTTTTCAGGGCGTGGTGCAGGTGGTTCCAGTCCGGGTCGCTGAGCTTGGGGTTTTCGCCGATCACGTAGAGGGCCCGGAGACGGCCGTCCAGCATGGCGCCCACCATGTCGGTGATGGTCAGGCCGGGCTTGTCCGACAGGGGGCGGCCCCAGGCCTGGGAGAACTTCTCCACGTTTTCCGGCACGGTCACGGGCTGGTAGCCGGTGAAGACATTGGGCAGGCCGCCCATGTCGCAGGCGCCCTGGACATTGTTCTGCCCCCGCAGGGGATTGACGCCGCCGCCGGCCGCGCCCACGTAGCCGCAGAGCAGGGCCAGGTTGCAGCAGGACTTGACGTTGTCCACGCCGGTGGTGTGCTGGGTGATGCCCATGGCGTAGAGCAGGGCGCTCGGGCCGTGATTGGCATAGAGATCGGCCATTGCCTCGATGTCGCGTACGGCCACGCCGGTGATGGCCTGCACCCGCTCGGGCGGGTAGTCGGCCACCGCGGCTTCAAGTTCCGCGAAGCCCTCGGTGCGGCTGTCGATGTAGTCCCGGGCTTCCCAGCCGTTGCGCAGGATGCAGTGCATCATGCCGTTCAGGAGCGCCACATCGCTGCCCAGCCGGTGGTTGACGGCCAGGTCGGCAAAATTGCTGAGCTGGATGCCCCGGGGATCGGCCACGATCAGCTTGGCGCCCCGCTCCTTGGCCCGGTAGATGCGCCGGGCGATCAGGGGGTGGCAGGCGGTGGTGTTGGAGCCGATCACGAAGAAGCAGCCCGCTGTTTCCAGATCGTCGTAGGAATTGGTCATTGCCCCACTGCCGAAGGCGGCGGCCAGACCGGCCACCGTGGAGGCATGTCAGAGACGGGCGCAATGGTCCACGTTGTTGGTGCCGATGGCGGCACGGGCGAATTTCTGGGCCAGGTAGTTTTCCTCGTTGGTGATCTTGGCGGACACCAGCACACCGACGCTGTCCGGCCCGTGCTCGGCCACGATCGTTTTGAGGCGGTCGGCGGCAAAGCCGATGGCATCATCCCAGCCGACCTTGGTCATGCGGCCGAAGGTGTTCAGCAGCGGGTGCTTGAGGCGCAGCTCACTGGTGATGTGCTCATGCAGGTTCCAGCCCTTGATGCAGAGCTTGCCCTGGTTGACCGGATGGGTTTTCATGGGCAGGGTGCCGACGAGCTGGCCATCCATTACCTGGAAGAGAACGCCGCAGCCCGTGCCGCAGTAGGAACAGATTGAAGGAACAAATTTTAGCGTCATGCCGTCACTCCTGTGAAACCGCCATCAGCGGTGCCGGCGCGAGCGTCGGTTTGTCGCCCAGGATGCTGAAGGGCGACAAGGCGTCGCTGGCGCCGGTGTCGTAGTCGAAGAGATCTTTTACGATGGTGTTGACCTTGCCATAGAGCAGCCGCAGGGGAATCTCGGCCGGGCAGGCATCTTCGCACAGGCCGCAGTCGATGCAGCGTCCGGCCATGTGCACGGCCCGGACCAGGTGAAAGATGGGAATGTCCGGGGGCAGGTTGCCGGTGCCGATGAGGTCCGGGTGCTCCAGGCTGCAGTCCTTGCAGAAGCACACCGGGCAGATGTTGCGGCAGCCGTAGCACTTGATGCATTTATGGAATTCGTACATCCAGCGCGCGAAGCGTTCGGACCCCTCCTGGGCGTCGACAGCTTCGATGCTCTGGCGCGGGTCCTGGCCGCACTGGATCTTGACCTCGCCGGTGGCCGGAGCCTCCAGGTAGGTGCAGTCCGCGTGGGGCTTCAGGGCCGAGGGGCAGCAGTTGACCGGCAGGGGTTCCACCTGCTCGGCCGGCAGCTGGTTCCATACGGCCAGCACGTTCAAGGCCCGCTGGGTGCAGTCGCGGGCGAGCAGCCCGATTTTCTTCTCCGGGTGGCGGGCCGCGATCTGGGTGGCGAATTTTTCCAGGGAATAGCGCGCCGGCCCGGTCACGAGATCTTCGGTTTCTTCGATCCGCTCCCGGGTGAAGGCGTAGGGCAGCGGGTGCCCGCAGTCCATTTTATAGGCCAGGAAGACATCTACCTTGCCGTCTTCCAGCCAGGCTCTGACTTGTTTTTGCATAAGACCTCCCTCAGGCCGACTTGGCAACCGCGGCGGTTTCGTCAGGGGTGGCCGACCGGGCGATGCCCGGGGGTGAGACCATGACATTGGCCGCCTGCCGGTGACGGGCGGGCTGCAGCGGGCTGGGCCCCAGCCGGCGGATGGTTTCGGTAAAATCGGTGACCACGCGCACGAACTTCTGGGCTTCGGCCGACGATATCCATTCCAGGTGCAGCCGTCCCTCCAGTCCCATGAACGTGAGCAGTTGTTGCATGAAGGCGATCCGTTTCAGCGTCATGTGATTACCATACAGGTAATGGCAGTCGCCGATATGTCAGCCGCCCACCAGCACGCCGTCGGCGCCCTGCTGGAACGCCTTGAGGATATGGTGGGGGGAGACCGTGCCCGAGCACATGATCCGGATGGGCCGGATGTTGGGCGGATAGCTCAGGCGGCTGACGCCGGCCAGGTCCGCCGCGCCATAGGTGCACCAGTTGCAGAAAAAGGCGATGATTTTCGGTTCAAAACGATCTGGTTCCAATGGTCACTCCTGCAGGGCCGGCGCCGGCATCCGGTTGGTCCGGGGGCGGCGCCGGCCGGTAGCTTCAGGCAGCCAGCGCGCTGTTGATCTGCGCGTATAGCTGCTGGTTGTTGAATCCCATCAGGGTCGGGGCCTCGGACGGGCAGGCTGCCGCGCAGGCGCCGCAGCCTTTGCACAGGGCCGGGTTGACTTCGGCGCTGCCGGTTTCCTCGGAAAGGTGAATCGCGTTGTAGGGACAGACCTGGACGCAGCCCCCGCAGCCCACGCAGCGCTCGGCATCGATGACCGAGACCACGCCGCCCACCTGGATGGTGTCCATGGCCAGAAAGGTAACCGCCCGGGCCGCGGCGGCCTTGGCCTGGGCAATGCTTTCGTCGACGGGTTTGGGGTAGTGGGCCAGGCCGCACAGGAAGACGCCGTCCGTGGCGAAATCCACCGGGCGCAGTTTCTGGTGGGCCTCCAGGAGCCAGCCGTCATTGTCGACGGGCACCTTGAAGAACTGGGCCAGGGCCGTGTCCCCGCGGGGAACGATGGCCGCGGCCAGGCAAAGCAGGTCGGCCTTGACGGCCAGCAGGCGATCCAGCACGTGGTCGCGGAAGGTGACCGTGACCTGGTCGCCGTTGGCCCGGGCCTCCGGCGGCGCCTCCGGGGTGTAGCGGATAAAGCGCACGCCGCGGGCGCGGGCTTCCTGGTAAAGCTGCTCCCGCAGTCCGTAGGTGCGGATATCCCGGTAGAGAACGTAGACATTCATTTCCGGGTGCCGGGTCTTGAGGGTGACGGCGTTGCGCAGGGAATGGCTGCAGCACACTTTGGAGCAGTAAGGCCGTTCGTCGTTGCGCGAGCCGACGCACTGTATGAAGACCGCATTGCGGATGCCGTCCAGGTCCGGCGTTTCGGCCGCCAGGCGTTCGTCCAGCTCCAGCTGGGTGCAGACGGCCGGGTGTTCGCCGTAGAGGTAGGCCCGGGGCTTGGATTCTTCGGCCCCGGTGGCCAGGATGGCCACGCCATGGTCGATGGTTTCGCTTTGGCCGTCGGCCGCCTGGAGGGTGGTCTGGAAGTTGCCCACAAATCCGTCCACCCCGGAAACCGCGGCCCCGGTGTGCACGGTGATATGGTCATCGGCTTCCACCGCCTGGATCAGGTTGGCCAGATGGTCGGTCACCGATTCCCCCCGCCAGGTGGCCCGCAGTTGGCGGGCATTGCCGCCCAGGACGGCGTCGCGTTCCACCAGGTGGACCGGGTAGCCCTGGCGGGCCAGCCCATGGGCCGCGGTCAGCCCGGCGATGCCGCCGCCCACCACCAGCGCGCTGCGGGTCATGGGCAGTTCGGTGCGCTGCAGCGGGCGCAGCAGGGCCGCCTTGGCCACGGCCATATGGACCAGGTCCTTGGCCTTTTCCGTGGCCGCATCCGGATCATCCCCGTGCACCCAGGCATCGTGGTTGCGGATGTTGGCCATTTCGAACAGGTAGCGGTTCAGGCCGGCGTTCATCAGGGTGGCCTGGAAGAGCTCCTCATGGGTACGGGGTGTGCAGGCCGCCACCACCACCCGGTTCAGGCGTTCGGACCGGATGATCTCGGCCATCTTGTCCTGGGTGTCCTGGGAGCAGGTGAAGAGATTCTCTTCCACATAGACCACGTGGGGCAGGGTGCGGGCGTAATCCGCCACCTCGGGCACGCGCACCACGCCGCCGATGTTGATGCCGCAGTTGCAGACGAACACCCCGATGCGGGGAAGCTCGCCGCGGACGTCGGTTTCCGCTGGCAGGGCCACGGTCTGGGTCAGATCGTTGCGGGCCGTTGCCAGGGGTTCGGTGGCGGCGGCGGCCGCCGCGCTGGCCTCCATGACGGATTGGGGGATGTCCTTCGGGCCGGTAAAGGCGCCGCAGGCAAAGATGCCCGGCCGGGAGGTGGCCACCGGGGTGAAACTGCCGGTGGTCACGAAGCGCTGCGGGGAGAGGTCCACCTCCAGCTTGCCGGCCAGCTCCGCCACTTCGGGCGCGATCTCCAGGCCGGTGGAGAGCACCACCAGGTCGAAGGCCTCGTTGACGATGGTGCCGTCCGCCTGCGCATAGCGCATGCTCAACCCGTCCTCCGGTGCCGGCGTCAGAGAGTGGATCCGGGCGGCCTCGAAGCGGATGCCCGATCGGGCCGCATTTTCACTGTAGCGGTCGAAGTCTTTGCCCTGGGTGCGCATATCCATGTAGAAGATGGCGCAGTCCAGGTCGTCTTCGCTGTGCTCGCGGGCCATGACCGCCTGCTTGACGGCATACATGCAGCAGACCGACGAGCAGTAGCTGTTGCCGGTGCGGTTCTGGTCCCGGGAGCCGATGCACTGGAGCCAGGCGATTTTGCGGGGGGCGGTGCCCTTTTTGGCGGCCGAGGGCTTGACCAGGTGCCCGCCGAAAGGCCCTGTGGCAGAGAGAATGCGCTCGAATTCCAGCGAGGTCACCACATTGGGGAACTGGTCGTAGCCGTAGATATCCATTCCCGAAGGATCGAAACTGCGGAAACCGGGGGCCAGGATCACGGAGCCGACATTCAGGGTGCGGCGCTTTTCCGTATCCTCATAATTGATGGCCCCGGTGGGGCAGACCTTGGCGCAGGCCCCGCAGCGCCCTTTGGTCAACTGGAGGCACTGCTGGGGATCGATGGCATATTTCAGGGGCACGGCCTGGGCATAGGGCACGTAGATGGCCTTGCGTTTGCCCAGTCCGGCATTGTAGCCGTCATCGACTTTTTTGGGGCATTTGGCGGCGCACTGCCCGCAGGCAATGCACTTGTCCATATCGACATAGCGGGGGTGCAGCAGGACTTGCGCCTGGAAGTCGCCCTGCTGGCCTTCGATGGCTTCCACTTCCGCCAGGGTGAGTAACTCGATGTTGCTGTGCCGGCCGACCTCGACCAGTTTGGGGGCCAGGATTCACATCGAGCAGTCGTTGGTCGGGAACGTCTTGTCCAGTTGGGCCATGACGCCGCCGATGGACGGCGACCGTTCGACCAGATAGACGAAAAAACCGGCATCGGCCATATCCAGAGCCGCCTGCATGCCGGCGATACCGCCTCCCACTACGAGTACCGCGCCCACCGGTCGGGCGCCGGGTGTTGTGTTACACGTCATTGTTCACTCCGCATCTTTCGTGATCAGAATCAGTGGCCGGCCGCCGGTCGGCCCGTATCATATTGTTTTCGCGGCCCGGGTGTTCCTACCAGGCTTCGCGTTCCAGCCGTTTGTAGATAAACATAAGCTGCTTCTGGGTCAGCTCGCCGATGTTGGCATTGATCCAGCCCAGGTCGCCGGATGCAATCGCGGCCTTGGCAGCCGAGGAAAGCTGATAGTCGCCCAAGACGCTGCCGCCCTGTTCCATGAGGGCGGTCCAGAATTGGGGATCTTCACTGGTGCGGTTGAGCACCCGCATGACTTCCCGCTTTTCGATCAGGGCCTGGGCCTGCTGCTCTTCGGGGGTGGCCGCCCGCTTGGCCGGCACGACCCGGTTGCCCAGGACCTTGTCCACGGCGGCGCGAATCTGGTCGTCGGTGAACGGTTTGGCCAGGTAGTCGTTGGCGCCGATACGCATGGCGTCGACCGCCGTGTCCACCGTGGAATAGCCCGTAATGACGATAATGCCGGTATCGGCGCCGTCCGCCTTGATCTGCTTGATCACGTCCATGCCGTTGATGTCCGGCAGCCGCAGATCGGCGACCAGCAGATCGTAGGGTTTGTGGTGCAACTGCTCCAGGGCGCGGGTGCCGGTATTGGCGATTTCCACCTGGTGCCCTTCTTCCGACAGAATCATCTGCAGCCCTTCGGCGACGACGATTTCGTCTTCCATCAACAGAATCTGAGCAGCGTGATCCTCTGAACGGTCAATAGCTTCCACTTGTGCAGACATGAGACCCTCCCAATGGTTCGGTTGCGCGGTTTATCGCGGCATCATCCCGATGCGCGCTTGGCTTCGCGTTGTTGTGATCGATGCCTACCAAAGCAAAGGGTGTACCAAAGTCGCCGCGACCACGGCCGATAAGGGCTCATTTCAATTAACCTATAGATTTTATTTTAAAATAACTCCTTCGTATTGAGGTTAGACCGAAGGCCGCCGGTCCGTTGAATCGTATAAGCGGTTATACACGCCAACGGGCGGATGCCCGTCAAACGGGATAAAAACCCAAAAAAATCAGACTGTATGGACCGATATACACTGCCGGTGATGGGCGCGGCCGGTCTCATAAGGCCTCCCGGGTGATGCCGTGCTTTTTCATCAGGGCATGGAAATTGGGACGCTGCATGCCCACTTCGGCCGCGGCCTGGCTGATATTGCCGTTGGCCGCCCGCAGGGCCTTGATCAAAAAGGCTTTTTCAATCTGCCCGAAACTCTCGGTCATGATATGCTGTTTCACCGCCTTGAGCTCATCCAGGGTTTCGGGGACCGCCTCATGGTCTCCGGAGCGGCGCACCTGGAGGTTGTCGAGCAGGTAGACGATGTCCAGGAAACGCCGGTCCGACATGATCACCAGCCGCTCGATGACATTTTTCAATTGGCGCACATTGCCGGGCCATTCCTGCCGGACCAGCATTTCCATGGCCTCGTCGGTAAACCCGTCGATGCGTTTGCTCGCCTTTTTGTTGAAGAGCTTGAGAAAATGGTCGGCCAGGCGCGGAATATCGTCCCGGCGCTCCCGCAGGGGCGGCAGGAAGATCGGAAAGACGTTGATCCGGTAGTAAAGATCCTCGCGAAACCGACCGTCGGCCACCATGGCCTGCAGGTCCCGATTGGTGGCGGCAATGATGCGTGCCCGGGTTTGCTGCACCCGGTTGGCCCCGACCCGTTTGAATTCCCCGCTTTCCATGACCCGCAGCAGTTTGCCCTGGGTTTCCAGGCTCAGGCTGGCCACTTCGTCCATGAACAGCGTGCCTTCGCTGGCCACTTCGAAGATGCCGGGTTTGTCGGCCACCGCCCCGGAGAAGGCCCCGCGCACATGACCGAACAACTCGCTTTCCAGAACCCCCGGAGCCAGGGTGCTGCAGTCGATGGGCATGAACTGGCTGGCAGCGCGCTGGCTGTGGGCATGGATGGCGCGGGCAAAGAGCTCCTTGCCCGTGCCGCTTTCGCCGTCCAGCAGCACGGTGCTGTCGGTGGGGGCCACCTTTTTGATCTTTTCGAAAATTTTCAGGATCCGGGGATTCTCACCGATGATGTTTTCGAAGTGGAAGCGCTCCAGCAGCTGTTGCCGCAAGGACTGGTTTTCCTGCACCAGTTTGCGGTTTTCCTGCACCCGCTGGACCGTGATGGTCAGTTCCTCGTCCCCGAAGGGTTTGGACAGGAAGTCGAAGGCCCCGGCTTTCATGGCCTGCACGGCGGTTTTGACGGTGGAATAGCCGGTCATGACGATGACGTAGGCGTTGGGGTTGTGGGCCCGGCAGGCCGCGAGAATGTCCATGCCTTCGGCATCGGGCATCTTGAGATCAAGCAGGACCAGATCGTAAGGCTTGGCGTAGAAGGCTTCCAGGCCTTCGGCGCCGGCCGTATAACTGTCGACGGTGTGGCCCTGGTCGGTGAGCACCAGTCGGCACCCGTCGCAGACCACCGGCTCGTCATCGATGATGAGAATGTGCAGCGGTTCCATCACGCGTTTCCTTGATTTCTGAGCTCGGAGGCCGCGGGCCGGTCGAGGGGCAGTTCGATGGTCATGCAAGTGCCTTTATTCAACTGGCTGGCCACCCGAATTTGGCCTTCGTGGTTGCGCACGATCCCGTAGCTGACCGCCAGCCCGAGGCCGGTGCCGGTGCTTTTGGTCGAATAGAACGGTTCAAAGAGCTTGCCGGCCTCTTCGGGGGCGATGCCGCAGCCGTCGTCCGCGATCTCGACGATTTCCAGGCCCCGGTCGGCATCCATGCGCGTCTCGATGTGGATCTGCCCTTGCTTGTCGATGGCCTGGGCCGCGTTGAGCAGCAGATTGATGAAAACCTGTTCCATCTGGTTGCCGTCCATAAGGATATCCTCGAGGTCCTCGGCCAGTGTTTGGGTCACTTTGATGTGCCGCAGCATGAATTCGTTTTCCAGAATGCTGAGGGCCTTGAGAAGTGTATCGTTGAGATTCAGGCGAATTTTGTTCGGGGTTTTATGTCGTGAAAATTCCAGCAATTCCTGGATGATGCCCTTGCAGCGGGTTGTTTCCCGCATGATGATTTCCAGCCCTTTTTTGCAGGGGTCGTCGTCCCCTGCCTTTTTGAACATATTGGAGCTGTAGAGCAGGATCCCCCCGAGGGGATTGTTGATTTCATGGGCGATCCCGGCGGCCATGCGACCCAGGGCCGAGAGTTTTTCGGTTTGCAGGACCAGGTGGTTGTACTGGCTCTGCTGGTTTTCAATGAGGCGGGCCTTGTTGAGGGCGCAGGCGCACTGCTCGCCGATGGAAATGGTGAAGTCCAGTTGGGCCTGGGAAAATTCCTGCGCTTCGGCCAGGTAGACGCGGATCACGCCTAGAATCGCATCGTCGTGGTGCAGGGGATAATCGAGGATCATGCGCACGCCGGCATCCCAGGCGCGCTGGGGCGAATCCACCCGGGGGGCCTGCCAGATGTCCTTGAAGATACAGACGTCGTCGCGGTGGTTCAAATCGAGTTGGAGCTGTTCCCGGGAAACGGGCCCTTTCCCGAGATATTGCTCGGCGAAGCCGCAGGCGGCGGCGACTTCGAAATGGTCGGTTTCGCGGTTGTGGATGCGGAGCAGTGCACCGCGGGCGTTGAGCAGTTCCGTGGTTTTCTGGACGGCCAGGTCGATGACTTCCTGGACACTGGTGCTGGAATGCACCAAGCGGCTGATATCGCGAAAGGCGAGGTAAAACCCCTTATAGTCGATGGTGTGTGTCATGGCATCCGGCCTGTACAGTCATGCCGTTTTCACTGATCTGGTCGTTGACATGGTTAACCGCTAAAATGCCGCGGAGGATGTACCGGCCTCCCTAAATCCTGTTGCGATGCGGGCAAATCCAACCCATTGGAGCCCAAAGTATTGAGATTAATCTCGTAAAGAAAGCATCTATAGCGCGTCATTGCCCGCGGTGCAAATATTATTTTATGATTTTGATTCAGTCTGTATGCCAAATTGCTTGAAGCATCCCAACATGGAGAATATATTAAACAATAGGTTTTTCGCCCCTATCATTGGAAACGAGGCCCCATGGATTCAGGGGGCCGAGTGAAAGGCTAAACCCACATGCTGGCTTTAACGGGTGAGACGTACCCCTGAATCAAAGCGGCAATAATGGCCCCGACAAGGTGATTCCTATTGCTCGGTCCGGAAGCATTGGTGCACTGTTGGTTATTGTCCTGTTCTTTGGTGCGGTTGCGGGTTTCGGCGGGGTAATGGTGTTCATTATGGCCGAGGGGGCTTATTATGGGGTTGATTCGCGGTCCTGGCCCGCTGCAGAAGGCCTCATTGACGAATCCCGCATCATGACCCAGGAAGGTGAAAACGATAAAAAAAGCACCATCTGGTGATCCGCTATCGATACAGCGTGGACGGGACCCGCTATCGCAATGACAAGGCGCAATTTCTGGATAATGTTTTTTATCCCCGAACCAGTAAACGGGAAATTGTGGCCGAATTTAAACCCGGCCAAAGGGCCCGGGTTTATCATCATCCGTCCAACCCCCAGGTTGCCGTCCTGATGCCGGGTTTTCCGATCATTACGTTCATCGGCGGCCTGCTGGTCGGAATGCTGTTTTTAGGGATAGGCGTATTCGGGCTGCTCCTTTCAAGGAAATGACATGGACCGGGGAAAAGCCATTCGATCGTAAATTTGCCGCGGCGAGCAGCTCCTATGTGCCGACGGCTGTGGCCCTGAATGTGGGGATCGATTTCCTCCAATCCGCGCGGGCTCCGGGAGCCAACGCCTATTTGATTTTGCGATGGCTCAGCGGTCCAAAGCCCGCAAAGGTTGTCGCGATAAAGGGTAGGGCAATCGAAAAGGCTTCAAAAGACCAGTGAGACCCGCCCCCGATTCCCTTCAGTGCAAGGTAGCCCAACCCTCCGCAAGTGAGCGTGCAGCAGAAATAAAGACGCCAGACGCTCCGGGCCGGTTGTGCCGAAGCGCTCCCCGCGTTTTCAAAACGGCTGAAGGCCGAGAGAAACGGCAGTGTTGCCGCGGCGAAGGCCATCACCCAAGCGGGGCGCAGTATCCACCAAGCCGCCGAGCCGGGAGGCGTGCCGAAAACGGCGGGTTGAAATAGAAACCCCAAGCCGATCAAAAGTATCATGGCCGTACTGTGCCACAGGAAAAGCGTCATGATCATGCCGTTGATCACGACGGTGCCAGTCCATGGCAGGGGGCGATCAAGCCATCTGCGGGCCGGTTTCTGTAAACTCATCAGGAGACCGATTTGGGCGATGCCCAGCGCCAATAAAGGCAGCTTGGGCGGAAGGGTGTTGCTGATGGCATCCGTGGGAACTCCAACGAGACTCAAGGGATAAGGCCCCCAGGAGACCATGGCGAGAAGTGCCAGAATGCCTGAGGGGAACAGTAAAAAGTTTTTCCAGGCCGATGCAAACATGCCCTTGCGCCATGCAAATCCAAGCTGGTGCACGGCCAACCAAACGAATAAATAATTGAGCCAACCCAGAAGCTTCAGATCTGCGGCGAAAAATGCGACGTCCACCATCGCAGCCGCGGCCATCAGGACAATTGCACTCCAAATTCCGAATTGATTCCACGCCGCTGCCGTAACCGGAACGAAGAGCACCACGAGAATATAGACAGCCAGAAACCAGGTGGGTACCAGGGCGATGCGCGAACCGACCTGGAGAAACCCCTGTGGCACCCCCAGCCCTCTGGCGAACACAGCCAGGAAAAGCCAAATGCCCAATAGCGGTAAGACCGGTTGCAGGAGCCGTTGCAGGCGACCAGCAAGCCAGTGCCCATATCCTTGACCGCGACGCTGGCAAGCTTCCCATGACGTCAAATTGGCGTAGCCGCCTACAAAAAAGAAAACCGGCATAACCTGAAAAAACCAGGTGAGCCAATGGGACCATGGTGAAACCGCGAGCAAGTGCCACATTTGCGGCTTGCCCTGCTCATAGTACGGCGCGGCCATAATCCAGTGTCCTACCACTACCGCCAGTATGGAAACCGCTCGGAGAAAATCAACATACCGGTTGCGGGAAGGGGGTGTTTGTTCGGCCAACCGACCTGCTCGGGCCCATAGTCCGCCATTGTTGTTGTGGGGGGGATTGCACCTATCCATTGTGTCTGTATTCGAATGATTCATTTTCGGCATTTTCTATTCTTCTTCCTGGTTTACGGGTATAAGTGAAGGATCCTTTCCTGAGAAAAGACAAGAAGAAGCAAATGCAACCAAAATTCAGGAGTAATCGTTATAATGAGGCATCTTTTAACTTCCCTGAGGCTTTATGTCCAGGCTTTAAACGGAAATTCTCTACCCAGTACCCAAAATGATACCATTCCGGCCAGAACGCCTCCCATGTGAGAGGCCGCTACCGGTATTCCGCAGAGGTCATGATGCAGGGCCGCAAAAAATACTTCTCCGGTCACCAATTCAAAGATACTTTTGGCCAGGACCAAGGCGATGCAAAACAGGCCAAGTTTGCGGTGTCGATCTGAGCGCATCATTTCCAAAGCGTAAAATGCCATCAATCCGTGATCCAATCCCGAAAGGCCTGCCAGTCCGAACTCCTGGGCCGTCCCAAAGTATACAGCAAACATCAGGCTGGCGGAACTGCATATCATCAAAAGCAGCCCTTTTTGCAGATTACGCTTTTCCTCCAAACCGGTGTACAGAAGATAAAAGGCACCGGCATCAAGCAAAAGATGATACCAGGAAATGTGCACCAATGAATAGCTCAACAGGCGCCACCATTCACCAGCCCCCACGGCAAGGGGGTGGTAAATTAAATCACTGTTGACACAGCCATTTAGCAGGGACCGGTTCGACAGTGCCAGAAGAAGCGATATCACTACTATGTCCCAATGCTGGCGAAGCAGCGGCACGACGGTGGATGCACTTGATTGAACAGGCATGCCACTTTGGATAAACACGGTTTTATGCATTCAGGCTCTCCTTGGCCTGCGGTTTGAAAACGTAAGGCCGGCCCCAGCGGCCGGCCTTCGATCAACCGCCCTTACTTTTTTCGGCGGCGTGTCAAATAATAGACAAGTCCGACAAATAGGGGACCCACAGGGGCAGAACCACTGCCGCCACCGAAATTGAAATCCTTACTTTGTCGGCTGGGCTGGGATGATAAAGAGGGCGGCGCTGCCGGTTGCGTGTTGGGCTGGTTCATTTTGGGTGCCGTACCGGATTTTGTCTGGGAGGCATTATGCATGGCGATGGACTGCGGCCCGATGTTCACCATCGCTTTGTTTCGAATGGCGTCCAACTGCGTTTGCCGCTTGGCCTGAGCCGCACGGTCACGGTCGAGTCGCATAAGATTGCGGCGATCAATCTTCCAGCGCTTATATTCTGCATCGTTTTCCAACACCAAGAATGAAGTGTATTCCGTGACGATCGCGTAGGTTTCGCCTAAGCGGATGACTTCGTCGACTACATTCTTTCGGTCGCGGTCTTTTCTATTCCGCTTGAGCAGATTGTCGATGCGTTTCAACGCCCACATGCGCTCGATTTCCGGGTTGTCGGTATCAAGGCCGGGGAAATCGAGCTCGACGATTTGTTCCAGGGGCCGGCCTTGGACATGCCCGTGAAGGGTGACCGGAATTTGACCCTGTCCCCGGTAGCGGCCGTAAACCTTAACCGGAGCACCATGGTAAAGGTTTGGCAATTTTTCGGGCACTACGTCATAGACATCAACGTTGCTGAACTTGAGGCCCAGTTCGGTGGCTGCCGGCCGCAACAGTTTTCTTCGAAACGCCTTGGCCTGACGTTTGAAATCGTCTCCCCGGGAAATAAATGCTGCCAGGCCTCCGGAGTCTTCAGCCATTTGCTCCAGCAGGGGGCGATTGACTTCGTTGCCGATACCAATACAGAAAACCCTGGCGTGGCTGGGGCGTCGGCTGATGAGTTTCACCAGTTCCTGTCGTTCCCGTTGTTCGGTCATCCCGTCGCTTAAGATCACAACGTTCAAGGGACGATCCGGATTGCCGTACTTGTAGGCTGTCGTAAGGGCGGGGGCCAAAATGGTTCCGCCCTTTGCCGCCCGCGAATCTAGAAATGCCCGGGCCGCGGCCTTGGATTCCGCATCGGAGGAACGCAAAGTGCTGAATACCATGTTGGGCTCCACATTGAATGTCATCACTTCGAAACGGTCCCGGGCCTCGAGTTCGTCGATAAAGGCAAACAGGGATTGACGGGAGATGGCCAACTTGGCATCGTCTGCCATGCTGCCGGATATATCCAGCAAAAAGACATAATCCATGCCGAAGTCTGCTTGGGCCAATTCTTCCCCGGCTGTAATCGTCATCAGGAAAAAACCATCCTGCCCATTGGTACGGGACGTCACCAGGTCGATTCCGGAGTTGGGTCGTCTTAAATCGTAGTGAAGGACAATGTCCGATGAGAGAGAGCCGCTCCGCTGTTCCAGGCTGGCCATTTTGTAAGTGTCGGTATGATTCGCCACCACGAAGTCGTTAGGATGGCTGGGGCTCCCGATAGATACGATGGGTATGGCGGACTTTACTTCTATCTGGAATGCGAAACGTCCAGTGGTGCGGGTGTCTATATCACGCCGCGTTACGGTAGCCAGCGGATAAACATAAGTGACGTGGTCGTGGTCGATATCCAGTTCCTGATAATAGGTGATCTGAACCTTTTGCTGAGCGCCCGGATTGATCGGGAATATGCGCATTTCAAAGGTCTTGAAATCTTTTTGTTCCAGCAGCCCAGGATCTTTCGGACGGCGCTGCTTCTTATAGCTGTTGTAGATTTTTCGGGCACGCTCTTTCTCAAGAACCTCTCCCACCATTTCTTTTCCATTGATCCACATGCTGAAATTTGAAACCGATGCGTGTTTGGGCACCGGAAAGGTGTACAAAGCCTCGACCTGTCGATTCTCGGTGTTTCGAAAAATCTGCGTCACATGGGTTACGGCGATGCCGTTGTTAATCGTTGTCCGGACGTCATGCTCCTCGATTTCCAGCACGCCGCCAAAGCCGCCGTCGGCAATGAGAAGCCCGGCGCCGCGAGCACTATTGGGGCGCATCGGGACGCACAGCAGCAATATACCCGCCAGGATCAGCAACGGGAGTGAGGTTCGCTTTCGGATGGCACAGACATGAATTCGCATGGTTCATCTCCTTGGCTTGTTTGTTCGTCAGTACTAATCCGCTCGAGTGCCTGCACTGATAACGGCGACTGTTTCAGCACCGATACCAGAAAGCCGGAAAACCAATAAGTGTGCCAAATGGACCTATATTTTTATAACATAATGTTATTATTTTAAATTTTGATATTAGCGGTCTTTCGGAGAAAAGTATTCTCTGGATTGTTCTATACAAATATTGTATATATGAATATGCAATATTTGTATTAGATTTTGCCAGGAATTGTGGGGCGAGTGAGGAACCAAAATGCCCCCAAGGAGGACCAAATGCCCAGATTGACAACCGAAGATCGCCAATTTTTCACGTTGGTGCGGCAATCTGTTTTGGCCAACCCTTTCAGTGATGCGCGCAAGGCTTTGGATTTGAGTATTGCCGGCCGTCAGGGAAACGACCATCGGCCGCATGATGTTGAAATGGCCGTGCAAGAAGTCCGCAACCGTGTTGAAGCACTTGAAAAGCGCAAACAAGCCAATATTCAGTTGTTCAAGGGAAAGGACCGCGCCTTGGTGGAGCGCACCTTCCTGTATGATGTATTTCATCGCTATATTCCACAACTTGATGGCCTGATCGCCGATCAAGTGGCAGCGGGGGAAAAGAACCTGAAAGTCTCCTTTGCGCCTCAAGCTCTCGCACTTCTCCGGAAACGGGGATTCTCCCGGGAAACAGCCCAACGCAATTTTGAACTGTGCTTTCAATTGCGACGCGCCTATTTTTTTATTCAAAAGAACTTGATCGGCTGCAGTGCCTGCATGCGAAAATTGCGCGAACGGTTATGGAACAATGTCTTTACCCATAATCTCAAATGGTACGAACGCTATCTGTGGAATCGTATGGAAGATTTTTCCACCTTGATCCTTGGCCCGACCGGTGCCGGGAAGGGAACCGCTGCAGTGGCCATCGGGCGGTCGGGTTATATTCCCTTTGATGCGAAATCCGGGGCGTTTGTGGAGAGTTTCACCCGTTCCTTTACAGCGCTGAATCTTTCCCAATATTCGCCGGCCCTGATTGAATCGGAACTGTTTGGCCACAAGAAAGGGGCCTTCACGGGCGCCGTTGAAGATTACATGGGAAGCCTTGATCGCTGTAGCCCCCACGGGGCTGTGTTTCTGGATGAAATCGGAGAGGTCGATCCTACCCTACAAATCAAACTGCTTCAGGTTTTGCAGGAGCGTACATTTTCGCCGGTTGGAAGTCATCGGACCCATCGCTTTTCCGGAAGGGTGATCGCGGCAACCAACCGGCCTCTGGAGGAAATCCGAGGTGATGGCATTCTGCGCAACGATTTTTTCTATCGCCTGTGTTCGGACGTCATCATTGTGCCCAGTCTCGCCCAGCGCATCCGCGAAGCCCCCCAGGAATTAGAAGATCTCCTGGCACACACGCTCACCCGAATCCTGGGCAAATCCTCTGCCGAACTTACAGCGCAGCTGGGCCGATCGATTTCAAAGGAACCGGGGCGCGACTACGAGTGGCCGGGTAACGTCCGTGAACTCGAGCAATGTGTGCGGCGCCTTTTGCTAAATGAGTCTTACCGCACGGAGCCGCAGACTGCCACAGATTTGGGAGGCTGGCTGGCGAAAGGCGTAAAACAGGGGCGCCTGGATATGCAAAGCCTGATTTCCGGTTATTGTTACAGCCTTTATGAGCGATTAGGGACCTATGAGGCTGTCGCCCGCCGAACGAAAGTCGACCGCCGCACAGTAAAACGCTATGTTGATGAGGGAAAGAATCGCTTTAAAGGTGATTCATTGAAGGGGTGGAATCGCCATATCGATGCGCCGGATCAATGACAGTCCTTCGTCCGTTTTCCGCTCTTTGGATAACGCGTGCAAGGAAACAACAGGCAACGGGCAAATGCTATTAATGATATCACCATCAAAAACGACCGGACCGGAGAACTGGTTGCCACCAGTCAGGATCTCGTCTATCGCAAAAAGGAATGGTTCGTGCCGGAAGCGTAAACACGCTCCCTTCAAGCGGGAAGTCGCAAGCCGTTCACGCGAAGGGCGTTTGAAACAATTGACCGTTCGGTAGCGAGGCGGCCATGCTTAAAACACCTGTAGACCCAGATGTTGTCCGTCGACAAATTGCCCGAAGCGGATTGAAGCCGGTGGGGCTGGCCACCATCCGGGAGTTGAATATCCTGGTCAGCGCCATCCAGGCCGAGTCCGGCGCGGAATTCATCCGCATGGAAATGGGCATCCCCGGCCTGCCGCCGCCCCGGCAGGCCGTCGAAGCGGAAATTGAAGCGCTCCGCCGTCATGTCGGTTCCATCTATCCGCCCTTCGACGGCATTCCCGAACTCAAACGGGAAATTGCACGCTTTATCATGCGCTTCATGGATGTTGCGGTCGACCCTTCCGGCTGCCTGCCCACGGTGGGCAGCATGCAGGGCACCTATCTGGCATTGATGGCCGTCGGCCGACGCAAGAAAGGCAAGAACCGCATCCTGTTTATCGATCCCGGGTTTCCCGTCAACAAACGCCAGGTCAAACTCATCGGGCTGCCCCATGATGGCTTCGACCTCTATGATTACCGCGGGGAACGTCTGGGACCCAAGCTCGAATCTTATCTGCAGGCCGGCGATGTGGCGGCCGTGCTGTACTCGACCCCCAACAACCCGTCCTGGATTTGCCTGTCGGCCCAGGAACTCGAAACCATCGGGCGCCTGTGCACCCGCTACGACGTCATCGCCCTGGAAGATCAGGCCTATTTCGGCATGGATTTCCGGCACGACTACAGCCGCCCGGGGCAGCCGCCCTACATTCCCACCGTGGCCCGGTACACGGACCATGCCATCCTGCTCATGTCTTCCTCCAAAGCTTTCAGCCTGGCCGGCCAGCGGATCGGCATGATGGCGGTCAAGGATGCGCTTTTTAATTCCACCGGCGACGGTCTCGCGCCCTATTTCGGGAGCAGCCAATTCGGCTATGCGTTAATCTACGGCGGCATGTACGGGCTGAGCGCCGGGGTCAGCCACAGCGCCCAATGGGGGCTGGCCGGCGTGCTCGGGGCGGTCAACCGGGGCGACTTCGATTTTGTCGATGCGGTTAGGGAATACGAACGGCGGGCTGCCGCCATGAAGCGCCTTTTCCTTGAAAATGGTTTCCACCTTGTTTACGACAATGACGACGGGGCCCCTCTGGCCGACGGATTCTACTTCACGGTGGCCTACCCGGGGCTTACGGGCGTCGAGCTGGTCGAAGAACTTTTGTACTACGGCATCAGCGCCATTTCACTGAAGACCACGGGCAGCAGCCGGCATGAGGGCATCCGGGCCTGCGTCTCCCTGACGCCGGAGGATAAATTCGATCGGCTGCACCGTCGACTGGCCCGCTTTGATGAGGACCACCGCAATGGCTGGCGGGCTGCGGCTGAAGGCTACACGCAAGCCGGTTGACTATCGGCAACAGGGCAAGGAGATGAAAATGGTCCGCTGGGGGGTACTGAGCACGGCCAAAATCGGCCGCCAAAAAGTTATTCCGGCCATGCAGCGATGTTTCCATGGCAACATCACGGCCATTGCTTCAAGAGACCTGGCGCGAGCCCGGGCCGTGGCGGGACAACTCAACATCCCCAAGGCCTATGGTGCCTATGAAGACCTGCTGGCGGATCCGGATATCGATGCGGTCTATATCCCCCTGCCCAATCAGCTGCACGTTGCCTGGTCCATCGCCTCACTGGCGGCGGGCAAACATGTGTTGTGCGAGAAGCCCATCGGGCTGACCGCCGTCGAGGCGGAGAAACTGCTGAACGCTGCCCGCCGCAGTCCTCACTTGAAAATAATGGAAGCCTTCATGTACCGGCATCATCCCCAATGGCAGCGGGCCCGCCAGATGGTGCGTGAGGGTAGGATCGGGACTTTGCAAACCATTCAGTCCCTTTTTTGCTACCACAACGTCGACGCCTCCAATATCCGCAACAGGGCGGACGCCGGCGGGGGCGGATTGATGGACATCGGATGCTACGGCATTTCCCTGGCGCGGTTTATCTTCGAGGCCGAGCCCCAGCGGGTCTTGGGGGTCATGCAATACGATCCGCAATTTAAAACCGACCGGATGGTTTCGGGTGTTCTGGATTTTGGCACGGGGACGGCCCTATTCACCTGCGGAACCCAGTCGGCACCCTATCAGCGCGTCCATATCCTGGGCAGTGAGGGCCGCATCGAAATCGAGATCCCTTTCAACGCCCCGCCCGACAAGCCCTGCCGGCTCTGGTTCCAGCACGGGGATCGGATCGAGGAAATGGTGTTCGAGGTTTGCGACCAATACACCTTACAGGGCGATCTGTTTTCCCTGGCGGTGCTCAACAACACCGAAGTGCCGACGCCCCTTGAGGATGCCGTGGCCAACATGCGGGTGGTCGACGCGATCGTCCGAAGCTCTGAAACGGGGGGTTGGATATCGGGGCATTCCCTTCATTCCGGAAAATGAAATGCCTTCGGCATGCCCTTTATGGATGCCTGGTGTTCACGGTGGGTCTCGGTCGGTTCTTTTACATCGATGCGGTTCCCGGCATCTCCGGGAGTCTGAGGATTTTTTCGGGCGGATTCATCCGGAAGCATCCGGACGCGGACCGAGGTGGTTGTCATCCCGTTGTCTGTCTGGTATGAATATTCTAGTTCCCACCTTGATTAAAATCCGTCTCGATCGTGCAGGCCTGCGGACCTGCCATCATTCCTACGCGCTGACAAGGCATGCATTCATGAGCATGACGGGGCGTTTCCGAACCACATTCGCTGCCGATATCGATGCGGCCGGCAAGGGAAAAGGGCTGATTGTCCATATCAACTGAAAGCCGGGTGCCCGATGGATCGCAATTGAAAGAAGACGTCTGGCCCTCGGACGGAGAAAAGCTATGCTGCCGTCTTGGAAAAAGCATTTGAAAAGATTTTGGAAAGGGTGTGGCTATGCCCTGCTGGTATCGTTTATCATTGCCACCTCTTTCAAGTCCGTTATCGCTGATTGGAATGTGGTGCCCACGGGTTCGATGCGGCCGACGATCGTTGAAGGCGACCGGATCTTTATCAACAAGCTGGCCTACGATCTCAAAGTCCCCTACACGACCCTGCATATTGCCGCATGGGATGCGCCCCGGGCGGGTGAAATCGTTGTTTTCAATTCGCCGGTGGACGGCCGGCGTCTGGTCAAACGGGTGGTCGGCGTCCCGGGAGATATTGTTTCCATGGTGGACAATCGGCTGATCATCAATGGCCGCGCCATAACTTACGTGCCCATCGATCCGAGCGTTTTCAGCAATTTGTCCCCGCCGCCTGGCAGCGACCAGATCGCTTTGATGGAAAATTTGTGGGGAAGCCATCACCCCGTGATGCTCACGCCCCGAACGCCCTCGATGACATCGTTTGGCCCTGCCGTCGTGCCCGATGGGCATTATTTCATGATGGGCGACAACCGGGACAACAGCGCCGATTCGCGGTTCTTTGGATTCGTGGCAAGGGATCGCATTGTCGGCCGGGCAACGGCCGTCGTGATTTCATTCAATATCCTTGACCGATATCAACCGCGCTGGAAGCGATTCTTTACCGGCTTGCCCTAACCTGTTTCTACCGAAAGGAATTCATCATGCTAAAGAGACTGATCATCCTGTTTTTGGCCCTTATTATTGCCGGATGCGCCTCAGCAGGAAAACCGATCGACAAAACACATATCAACGATGTTGAGAATGGTGTTCAGACCAAGGCTCAAATTCGCCAGTGGTTCGGCGAGCCATACACGGTCAAGACCAATCTCCAGGGGCATCCGGGCGGCTGCGTCGAACGATGGACGTATGAATACGCCAAAGCGCGCGGATTTGGCAATGTGACCTATTCTGAAATTTTGGTCGTGGATTTCGGCCCCGAAGGGAAAGTCTGTGACCATGCCTATTCAAAGACCGGGGCGGAGTGATCAAGCGTTCGGCTGAAGACCGCGCCACTAGGTCGGGTACGCTAAAAAGACCGTGGACCGGAATGCATTTATCCGGCCTACGGTCTTTTTGGATTACAAGCGGTTGCGTGGTACCGGCTATTCAACCACCGGTCCGCACGTATGCTGGATCTTCTGGTTGTTGGTCATATCCGGATCGACCATGTTGCTGCTGGTCAATTGAACATCGGCTTGAACGCCGTAGGATCTTTTGATCAGCATGGGGTGGTTCTGGTGGATGACCACATTTTTACTCCCCCGACCGGAAAAAGTGATGTTTTTGACAATGGTCTGCAGCCGGTTCTGCTGGATGTCGAAGTATTTGACCGTCAGCCGGACCGTGGGGCTGAGGGTGGACGGATTGAAGAGTTTCACGGACATGGACTGATCCAAATAATAGGCATCCAGGTTGATGCTGCAGGGGCAGTTGAAATACTGGATGTAACTGATGGAAACATCGCAGGGCAAATTGAGCCGTTGGGGAGAGATTTCCTTTACGGCGGCCGGCGCCATTTTTTCGACCGACGGGGCAACGGGCTGGGCGGCATAGGCTCCGCTGGCGGCAACCAGCAGGGCCAGGGTGGAACAGGTCAGGGCCAGGGACCGAATGGATTTTGCTTTCATGATCTTCCTCCTTGGAGTGGGATGAATGCGTGTTAGAAGTATTAAACTCATTTTTAATGGCCTCGTATGTTCCGTACCCGGTGCACCTAAAAAGGTTCAAAAAAAATCGAACGATTGACAAAGCGTGCCGCTTCGATTACGACGGCATCGACATCGCACTTATTCTCAGGGCGGGGTGGAATTCCCCACCGGCGGTATCCCGGTTTCCCGGGGAGCCCGCGAGCGCTCCTTTCAACGCGAAGGGAGGTCAGCAGACCTGGTGAGAGGCCAGGGCCGACGGTCACAGTCCGGATGGGAGAGAATAAGCCAGACTGCACACCTTCCTTTTGCCGCCGCGGCCTGCCGTGGGGGCTGCCCGTGTGTCGCCGGCCCCCTTTCCTGCGCCCTGACCCGATTGACAATTCAAACCGTACCAGGAGGTCGATGACCATGACTCAGACGTTATTGACGCGTTTCGGAAATCCCCGGGAGAGAGTGGCGACGGCTCTGACAGCCCTTTGCAACGGCTCCGGGGTGATCGTTACCGATGATGAAAACCGGGAAAACGAAGGCGACTTGTTCTTCCCGGCCGAGACCGTCTCCGCGGCTCAGATGGCCCTGCTGATTCGTGAATGCAGTGGGATCGTATGCCTCTGCCTGACCGAAGACCGGGTGGCGCAGCTGGAGTTGCCCATGATGGTGCAAAACAATTCGAGCCGTTTCCAGACGGCCTTTACCGTGTCCATCGAAGCGGCGGACGGGGTGACCACCGGTGTGTCGGCCCAGGACCGGGTCACCACCGTGCGTGCCGCCATTGCCGATGACGCCGGTCCGGAAAGTCTCCATTGCCCCGGCCATATTTTTCCGCTCAAGGCCCGTGCCGGCGGTGTCCTGGAACGACCCGGGCATACCGAGGCCTGTGTCGACCTCATGGCCTTGGCCGGTCTCAAGCCTTTTGGTGTGCTCTGCGAGCTGACCAACCCGGACGGCACCATGGCCCGCCTGCCCGAAATTCTGCATTTTTCGGAAGCGCACGGCATGCCGGTGCTCACCATCGATGATCTGGTGGATTACCGCAAGGGGTTGCTGAAAAAAGCGGGTTGAAAGGTCTTTTGGGTGGAGGGCGGTGCGTTTCACTCCGGTTTTGAAAAAGACAGGGGCCAGATTCCTTGGCAAAGGAACTTGGCCCCTCTGGTTGTGTTTATGCCGTTGGTTTTACGGCCCCGGGGTATGGGGCGTGCCGGCGGCGCAGTCGATCAGTTCAGTACGATGATTTTTTCGTGGACTTTGGTGTTCGACGGCTTCAGCAGCACGTGGACTTTCAGCCGGGTTCCCGATGGCACGGAATAGTCGTGCCAATCGCCGATCAACTGGACCGTGTCCCCGGCCGGAATGGTCGGATTGGACCAGGTGGTCATGCCCTGGGTGCCGTTTTCCATAGGCCATCCCGCAATGCCTACCGCCAGCGGCAGGGCGGTATTGTTTCTTACCGTCGCCACCCACTGCTTGGTTCCCCGATTCCAGGAAATGCTTTCCACGATGGCCTTGATGCCCGTCCTGTCGCCCGGTTTCTGGCCTTGACCGATTAGTCCGGGCGCGAATCCTGATGACAGGCTGCGGGTATCGAGCACCACGTAGCCCGGCCGGTTGCCCGGCTTTTCATCCCTGAAAATCACCTGGACGCCCTTGGCCGTCTTGAGATCGGCGGGTGCTTTGCATTCGGCGGTTCCATTGGCCGGTACGACTTTGGTGATTTCCTGGCCGGCTTTCGCCATGTCGGATATCAGCCGCACGGCCACCTTGACAGCGTTGCCGGTATTGTTTTTGAGTGTAGCCCCCCAATGGTTTTTTTGCGTGTCCAGCGCGGCCTTGGTGATTTTAATATTCAGGGGGGGGAAGTTGACGGTCTTAACGTCCAGCTCGACGCCCTCATAAACAATTCGCAGTCTAAACAGGGAGGCATTGCTGTAGCGTTTACAGGCATAGCAGCCGCTGACGGTCTGGCCGGGGTTGAGCATATTGCCGCCGGGCAGGGTGACCGTGTGAATGCGCGGCCGCTGGCCGTTGGTGAGGTCCTGGGAGGCTTCAACCTGGAGCTTGCGAAGGTCGAGCTTGGCCGCCCCGGTGTTCCGGATGTTGTAGGTATACAGCCATTGGCCGCTGGGATCCGTGCGGAAATCGATGGACAAGATTTTCGCTTCCCGTTTCAATTGCAGCTTGGTTTTATCGGCGGGCAGCTTGGCGGCGGCCGGATGCACCGGATTGATCGTTTTCAAAGCCGGCGCTTTGGGCACCTGAACATTGGCGGCCAAAGCAAGGCCGGGAAGCGCGGTCAGCAGGATCATGAGAAGAAGCAGTTTCAGTGGTCGATGGCCTGTGGTCTGATGTGTCACGGTGGTTTCTCCTTTTATCGGTTGGGTTGCGTCCGCATGATTTCACTATACCATCAAAAAATGCGCACTTGTAGTGGTGTGGCTTGGGAGGCGTAAAAGGTTCAAAAAAAATTTTTTAACCAATCTTTAAGATCGCTCCGAAGGGGCGGCCTGGGCCCTTTCGTTCCTGTGCCTCACCGTGGTGGTGAGGGGGGCAACGCCTGGAGGCGGTAGCCTCCCGTTCGCTTTGCGGCAATGGTCAGGGTGCCGTAGGACTGGCCGATGGCAAACACCCATTTGCCGGTGCTTGGAATCCCTATAGGTCTTTGTTTGAACCTTGCGATGCCGCCGCCTTCAGGCGACATGCGTGCAAGACATCGGGGGGCATCATTTTCAGGGCCAGGAGGATACCCAGCGGAAGGAGAATCAGATCATCCAGATACCCCAAAACCGGGATGAAATCCGGAATCAGGTCGATGGGGCTGAGGGCGTAGGCCACCACAAGGGATGCCACGATTTTGGCCCGCCAGGGAACCCGGGGATCCCGGCAGGCCAGAAGAAGGGCGTGCACCTCGGTCTTCAAAGCCCTTGCGCGGGCTTTCCAGCGATCGCGCCAACGGGCATTCCGGATCATCAGGTGGACCTTTTCATCCAGGGAAAACGGCACCGGACCGGCCGGTCGATCCGTGGCGCGTCTTGTGATCGACGTGGAGACACTTTCTACATGCCTTCAGGGCAAGCGCACAAAGAGGTGCTTGGCATCCCGGGGGGATTCCACCACGCGCTGGATTTTTTCCTGGATATCCTTCTTTTTGAGCTCGTCCTTGGTTTCCCAGGCACCCTCGATTTTTTCCACCAGTTCGCTGATCTGGCAGGGTTTGGTCAGGTAGTCGTAGGCGCCCAGTTTGATCGCTTCCAGGGCGGAATCAATGGAACCGTGGCCGGTAAGAATCAGGGTCTGGGTGAAGAGCCCCAGTTTCTTGATTTCCTTCAGGGTGGTCAATCCGTCCATGCCCGGCATTTTCAGATCCAGCACGACTACATCAAAGTCCTCGCTTTGCAAAGCCCGAATGGCCTCCGCCCCGCTGTTGACGGCGGTGGCGCGATAGCCGCGGGCATCCAGCAGGCGGTTCATGTTTTTGGTGAAAATGACTTCGTCGTCCACCAGCAGTATTTTCGATCCGATCATGCGAACCTCCTTTCAAAAAAGGTGTTAGGCTATCACCGCGATCAGGCCGTTCGGTGGGCGGGGTTTTTATGCGGCCCGTGCCACCGGATCATTGCCATGGCCTGCATTTTCTTTGCTCTCCGGCGACCGCAGGGGCAGCCGGATGGTAAAATCAGTTCCCTGGTTGCAAACGCTTTCGACCAGGATTTGTCCCCCCAGCCCTTTGATGATGCTGTAGCAGATGGAGAGACCCAGCCCGGTTCCACGGCCCATGGGTTTGGTCGTGAAAAAGGGGTCGAACACGTTGGCCACGGTCTCTTCCGACATGCCGCAGCCCGTGTCCGACACGACGATTTCCACGATTTCCTCCGCTTCCCGATAGGTGGAGCTGAGGGCGACAGAGCCGTATTGCTTGTTGTCGTGGGCATCGATGGCATTGGTGATCAGGTTCAGGAAAACCTGCTGCAGCTGGGACAGGTCGGACAGAATCGGGGGAACCGCCGGGGAGAGATTCTTAAAGAAGGTGATCCCGGAAGATTTGGCTTCGCGCTCCATCAGATCGATGACTTCGCTGATGAAGGCGTTGATGTCCACGGTGTCAATGACCGATTGGGTCCGACGGGAGAAACGGAGCAGATTGTGGGTAATGCGTTTGCACCGGCTGATCTGGACATCGATCTGGTTCATGGAGTCTTCCATCTGGGTGCTGAAGTCCGGTGGGATGCCGTTGGCCTGTTGGAAGGCATCCAGTAAAATCTCCCGTTCCGTCGAGATAATGGCCAGGGGGTTGTTGATCTCATGGGCCACACCCACCGAGAGTTCGCCGATGGAGGCCATTTTGCTGGCCTGCATGAGCTGGCGGTTCAAGGTTTCCGCCTTGGCGTCCCGGCGTTTGACAAGGTTGAGCATGTGACGGGTAACCAGGACCGTGACGATCAAAATGGTGCCGGCGCTCACCAGCAGAAAAACCAGGACGGATAGGTCGGCCCGGTTTTCCGACCCAAAGGCTTCGTCCCGGTCCTGCCGCACCACGAGCATCCACTGGGGGGTCTCCAACCAGGTCGTGCTGACGATTTGCCGCACGGTGCGCTCGCCGTTGAACCCGGCATCCGCCGCCTCCTGGCGTACCAGAATACCGGGGTGAACGTCACCCACCGTCATGGCCGCTTTTTCCATGATTCGGCCGCTGTAACGGGATGTGGTCTGATAGACGCCCTCCCGGTTGACAAGAAACACTTCACCGGTGCGGCCGATCATGACATTTTCAACCAGCGCCCGAAAGGCCTCCGTGTCCACCGTGGCGCGCAGAATCCAGGAGCCTTGATCGTCGTTGCCCTGGACCGCGATGATAAAATGCGGCTCCCGGCGGAATCCCATGAACATGTCACTGATGTAGATTCCCTTGTCCATAACCATCCGGAACCAATGGGCCTGGGCGTAGTTCTTGTCCAGAAGGTCATAAGGCCCCACATAGGCCAGGTGGTTGCCGTCCCCGTCGATCACGCCGATATCCGTCAATGTCCAGTGGTCCTGGTTGAAGGTGTCGAAAACACTCCGCAGCTTACCGGATTGGAGAAACGTCTGCCGGTTGTGGGTCCGGGCAATCAGCTCGAGTTTGGAGCGGTGTTCTTCCAGAAACAGTTCGATAACCTTGCGATGATGCTGTACTTCGTTGCGAAAAGCCGTCATGACCCGGGTTTCGGCCGAGCGCTGATATTGATGGCGGATGGCCCACCCCACCACCAGCAAAGGGACGACGGAACACACCAGCGTCAGCAGGACGAATCGCTGGAATAGGCGTTTGTACCGCAGCTGGTGGTCGCTGGAGATGTCCTCGGCCAAAGCCGGTTCCGATTCGATGGGTGGTAAGTTCGGCATGCTGCCTCCCTCCGATACGCCTATACGGGGTTGTCGATCATCATCAACGGCCGTATGGCCATGGCGGCCCTGGTGCAAAACGACTGCCGGCGATTGCCGATGCGGTGAGCAGACTGGCGTGGGCTTGGCCGGAAAACCCTGGCGCCGCCACGGTCATGCGGATTGTCAAATCAAGAAACATGCCAAAGACGCTTGCGTTGGTGGGATCTAAAATAAACAAGATATCAACGTGTTGTAGAATCCTTCGATCGCCGAAGGGGTGTGCGGCAAGGGGATTGTCCACTGCCGGTGGACAAAGGTGTCTCCCGGCTGCCTTGTTCGGGATTAGGGGCGGCGGTGCGGCGGACGGCACAAGACGGGGGACGAAGCTTAGCCCGAACATTGCATGAAATATCCGGGTCAGACCAGGCCGGGCCAGAACGGCCTCTGGACTTCAATGACTTTGCTGACGGCGGAAGGTGTGAAAGCGGCGTTTTGGCGCCAGCGATCAGACGTTTCACGATTTTCCGGGGGGGAGGCGCAGAGCTGCTGGAGGAATCGGAGTCCGCAGACTTCGATGCCTTTGACGCTGTAACCGCCTTCCAGAATAAAGGCGATGCGGCCGCCGCATTCCCGTTCCGCGATTTGAATCAACATGGCGGTAAGGGTGCCGTAGCCCTCCGGGGTTACTTGCATGCCCCCCAGGCGGTCATGCTGATACAGGTCGAACCCCAGGGAGACAAGGATGATGTCGGGCTTGAACTGGCGGGCCAACGGGCCGATGATGCGCCGGGTGATACCGGTATACTCCCGGTTGCCGGCACCCCGCGAAAGGGGAATATTGACGGTAAATCCCCGCCCCCGCCCCTGGCCGATTTCACCGAAGTTGCCGGTTCCCGGGTAGGCCGGAAATCCATGGGCCGAAACATAGAGCACCGCGTCGTCTTCATAGAATATGGTTTGGGTGCCGTTGCCATGGTGGGCGTCCAGATCGACAATCATGATGCGTCCCACCCCATGGACATTTTGCAGAAACCGGGCGGCCAGGGCGACATTGTTGAGCAGGCAGAACCCCATGGCCCGATCGGGCTCGGCGTGGTGTCCGGGGGGACGGACGGCGGCAATGCCCCGCATGGCCCGGCCGCCCCAAATCGCCTCCACCAGGCGGAAAACGCCGCCCACCGCCAGGCACGCCACCTCCCAGGACTGCGCGCTGGTTTGGGTGTCCATATCCAGCGTGGCCAACCGTCGACCGGCTGTTTGCTCCAGCCGATCCAGGTAGGCGGTGGTATGCACCCACTCCAGCTGCCGGCGCTCGGCCGGTGCGATCGGCAATGATTGCCAGCGGCCATCGAGGCTGGGATGCGTCAGGGCCCGCTGAAAGGCCTCGAAGCGTCGGGGACTTTCCAGGTGAAAGACATCTTTCAGGTGCAGCCCAAAGCGCGGATCGTCGACGACAAGGATGGCCGCGCGCTGATCGCAGGGCTCGCCGGCAATGCGTACCCGGCATGTTCGGTTGGCGTAATCGATGAGGGCGGGGGCTTCGGGAATCCGATGGCGGTATTTCAACAGCAGGGCCAGGGCCGTGGTCGCCGGATAGGGCTGATGACGGGCCATGAGACAGCGTTTGATGAAAGCCAGGGTGGATGGACGCTCGCGCTCATGGCGCCTGTTATTTAAGGTTTTGACCGCCCTTTTGATAAAGCCTTCCAGGCGGCGGCGGACCGCCGTGGCGGGCGGGCGCACTTCGTCGGCCATGTCGGCGATAGCGGTCAACAAATACCCGCGGGGGGTTTTGAGGACATAACGGCACAGCCGTTCTTCGATAAAACCGCAGCCCTGGTAGAACCGCCGGGCGCCGATTTCGCCGTCCAGAAAAACATGGCGTGCTTCGGGATAAAGCGTTTGCCACACCATCCATACCCCGGCCACCAGGAAGGTTCCCACGCCCCTGGGTGGGGTTTCCGTATCGTCGTGTTCCGGCATGCGGCGGGCGATATAGCGGATTTCGAGCCGGGGGGCGCCGAGCTGGCGGTGGCGCTTGAGCCAGACCATGCCCAGAAGTTGGCCCCGTGTGATGCAGGCGTAGATCCAGGGCAGCGTGCCATCGGACCAGCTCTGGAGAATCGACCGGACATCGAAGAATTCAAAGCGCTGTCCGGCGATTTGTGCCAGTATGTCGCGATTGAGCGGCAAGCGTGTGAATCGGGCCGCCTGACCGCCGGCCAGGTGACCACTGAAATGCGGCCCGCCGGTGTGGGGCGCCGGCAGCTGCAGGGGGGTATCCAGATCGGACGGCGCCCGGGATAATCGTCGCAACTCATGATCAACAAGGGCTGCGGCACCCGCTTGTCGGATGGCGCCGACCAACTGTCGTACGTTGCCGGATATCCAGCCGGCCGCACGGGCTTGCTTTTCCCGCAGTTCGCCGAACTTGAAAACCAGGGATTGCTCAAGGGTCGGGATGCCGTGGGCCACGAAAGCCGTTTTGGGGATGTCCACACGCTGTCCATCGAAATAAAAGGTGAATGACCGCTGGCCCGCGTCCTCTTGCGCGCCCCGGGCCGTCGGGACCGTGATCCGGGAGGCGGCGAAGAGTCCTTTCAGGCCCAGGCCGGCGTCCGGATTGACGGCATGGATCGCATGGATGGCGGATTGCAGGTGCTCGCGTGTGATCATGATGTCTATTCCGCGGAGCGCTCGCCAGCCGGTGCGCCGGCGCTGTTGATGTAGAACAGGGCATCCTTGAGGCGAATCACGCCCAGCACTTTGTGATCTTCATCGGTGACGGGCAATGTCCGGATGCGGTTTGCCATCATGATTTCCGCCACCTGCCGAAGAGGGGTATCCGGGGCAACCGTAATGGTTTCTTTCTGCATGGCCGCTTCGACATCGATATCGGGCAACCACTGGGGATTGGCGGACAGTTCTTCCCAGGTAAGTGTTTCCGCCGATTCGGGTCGGGTCGCGAGACGGATGACATCCTGCTTGTTCAAATGTCCGGCCAGGTGGTTGCCGGCATCGACGATGAAAAGCGTTTCACCGGCCATCCGGGGCAGTCGGTGGTTGATAACGGAAAGGGCCTCCACCAGGGGGGCGGTGTTTTCGATGCGGCGAAAGGCGTCCAGAATCAACTCGCCGGCCGTGGATCGGGGCCACAAGATCGGGCGGCGGCGCATCTGCCCGATGGTGCAGGCGGCGTTCAATTTGGCCACCAGATCTTCGGTGCTGCAAGGCTTCATCAGATAATCGAAGGCGCCTTGCCGGATGGCCTCGATGCCGGTTTCCAGGGTGGCGTGCCCGGTCAGCATGATGACCGGCGGTGCCGATGGGTTCGCTTGCAGGTGGTGCAAGGCCGTCATGCCGTCCATTACCGGCATGCGGATGTCCAACACCACGACGTCGAAGCGCTGGTCGGCGATCAAGGCCAGGGCTTGCTGACCGTCGCCGGCCGTAACCACATGGAAATGCCGTCGTTCCAAAAGTCTGCCCAGCTGGGTGGTGAAGCGGTCTTCATCATCCACCAACAGCACGCGCCGACCGGGCGGTGCGTTTTGTGCCGCTATTGTTTCCATGGCCAAGACCTTTCGGAATTAGAGGTGTCATCAGGTTCGGAGCTATCTCAAAAAAAGTTTTTTCGCCCGATATCGGCGTTGTGCCCTCGTCTCAAGTCCTCGACATACTATCGTATGTACCCCAAGGGCACTTCCTTCGGGGCGCCTATGCGGGCGGCACCCACCGCTGAAGAATCAATCAGATGGGAAGTCCCGCTTTACGGGAATTCTCGGTCACGCCGTATCTCGAACGAAAACCCTAATTTTGAGATGACTTCTCGTCTCATACCGCTGGAACGGTCGCCATCTCGGGCTTGTCCGGATACCATCGCCGGCTGACCGACGTCCTGACGCCTGGCGCGCAAACCCGTCGTTGACAATCCGGCGCTGCATTGTCACCGGCGATTGGACACCGGTTGGTGCACGTCGCCATTGGCGGAGGGTTGCCGGACGTCTCAACGCCTTTCGGCCCGGTCACCATAAGGGGTTGTCCAAAAACTGGCCGTTTTTCCATGATGGCATTTGGTTTGCAAAGCTTGGTTTGCAGATTGTGGTGGCAACGCAGTCGCAAACCCGGCTCATCGGGGCGTCATGTGCGCCCGGCCGGGGCCACCGTTTCCGTCACCCTTGCCTGAAAACGATCGATGGATACGCGAACCCTTTTCAATGTCAGAGAAATTTTGCTGCCTTTCTCCGGAGAGCTGCCGCTGGCGCCGTCGGTGCATATCGACGATCCGATCTTCAAGGCCATCGAGGTTATGGTGAAACACAATCTGTATTGCCTTCCCGTTCTGCGTGACACACGCCCGGTGGGGCAGGTGCGTCTCGAAGATGCGTTTGCCATCGTCGGTCTCCGGATGCCCTGAGCGCGGCGGGCAAGGTTCCCACGGGTTGATAAAACGGCCTATGCCCCCGGCGACGCAAGTGTTCTTCCAGGATCCAGGGTGGTTCCTTTCGGTTCCGCCGTCTCCTTGTAGTGCTCCGTCATCAACCCGGCTTCTTTCATGAGGCGGTGCAGATACTGGCGCTGAATACCGGCTTTTTGCGCCGCCCGGCTGACATTGCCGCTGTTTTCCCGCAGGAGTTGATCGATGTATTGGCGATGAAAGATGGCCATCATTTGTTCCTTGGCATCTTTGAAGGACAGCTGGCTCAGGGACGCCGGCAAGGCATAGGGCTCGGCCTGGGCGTCCGGCTCACGGTCGGGGAACAGATCTTCGACCGCCAGCGATTCGGACCGACAGAAGATGACGCCGCGCTCGATGATGTTCTCCAGTTCACGGACATTGCCCGGGTAGTCCAGCGCCATGAGGCGCCGCATGGCATGCGGGCCGATTTCGGTAATGGTCTTGTGGTTGATGGCGGCATATTTCTTGAGGAAGTGATGGCTGAGCAAAGGGATGTCGCCGCGCCTGTCCGCAAGGGGCGGCAGGTCGAAATTGATCACATTGAGCCTGTAGTAAAGGTCTTCACGAAAGCGCCCCTGGGCGATTTCTTCCTTGAGGCGCCGGTTGGTCGCCGCGATGAAGCGGATATCCGCCTGGCGGGTGGCATTGCCCCCCACCGGCCGGTACTCGCCTTCTTGCAGCAGGCGCAGCATCTTGGTCTGCAGGACCGGACTCAGATCGCCGATTTCATCCAGGAAAAGGGTGCCGCCATGGGCATCTTCGACCAGGCCGCGTTTATCTTTCCATGCGCCGGTAAAAGCGCCTTTCACATGGCCGAACAGTTCGCTTTCCAGAACGTTTTCCGGAATGACCGTACAATTCAAGGTGATCAGGCGTTTTGCCCGGCGATGGCTGTGGGCATGCAGGGCCCGGGCCACCAATTCCTTTCCGGTTCCGCTGGGACCCGTAATCAATACGGTGCCCTGGGTGGGCGCCACCTGGCGGATGCGGTCGAAGATGTTCTGCATCACCGGGGTGCCCCCCAACAGGGAGGCAAACCCGTTGCCCCGGCCAAGTGCTTCCCGCAACGCACGGTTTTCCCGCGCGACGGATTGATAGCTCATGACGTTTTCAATGGTGACCAGAATCCGCTCCCGGCGAAAGGGTTTGGTGATGTAATCAAAGGCCCCCTTGCGCGTGGCCTCCACCGCCGTCTCGATGGTGCCGAAGGCGGTCATGACGATGACCGAAACGGCCGGGGCCATTTTTTTCACCTTCCCCAGCAGGTTGATGCCGTTCATTTTCGGCATTTTCAGATCCGTTATCATCAGGTCAAATCCGCCGGTTTGGATCTGTTCCAGGGCCTCCAGCGGGTCCGTGGTGGTGACCACCTTGTGGTCCGTTTCCTCGCCGATGATGCGTTTCAGCAACAGGAGCATGTCCTGTTCATCGTCTACCACCAGAATGCATCCCTTCATATGGCCTCCTTAGAACCCAGCGGCAATTTCACCGTAAAGGTGGTGCCGCTTTTTTCGGCGTTTGGTTGGGCCACCCGGCTTTCGCAGGAGAGGGTCCCGCCGAAACGACTGACAATACCGTAACTCACAAACAGACCCAGACCGGTGCCCTCGCCTTCGGGTTTGGTCGTAAAAAAAGGTTCGTAAATGCGATCCAGGTGATGTTCGGGTATACCAAAGCCCGTGTCCGACACCTTGACCGCGGCGCGCCGGGATCCCTTTTCGAGGGTCATGCCAACATACAGTTCGCCCCCTTCGGGCATGGCCGCCACGGCGTTGTTCATCAGGTTGAGAAAGACCTGCTGCAGTTGCCGGCAGTCGCCCTGGACCGGAGGAATCCGGCGGTGCAATTCTGTCCGGACAGTCACCATGCGGCGTTCGAAACCATGCCGGGCCACCTGAATGATTTCCTCCAGGCATTGTTTCAGGTCCGTGCTCTCTTCGGAAACCTCCCGTTTCCGGGCGAAGCTCAGCAGGTTGTCCACGATGGCCTTGCAGTGCAGACCCTGGCGCTCGATGATCTTCAGATCTTCATAGCCCTGGCTGTCCGGAGGCTGCTTGCGAATCAGCAAATCGCAGAATCCCAGGATGACCCCCAGGGGGTTGTTGATCTCGTGGGCGACGCCGGCGGCCAAGGTCCCCAGGGCGGCCAGTTTTTCGGTGGCCACCAGATTCTGCTGGAGGTTTTTGGTTTCCGTAATATCCCGTGCGATACAGAGCACCGCATGGATTTCCCCGGCGTCGTTTTTAAGCGGCATGTAGTTGGCATTGAGCCAGACCGGCGGGTCCACCGAACGAATTTCAATTTCTTCGCGCACGCTGCGCTGGGTGGTGAAGACTTTCTCGACGGCTTTGCTGTTGCGCTGCCCCACGTCTTCGCTGAAGAGTTCGGACAAATGGCGGTCCAGGAGATGTTCGGCATTACTGCCAAAGAAATTGGCCGTGTAGCTGTTGACCGATTTCAGTCGGGCGGCGGTGTCCAGGGTAAAGATAAAATCTTCGGCGCTTTCAATTAGCAGGCGGTATTTTTCTTCGGAGCGCTTCAGGGCCCGGGTACGCGCCGTAACCAATTTTTCGAGTCGTTGGGAAAAACGGATTTCGAACAGATAGAGGGCCGTTGCGGCGCCCACCACCACCAGGATCATCAACCCCTGCAACACCAGCTGGCCACGGCCGATCAGGTTGACGGCATGAGCGATCTCATGGGTTGGCGCCACGACGGCAATGCTCCAGAACTGGCGGGGACGCTCGGCGATGTGGACGGGGCAAAAGGCGATCAATTTGGTAATTTCCCCGGTGAGCCCCCGGTGCCAGGCCGATTGATACGTACCGGTGCCTTCCCGGCCCTGGAGCATTTCTTTTTTCTGGATGTGATCGATGGCGACGAAATTGAGATCGGGGTAGGTGGACTGGCGTGCCTCGAAGGCGCTCTGGCCGATAAAGTTTTTATAAGGATGGTACAGGAAGCGGCCCTGGTCATCGATAATCCAGGCATACCCGCTGATGCCGGAGCGAATGTCTTTGAGAAGCGGGGCGAGAAACCAGACAAGATTGATGTTGTAACCGAGAAACAGTGTATTGCCAGCGTCGATGGGCGTGAGCATGAACATGGTGATGCGGGCGCCGTCCACCTGCGGGGACGTTATGGCGATTTCGCCCGGCACCGACAGAAGGCTGTCCACGTCTATGGGCGTGTCCTCGGCAGCGGTCTGGAAAGGAATCCCGCGGGCATGAACCGCCACCGTACCGTCGGTACGGTCCCAAATTCGAATTTCCGCCACACCGGCCATCCCCATACGTTCGAGCTCGGGTTGCAAACGGGCCGCCCAGTCACCGGGGTTGATATGGGTGGCAGCGATCCGCCCGGCAAGCTGCAGCAAATCTTTTTCGATGTCGCCCAGGGACAGTTCCACCAGTTTCTCGATACCGCGGGCCACTGAGAGCTGCTCCTGGTTGAACTGGTCACTGACCAGCCGGGCCATTTGCCGACCAAAGCGGATATGCAGGATGACCGCCACCAGCAAAACCAGCGCCGCCGCGGCCACGATGATCCATCCAATTCCGTTCCGGGGTTTGGCGTTTGCGATTTCGTTCATGGCATGCTGATGGTGAGCAAATCATGTGCCATGCCGGCGTGGGTGTGGTCATAGGCCTTTATCGAAGAAAATCAGGGCCGGAAAGGGGGGGCGGGCTCTTGGGTTGCCCCCAAGGCTGTCCAGCGTCTGTCAGGTTTTTTTACCATTTGTAAATTTCATCAATAGAGGCCGGGCCTGCGACGATGCCGTCCCCAACCCCCTATGACGCGCCGGAGCGGGCCGTTCTGTCTATCGTGGCCATTTACGCGCCCAAAACGGCAATGATCACGAAGACGAGGCAGGCCAACCAGATGGTGTTGCTGACCGTGCCCTTTTTGAGCGGATGGAAATGGGCTTCGGGCCGCCGATGTCCGCAGGCGCAGACATAGACCACCACCCTGCGACCGCTGCGTTTGGCAATATGGCGGGTGCGCTTGACCGGGGCCCCGCAGACCCGGTCGGCCCCTTTGGGCCTGGCCGTGCAGGTCATGCGGTGGCCGGCAAGGAGACTGGTCAGGTTGAAGAGCCAGTTCCAGGAAACTGCGGCGATGAGAATCGAAAGCAGGATCGCGATCACATGACGCTGGGTCATCCCCAGCGATGACAGGGCCGTGCCAATCCTGGCCGGGGTAAGCGGTCCTTCCACCGTGCCGAAAAGCCCCAGGTAGTAGAAGATGAAACAGGCGCCCATGACGATCATGGTCAGTCCGAAAGACTGCAGGCGGCTGCGCGCCGAAGCTTTATGCAGGGGTGGTCCGACCTTAAGCATTGCGGGGTCGATATGAGGTGCGGCCATTGGTGATGCCTCCTGTAGGGCTTCCATCGACAATGTGGGCGTCAAACCCCGGACCCTGTTATGGGTCCGGGGGAATCCGGCCGACGGCATCAGCCGCCGGCCAGTTTAGCCATTATGCCTGGGGCGATTTTCCAGAAGCAGATGGCCGCCACGACAAGACAGTAGGCGGGCACCACGATTTTCCAAAGTTTTTCCGGAAACACCCGGGTCATATAGGGTGCGGCAATGGCGGAAAACATGGTGGCGATCATAAATGACGGCAGGAGCAGATAATCGATCTGTACGCCGCTGGTGAGCAGGGCCAGCCAGACAATGATCGAAAAAGCGCTCACCGTGCCTTCGCTGATGGCCGTCACGGCCAGCATACTTTTTACAGGGACACCCGACAGCAGGCCGCCGATGGTCACCACCGGTCCGTAGCCGCCGCCGCCAACACCTTTGTTGAAACCGGCCAGGGCGGCGAAGCCGATCATCTTACTCGGTTTGTAGGGCCTGTCTTTACGCCCCTGGAAGAGGGAGGCACCGCCCATGACCAGCAGCAGGGCGGCCACGTAGAGCTTGATCCAGACCTTATCCACATGGAGAATCTTGTAGATGCCGACAATGGAGACCGACACGGCGACACACCCCACCACGCCGATGATGAACCACAGCTTGACCGTTTCGGACATGGGTTTGAATTTCCATTCTACATTTTCGAATTCCCGGTGCAGAAACGCCCCCACCAAGCCGGCAACGCCCTGCTGGATCATGACCACCGGTACGATCTGTTTGGGATCGAAGCCGAGCACCAGCAAAATCGGGGTCAGGGCGGTGCCGAACCCCATGCCGGCGGACGCATCCATAAACTCGAAAAAGGCGGCCAGCAGGACGACGCTCCACACGATGTGCCACTCGTTGCCTTGCAGGCCATGGGCCACCGAGTACGGTGACTGAATCCGTACCGTCGGTTCGAAGGGATTGCCGGCCAACCAGCATCCCAGCAGAAAGACGAGGAAGAAAACGAATATGCCACCCAGGGCGGCCTTCATCTGGCGCCATTCCGGGATGAGCCTTTCCCAGATGGTTGTTTTCGTGCCTTCGAGGTTTCTGGCGACCTCCCACCCCGCGACTCTCTCATTGGTTCCGTTTGTCATGTGAGCCTCCTTTGAATTTTATGCTCAAGTTGGAAGAAGCATTCGTGTGTCGAAACAGACGTAATTACCCGGTGTTCTGAGCCCACTCTTTTCAAGCGCCATGCCAATGTGAGAGAAGATAAGTAAAATTATAACTAATTGAAATTATTTTATAAAAAACTATTCAAGTGGCGATTGAAAAACGTGTCGACATCCGATGAACACTGACAGTGGACAACTTGCGGGACGGGTGTCTTTCATGGGAAGACAGGAATGTGGCCTTGTCCAAAGACCGGTTTGCCAGGCGGTGAAAGAACGCACGCTGCGGCAATGATGGCGGGCGGGGAGAAGAAAACAGGGCGGGGTCCGAAAGCCGAAAAAAAGGAACCCGTCCTTCCAGGGGGCTACCGGTCGGACGGGTTCTGCGGGGCGGATGGCGGTGCAACGCCATCCAGAGGCACACGCTTTAGACGTTGTCAGGGCCGGTCGCCGGCCACCGGGGCATTGGCCAGCCCCACCGCTCCGGAGGGTTCCATTTCGGCCTGGCGGCGCCGGGCCAGCAGCCATCGCCCCAGAGCGATGACGCCAACCGTAAAGACGGCCATAACGGTGTATTCCACCGCTTTGGTGGGCTGCAGCCAGCCGTGGACCGCCGGGTCCGTGATCATCATTTCGCCGCCCACCTTGCCCAGTATGGCTGAGCCGATATAGAGAATGATGGGGTAGCGGTCCATGAGTTTGGCCAGGAGCGAGCTCATGAAGACGACGAAGGGGATGCTCAGCATCAGGCCGAACATGAGCAGGAAAAAGTTCCCGTGCGAGGCCCCCCCTACGGCCAGCATGTTGTCGATGCCCATGCTCATGTCCGCCACGATGATGATCCATACGGCCTGCCACAAACTGCCGGCCTCGCGGACGCTTTCATCTTCCGCTCCCTCCACCAGCAATTTGACGGCGATCCATAAAATCACGGCCCCTCCCAGCAGTTTGACGAAGGAAATCATCAGGAGTTTGGCCACAAAAAAAGTGCACACGACCCGTACCAAAACAGCCCCGCCGGCGCCGGCGGCAATGCCCAACGTCCGCTGGCGGCCTTGGAGCTTTTTGACGGCCATGGCAATGACCACCGCATTGTCGCCGGCCAGCACCAGATCGATGATCACGATGCTGATCAGCGCTGAAAAAAACTGTGCATTGAATTGAATATCGCCTAGAAATCCGAGTGACATGGTTACCCCCTATGGTGAAAAAAGATGAGTGATTTATGTTTGGGAACTCCTAAAGCAAAGGGTATGCCTGATCGGGAGTCCGACTCTATTTAAAAAAATAAATGAATTATCAGTGGGTTAACGTAGGGCAAAGATTGGCTGGAGGAGGCCTCACGGTGGCGGTGTCATCGCTTGGGAGACGCGTTTGAAACAGACAGGAGACAGCCGGTAGGTTGGTGCCTGCAACCCCGGGTGGCTTTAGCCGCCGACTAGGGCTGTTGGCCCATGTGGGCTGCGATGGTGCGCAAGACCGCCAACGATTCCTTTTCCCCTTCGGTTCCGTATCGGTCGTGGGTGCTGTCGGCGGATAGCTTGACGATTACGATGCGGAAGCGGGGGTGGAGGTATATAAACTGGCCGTAGAGGCCGATGGCGCAGTAGTCGCCGTCGGGGGGGGCCGGCAGCCACCATTGGTAGCCGTAGCCATGGGGATGGGCGGATCCCGGGTTGTCGGCCCCCGGCACGAGGTGGAACCGGTCGGGTGCTATGGAATCCCGGATCCATCGGGCCGGCAGAATCTGCTGATCCCTGAAATTGCGGCCCTCATTCAAACAGAGCAACCCGAAGCGGGCATAATCCCGGAGGCGTGCATTGAGCCCGCAGAAGGCCAGCTCGGTTTCGCTGGCGTCGACAAGCCAGAAGGCATCCCCCTCGACGCCCAGCCGGGACCAGAGTTTTTCTTCCATGTAAGCGGCCAGGCGCTGTCCGGTGGCCGCGGCCAGCACCATGGCCAGCACTTGGGTGTCCATTCCGACGATACGGTTGTAGGTGCCCGGGGGGCGGTTGCGGTCCAGTTTTTCGATGAAGCTGACCGTGGGGCTGCCCAGGGCCAGGTGCCGCTTCAACCGGTTGAAGTCCGAAAAGAAATCGGCCCGGTTCCCGTCAAAGGTGACGCCCGAGGACATCTGCAGCGCATCCTTGAGCGTGACGCCGTCATACCCGGAGAACTTCAGCCGGGGAACATAGTCGGTGACCATATCGGAGACACTGCGGATCAGGCCTTCTTCCAGAGCAAAACCAACGAGGATGGAAATGAAGGGGTGGCTCGCCGACCAGGCGATCCAAGGGGTCCGGGCATCATTGCCCAGGTAATAGCGCTCAAAGGCGATATTCCCGTCCCGGATGACGATGAGCCCGGCGGTGGCGGTTTTTTCAAGCCACTGGGTCAGCTCGCGGCGGTCACCGGCGTAGGTGTAGGTCACGGGAAGCGGTGCTTTGGCATAGGGAATCCGGTAGGTCGGTCCGTTGCGGCGCACCGTACGATAATCCAGGACTTTGGTGATATTCCTGAAATTGGTAGCGATGGTCTGGGGTTCACAAAGGGTGAGGACAAACTGCAGGCGGATCAGGTCGCGTTTGAACAACTGGGCGACGGCCAGGAGGATGAGCAACAGAACTCCGATGCCAAACCCTATGGCGCGCCCTTTGGAGAGGTAAGCGGCCACGGCTTCTCCTCGCGCGCGCGATGCCAAAGACAAGAAGCCCGAGGAACCGCTATCCCGCGCGGCAGGGTAAAGTGATCCAAAGACAAATCTTTTCTACCCGTTGGCACGCCAAAAAACAAGCGGCGTCTTTCTTTGTTTGTCCTTTTTCAGGCGACGTTGATCCACCAAAGATGAGGCGTTTGGATCAGCACGCCAGAAGCTTCTGGAAATCCGCCCGGGGAATGGGGCCTTCCTCCCGCACGATGAAATCCACATGGGCCAGATCCACCAGGCAATGGGAGTGGATGGTCATATTGTAGCTGGTCTGACCTTCCAGACGGCATTCGTTCTTTTCGTGAATGCGATGGTCGTGGCTGGGCTTGTGGGAGAATTTCAGGCTATTGGCAAAAAGATAGACGGGTATTTTGTTGAGATGGCACAGGCTGACGACTTCGGCCGCCCCCAGCGGGCATACGGCTTTGTTGTCCGGTGTGATGGACATGGTGCCCAGGAAGAACTTGTTGGCTTTGGTGATAAAATTGCTCAGGTTGTATTCCGGGATGACTTCATGATCGATATCTTCGCCGGAGGCCGTCCAGATCAATTTGCGGGTTTTGGTAAAATCCTGTTTCAGGATCAGGACTTCAAAGGGCTTACCGATCTTGCGGGCTTTGACCAGGGTATCGCGAATGGAGGCACTGGTGGAGTAGACGATAATGACGTCATACCGATCGATACAGGTCAGCCCGGCGGCCACCATCTGCTTCCCGATGCCCTCAAGCACGCTCAACTTGTCGTTCAATAGGGCGATAATGCTTTGCTTGGTTGCATCGAGGTCCTCGCCGAATTGGCCGACCATTTCGGTTTCGAACGCTTCCATGAGATGTACCAGCGGGGTGATCTGGGGCTCGGTGTTCTTGATGGACTGGATCAGTTCGTCCACCAGCGGCTGGAGTTGATCGGCCCGGCACTTGACATCCTGAATGGACCGAATAAAGGATTCCAGGGCGACCAGTGACGTTCCGTGAGCCCCCAGGACATCGCCGTGGTCCCGGAATATCTTGAACAGGTTTTGACGGTCTTTTTCTTTCATAATGACACCCATAAATAAATGGACAGGAAAAGGGAAGCAATGACGAGCGTGATCAGGGTGATCACGACGCTCAGCTTCATGAATTCCAGAAAACTGATATGGACATTGTGGCGTTTGGCGATGCCCACGGAGACAATGTTGGCGGAGGCTCCGATCATGGTCAGGTTGCCGCCCAGGCAGGCACCCAGGGACAAAGCCCACCAAAGAATGTCGTTGGGTATGGGATGGGATTCCAGCATCAGTTTGACGATCGGAATCATGGTGATCGTAAACGGGATGTTATCCAGGAAACCGGAAACGATGCCGGAAACCCACAGGACCATCAGGACGATGACATAGGGGTTGTCGCCGACCCTCAGAAAGACGTTGTGGGCAATCCATTCCAGTACATTTTTCTCTTCCAGAACGCCGACCAGAATAAACAGCCCTGAAAAGAACAGGAGGGTGGTCCATTCGATTTCCTCCATCAGGTCTTCCACATCGACGCGCGTGATGATGATCAGCAGCATGGCCACCGTGAGGGCGACGACCCCCGGGGACATGCCGGTTACGGTTTGGGTGACGAACAGCAGGAGGGCCAGGGCCAGGCAGGCGAGTCCCTTGATCAGGAACGTCCGGTCGATTTTGGTGGTCAGAAATTCGTTGCGGATTTTTTCAAGCAGCAACTGAACACTGAACAGCTTCGCCAGGTTGGTATCGATGGGGCGGAATTTTTCCCGGTTGGTCAGCCATAGGTAGAACAGGCCGGCACAGAAACAAATCACCACCGGCAGGGACAGGTTGAGGATAAACGCGTTGAACGTCAGGCCCACCTTGGAGCCGATAATGATGTTCGGGGGGTCACCGATCAGGGTGGCCGTCCCGCCGATGTTGGAAATGACCGCCTGGCTGATGACATAAAGCTTGGGGTCGAGCCCCATGCCGGTGGTCAGTTCGATAACGATGGGGATGATGATCAGGACCGTGGTGACATTGTCGAGAAAGGCGGATAAAACGGCTGTGATGACGGAAAAGAAGATCAGGATTTTAAGGGGGCTGCCCTTGGTAAGGGCGGCGATGCGCACGGAGAGCAGCGTAAAAACCCCGGTGCGTCGCAGAATGGCCACAATGGTCATCATGCCGAGCAGCAGCATGATGGTTTCGGTGTCGATGAATGATACGGCCTCATGTTCATCCACCACGTGCGTAATCAACAGCACCATCACGCCAAAGAGGGCGGCCACGGCCTTGTTGACCAGTTCAAACGTGAGGGCCACGTAGACCAATAGAAATACAATAATGGGTAGCAGTGCCCCTTCCATTGCGTTCGGCTCCTTATTTAATTTGGGACGATGGGGTCTATTTTGTCGTGGCAACCATATAAGGCGGTCCCTGTCATTGTGGCAATTATTATTATCCGATCGAAATTCAAAGACTAAAAGGCATTCACATGATGGAGCGGTTTCCATGGGAGGCTCGCTCCGGGGCGAGGTTGAATTACACCGAATTAGATTCTATAGTCTCTTGCCAGCAGGGGGACGCTTTTTTTGCGGCGCCGTGTTAGACTTCCGGTCTATCCACGGGCCCATTCATTCGGAAACGATGCCATGCGAAGGAAAGCCAGGGAGCGGCTGCGTCGGTTTTGGGACCAGTTTGCCGGCAGTGATCAGGTGTTGATCCTGATCAATGCCGATCCGGATGCCATTGCCAGCGCCATGGCCGTCAAGCGCCTGCTCTGGCGCAAGGTGGCCGGTATTACCATCGCCCATATCAATATTATCCAGCGGCCGGACAACCTCACCATGATGCGCCTGTTGGGGGTCCGTGCCGTCCATCTGGACACTATCGACCCGGATCGTTTCCAGCGCAAGGTCCTTATCGATTCCCAGCCGGATCACAATGAAGCTTTCGGACCTTTCCGCTATGATGTCATCATCGACCACCACCCCGACAGCCGCCCCCGGGCAGGATTTGTCGATATACGCCCCGGCTACGGGGCCACGGCCAGCATGATGACGGAATACCTGCGCGCCGCCCAAATCAAGCCGAGCGCCAAGCTGGCCACCGGCCTTTTCCATGCCATCAAGACCGATACCCGTAATTTCGAGCGTGGCACCCTGAATGAAGATGTGATTGCATTTCAGTATCTTTTCCGATATGCGAATATCCCTTTGGCCCGCCGCATCGAGCAGGCCGATTTGCAGATTGGTTTCCTGGCGTTTTTTCGCAAGGCCATCCAGGCCCGCCGCTTTCGCAAAGGCCGGATGTTCGCCCATCTGGGCCGGGTTCCCAATCCGGATGTCTGCGTCCTGGTCGCCGACTTTTTCATGCGGGTGGAGACCGTGACCTGGAGCATCGTTTCCGGGATATACGACCAGCAGCTGGTGGTGATTCTGCGCAATGACGGGATCCGTAAAAATGCCGGCAACCTGGCCTGCAGCAGTTTTGGCGAATTCGGCTCCGCCGGCGGCCGCAAAACCATGGCACGTGCCGAACTGGCCCTGTCGGCCGTGGGCGAAGCCGTGGATTACAGCAATGGCAAACGTTTGACGAATTGGCTGATTAACCGTGTCGAGCAGCGAACCTGGACAAGCCGTGACGGCAAACCGCAGAAATAGCATACGGGTCACCGTTCTGGGCTCCGGCACCTGTGTGCCGCGCCTGGACCGCAGTGCCTGCTCGATCCTGCTGCGCATCGGCGACCGGCAGCTGGTGTTTGACTCCGGACCGGGCACCATGCGGCGCCTGCTGGAGGCGGGCACCGATATTTTTCAGATCGACTACCTGTTTTACAGCCATTTTCATCCGGACCACACGGCGGAACTGGTGCCGCTTCTGTTTGCCAACAAGTATCCGGATGCCACCCGGCGCACCAAGCCCCTGACCCTTGTGGGCGGTCCCGGGGTGAGCCACTTTTTTGCGGGGCTTGAATCGGTTTACGGCCCCTGGATTCAACTGGCGGAAGACAAGGTCGATCTGGTGGAACTGGATGGAATCCGCCAACCGGGATTGACGGGCGAAGGGTTCACCGTCGCGGCCGCCCCGGTGGTCCACAATCCCGAAAGCATGGCCTTTCGCATCGAAACGCCTTCCGGACAGTCGGTTGTGTATTCCGGCGATACGGATTACACGGAGAATCTGGTGAACCTGGCGCACAAGACCGGCCTGTTGATATGCGAGGCGGCCGTACCGGACGAAGAGAAGATTCCCGGACACCTTACACCGGTTCTGGCCGGCCGGATGGCGGCCCAGGCCGAAGTCCAGCGGCTGATGCTGACCCACTTCTATCCGGCCTGCGATGCGGCGGACATTGCCGCCCAATGCCGGCGAGCGTACCAGGGGCCGCTGCTGCTCGCGGAAGATTTGATGACGGTGGTGGTGGACTAAGCCGATGCAATATTATCCGGTCTATCTCGATATGAAAGGGCGCCCGGTCCTGGTGGTGGGCGGCGGAGCGGTCGGCAGCCGCAAAGCGCAGACCCTTTTGCGGGCCGGCGCCCGGGTGACGGTGGTCAGCCCCCAGGCGACGGAGGCCATTTGCGGCCTGGCGGCCGAAGGGCGTTTGACCTGGCACGCCCGGCCCTACCGTTCCTCGGATATGGCGTCCATGTTTCTGGTGTTCAGCGCCACGGACGATCGCGGCCTGAACAGCCGTATCGAGGCGGATGCGGCCCGGCATCACGTGCTTTGCAATTTTGCCGACCAGCCGGACCGGGGGCACTTCATCCTGCCGTCGCTCGTCGAACGGGGGGATCTGCTGATCAGCATCTCCACCTCCGGCAAGAGCCCGGCCGTGGCACAGCGCCTGCGCCAGGATCTGGAAGCCCAATTCGGCGAAGAGTATGCCCCTTTTCTGCAGTTGCTGGGGGCGGTCCGCCAACGATTGATAGAACGGGAGCATGCCCCGGATGAACACCGGAAGGCGTTGGGCCGCTTGATCGATGGCGGGCTGCTGACATTGGTCAAAGCCGGCGACATACACGGCATCAACACGCTGCTGCAATCCGAACTGGGGGACGGCTTTGACGCAGAGCGTCTGATGGCCTACCCATAATCGCCCATGCGGCAGGAGGCGCATTAAGCATTCATGGATATCGGAATCCTCGGCACATTGGGGTTATATGCGTTAAGCACCGTGGCGTACGTGGCTTTTCTTTTTACGCAGAAAAAAAAGCTGCATCACTACGGCGTATGGCTGCTCTCCGCCGGGTGCCTCATTCACACCCTCTGGATCGGCTACCGCACCGTGGCGTCAGGACATCTTCCGGTCAACACCCTGCGGGATACCTTGTCCTTTGCCGGCTGGGCACTTACCGGGGTATTTCTTCTTTTCCACTACCGGTATCGGCTGAAGGTCATGGGTATTTTTGCCGCGCCTCTGGCCACGGCCGTCGTGGCGGTGGTGGCCACCCTGCCGGCCACCACCATGGCTGCCAAGCCGGTGCTCAAGAGCCTGTGGCTGGTTTCACACGTCACGTTTATTTTTATCGGCGAAGCCGGTATGGCCCTGGCCTGCGGCCTGGGCGTGCTCTACCTGACCCAGGAGAGGGCGATCAAATCGAAGAAACCGGGATTTTTCTTCCGCCGTCTGCCGTCGCTGGACCAGTTGGACACTGCGGGCTATGGGTGCATTCTGGGCGGGTTTCTGATGATGACCCTGGGGCTGATCATGGGGCTGGTTTACGCCAAATCCGTCTGGGGCCGTTTTTGGAGCTGGGACCCCAAAGAAGTCTGGTCCGGCATCACCTGGCTCCTGTATGCCGTCATGATCCACATGCGACTGTCGGTGGGGTGGCGGGGCCGGCGAACGGCCGTCATGGCCATCATCGGCTTTGCCACCGTATTGTTTACGTTTCTAGGTGTCAATTTGTTCCTGTCCGGGCATCACGGGGAGTTTACAGGCCGGTAGGCGGCCGCCGAATACCGGGATGTTCATGCCATCGATGGGGTAAACTGAAAAAGAATCGTCCGATGCGTGACGATCGCGATCCATGATCAATAAACACGATATTCTCTTAATTGGGCTGAATCATAAAACCGCTCCCGTAGAAATACGGGAGTGCATTGGATTTTCCGGCGATGAAAGTGATCAGGCCCTGCTTGATCTGCATGCTCTGGAAGCGGTTCATGAAGTCCTGTTGGTATCCACCTGCAACCGGGTGGAGGCCTTGGTGACGACATCGGCCAAAGAGGAGGCGGTTCGCCAGATTGTGGCCTTCCTGGCCGAAATGAACGGGATCCCGGCGGCTGATTTTGAAGACAAGCTCTACCGGCATGTGAATGACCAGGCCGTGCGGCACATTTTCCGCGTGGCCTCCAGCCTGGATTCCATGGTGGTGGGCGAACCCCAGATTCTGGGGCAGATCAAAGATGCCTACCGCAAGGCGGCCACCAAGAAAACTTCGGGCGTCATTTTAAACCGTCTGTTGCACAAGACGTTTCTCGTGGCCAAACGCGTTCGCACCGAGACCGGCATCGGCGACCATGCCGTATCCATCAGCTATGCGGCGATTGAGCTGGCCCGGAAAATCTTTGGCGATCTGGAAGGCCGTAAAGTCATGCTGGTCGGGGCGGGGGAGATGGCTGAACTGGCCGTCGAACACCTGATCCGCAACCATGCCGACCAGATTCTGGTGGCCAACCGGACTTTCGAACGAGGCGTGGAACTGGCCCGGCGGTTCAACGGCCGGGCGATCCGTTTTGAAGAAATCACCACAGGGCTGGAGTCGGTGGATATCGTCATCAGTTCCACCGGTGCTTCGGATTACGTCATCCGGCGGGAACAGGTCCGGGGGGTCATGCGCCGCCGTCGCAATCGCCCGTTGTTTTTTATCGATATTGCCGTGCCGCGGGATATCGATCCCGAGATCAATCGTCTGAACAATATTTATGCCTATGACATCGATGACCTCAGAGGGGTTATCGAAGAAAACATCGAGGATCGCCAGCGGGCGGCTATAAAAGGTGAACGTCTTGTGGACGAAGCCGTGATCCGTTTTTCCCAGTGGTATGAAAACCTCGATGTCGTGCCGACCATCGTGGGCCTGCGCAGCAAATTTGAAGGGGTCATCCGGGCGGAGGTGGCCCGCACCTTTTCGGGAGGCACTTTGCCGGAGGCCGCCCCCGATGCCCTGGACAGGATGGTCAACGCTCTCGTCAATAAAATCCTGCACGATCCAACCACCATCCTCAAGCGTGAAGAAGGGCATGGCAACAAGGCCCAATTGCTGGCCGCCACCCGCAAACTGTTCAAGTTGGATGACACCGAAACGTTTTGAGGGCCGTCCTCAGGATGCCGTTTTGTCCGGGAAGGGGCACATGCGCCGGAGCGGGCATTCCGGGCAGGCGGGTTTGCGGGCGTGGCAGACATCCCGCCCGAAATGAATCAGCTGTAAACCGAAAGCGTTCCAGGCCCTTTGGGGAACGATGGCCATGAGGTCGAATTCAATTTTGACCGGATCGGCGTGTTCGGTCAGCCCAAGTCGTCCGGAAATGCGCTTCACGTGGGTATCGACGACCATACCGGGTTTCCCGAAAGCGGCTCCCCTTACCACATTGGCGGTTTTTCGGCCTACGCCCGGCAGCCGGGTAAGGTCTTCCAGGCGGTCGGGTACTTGTCCCGCGTGCCGGTCCGCCAGGGCACGGGCGCAGGCCCGAATATTGCGGGCTTTGTTGTGGAAAAAACCGGTCGGACGAATGATGGCCTCGATGTCGTCGAGGGATGCGGCGGCCAGGTCGGTCGGTCGGGGGAAGCGTTCAAACAGCCTGCCGGTTACGCCGTTGACCTGGCGGTCGGTGGTCTGGGCCGAAAGGATGGTGGCCACCAGCAACTCGTAGGGGTTGCGGTGGGTCAGGGCCGTCTTGACATCCGGATAGGCCTTTCTTAGGATTTTTCTGATCTTGTCCGTTTTTTTGCGAAGCGGATCCATGGCCGGTCGTTGCTCACATGTGAATGGGGTGACGATTTTCGCGAACGGATAAACGGTTCGGGAACCTATCATGAGCGATACCAAAAATAAAGCCGTGCGTGCATTGGGACTATGTTCGGGTGGCCTGGACAGCATGCTGGCGGCCCTGGTGCTTCGCCAGCAGGGCATCGACGTTGCCTGGATTTCATTTGAAACCCCTTTTTTCTCGGCGGACAAAGCCCGTGCCGCATCGCGTCATACGGGAATCCCGCTGACCGTTCAGCGTATCACGGACGTCTACCTGCCCATGCTGCGCCAGCCCGCCTGTGGGTACGGCAAGAACATGAACCCCTGCATGGACTGCCATGCGCTTATGTTCCGCCTGGCCGGGGAACGTCTGCAAACGGAGGGCTTCGACTTTCTTTTCAGCGGTGAAGTGCTGGGCCAGCGGCCCATGAGCCAGAACAAAACATCCCTGCGCTATGTGGAAAAGCATTCCGGCTATGGCGGGTATATCCTGAGACCGCTGAGTGCGCAGTTGCTGCCCGAGACCATCCCGGAAGCTCAGGGGCTGGTGGACCGGGAGCGTCTGCTGGACATCAGCGGGCGATCCCGCAAACGGCAGATGGCACTGGCCGAAAGGTTCGGCATTCGGGACTATCCGGCGCCGGCCGGCGGTTGCTTGCTGACCGATGTCAATTATTCCCGCCGTCTGAAAGATTTGTTCGACCACCAGGAGGCGGTGCGGGAGGCGGAACTGGAATTGTTAAAGGTCGGCCGCCATTTCCGGTTCGATGATGGCACCAAAATTGTCGTGGGGCGCACCAAGGCCGAGAACCAGGAACTGACCCGGTATTTTGAGCCGGCCTGGGACATCATGCTGAAGCTCAAATCCTACCCGGGACCGACGGTCCTGGTCCCCCGCCATGCGGGCCGGACTGCGGTGGAACGGGCGGCGGCCATCTGCGCCGGTTACAGCAAGGCACCCCTGGACCGGGATGCCGAGATCCTGGTGTTGCGGGGCGACCGCAAGGAAACCATTCCGGTGCGGCCCCTGCCCCCCGAAAAAGGCAACGCGTTCCTGATCTGAGCGGGTGGCGCCCGGGAAAATGCCTGTCAGGTTATGGGACGCCCCGCGGTACGGGCCCGGAGCTGGCCGCAGGCGGCCGAGATGTCCCTTCCTTTGCTGTTGCGGATGATGGCCGTATATCCCCGGTTGACAAGGTCGTTCTGAAATTGCCGGATAACCGTTTCGGTCGGGCACCGGAAGCGGCACCCCTCATGCTCGTTGAAAGGAATGAGATTGATTTTGGCCCGTATGGGGCGGAGGAGCTTTGCCAGTCGCCGGGCATCCTCCCGTCGGTCGTTGATGCCTTGGATCAGGATGTACTCGAAGGTAATCCGCCGATAAGGGCGCAAGGGGTAGCGGCGGCAGGCCGCCAGCAGTGTTTCGAGGGGATAGCGTTGATTGATGGGCATCAAACGGCTTCGGGTGGCGTTGTCCGTGGCGTTGAGGGAAACGGCCAGGCTGATTGCGGTCTCGCGGCCCAGTTTTTCCATCTGGGGCACCAAACCGGCGGTGGAAACCGTGACCTTGCGCTGGGAGAAGCCGAAACCGGCTTTGTTGTCCAGCAATAAGTGGATGGCATCCACCACGTTGCGGTAGTTCGCCAGCGGTTCCCCCATGCCCATGAACACGATATTGGTCAGGATTTCCGGATGGCGTAGACGGTATTTGACATCCCGCACCTGGCCGAGGATCTCCCCACGTGTCAGATTGCGCTCCCACCCGCCGGTGGCCGTAAAGCAGAAACGGCAGTTCTGGGCGCACCCGACCTGGCTCGAGATGCACAGGGTGGCGTGGTTCCGTTCCGGGATGAGCACGCTTTCGATATGCCGGCCGTCTTGAAGTTCGAAAAGAAATTTTTCAGCGCCGTCCCGGGCCACCTCATGGTTGGCAAGGGTCGGTCGGTCGAGGGTAAAGGTTGCTGCCAGGGTTTGACGCAGCGATTTGCTCAGGTTGCTCATGGTGTCGAAGGTATCGGCCTGGTCGCGATAGATCCAGCGCCAGATCTGGTCCGCCCGGTAGGGGGCTTCGCCCTGCTGGGCAAGCCACTGCCGGAGGGTGTTCCGGCCCAGATCCTTGATGTCTCTGCGGGGGGTATCGATGATCATTTTATTTGCAATTTTTAGAAGGTTAGGCTAATTGTGAAATGGAAGTCGTCTCGAATGCATGCCACCCGCCTTCGTTTCTTATCGTGAGGTCAGCACGCCCCTTCTGGAAGGGGAAACCGTCCGTTGCGAGCCTTCCTTTTATTCTTGACATACCATTGTTAAAAATCTAAATTCAAGGATTTATGACAACAGAAGGCTGATTGGGGAAAGGTTATGTTTGAAAACCTGTCCGATAAGCTTGAGTCGGTATTTAAAAAGCTCAAAGGGCACGGCAAGCTAACGGAAAGCAACATCGAAGAAGGCCTCCGCGAGGTGCGCTTGGCGCTGCTGGAAGCGGATGTCCATTTTCGGGTTGTCAAGAAGTTCATTGCCGATATCAAGGAACGGGCCCTTGGGCAGGATGTGCTGACCAGCCTGACCCCGGGGCAGCAGATCATCAAGATCGTCAATGAGCAGCTCACCGAGCTGATGGGGTCCCGGCATGAACAGCTTAATCTCAAGGGACCCAGGCCGGTGGCGGTTATGCTGGTGGGGCTCCAGGGTTCCGGGAAGACGACCACCGCCGGGAAACTGGCCGTTCACCTGCGCGACATCGGGCACAAGCCTTTCCTGGTGCCGGCGGATGTCTACCGCCCGGCGGCCATCGACCAGTTGACCAAGCTCGGCGGACAGTTGTCGGTACCGGTGTATGCGTCCCAGGCGGATATGGACCCCGTGGATATCTGTCTGGAAGCCCGGGTTGCCGCCCAGATGGCCGGTTGCGACGTGCTGCTGCTCGATACGGCCGGCCGGCTGCACATCGATGAAACGTTGATGGCGGAGCTGGGCCGTATCAAAGAGACCGTCAAGCCTTCGGACACGTTGTTGGTGGCCGATGCCATGACCGGTCAGGATGCGGTCAATATTGCCCAGTCCTTCAACGATGCGTTGGATATTGGCGGCATCGTCCTGACCAAGACCGATGGCGATGCCCGCGGTGGTGCGGCGCTTTCCGTCAAGGCGGTCACCGGAAAGCCGATCAAGTTTGTCGGCACCGGAGAGAAACTGACGCAGCTGGAACAATTCCATCCCGACCGAATGGCGTCCACCATTCTGGGGATGGGCGATGTTCTCACCCTCATCGAAAAGGCCCAGTCGGTCGTCGATGAGAAAAAAGCGGTTGAACTGGAGAAAAAATTACGGAAAAGCCAGTTCACGCTGGAGGATTTCCGTGATCAGCTGGTGCAAGTCCGTAAGATGGGTTCCCTGTCCGACCTGTTGCAGATGATACCGGGGATGGGCAAGATGAAGCAGATGAAACACCTGGACGTGGACGATGGGGAACTGGTGAAAATCGAGGCGATTATTAATTCCATGACCGCCAAAGAGCGACGCAACCATGCCATTATCAACGGCAGCCGGCGCAAGCGGATTGCCAAAGGCAGCGGTACGCGCGTGCAGGACGTCAACAGCCTGCTGAAAAACTATACCCAGGTCATGAAGATGATGAAGAAGATGAATAAAAGCGGTATGCGCGGCCTCGGCCGGGGCATGCTACCTTTCTAAAGGAGAAAAGCGAATGGCAGTAAAAATCAGACTGGCCCGACACGGTGCTAAAAAGAAACCCTACTACCGCATTGTCGTTGCCGACAGCGAGTCCCCTCGCGACGGCCGATATCTGGAAGCGGTGGGAACATATAATCCATTGCGTGACCCGGCAGAGATTACGGTAAAACAGGAACGCGTCCAGTATTGGTTAGAGCAGGGTGCCGTCCCGACCGATACGGTCAGAAGCCTGTTGAAAAAGGAGGCGACTCCGCCAGGGACGGCATAGCCCTTCGGCCCCATATTCTCACCCACCAACAAAGGAGATGGAGCTATGAGAGACCTGATTGATTACATCGCACGGGCGCTGGTTGACAATCCTGACGAGGTCTCGGTTTCCGAGGTTGAAGGTAACCAGACATCGGTTCTCGAGCTTAAGGTGGCCAAAGAGGATCTGGGTAAAGTAATCGGCAAGCAGGGTCGGACCGCGCGAGCCATGCGAACCATTTTGAGCGCGGCTTCGGCCAAGGTGAAAAAACGGACGGTACTTGAAATCATCGAATGACAGGCATTCGGCCGATGATACCCTGTTCATTGGTGAGATCGTGGGGGTGCACGGCCTAAAGGGGAATGTCAAGATTCGTTCCCATGCCGATTCGCCGACAATGTTCGATGCGGGCCGTATGCTGCAGTTGGAATACCCTGACGGTCATATCCAGCCTTGCACGGTGGCTTGGGCCAAGCCCCATGGAAGGGGGATGCTGCTGGCCATCGAGGGTGTGGATGACAGGGATGGCGCCCTGGCGCTTGTGGGCAGCCGCCTTTGGGTGGACAAGGCGATGCTTCCGGATCTGGAAGACGGAAGCCACTACTGGTTTGAATTGATCGGCATGGCGGTCTACACGGCTGAAGATCAGTTTCTGGGTACCTTGGAAACCATTCTGCCGACAGGCAGCAACGATGTTTATGTCGTTCGCAAGGGCGACGAAGAAATATTGGTGCCGGCCTTGGCATCGGTCGTCCAGTTAATCGATACGGATCGGCGACGAATGGAGGTTGTCCTTCCTGAAGGGTTGTAGCGCATACGTGATGGCATCGGGAAGGATTGCAAGATAATGGATGTGGCCGTCCTGACAATTTTTCCGGAGATGTTTGATCGTTTCTGGACGCACGGCATTGTCAGACGCGCCATCGAACAGGGCCATCTCAACGGCAGTGCGGTCGACATCCGTTCATTTGCCGAGGATCGCCATAAGGTGACCGACGATCGTCCCTACGGCGGTGGGTGCGGTATGGTGATGAAGCCGGAACCTTTGGCCAAAGCGCTTCGCGCGCTGCGGGAACGGATGCCGGAGGCGGTCACCCTGCTGATGAGCCCCCAAGGCCGCCCCTTCAACCAGCAGACGGCGGCTGAACTCGCCCGCCGACGGGGGGTGATTTTTATTTGCGGCCGCTACGAAGGGGTGGATGAACGCATCGTGCAGCAATTCGTCGATGCTGAGATTTCCATCGGCGATTATGTTTTAACCGGCGGTGAATTGCCGGCCATGGTGGTTGTGGATGCCGTGGTGCGGCTGATACCAGGTGTCCTCGGCGGCCTTGACTCGGCGGCCAACGATTCGTTTGCGGATGGGCTGTTGGAACATGCGCACTATACCCGGCCACGGGATTTTGAGGGGCGGGAGGTACCGGATGTGCTGCTGTCGGGGAACCATGCGGCCATTGCGCAGTGGCGCCTCGAGGCCGCACTGGTGCGAACGTTTTTAAAACGACCGGATTTGCTTGAAAAGCGTGAATTTACGGCACAGGAAATTGCCATACTGAAGAAGTGGTCCCAAGAACTTGAAAACCTTATCCAGGTTCAATCTGCATGTCGCCCTGATTCACTATCCGGTCATTGACAAAAACGGCGATACGGTTGCTTCGGCGGTCACCAATCTGGACTTGCATGATATTGCCAGGGCCGCCCGAACATACGGAATAAGGTCTTTTCATGTGATCACCCCGCTGGAAGATCAGCGGGAACTGGCCGGCAAGATTATCGGGCACTGGACCGATGGGGCCGGTGGCGACCACAACCCGAAACGCCGGGAAGCCCTGGAATTGATCAAGGTAACGGCTTCCCTGGACGAAACCCGGGCGCTTATCGCCGGGGAGAACGGCGCGCCGCCCGCGGTTGTTGCCACCTGCGCCCGGCGCTATCCGGATGCATTGGGATTTGATCGATTGGCGGAGCGCTTGGAGACGGGGGCACCGCATTTAATTATATTTGGAACGGCCTGGGGATTGCACCCAGACCTGATCGAAGCATCGGAGATCATCTTAACGCCGATTGGTGATCATCAGGGATACAACCACCTGTCGGTTCGCTGTGCGGCGGCAATTGTGATGGATCGCCTGCTGATGTCCCGGTCATGAATATCAAACTGTTGGAAGAAGGATAGGGGTAAACCATGGAAAAGCTAAAACAACTGGAAAGAGAAATGATGCGGCTTGATCTGCCGGAGTTCGCTGCCGGGGACACGGTCAAGGTGCACGTCAAAATTAAAGAGGGCGAGAAGGAACGTATTCAGGTCTTCCAGGGCGTGGTGATCAGCAAGCGCAAGGGCACCACGAACGCAACCTTCACCGTCCGCAAGGTGTCCTATGGCGTCGGCGTGGAACGCGTCTTCCCGACCCATTCACCGATTATCGACAAAGTCGAGGTGGTCTCCCGCGGCCGTGTCCGCCGGGCCAAGATCTACTACCTCCGTAAACTGCGCGGTAAAGCGGCTCGTATCAAGGAGCGCCGTTTCTAGACCGCCGGTTTTGCCTGTTGACGGGCCCCGTTGCATGCTCACTGGGATGAATGCGCGGGGCCCTTTGCTGTGACCTGAACCGAACGATGATCAACTGCCGATGGCGGAGGGCGACGGGGGTGTGAACCAGGATTTGCAGCAATTCGAAAATGAGGCCCGTGCCCGGGGATTCCGCCGGGTGGCCGGCGTCGACGAGGCCGGACGGGGGCCCTTGGCCGGGCCGGTGGTTGCCGCGGCCGTTGTCCTGGGCGATACCCTGCCCCTGGATGGTATCCGGGATTCCAAACAACTGACGCCCAAGAAGCGCCTGGCCGCCTATCGCCGGATTTGCCGTGACGCGCTGGCTATCGGTGTCGGCGTCATCGACGCCGACGTCATCGACCGCATCAACATTCTTCAATCCTCGCTGCGTGCCATGGCGGTAGCGGTGGACCATCTCCCTTTCCGGCCGGATTATCTGCTGATCGACGGGACCTATCCGACGGCCGTGCCCTTGCCCCAGAAGGCCATTCCCAAAGGGGATGCGCGCAGTGCTTCGATTGCCGCGGCTTCCATTGTGGCCAAGGTGACCCGTGATGGCCTGATGGAGCGTTACCACGCATGCTACCCCGTATATGGATTCGACCGTCACAAGGGGTACCCCACCCGGGCCCACCGGGATGCGGTGAAGCGCCATGGATGCTGCCCCATTCATCGCCGCGGGTTCAAAGGTGTGAAGGAATTTTGCCTTGAAGCCGGCGGCAACGGCCGTGAATAACTGAATGCTCGGCAGAACGGTGCTTTCCCATTCCGCATACAAGATCGACCTGGGAGAAGGGCTGGGGGAATGCTCAATAAACCACAGCGTTTTGGCCAAAAGGCGGAGGCCATGGCCGCACGCTTTTTGAAGCGGCGCGGCTACAAGATCATCGCCCGCAATCATCGCACCCGCAGCGGCGAAATCGACATTATCGCCCGTGAGGGCGAGACGCTGGTTTTCGTCGAGGTCAAAGCCCGCACGTCCCTGCGCTACGGCAGTGCCAAAGCGGCGGTGACGCCCCACAAGCAAAGGCAGGTCGCCAGGGTGGCCCTGGGCTATTTGAAAATGACCGATCAGTCACACGTGAAGGCCCGCTTTGACGTGGTGACGGTCACGCGTCGTGACGGCAGGCACACCATCGATCTGATCCGCAATGCATTTGGTTTGAGCAATGGCTGAACATGCCCCCCCAGCGCCCGGCATTTTATACGTCGTGGCAACACCGATCGGCAATATGGACGACATCACCCTGCGGGCGTTGAAAATCTTACAGTCGGTCCAGCGGATCGCTGCAGAAGATACCCGCCGGACCGGTCGCCTCCTGGCCCACCATGGCATCCAAACACCGCTGGTGTCCTACCATGAGCACAATGAACGACAGCGCACCGGCGAGCTGTTGCAGCGATTGGCCGGAGGAGAGGCCATTGCCCTGGTGTCCGATGCCGGCACACCCGCCATTTCCGATCCGGGATACGTCCTGGTGCACGAGGCGGTGCGCCAGGGCATTGCGGTTTCCCCCATACCGGGTCCTTCTGCGGCCATTGCCGCCTTGTCGGCTGCGGGCTTGCCAACCGATGCGTTTCTTTTTCTGGGGTTTCCCCCCCGCAAAGCCGGCCGGCGGAAGCAAGAGCTGCTATCCCTGGCGGAAGAGGGGCGGACCCTCATCTGGTATGAGTCGCCCCATCGCATCACCCGTTTTACCCGGGAGGTCCACGAGGCCTTCGGCGAGCGTTTCGCCGTCATCGGCCGTGAAATCACCAAACGTTTCGAAGAGTTTATGCGCGGTTCCCTGTCGGATTTGGTCGAGGAGCTGAATCGGCGCGGTGACATCAAAGGGGAAATCACGTTGTTGGTGGCCGGCTGCGACCGCACCAAGCCTGAGAATGCGCAGTCGATCCAGGAAGAGATTGCCCGGGCCCTGCGTGATGGCCGCCAGAGTCATTCCGCTCTGGCCAAGGAGGTGGCGGTCCGTTTCGGCCTCACCCGGCGGGAAGCCTACGCCATGATTTTAGCCCAGCGCGGGGTAAATGACGGTGCCCGTTCTGAAGGAGGGCGAGGCACCTGACGATCCGCACGCGATCGGCGCTTGTACTGATGGACGCGCGGTCTTTACATTTTTTACAAGGAGTCGAGCATGGAAAGAATTGATGCGATTTTCTCTCCGCAATCGGTGGCGGTGGTCGGGGCATCGACCACCCCCGGCAAGGTCGGGCATGATATTTTTGCCAACATCCTGCGTGGCCGTTACCAGGGTACGCTTTATCCGGTCAATCCGAGCGCCCGGTCGGTGCTCAGTGTCCGGGCTTACGCTTCGATTACCGAGATTCCGGATACTGTCGACCTCGCCATGATCATCCTGCCGCCGAATCGGGCGGTGGGTGCCATCGAGGAGGCCATTCACAAAGGGGTCAAAGGTGTTGTGGTTGTTTCGGCCGGGTTCCGGGAGGTCGGTGCCGAGGGCCGGGCCATCGAAGACCGTCTGGTGGCCATGTGCCGCGAGGCCGGTGTGCGCATGGTGGGCCCCAACTGCCTGGGCGTGATCAATCCCCATGCCTCCGTTCGCCTGAATGCCAGCTTCTCCGCCCGTATGCCCAACCCCGGAAATATTTCCTTTATTTCCCAAAGCGGGGCCTTGTGCACGGCTGTTTTGGATTTCGCGGCGGCCCGTGACTTCGGGTTTTCCAAATTTATATCCATCGGCAACAAGGCCGATGTGGACGAGCTGGACCTTTTGCAGTATCTCCACCAGGATCTGGATACCGATGTGATCATGCTCTATGTGGAAGAGCTTCGGCGGGGATCCTCCTTTGTTAAGACGGTCAAAGAAATTACGTCCGGTGATCGCCCCACCCCGGTTTTGGTGATCAAGTCCGGCCGCACTTCCGCCGGTGCCGAAGCAGCCGCCTCCCACACCGGTGCGCTGGCCGGAACCGAAGCGGTCTACGATGCCATCTTTGAACAGGCCGGCGTCATACGGGTGGATACCATCGACGAGCTTTTTGATTTCGCCAATGCGTTTGCGTTTAAATCGGAAAGCCGCCTGGGGAAAATCACCCGGCGGATCCCCAACGGCAATCGGGTGGCCATCGTGACCAACGCGGGGGGGCCGGGCATCGTGGCAACCGATATGACGGTATATTCCGGCCTCAAGCTGGCGCAGCTCGCGCCGGAGACCGTGGAAGTGTTGGCAAGCCACCTGCCGTCCACTGCCAACATCCACAATCCGGTGGATGTGATCGGGGATGCGACCCAGGACCGATACGAAAATGCGCTGGCCGCCGTCATCAGGGACCAGGGCGTCGACGGTGCCCTGGTCATCCTGACACCGCAGTCCATGACCAATGCCCTGGAAACGGCCAAGGCCATCACCAAGGTGGCCCGCCATTCGCACAAGCCGATCTTGAGCAGTTTCATGGGCATCGTCGATGTATCCGCCGGTGTCCAGTATCTTCAGGGGCAGGGGTATCCGGTTTATCGCTTTCCCGAGAATGCCGCCAAATCGTTCGGAGCGCTCTATCGTTATTCTCAATGGCTGAATCGCCAGAAGATGGCACCCTTGCGCTTTACCTACGACGTGGACAAAGCCCGGGGCATCATTGCCGACTGTTTGAAGGCGGGACAGACGGCCATCGGTGAACTTGAGGGCGCGCGGATTCTGGAATGCTATGGCTTCGATGTCCTGCCGACCCGATTGGCCAACGATGCCGAAGAAGCGGCCGACCTGGCGGAGACCATGGGATTTCCCGTGGTGATGAAGATCGTTTCGCCTCAAATCTTGCACAAATCCGATGCGGGCGGCGTTGCGGTGGGCATAGCGGACCGTGAGGCCGCCCGGACGGCTTATGACCGGATTATTGCCAATGCGCGCCATTACAATCCGGACGCCGACATCAACGGCGTTTTGGTGGTCAAAATGGCGCCGGCCGGACAGGAGGTTATCCTGGGAATGAACCGCTATCCAGGCTTCGGGCCTTTGCTCATGTTTGGGTTTGGCGGGATTTTTGTGGAGGTCTTCAAGGATGTGACCTTTCGTTTGGCCCCCATTGGCCGGAACGAAGCCCGCCGGATGCTCAATGCCATCCGTGCCATCAAGATGCTCAAGGGCTTTCGCGGGACACCGGCGGCCGATACGAAGGCCATTGAACAGGCTTTGGTGCGCCTTTCCGATTTGGCCATGCATCACCCCGAGATCGTCGAGTTGGACATCAATCCGCTGCTGGCGCATCCCCAGGGGGAAGGGGTAACCGTGGCCGATTGCCGTATGATTCTCCAAACGGCTGAGGACCAAGCCCAGACGTAAAACAAATGTTTCCGGAGTTGGCTTCCAGAATGGAAGGACTGGTCGAATATCCGTCGCTGTTTCCGGTGATTCTGAAGGTGCCGGATACCATTCGTGCCTGGAGGGGGCGGCGCCATGTCATTGCCCTGAGCCGTTTGGCCCGGGCGGCGGCCCGGCAGTCGGCCCGCCGATCCGGTGGTGTCCTAAAACGTTTGCAGAAGGACGGTCAAGGGGTTCCGCTGCCGTCAAACGGATGGTATTGGACCGTCACCCACAAACCCGCCTATGTGGCCGGTGTGGCCGGACGCAAGCCGCTGGGTATCGACATCGAACGCATACGCCCGCGTTCCCGCAATCTTTTTAAAAAAATCGCCGATCAGCAGGAGTGGCAACTCGGCAGTGAAGATGAATGGCATCTTTTCTACCGGTTTTGGACGGCCAAGGAGGCGGTTTTGAAAGCTGTAGGGGTCGGGATGAAGGGGCTGTCCAACTGCCGTGTTGTGTCCATCGGCAGTGCCGATACCCTGACGCTCGTCTATCAAGGCACGTCCTGGGAGATTCAACAGCGCATCCTGGACGGTCATCTGGTTGCCATTACCACAAAGGGCATGACAGTGCATTGGGATTCGCTCGAAAGGCGCCGTTAAACGCAGCGCAGGCTAAACGCTCGGGATAACTTCTATTTTAAAGATAGAGCTGCATTTTTTACAGCGGGTGGTGATACCGATCTGGTCGTCGCGGATCTTGTAGCGTTGTCCACAATGGGGGCAGGCCGTTTTGGCCAGTTCGGCGGCGGCAGCAACGGGCTGGCTGCTCTCCGCTGCCGCCCGAATGGTTTCGGGGTCAAGAAGTCCATCGGTGGTCTGGTTGGTTTCTTCTTCCACCTGTCGTTTTTTTTCGAGGTAGGCTTCATATTTTTCAAATATGATCCCGCATCGCAGGCATTCCTTGCTTTGCTCGGGATTGTCAAAGCCACATTTCGGGCAGGCAACTTTGGGCGCCGGCGCTGATTGGGGTTGCTGGACGTCAGAAGGAAGCCGTTCCATTTCAGGCATTGTTTTCACCTTATCGTTTGCGACGGATGCTGCCGCTGCAGCAGGAGCGCCGGCGGGTGAATCGGCCTCGTTTTCAAGTCCACCCTGCGCCATTTTCTTCTCAACGTAAGCGTAATCGATCCCGCATTGCGGGCATTCGCGATCTCCCGGTTTGCGGGGATAATCACATCTCGGACATTTCATGGCAAACTCCGAACAGCATCCTTCGAACGCGGCTTAATGCGCACCACTACCGGCCTGTACTCAATATGCGGCATCGCCAACAAGCGTACCGCCACTGGATTAAGATATCACCCACGGCTGGAGTTTATTGCCGCCCAATACTTGATTCGTTGCCATAAGGCGGAATAGCTGCCCCCGATCAAATCGGTTATGGTCATTTTGCTTGTCAAATGTACCAGAAATCTTACTTCGTGTCAAAACCCCGGAGGGGGGTATCGACCCTATCAGATGTAATCGTGCCGTATGAAAGTTGCCAAATCCGGCCTTACGGGTTGTATGGGGCTTGCAAGCTTTCGGAGCTTATGGGTATAGTTCGCCAATCCTGCCGCAGCTCATGCCACAGGCCCGGACGTGGCGGGACCCTGTAAGACCAACCATACCCGTCATCCCATCTGAGCAGGCTAAAGGAAGGAGGATGTTCATGCACGATTTTACGCTGTATGATCTTTTTTATCGCAATGCTTCCCTGCACGGGGATCGGCCGGCGTTGAGGTCCAATGGCGGGCAGGTTTCCTACCGCGAACTGGCCGACCAAACCATGGCATTGGCGCGAGGATTGGCGAAACGGGGTTTGGGCAAAGGTGATCGGGTGGCCATCCTGGCAAACAACAGCGAGGCGTATTTTCTTGTCATGGGTGCAGCGGCATGCCTGGGGGCGATATTGGTTCCCATGAACTGGCGTCTTGCGGCGGATGAACTCCAGCATGTCATTGCCGACGCGGCGCCGTCCTGGTTTTTTTTCGACGCGGATAATGCCGATACGGTTGAACGTCTCGCGGGATCTCCCGGTTTTCCTGAAAAACAATCCCTCTTGACAGCCTTGGCCGACATCATGGATCCGGGCACGGAAGCCGTGCCGGAAGATGCCGCTGTCGCTGGCGACGACCCCTATTGTTTGATTTACACGGCCGCCGTCGAGGGCCGTTCACGGGGTGCCATTTTGAGTCACCACAATTTTATCTATAGCAATATCCAGACCATGGCCACCCTTGGTTTGTCCGCAGACGACACCTACCTCAACATGCTGCCGTTGTTTCACATTACCGGATTGAACCTGGCCCTTTCCGTCATGCATGCCGGCGGACTGAATGTCGTCATGGACCGCTTCGATTCCCAACGCGCGCTGGACTGGACGGAGAAAGCCGGTGTGTCCCTGCTGGGAAGCTTTCCGCCCATCCTCAGCAAACTCATGGAAGCGCTCGATCAGCAACCACGGGATCTCAGTTCCTTGAAAAACGTTTTGGGGCTGGATCATCCGGACACCATTGCGGCCTTTGAAACGCGGGCGGATTGCCGTTTCTGGACCCTTTACGGGCAGACGGAAACTTCCGGATTCGTGACCTTGTCGCCGGTTGCTGATTATCCCGGAGCCGCCGGCCGGCAGGGGCTGTTGACGAAATACCGGATCGTTGACGAGCAGGATCGCCCTGTGCCGACGGGTACGACGGGCGAAATTGTCGTCCGGGGCCCGCTGGTGTTTCACGGATTTTGGCGACAGGCGGACTACAATGCGCGCATCTTTCGCAATGGCTGGCATCATACCGGCGATCTTGGCAGCGTGGATGCCAGCGGAGCTCTCTGGTTCAAGGGGCGCAAGCCTGAAAAAGAATTGATCAAACCCGGGGGCGAAAACGTTTATCCGGCCGAGGTGGAGGCGGTCATTCTGACCCACGACGCCGTTGCGGAGGTTGCCGTGATCGGAGTGCCGGACCCGCAGTTTGGAGAGGGCATCAAAGCCGTTTGTGTGCTCCATCCCGGGAAAACGCTTGCGCCGGATGACCTTGCCGAATTCGTCGCCGCCCGCATCGCGCGGTATAAGAAACCCCGCTACGTTGCGTTTGTCGATCGCTTGCCAAAGCAAGCGGACGGCACGACGGATCGCAACGAAGTGAAAGCCTTGTTTGGCCAAGCATAAACCGAATGGCTCGTCAGGACATGGCTGTCAGGGCCTGACGGGCAGTGAAAGGAAACCGAATGAACGTAACATTCCATGGAGCCGTGCGGGAAGTGACCGGATCTGCCCATCTGCTGACCAATGGCAAAGATCGCATTTTGCTGGATTGCGGCATGTTTCAGGGGCGCCGTAAAGAAAGTGCCGAAAAAAACCGACATATGCCCTTTGACGGCAATGCCATCACCAATGTGATCCTGTCCCATGCCCACATCGACCATTCCGGTCGGATCCCCCTGCTGACCCGCAATGGTTTCAGCGGACGTGTCATTGCAACCCGTGTCACCCGGGATGCCTGCGAGTATCTGCTGATGGACGCCGCTCATATCCAGGAGTCGGATGCCAATTATCTGAACTATAAAATGGTCCGTTCCCATTTATCCCACCTGAAGGACAACCCGTCTGGCAAAAAGTATCCGACAAATTCCAACAGTGAAATTCGAAAGTTTTTAAAAAAGGGGCGCCATGAACTCAATATCGAGAACATCAACGAGATTATCCAGACCCATCGCCTCGATCCGGTAACGCCCCTCTATACCGCGTCGGATGCCGAGGATGCCCTCTCCCTGTTTAGCGGCTATCCCTACCGCCATCCCGTTACCATTGGGAAAGATATGACCTGCACCTTTTACGATGCCGGGCACATTCTGGGATCGGCCATCAGCATGATTCACGCGCGCCAAAACGGCCGGGATCGCACCATTTGTTTTACTGGGGATATCGGGCGGTTCGGCAAGCCGATTCTGCGGGATCCGGTCCTTGAGTTCCCCGAGGAGCACCGCAAGGTGGATTTGATGATCATGGAGAGTACCTATGGTGACCGTCTGCACGAGCCGGTGATCGATCTGAAACCGCGGCTTCAGGCGGTCATGGAAGAGGCGGTCGAGCGCGGCGGTTCCATTTTGATTCCGTCCTTTGCCTTCGGTCGCACCCAGGAACTGCTTTATGTGCTTCACGAATTGTACATGGAAGGCACCGTGCCCCGATTGCCCATCTACGTGGACAGCCCCCTTGCGGTCAAACTGACCAAAGTCTTTGGTGAACACCCGGAAGTCTATGACCGCGACACCCATGAGACTTTCTTAGAGAACGGTCACAACCCCTTCACCTCCGACCAGATGCATTTTGTCCAGTCCGTGGATGAATCGATCGCTCTGACAAGGGACAAAAAATCCCATATCGTCATATCCGCATCGGGTATGTGTGAAGCCGGCCGCATTCTGCACCACTTGCGTTACCGTATTCATAACCCCCGAAACACGATTCTGATCGTTGGATTTATGGCGCAGCACACGCTTGGACGCCGTATCCTTGAACTTGGACAAGCCTACGAAGCCGACGGGCGCAAAGGCCAGCCGCCAATGGTCAAAATTTTCAACAAGGAATATCCCCTGGCCGCGCACGTGAAGAAAATCGGAGGCTTCAGTGCCCACGCGGATCGTGACGAGATGATGCATTTCCTGCAGGCGTCCAATCTGGACGTCAAACGCATTGCCGTGGTGCACGGTGAAGAAGATCAATCCCTGGCGTTTGCGGATTACCTTGGCCAAAAAGGATATGCGGCGTTTGTTCCCGAAGCGGGACAAACCGTTTCCGTCGAGAGCGACTAATCCCGTAACCGTCCAATGCCGAAGGTTCGCCGGACCAAGATCCCGGCGGACCTTCCCCCCAATATCGAACCACGCGTCTTGCCACTGTGCGGGCCGGCCAACTTGACGCGGACCGATCTATCCCTATTTTGGGGTATATCTGGTTTCATACCCCTGGGCGCTTGTTCTCCGGATGGCTGTGTGCATTTTGCCCGCGACCTATCTGTTGACCTAACAATGTTGCCGCCTTCTTTGCCTGTTGTTCTCCCTGCGAACCACCCAATCGATGCGACGGATATACTGTATGGGGTCTGCAATCCTGTCGGCTTGGCGGTCGCCAACTGACAGCCTGTTTGCCTTTGGCGCGTGATAACCCTCTAGGGAGGGCAACCGATGGTCGGAATTTACGATACGGGACGCATCAAGATGCCGATATATACGTCTCCGGGACCCTCCCCGTGGACCCGGGGACGATCATTGATCTTTGGTTCGCCATTGACAGGGTGCGGGCCGGAAGGCGTGCGACCCTTGTGAACATCCGGTGCCGCGTCACTTTAGTTTCCGACAAGGAGGCCGACCATGAGATTTCAGGACTTTTTTGTTCCACGGTGGCAGCATTCCAACCCGGACGTGCGTCAGAGAGCCGTGACACGCGTGAACGATCCGGCATTGCTGCGCCAGATCATCGAAAAAGACGACGACGAAATGGTGCGTCTGGCCGCCCAGGAACGCCTGGAGGCCCTGGACAGCGAAAAGATCACGGTGGATGCATGACGTGGTCTCAAGACGGATTTGGCGCTATTCGTCAACGGGTGTCGGCGCCACGGGCAGGACGCCGGCATCCGTACTTGGCTGAAACATCGTTCCCACGTTAGGCCATGGCTCTCGACACTTGACCACAAGGCAATTCTTGGCCTGACCCTTCCCTTTTATATCATGCGTGTTATATTGTAGACTGTTATTTGCTGGCAGGGATGCTCACCTACAGGCGGCCATCGCTGGTGGTTTGCCATGGTGGGGGATCACCGGGCCAGCAAAACCATTCAGGAGATGAATCGAATGAAGTGGAAAACCACGGTTTGCCTGACGATTCTCACGGTCACGGCGTTGATGTTGGCCTGGCCCAATGAAGAGGCCCGGTCCGGCAACCAGATCAACTGGCATACATATGACAATGGAATGATCAAAGCGCAGGAATCCGGCAAAAGCATGGTGTTCTATTTCTATGCCGACTGGTGCACCTATTGTGTGCGCATGCAGAAGGAAACCTTTGCGCATGATTCAGTCGTCGATTTCATGAACAACAGGGTCATCGCTGTAAAGGTGGATGTGGATCAGGAAAAAAAGATTGCCCGTACCTTTGGTGTCCGGGGGTTGCCGGCCACGGTTATGCTGATGCGCAACGGTGACCGGGTCGGTCCGATCCCCGGTTTTATCCAACCCAAACGATATTTGGCGATGTTATCCAAAATCATGGAACAATCCTAATCCGTCGCGGACGGATAGATCGCTAGGTGAGGCTGGCCCGCAGTTGAGTTTTCTATCCTGTTTTCAACAATGCGCACTCTCCTTATTAAAATAGGATGTCTTCTGACCCTGGCTTGCAGCCTGGCGCTGTTGGTGAATTGGCTTTCCCCCAACGGCATCCCGCTGATCGGACAGTGGGATACGGAGGTGGGGGTCGTTACAGCGGACACCGACCTTGCCGCCCTCTGGGCTGAATTTGAAGTCCCGGACGTGGCCACGGCCAAGCGGGTTTTTGATTCGGGCAAGGCGCTTTTCGTCGATGTGCGCAGCCCGGGCATATATGACGCGGGCCATATCCCCGGTGCGGTTTCGCTGCCGCTTGGCGACCTGGAGGACCGCCTGGAGGCGGTTTTAGCCGACGTGCCGCGGCAAAGGCCGATTATCACCTACTGTTCCGGGCGTCTCTGCCAGGACAGTCACACGGCCGCTGAACTGCTGATGGAGCGGGGATTTGAAAACGTGCTTGTCTTTATCGATGGTTTCCCGGGATGGACTGAAAATGGTTACCCTGTCGCAACACCCTGATTCGGGTTGGTGGACCAATGGCTGGGTCGACTTGGGCCTGCGTTGGCTGCTGGGCGGGCTTTTTGTTCTGGCCAGCATGCACAAAATCGAAAATCCGGCGGCGTTTGCCAAAATCATTTACGGTTATGATCTTTTTCCTGCCGCCGCCATCAATCTGATTGCCATCATTCTACCCTTTATCGAATTGACGGCCGGCCTGGCCCTGCTGGCCGGGTTTTATCCCCGGGCGGCGGCCGTTATTCTGAGCACGCTCCTGCTGGGTTTCACGGTGGCCATCGCCATCAATGCGTTGCGCGGGCATGTCTTTGATTGTGGCTGTTTTACCGCCGCCGAAAAGATTGTCTGGCAGAATGAGCCCGCCTGGATGCTGGGGCGCAATGCGTTCCTGCTCTTTATGGGGTGGAGCATCGCGTTTTACCGGGGGCGGCGTGTCGCCCAGGTGCGCTCCGGCTGACCGCACCAGTCTGTTTGCCCCTCCACCAAGGCCACCTTCCCCTGGATGCGTCCAATTGGTTACCGCCTTGCCGGTAAACCGCTTATTTTTTCATCCACCACATGATGATGGACACCACCAAACTGACCAGAATCATGGTGGTGATGGGGATGTAAATTTTAAGCTGGGGGCGGTTGATGATGATGTCGCCTGGCAAGCGCCCGATGGGGATCCGGCCCAGCCAAGGCCAGAGCAGGCCGGCGACCAGAAGGACAAGCCCTATGGTAATCAGCACTTTCTGCAACGTGTATGCTCTCCATTCAACCTGCCGCTACGCAGAATCTTATCAGATGGACAGCAGGGATGCCAACGCTATTCGGCGTGTCAGGGAGAAGGCGATGTTTTCGTGATAGTAGGCGGCCTCGTTGATGAAGACCGGATACCGGGGACTTGGCCCTTCATATGGCCAAATGCGTCCCTCAAGGTTCTGAAAAATCGGGTGGCCGGCGGCCAGGGGATGATAATCCTGCCCCTGGAGGGCCTGGTGGACGAAAACCGGGGTCGCACCGGACGGTTGTTCGGGATAGAAAACATGCCGATCATGGAGATAAATGGTGACTTCTTCGTCCGGACGCGTTAGCGTTTCCCGATTATGGGCCTCAATGGCATCGAGGATTTGCCGGACAACCTGGCGGGTGATGGCCAAGGTGTCATGACGGATCACCCCCTGGGGGATCGGCCCGATTTCCACCCCGATGCCGCCATCCGCGGCTGCCCGCAGGCAAGAGTTGATTCGATCACTGGCGTCAAAACTGTAAATCCGGACCCCTGCCATTTTTTGGCGGACCCGGGCGGCGATGGCCAGATTGACCGGGACGGTATTGGTGATAAGGGTGATGCCCATCCGCGCTGTTGTCGTGTGCAGGTCGATCGCAAAGGTCCGCTTGCCCGGGCGCTCGGCCGAAAACGTTTTCACGATCTCTCGCGCGCGGCCGACTTCATAGGCTGTGTTGCTGTGGTCTTCAAGGAGGCGGGGAAGAAAACTGCGGTTCAGGTCGCAGTCGATAAAGCGGATGTTTTTTTCGATGGCCTGCGGATTGGCCAGCAGCAATCGGGTGGCAAATGTTTCCCGTTGGATTTCCGATGGGCTTTGCGCCCAGTGCTGCACCAGGGATACGCCGGTGCGCTCGTTGCCGTGGGTGCCACCCACGAGATACACCGTGTCGAAGGGAATATAGGATTTGACCGGCATAGGGGACAGCGTTGATTCAGTCGTTTCAACCATGGTGACGAGCGGATGATGCCTGTTTCACAGCCAGTCTGCTAAATTCGAATAACAGGCGATTGTATGATGTTGACAAATGAAATGCCTTGTGACTGTATATACTTGTATATATAAGTTTCGCGGCCGTGTCAAGGGCTTCCCCGGAGAACGGGGGCTGGAATGAATGTGGCCGCGCCAGACGAACCGGGTGACAGTCTGCCGCCCGGGCCGGCCTTGTCGCCAAGACCTTGATGCGGCCTATCTGGGTAAACATGGTTACATGCAATCCGATCAGGAGGTGTGATGGAAACGATAGCGCTGGGCTTGGACGGCTTTACCCTGAACGATCTAGAGCGCATCGCCCGTCACAAAGCGGCCGTGAACCTGACAAGAGGATCCGAAGAGCGAATCGATCGAGCCTGGGAGTTGGTGACGCGTTGGGTGGATGAAGAACGCACGGTGTATGGTGTCACCACCGGGTTTGGTGCCTTGAGTGATGTGGCCATATCCAAAAAAGATACCCGGAAATTGCAGTATAACATCCTCAAAAGCCATGCCGTGGGGGTCGGGAGGCCGCTGGCCCCCGAGGTTGTCCGGGCTATCATGGCGTTGCGGATCAAGGATTTTGCCCGCGGCAATGCCGGGGTGCGGCGGGAAACGGTGGCGGCGCTCATGCGCGTGCTGAACGCCGGTGTCATTCCCCTGGTGCCGGAGAAGGGGTCGGTGGGGGCCAGCGGCGACCTTGTGCCCTTGGCCCACGTGGGCCTTGTCCTGATCGGTGAAGGGGAGGCGTACGTCGACAGCAACCTTGTTCCCGGCCGTGCGGCGCTGGATGTCTGCGGTCTGGAACCCTTGCGGTTGGGCGCCGGTGAAGGACTGGCCTTGATCAACGGTACCCAGGTCATGACAGCCATTGGCGGATTGGCGGTGTACGATGCGGTGCGGTTGGCGCGTCATACCGATATCGCGGCGGCCATGAGTCTCGAAGTCCTGATGGGGAGCAAGACGGAATTCGATGCCCGTATTCACCGCATGCGGCCCCACCCCGGTCAGGCCGTCGCGGCTGAAAACATGGATCGTCTAACGCGCGCCAGCGAAATTATCTCCTCCCACCGGGATTGCAAACGGGTGCAGGATGCCTATACGCTGCGGTGTTCACCCCAGGTGCATGGCGCCAGCCGTGATGCCATCGCTTATGCCCGCACTGTTGTGGAAACGGAAATGAATGCCTCCACCGGCAACCCCCTGATCCATCCGCAAAGCGGGGATTTCCTTTTGGGCGGTAATTTTCACGGCCAGCCCGTGGCCATGGCCATGGATTTCATGTGCATGGCCGTGGCGGAACTGGCCAATATCTCCGAGCGCCGCATCGAGCGGCTGGTCAACCCCAAACTCAGCGGGTTGCCGGCCTTTCTTGTCAAGGACGGCGGTTTGAATTCCGGTTTTATGATCGCCCAGTATGTGGCGGCGGCGTTGGTGTCGGAGAACAAGGTTATGAGTCATCCCGCGGTCGTGGATTCCATTCCCACCTCGGCCAACAAGGAGGATCATGTCTCCATGGGGACGATATCGGCCCGCAAGAGCCGGGAGGTCGTCCAAAATGCGGAAAACGTAATTGCCATCGAACTGCTTTGTGCGGCCCAGGCTCTCGACCTTTTCACCAACATGCAACCGGGGATCGGTACCAAGGCCGCTTACACCGAAATCCGCAAGGTCGTGCCCCATCTGGCGGACGACCGCATTCTGTCGGCAGACGTGCAGCGCATCACCGAATTGATTCGCAGCGGGGCGATTCTGGATGCCGTCGAAGAGGCGATCGGTGCCGTGCAATAGGGGTATGAGAAGACATATGGCAAGCGAACGCAACAATTGGATGGAAAGCGGCCATGCGTGATGCGGTGAACGACCTGTTGCGGTATTGGGATCGAATGGGGAAGCCCACCCGGGAGGACTATCTGAAGGGGGCCAGCCAACTGGATGCACTGCGCGGCCGAACCGAAGGAAACGGCTTGTGGGCTCAGCCGCCCCTGATGGTGACGGCCACGCTGGATGATGGCTGGGGGCACGGTGTTGCGGTCATCGAATCGCTGGCGACCGCGGTCGGTGTCAGGATTCATGCCCTGGGGGTACTGCAGCCGCCGGCTGCCATTGTAAAGGCCTGCCGGGATCAGCAGCCGGATCTTTTGGGTTTGACGGTGCTGCAGTTTGATTCCGATGAGGACCTCATGGTGATTACGGCGGCGCTGCCGCCGCGGACGACCTTGATCGCGGGAGGGGCAGCTTATCGTTATGATTCCGATTTTGCCAAACGTACGGGGACCCATGCCGTGGCCCATGATGGCAGGGCGTTTTTGCGATTTCTGCGGGACTACCGGCCTTTGGGGCAGCCCCGGCATGACGATGCGCCATGAGGCCTGATCGCCCCCTACCCAAGGCCGCTGTGAAGACCATGCCTTCCAATCCTCAGATTGGCTTCTGGACCGCGGTTAATATCACGTTCCTATGCGTGCTCTTCGGGGCCAATGCGGTGGCCGTTAAAGTGGCGTTTGAAAGCTTCGGGGTGTTCAGTGCGGCCGCCATCCGCTTCAGCATTGCCGCGATTGTCATTGCCCTGTGGGCATTTTTAAGCGGCAAGTCGTTTCGCCTGCAGACGGGACAGTGGAAACATCTTTTGGTCTACTCGATTCTATTCACGGTCCAGCTGTCCCTTTTCTACATCGGGTTGAATCGGACCTATGCGTCGCGGGGGACCTTGATTATCAATTTGCTGCCCTTCCTGATACTGATCCTGGCCCATTTTTTTATCCCCGGCGACGGTATCACCCGACGCAAACTGGTGGGGCTGATGTTTGGCTTTGGCGGTGTTGTCTGCGTGCTGGTTGGAACCGAAGGCCTTTCCGGCAGTATCCGTTCCGGGGACGGGCTGGTTCTACTGGCAACGGTTATCTGGGCCGGCAACACGGTTTATCTCAAGCGGGTCATTAACACCTTCAGCCCGCTTCATATTGTCCTCTATTCCATGCTGTTTGGCCTGCCGTTTTTTATCATGGGGGCTTGCTGGCTGGATGAAACCACCATCAGGACGCTCTCCCTGCGAGGGGTGAGTGCGCTTTTCTACCAGACCTTTGTGACGGCCTCCTTCGGTTTTATTGCCTGGAACCACCTGCTCAAAGCTTATGGCGCGGTAGCGCTGCACTCTTTTGTCTTCATCATGCCGCTGGTAGGCGTTGCGCTATCCGGATGGCTTTTGCATGAACCCTTGGGTCCCAATCTCTGGCTGGCACTGGTTTGCATCGTCGTGGGGATTCTGGTGGTGCATTGCAGGCCGCCGGGCGGCGTGACCGTGTTTCCCCTGAGACGTCATATGTAACCCCCTGCCGGGTGAATTTGCCTTGGTGGTTGACGCGGCATAGTCGGCCGTGTATGGTCCGCATTTTTATGACGGAACCGATGGGAAGAGGAAATCACCCATGAATCTCAGGTCCTACCGCGCCGATGCCCTTTTACTGCTCACGGCCACCATCTGGGGATTTGCCTTTGTGGCCCAGCGGATCGGCATGGATTATGTCGGGCCGTTCACTTTCAACGGGGTGCGGTTTGCGTTGGGCAGCCTTTCCCTTGTGCCACTGCTTGTCGTGTTGAAACCCAAAGAATCAGCGGCACGGGCGCTGGTGCCGCCTGCCAGCCGCCGGACGATCCTGTGGGGCGGCGGGTTGGCGGGTATTTTTCTCTTTTCCGGAGCGTCGCTGCAACAGGTCGGACTGGTCTACACGACGGCCGGCAACGCCGGTTTCATCACCGGCCTTTATGTCGTGATTGTCCCCCTCATGGGGCTTTTTCTGCGCCAGCGCACCAACACGGGAACCTGGTTGGGGGCCATTCTGGCGGCTCTGGGTCTGTATTTCCTCAGCATCACCGAGCATATGACCATCGCCTGGGGTGATTTGCTGGAACTTTTCGGGGCGTTTTTCTGGGCCGCACATGTCTTGATCATCGGCCGTTTGTCACCACGTATGGATGCGCTGAAACTGGCCATCACCCAGTTTGCCGTGTGTTCCCTGCTGAGCCTGTTGACCGCCCTGGCGGTGGAAACCCTGACATGGGAAGGCCTGCAGCAGGCTGCGATCCCGATCCTTTATGGCGGCCTGGGGTCGGTGGGGGTCGCCTACACGCTGCAGGTGGTGGCCCAGAAAGATGCCCATCCTGCGCATGCCGCCATTTTTCTCAGCATGGAAGCCGTGTTTGCCGCTATCGGGGGGTGGTGGCTGCTCAACGAGCTTTTGACCGCAAGGGCCATGTTGGGTTGCGGTTTGATGCTTGCGGGAATGCTCCTTTCCCAACTCTGGGGATTGTTGCGCCTCGATCGCCGACGCCCATCGTAAACACCATCCCGCTAAAGACCGGACGTCACGAAAACCAGGCCGGCTCGCTTTCCAGAAAGGCCGCGACAGCAGACTGGTACTGGTCGATGGAACGCGTTTTATGAATGCGCTTGCGGGCGGTTTCGCTGTTCCGGAATCCCACGGCAAAATACTTCCACAACCCCTTCATACGGTCCAACAGATGGCCGGGGCCGCTCAGCCGGTGGCGATAGCGCTCAAACAGGTCGTCATGAAATTGCCGGAAACGGGCGGTTTTTGATGGGTTGTCAGGGGGGGGCGCGTGTTTCAACAAGCCCGGTAAAAAAGGATTGGCCAGCACGCCCCGACCCATCATCCATCCGGCAACCCCCTTAAACCGCCGCTCCAGTTCCTGAAAGCCGGATAAATCGATGATATCGCCATTATAAATGACAGGATGCCGGCAGTTTTCCAGGCACCAGGAGAATGCCTCCAGATCCGGTGCGCCGCCGTACATTTGAACCCCGGTGCGGGGGTGGACGATGACGGACGCCAGCGGATAGCGGTTGAATACTGTCATAACGGTATGAATTTCGTCGGGATGATGACGTCCCAGCCGGGTTTTAACCGACAGTTGGTTGGGAATTTGGGAAAGTATGCGCTCCAGCAGACGGTCCAGGCCGTCCGGGTTGCAGAGCAGACCGGAACCGCGCCCTTTTTTGGCCACCTGGGGAAAAGGGCATCCGCAATTCAAATTAATAGTGGTATAGCCCATATCGAAGAGGTGTTCGGCCAGGACGATACAGTCCTCTGCATTCTTTGTCAGTATTTGGGGGATAACCGGCATGGCCGGGTTCGCTTCGGGGTGCAGGTCACGTACATGCGAGGGTTTGATGCGGCGTCCCGCATGGGTGGTGATAAAAGGCGCCACGGCCAGATCGATCCCATCGAAATGCTCGGCATAGGTGGTGCGATAAATAGCATCGGTGATACCCCGCAACGGCGCCAGGTAAAGCGGTTGGATGCCGGTTAAGGGGCGTTCGGAAATGTGTTTTTCAGATTGCGATTTTTGACACATTCTGCCAATCTATTCCGTCTTTTTGAGGATGTCCAGAATGACCGGGACATTTCCATGATCAATCGGCTGTAGAAATGGCGGGCAAGATCATCCGGGTCACGGGCACGATCAGCATTCATCAGGATTCAACAGCGAAGGAATTGCAGGGAATGTCCACAAGGATGTCGTCGCTGGCATGGGCGTATGCGGGTCTGGTTCTGGCCATGTTGATTTGGGCCAGTTCTTTCGTGGCCCTGAAACTGGCCTTCAGGGGATACGACCCCATGGTCGTGATTTTCGGACGCATGCTGGTGGCCAGTATTTGTTTTGCGCCCTTTGTCCCGCGATTTCGATCAGCCGCACCGTTGCTTCGCAAAGATCTTCGGCCCCTTCTTTTCATGGCCCTGTGTGAACCCTGTCTCTATTTCATTTTTGAAGCCCGGGCGCTGGAACTGACGAGCGCCTCCCAGGCCGGTATGATCAGCGCCATTTTGCCTCTGACGGTTGCGATTGGCGCCCGTGTCGTCCTGGGGGAGGTGCTGTCCGTCCAAACCATGATCGGCTTCGGGGTCGCCATTGCCGGGGCGTGCTGGCTGAGTATGGCAGGCCAGCCCTCCGTGGAAGCCCCCAATCCTGTTCTGGGCAATTTTCTCGAATTTATGGCCATGGTCTGTGCCACCGGCTATATCATCAGCCTCAAACGTCTTTCCGCCCGCTATTCGCCCTTTTTCCTGACAGCCGTCCAGGCGTTTGTGGGGGGCGTGTTTTTCTTCCCTTTTCTCTTCCTTCCGGCAACCGTGACGCCGGACAGATTCGATTTCATTCCGGCTATGGCGATTGTTTATCTAGGTGCTATGGTTACCCTGGGCGCCTACGGATTGTACAACTACGGCGTCAGCCGGATTCCGGTCAGTCGTGCATCCGTTTTTATCAATCTGATTCCGGTATTTACGGTCATCATGGGGGCCGCGATCCTGGGGGAACGATTTTCTTTCTATCAGTACATGGCGTCAGGCCTCGTTTTTATCGGCATCTATCTCAGTCAGCGCGATGGGTGAAAAAGTAGAATGGAAATTGACCTTTTACAGAATTAGAAAAAACTAATGATCGACAGGGTGATCAGCGTCAGGGAAAGAATGGTGCCGATGATGCCGATCAGCAGGGGATGGCGAAACGAAAAAACATTGACAACCTGGTTGAAACCGTCCAGTCGATCGACCAGTGGTTGCGTGGCCACCCAGGCATTTAGTCGGCCTTCGATGCGTTGGAGTCGGCTGGGCGCGATCATGAGAAATAGGCCGATGATAACACCGATGATACCGGCCAATTTTCCTGCCAGCACCAGTGTTTCAAGTGCCATTTGCCACAGCAGGCGGTGAGAAGTCTTAACGTGCAACACCGATATCAGATGATCGATGTCGAGTTGGGAAAATAAAAATACCAGTGTGACAATGGAACCAACAGTAAATAGAAGGCCAAAAAGCACTGGCCGTCGGTAGATAAACGGTTCGTTTGGGATGGACTGATCGAAATAGGTCAGGCGCTCTTTGAGTCGGTAATTGCGGCTGAAAAATTTGTCAATGGACTGGATGCGTTCCGGGAAAAACATCAGCCCCAGTGATAGCAGCAATCCGGTGATGCCCCACACGATAGTGAGTATCGCTGTGGCGTCAAGGCAGATCTCAAGGAGGGGATCCATTGATGCTTATTCCCATCGCCTTCGTCCAAAGGCTGTGGTTGGCATTGGCACGCCGGTTTTCAGTTTCGGCTGACAACGAGTTTCTGGCCAGGGCGAATGGTTATATCCTTGCCCATTTTATTGAGCTGCTTAAGCTGATCAACCGTCAAACCATATGAGCGACTGATCTGGTATAGGGTTTCACCTGCTTTGACCACGTGGATTTTAGGGGATTTGGCTTTCGATTTTGCTGCTGCTGAAGGTGCTGATGGGGTTGTTTTTTGACGGCTCGTTTCAATCGCGGCCAGCTGGGTGTTGATTTGGTTCAGGTTTCGACCCAATTTAGTTTCCAGGGCTTGAAATTGCTGGCCGAGACTTTCGGTCTCTTTGCGAAGAGCGTCAAGGCTTCCTTCCCCGGAACTCAATTGTTCCAAATTGCCGAGTCGGAATTCAATATCTTCCAGATGCTTCGCCAGGAGGGCAACTTCTTCGGACAGGGTATCATTCTGGGAACTCGTGCCATACATGGTAAATCCCAGAATGGCCACGAGCGCGACAACGCCTGCGGCAATATAGGGGACAAAGGGCTTGCGGAGAAGGCCTTTTCGGTTGAGGGCGTTATAAGCGTCATAATCTTCGTATGCTTCTTCCCCATCATCACGCTTGAATGTCATACCCATTCCTTTCCTCCTTATTTTAGTTTTCCAGGCCCCGGCCAAAGATATCAAAAGCCAACGCGAATGATTTCTCCAGATCGCTGCGACTTGGATTGATCATTTTTTTACTTTCTTCCCAGAGTACAATCCCGGAGAAAAGAGCCCAGACAATGTCTGCCAGGGCCAGCGGATTGCGATCGATAATGTGTCCGTTTTTGATCCCTTGTCCAAACATCCCGGCCATGGACTGCAAGGCTTTGCGTGACAGATCGTTGATTTCATCCAATAGATCAGGCGAAAGGGTGCGCAAGGTGTCGCTGGACTGCAGGTGAAACATATTGTTCAGGATCAGCGGATCATAGGCATAAACTTCTTTCATGGCATTCAGCAGGCCATGCTGCTTTTCTTCGTAGGTTGTATTTTCTTCGTTGATGACGTGGTCCACTTTCACGTTGATGAAGCGCAGGACCCTTAAGCAAAGGGATGCGTATAATTCGTCTTTGCTCTTAAAATAAAGATACAGTGTTCCGGGGCTTAGTTCTGCTTCCCGGGCAATATCTTCCATGGTGCTTTTTTCATACCCTTTTTGGGTAAATACACGTTTGGCAGCCACCATGATTTGCTGGCGCCGCATTTCTCTTTCGCGCTGCTTACGCTCTTTGATTCCCATCGTTCCTCCCCGGTCGGTGTTTGCCAGCTCATTCACATCATCACCGCCGTAAATTAAAGACCATTCAAACCATAAATTAAGCGGAACTTCAATACTCTGTTGGGCTGTGAAGGAACGACCGGGCCGTTAATCTTTCTTTTTCCACAGTGGCTCGACAATTTTGACCGGCAGATTGATGGTTTTTTTCATCAGGTTCATAAGGCTGCTGCCGACAGCCGTCGGTGAGAGGGGGGTTACCGTGGGGTCGGAAAACGCCCCGGTAACACGGACGGGGATCGATATCAGAGTGCCACCGAGCCAGTCGCGGATTACCGGGGTGTACTGTACGAGGGCGTCCATCGTTTTGAAAGGGGCAACGAGGACGATCATATCCGTTTCACCGGTGACAAGATCAACCGTGCCCTGAGCGGCAATGTTGGCCGATGCGCCGTCGATGACTGCCTGGTCAATGGTGACCACGCTGTCCGTGATGCTTACCTGGACGTCGATGCTGTCATAGGCCAGGCCGTCTTGCATCAAATCCGGCAGTTTGCCCCGGAATATTTCCGTGACGTTGACAACGGCAAGGGTTTTGCTGAGCAGATTGAAGCGGTAGATGCGTCCTTCCCTGGCGTTAAGTTGCATTGCGCCCTGGATCGACTGGCTCAGTTTATCGGGAGGGCCCTTGGTGCTAAGGCGACCGGTCAAATCGAAGCGGCCGTCGATCAGGTCCGGTTTTTCCAGGAGGCAGGTCATGGTGTTATCGAGGTCCGCGTCGGCAGTCTCTGGCGCCAGCGCGATGGTCATGCTGTCCGGGGTAATCCAAATATTCCCCCTGGTTTCGACGCCGCAAATGGCGGCTTCTTCGATGCGGCAATGCCAGTGACCGGCGTCGATACGAATGGCGGCATCAAAGGGGGCCCACTGGAGCTCACCCAGCTTGAAGTGGTCCAGTCTTGATATGATGCGGCCCCGCAACGGCAAGCCCCAAAGATCAAGGTCATTTGCATCCCCCGTCGCTGTTCCGGTGGTTGGTGTATCCGGCGGGGAAAGGGCCAGGCCCGTTGCCGAATGCACAAGGTCGAGCACAAAATCGTCATTTTCGATGCCGACCGAACCGGTTACCTTGTGCGTCTGATGGTCAACCTGAATCACGGCCGGCTCAAGAAACACCTTATTGTCACGGGCTTCGAGGTGGAGTTCGTCGATATGCAGCGTTTCCGCGATGCGCAGGGGTTGGTGAATGTTGCGGGCCCTCAGTTGGCCTGATGCCGAAGAACGCCCGGGATGATCCGGATAGATGTGCGCTTTGAACCGGCCTTCCAGGCTGCCGGTGGCATAATGGCTGTCTTGCATCAGGCGTTTCAAGGTGGCGCTGGTGACATTGCCATCAAAGCTGATTTCAAGATGCTCGGGTCCGAAAATTACTTCCAATTCGGCTTTTGAATCCTGGTCTTCGAGCGACGTGTTCTGGTAACGCAGATCATCGCCCTCCAGCTTCAGATCCAGTGTGATGGAGGTGCCGCCGCCGGATGTCATCTGACCGAGAAAGGTTTTTTCACCGCTGTCTGCAGCCCAGGTGATCGTTGAGGACGAAATGGTAACGGGTGTCTTCATACGTAAACGCTTGCCGAGGTCTATGGCGTTGCTGGCCCATTTTTCGGACACTGGGCCGATGGTACCGTCGATGGTGATCGCCGCCGATGTCGGCCTGTTGTTTTTTAAAAGAATCTGGGCGTCTGTGAAGGCCAGATCGGCATCGGCAATCCGGACGCGGGCTTCCGTGAATTCAAATTTAGTGGTGCTGGCGCGGAAGCGGGCCATTTCGATTTTGGCGGGGCCGGGAAGGTCTGGTGAAAGGATATCCAACTGATGGGCCGTGCCTCCAGCCGCAAAGGCCCACTGCTTGGGGGCCAGCAGAGGGCCTTCCAGTTTCAATTGCGTAAGGGCCAGCATACCGTTTTCGGATGCCAGTCCAAACGGCAGGTCGTCAAAAACCCCATAAGACCTGAGCCAGGGCAGGATCTGATGCGTGGCGATCTGGGCGCCGGCGCTGTCGATCTGGAGAATGGCGGTGTCGCCAAAGGCGACCTGGCCTGTAAGATTGGCGAAACTTGTGGCGTCGAGGGTGCCCTTCATGCCGATCACCCGAATGCGATCGGGTGTATATTGGACCAGGCCTTCATTTATCGACAAGGAGGCCGGAAGGCGATCATATTCGGCATCGAAGCGGCAACTGGTGACATCCACGGTGACATCCAGGGTGGGGTTGCGGCCGTCCAGGATGAGCATGCCTCGGGCGGTTCCGGTTACGGGGTGAATTCGTTTCATTTCACCCTTGAACACCGGGTCATCAACCCATTTGGCCAGGAGGGCCGGCAAGGGCGCCAGGTCGGCAGCGACTTCAATGCCAAGGGAAAAGGGCACTTCATTTTCCTGGTCGAGGTCCAGCCAAAGCTGTCCGTTTTTGCCCGTTGTTTGGCCGTAGGCGGCTTCTAGCCGGCTTCCCTTCAGGATGCCTTCGGATATGTCTGCCCTGCCGTGGACCTGGGTCAGATCCAGCTCGGCACCTGGTATGAAAAGACGGCCGTTTTCAACGACACCGCTTATCGTCATGTTGTGGAAAACGGCCAATTCCTCCGCGCTTTGGCCCCGGGTGCGAAATGTGATCCATGGCACCTTGCCGCCGCGCAGAACGTCGAAAATGCCTGCCACCGTCTCATCATCGCCAGCCAGGGCCAGCGCCGCCTCGCGCAGTGGATCAATGGTGAGGCGGTGACCGGTTAGATCAATCTGGTAATGGGGAGTTTTAAGGTCGATTACCGCGTTGCCGTCAATGGCCAGTTGCGGCTGATCGGCCAGCATTTTTACCCGATCAATACGGAAGCCTGCCGGCGAGTAGTCGATGGACGTTTCCAGATGAAGTTCTTTCAGCTGGACAGGTTGCGCGTTGCGCTGAGCCATTAGATCGGGGATGTGAACCCTAAGCGTGCTGGTGGCATGGTCCGGGTTGTTGAGGTTGATGGACGCATCAATATCCCATGGGCGGCTGGTCCATTGAATTCCGATGGCGGGGAAATTTTTGCCAAACGCCATTGGATCGAATTGGCTGAGCGCACAGCGAATCTTGCCACTGAGGGGACCGGCTTCAAGAAATCCGCTGATGTGCAATGTTGACCACAGGTTCGAATGGCAGTGCAGTTCAATGTTGAAGCGGTCGGGGGGGAATTCTATACTCAGATCAATCTGGTCGAGATGAAGGGGTTCCGAAAGGAGGCCGTTGGCGCGGATGCTGCCATTGTGAATTTCTATCGTCCCCTTTGGCAGCGTGGCCGCCATGTGGGACATCCCTGCCTGGAGATGGCGCCGGAGGGCCGCCTTGATGTCGTTTGGCTTAACACGGGTTGGGCTTTCGGTTGGAGAGGGTGGGGCTGAAAAGGTGAAATCGGGTTGTTCAAGAATGATGCCGTCCACCTGTAGTTTGCCCTTGAGCAGGGAGGTAAATGCCGGATAGACATGTGCGGTTCGCCAGGTCCCGCTGAGTCGGCCGGGAATTCCAATGCGCCCTTCGGGAATTATGACGTGGGGGGTGGGTAAAAGCTTGAGCGCCAGTTTGTTGCTGGAGAAGCTCCCACCGGTGGCTTTGTTAAAAATGGCGTTGAAGTCCTGCTGGTTCAGGTGGTCTTCAATGAGTGCCGGGATCCAGACCAGAACGATGCCGATCATGATCGCCACGGCTCCCAACACGCCGACGGCCCATTTCCAGGTGGTTTGTTTTACGCTAATTTTTGTCATCAAACCCGTCTATGATTCGTAAAAAATGGAATGGTGTCCAGTGTGGTATGACATCAGCGTATACCTTTTGCGGGATTACGATCAAGGGGTCTTTAGCGGTTTGTCGATGATGGTGGATAGGGCGGGCGAAAGGCGTGGCGTGTGCATTGCTACCGATTCGCAAGGAAAGGGTGGGGATGGGGGGCACTTGGAGGGAAGGTCATTTTGACACAGGGTTCGGCATTAAAAAATGACCTTCAGTGTCAGACAGGCGGCATAGGCATTCAAAGACGCCCCGCCATCCCCATTAAGCGGTTGCATTTCTTCCTGCGAATCGGTTTCCTCTATTTCCAAATGAACGGTATACGGATTGTTATGGTAAACCCGAAAGCTGTTCGGCGACAGATCTGCGATTCCTTGGTCAAATGATCTGTTGCCGGGTTGCGTCATATAACTGCTCTGCACGATATGGGCCAAACTGCCGCAACCCGCTATCGAAAAGCATGTTCCCATGATGAATATGATGGTTAGAAACTTCATTGCAATTTCCTTCGTGCTTGATCTGGCCAACATTATTATCAAATTATGTGCCACACGCGGCGGTTTCCCCAACTGGCGGAATTAATGGCAAATAGAAGTAGAAAGCAAGAAAAAGGCCGATAGTAACTTGAATATATATTGATATTTAGTCATATATTGGCTATATTTAACCAAAAAGGTGATATGCAATCATGCCGACCTATTTCGATTTGTTCCGATCACTGTCTGAAGAACTGGACCCTAAACGGTTGCAGCGCAAATTCCTGCGGGCATTACTGGAAATGCAGGGTGTCAGCCGTGGGTCGATTTGGATCAAGACGGATGAAGGCTATCAATGTGTCGAAGCCCTCGGTCAGCAAAGCGCGTCAATTATGGGGCTTCAAGTTCGCGTTGATGAGCCCAGTATTGTGGGCTGGGTTATTGAACACCGTCAAATGACCGTCGCGGAACCGGGTGCTGACGGTCGCCATTATGAAGCTGCGGAAGACGGATTGGATGTCAAAAGCAGCAAAATTCTATGTTTTCCACTGTTTCTCAGGGATGGCTCCGTATATGGTGCTGTCCAGATTATCGATACATCCTTGAGAAAATCACGATTGAATCTGAATAGCGGCTATCTGGACAATATCCAGGAATTGATTGATGTCGGTTCCATCTCGCTCAGCAATGCCCTGCGCTACCGGCAAAAGCTCGAAGAGACCGAGAGCCTCAAGCATACCCTTGAACAGATCCGGGGGCGGCGGCTCATCGGGCAAGGGCCGGCTTTCCAGAAAGCCCGTGACCTGATGGAAAGCTACGCGATGACCGAATATCCGGTGCTCATCACGGGCGAGAGCGGTACCGGCAAAGAATTGTTTGCCCGACAGATTCATCAATTGAGTCTTCGGCGGGAAGCGCCATTTCTTGTGCAGAACTGCAGTGCCATTCCGGAAACACTTTTGGAAAGCGAATTGTTCGGATATACGAAGGGCGCCTTCACGGGTGCTGTCAAGAACCGTGTCGGTTTGTTCGAAGCGGCCACCGGCGGAACGCTTTTCCTCGATGAAATCGGGGATATGCCGCTTAATTTGCAGGCCAGGATTTTACGGGTGATTCAGGACGGCGAGGTCAAGCCCCTGGGATCCAACCAGTCCCGTCAGGTGGATGTGCGGATCGTGTCGGCCACCCACCGCAACCTGACCCGGATGGTTGCGGAGGATCGTTTCCGGGAGGATCTTTTTTACCGGCTTTCCGTATTGCCCCTCCCGCTGCCCTCTCTGCGTGAACGGCCCGAAGATATCCCGCTGCTTCTGAGGCACTTCATGGATCAGGAGGCGGGCAAGATGCAGGTGCCCCCCAAGCGTCTGAGCAGTGTGGCCATGGACTTGTTGACCACCTATGGTTGGGGCGGAAACATTCGTGAACTTGAAAATTTTGTGCGCTATATTCTCGTGACCAGCGATAAAGAGGTGGTTGAGGATAAGGACTTGCCGCCGCCGATGACCGACGTCGGTCAGCGCCGCCGCCGATCGGATCGACGCCTTCCACCTGGCCGGCCCTTTTCAGAGGAAGAACGGGATGCTTCGCGATCTTTTTCCTTTGGCCGGCGTTCCTGGGAAGAGCTTGAGCGGGATTATGTGCTGTATCTCATGAAAACGTATGGCTGGAACATTACCCGGGCGGCCAAAATGGCCAAGGTGAATCGATCGACATTCGTATCACGCATGCGCCGCTTGGGTATTGCGAAAAAGCGATAGGGGCTTAGGTGGGGCACCCTTTCGACAGCCATCCGGACAGGCGGAAGCGGCTTTGATGCTTGATCAGTTCGTGGGTGGTGACCCGCAATCGTTCGGCCAGGGTTTCGGCAAAGACACGATAGAGGATGTAGCCGAACGCCAGCCGATCATCACCTGACATGCGGGCGATTTGCCGCGTGTCGGTGGCCAGGCAAACCGTATCCTCAGTGGCCATGACCGAAGCCGAGCGCACGGCACCGTCGATGGCGCCGATCTCGCCGATCAATTCACCGCGTCGGTCGGTCGTTGTGATGACGCGTTTGTTTTTGACAATGTCGATCCGGCCGTAGACCAGAATGTAAACCCATGCACCGGAACTGCCTTCTTTGATAATGCGCTCGCCCCGGCGGTACTTCTGAATTTTGCTTTTTTGGAGGAGAAGGCGCAGTTCGCTTTCTTTGAATTGGTTCAAAGAGGGGATGTTTTTGAGTGCGTTAATCAGTTTATCGTTTTCTTCCAGGTACTTCGACTCGATCATAAAGCCGTCTCCAATGCGGTTGTGAATTTTGAATCATGTGTCTGGCAGTGCCTCCCTTATTATTGGCCCAGGGCTGTACGGAGGATGTATCGTTCAGAGTTGTCAGCAAATTTCATGCCCGGGTCCGGGTTGAAACCGGCCCGTATCTGGAGGGGCGTTTTGTCGGGGCGGCGAATTTATTCAATTGACAGGTGGATCCAACAGGGTTATTTGATAAGGTTATGAAATAAGTTGGCGGCTATACCGTCTTGAAAGGAATTGCTATGCCGGTTTATGAATTTGAATGCCCCGAAGGTACCGTCACCGAACGCTTGGTTAAAATGGGGACCAAGTCCATTGAATGCCCGCGTTGTCACAAGCGTGCCCACAAGATCATGTCCCAATGCACATTTGAGCTGAAGGGCGGCGGTTGGTATTCGGACGGGTATCAATCCACGAAGCCCAAGAAGCCCTGAGTGGCGGAGCGGGACGTACCCCGCCTGCCCCGAAAATACCCTGAAAAACGAAATGAGGAGGAAGTGCTCATGCCGTTGTATGAGTATCGTTGCCGGCATTGCGGCAGTGAGTTCGAGTGCCTGATGCTGTCACCGAATGAGCCTGACCCCGAATGCCCCTGTTGTCATAAAAAAGGTGTCGAAAAGCTGATATCCGCAGGTAGTGTTCGCCCCCACGGCATCGCGACCGGTGCGGGGGGATTTAAGCCGCCGGCCTGCGCCCCCACGGGTGGCTGAAAGATATAATGGCCCTCTGGTCGAGAGGGTATGATTCGGGTCCGTTTTATTGCCCGGCGGTAACCCGCCACCGTTGTCAAGGCGGGTACGACAAACAGCTCGATCCAACATGATGCGACGGACGAAGAGGTGCCCTCATGGGTGATATTCGAATGACAACTGAAATGCGAACCGATTTCGATTGTGAAACCACGGGTATGCCGGCGGAGCGATGGGCTGAAGCTGTTTTTTCCATTGGCGAGCAGGAACTTGCCATTGAGGTCAGCGTTGAGAAGGATGTTATCGTGGCCGTGATGGCGGGCGACGATGCTGTCTGGAAAGGAACCCTGGAAGGGTTCAAGCAACTTTTGCGGCAGCGCTGATCGATCCGTTCCTTGTTCGATTCCATTAGGGTCGGCTCCCTCGGGCCGACCCTTTGTTGTTTTAATAGTCGCCATAGATGGCCGGCGGTCAGTTGGCGGGCTCGCCTCTGGCGTTGATCACACCGGTAAAGGCCGCATCCGCCAATGGTAAATCCGGCCTGGTCTGCAAATATCGCCGAAGCCGATCCCTTCCATCGATTTCCCGGCCTGCCAAATCGATTCAGCCACAACCTCGAAAATACATCCATCCATTTAAGCTCTCCCCGGTCTTGCCATGGGGCAAAATCCCAATGATAGCGGTGTTCCTCGGGATATGTAAGTCTAGATCGCAACCGTTTTACGAAATCGTCCTTGATCAAGCTATTGTCAGGGGCCTCAGCTTTCAACAACCGGAGTGCTGGGTTGTGTGACGGTCTCGCGCATTTTTATTGACTACTGCTCGAAAACATTTTATGAGTCACTAATCGAATGGTGCTCAATAAGGAATTCATCTTTGTCTGAGATGGATGGGAGGTGGCGATGTATGCTGATTTGGAAGGAAAAACAGCCCTGGTTACCGGGGCCGGCAAAAAAACCGGCATCGGCTTTGCGATTGCGGAAAACCTGGCGGCCAACGGCTGCCACGTGATCGTGGCCGACCTGGGGGCGGAAGGCAGCGACGGCGGGGTTGTGTCGTCCGGATCGGTTCCGGAAATGGAGACGGTGGCCGCCGAATTACACCGCCGGTTCGAGGTGCAGACGCTGGCGGTCAGTGTGGATGTCACATCCAATGATTCCCTGCAGAAAATGGTGGCCGCCGTGTCGGCCGAGTTTTCGCGGGTGGATATTTTGTGCAACAATGCCGGTGCCGTTTTCGGGGTGCCCAATGCCATTCATACCTATGATGAAAAGGATTGGCTGAAAACCATCGATGTCAATCTGCACAGCGTTTTCCGGGTCACACGGGCGGTCCTGCCGCTCATGTTCGGGCAGCCGGGGTGTATCATCAATACCGCCTCCCGGGGTGGCAAAGTCCCCCCCCTCTTCAACGGGGCCTATGCCGTGGCCAAAGCCGGGGTCATTATGCTCACCAAGGTCATGGCCAAGGAACTGGCGGGCGCCGGTTTTCGGGTGAACGCCATTTGTCCGGGGCAAATTCATACCGACCTGGAGGATTGGCGGGCACCGCTGGAAGCCGGCTTTCTGGACAAAACGGTGGAAGAGCGCAACGAGGCCATGCGCCAGACCATACCGCTCAACCGGGTGGGGTCGCCGGATGAGGTCGGACGGCTGGTGGCTTTTCTCGCTTCCGAAGCCTCTTCCTACATCACCGGCCAGGCCATCAACGTGACCGGCGGCCAATTGATGGAACTTTAAAACGACAGCCCGTTAACCAATGGTGTTGCTTGCGGGTGAATCATAAACAGGAGATGACCATGACAACGGAAACGGTGGCAGGTGCCAAACTGGTGGCGGACGCGCTGGTGGCGCGCGGCGTCGAGAAAATATTTACCCTCAGCGGCGGGCATATCACGCCGATTTATCAATACCTGGAGGGGACCGAAATCACCCTCTTTGATACGCGTCATGAACAGGCCGCGCTTTTTATGGCCGAGGCCTGGGGCAAAATGACGCGCCAGCCCGGTGTGGCGATGGTTACGGCCGGCCCGGGGTTTACCAATGCGCTGACCGGCGTGGCCAGCGCCTATTTTTCCAACACCCCCATGGTGGTGATCGCCGGATGCGTGGGATTGGATCACAAGGAGAAACTCGACCTGCAGGACATGGCCCAGGCCCCGGTGATCGAGCCCATGGTGAAACGTACCTTTGTCTGCCAGAAGCCCGAACGGGCGGCTGAGTACGTGGATCTGGCCTTCCGGACCGCCACCAGCGGCCGGCCCGGCCCGGTGTATCTGGAATTCCCGGTTGACGTGCTGAATGCCCAGATCAGCCCGGCCGAGGTGCGTAAGCCGGTGACCGAAATCAACTCCCGGCCGGCGGATCCTGTGAACGCCCGCAAGATGATGGCATGGCTGGCAGAGGCCCGCAAACCGGTGGTCATTGCCGGCAGCGGGGTGTGGCATGCCCATGCCGAGGACGCGCTGGTCGAATTTGCCGAAAAGGCCGGCGTGCCGGTATTTACTTCGCTTTCCGGGCGTGGAACCATATCGGACGAGCATCCCTTGTGTTTCGAGTCGGCGTTGGCGATTCGACCGGGGGGCGCATTTGCGGCCTACATTGAAACCGACCTGGTGATTTTGCTGGGAACCCGGGTCGGGCTCTACTATATATTCGGCGATGTCTTCAATCCCGAGGCCCGCATGGTGCAGGTGGATATCATGCCCGAGGAAATCGGCCGCAATCGCAGTGTGGATCTGCCCATTATCAGTGACGCGCGTGCCTTTCTGGAAGAATGCAACCGCATCATGGCAGCGGAGGACGGTGGCAACGGTCTGCGGGAGCAGTTTCAGGAATGGATTACAACCCTCAATGCCGCCGATGCCACCGGCAAAGACCAGGCCCGGCCCAACTGGGAAAGTGACGCCAGCCCCATTCATCCCCTGCGTCTGGCCCGGGAAATCGACGCCTTCATGAATCGGGAAGATGACGTGGTCGTGGCCGACGGGGGGGACACCACCACCTGGATCGGCATGACCCGCACCATCCGCAAACCCGGTCTGTATCTGGATTACGGCATATACGGCTCCCTGGGCGTGGGGCTGCCTTATGCCATGGCCGCCAAATTGCGGCATCCTGACAAACGGGTTTGCCTGCTGACGGGGGATGGTTCCGTGGGCTTCAATTTCATGGAATTTGAGAATATGATCCGCAAGGGACTGCCCCTGGTGGTGGTGATCAGCAACGACCTGGGATGGGGTATGATCCGGCACAGCCAGGAGCTGCGGATCGGGCACGCCATCGAAGAGGGCACCCTGATCGGCCGGGTGGATTACCACAAATTGGTCGAAGCCATTGGCGGCCAGGGCTTCCTGGTCGAGAAGGCGGAGGATATCCGCCCCGCTCTGGAGGCGGCCTTTGCTTCAGGGAAAACCTCTTGTATCAACGTGATGACGGATCCGACCACCGTCAGCCCGGGCAGTATAGCGCTGGCCAATCTCGGGGGCTACAAGGCCACCTGATCCGAAAGATCTTACCATCCCAATGACGGGATGCGCCAACAGGGAGACGCCATATGGATATTGCCGCTATCGACCAGGTGAGACTCAACTTCAATCCCCAGGGGTTGCTCATTATCAATGGCGCCATCGGGCTGATGATGTTTGGTGTGGCGCTGGATTTGAAAATGGAGGACTTCAAGCGGGTGGTGGTCGCACCCAAGGCGCCCGGCATCGGGTTGATTGCCCAGTTCCTCTTGCTGCCGGCCTTCACCTTTTTGTTGACGCTGGCCATCAAGCCATACCCCTCTATGGCGTTGGGCATGATATTGGTGGCGGCCTGCCCGGGAGGGAACCTGTCCAATATCATCACCTACCTGGCAAAAGGCAATTGTGCGGTTTCCATCAGCATGACGGCGGTTTCCTCGGCGGCGGCCATTTTTATGACGCCTTTCAATCTGGCCCTGTGGGGAAGCTTCAATCCGGCCACAGCGGAAATTTTGCGGCAGGTCAGCCTGAGTCCCAAGGATGTTTTCATTACGATTTTCGTCATCCTGGGCATTCCCCTGGCCGCCGGGTTGATCGTTTCGCGGTTTGTACCGACCTTGGCCGATAAGGTGAGAAAACCTTTTAAAATCTTTTCCCTGTGTTTTTTTATCCTGATTGTGTGTGGCGCCCTGGCCGCCAACTGGAAATACTTCCTGGCCTATGTCGGTCTGGTGGTTTTTGCCGTCTTTTTACACAATCTCCTGGCACTCAACATTGGCTACTGGTCCGGCAGGATCTTTCGCCTGCCCGAGCGTGACTGCCGGGCGGTCTCCATCGAAGTCGGGATCCAGAATTCTGCCCTGGGCCTGGTGCTGGTGTTTAACTTTTTCGACGGTTTGGGCGGGATGGCGATACTGGTGGCCTGGTGGGGCATCTGGCACATTATTGCGGGTTTGTCGGCGGCGTTTATCTTTACGCGCCGTCAACTGCCGGAGCATGAAGCGGCCATGGATAGTTGCACCGGTATCTGATCGGCCCATGGATGCCATGGGGTCTCGAGGGCCAAAGGAAGGACAAGCCATGCTGATTCCCAAAGAAATGCAAGCGGTCATCTATCGCAACGGTCAACTGGCGCTGGCTTCCGTTCCGGTGCCGGATATCGAGCCGGATGGCGTACTTCTCAAGGTACTCAATGTCGGGTTTTGCGGTTCCGACCATTCGCTTGTCAAATCCGGTGGCCTGGCCGAGGATACCATTTTAGGGCATGAGGTCTGCGGGCAGGTGGTGGCATGCGGCGCTGAAGTCCGGGGAGTGGCCATGGGGGCCCGTTTCATCGTGCGACCCACATTCTGCGGCAACTGCCGCGACTGTCGGGCCGGCCGGCCTTATTTTTGCCAGACCGGTCGGCGCTCCATCGGCATTGGCGACATGCCGGGAGCTTTTGCCGCGTACGTCAAGGTTTATCCGGACATGCTCATTCCGGTGCCGGATGCCGTGGATTCCCGGAACGCCGCTTTGGCCGAAGCCTTCGCTGCGGCCCTGCACGGCATCAACTGCCTCACCGTCCATGAGGGGCCGGTTCTGGTGGTCGGGGGAGGGCCGATAGGACTCGCCACGGTCGGCCTCCTGAAGATCATGGGGGTTGCCCCCATTGTCCTTTCCGAACCCGTGGCGGAGAAGCGTTCCCTGGCCCGTGATTTGGGTGCCGATCATACCCTTGATCCTTTCAAGGACGAGATGGGAAAAAAGGTTTTCGAGCTGACCGGCGGGGTGGGGTTTACAGCGATCCTGGAATGTTCCGGGGTGCCGGACAACATCCCGAAAGCCTTGGAGTGGGTGGCCCGGGGAGGCGAGATTTGTGTCGTCAGCATGATGTTTGCCCCGGCGCCCATTGTTCCCATGATGCTCAATTTTAAAGAAGCGCGGCTGACCGGCTGCTATAGCAACACGCATGCGGAAAACCGTCAATGCCTCCAGTGGATGGCCGAAGGGCGCCTGGATGGCCGGCCGCTGATTACGGATGTCATCGCTCTGGAACAGTTGCCGGGTGTATTCCGGGAACGGATCGACACCGGGCAGGCTATCAAGGTACTGGTGGAAACGGATGGGGAAAGCGCCTCGCGGGGCATTTGAACGAAAGCCCTTTCCACCACTTGGGTGTTGCCAGACATTAGGTTGCAATGATGGGGATTAAACAGCGACGCAGAAGAGAAAAAGAACATCGGCGGCGGCAGATCCTGGACGCGGCGAGGGAACTGCTCTTCAGCCAGGGCCTGAATGCCATTTCGGTCAACCAGATCGCACGCCGGGCCGAGCTTGCCGTGGGGACCATCTATTTCTATTTCCGCAGCAAGGAAGAAATTTTTGCTGTTTTCCAGGAAGAGGGTCTTGAACTGCTGCTGAACGATGTTCGCCGGGCTCTCGAAAAGGGAACCGACGCCAAGGAGAGCCTGCATCTCATCGCCCAGGCCTATCTTGATTTCAGCCGGGACCAGAAAAATTACTTCGATGTGATTAATTACTTTCTTTCTGCGGCAGACGTCATGTTTGCCCCGGAAATCAAACAGCAGATCGACCAGCATGGCAACCGCATTCTCATGGTCGTGGAGCAGGCCCTGCGGGACGGCATTCAGCAGGGACATTTCAAGGAGATGGATATCCGGCGTCACGCCCTGCTCTTCTGGGTGATTCTGCACGGACTGGTGCCCTTCCGGAAAATGCAGGACACCCTCCTGGCCGGCGACGATCACCTGGCCATGTACGGTTTTGCCGTGGATCATTTTATCGGCGGACTGAAGGCCTGCTGACGAGAAACCATCTCAAAGTTTGACTTTTGGTTTAAGATCAAGGCGGGCGCGAGTTTTGTTCTGAGGAATCCACCGGTATCTCGAGGATTTAAAACTTTCGCCCAACGCCGAGATTGAGCCAAAAGACTTTTTTGAGGTTGTTTCTAATCCGACAGGGCCGCGCCAATGCGAACGAGCGCACTCTCAAGTGCGGTACCCAATGCCTCCAAATGCTGCGAAAAGAAATGATCGGCCCCCGGCAACACCTCAAGTTCCGCCTCTGGATTCCAGAGGGGAATCATCCGTTGCAGCATTTCCGGCGGAGCGATATCGTCCCGACTGCCGGTTAACGCCAGGGCCAGGCCGGGCAGGTGCCGGACCCCACGAAAGTCCATAAAAGCCGTGGGCGGGGATACCATGGTCATGCGGATATCCGCAAAATGCCCGGTGGCGCAATGGGCGTTGACCCAGGTGCCAAAGGAATACCCGGATAATTCCACGGGGCCGAAACCGTGTTGTTCCAGATAGGCCACGGCCTGCCGCACATCTTCCTGCTCACCGATACCCTCGTCGTAGCGCCCCTGGCTGCCTTCGACCCCCCGGAAGTTGAAGCGTAGCGTCGTATAGCCCTGCCGCTGGAAACCGTGGGCAATGGCTGCGACCACCGGGTTGTGCATGTTGCCGCCATACAACGAATGGGGGTGGGTGATGACAACCGCCTGCGGTTGACCTGTGTGCAGGCGGCCTTCCAGTCGGCAGTTGGACGACGTAAAATGGATTTCGTGTTCCATGAAGCCTCTGCGGGGCGGCTAACGGACGCCTTTCATGATGGTTACGATATCCCGGCCGAAGACATCCTGTCGCCATCGATGCAGGTCGGGGACGGCCTTCAGGTCGGCAATGCGCTGGGGATGCTGGATGGCGATGGCCTGCATCAGCGCTTTGTTGAGCATTAAACCGGGATCGAGCTTCAGGTCCTCCGCTTTTTTATCACGCCATTCTTTCAGCGCGGCCATACGCTCCGGCACCCGTGCCGGCAGGCGGGGCGACCGCTGACGCGGATAGACCGGCAGTTTTTGGGCGGGGAGGTCCTGGGCCGCACGGATGGCTTTCAGAAGGGCCTGCCCGTGGATTTTGACCTGTTTCGGACTGAGCGCCTCCGACCGTTCCAACGCCGTGGGCGTCGTCGGCATGGCCGTAGCGAGTGTCATCAGGGATTTGTTGGAAAAAACTTTGAACAGAGGACGGTCCTTGGCTTTGGCCAGCCGGCGCCGGCACTGCAGCAGGGACTCCAGTGTGGCCAGGTTGCGGGGCTTCAGTCGACCGGCGCCTTTGAAGTTGAGGAACAGCGGCGTATGGTTCGGCTCGGCCGGCCGGACCTGGCTCAACAGGTCGCATTCTTCCCGCACCCATGTAAGGCGCCCTTTTGCGCGCAGTTCCTTTTCAATAACGGCGGATAGCGGGAGAAGGTGGTGGACGTCCCCGGCCGCATAATTCATCATGGCTTCGGGCAGGGGGCGCCTGGACCAATCCTTGCGTTGAAACTTTTTGTCCAGCTGAATGCCGAATCGATTCTGAAGAACCGCATCCAGTCCGGTTTCGTGCATGCCTAAAAAACGTGACGCAAGCTCCGTGTCGAAAAGGTTGTGAACTTCGATACCGAAATCACGATACAGCGAACGGATGTCATAATCGGCACCATGGAGTACTTTGCGGATGCGGTCATTGGCCATTACCGGCTTCAGGGGTGAGAGGTCGTCAATTTTAAGCGGGTCGATGACCAGGGTTTCCTTCTGGGTGGCGATCTGGATCAGGCACACTTTTTCCCGGAAGTGGTACATGGAGTCCGCTTCAAGATCGAATGCGATCGCCTTTGCAGCGGCCAGTTGACGGGCGGCGGTGGCCAGTTTCTCGGGTTGTTCGATCAGTTGGTAGCCATCCGGCGCTGATTTAACCATGATTTTGCTTGACCCACTCTGTGCTTTCACTTAAATTTCTAAATTTACAATCGCCAGCTGTAATTGCGGCAATATACCATTCCCAATGAAACGAGGACACAATGATCCATATAACACTTCCTGACGGGAGCATAAAGGAGTTTGAAACGGCACCCACCGGGCTGGAGGTTGCCCGTTCCATCTCTGAAGGTCTGGCGCGTGATTGTGTGGCCATGGAGCTTGACGGGCAGTTGCAGGATATCTACCGGCCCATCGATGCGGACGCGACCCTGCGGCTGATCACCACACGCGATGAAGAGGCGCTGGATATCATGCGGCACAGTGCGGCCCATGTCATGGCCCAGGCCATATTGCGCCTGAATAACAAGGCGAAGCTGACCATTGGCCCCGTCATTGATGACGGTTTTTATTACGATATCGACATGGAGCCGATTTCGGAAGATGATTTTGCGAAAATCGAAGCTGAGATGCGCAAGATCGTCAAAGAAAAATTGCCCATCCGCCGGGAAGACATCAGCAAAACGGATGCCCTGGTACTGTATAAGGACGAGCCCTATAAGCTGGAAATGATTGAAGACCTTCCGGAGGGGACGATTACCCTCTACCGGCAGGGGGATTTCGTCGATCTTTGCCGGGGGCCGCATGTGCCTCACACCGGTTTTGTCAAAGCCTTCAAGCTGATGAAGGTGTCCGGTGCCTATTGGCGGGCCGATCAGAGCAAGGCCCAGCTGCAGCGGGTCTATGGCACGGCCTATTTCGACAAAAAGGCTCTGAAGGCCTATCTGACCTTTCTGGAAGAAGCCCGCAAGCGCAACCATCGCAAAATCGGCGAGGCCCAGGAGCTTTTCAGCTTTCACGACGAAGCCCCCGGGATGCCTTTTTTTCACCCCAAAGGCATGGTGATGTGGAACCTCTTGCTGGACTTCTGGCGTGAAGCGCACCAGGCCGCCGGCTATGTCGAGACCAAGACCCCCATCATGCTCCAGCGGCGGTTGTGGGAGCGCAGCGGTCACTGGGAAAATTATCGGGAAAACATGTATACCACCGTGGTGGACGACATCGAGTATGCTATCAAGCCCATGAACTGCCCGGGAGGCATGCTCCTTTATAAAAACCGCCCCCACTCTTACCGGGAACTGCCGCTGCGGGCCGCGGAGATCGGCCTGGTTCACCGCCATGAAATGAGCGGGGTCCTGTCCGGCCTCTTCCGGGTGCGGGCTTTCCATCAGGACGATGCCCACATTTTCATGACGCCCGATCAGATCGAAGCGGAAATTCTCGGCGTTCTGCGTCTGGTGGAGATCATTTACGGCGCCTTCGGTCTCGGGTTTCACCTGGAGTTGTCCACTCGTCCGGAAAAAAGCATCGGCACCGACGAACAGTGGGAGGTCGCCACCAACGGTCTGCGGTCGGCCCTGGAGAGCTATCATGCCGACTATCAGCTGAACGAAGGGGACGGCGCCTTCTACGGCCCCAAAATCGACATCCATATCAAAGACGCCCTGGGCCGTACCTGGCAATGCGGCACGATCCAGCTGGACATGTCCCTTCCCGAACGGTTCGACCTGAATTACGTGGACCGTGACAACCAGCGCCAGCGTCCCATCATGATCCACCGGACCGTGCTGGGGTCCCTCGAACGCTTCTTCGGCATCCTGATCGAGCATTTCGCCGGCAAGTATCCGCTATGGATGACCCCGGTGCAGGCGGTGGTGCTGCCCATCAACGACGACCTGGCCCCCTACGCGGGGTCGGTGCGGGATGACCTGGCCGCCGCCGGCCTGCGGGTGGAGCTGGACGACCGCGCCGAGAGCCTGAACAAGAAGGTGCGGGAATCCCAACTGCGCCAGATTCCGCTGATCCTGACCATTGGGGCCAAGGAACAGGCGGCCGATACACTTGCGGTGCGAACCCTTGACGGCAAGGTGCGTTACGGCGTCAGCCGGGAGGCGTTCCTGGAAACTGTCCTGGCTCACATACGGAACCGGGAGCTGGATCTCACCATTTTCGGCGAATAGCGCCGATAGCTATCGATAGCGGCAAGGGGGCTTGAAGCCTGCGGCCCCCTGAAGAAGGATAACGTGAACCTCTCCCTGCGCCATCCGGTCATCGCCTGGTCCCTTCTGGCGGGCTATTGTCTGCTGATGTTCTTCCAATCGTCCCTGCCGTCGCCGGACATGGGACCGGATCTGCCCCTGCAGGACAAATTCGCCCATCTGGCGGCCTATGCCGTCATGGGGTTTCTGGCCTGCTCGGCATGGGCCACTGTACCGGGGCTGCGGGGGACTTTCGGTGTTTTCCTGGCCGGTTTCCTGTTTGCCCTCCTGTTTGGCCTGAGCGATGAATGGCACCAGTCCTTCGTGCCGGAACGTATGGCCGACGGGTGGGATCTGGTGGCGGACGGTGTCGGTGCTTTCCTGGGCGCCGGACTATATGCCTGGCGCTGCCGGCGGGTTGATTCTCTCGTCAAATAGGCAATCGATGACAGGTTGTCGATACCCTGCCGACAGGCCCGTTTCATATGACGGCTGTAAACAAATCGCGTGGTGCCGCGACGCTGGCCGGCCCTATTTCCCTCGTTGACAAGCCCCCTTGTTTTCTATAAAAAATTGTGTTCATGCATGGCATTCCCTCCAAAGAGGGGTGTTGCCAGGCATAGCTCTTATGACCGGCCACGGCCGAGGATAGCGCCGTTTCAGGCGATTCCGTACCGAAAAGGGGAAAACCATGGCAGATCAGAACCTGTTGGTGATGAACGGGAACGAATTCACCTTTGAGCCGGGGGAAACGATTCTCGACGTGGCCCGGCGCAACAGCATCGACATTCCCACCCTGTGCCACCTGAAAGGCACGACCCCCACCGGCGCCTGCCGTGTCTGCGTGGTGGAAGTGGAGGGGGCCCGGACGCTGTTGACGGCCTGTGCCACACCGGCCGGTAAGAATATGGTGATCCAGACGGAATCGCCCAAAGTAGTGGAGGCCCGCCGCACCATCATCAAGCTTCTCCTGGCGTCGGGCAACCACAATTGTGCCGCCCGGGGATCGGACGAGCAGGACTGGACCGCCTTCCAGCTGGGGGTGGCCGAGGACGACCGCAGCGATCAACTCTGTCCGGTCTGGGGGGATTGTCAGCTCCAGGACCTGGCCTACCGCTACCAGGTGACCGGCGAGGGCCTGCCCGGTACGGTGGTCAACTATCCCCTTGAGGATGTGAATCCGTTTATCGTGCGGGACTTTTCCCGCTGCATTTTATGCGGCCGCTGCGTCCAGGCCTGCAACGAGGTCCAGGTCAACAAGGCCATCAGTTTCGGATTCCGGGGATCGGAAACCAAAATCATTGCCGCGGGCGACAAGCCGCTGAAGGATTCCGACTGTGTCTTCTGCGGCGAGTGTGTCCAGGTTTGCCCGGTGGGCGCATTGGTGGAGAAGAATGTTCGCTACGCGGTCAGGCCCTGGGAAACCGAGCGTGTGCGGACCACCTGTACCTACTGTGGTGTCGGCTGTCAGATTCATTTGCACGTCCGGGACAATCGCGTGGTCAAAGTGACCGGGGTGGAAGATGTCGCCCCCAACTATGGCAGCCTGTGCGTCAAAGGGCGCTTTGGCTACAATTTTGTTGGTGCGCCGGACCGGTTGACCCGGCCGCTGGTCAAGAAAGAGGGCGAGTTCCAGGAAGTCGCGTGGGATGAAGCGCTGGATTTCATCGCCGGCAAGCTGGCCGCCATCAAAGAGACCCACGGGCCGGACAGCATCGGGGTGCTCACGTCCGCCCGCATCAGCAATGAAGAAAACTACGTGGCCCAGAAGTTTGCCCGGGCGGTACTCAAAACCAACAATGTGGACCATTGCGCCCGTCTCTGACATAGCTCCACCGTGGCCGGTCTGGCCGCAGCATTCGGCAGCGGGGCAATGACCAATACCATCGCCTGTGTCGAGAAAGCCGATGTCATCCTGATCACCGGGTCCAATACCACGGAGAACCATCCGGTCATCTCCGCCGGTGTCAAACGGGCGGTGTCCTCCGGGCGGGCCCGTCTCATCGTGGTGGATCCCCGCCGCATCAAGATCAAGGAATTCGCCGATCACTACCTCCGCCCCAATCTCGGTACGGATGTGGCCTGGATCAACGGGATGATGAACGTCATCATCGCGGAAGACCTGCATGACAAAGCCTTTGTGGCGGAGCGCACCGAGGGCTTTGAAGAGTTGAAGGCCATAGTGGCCAAATATACGCCGGAATATGTCGAGGAAATTTCAGGCATCCCGGCCCAGCAGCTTGTGGAAGCCGCCCGCCTCTATGCCCAGGCCGGTGTCGGCAGCATTCTTTACTGCATGGGCATCACCCAGCACACTTGCGGTACGGACAATGTCAAGTCCCTGGCCAACCTGTCCATGCTTTGCGGCAATCTCGGCATGCCGGGCGGCGGGGTGAATCCCCTGCGGGGTCAGAACAATGTCCAGGGGGCCTGCGACATGGGCGGTCTGCCCAACGTTTTTACGGCCTATCAGCCGGTGAACAATGAGGATGCCAGCCGTAAAATGGGAGCGGCCTGGGGGCTGGACGGGTTGTCCACCAGCATCGGCATGAAAGCCACCGAGATGATCCCGGCCGCCCATGACGGGCGTTTGAAAGCCCTCTACGTCATCGGGGAAAACCCGCTGGTGTCCGACCCGGATCTCAACCATGCCGAAGACTGCCTGGGGCACCTCGAGCTGATGGTGGTCCAGGACCTTTTCATGACCGAAACCGCTCGCATGGCCGACGTGGTGCTGCCCAGCCGGTGTTTTGCCGAAAAGGACGGCACCTTCTCCAATACCGAACGGCGGGTCCAGCGGGTGCGCAAGGCCGTGGAGGCCCCGGGGGAGGCCTGGGACGACTGGAAGATCATTGCCGAGTTGTCCGGCCGACTGGGATATCCCATGGACTATGCCGACAGCGAAGCCATTTTCGAGGAGATTCGCCAGGTGACGCCCAGCTACGCCGGGATTACCTATCAGCGCATCGACCGGGAGGGGCTGCATTGGCCCTGCCTGAACGAGGAGCACCCCGGCACGCCGATCTTGCACAGTGCCCAGTTTACCCGGGGCAAGGGGCTGTTCCACGCCATCGAGTGGCAGCCGCCGGCCGAGGTGACGGATCAGGACTACCCGCTGTACCTCACCACCGGGCGTATCCTGTACCACTACCACACCGGCACCATGACCATGCGTTGTGATGATCTCATGGAGCGGGCGCCGGAAAGCTTCGTGGAAATTTCGCCCGAGGATGCGGCCACCTATGGCGTGGCCGATGGCCGTCGCATCGGCATCGCGTCGCGCCGGGGGCAGATCGATGCCCGGGTGAAGGTATCCCCCAAGGCCGTCACCGGAACGGTTTTCATCCCCTTCCATTATGCCCAGGGGGCCGCCAACAAGCTGACCCATGCGGCCCTGGATCCCGTATGCGGCATTCCCGAATACAAGGTGTGCGCGGTAAAGCTGATGCCCGGATCCTGACCCGCCAGTGCTACCCGTCAGCGATGCAACTGAAAAGCCCCCGGCCTGTTAAGGACCGGGGGCTTTATGGTTGGAAACGAAGCGGTGCCGCTGCATCGTCGGCATCTTGTGGACAGGCGTCTATTTGTCCTTGTAGCGGGCGGCGTATTCGTCCTGAACGATCACCCGGCGGGTCTGGTTCTGCCATTGCATGGCCGGCTTGATTTTTTTGATGTCGTCCAGACGGTTTTGGGCTTTCAGGCGGTTGTAGATATCCTGCCAGGCGCAGGGGATATCGTTGCTGACTTCGCAGTTGCCGTTGTTGGTGCCGCCGCAGGGGCCGTTGAACAGGCCCTTGGCGCAGCGTGTGATGGGGCAGATGCCAGCGGTGTAGCCCAGAACACACTCGCCGCAGGCCCGGCAGCGCTCTTCGGACACCCCGATTTCACGATCGATCCCGATGGCGATGGTGTTGACCGCCGGAAAGACCGGCTTGTCCGGGTAGCGTTCGGCCAGAAGCTGCACGCCGGCGCCGCAGGCCATGGACATGAGGCAGTCGTAGCGCGCTACGCGGGCATCCAATTCCACCAAAAAGGCTTCGTTGCACTGGCGCTCGACGGTGAATCCGTCCACGCGGGTGGCCTTGTTGTCGTTTTTCAACACAAGGTTCAGTTTGGCATTCAGGAGATTGACCTCCTTTTGGCCGCCGGCCAGGCAGACCGATACGCAGCCGCCGCAGCCGACGTTCAGAACGCGGGTATAATCTTGAATCGCCTGCTTGATTTCTTCCAGGGGTTTTCTTTTGGCTTTAACCACTTGCGACCTCCAAGGTGGATGAATTACGGATGTTCGCTTAATCTTCCGGTAAATGGCAGGCCCCGCACATTTCAGGGCCGGAAGCTTCGCCGGCTTTGCGTGTATCGATATGACACCCCATGCACTGGCGGTGATAGGCTTTTTGTCGATCCAGGTCGGCCTGGTCGTTGTGGCAGGTGGCGCAGCGGATGTCCGGGTTGCCTTCCTCAAGTGTATCTTCATCCAGGACGTTGGCGCCGTCCTTGTAGTCGTGATGGCAATCCAGGCATTCATAGAGCCCCATGTGCAAATCGTGGGAAAATGGGACCGCTGTCCGTTGAACCGCGATGTCTTCGCCCGTGTTCAGGCGCATTTCTTCGTCCTGGGCAAAGGAAAGGGTTGACAGGGACAGGCCGATAATGGCCAGACAGATGGCCGCCGCCAATACCATGGGTCGTTTTTTTGAAATCATTTCCGTCGCAGTACCTTTCTGATCAACTTCAATGGCTCTCCGGAGCCGGGGGGCCAACAGGTGCCTACTCGGCCGGCTGCTCAAGGTCGCTCCACTGGAAGTAGACATCCTGGGAGCGGCAGATGCTGCGGGCCAAAGCGATCATTTCCGGGATGTCGATGCCCAGGGGGCAATAGCATCGGGTGCACAGAACGCATCGTCGCCAGACGATGTCACTGATTTCCTCGAAACCGGCCCGGTCGATCTTGCCCTTTTTCTTATAGAGTTTTCCCAGAGAATTGATGACCTTGTGGGACGGCATGTATCGGGGGTCTTTGTCATGGACGTGATACAGAAAACAGCTGTCGGCGCACAGGCTGCAATGGGCACAGACCCGCAGGGCGGTTTTCATCTTGTCCTTATGATGGTCCAGCATTTGCCGGACTTCTTCATGATTGATGGGCGCTTGATTGTTCGAGCTCATTCCTGTCTCCGCTGGGGTGGCGGCGCTTAGCGCCAGATACGGCTGCCGCCGGCAACCAGAGTGTTTTCGTGTACCAGCACGAACCGGTTGATGAAAAAATAGGGCATGTGGACCAGTTTGGTGAACGGCACGGCCATCAGCATAATTTCGCCGGCCAGCATATGCAGGAGGATGACCGTGTCATAATCGAAAAGATGGTGGTAGGCCAGAAACCCGGTGATAAACGGGGCGGTCGCAATGAGCAGCACGACATAGTCATAGGCTGTCGAGATGGCGCGTACACGGTCCAGAAAGATCCGGCGCAGCAGGAAGAAAATCCCGCCGGCAATGACAATCATGGTGAGGCCATCGGCCACCGCTTCCGGCAGGCTGGGCAGACTCGCATGCCAGGCCAGGTCCAGCAGGACGTTGTGCCCCAGAACGAAAAACGGGGTCAGCACCAGGGCCAGGTGGAACACCGTCGTAACGGAGACCATGACCGGGTTGACGCCCACCACGCTCAACTTCACGCACTGCCACCAGGTAAGCTCAGGCTCGGCAGGTTTCTCGTCAGGCTCTTTGGGCGGTTTGCCGAACGGTACGCGCACCTGGTAGCGTTCTTTGGGTCGGCTCAAGCGATAGAATCGGACCACCTGGTAAATGGTGCCGAGGATGAAGACCAGGAAAGCGATCCACACCAGTGGACCCCTGATAAAATCGTACATGGACATCTCCCCAAACATTCCGCCCTCATGAACGGGCAATGAAGTGCGCACGCTGCGGCGCACGGGCGCCGGTGCGGTGCGTTGTCGGTTATACCTCCGGCCGGGGGAGGACGCCGGCCCGTTCCGCAATTTCCGGAACCTTGTGCTCCCATTCGATGGCCATGAGGTGGATACCGGCCACGCCTTTCATTTCCTTGAATTCTTCGATCTGTTCGCAGGCCATCTTGATGCCTTCGTCGGCCTGTTTTTTCTTGTCGACGCCCTGAAGCCGTTTGATGACATCATCCGGGACGTCCATACCCGGCACCTTGCTCTTCATGTAGCGGGCCATACCAAGGCTTTTCATGGGGGTTACCCCGGCCAGGATATAGGTTTTTTCGGTCAGCCCCATGTCGTTGGCCTGACGGACCCACTCGCGCATCTTATCCATATTATAGATGCATTGGGTTTGGATGAAATCCGCCCCGGCTTCGATCTTTTTGGCCAGGCGGTGGACGCGCCATTCGAAAGGCTCCGCAAAGGGGTTGGCGGCGGCACCGATAAACATCTGGGGGGCGCCGTCCATCTTGGCGCCGCTCAGGAAAAGTCCTTCGTCGCGCATGCGTTTGGTCATACCGATCAACTGAATCGAATCGATGTCATACACGCCCTTGGCATTTGGATGATCGCCGAATTGCTGATGGTCGCCGGAAAGGCAGAGCATGTTGCGGATGCCGTGGGCATAAGCACCGAGGATATCGGCCTGCATGGCCAGGCGGTTCCGGTCACGGCAGACCATCTGGTAGTTGGGTTCCAGGCCCTCCTGGATGGCAATCAGCGCGGCGGCCCAACTGGACATGCGCACCATTGCGGTCTGGTTGTCGGTGATATTGACCGAATCCACCATTCCTTTGAGTGGAGCGGCCTTCTCACGGACATGTTCGACATTTGCGCCTCGCGGGGGCCCCAGTTCGCCGGTAAAGGCGAAGTGCCCTGCTTTGAGAATTTTGGCAAGATTGCTTTCGCTCATAAATTAGTCCTCTGTTGCCAGTGCGATCCGGTTGATTCCTCGACAGTGTTTATGGTTTCCAAGGCATTCGCAGTCATTAAATTTCTCTATCCCTGCCATTTAGAATTTCGCGAATATGGCACAATCGCCAGTCCAGTGTCAAGGCGATGAAGAGAAGATCAATGACAATATCTATCTGAAAAAAACGTAATGATTTGAATTCAAATTAAAGGATGAATAGCGTTCATTATTATTCGTAAGAGGGGCAATGGTGGGTAAAAATGCACCGTGTGAGGTTGGAATGCCGTTATTTGTGTGGCGAAATGCCCCACCGGCGTTGCATAAACCGTTGCCGGTTGTTGGGTTTGACGGTTGGAAGTCTAAATTTAATAGAATTAACAACGTGTTATATTATATCGATAACTTTCCGAGATGGTTGGCACAGCACTTGAAATATGTAGGGCTGCAAGAAAATGTGCCATTTATCAACCCTACAACGGAGGATATCATGAAGAAGCAAATGCTGACCAATGGAATCGTCGTGGCAACGGTTGTGTTCATTCTGGGATACGGTGCCAATGCCTTTGCCGGCTGGGGGCGCGGCAGCGGCTATGGCGGCTGCGGGGGACCCGGCGGGCGCTGGGGCGGCGGATACGGTGCGGCCACCCTGAGTCCTGAACAGACCAAACAAATGGAATCCCAGCGTCAGGCATTTTTTGATGACACGGCCGATCTCCGCCAGGAAATTTACCAGAAAGATTTGGACCTGCGCCGGGAACTGGCCAAGGAAACCCCGGATGCCGCCAAGGCGAAAGATTTGCAAAAAGCACTGTCCCAACTGGAAGCGCAATTGGACGCGAAGCGTATCGATCATATGATGGCCATGCGCAAGATCAACCCGGAGGCCGGGCGTGGCCGCCACGGATGGGGCGGAAAAGGGCCCGGCTACAGGAACTGCCCCGGAGCGGGGGGTGGTGCCCGCTGCTGGTAAGACCAACCGGGTTCCGTCGTCAATCATAGCGAAGACGCGTGGCGAGAAATGCCATGCGTCTTCCATTTTTTAAGCCCCTTAACGGGAGACGGCCTCAGGCCAGCCCATAACGTTTCATTTTGAGATGCAGCGTTTTGCGGTTGATCCCCAGCCGGCGGGCGGTTTCACTTTTGTTGCCGCCGGTTTCCGCCAGAGTGGCCGCAATGGCCTCTTTTTCGATGGATTCCAGCGACTGCATGCCATCCAATGCGATCATCCTGTCTTCGGTCACCGTCGGCGCGGACGAAGCGCGGTCGCGGTCGGGCGATATACTCAACGGCAGTTCGCGTTCGGTGATATAGTCGCCGGTGATCAAGATCACGGCCCGCTCGACGGCATTCTCCAGTTCGCGTACGTTGCCCGGCCAGTCGTGCTTGATTAAAAGATCCATGGCCCGGGGGGTGAAGCCCTTGATCGCCTTGCGGTTACGGGAGGCAAACCGTTCCATGAAATGCTGGGCGAGTAATGGGATATCCGCGTGGCGGACCCTCAGGGGCGGCATGTCCACGGTAACGACGTTCAACCGGTAAAAAAGGTCTTCACGAAATTTCCCCCGTTTGACCTCGCCGGACAAATCCCGGTTGGTGGCGGCCAGGATGCGCACATCGACGTGCAAGGTTTCATCGCCGCCGACCCGCTGGAGTTCGCGTTCCTGGATCACACGCAGAAGTTTGGCCTGCATGGCGGGTGACGTCTCGCCGATTTCATCGAGAAACAAGGTGCCCCCATCGGCTTGGCGGAAGCGACCCTCCCGGCGTCTGTCCGCCCCGGTAAAGGCCCCCTTTTCGTGGCCGAAGAGTTCGGATTCCAGGAGCGTGTCCGCCAGGGCCGCGCAGTTGACCACCACAAATGGTTTGGATCGACGGGGGCTGTTGAAGTGGATGGAGCGGGCAATGAGTTCTTTGCCGGTTCCACTTTCGCCGGTGATCAAAACCGTTGCTTCCGACGGTGCCACCATGGCCACCATATCGATAAGGGCGCGCATGGGCGGGCTGCTGCCGATAATGTTCTGCCAGTCGAATTCCTTCCGAAGTTTTTCCTTGAGCTGGCGGTTTTCATTCTTGAGCCGCGTGTGCTCCATGGCCCGTTCCACGGTCAGGCGAAGCGTGTCGAAATCAAGGGGTTTGGTGAGATAATCATAGGCCCCTGTTTTCAGGGCGTCCACCGCCGTCGCAACGGATGAGTAAGCCGTCATGATCAGGATGGGGATGACGGGATTATAGGCTTTTATCCGCTTGAGCGCCTCGATCCCGTCCATTTGCGTCATGCGGACATCCATGAGGATCAGGTCAAAGGGCTGGGTCTTGACTTCATCGACCGCAGCCGATCCATCTTCCGCCACGGTGACACGATAGCCCCAGCTGCGAACAAGGGTTTTCAGGGTCGTCAGGTGGCCGATGTCGTCATCGACGACCAGCAGGTGGGTTTTATTCGGCACGGGTAACCTCGCTGTGGGTGGATGGGGCGGTGGTGGCCGGCGAGGGGGGCAGGGTAATATGGAAGTGCGCGCCTTCGCCTTTCCGGCTCTGTACATGAATACGCCCGCCGTGCGCCTCGACGATCTTGTGGACGATGGCCAGGCCGAGCCCCGTTCCCTTGGGTTTGGTGGTGAAATAGGGGTCGAAGATCTGGGACTGCCGGTCGGCCGCAATACCCGGGCCGGTGTCACGGATATCCAAATGAAGGGTAGCGTTTTTGTCAACGCGTGCTCCGACAATGAGCCGCCCCCCCGCCGGCATCGCCTGGATGGCGTTGAGGTAAAGGTTCAGGAGACATTGGGCAAAACGGTCACCATCCAGAAGGGGGCGGAGGTCGGGGGGAAGGTCGATGTCTTGCCGGACAACAATGTTTTTAGCCGCGGCATCCTGGGCGATCAGTTTCAGGCAATGGGACAGCAGTTGCGGGATATCGGTGGGCTGCCGGTTCAATTCGGATGGACGGGCGAAATCCAATAACTCGCTGATAACGCGATTCAGACGGTCGACCTCACCGGTCATCACCCGGGCGGCTTCCCGGTCTTCGCTGCCCTCCGGAAACTTGCTGCCGAAATAAGTGGCCATGCCTTTAATGGAACTCAGGGGGTTGCGGATTTCGTGGGCCACACCGGCGGCCAGTCCTCCCAGGGCAGCCATTTTCTCCGTACGCCGCAGCGTTGCCTGCAGCTGCCGTATTTCGGCCAGATCGCGCAGGATAATGACCTGGCCCACAAAATGACCGTCTTCATTGACGATACGGCTGGCGCTGACACTCACAGGAATGGTCCGGTCGGGCGTAAAGGGGCATTCCATCTCCTGCTCGATGATTTTTTCGCCCCGGGTCAGGGCATCCTGCAGATCGTCCCAATGGGTCGGCAGAACCTTCTCCGGACGGCGGCCCAGCGCCTGGCCGAACCCGATGCTGGTGATGTTCGCCGCCGCGGCATTGAAAAAAGCGATTTTTCCCTGGTGGTCGGTGGCAATCAGCCCCACCGGCAGGCTGGTGACCACTTCCCGGGCAAAGGCACTGGCATCCTGCAGCGATCGTGCGGCGCTGCGATAGTGATGCGCCCAGAAAATGGAGATGAACCCCGCAACCCCCAGCATTACCAATACCCCCGAAATGGTGATCGTGTTGCGGATATCCTCCTGGCGGGCTTCATCGAAGGGCGCCATGTCAAAGCCGGCCAAAATGATCTGGTCGCTATTTGTCGGATCGCCGGGGAAGCACCAGTCCGTGCTTCCCTGCCCGGACATGCCGGGAGGGCAGAACCGGTCCTGATGCCGTCCCCCCATGCCGCGCCGGTTCCCCCGTCCAGCACCCTGCAGGGGCTTGAACAGGCGGTAGACCTCAAATGTTTGCGGGCTGTTTTCCTGGTTTGTAAGGCGCCAGCGTTCGCCCTCTCCCGCTGACGGAAGATCGGTCAGCACACGCCCGATTTTGGTTCGATCATTGTGGGCCAGGATTCGGCCGTCGCGATCAACGACCATCAGGTATACGATATCCGGCTGCCGCGCCGTCTCCTCGAGCAGGCGCTGGACCTGGTTCCCCCCCCACATCATGCCCATCATGCCGGTTCGGGCGCCGGCCTCGAAGGCCTTGATCAACGCCGCGCCCTTTTCATTCAGAATGCGGGACATGTGTTGGGTTTCGCGGTTGATATTGCGCACGGCCAGGGCCACGACCACCAGGAGCAGAATGGACGCCGCCGCTACGACGATCCAGGGCGATGGGAAAAATTTTAAGCGTTTGAGACTGTCGGATTTAAGCATGGCGCCGTTCCCGCTGACGAGTGATACGTGCATTTAAAATTAGGGTTTGTGGGGCATTTGTAAACAGTTGGCGGTTGGCATCGCGGTGCCAATGGGTAAAAATGCCCCACATGGGATCAAAGAGGCCTGTCGGCAGGATGGGTTACAAAAGAAATGCCATGGTTTCTTTTTTTGAACCATTTGACCGCTGTGCGTTACCCATTGCTAAAGCCTGATCGAAAACTTCAATTCACCGGATGGCAAGGCAAGGGGGCGACATGAACATCTGCAAACCATGGATCGAAATGATGGTATTTTTTCTTCTCGCTTTGGCCGCCATGACCCTGCCGGCCATGGGGGCAACAACCCGCTGCTTACCGTCAGGCCTCCATGAAGTGGCCCGTCCGGCGTGCGACGGCAGGACGAATATGGGACTTTCGATGGACGGCTACCAACACCGTGCGCGGCAGCCGTTTACGGCGTCCGACGCAATCGATTGAAGCCACGGCCTGCGGAGCAATCTTAAGTTCCACGTCCACGGACCAACTAGAATGGATGAAACGGCTTTCGGCTTATGGTTCGAAACCCCTCCGGAAACCAAACCCGAGACAACCATGGGAGGACCTATGAAAACGTTGATGGCAACAATGGCACTTTTTCTCACCATACTGGTGTCGAATGCCTGGGCTGATTTGACCGGTCGCTGGTCCTGTGACGACGGCGGCACCTATTACCTGCGCCAGAGCGGTCAGGACCTTTTTTGGTACGGTAAAGCCGAGGGTGAGCGGCCTGCCTGGACCAATGTTTTTCACGGCCGGATTCACCAGGGCCGTATCACAGGTACATGGGCCGATGTACCCAAAGGGCGGGCCCGCAATGCCGGTAAACTGGAGCTGCGGCTTTCCCCAAACGGCCGGATTTTGAAAGCCGTTCAAAAGACGGGTGGATTTGGTGGCTCCCGATGGTCGCGCGCCCAGGCGAGCGCCCGTCCGGCACCCCCACCGCCGCCTACCTTGAAGGAAGATTGTGTATCCTTCGATCCGGCGGCGGTACGGGTGCGCAAGATCAACGGAAACTGGAAAATTGTCGACGGCTCCCACTGGCTGTTCGATTTCGGTGATGACCGCAGCGCCGCCCGCCAGACGTTAAGGATCATCCGGCACTACCGGATGGACCAATCCTGTTTTGTCGGACGTCCCGACCCCTCTTTTACCTACATGCTGACGGATGGGAATGCGCCTGCTGGTGCGGTGAATGGCGAGGACTGTGTCGCGTTTGACCCGGACCGCATTACGGTGCGCAAGCTTAACGGCCGCTGGAAAATTGTCGACGGCTCCCACTGGCTGTTCGATTTCGACCAGAACGAAGCCGAGGCCCGTCAAACCCTGCACATAATTCGCAAGCATGGGTTTACCCGATCCTGCTTCGTGGGCCGTCCCGATCCGGACTTTACCTACCTGCGGCGCTGAGACGAAAAAGGCGCTCTAACCGGACTGACGCTGCCGGCCGGAGCCCATCGATCCCGGAGAGGGTCTCGCACGCCATGGCGCGGGACCCTCTTATCCGTTGCGGTGTCCCGCGTTTAGCGCGGAACGGCGTGTCACTGCTGTCAAGGGCGCTTATTCGTCTTAATCCAACCTTCCCATATGGCGCCAATCTTCCCATTCTGCACCCTAACCTGCCCTCAACCGGCAACGAGTTCTTTTCCGGCCACCGCCTGTCAATTGACACTCCCGGGTCTTCTTGGCATACTCCCAGAAGCGTTGGTCCGCGCTGTCTAACCTGAATCGTTGCCTAAAATTTAGTGTGTAGAAAAAATGTCATGCAATGTTTGGGTTGAAGGTCTGGGGAAAGATGTCGCCGATCCCAGTTTGCCAGTTCCCCGAAGTGCGGACGCCCGCCTGAAAGACCACCATTTGGATATTGGAAAGAGGGCAAGGCCCCGGAAGAAACCGGGGTTGTTCCAGCATCTCCCCATTGCCCACCAGGGTTCCTTGTTTTGGCAAAACGGGAATTATTTGAACCTTTTGACAACCGGGAACGACACATGAATAAAGGGATCGCCGCTGCACCGGAAACCCGCCTGCTCGCCAAAGTGGCCCAGGGCGACCATGCGGCCTTCAGGGAATTGTACGAATCCATGTCACGGAGTGTTTATTTTTATCTTTACCGGATACTCCGCGACGAAAGCCTGGCGGAAGACGTCCAGGTGGAAGTTTTCACTCAGGTCTGGAAGGGCGCCGCCCGGTTCCAGGGCCGATCCAAAGTGAAGACATGGGTTTTCGGGATTGCCCGGAACCTGGCCATGAACGCGTTGCGCAAAAACCGGCACCATGCCAACATCGACGATTACCAGCATATCGCCGATGAGAACCAGCCGAATCCGGACGATGCCGACCGGAGGTGGCTGCTGCAAAAGGCCATGGGCATGGTGTCCGACAAACACCGGGAGGTTCTGGATTTGGTGTTTTTCCAGCAGATGAACTACCAGGAGATCGCTGAGATTTTGGCGATATCGGTCAACACGGTTAAAACCCGCGTGTTTTATGCCAAATCGGCGTTAAGGAAAGCGATCGGAAAGCTTGGAGTAGCTCACGATGAAATATGACATTGAAACATTGCGCGAGATGATGCCGCTCTATATCAACGGCCGGTTGTCCGAGAGCGAAAAGACGGCCTTCGAGGAGGCCCTTGCGAAGAATGCGGCGCTAAAACAGGAGTTGGCGGAGTTTGAAGAGATCGCGGCCCTCTATCCGGAAATGGAGGAAGCGGTTCCTTTTCCATCCGACGACAAAGTATTTGCGCGCATCATGGACAATATCGAGGCTCAGGAAAAAAAGACCGTGCCGGGCGATCCGCCGATGCTGTTCGCAAAGCTGGCCGAATTTTTCCGGACCACTTTTTTCTCCCCCCGGGTGGCCTGGGCGGTGGCCGGCGTTCAACTGGTCCTGCTGATCACACTGGTGGGGACCCTGCCGGACAAGCAGGATTACCAGACCCTGTCCTCCGGTCAGACCGCCAGTGCGGCATCCCAGAGACTCAATGTCGTATTCGACGAAAATGCCCTGGAAAAGGAAATCCGTGGGCTCCTCAAGAAAATCGACGCCGGCATCATTGCCGGTCCAATGGCCAATGGACTTTATGTAATCGAGGTTCGTACTGCCGAGCGGTCGGGAGAGGACGCCCTTAAACTATTGCTCGATTCGAAACTGGTCCGACTGGCGGAGCCAAGCTACTAGAGTACGCCATGCGCCTGAACACGATTATACGCCAACTCGGGGGTTGCCTGCTTTTGGGGGCGCTTGTCCTGTGGCCGGCCCACCTGGCCGGCGCTGCCGAAAAAATCACGACGCATTCGGCGTCCACTACCCGGCCGGTGGCAGGGCTTCCGGAGATATCCACCAAACGCACGACAACCTCCCAGCCCTCACCGCCGTTGACCCACCAGATCCAGTCCTCCGGACAAACCACCGCACCGTGCAGCGCCTTGAGACTGGCAACGCCCCTGACGCTGCCACCCGGAACCGTCGGCAGACCTTATACCGCAACGATTACGGCTTCCGGCGGTTTCCCACCCGTGAGTTATGCGCTGACGAAAGGTGCCGTGCTGCCCCCGGGGCTTCAACTGACGTCCAGGGGGATCATCAGCGGGACGCCCGTGGAAGCGGGCCCGTACCGTTTTGGTATCCTGGCCTATGATCGTTGTCCCGCCGGGGTCCAGGCCCGGGAAAATGTGTTTAACCTGAATATTTTGAACGCTTTACCCGCTGCAAGGCCAAATCACAACGAGACGCTTCACCGGCAGATTCCCGATCGCCGCCAAACGTCGTTCGCACTTGAAGGGGTGCACCTTTTTTTCGAAAACCGGGGCACCTCCATTGTCGTGGCGCAAAATGGCATCCTACCCCGGCTGGTCGCGCAGGTGCGGTTGCGGGGCGAGGGGGTCGTGCGGGGCTACTGGCAGGTGGATACCGGCCAGCGGCATCCGTTTACCCAACGCCTGCAGGGGCCGGACGCTATTATTGCGTTTCCCGCCAAGGTCCATTTGCCCACCACGGACCCGGGCCGCCATGATGTCCGACTGGTGATCACCAACGCGAACACCGCAATGCCGGAGAGTCTGGCCAGCTACCGCATCATCAGCGGGTCAATGACCTCGGAAAACCCAATCCATCGCCAGATCATGGTGACGGTCCTACCAGAGAAGGGTCCCCGGATCATCAATCGCTTGTGCCGGAAGTTTGCGCTGCGACAGGTGGAATCCTTTGATGTCCGCGTCCTTGGTTTCCGGACCTATGTCCTGGAAAGTGACGGCGATACCCAGGACCTCGCGGCATCCATTCGCCGGGATCCCGATGTGCTCCAGGCGGACCCCAACCAGATTTATAGAACGTTCAGTGACCCGAAACGCGGTTTTCAGCAGATCGCCGGCCGTTTCAATTTTGAAGGCCTGCATGCCCGGAGCCGCGGGCGTGGCGTCCTGGTCGCGGTCATCGATACGGGCGTTGACGCCACTCATCGGGATTTGGAAACGCGTGTCCAGGTCAGTGAAAACATGGTGGCCGACAGCCCGTTCCAACCCGAAATTCACGGTACGGCCGTGGCCGGAATCATCGGTGCCGCCATCAACGGGTTCGGCATCGAGGGCATTGCCCCCGAGGCGGAACTGCTTGCCCTGAGGGCCTGCCGGCAGGTGTCCCCCAACCACCCCGGTGGCCGTGGCGACACCGCGGCCCTGGCCAAGGCCCTGGACCGAGCGCTTGTCAAGCGGGCCAAGGTCGTCAACATGAGTTTCGGGGCGCCCCGCCCGGACGGGCTGGTGGAGATGCTGTTGGAGAAAGGCGCCGCCGCCGGTGTGCTTTTCGTGGCGCCGGTGGGAAACGAACAGGGCATGAAAACGGCCTGGTTTCCTGCCTCGAGCCAATGGGTTGTCGCGGTTGGCGGCCGAGACGCCAAGGGCCGGCCCTACCCGGATGCCCAGGCCGACCCCTTTGCGAGGGTGTGTGCCCCGGCGGAGAATATCTTCACCACGATTCCCGATGGGCGGTTCAATTTTCTTACGGGCACCTCCATGTCTTCGGCTATTGTGGCGGGCATGCTCGCCCTGGCGGCTGAACGATCTCCCGATTTGAAGCTGGAAGATCTTCCGCCTTTCGACGGCAGCACCTGCCGGTGGGTGGAACATTTGATGGATGTTCCCATTTGTACAGCGGATTAAGGCGCCGATTGACGCTTTGGGCTTGGCGTCTCTTTCATAAGATATATTTCCGCCACTGTGGGTGGAGGCTGCGGAATGGTTTCCAAAATAGATATCCAACGCCGGATGCAATTCTGTTGAACGAACCCGGGAGAAGACGATGGCTCACATCAGATCCTCACATGGCCATGCGGCAACCGTCATGGCATTTACCTTGTTCCTGGCATGTGCGGTATTCAGCCTCTTTGGCTTGCCGAAGACGGGATACGCTCTGGAACCCCGGGCCACGCCTTCGACGAGCACCATTGTTCCCGGGCTGAACAATACCGTGCAGATTCGCTATACGTCGACGGATCCGAGCGACCCGGATTTCACCAGCACCTCGGACCAGGGGCGCTTTTTAACCGAGGACGGCCGTCTGTTGGGCACCGTCGATCGGAGGCTGGCCATGCGCATTCGCAATGGAAGGGGTTCGGTGACAGAGCTTCTGACCGTTCCGGCCGGGGTTATCGCCCAGGCCCTTAAGCTCAAGCTGAGTCGTATTCGCTATACACGGGAATTCAGGGATGCTGTAACGGAACTGAATGCGGTTGCGGTCATTCTCCCGATTGTGCCGTCCTCGGCCGGTGCCTTCAGCCTGGTGCGCATGGCGTTGGCGTTCAACCAGCCGCCGGAGGCGGCCGGCACCCATCCCAGCAGCGGCGGCCGGATAACGGTGCCCCGCTTCAGCAAAGGGCTGCAGGCCTTTGCCACCCTAACCTACAACGGCGGGGGCACCCTGCGGGGCCAGTGGAAGGTGGACGGCCAGATCCTGGGGATCGTCACCCGCCAGCTCAACCGGGGCCTCCGGGAAGCGACCATCTCCAGCCCCCCGGTCCCGGGCCTTCCCACCTACGGAACCGGCCTTCACAAGGTGGTATTCGAAATCCTGGCGCCGACGCCTTCCTTCGACGAACCCATAATTTACTATTTCGTGACCGAAGCCTACACGGGCGCTTCCCTGGGATCGCTTCAACTGGCGGAACCCCGGGAGGGGGAGCACGTTGGCCTGTCGGCCGATCCGGCCCCGCGGTTTGCCTGGCAGTCGGCCGGAGAGGGCGTTCTTTACCGCTTCAGGCTTTATGCGATCGCGGAGCTGGAATCCTTTGACCCCCGGGCGCCGCTGGCATTTGCCTATCAGAGGCCGTTGCTCGCGGCGATGACCCCGGAGACCGGCTACGATTTGACAGGGTTCGATGTAAGCTTGCTTGTTCCGGACGCACCCTATTGCTGGCAGGTGCAGGCTTTCAAGGACAATGTCATGGTGGGGGCGAGTGTGTATCGTCAGGTTTATTATGCGGGGGCGCAGGGAGATTCAGAATAGCAACTTCTTCGGCCCTCGCGGACCAAGCGAAGGCCTTTCAATGGTTTTCCGCATAAAAAGTCAGTCCATTACCGGGGAGGCAGTGGCGATGAAACGTTGCGTTTGGCGTCGTAGACCCATTCTGAATAGCGGCATGATCCTGTTCATCTTCAGCTTATATTGGGCGCTGTCGGCTTGGCCTGCCGCCGCCGGCAATGCCAATCCGCCGGCAAAAACCGTCAAACTGGTTTTTATCCACCATTCTTGCGGGGAGAACTGGTTGACGGACGGCAACGGCAACCTGGGCAGAGCCCTCGCTAAGAACAATTATTTTGTCAGCGACACCAACTACGGCTGGGGACCCCATGGCATAGGCGACAGCACCGATATTACGGACTGGCCCCGCTGGTTTACAGGAAGCGAGCGCGGCGTCTATCTGCAGGCGCTCTACCGCGAGAGCGGCCGGCATTCCGGCTACACCCGGACAAGAAGGGATCCCGGCGGCGAGAACAACATTATCATGTTCAAGTCCTGTTTTCCCAATTCCAATCTTGAGGGGCGGCCGGGCGATGCGCCGCGCAGAGGGGGCGGGCTCACCGTGGCCAATGCCAAGGCCGTCTACAACGATCTTCTGACCTATTTCGGCAGCCGCCCGGACAAACTGTTCATCGCCATTACGGCGCCGCCTGTCCAGGACCGAACCCACGCCGTCAATGCCCGCGCCTTCAACCGCTGGCTCGTCAACGATTGGCTGAAGGCCTATACGGGCGATAACGTGGCCGTGTTCGATTTTTACAACGTCCTTACCGGCCCGGGCAATCACCACCGGTTTCGCAATGGCCGTATCGAACATGTGGTCGCCGACAGCCGCAACACGCTCTACTACCCGTCCAACGGGGACGACCACCCGTCTCCCAAAGGCAATCGGAAGGCCACCGAGGAGATCGTGCCCTTGATCAATCTGTATTATCACCGCTGGCAGGCCGGGCAGGAACCTGTGCAATCGACAGGAGTGCCCTCGGTTCCGGAGCAAACCATCACCCAAGCCCGAACGGCGTCATCCGAAACCGTTCCGGCCCCGATAAGAATCCCGCGGCCGGTGTCGGCAGCCTCAGCGCACCTGATCGACGACTTCGAGCAGGCCGTCAATGAATGGGTCGTTTTTGCCGACGAGGGGAATGCCGCTACCCAATTAAGCTGCCGCCGGGAGGTATCCGAAGATTTTCGGGGACAGGCCGGCTTGGCCATCACCTACACGGTGGCACCGGAAAGCTGGGCCACGTGCAGCCTGGTTTTGCCGGGGCCCCAAGATTGGCATACGAAAAGGGGGATATCCCTCTATCTGCGGGCCGAGCAGGCGGGTCAGGAATTCCACATCGTAGCCTACCAGGGGGCTTCGACGGACAACCTCTCCCATTTCGAATATAAAGTGCTTACCGCCGCGGAAACGGCTGCCGGCTGGCAGCGCGTGGATATCCCCTGGGAAAATTTTACTCAGCCGGCCTGGGAAGGGGACGGCACGGCCAAATTTGACCCCGGCCGCGCCATGGGACTGGCCTTTGCCTTCAACGGGGGAGAAGATGGTGGTCGTGCCGGGAGGATTTGGGTGGATGATATTTGTTTCCTGTCGGAATAGGCAATGCCTTCGGCCTTTTCTAAGTTAAGCTTAATTGGTTTTCTTTAACTTAGGACTTGGCTAAGTTAAAGAAAGATCTAAAAAGCGTAAAAACGGTTGATATGGAGTCCAAAATGAAAAGCTACCGTAAAGAGCTATGGTTCAACGTGCCCACCCGCCGGGCGTTCATCAACATCACCCCCGACGTGCAGAAATGCATCGATGAGAGCGAGGTTACCGAAGGTCTCGTGCTCGTCAACGCAATGCACATTACGGCCTCTGTGTTCATCAATGACGATGAATCCGGCCTTCATCACGATTATGATGTATGGCTGGAAAAGCTTGCCCCCCATGCGCCGGTGGAGCAGTACCGGCATAATGTGGGCGAAGACAATGCGGATGCCCACATGAAGCGCCAGATCATGGGCCGTGAGGTGGTGGTGGCGATCACGGACGGACGGTTGGATTTCGGAACGTGGGAACGCATTTTTTACGGGGAATTCGATGGCCGGCGTAAAAAACGGGTGCTGGTGAAAATTATCGGCGAATAAGGTTGTGCCCGCATACGCGTGCCGTATTTCAAAACGCGGGTACCCGATTGATCCGGGCTGCCGGCAGGAACTGCCGCTTTTTTTTGCCCGCCGGCAGCCGTTTCATTATCACGCTTGTATCAGGGCTAAAGAGACCGACCCGTATCGCCATAGGCAGTATCGATAAGGTCCTGATAACCTTGGACAACATTCCGGCGCTTGAGTTTCAGGGTCTGCGTCATCATACCGTTTTCAAGCGTAAAGTCATCTTTAAGAAAGATAAATTTTTTGGGGATCTCATACCCGCCGTATTTTTGCCTCAAGTAACCAACGATTTCTTCTTCCAGCATGTCCGTGACGGCGGTGTTTTTCAAAAGCGATTCCGGGTCAGAGGGGATCGCATTTTTTTTTGCATATTTACCCAAAACATCAAAGTCGGGAAAAACAAAACATATATTATAGGGTTTCCCTTCGCCGTACACCATGGCATTGGCCACATTGGGAAGGAGTTTGATATCCTCTTCAATGGAATTGGGGAAAACATACTTGCCGTTTTCAAGTTTGTACTGCTCTTTGATGCGTCCGGTGATGTAGAGAAAACCGTCCTCGTCAAAGCGCCCCCGGTCGCCGCTCCGGAATCCGCCATCCGGTGTCATGACCTTCCGGGTTTCTTCCGGTTTATTGTGGTAGCCTTTCATGACGTTTGGCCCGTAAACGACGATTTCACCGTCGTCGGCACCGTCTTCAACCACGGACTTGTCGATAACGACTTTTTGGCCTTCGAGCACTTTTCCCACACTGCCGAGGCGATGGGCACTGCGGCAGTTCATGGCAACGGCCGGCGATGTTTCACTCAAGCCGTAACAATCGAAAGCGGGCACGCCAATGTCGAAAAAGAACTCGCCGATTTCGCGATTCATGACCGCGCTTGCGGTAAGGGCGCCTTGCAGCCTTCCGCCAAAGCCCGCCCGTATTTTGCTGAAAACCAATTTGTCGAAGAGCTTGAATTGAAGGTCGGTCATGAGGCTGGATTGCCCCTGCGCCTTCAGCTGCCGTCTTTTCTTGGCGGTTTTTCGGGCGGCGTCGAAGAGGGTTTTTTTCAATCCGCCTTCTTCTTCCATGCGGGCCATGATGCCGTCATATATCTTGTTGAACAGTCGGGGGACACAGACCAGATACGTCGGCCGTACCAATTGCATGTCTTCGGCAAGGGTCGTGACGTCCCGCATGAAAGCCAGGGATCCGCCGAACTGGATCCAGTTGTTCAACTCACCGCTAAGGGCGTATGAGTGTGCCCAGGGAAGAATGGAGAGTCCTACTTGGGATTCCGTGAGCTCCGGATAAAGTTTGTAACCTCCCCTTGACGTGTAGGTGAGGTTCCCATGGGAGAGCAGAACACCCTTCGGGTCACCCGTCGTGCCGGATGTATAGATCAGAATAGCGATATCTTCGGGGCTTGGTACAATGGGTTCAACGGGATTTTCAGCCCCCGAAGTCTCAAGGGCTTTCAGACTGTTGTCGCCCTCCGATTCCATGATAAATATTTTTTCAAGGGTCGGTATTTCGTCCAGGAACCCTTTAACTTTTTCATAGATGACGGGACTGGAGACCACCAGAACTTTGACCTGGCTGTCGGTGATAATATATTTCCATGTCTCCGGTCGTTCTTTTTCGTACATGGGGACAAATCGGGCATTGCGACCGTAGGTCGCATAGGACAATACGCACCATTCCGGACGGTTGTTGGCAATAATGCCAACGAAATCCGCTTCCTGGACTCCGGCCGCGGCCAGTCCGCCGCGGGCATTGCGGATGCGTTCGTCAATTTCGCCATAGGTTATCGCGTCGAGCGTGTTTTTATCGTTCCTGACCCAAAAAAGCGTATTGGTTCTGAATTTTTTAACGCTTTCGCCCCACCATTCGACCAGGTTGTCCGGTTTCTCATAATGCCACATAAGTCATCCCGCCGTAGTGAATTGAAAATTGATTAAAAATTGCGAAGCTTTTCAATTAAAACCGCCTTTTCATAGGAAATCTGGGGCACTTTTGCAATCGCAATTTTAAATCGATATATGAATAATTTCAAATAAATGAAGGGGGTTCAGCCGAAGGGGGGTGGTGGCCGCGGCGCATTCGCCCGGATAGTTCACGTGCGGATGCAACGGGACACTGACTATTGATGCGCGGATTGCAGGGGGCGCTCCGGCGTCTTGCCGGCGGTTCGCGCTATCCGAAGATATTGATTTCTCGTATGGCCCGCTCCAAAAGGCTGCCGACTTCGCGAGCCCATGTGAACGACTGGGCTTTGCGGGGAACGGTTTTCATTTCATCGAAAGTGGCGGCCGTGATATTCAATTTCTTCCAGCCGTCCTGTCCGAAGGTGATGCGGGCGCTTTCCGGATAAATGTCGAAGAGATTGAGGGTCTCGTTTCCCGGATTGCCCACGAATTCGTATTCAAGCCCCACGCCTTTGTTGCGGTAGCGGAGGATGAGGCGGTTGTTGAGTTTTTGGGCGCTTACGATTTTGGAGTGCAGGTAAACCAGGGCGCCCGAGACCTGCCGGGAATGATGGCGGAGCTGCGACAAAAAGCTCTCCACGGTCAATTGCCGGGTACGGTCGTCACGCACATGCTGGGAGGCGGATTTGACGAATTCGATCTGGGCGTCCTCAATGCTTTGGTCGGCGAGTCGTTCGGCCACATGCATATAAAGCGTACTGTTCTTTTTAAAGAAGTTCTTTTTGCCCATCATCAGGTCGAATTGGCTCAAGATTTTGTTGCCTTCCTTGCCAACCAGATCTTCAAAGGAAAACTTAAGTATTGGTTCTGCCTCGGAAAGATCCTGCTGGTTGAGGAGCGTGCAGTAGAGGGCCATGTGCTGTCCGGTGGAAAGAAATATCCAGGGGCAATTCAGACGGAAGCTGTATTCCAGATACTGGTTGATGTCTTCTTCCAGGGGGTCGCTCCAGGATTTGACTTCTACGATCACCGTGGGGTTGCCGTCTTTGAAAAGGACGATATCGAGGCCCTGATGATCGAAATCCATATCCCGCAACAGGTGCCACCCCATGGTCTGCAAGATGGGGACGATGATTTTGCTTTTGATGTTTTCCTTGTTGCCTTTACGGTCAGCCGTGATGTGATCTTTGACCTGGATGGACTTCAAGTGGGAACGTAGTCGTTGAAAACTCATGGCACCATTTCCCCCGAGGGTTGGTCCGTCATGGTTGTGGCCTCGTTGATCTGCATTGACTTGTGATCAGATAGGCTTCCCGAACCATGCATCGCGTGGCATTACACAATTGCAACCGATAAGAAAAAGGGGTTGATTTTTAATATTATAGCACACAACGGGTCCGGGGGAAAGGGACGTGGAGGGGCCCTTGCCCCGTCCGGCCTATCGGATCAAGGAAAGGGGATCAGGCGGCCGCATGCGCGCGACCGCCGGTTCTGGTTTCAGATGGGGGCCTTCAGGCGATCAAAAATCCTGGAAGGCGTCGCTGTCGTGGTCGTCGAACGGGATGACCTGCTCCGGAGCGGCCTTCTTGGCGGCCGGTGCGGGTGCCAGGGTTTTCGGCGCCGGCTTCCTGCGGACCAGGCGGTTTACTTTTTTAATGGCCGTCGGTGAGTGTGGCCGGGAACGCCGCCCCTCGACGAGCACCACCAGTTCCTGGACCATGTGCTTCATCTGTTCGGCCTGGGCGTTCATCTCCTCGGAAGCCGAGGCCGATTCTTCAGCCGTGGCCGCATTCTGTTGGACCACCTTGTCCATTTCAGTGACGGCTGTGTTGATTTGTTCGACTCCCTGGGCCTGTTCGGAAGAGGCCGCAGCGATTTCACCCACCAGATCCCCCACCTTGGTGGAGGATTCGGACACTTCCGTGAAGGCGGTATTGGTTTTGGTGACGAGTTCGGACCCGTCTTTCACGCGTTTGGAGGTGTCCTCGATGAGTACGGATGTATTCTTGGCGGCTTCGGCCGCGCGGATGGCCAGGTTGCGAACTTCATCGGCCACCACCGCGAATCCGGCACCGGCCTCACCGGCCCGAGCTGCTTCCACCGCCGCGTTCAAGGCCAGCAGGTTGGTCTGAAATGCGATTTCGTCGATGGTCTTGACGATTTTCTGGGTTTCCTCGCTGGATTTGGAAATTTCCCCCATCGACTGGGTCAGCTGGGCCATTTCGCCGGTGGCGTGCTCAACCACGGCATTGGCATCTTTCATGAGGTGGTTGGCCTGGCCGGCATTGTCGGCGTTCTGCTGGGTCATGGAGGCCATTTCCTCCAGGGATGCCGAGGTTTCTTCGATGCTGGCAGCCTGTTCGGAAGCGCCTTCGGCCAGGGCCTGGCTGGCGGAGGACACCTGGCTGGAGGCCGAGGCGATCTCGTCCGATCCCGTGTTCAGGGACTTGATGATGTTGTCGATGGGCTTGGCGATGGAGCGGGCCATGAGCCAGGAAACCGTCAGCGCGGCGACCATGATGACGCTCAACACGATGAAGATGATGGTGAACAGGCCGGCGATTTCTTTTTGAACGTCATCGATGTAAATCCCGGACCCGATCACCCAATTCCACTGGGGAAACAGTTTTACATAGGAGATCTTGGGCTGCGGTTCGTCCACGCCCGGCTTGGGCCACATATAATCCACGAAGCCCGCTCCGTTTTGCTTGCAGACCTTGACCATTTCCACGAACAGGTGTTTGCCGTTCGGGTCTTTGGAGCCGGAGATATCTTTGCCATTCAACTGGGGCTTCATGGGGTGCATGATCATGCGTGGCGCCATGTCGTTGATCCAGAAATAATCATTGGTTTCGTAGCGCATGGCCTGCAAGGCGGTTTTGGCCTGCTCCTGGGCCGCTTCGGTCGAGAGGGTACCCTTGCCGGCCAGTTCGGCATAATAGCCCACCACACTGTGAGCCGCCTCAACCAGGTGCCGTGTTTTAAGATATTTAGCGTCATACATATTGCCTTTGATTTTCGGGTACAGCCAGGCGAAAATCCCGCTGAATGCCATGACGATAACCACGCCGAGCAAAAGAATCCTTGTCGATAGTTTGAATTTGTTTAGCATTTGGTTGCCTCCCCGCGAAAATTGTCTGTCCATTCGTCAAACGAATCATTGTACCTGCAAGCCCCTCCCGAACAGCTGCCGGCTTCGGGGTTGGAATTGCGGGTCTTAATGGGGAGTATCGGGAGTTTTTAGCACAACTTTAATTCTATTTGACGACCCTGTTCCGACGGGCCCTTCCGGCGACGGGGTCTATTGACCCTTTGTTTAAATTATGTCATATAGTTTCAATAAATTACGCTGCGTTGTGTTCTTCGTGCCGGGCGCTGGGGCAACTCGATGCTAAATTTAACAGCGGTATCTGCCGATACTGTTGTTGGGCAAAGGGGGGTTCAGCTTTCCGGCGGGACCAAAGACAAAGCATTTTCACAGGACGGGTTCTATGGATAAGGTTTTGATCGTCGATAGCAATGCCGATTTTCTGAAATCGCTCAAAGACGGCCTTGACAAGATGCACCAGTTCGAAGTGTTGGTCGCCAGCGACGGCGAGGAAGCCATCAAGCTGCTAACGAACGAAAAGGTGGCGGTATTCGTCACCGATATCAACACGCCCACCTTCGACGGCCTGGAGCTTTTGGCCTTCATGACCCAGGAACATCCCAACACGCCCTGCATCGTCATGACCGATTACGGCAAGCCCTGGTTCCGCAAGCGCATGGACCAGCAGGAGGTTCTCTACCACCTTGAAAAACCGTTCGAAATCGGTGCGCTGGCGTCGGCCATTTTTGTCGGGCTCAATCTGCGTGACGAGGGGATGAACTACAAGGGCATGACCATGGCCAGCCTCCTGCCGCTGATTGAGATCGAGCAGAAAACCTGCCGCATGGAAATCAAATCCGCCGGCAAGGGCAAAGGCTATCTCTATTTTGACGAAGGAGTCCTGATTGACGCCCATCTCAAAGGCAAAACCGGTGAAAAGGCCGCCCTGGCGATTTCCGAATGGGACCGCATCGCGATTAAATTTTCCGAACTCCCCCGCCGGCGCACCCGGACACGTGTCAAAACGCACCTCATGGATATGGCCGGTGCCACCTGGATGAGGGAAGAAACCGAAGCCCTGCAGGAAGATGAATCCACCGGCGAGGGGGTGGTTCTGGAGACCTCGACCAGTCAAACCCTCTTGGACGAGGAAACCAGCCGCGCCATCCTGTCCCACTCCATCAGCGAGTTCAAGTCCATTAAAGGCTATCAGGCGGTTGCCATTCTGGATGCCGACGGCGACATCCTGGCAGCGGATATCCTTGACGAACATATTGATCTGGAACGGCTTGCCATCGGCATCAGCAGTATTTTTTCGGTGAGTGAGGAGACTACCGGGCAGATCGGATTCGATCGCAGTCAGGCGCTGACGCTTCACACCCGCAGCGGTGTCATTCTTCTGGTCACCTCGGAACTCGAAGCGGCGGCCGGTCTTCGTTTGATGGGGGTTACCAAGACCGATGGCAATTGGTTCTACATGAAAGTTCAACTCGAGAATTTATTCCCGAAAATCGTTTCCGGGCTGACCTGACCCCTCCCACCGCAAGTGATGTTTCGGCGCCCCTTGTCCTGCCGTCGTCATGGACCGGATACAGGAGTAACAACCATGCGGACTTTTTCTGGAATTGTCGTCCTTTTCATGGCGAGCCTTTTGGCGGGGCCGGCTTGCGGGCAAGCACTGGAGCGCGAATTCCTGGGGATGCCCTGGGGGGCGGACATTCGTGACCAGCGCGGTTATGAGCTGCTTTATGAGAAGGGGGACCTGCGCTACTACATTCAACCGGACACGGTCAGAACCGTCAAAGGATTCCAGATCGAGCGGGTGATCTACGGCACCCATGGGGATCACTTTTTTTCCGCTTTCCTGCTGATCGATACCATGGAAACGTTTGACGCCATTAAAACCTACATGGAAAGCCGTTATGGTTTCCCCAAAACAACCTGGTCGGTGGCCGGCGATCAGACGATATACAAATGGCAGTATAAGACGATTCGCATGAAGTTGAAATTCTACCAGAAGGATCGTCGCATGAAATTGGCGTTTTACTACATGCCCATTGCCAACAAGGTAAACGAGCAAGAAGCGGAAGCCCACCAGCAAAAGTCCTTGCAGTTTCTGCCCATCGAACGTGATAAAAAGCCGGAAGCGATGCCGTTGCTCGTCTTTTAGTCCGGCGCAACAGGCGCCGTTTTTTTCTATCCTATTGCAATGGCAACGGGTGCCGCTTAAACGAAATTGAATTGACAAATTGGCACCAAACCGCTACGGTTGAATTCGGGTTAATGCTCATAATTTCGATAGCCGACCAGGCGGCCCAGCGACCTCACAACTGTTCATCGTTGATCAACCGGGTTGTTCCGCTGACATCCTGTTGTGGACGCCCTGGTCGGCTATCGCTTCCTATCCTTTGTCCTATTTCCCCAACGGGTGCGATGGAGAGGCGCCATGGGCCACGCCGCCATGGGCAAAATCATGTGGGTCGATCTCGGCCAGGGCACGATCAGCGTCGAGTCGATTCCCGACCGTCTCTATGAACAAGTTCTGTCCGGCGTGGGGCTGGCTGCCCATCTCTTATACGACCGCATACCTGCCGGGGCCGATCCCCTCGGTCCCGAGAACATCCTTGGCTTTGTGTCCGGCCTGCTCACCGGTACCGGCAGTTTGTTTACGGGGCGCTGGATGGTCACCGGTAAATCCCCCTTGACCGGTGGCTGGGGCGATGCCAACTGCGGGGGCAATTTTTCGCCGGCCATCAAACGATGCGGCGTCGATGGCATTTTTTTTACGGGTGTCAGCCCGCGCCCGGTGTATTTTTGGGCCGACAAAGGGCAGGCCGAGCTGCGGGATGCTGCCGAGCTGTGGGGCAATGATACCCTCGAGACGGAAAAGCGCCTGCAGCAGAAAGACGGCCGCCACATGCGCGTGGCCTGCATCGGTCCGGCGGGTGAAAACCGTTCCCTGATCGCGGGGGTCGCCAACGATGGGGGCCGCATGGCCGCCCGGGCGGGGCTGGGCGCGGTCATGGGGGCCAAGCGCTTAAAGGCGGTTGTCCTGGGAGGCGGGCAGCGCATCCCGGTCCACGACCGGGAGGCTGTCAAGATCCTGAGCCGGCAGTGCAACGAAACCGTACAGTTTGCCCCCCCGTTCATGAACGGCATGATGATGGCGTTTGCCGGATCCCTCATGCGCATGCTGCCGGTGCAGATGGCTTTTGACGGCATGCTCTACAAGCTCATGCTGGATAAATACGGTACCACCAGTTTGAATCAGATCATGGTGGAGGTGGGCGACACGCCGATCAAGAACTGGCGCGGCAGCAATGAAGATTTTGACCGGGATCGCTCCGTCAACCTGAGTCCCGAAGTATTTACGGACCCCATGGTGGTCAAATACCATTGCTACAGCTGTCCCCTGGGGTGCGGCGGCCTGATGGCCAAAAAGAGTCCCTGGCCCGGGGCCCACAAGCCCGAGTATGAATCGGTCATGGCCCTGGGGGGGCTTTTGATGAACGATGATGCCGACAGCATCTACCAATTGAATGACATGCTGAACCGGGCCGGCATGGATACCATTTCCGCCGGGGGTACGGTCGCCTTCGCCATGGAGTGTTACGAAAAGGGGATCCTGACGCGTGCGGAAACCGACGGTTTGGAGCTCACCTGGGGCAACAGTGCGGCAATTTTGGCGCTGGTGGACAAGATGATCCGGCGCGAGGGGATCGGCGACCTTCTGGCGGACGGATCCCGGACAGCCGCCCGGAAGATCGGACGCGATGCCGAACGGCTGGCCATGCACGCCGGCGGACAGGAGCTGGGCATGCATGACGGCCGCTACGATCCCGGATTCGCCCTGCACTACAGTGTCGAACCCACACCAGGCCGGCACACCATCGGTTCCCAGCTGTACTATGAGATGTTTCGCCTCTGGGAGAAAGTGCCGGATTTGCCGGATGTCGGGCTGCTGTATACCAAGGGCAGCAAGTACGATGTCGACGAGGAGAAGATCGCCGCCGCGGCGGCTTGCAGCCGGTTCATGAATCTTCTGAACGGTTCCGGCACTTGTCTTTTCGGCGCCCTCTTGGGGGTCGAGCGGTTGCCCCTGTTCGAGTGGCTCAATGCCGCCACCGGCTGGAACCGGTCGCCGGGCGATTATATGGCGATCGGCGAACGCATCCAGAATCTCAAGCAGGCCTTCAACATCAAGCATGGCGTCAAACCGAAATCTTTCCAGGCTAACCCGCGCACGTTGGGCCGTCCGCCCCAGACGGCCGGCGCGAATGCCGGACGCAGCGTGGCCATCGAAGATTTGATGCGGGCCTACTGGCGGCATTTTGGCTGGGATCCGGACACGGGCAAACCCGGAGAAGCCGTTTTGAACCGATGGGGCATCAAGACCAAAACGGGCGTTTGAGGCAGCCATGACCTACCGGATTACCGATAAATGTGTTGGCTGCGGCATGTGCCGCAAAATTTGTCCCGTGGCCTGTATTGACGGCAAACCCCGCAAGCTTCACGCGGTGGATCGCGATCGCTGCATCGACTGTGGTGCCTGCGGCCGGATTTGTCCCCATGATGCGGTCCTGGATGACTTGGGCCGGTACTGCGAGCGTATCCGCCGCCGCAACCTGAATTGGGAAAAGCCCCTTTTTGCCTACGACCGCTGTATGTCGTGCGCCGCCTGCATCGATGCCTGCCCGGCGGCCTGCCTGGCCGTCGCCTACACCGAGGATACGGAAGACCGCAAGGCCTACCCCTGGCTGGCAAACCGCACGGCGTGTATTGCCTGCGGGTTCTGCGCGGTGGAGTGTCCGGTGGATGCCGTCAGCATGAAAGCTGTGGTCGACATGGCGGAGGAGGAGAAAAAAGCGCTGGACGGGCCCTTTGCGCCCGGTGTATGAATGCTTAAAAGATGGGGCGCAGGATCGTTGGGTCGACGTGCGAAAGCGATGTGCCGTCAACGGGCAACTGGTTATTTCGGCCGGTGTTCATTGGAGGACACCACGGGCCCCAACCGATGGGCCGGGACGACTGGGTTTGCGAACGCGGAGAGGTGTTTGACAGACGGCGTGATGATGCCACCGACCTGCGTCCCATTTTTTTGTCCCCGCAACGGTTTCGGTTCCGAAAACCGTCAATAGGCCGGCAGGGCCATATTCCCATTGTTCAATTCTACAGCGACGTCTTGTTTGCCGGTCACCGCGACCCCGGTCTGCCAGGCACATTTAAAGCCGGCGATCATGGTTGGAAATGTGACCACCACATAGTACCGGCCCACCGGTACGCCGTGGAAGGCGAAGGTGCCATCAGGGCGGGTCAATTTGCTGTCGTAGATATACCCGGTTTCGCGCTGATGGCGGCTGAAATGGCGGTAAAATTCCAAGTGGCCGGTGTTGATCCTGGACCGGCGTTCGATGGATACGTCAACGGACTCGAGATCCACGGCGGGGATGTCGAGGGGAGCGGTGGTCAGAAATACCCGCACCCAGTCGCCATAGACCACATCCCCCGTGGGGGTCGTCAGGGAGACCCGGCCGGTGATGGCCCCGCTCTGGGCATGACCGTTGGAAACCGCTACCAGCACCAGTAAGGATAGGCTCAGGATTAAAAGTGTTCGGGCCTGCAAGCGCATGGCAACCTCCTGCAATAGGAAAATCTGGCATATGCTCATTTAAGGATAGTCAAGCTTGGGCGGTGTGTCAAAACCAATTTCCAGGCGGTTCGAAACGATCGCAAAATTACTATTATGTTTAAGATCAAGATGGATATGGGATAAAAGCGGGGAGGAGAAATCGTCGAAGTTCTGCTTAAGACGTATCTTCCCACGTGGCACCATTATAACTTGCGGATTGTCTTCGGCCAACAAGGGTTTTTATTTTACAATCGGTGATCCCGGCCGAACAGCTATGCACGGGAAAATCATTTTTAAAGATTAAGGACGCGACCGAGAGTCTGCGGCCGGTCGGTTCGGCTGGGGTTGCCGCCATCATGATCAATGGACCGGTGGCCATTTTGCGACGGCACTGCAAATCAGGCCATGGTCAATACGGATAGCGGGCCATAAATCCGCCCCCCTAAAAACTTTTAATGGCTTGTTCGTTGGAGGTGTAAAAAAATCTGGCGGATCCCGTGGATGGAACAGGGTGCTGATGATTCTCCCCGGGTTTGATCTCAGTTTAAATTACCTAAAGGAATCGATGGGTTGTATATGGCGCAGCTTTTGGGATACTTCCTGGCGGCCCCTTTTCTTTTCTGTATCTTATCCGACAGGGGGTCTGTATATAAAATGGCAATTCTGTTACAATCCCCCTGTAGTAAATTCTTCCCGGTTTGAAAAAGGAATACTTCTTGACATAACTAGGCAAAAAACCTATATCCTGCGGGTCTTGTTAACCGTTCCAATCTACTATGCCAAACAGGCCGCGAACTTATCCTAGGATATTTCTCCCCTCTGCAGAAATCAGGACAAAGGGGCCAACCCATAATATATAGAGAAGAAAAGGAGCGCAAACATGAATAAAGGTGATTTGGTCAATGCTGTGGCCGAAGTACTTTCAACCAAGAAAGAAGCACAGGAAGCCGTGGATTGTGTTTTTGATACCATCAAGGGGGCTTTGAAGAAAAATGAAAGCGTCCAGGTCGTCGGTTTCGGCAGCTTCAAGGTCAGCAAAAGGGATGCCCGCAAAGGCCGCAATCCCCAGACCGGAGAAGAAATTCAGATTGCCGCACGCATGGTGCCCAAGTTTGTTCCCGGCAAGGCTTTGAAAGATGCCGTAAACTGATTTCGAAAGAAAGAGCAAACCAAAAGGGCGGTGTGGGGTTTCCCACATCGCCCTTTTGGTTGAAACCCGGAGAGATTCTGTATGGGTGATAAGGCACGAACCCTTATATTGCATGAACCCGCAGGGTGAAAATCATCATGCGGTGTGGTATACTGAAATTTATCGGAGATTCCCCTTGGCAGGAGGACCGTATGGCATCGAACAAAGCCCCTTCCGGTCAGGACGGCCGGGATCGTGTGGTTGCGGAAGCCCGGAAGAACAGAGAACAGCGTGAAACCACCTACCGCGAACAGGCGCTGAAACTTTTTCCTTGGATTTGTGCCCGCTGCGGGCGGGAATTCAGCGGGAAAAAGCTGCGTGAACTTACCGTCCACCATAAAGATCACAATCATGACAACAATCCCCCGGATGGCAGCAACTGGGAATTATTGTGCATCTATTGTCATGACAATGAGCATTCCCGCTATCAGGCGGCCGAGGCTTATGACGGCGCTTCGTCAGGCGAATCACATCCGGCTTCATCGGGTTTCCGGCCTTTTGCCGATCTCGAATCCCTGCTCAAGGACAAAAAATAACAGCGGCTGCCGATGGCGAGCCAAATCCAAAATTTTTGCAGCGCGGCGTTTTCATGGAAAGTCTTCGAGAGGAAATTCATTCACTGATCAGCCGGCTGGAAGGTCATATGGCACCTTCGGGCCACATCGAAGCACAGACGCTGGTCCGGCTGCGAGCGCTTCAGGCCGCTGCCGACAAGGCCAAAGCGGCCGGTGAACTTACCCCTGAAATCATGGCATTGCGGCAATACTGGCTCGATTCCATCGACTGGTGCTCGCAGTTATCCCGAGACATTGAAAAATTGCTGATCATTCAGGAAGAACTGGCGGCCCAGGGCATGGATTCCGCAGAATCTTCCTGACCTTTGGGGGGCGGATTCGGGTTGTCAGCCATAGATCCGCCCTAATTTACCGGGACGAAGCTATGCGACGGACAATTCTTATCTTTATCTATCGCTACGTCATTCCCTATGGTGGTTTGCTGCTGGTCAAGGCGCTTTCGGCGACATATCGCATCCGGATTATCAATCCGGAGAACGAGCAAGACGTCCTGGATCGTCGCGGCAGCCTTATCTATGCCTCCTGGCACCAACGGTTCTTTCCCGGCATTACGTTTTTTTCGCAGCGCAAGCCGATTGCCATCATGATCAGCCAGAGCCGTGACGGTGAAATGATTGCGCGGGTTGTCGATATTCTCGGCTGGTGCCCGGTGCGGGGCTCGTCCACACGGGGAGGGGTGACAGCGTTGCGGCAACTCAAGGATCTCGCTCGCGACGGCTATCGCATCGGTCACATTGTCGATGGGCCGAAAGGGCCTTTCGGGCAGGTCAAACCCGGCCTGCTGCGGATTGCCCAGGTAGCCGGCAAACCAATCGTCCCCACGCTCACCTCGGCTGAGAAGAAATGGGTCTTCAACAGCTGGGACCGCTTCATGGTGCCCAAACCCTTTTCCCGGGTGGTCATCCGTTTCGGAGAACCCATCGAGGTTCCGGCGGAACTCGATGGCGACGGTTTCGAACAGAAACGGTTGTTTGTCGAACAGCGTATGCAGGAACTCTATGCCGAAACGGATCGGATATGGTCGGATGCGGAACGGATACGAACCGCTTTCAAATAAAGGGAGGACCGTCCCCGGCACTATCCGAAACCAGTTTGGCCTTTTCGGACCCGCGTTTTTCCGCTACACTAATGGCATCCTGAACTTGATTCCCGGGAGCGCCCATGGCCTCACTGATGCAGTTTCCTGACTTTTCCAACAAAATCGTCCTCGTCTATCTCATGGGACGTCCGCCGGACGATGGCGTTCTGCTGGAGCATGCCGGATTTGAAATCCAGGGCGGCCGGCCGTTTATCATTGGTTATTTTGCCGAAGGCGCTTCGGCCAACGATTGGGTGGCCGGGGTGCGCACCGCCCTGGCCTGGGATACGGTCCAGCAGTATTTCGTATTCGATTCCATGGAAGATTACATGGCCCGTGCATCCCAGGCGTATAACGCGGAACAATTTCATTGATTGTCTTCGCTGATCCGGATCATCTCTCCGCCTTGGTTATCCTGGCCGACTATCCTGAACTTTTCATGAAAATTTGTATGCCAATTTATTTTCATGAATATGCTCAGCGTTGTAAGTGAAAGTTGCGGCCAAGATGCCTTGCAACACATTGTGACCGGCGCTTTTCAGAAAGAACCGCATCCATATTTTTACTCGGCGGGCGTGCCCGAGATGCTCATTGGCTGCGTTATCAGAGGCTTGCGGTAGCAGGTGTACAGCGGCACGCCTGATGCCAATGAACATCTCGAACGCGTGAAATATTCGGGATAAAGGCGGGAAGCCAACGAAAACGTCAGCATTCCCTATGCCGCCGGTCGCCAGACACTGGGGATCTATCTTTATCAGGAAAGTGAGGCCGAGGTTCCCCGGGCCGTGGTGGGCCTGACCGACCTTTCAGCACGCACTTACATCCGCCAGCAACTGGGGGACAACCTTATGACGTTTGCCGTGCCCTTCAAAATGTTCCACGAGATGGAGGGCCATGTGGACGGCTCTTTCTTGGAGCGGGCGGTGTGGAAGAAACTGGCGGAAAGTAAACCGGGCGAGTAGGTCTAAAGATTCTTAAAAGTTTTAGTGGGTGTAATTACGGACTTGATCCGGAACCTATGGTGAATTGTTTCATCAATTGATCCCGGATATCACATGATAGACCTCGTATATCTTGTGATCGGAAATTAAAAAGCGGGGCTGCTCGCCCCGCTTTTTTCGAGTACATTAGGGAGGTTGTTACGATTTAATTTTTTTGCGGCCGAGTCCGGCCAGCCCTACCAGTCCGAGTCCTAGAAGAAGGATGGTGGAGGGCTCGGGGACAGGAGCCGTGCCATAATAAGAAGCATGGCTTAAACCATAGTTCGGCAAAGACAGTTCCGTCTCACCAAAATTCAACTCATCTACAACACCATCACCGTCGTCAATAAAAGCCCAGTGGCTTGGATCGTTACCAAATTTAAGAATGTAATAGACCATGCCCTCGGGTTCATTTAGGTTATATATGTTGAGAGAGTCTTCCTCCGGTCCTGCTTCCTCTTTGTCAAGCAGGAACAGCGGTTCTCCTACCAAGCCTTCCAACCATTCCTTCTCGAATTGATCGCCTGAAACAATAGAAGTGGGGTTAAGATAATCAGGTGCAACGCTGGGCAGCAGTAAATCCGCATTTGCCGAGTTAACTATGAAGATAGAGACAACTAAGAATAATAACATGCAAAACAACTTTTTCATAAGCGATTCTCCTCAAGTTTTAACGTCAATGAATGCCTTTTAAACTAAAAACCGGGCAACTCCATTTGAGCAACCCGGCTGTCTGACGAGAGATCCGTGGTTTTCCGTCCCTGCTTCACAGCAGGTTTGGCTTTTTCAGGTGGTGTGAAACAGCAAAATCAATACTTGTGGGCGATTTTATGTTAAGCAAAATCCAGGCCAATGCTTAGTAATCTGGAATTATTGAATTATTGATGGGAGAACCGATTCTTGATTTATTAAAGTATGAAAAATATTACCTATTTAAATAGGAAAAATTTTTGCCATGTATGGGAGTGGGAATGCCTATTTAAAATCCAACCGGGATCCGCTTACTTGGGTGAATGCAATTTTCTAATCATAGGTTTGGCCGGGCTATTCCGGATATTTTACCTTGCGGGCGCATGAAATATCCGGGATAGGAGGCGAAATGGGGCTAAAAGACCAATCAAACCCAACTTGTTGCGGCCGCAGTTTTATCTGCTGGCAGTTGAAATTCCGATCGCGCTGTCGTAAAATTTAAGGATCCAGCTAGGATATTTCATGAAATGTTCGGGTTGGATGCCTGCGGGTCAATCCCGTCCTTCGTACGGACCCAAGCGCGCTATCTCTGCGGGTGGCGCTTTTCTCCAACGTATTGAAAGCCTGACCGCGATCGCCGGCAGATCCTAATCATGAGTGAAGACGATGCCTTCTTCCCCTGTTGAAAACATGGACGAGATTCGCCGCTTGTTCGATACCGCGCCGTTTATCCGCGAGCTGGGGATGGAGCTCTTGACGATTGCGCCGGGGCGCTGCGAAACGAAGCTGCTGCTGGCCGAGCGCCACCTCCAGCAGGACGGCGTGGTGCATGCCGGGGTGCTGGCCACCGTGGCCGATCACACCGCGGGCACGGCCGGGGCGTCGCAGATCGAAGCCGGCGCCTATGTGCTCACCGCCGAGTTCAAGATCAACCTGCTGCGGGCGGCCCGGGGCGAGTGCCTGCACTGCGTGGGCACTGTTTTGAAGCCCGGTCGGCGCCTGATCGTGGCCGAATCCGAGGTTTTCGACGGTACGCCAGACCACGACCGTCTGGTGGCCAAGGCCATGGTCACCCTGGCCGTGATGCAGAAGCTCTCAAAATAATGATGCGTATCAAAAGTTTGAATTCCCTAAAAATCAAGAGGAATACACCATGAATCGTGACGATATGGTGCGCCGGATCGAATCCGAGCGCCGAATCTGGGACCTGATCGTGATCGGGGGCGGGGCCACTGGCCTTGGCGTGGCCATCGATGCCGCTTCCCGGGGCTACAGTACCCTGCTGTTGGAGCAAAGCGATTTTGCCCAGGGCACCTCCAGCCGCAGCACCAAACTGGTGCATGGCGGGGTGCGCTACCTCCAGCAGGGCAATGTTTCCCTGGTGCTGGAAGCCCTGAAAGAGCGCGGCCTGCTGCGGCGCAATGCACCCCACCTGGTGCACAACCTGGCCTTTGTGGTGCCCAACTACGACTGGTGGGAAGGGCCCTTCTACGGGGTGGGCCTGCGGCTCTATGATCTTCTGGCCGGCAAGCACGGCTTCGGACCGTCCAAGAATATTTCCCTCGAGAAGACGCTCCATTACATTCCCACCATCGAGACCAAGGGCCTGCGTGGGGGCGTCATTTATTACGACGGCCAGTTCGACGATGCACGCCTGGCGGTCAACATGGCCCAGACCGCCGTGGATCAGGGCGCTGCCGTGCTGAACTACGTGGCGGTGACAGGCCTGGTCAAATCCGGCGATTTCACGCGCGGTGTCATTGCGGTGGATCGGGAAAGCGGGCGGGAATACACGCTCACGGCCCGGGCCGTCATCAACGCCACCGGGGTTTTCGCCGACAATATCCGGCGTATGGATACCCCCGAGGCCGCGCCCATGATCGCCCCCAGCCAGGGGGTCCACATCGTGCTGGACCGCTCCTTCCTGCCCGGCAAGGGCGCCATCATGGTGCCGCACACCCAGGACGGACGGGTGCTTTTTGCCACCCCCTGGCATGACCGGGTTATCGTCGGCACCACCGACACGCCGGTCAATGACACGCCCCTGGAGCCCCTTCCTCTGGAAGAGGAGCTCGACTTCCTGTTGACCCACGCCGCCCAGTACCTGACCAAGGATCCGACGCCGGAGGATGTCCTCAGCATGTTTGCCGGCCTGCGTCCCCTGGTCAGCATGGGGGACAATGAGAACACGGCGGCCATCAGCCGCGACCATACCATTCACATCTCGAGTTCCGGCCTGGTCACCGTAACCGGCGGCAAATGGACCACCTACCGTAAGATGGCCGAAGATACGGTGGACCAGGCGGCCGTGGTGGCTCAACTCGATGAGCGCCCTTGCGCCACCCAGGACCTCAATATCCACGGCTACCACCGCAACGCAAAGCAATTCGGTGATCTGGCGGTGTACGGGTCGGATGCCCTGGCTATTCAGGAGATCCAGCGCAGTGAACCGGTATTTGCGGAACAGATCGATCCCGGTCTGAAGCCGACGGTGGCCGAAGTGGTCTGGGCCGTACGGCATGAAATGGCGCGTACGGTCGAGGATTTTCTCTCCCGGCGTACCCGCTCCCTGCTGCTGGATGCCCGGACCAGCATGACGATGGCCCCGCGCGTTGCCGAAGTGATGGCGGCTGAACTGGGGCATGACGCCACCTGGCAGGAAGCCCAGGTCCGGGCCTATACCGACCTGGCCCGGAAGTACGTGATGGCTGCTTCTTAGTGTCCATCCATAAATGGCATCTTTTGTCCCCGAGCTGCGTTTTCGCTTTTTTGAAATCCTCGAAATAGCCAACTATTCCTGCGGTTTCCACCCACCGCAGAGAATAAATCAGGCGGGAAGTCCCGTCTATCGGGAAAAATCGCTCAGGCCTTGCTCGGAACCAAAATCTACCATTTCTGGACGCACACTACTTAAACCGGCGTGGTTTTCCCAAAACGTGTCATCCCTATCCATCCGAACCGCAAGGAGGACGGACCGTGGGGGCTTTGCAAGGGCTGAGGTTTCAGCGGGAGCGTGTCACGGCACGGATCATCACGCCGGAAGGGGTTGAAACGGACCGCTCTATTGAAATCCGGACCCACCCGGTGACCGGCCGGCGCTGCCGTATCACCTTCAGCCGTTCGGGCGAGAAGGAGGCCGGTACCCAGGCCTTGCCCCCGCCGCCCCCGCATGCCGATCAGGCCGGGCAATGCCCTTTTTGCCCAGCGCAAAGAGCGGCCCAGACGCCCCGGTTTCCCCCGGCTTTCCATCCGGCGGGCCGCATGGTGCAGGGGCGATCGGTCCTGTTCCCCAATCTGTTTCCCTATGCCACCCACTCGGCGGTCAGCCTGTTCGATGATCGGCATTTCGTGGAAATCGGCACGGCCTCGGTTTCGTCTTACACGGATTCTTTCCTGAATTGCGCCGCCTTTTTGCAGCGCGTCCGGGAAACCGATGCCGCGGCAATCTACACGGGCATTGCCCAGAACCACCTGCCGTCGGCCGGCGGCTCCCTGCTGCATCCGCACCTGCAGGTGCACGCCGACCGCGTGGCGCCCAATTACCACCGGTTCCTGGTCCGGCGCGCCCGGGACTATTGGAATGCGGCCGGGCAGGGACTTTTTACCGACTACCTGGCGTACGAGAAAAAACGCGGCACCCGGATGATCGGCCGCACCGGTGCCTGGGAATGGCTGGCGGCTTTCGCGCCGGAGGGATTCTACGAAATCTGGGGGCTGCTGCCGGGCCGGACGTCGATGCTCTCGCTGGACCCCGCGAACTGGGAAGATCTGGCCCGGGGCGTGCTCAACGCCCAGCGCTTTTATCGCAGCCGCTGCCGCAACGGATACAATCTGGGCCTGCTGGCGGTGGAAAAGGACGACAGCCGCCTGGAGCTGCGGGTGGTCCTGATGGTCCGCTCCAACTATGCGCCCTGGGTGCGCAACGACCATACCAGCTTCGAGACCATGCTGGGGGATATGGCCACGTTCCACGCTCCGGAGGAAACCGCCCGCCTGGCCCAACCATTTTGGATGTAGTGTTAATCTAACCGCCCGCCGATGCTCGCGCGGGGCAATGGGGTGAGGATTCCAAGAAGCAAGTGAAATGCCGGCCACTTGAATCCTTGAATCCTGGAATCCTCGGCCCTTGGCCTCCTAACTAGTGTTCGTCCAGAGATGGTAGATTTTGGTTCCGAGCAAGGTCTGAGCGATTTTTCCCGATAGACGGGACTTCCCGCCTGATTTATTCTCTGCGGTGGGTGGAAACCGCAGGAATAGTGGACTATTTCGAGGATTTCAAACGAGCGAAAACGCCGCTCGGGGCCAAAAGATGCTATTTATGGATGGACACTATTCAGATCCCAATCCAGGCCGCACCGTATACGCCGGCGGAATCGCCGAGTTGGTTTTTTACAATCGGTGTCTGGGGGTCGGGATGAAAGGCATAAGAGCGGGCCCGCTCCGCCCCTCTGTCGTAGAGCTCGTGGATATTGGAAAGGCCTCCTCCCAGGACGATGACATGGGGATCCAGCAGGGAGATGATGCCCCCCACGCAACGGCCGAAGTCCTCCAGGAAGTTGTCGAAAATGACACGGCAGTCGGCATCCCCCTGGCGGGCCTTGGTAACGATGGTTTCGGCGGTGAGGGACCGGCCATGGGCCCGCTGATAGGCGGCCGCCATGCCGGTGCCGCTGAGGAGGGTTTCCACGCAGCCCCGGTTGCCGCAAAAACAGGGCTGCCCGTCCGGGACGACGGCCATATGGCCCCATTCGCCGGCAATGCCATGTCGTCCCCGAAAAATGTGGTTGTTGAAGCACAGTCCGCCCCCGACGCCGGTGCCCATGATGATTCCGAACACCATGGGATAACCTTTGCCGGCGCCGGCCAGGCTTTCGGCCAGTGTGAAGCAGTCGGCATCGTTATCCATGGCCACGGGGCGGCCGAGCCTTTGGGCCATATCCGCGCGAAAGGCCTTGTTGATCAGGCTGGTGGCGTTGGCATTGATGACCCGGCCACTGCCCGGATCGATAATGCCCGGGATGCCGATGCCGATGGTGCTCTCACCGCCGGGCACATGGTCCAGAGCATGCTTCGCCAGGTGGACCGTGGCATCGAGAATGGCGGTGTAGAGGTCTGCGCCGTGGCGGGGCGTAGGGGTGCGCTCGCGCAGGATGGTATGATGATCCCCATCGAGCAGCACCACTTCGATCTTGGTGCCGCCCAGATCAATGCCGATGCGGTAAGGGCTGGGTTTGGTCATCGTTGTCGTTGCGGGGCAGCCTTCCGGGGAATTGTTGTGGCCAGGCCGGTCAGGCGGCTTCCCGCAACGTATCCGAGCGCGGGTCTTCCCCGGTTTTCTTTTTGGCTTTTATGGCCGTGATGCGGGCATCTTTTTCAACCCAGAGCTGGTTTAGCCATTCCTGGAACCAGTTGCGATAGGCCTCGTCATTGAAATAGTCCCCCTGGAATTTTTCCGTCACCGGGATTTCCCGCACCCGCACGACCACTTCCTTCAATCGCCCGCACAGCATATCCCAAAAGGACATGGCCCCCTGAGGATAGACGATGGTGACATCCAGGATACTGGTCATCTGCTCCCCCATGGCGCCCAGGACAAAGGCGATGCCGCCGGAGCGGGGGCGCAGCAGATGGGTGTAGGGGGATTTCTGGCGGCGGTGCTTGGCCCGGGTAAAACGGGTCCCTTCGGCAAAATTCATTATGGAGACCGGAATATCGCGGAACTTGCGGCAGGCCCTGCGGGTGATCTCAAGGTCTTTGCCCTTGAGATGCGGTTTTCGCGCCAGTACCGACCGGGAATAGCGTTTCACAAAGGGGAAATCCAGCGCCCACCATGCCAGCCCCAAAACCGGCATCCAGATGAGTTCCTGCTTGATGAAAAATTTCAAAAACGGAATGCGGCGGTGGAAAATGCGCTGCAATACGAGGATGTCCACCCATGACTGATGGTTGGACAGAACCAGATACCAGCTGCCGGCCCGCAGGGCTTCGACCCCGCGAATGTCCCAACGGATATTGCTCATGACCTGCAGGTTCAGATTGTTGACCGCAATCCATCGGGTGGCGATCTGGTTGAGGAGCCGGCTACATTGCCGGCGCCAGCCGGCCAGCGGCACGATGCATTTCAATAGGGCGGCAAGAAAGAGAAGCAGGCACCAGAACAAGGTGTTCAGGGTATAAACGGCCAATGAGACGAGACCGCGGATCGGTCCGGGAATCATATTCAACATGGTGCGAAACGGCTCCTTAGGGAAAGGTCGCGATGATGGCATTTGGCGCATGGTAAAAGCAGTGCCATTTATGGTATCCTTTAGCCGATATTTGATGCGCATGACAGTCAAGGCCCCGCTTTTACAAAAATTTTACACGCTGTCGGCTGGACCCCGAGGGCCGTCGGCAGGGGGCCGTTGACTTGGCGGCGGTAAACACCCTAACATGGTGCCTGCTATGAGACGTGCAGCCTGGTTTTTTCATCCCATATCGATTTTTGCCTTTTCGACGGTGGCCCTGGTTCTCTCCTTGTTTCTCTACATTTACTGGTATGTGGAGGTCAGCACAGGGCTCGAGACCATGGTCCGCAAACTCAATCTGGAGGCGGATCAGGTGCTGGCGCCCCAGACCTGGGTGGTGGTGCTGGTGCTGTCGATGCTCGTGGGCATCATCATGATGGGGATTTTTACGATTTTCGTCTACAACCAGAAAACCCTCCAGCTTTTTCGGCTTCAGCATAACTTTATCAATAACTTCACTCACGAACTCAAAACGCCGGTAACGTCCCTGAAGCTTTTCCTGGAAACGTTTTTGAAATACGATTTAGGTCGCGACGAGCAGGAGAAGTATATCCACTACATGCTATCGGATGTGGGACGCCTGTCGGACAACATCAATCGCATCCTGAACCTGGCCCGGCTTGAAAGCAAAAGTTACCAGGGGGATTTCAGGGTTACCGATCTTGTGCGGTCCATCGAAGACCTTTTAAGGCTCCATGCACCGCTTTTCGAGGGATGCGATATCCGCATCCATCCCCCGGCCGGAGGGGATTGGCTGCATCCTGTCGATCGGCAGTTGTTTGACATGCTGGTCATGAATTTGCTGACCAATGCGGTCAAATACAACACATCCGATCGCCCCCGCATCGATATCCGCTTTCAGAATGATCGGCGCAATTTGCGGCTTTGTTTTGAAGACAATGGTATCGGCATCGGAAAAGGGGAATCCCGCAAAATTTTTCGGCGATTTTATCAGGCCGGACGCCCCGGGCGGACATTGGCCAAGGGCAGTGGGCTGGGTCTGAACCTCGTGCAGAACATCGCCCGGCTTCACAAGGGCCGCGTGGAAGCCGAAAGCCGTGAGGGTGCGGCCGGTTCGGTGTTTACACTGATTTTGCCCAAACGGAAGAGAGAATTTCAAACAGGGGAAAAATATGAACGCTAAAGCTGATCCCAAACCCCGCATTCTGGTTGTTGAAGATGAAAAGCATATCGCCGAAGGGATTCGGCTGAACCTTTCCCTGCTGGGCTATGCCGTCACGATTGCCGGCGACGGCGTGGCCGCTTTGCAGCTGTGGAAGAGCTGGCGGCCGGACCTGATCGTTCTGGACATCATGCTGCCGGGTATCGACGGTTTTTCGGTTTTGCAGAACATACGGCTGGAAGACGAAAAGCTGCCGATTCTGATCCTTTCCGCCAAGGCAACACCGGATGACCGTATCCGGGGGCTGACCCACGGGGTGGATGACTATTTGGCCAAGCCGTTCAATTTGGAGGAATTCCAGCTGCGTGTGGAGCGTTTGATCAAACGGGCGCACTGGAGTCGGACGGAAAACGGTAGCGGCCCGGACGGCGTGGCCGCCATCGAACCGGTTTTCACTTTTGGCTCCAACACAGTGGATTTCGACACCGGGAAAGCCCGCTGTCACAGCGGGGATGTGCACCTCACGGAACAGGAACTCAAGCTGCTGAAGCTATTTATCAAACACCGCGGCCGACCCCTGTCACGCAGCAAAATTCTGGAGATCGGATGGGGTTATACCGGAGACATGACCACCCGCACCGTCGATAATTTTATCGTGCGGTTTCGCAAGTATTTTGAGGAAAACCCCAAAAAACCGGTTTTTTTCAAGAGTGTTCGTTCCGTGGGGTACTTGTTTGACGATGGCCGCCAGGGGGATGCGTAGGTTTTATAGCAATGGATTACGGTTTTTAAGGCCGTGTCGCAATTCAACGGGTTATCCTGTTTTTACCCGTCATGCCGGCGAAAGCCGGCATCTTTTCAAGTGAAATGCTGGCCACTTGAATCCTTGGATCCTGGAATCCTCGGCCCCTTCTCTTCCCATTTAGAGACAGCCTCTTTAATAATAGCAGCCCACCAGATAAACTTCGAGGGATGACAGGGTGCCGGGCGCGCTGTCGCAGAGCAACACCGGATTGGTCATTTTCTGCCAGCGAATGAAATCCGTTATCTGCCGACAAAGGTGGGTATCGGATACCCCCGGGATGGCGGCACTGCCGGTTTCCTTCCCGCCCACGGATTCAAAATCGATAAATTCCGGAAACATTTGATAGCGAATGGTTGGGGACTGGCTCAGGGCCGCGGCAAGCATGGGTTCCGGAAAAGTGTTGCCGTCCGATAGAATCAAGGTGGGAACGGTAATCGCGTGAAGCGGCATCCCCATCAGGCCTTCCGGGCAAAGCTGCAATAAAATTTTCTGTTCGGGACACTGGGTGATACCGCCGGCAATGATCAGGCCGGTTATGTCGTTTTGGAGATGAATGGCTGCTGTTGCGGCTGAAAACGCGCCCATGCGAATGCCCGCCAGCCAGACGGGCAGGGGATCTTGCTGTTTGAGGGAATCGACGACGGCGCCGATATCACGGGCATGATCGTTGCTCAGTCGAAAAATGCCCGGGCCATGCCAGCCGTTGATTCCGAGCATGGAGCGGTGGTCGCTGGGGGCATCCACCAGTACCACGGTCAGATTATGGCGCAGCATGTGATGGATAAGGCCCGTGGGGATATCATCTGTTCGGCCAAGATAAGGTGTGTTGAAAACGTGGGAAATGTCCAGGCGACCGTTGCCGTCCGGAAAAAGGATGACAGTGGCCAATGGTGTGTCCGGCCGGTAGATGAGGACCCTGTTTTGAATACCGGGACGTGATGGGATCTGGGTCATGCGTTCGGTCACGCCGACCAGGTCCCCCGCCCCAACCGTGCTGCCGCCCGCCAGCATGAAAACTGCCAACAAGAATGGAATGACACGCTTCATCTTGTCCTCCTCGGGCCGATAACGCTCGGCTTTCTGTTGCTTGTTTCGAGGACCCGTGTGTCGTGTAGTGATGCAGGGGGGGCGGATGATGAGGGCCGCAGAAATTCTCATCGGCGTCCGATCACCATGCGCAAACCCGGCAAACTGAATAATATTTAAGTTATAGAGGGCACATCACGGTGTCAAGTGTTGATTTGCTGTCGCACCTCCCGATTCGGGTTAACCGATGGGTGAAGGTTTGCAGAGATGTTCGCTTTCCATGGCGACGCGGCCGCAACCGTCGCACACAAATTTCATGGTTGTCAGTTTGCCTTTGCACATATGGGCCTGATTGACTTCCGGTTCACCGCAGAAAGAGCATTTTTGCCGATCACCACAGGGGTTGCACAGATGCCCGGGTTCTCGGGCCACTGCGCCACATCGTTTACAGGTATATGCCATGGGAAACCTCCGTATAGCTAAGTTGATTGGCTGGATAGGTCATCGGGCGAAGCCGGACTGACGGGCCGCCCTGGTCATCTTCAGAACAGGTAAGGCGTATCATGGGTTTGTCAATTTCCGTTGGCGGATCCAACGATTGATTATTCAGCGTCATTTCGGTACAGAAGATCCTGTTGATTGCCTTGTGAACATTGCACCGATTTGTAACCTGTCCTTCAGAACACCATGGCGGCATTAGGATGGCATTAAGAAACGGCAAGACAATTGTTAGTGGGGGTGGGGCAGCGTAGACAAACCGGCCCGGGAGCGGGCGTCTTTGGTTCTTTATATGAATGAGAGGAAAATTGGGCGGCCGCGACGTGATTTTCGGCGGGGCCCGTCCAGGGAGCTGAAAAAAATCGATGAACGTTGAAATCAACCCAAAGGATGGTATTGCCACGTTTGTATTGAAAGGGCGCTTGGATGCGGTCACTTCCGATGAGGCGGAAGCGGACATGATGGCGGCTATTGAAGGGAAGGGCCGCTATCTTTACGATCTGGCGTCGTTGGAATACATCAGCAGCGCCGGTTTGCGTGTCCTGCTGGCCACCTCGAAGAAGATTCAGCGCACCGAGGGCCGTTTTGTCATGTGCGCGCCCACCCCCGATGTCCGCCATATCCTTGACATCAGCGGATTTGCATCGATTTTTCCCATTGCGGACACGCTCGAGGAGGGGCGGCAAAAACTCCTGGCATAGGTTCTGTCACGCTATTCCCGGACCTGCCGGGCACGGAGCTGGATATAGGCATTGCGCATGGCGGTATAGGGGTCCAGGCTCATATCCCGGAATTTTCGGTACTCGCCGGCATACGGGGCATAGTTGGCGAATTCACGGTAGCTCCATATGGCGGCATATTCCCAGAGCTTGATGTCCAGATAGGTCAGGGGGTCCAGAAACCCGTTGCCGATGCGCCCGACGCCATCCCGCGCCGAGGAGGGGCCCATCAGGGGCAGCACCAGGTAGAAGCCATGCCCGATGCCCCAGGCACCGAAGACCTGCCCCATATCTTCATCGGCCACCTCCCATCCGGTCCATTCCTCGTCCTTGGCCAGATCGGCAAACCCCAGGATGCCGAAACTCGTATTGATCAGGAATCGCCCGGTCTCGGTGCCGGCCTCTTCCCATTTGGCCTGCAACAGGCAACTGACCAGGCGCACGGGTGTGTACCAGTTGGAGAAGAAATTGGTCACCCCGGTTCGAATGGTTTCGGGAAGGATTTTATTGTAGCCCTTGGCCGCCGGCTCACCGATATAGAGGAAGACAACATCGTTGAAATGCCAGATGCCCTTGTTGAAGTAGTAGAGCGGGTCGGCAATGGTCAGTTCTTCCTCTTCGTCTTCCCAGAGGTCTTCCTCATCATCAAAGAGATTCTCTTCCGCTTTTTTTTGGTCTCTCTCCGCAGTATCTCGAATGACACCTTTCTGCTGGGCAAGGTAGATCGATTCGGTTTCCGGAGGGTGGACCGTGGCGATCGGCAGCGGCACCGTCGAGGCGCCCCATGCCGGTGTCCCCATCCCCAGCCACACAACCGCTAAAACCAGTCCCCGCATGATCTTCATCCTAAGCTCTCCACTCCTATGCTTCGGTTTAGTTTTCACCCACATCGCCAAACGCGTATTTGCTGACCAGTTCCATGATGTCCACCGGTGATTCGGTTTCGATAATGGTGTCGCCGCTGCCCAGGAGGTCCCCGCCGCCGCCCGGGTCGATTTCGACGTATTTATCGCCGATCAGGCCGGCCGTTTTAATGGAGGCGATCGCATCGTCAAAGACCTCGATCCCTTTCTGGAGGCGCAGTTCCACGATGGCCTGCTGTTTTTCCTGATCCATTTTAAAGGCGGCCACGCGACCGACCTCCATCCCCAGCATTTCGACCGAATTGCCGACCCGCAGTCCGCTCACGCTGTTGAAAGGAGCGTACAGCGCATAGGTGTTGTCCCCCAGAAAGGAAACGTTGCCCAGACGCACGGCCATGAAGCTGATGGCCGCCAGGCCCAGAACAACAAAAATGCCGACGATGGTTTCATTGGAATATTTTTTCATGGCGTGCCCCTAAAGCAAAAAGGAGGTAACGATGTAATCCGCCACCAGAATGGAAACGCAGCAGAGCACCACCGCCGATGTTGTCGAACGGCTGACGCTGCGGGCCCCGTAGCTGTCTTCGCGCATGTGGGTGAAATAGCCCTGGTAGCAGCAGATGGTCGAGACGATGAGGGCGAAAACCAGGGATTTGATAAAGCCGCCGTTGATATCCGCTATGTCCACACTGTTCTGGACGCGATAGAAATAGGCGCCTTCATTGACCCCCATCAGAACGACCCCGCTGATATACCCGCCCAGGATGCCGATCAAATCAAATAGGGCGGTCAGGATGGGGAAACTCACGATGGCGGCGGCAATCTTGGGGCTGATCAAATACCCCACGGGATCAATCCGCATGGTGAAAAGCGCGTCGATTTGTTCCGAATTCCGCTGGATGCCGATTTCGGCCGTCATGGCGGAGCCCGCCCGGGCCGTGATCATGATGGCGGTCAGCACCGGCCCCAACTCCCGGATGATGGAAAGGGCGACCGCCGAGCCCAGGACGCCGGCAGAGCCGTATTGGACCAGGGTGTAATACAGCTGCAAGCCCATGACCATGCCGGTAAAGAGCCCCACCAGCGCGACGATGTTGACGGTTCGGGCGCCGATGATATTGACCTGCTGCACAATGGCGGGGAACTGTTTGCGGCCGAAGATCAGGACCAGCGCTTTGGCCAGAAAAATAGCGGCGGCCCCCAGATTGTCCACCACGCGCATGACCCGTCGGCCAAAGGGGTCGAACAGGCGGTTCACGAACGCCTCCGGCGGCGGATGCGCCGGGCTGGAAAGCTCCGAACCGTTGGTTGTCATTTGCGTCATCGGGATGTTCCCTCTATCTAATGTATAGGCTCTCCGTCCTTTGTGGTGGGCCCGGATAGGCTCTACCTGCCTATGCGATTGATTTTATTATTCCTTCCGGCCGGGGAAAACAGCCTCTATCCCTCCGTGCCGCCCTTGCGTTGAAACCATATGCGCAGGATGTTTTGATCGTCCTGACGCTGGTATTCCATCATATCGCGCATCTGGCGAACGAAATTGATCCCCAGCCCTCCCAGAGCCCGATCCATGGCGGGTTGCTGGGGCGCCAATTTTTCGGCGGCGAGGGGATTGAACGGGCGGCCGGTGTCGATGAATTTCATGGCGATCATATCGTCGTCCACCTTGACATTGAACTGGATCTCGTGGCGCGCATTGTCTTCGTAGGCATAGGAAACGATGTTGACGAGAATTTCTTCCAGACTGAGTTCCAGGGCGTAAAGGGTGCGCGAGGGCATCTGGTAGGGGCGCAAAAAGATCTGCAGCATCTGGGTCAGCACGTTCAACTCTTCCAGTTTGTTTTCCAGAGTGACGGTCATTTTCCGGGACATGAACCCTCGCCTGTCAGCATGTTGCGCCAGGAAAGCGCCGGCGGCCATGGCCGCGCTTTGATTGCCATCAGTGAATCTTGAACTCCAAAAAAGTGGATTCCCGCGATTCGGCCTGGGCCAGCACGTTTTCAAACGAAGCCCCCTGGTCGGCCTGGGCAAATCCGGCGCTGACGTTCAGGCTTGGCAGCTCCGGAAGTGTATGGTTCACAATATGATCGGCTTTGAGGTCTTTGGCAAGCCGGAAACAGAAGTCGCGGGCATTTTGGGCACCGGCATTTTGCCGTACGATCATCAGCTTGCTCATGCCATGACGCGAACAGGAATCTTCCGCACGAATATGCTTTCTCACTTCGCTGGAGAAGTTTTTAAGGATCACCTGGCCTTGGACGTGGCCCAGCTTGGCATTGATGGTGTCCAGGCTTTCCAGGGTCAGCAGAATGATGGAAAAAGCGGCCCGTTCATTTTTTTCGAGGCGGTCCATGGCCTCCTGGTAGTGCTGCTTGCCATGGGTGACCGTGTCCATGCCGGTCAGTTCGTCCTGGGGATGATGGAGCCCGGTGATGAACGCGTGGATCATGGGATCGTCGACATTTTGGATATCTTCCGGCGGCCCCTGGAAGATAATCTTGCCCTCGTCCAGCATGGCCAGTTGCTGGGTAATCAGAAAGACGTCCGGAATTTCGTGGCTGATGAGCATGACGGTGAAACCGTACCGGCTCTGGTATTCGGAAATCATGCTGTGGACCGCATTTTTGCGGATGGGGTCCAGCCCGGTGGTGGGCTCGTCAAAGAGGATGATCTCCGGATCGGTTACCAGCGCCCGCGCCATGGCGACCCGCTTTTGCATGCCGCCCGACAATTCCGAGGGGTATTTATGGTCGATGCCCTCAAGATCCAGTTGCCGCAGGCGTTCGTGCACCCTTTTGCGAATCTCGCGGCGGGCAAGGGTTGTCCCCTGCTCCAGGGGCAGGGCCACGTTGGCGTAAACGGTCATGGAGTCGAACAGGGCCATGTTCTGGAACATGTAGCTGAACTTGCCGCGCCATTGCCAGAGTTCCGATCGCGTCATGGCGGACATGGGTTTGCCGTCGCAGATGATGTCGCCGGCATCCGGTTTGAGCAGTCCGATGATATGCTTGAAAAAAACGCTCTTGCCGGTGCCGCTTTTGCCGATGATGGTGGTGATTTGCCCCTTGGGGATTTTGAGATTGGTGCCGCGGAGCACCGGTGTGGAACCCAGTGTTTTGTGGACGTCGCGAAATTCGATCAGGGGAAGAGACATGCGCTGATCCTGCCATAGCCTGCGGTCTGGCCTGAAGTTCACGGCCACAGATGAATTAAGGCCATTTTGCCCTAAATAATCAGTTCGTTCGGGATGGGGTTACTATGACCATAAACAGGGTGGCGGTCAAGGGATAATTGGGGGCATAAAGCGGCGGGTCGGTCCCCCCGCATTGACGGTTGCCGGGGCATGCGGCCGGCATACCCGTTGCCTCCAACGCTATGGCCGACGACGGATATGTCCTTGCCGGCGGCCGGATGTTTGACGGCGGGGGCCTTCCCGCGTATAACCATTTCACCTGTATCCGGATTCTGACGCGCGACCACGGTAAAGGAGGCGGCTACCCATGACGGATCTCGCCCATCTTTTCAGCCCCATCACGATCGGTACCATGACAGCCAAAAACCGCCTGCTCATGCCGGCCATGAGCATCAACTTCGGTGTCGATGCCAAGGGCTTCGTCACCGAGCAGCTCACGGACTATTTCGTGGCCCGGGCCCGCGGCGGGGCCGGCATGCTGCTGGTGGGCGGCGGTGCGGTCCACCCGACAGGGGTGGAGCTGCCCGACCTGCCCAAACTCTGGAATGATGCCTGCATCCCTTCCCTGCGCCGGATGGTGGCGGCCGTACGTCCCTTCGACGCCTGTTTCGGCGTCCAACTCATGCATGGCGGCCGCCAGTCCTACCACGACCGGAAGGTCGCCCCCTCCGCGATTCCGGCCCCGGCGGTGGTGAAGGGCACGCCCAAAGCGCTGGAGCCGGCGGAAATCGACGAACTGGTGGCGGCCTTCGGGGATGCGGCCCGGCGCTGCCGCGAGGCCGGATTCGACTTTATCGAGATCCACGGCGCCCATGGCTACCTGATCAACCAGTTCATGGCCCTCAACAGCAACAAGCGCGACGACCGTTACGGGGGCAGTTTCGACAACCGGATCCGGTTTTTGATGGAACTGCTGGAAGACGTCCGGGCCAAAGCCGGCGCGGATTATCCCGTGGGAATTCGCATCAATGGGAATGATTTTATCCGGGACGGCTGGACCTTGGAGGACACTTTGCGCCTGGCGCCCATCCTTGAAGAAGCCGGCGCGGCCTATCTCCATGTGTCGGCAGGCGTCTACGGCTCGCGGGAGTTGACCATCCCGTCCCTGTATGCTGCCCAGGGTTGTTTTGTCCATCTGGCCGAAGCCGTCAAGCAGGTGGTGTCTGTTCCGGTGGTCGCCGTGGGCCGTATCAAGCATGCCGACATGGCCGACCGGATCATTGCGGAAGGCCGGGCCGATGCCGTGGCCATGGGCCGGGCGCTCCTGGCCGATCCCGAACTGCCCAACAAGGCCCGCACCCAAGGGGCCGCCATCCGGCCCTGTGTCGGCTGCTGCCTGGGGTGCATTCACGCCGTGCTGCAGCTGGAGCCCGGCGGCTGTGTGGTGAACCCCGATGTGGGGCGGGAGTATCTCTTAAAGGACGAAACGCCTCCCGATGCCGGCCGCAGGGTCCTGGTGGTGGGGGGCGGCCCGGCCGGTCTGGCGGCCGCCCGCATGGCGGCCCTGCGGGGTCACCAGGTGGTTCTGGTCGAGGAAGGGCCGGCGCTGGGAGGATTGTTTCGACTGGCGGCCCGGGCGCCGGGGCGCCAGGAAGCCGGGGATATCCTCGCCTATTTCGAAAAAGAACTCGCGCGGCTGCAGGTGGAAATCCGCCTGGAAACGACGCTCTCGTCGGACCTGATCGACGCGCTGGCGCCGGACATTGCGGTCCTGGCCACCGGCAGCCTGCCGGATACCCCTATCATCAAAGGATTTTCAAAGACCAGGATGGCGGTCTATTCCGTGGTGGAGGTCATGGACGGGGCGTTGCCCGAGGGATCGCGGGTCCTGGTGTTGGGGGGTGGGCAGAGTGCCCTCATGCTGGCGGATTTCCTGGCCGAAGCGGGCAAGGATGTGGTGGTGCTGCACCGCGGCCGGCATTTTGCCGAAGAAATGTCCAGCAACGACCGCTATTATCTGCGGGAGCGGCTGAACCAAAACAAGGTCACCCTCTATAAGAATGTCGTGGTGGAGGCCTTCCTGCCCCGGGGCGCAAGGATACGGTCGGGAGAGAAGAACGACGTCCTGGACAATATGGATGCGCTCGTGGTTTCGGAAGGCATGACGCCCATTCGGCCGGATCGCCGGCTGTTTAATGACCGTCCCATTGTCGTGCATATGATCGGCGATGCCAAGGAACCCCGCAACCTGATGCTGGCCATTGCCGAAGGGGAAGAGATTGCCCGGATCCTATAAGCTTGCGCTCCGGTCTGAGGCCTTTACTTCAGTTTGGGGTTGTTGCGGTGGCGGTCGAAATCCCGGCGGGTTTTTTTGGCCAGGTTCTTCTTTACGGCCGCCGTCAAATCGATGCCGGTCTGGTTGGCAATGCATCCCAGAACGAACAGGACGTCGGCCAGTTCGTCGGCCAGGTCGATTTGCTCCTCGGACGCCTTAAAGCTCTGATCGCCGTAAGACCGAGCCATGATCCGGGCCACCTCGCCCACTTCCTCCATCAGGATGGCGGTGTTGGTGAGTTCGGAAAAATAGCGGACGCCCACGGTATTGACCCAGTCGTCGATCATCGTCTGATAATCCGCCAGCGTCAACGGCGGTTCGTGGCGGTTGGAAACTTGGTCTTGCACGAAATTCCTCGCTTGTTTAAAATGACGGGGTTCTGGAAATTCAACCCTTTTTAAGCCACCTGCAACATTCATTCAATTGTTTTATTTTTGTCGTCGGGCCATGTGCCCGCAGACGAATGCGAACCAAAGTCTACCCGGAGAGAGGCGTTGCTATGGTGAACCGTAAGATTGTCGCTGGTCTGCTGCTCTGTGTCTGGATGACCATGGGGCTGTCGGGCTGCATGTTCATGCGCCTGAGTGAAGATCTGAAACAGGCGGAATCCAAGGTTGCCCTGATCCGGGGACGGGTCGTCTATACGCCAACGGACGATGCCCCTGTCCTGGTGCTGCTCTTCACCAATGACGGCGGGAAAGATATTGCTGATTTTACCGTGATGCCGGGCTCGGGTCTTTATGCCTTCATGGTGCCCCGGGGAACCTTCTATGTGGCTGCGTTTGTCGATCAGAACCGCAATATGCGTCCGGATGGGGGGGAAACCTATGGCCTCTACGGCGCGCCGGACCCCGTGACCGTTGATCAGGCGGGAACGATCAAGGGGATCGATCTGGTTCTGGATCGCCACATCGACGAAGCGGATATCGATGCGGATTTCTGGTCCCGTAAAATCCTGGAGGAATCCTCCGCCAGCGCCTATATCCGGGGGGCGGGGCTCCTGGCCGACCTCGACCACCCCTATTTTTCACCGCAATACGCGGAAAAAGGGCTCTGGCAGCCTTACGCCACCTTGAGGGAAGTCGGCATCGGGCTGTTTTTCCTGGAGGAATACGATCCGGACAAGATCCCGGTGTTGTTCGTCTACGGCGCTTCCGGGCATGCCCGGAACTGGCGGATCCTGTTCGAACACATCGACCGGGAACGTTTCCAGCCCTGGTTTTTCAATTATCCTTCCGGCCTCGACCTCAACTTTATCGGCAAGTCCCTGAACGGCGCGATGGACTGGCTTCACGAGCAGTACGATTTCGATGCGTTGTTTATCGTGGCCCACAGTATGGGGGGGCTGGTGTCCCGCTATGCCATTTTAAACAATGTCTACGAAGACCACCACGATTACATCAAACTCTATATTACCATTTCCACTCCCTGGGGCGGCCACCGGGCCGCAGCCAAGGGCGTCCGATACGCCCCGGCCGTTGTACCTTGCTGGCGCGACATGGCGCCGGACAGTGACTTTATCGCCGACCTCTACAGCCGCGAACTGCCCGACTCGATTCCCCACTACCTGTTTTTCAGCTACAGCGGCCGCTCGGGCATGATGGACGAGAACAACGACGGTGCGGTAACCTTGGAAAGCCAGTTGGATTACCGTGTCCAGCGGCAGGCCCGGGAGCTCTACGGCTTCGATGAAGACCATGTCAGGGTGCTGCGTAGCGAGGATGTGGTCGCCATTTTCAACACCATTTTGCAGGCGCGCGCCGAGGAGCTGCCTGACCATACCCTGCGAAAGATTTTCGATGGATTGACGGGGAAGGACGTCCCCGCGCCCCCCCCGGCTTCTTCTAAAGAGGTTTTTGGGTGTAAGGTCTCGCATTGAAATCGGATGGCCGAAGCGTTTAAGAAAATGCTGAGCTGCCCCGGCCCCTGCCCGAAACGAACATCGCATAAGGAGTCAACATGCCACAGTCCCGCAACGTTATCGATCTGAATTCCGATGTCGGCGAGAGCTTTGGAAATTACGTGCTCGGTATGGACGAGGACGTGATTCCGTTGATCAGTTCGGCCAACATCGCCTGCGGCTTTCACGCCGGCGATCCCCAGGTGATGCGGCGAACCGTTCGGCTGGCGCGGGATAACGGGGTCGGCCCCGGGGCGCACCCCGGTTTTCCGGATCTCATGGGGTTCGGCCGGCGCAACATGGATGTCACCGCCGAGGAGATTCACGATTATGTCACCTACCAGGTCGGGGCCCTGACCGCTTTTGTGAAGGCCCAAGGGGGGAAGCTGCAGCATGTCAAACCCCACGGGGCCTTGTACACCATGGCCGTCGGCGCACCCTGGATCTGGCAGACCGTGGCCGAGGCCATCGCGGCCATCGATCAGGATCTGATTTTGTTCGTGTTGGGCGGCAGCAACCGGGACGACCTCAAAGCCATGGGCCGGCGTGTCGGCATCCGCGTGGCATGCGAATTCTTTGCCGACCGGGCCTACAATACGGACGGGTCCCTGGTGTCGCGGCGGGAGGCCGGCGCGGTGATCAAGGACCACGATGTGGCGGCCGCCCGGGTGCTCAAGATGGTGACCGAGGGGCGTGTGGTTTGCATCAATGGCGAAGCAATTTCCCTTTCCGGGGATACGGTCTGTGTGCACGGCGACAATCCGTCCGCCCTGGCCCTGGTGCGGCGCATACGGGAAACCCTTGAAGACGCGGGCGTCGCCATCCAGCCCGTGGGCACCTTTCTCCAGGACTGATGGGGATGCCGCCCGAGATTCGACACATGGGAGACCGCGGTCTGCTGGTGGAACTGGGCACCGGCATCGATCCGGCCGTGAACCGGCGGGTGCAGCAGCTTCACCAGATCCTGGCACGCGAAAACCTGTTCGGGGTGGTGGAAACCGTTCCGGCCTACAACTCCCTCCTGGTGGTCTACGATCCCCTGCGGGCCGCACCGGATGCCCTGGAGCGGCAGATCCGGGGCCTGTGTCATTTCGACGCGATCGACCCTGCGGCGCAGCCGCCAGGCGTTGTCGAAATTCCCGTGGTTTATGGCGGTGAATCCGGCCCGGACCTCGATGAAGTGGCCGCCTTCCACGGACTGACCTGCGACGATGTCATCCGCCTGCACAGCGGCACGACCTACCGGGTGTACATGATCGGATTTACCCCCGGATTCCCCTACATGGGCGAACTGCCCGAAGCCCTGGATACCCCGCGACGGGAAACCCCCCGCACCCGCATCCCCAAGGGATCGGTGGCCATTGCCCAACGCCAGACCGGCATCTATCCGGTGATCAGCCCCGGCGGATGGCAGATCATCGGCCGCACCCCCGTGGAACTCTTCGATCCCCGCCAGGAAAAGCCTTCCCTCCTGGGCATGGGCGACGAAGTCCGGTTTATACCGATGACGACCGAGGAGGCGGCGCAATGGCCAGGGTAGACGTGTTGGAAATCCTGTCGCCCGGAATCCTGGCCTCGCTGCAGGATACGGGCCGCCTTGGGTTCGGCCGGATCGGGGTCGCCCCCAGCGGGGCGGCGGACAGCTACGCCTGCCGCGTTGGCAACCTGCTGGCAGGCAACCTGGAAAACGCCGCCGCTGTTGAAATTACCCTGATGGGGTTCCAGGCCCGCTTTCGTTGCGAAACCGTCTTTGTCCTGACCGGGGCGGATTTGCAGGCGGCCCTGAATGGTCAGCCGCTGCCCATGTGGACAGCTTGCCGGGCGGCGCCGGGTGACGTTCTCGATCTGCCCGCACCGGTTTGCGGTTGCCGGGCCTACCTGGCGGTGGGCGGCGGGTTCCATTGCCCGGCCGTCATGGGCAGCCGCGCCACCAATATCGGGTCCGGGTTCGGCGGTTACCAGGGGCGTGCCCTGCAGGCCGGGGACATTTTGCAGGGCCATGATCCGCAGCACTACCTGCATCGGGACGGACGGTCCCTGCCGGACGCGCTCAAAGCGGTGCCGACCTCCGACTGGGTGCTGCGGGTGCTGCCCGGACCCCAGGAAGACCAGTTCCCCGCCGCCAGCCGGGAAGAATTCTACGCGGCTGTCTATACGGTCAGCGGATCGTCGGACCGCACCGGGGTGCGCCTGGAAGGTCCGCCCATCGCCAAGAAGGCCGGGGCACCCGATTCCATCCTGTCGGAAGGCATCCTCTGCGGCGCCATCCAGGTCCCGGGGGACGGGAAACCCATCATCCTCATGAACGAGACCGTGACCGGCGGCTACCGCAAAATCGCCGTGGTCATCGCCGCTGACCTGCCCCTCCTGGGGCAGGTGGCCCCCGGCGATACCGTGAGTTTCCAAAAAACGGATTTGGCAGAGGCCCGGAAGCTTCTACAGGGGGTGGAAGCGGCCGTGGACTGGGTGCGGGGGCATTTTGCGGATTAAAGTCCCAGGAAGGCGGATTTGACCTCGTCGCTGGCCATGAGTTCGGCGCCGGTGCCCTTGCCGACAATCCGGCCGGTCTGGAGGATATAGCCCCGGTCGGCCAGATCGAGGGCTTCCCGCACGTTCTGCTCCACCAGCAGGATGGTCATGCCTTCGTCCTTGAGTTTGCGCACCGTATCGAGCACTTCGTCCACCAGGACCGGCGCGAGGCCGAGGGAGGGTTCGTCCAGCATGAGGATGCGGGGGTTGGACATGAGGCCCCGGCCGATGGCCACCATTTGCTGTTCGCCGCCCGAGAGGGTGGAGGCGGGCTGGCGCCGGCGTTCTTCCAGGCGGGGGAAAAGCCGGTAGACAAAGGCCAGGTTGGCGCGGATGCGCGCGTCGTCCTTCAGGACGTAGGCCCCCAGCAAAAGATTTTCTTCCACGGTGATGGGGCTGAAGAGCATTTTCTCTTCGGGAACGTAGACGATGCCAAGGTTGACGATGTCCGGGGTGCGCAGTTTCTGGATCTCGCGTCCCTCGAACAGGATGCGCCCCGCAAAGGCCGGTTGGGCGCCCATGACCGCGCGGAGCAGGGTGGATTTGCCCGCGCCGTTGGCTCCCAGAACGCTCACGGTCTCCCCGGCGTCCACGTGCAGGGAGACCCCCTGCAGGACCGGCATACCGGAGTAGCGTACCTGGATGTCGTCGATTTCGAGAATGCGCGCGCTCATGGTTTACACCACCTCCCCGCCGTGTTCCTGCACATAGCGTTCCCCCAGGTAGGCCTTGATCACCTGCTCGTTGCCGGCGATTTCGTCGGGCAGGCCTTCGGCGATCATGCGGCCGGAGTCCAGCACAATCAGGCGTTCGCTGGTGCGCATGACGAGTTCCATGACGTGTTCGATCAGGATGACCGCAATGCCCATTTGCTTGTTGATATGGCGGATGCTGGCCATGATCTCTTCGATTTCGCCGGGATTGAGGCCGGCCGCCACTTCGTCCAGCAGCAGCACTTTGGGGCGCGTTCCCAGGGCCGTGGCCATGGTGACCTTTTTCTGGGCGGCCACCGGCAGTTCGCTGACGAATAAAGCCGCGGTGTCGGCCAGATTCATGTCCGTCAGGATGGCATCCGCCTTCTCCCGCGCCTTGCGGCGGGAAGCGGTGCGCATAAAACAGCCTACCATGACGTTTTCCCGCACGGTCAGGTCGCCGGCGGCGGTGTAGACCTGAAAGGTGCGGGCCAGGCCGCGGCGGGCCACTTCGTGGGCGCGCAGGGCCGTGATGTCTTCGCCGTCGAAAACGATGCGGCCGCTGGTGACCGGGTACTTGCCGGCGATGCAGTTGAAGAGGGTGGTTTTCCCGGCTCCGTTGGGGCCGATGAGGCCCAGCAGTTCGCCCGGCGCCAGCCGGAAGGAGATGCTGTCGTTGGCGCGCAGGCCTCCGAAATCCTTGCAGAGATTGTCGACTTCCAGTAAGGCCATCAGGTCTGTTTCCTTCGCCGCACACGTTCCACGATACCCCAGACCCCCCGCGGCTCCTTGGCGGATATCACCATGATGATGACGGCGTAGAGAATGAGGTCCATGCCGGTCAGTCCGGCCACGCCCCCCAGCCACTCCTTGAGGTAGCTCTTGAGCGGGATCAGGATGCCCGCGCCGATTATGGGCCCCCAGAGGCTGCCGGCCCCGCCCAGCATGGCCATGAGCGCGATCAGGATGGAGATGTCCAGGCTCATGGTGTCTTCCGGCTCGATGGCTTTGATGTAGCAGGCGTGGAAGGAGCCCACCACGCTGACATAGGCGGTGGCAATGGCATAGGTTTTGATTTTGGCCCAGTGGACATTGATGCCCAGGGAGCGGGCCACGTCCTCGTTGTCCTTGATGGCGCGGAGCTGGTAGCCCAGGCGGGATTTGCGGAACCAGTTCAGGTACAGGATGCCCACCAGGAAGAAGACGAAAAGCACATAATAATAGTAGATATCTTCCTTGAAGATCAGCCGCAGGAAATCGGGCGGGGTGTATTCGATGGGGGAGATTTCCAGGCCCCGCGCCGCCCCGACAAATTCCCATACTTCGAAGATGTCTTTCAACACCAGCGAAGTGGCAATCGTGGCGATGGCGAAGTAGTGGCCCTTCAGGCGGAAGAGCGGATAGCCGATGATAAAGGACCAGGTGACCGCCAGCACGACCCCAATGGGCATGGAAAACCAGAAGGGGATGTCCCAGCGAATGAGCAGAATGGTGGTGGTGTAGGCCCCGATGCCCACATACTGGGCCTTGCCGAGATCCACCTGCCCGCCGTAGCCGCCGATGGTGTTCCAACCCATGCCGTAGAGGGAAAAGATAAAAAACTGGATCATGGTGGCCAGGGCGAAGGCCGAGAGGGGCAGCAGCGGGAAGATCAACAGAAACAGCGCCACCCCTGCGGCGATGGTCAGGTCCAGGCGCGGCTGATCCGAAAAATCGAAAGCGTTTTTCAGTGCTTCCATCCGAACAACCCCCTGGGCCGCACCACCATGATGATGAAGTAGGCCACGTAGATCCACATGTATTTAAAAGAGGTCATGGGCACGTCGTACATCCAGTCCATTTCCAGCGTGTAGGTCAAAAAATCCCAGAAGCCGGGGATTTCGGTGATCAGCCCCACCACCAGGGCGGCGGCAAAAGCGCCGGGCACACTGCCGAAGCCGCCCAGGGCCACGATGGCAAAGGCGATCATGGTAAACAGCAGTCCCACGTAGGGGTTGACCGGCCAGAAGTTGACGATCAGGGCGCCGGCCACCGTTACGGACGCCCCCCCGATGCCCCAGGCCAGGGCATTCATCTTCTCGGTGGAGATCCCCATGTAGCGGGCGCCCTGGGGATTCAGGGCGGTGGCGGTCAGGGCCTTGCCCATGCGGGTTTTGGTCATGAGCAGCCAGACGCCGACAAAGGCCACCACGGACAGCCCGGCCCCGGCCAGTTTGGTGGCCGGAACGATGATGCCCAGGCCCATCTCGAAGCTTTTATCCACCAGGAGCCCCTGGTGAAGCGCCCGGTCTTCCGATCCGAAAACCAGCAGGGCGATGTTGCGCAGCAGCAGCATCAGCCCGAAAGTTCCCAGCAGCTGGGCGATCATCGGCCCCCTGAGGATATAGGTGATGAATCCGCGATAGCAGACGATCCCCAGCAGGAACCCCACCACGGCGGCCAGGGGCAGGGTGAGCAGGGGATCGATGCCCAGCGCCTGGGAGGTCAGCAACGCCGTGTACATCCCCACCATCAGGAATTCGCCGTGGGCGAAATTGATAATGTCCATGACGCCGAAGATGATGGTGAGCCCCAGCGCCACCAGGGCGAGCACCATCCCGAAGAGCAGGCCGGCGACAATGGAACTGGCTAATATTTCCATGGATACCCTAAATTCTGAAGATTAAAGCAGGCCGCCTCCCGCCGGGCGAGCGGCCTTTTTGTTTCGATCAAAATCCGTCACTTTTGGTGGCGGAACCGGTAAAAATCTATCAGTACAAGGTGTTTATTGCTAAAACGGTTTCTTCATTTTCTTTCACGTGAAAGAAAACGGAAGCAAAAGAAAACGCCCGTGTCCCGCGGTGCTTCGCACTTCCCTGCGCGTCGTCCAACCGTCCGATGAAGCGGCGCCTCATGCCGCCATGCGGCGTTATCACGTTCGTTCGGGTGCTCACAATCTGGCGATTGCTGCGCGCCTCTCTTCAC